>Ga0334882_1000028_pt1 | contig 272102 bp, 199 predicted proteins | sample GraSluR1_MG_5_FD_207226 | JGI IMG/M metagenome (GOLD analysis project Ga0334882, IMG submission 207226) | Sludge microbial communities from methane-producing bioreactor in Wageningen University, Netherlands - Granular Sludge_15_04-R1 | ecosystem: Engineered > Bioreactor > Anaerobic >...
AAACAAATTGCTTTCAAGAGCTTTTGCAGTTATCAAGCGAGGCAGCCCATATGTAGATACTATGAGATATGCAGCATAAGTAAATTTTCTGTAAAAAAGTTTGCTTTTTTCATAGGATACAGGCAGGGGACAGGGAGTTTGAGTGTGAGTGTGAGTGTGAGTTTGAGTTTGAGTGTGAGGATGAGTGTGGAGGGGAAAACAGTGTGGAGTTTGCCTGCCTGTCGGCAGACAGGGAGGATGAGTGTGGAGAGGAAAAGGCCCCCTCCCGATGAGAAGGAGGATGTTATTGTCAGGCTTGACCGGGCCGATGCATTCGGAATGTGGCTGGATGCCTGAGCGATGGGCAGACATTGCTTTTGGCCTAATTCCTCTATTTTTGCAATAAGCACCATAAAGCCTTACACCAATGCGCATCTTTCTTTTTCTTGTCTTATTCCTGCTTTTGTTTCTTGTAGTTGTGCCCGCTGTGTCCGGCTGGCTCTTCGATCGCAGAATGGATAAAGAAGCCCAGGATTTTGTTTCCCGAACGCCCGGGGACAGCCCACAGCTGCTTACGCCCGAAATGATCCAAAACCTGCCTCTTCCGGTACAGCGCTGGCTGAATCATTCAGGCATTGTTGGCAAACCATTCATTCAGAAGGTGTTCCTTACACAGGAGGCCCGAATGAAGATGAAACCGAATCAGGCAAAATGGGCTAAAGCCAATGCCTGGCAGTATGTGGATGTAGAAATCCTTTCCTTTTTCTGGAAAGTGGATATGAAAATGATGGGGGTGCCGGTGAAAGGGCGCGACCGCCTTCTCGAAGGCAAGGGTGAAATGCTGATCAAACTGGGCGGACTGGTTCCGGTGGTGAATGTGGCAGACAATCCGAAGATCAACAGTGGAGCGCTTTTGCGTTTTCTGGGAGAAATAGTCTGGTATCCCTCGGCTGCCCTGCATCCTGCGATCCAATGGGAAGCCATCGACTCTCTTTCTGCAAAAGCCACCATCCGCACGGCCGGGATGGAAGAAAGTGGCGTCTTCACTTTCAATCCTGAAGGGGATTTGGTTCGCTTCTCTGCAATGCGCTATATGGGGAGCGATGAGAGTGCGGAAAAAAAGGAATGGGTGATTGAAACCCTAGAAAGCGGGGAAAGAGGCGGCATCCGTATGCCGGTAAAGTCCCAGGCCACCTGGATGCTGGATGAAGGACCCTGGACCTGGCTGGAGCTTGAAATCACCCACGTCCATTATAATATTTTCAATGCAATGCACTGATATCCTGTCTTTTGCTTTCTCTTTACAAATTTATTTCTTTCATATATTTCGCCCGCCTCTTTAAGTTGCTATATTTGCCGCCCGGCGAAACGATGGTCAGGCTAGCTTTTTTGGCAAAATCATCGATGGTACCGGTTCAATTTTCTACAGCGGATGCCGAAAAGCTGAAAGAGTAGGCAACAAAAAAATAACCCATTACTATGCGCCTTTCATTGAAAGCCCTTTTTGCCCTGATGATCGCCGGAGTACTTTTTACTGCCTGCAACAAAGATGAGGATGATGACAAAGACGATCCCAAGCCCGTTGCTTCTGCAATTCAGTATAATGGCCAGTCTTATGAGATTAAACACGCCATTCTGGAAAACTATGGCGAATGGAACCCGGGTGTTTACCAGCTTGACCTTACCCTGCTCAACGATGGCTTTACCATTCATACCTCTAACGGAGAAATCGATTCATTGAGCGGTACAGGATCAGCCATTTACTTTGAGCTCTTTACCACCCAGTCGAACGCACTGGATAACATCACCTATACCCTGGATACCGTTAATATTGGTGCTGCCGGAACTTTTGATTACGGCGATATCCTCATCAATTTCAATATGGAAACCTGGGAAGGGCTTTGGATTGAAATGTCAGAGGGAACCCTTGTGGTAGCCAAGAGTGGCGACACCTATGAGTTCACCGTCAATGTCAAAGATGCTGCAGGAAAAACCCTGACCGCATCTTACAAAGGCTCCGTCGATTATTACAATTACGATACAAAATCAGGTGCGCCCAAAGCCAACCGCCGCCTTTGGCCCGGTCTGAAGGGCTGAGAATACGGCTGATTTATCCGGCCCGATCTGTGAAATGCTACAGCCGGAATCTGTTTCTGCAGAAAGCTGTTGCGCTGTTTACAAGCATAATCATCCACCAAACGATACGCCCGCAGCCTTCTCTATAGAATGTTGCGGGCTTTTTCTTTGCGTTCAGGGGGCATCCCCGCAACCTTTCCTTCGTAATCCTCGTATTGCGGCTTTTGGTTTCTATCTCTTACGACATCAATACGCCCAACTATGAAAAAAACACTACTTACCCTGTGTCTGGTTTTCATCTTCACAGGAATCAAAGCACAAGAGACCATAAACTTACCTGCACCCAACAAAACAGGGGGCAAGGCCTTGATGGACTGCCTGAACGAGCGCCATTCCACCCGCGAATACAAGGATGCCCCCCTGAGTTTGCAACAGCTTTCCGACCTGCTCTGGGCCACGGCCGGTATTAACCGCCCTGAGGCAGGTAAAAAAACGGCCCCTAATTCAAGAAATAAACAGGAAATCGATCTTTATCTGGCCAAAGCCGACGGTGTTTTTAAGTATGATCCTGTCAAACATTGCATTCAAATGATCTCAGACGAAGACCTGCGGGAGAAAACCGGGAAGCAGGATTTTGTCGGTAAAGCCTCGCTCAGCCTAATTTATGTTGCTGATTATGAGAGGATAGGGATGCGCAGTGAAATATACAAAACCGTATCCTGCCTTAATACTGGCCTGATGGTTCAGAATGCCTACCTATACTGCGCTTCAGAAGGATTGGGCAGTGTTTGTCGCGGTTATTTTGATGCGGAAGAAGTGCATCAGATGTTGAAGCTGACCGAAGGACAGGAGGTCATCCTCACGCAAACCGTCGGGATACCGGAATAGCACACCCGGAAATGCATTATTACTCAATGAAAAGCCGCTTTGTGAATGCGCTTTGCCGCCTATGCGGGCAATGTGTAATTATTGCATTTGACAGCCTTTTTTACACGGAGCGGCGCTGAGAAGAGGCCGAGGTTCATAAAGATTCTTCTTCTCCTGCCCTTTTGACGAGTTCTTTGGTGGACAGGAGTCCGCAGGCTGCGTCAATGTCTTGTCCCCTGCTCGCCCGGATGGTGGTTCTTATCCCTTTGGCATTCAAGGCTTCCGCGAACTTCACAATATCTTCCTCCGCTGTTCCTTGCAGGGGAGTGCCGGGGATGGGGTGAAAGCGCATCAGGTTGATGCGGCAACGCAAACCGTAAAGCAATCGGCTCAGCGCCTTTACGTGTGCCGGCTGATCGTTGATCCCTTTAAACATTATGTACTCGAAGGAGACCCGGCGTTGCCCGCGAAAGCCGTGTTCCTTCAACATCGCAATGACTTCCTCCAGTGGATAAACGTGCTGTATCGGCATCAGTTGGCGGCGGTCCTCATCAAAGGGGGAGTGCAGGCTGACTGCCAGATGACACTCGCTTTCCTGAAGGAAGCGTTCCATCGCCGGAAGGATGCCGATGGTGGAAACCGTTATGCGGCGCGGGCTCCAGGCAAAACCCCATTCTGCAGTGAAAACCTCCAGGCTACGCATCACATTGTCGGTATTGTCGAAAGGCTCTCCCATTCCCATATACACCAGGTTGCTCAGGCTTTCGCGCTCGGGAAGACTGCGCACCTGATTGATAATCTGGGCAGTGCTCAGGTTTGCCTGGAATCCCTGTTTTCCGGTCATACAGAACAGGCAGCCCATTTTGCAACCCACCTGGGTGGAAAGGCAAAGGGTGGCCCTGGACTTCTCCGGAATATAGGCAGCCTCCACAAAACGATGCGGTCCCGTCTGAAATAAATACTTTTTTGTCCCATCGCTGGATGCCTGATGGCTTTCCGGGGCCGCTGTTCCGAAAGCGTAATGCTCCGAAAGCTTTTGCCGGGCTGCTTTGGACAGATTGCTCATCTCTTCGATGGAAGTAATGTCCTTCTTGTAAAGCCAGTCGGCAATCTGGCGGGCGGTATAAGCGGGCAACCCCAGGATTTTCACCTTTTCTTCCAGTTCAGTGATATGCATTCCGAGCAAGGGAGGTAAAGCCATTCTGCGTTGTTTTACAACAAAAGTACTAAGAAGGCAGAGAGCTTTATCCGGACTCATTCTGTATTACGATTCTGTAAATATTTCGCACTCCCGGCTTTACGGTTTATTTATTTCTCCTACCTTTGTGAACCAATAAACAGTAAAAAGCAAAAAATGAAACCTACTCATATTGAACACATTGGGATTGCTGTTGAGAAACTTGAAGAGGCCATTTCTTATTACGAAAAGGTACTTGGACTGGAGTGTTATGCAGTGGAGGAAGTAGCGGACCAAAAGGTGAAGACCGCTTTCTTTATGGTTGGCCAGACCAAGATAGAGTTGTTGGAAAGCACCGATCCGGAAGGTCCGATCGGTAAGTTCATAGAAAAGAAAGGACCTGGCATACATCATATTGCCTTTGCAATGCCGGATGTTGAACAGGCCTTGAAACAAGCAGAGGAAAAGGGGATTCGGCTGATCGATTCCCAACCCAGGAAAGGAGCAGAAGGCTTGCAGATCGGTTTTCTGCATCCCAAATCGACCTTTGGAGTACTCACAGAATTTTGCGGAGCATAATACGGATACATTTATACAATGAGTCATCAGGAAAAGATCAACCAACTGATTGAGCTTCGCCGCCAGGCGCGCCTGGGAGGAGGGGAAAAACGCATTGAGGCCCAGCACGCCAAAGGCAAAATGACGGCCAGAGAACGAATTGATCTGCTTTTGGACGAAGGCAGCTTTGAGGAGTTTGATATGTTCGTCACGCACCGCTGTGGGGATTTCGGCCTGGAAGAGCAGCGCTTTCTGGCCGATGGGGTGGTCACAGGCCACGGAACCATCGATGGAAGAGTGGTTTACGTATACAGCCAGGACTTCACTGTTCTGGGCGGCTCACTGTCTGAATCCGTTGCCTGGAAGATCTGTAAGATTATGGACCAGGCGATGAAGGTTGGCGCGCCGGTGATCGGCATCAACGACAGCGGCGGGGCCCGCATCCAGGAAGGGGTGAACAGCCTTGCCGGTTACGCCGAAATATTTCAGCGCAACATTCTTGCCTCTGGAGTCATACCGCAAATCTCAGCCATCTTTGGTCCCTGTGCAGGAGGTGCTGTATACAGCCCCGCGCTCACCGATGTCATTATAATGACAGAGCAAACTTCCTATATGTTTGTTACCGGACCTAAGGTGACCAAAACCGTAACCGGAGAGGACATCAGTGAGATGGATTTGGGGGGTGCGGATGTGCACGCTTCCAGATCGGGAGTGGCCCACTTTAAGGCAGAAGATGAGGAGGAAGGGCTGCTGCTGATCCGGAAAATGCTGGAGTACCTTCCCAGCAATAATCTGGAAGACCCCATCGCCACCGAAACGGAAGACCCGATCAACCGAACGGATGATTCGCTGAATGAGATCATCCCGGAAAGCTCCAACCAGCCCTACGATGTGAAAGAAGTCATTTATCGCATTGTGGATGAGGAAGAATTCCTGGAATTTCACCGCCATTATGCCCGAAATATTGTCGTTGGCTTTGCCAAGTTCAACGGAATGCCGGTGGGTATCGTGGCCAATCAGCCCAACTACCTGGCCGGAGTACTCGATATTGATGCTTCGAAAAAGGCAGCCCGCTTTGTGCGTTTCTGCGATTGCTTCAATGTGCCCCTGGTAACCCTGGTGGATGTGCCCGGCTTCCTTCCCGGCAGCGCCCAGGAGTATGGCGGAATCATCACCAATGGCGCCAAACTGATGTTCGCCTATGGTGAAGCCACTGTGCCAAAGATCACCGTTACCCTGCGGAAATCTTATGGGGGCGCCCACGATGTGATGTCGTGCAAACAACTCAGAGGCGACATCAACTATGCCTGGCCTACGGCCGAAATCGCTGTGATGGGGCCCAAGGGAGCCATTGAAGTACTGGAGGGTAAAAAAATCCAACAGATCACCGATCCCGAAGAAAAAGCAAAATATATCTTAGAAAGAGAGGAAGTGTATCGCAATAAATTCGCCAACCCTTATGAAGCAGCCCGCTACGGGTACATCGACGATGTGATTGAGCCCCGCAATACACGCTTCCGCATTATCCGTGCCCTGCAGGCCCTGGCCACCAAGAAGGAGAACCTTCCGCCCAAGAAACATTCCAACATTCCGCTTTAATACAATGATCAAAATGATACCGGCCTTAATTGCATTTGACCTGGACAAAATCGATCCTTTTGCCATCATTGCCGCCAGCGTGGGCTATACTGTGGTTTTCATCTCTCTGGTTCTGCTCTACTTCACCTATCGCTACCTGCCCCTGATCATTCAGCTGAATATTCGTAAGAAACTAATGCGGGAAGGCAAACACAAAAACGCCCGTGAAGATTTTCAGATTCCCGGAGAGGTGAGTGCGGCCATCGCAATGGCTCTGCAGCTGCATTTCGGTCCCCGCCACGACGATGAAAGCAATGTAATGACGATCAAAAAAGTATCCAAACGCTACTCTCCCTGGAGTTCGAAATTATACGGAATGAATACTTATCAGAAATAAAGACGGCGATGAAAAAATATAAATTCACCATCAGAGGGAATGAATATGAAGTGGAGATCAAGGGGGTGGAAGAAAACATTGCCCATCTCGAAGTCAACGGCACCCACTATGATGTGGAACTGCACCGTGAGGTCAAAACCAGTAAAACCCCAACCCTGGTGCGCTCCGCTGTTCCACCTCCCCGGCGCAGCGATACCAAAATTAAAAAAAACATTTCCAGCGGCAGTATACAAGTGAAAGCACCCCTGCCCGGAAGCATTCTTCAGGTTTTTGTCAAACCCGGCGATATGGTGAAGCGGGGCGATAAACTGCTGATCTATGAAGCAATGAAAATGGAGAATGAGGTGCTGGCTGAAAAAGAAGGCAGAATCAGCACTGTTAAGGTTCAGGTGGGTGATTCGGTGCTGCAAGGAGATTTACTTATTGAGATGGAATAAGCTGGACTATGAAACGTGCACTCACTGTTTTGGCCCTTATCGGGATTTTGTTCACCCTTCACCTTGCTTTTGCCGGACAAGGAGCAGAAACCCACGGGCAGGCAAAGCAAGATACCGAAATAGGTTTGTCGGATGGTGCCGACAGCTTTGTTGATGAGTTGGAAGAAATCGAAAAAACGGCCGCGGGAAAAGGCATCTCACAGTTTCTGCGCTATACCGGTTTTGCCAATGCCACCCCGGGTCATCTTGTTATGCTTCTCGTCGGACTCTTCTTTGTTTACCTTGCCATCCGGTACAATTACGAACCCCTCCTGCTGATCCCCATCGGGGTGGGCATCCTGATCGGCAATATTCCCTTCCGCATTGATGCCGGCCTGAGCCTGGGAATCTATGAGGAGGGAAGTTTGATGAATTATCTCTATTTCGGTGTTACCAAAGGGATATACCCACCCCTGATATTTCTGGGCATTGGAGCGATGACGGATTTCAGTTCTCTCATCTCCAATCCCAGGCTTATGCTGCTGGGTGCAGCGGCACAGGTGGGGATCTTCATTACCTTTTTGGGAGCCCTGACCCTGGGATTTGCCATTCCCGAAGCCGGAGCGATTGGCATCATTGGCGGAGCCGACGGCCCCACCGCCATCTTCCTGTCATCCAAACTGGCCAACGGGATCAACATCCTTCCTGACGGAACTACGGTAAAAAACCTGATCGGACCCATCGCCATCGCAGCCTACTCCTATATGGCCCTGGTTCCGGTGATCCAGCCTCCCATTATGAAATTGCTCGTGAGCAAAAAAGAGGCCGTCATCCGGATGAAACCACCCCGCTCTGTTTCCAAGCTGGAGAAAATACTCTTCCCCATCATCGGACTGCTGGCCACCGCATTCATCTCCCCCAGCTCCCTGCCCCTTCTCGGAATGCTCTTCTTCGGCAATATCCTGAAAGAAAGCGGCGTAACACGCCGGCTGGCCGAAACAGCGCGCAATTCGTTGATCGATATTGTGACTATTCTTTTAGGGCTGACCGTTGGAGCCAGTACCCAGGCCGACGTCTTCCTTACCTCAGAATCCATCCTGATCTTCGTTCTGGGTGCCATCTCTTTTATGGTGGCTACCGCAGGAGGAATCCTTTTCGCCAAATTTATGAACATCTTCCTTTCTAAAGAAAACAAGATCAATCCATTGGTTGGCGCAGCCGGGGTATCAGCCGTGCCCGACAGCGCCAGGGTGGTACAGCACGAAGGATTGAAAGCCGATCCTTCCAACCACCTGCTGATGCACGCAATGGCACCGAATGTGTCCGGAGTGATCGGCAGTGCAATCGCGGCAGGCATACTGCTGAGTTTTCTTGTCTGAGGGATTTTTATAAATTCGCTCCCTATACTATGCCCTCCGTATGGAGGCTAAGCAAAACTGCTTCCTATGCTTATAATCGGCATTGCCGGAGGATCCGGATCGGGAAAAACCACGGTGGTCAGGCAAATCATCCGCCGCCTGCCCAAGGATTCCGTTACAGTGATCCCCCAGGATGCCTATTATTATGACAATGGTCACCTGAGCGCAGAAGAAAGGGGCCGCATAAATTTTGACCATCCATCCAGCATAGAGTTTGACCTCCTTGCCCGGCATATCGATGCGCTCAAGCAAGGCGAAACCATCGGAATGCCCATCTATTCCTATATCACCTGCAGCCGTGCCCCGGAAACCATCGAGGTGCGTCCGGGAAAAGTACTCATCATTGAAGGCATCCTGATCTTCACCAATGAAGCCATTCGGAAACGCTGCAATATCAAAATATTCGTAGATGCCCAGGCCGATGACCGGGTGCTGCGTATCCTGCAACGGGATACCCGGCAGCGCGGACGCTCTTTCGATGAAGCAATGCAGCATTACGAAAAGTTCGTCAAGCCTATGCACGAGCAATTCATTGAACCTACCAAGCAGTATGCTGACATTATTGTGCCCCAGGGAGGGGAAAATGATGTGGCGATTGACATCCTGGCTTCCCGTATCATTATGAATATCCGAATGTAATTGCTGAGATGGCCGTCTATGCCCTCACAGAAGACCTGGCCTTTCCCGATCCGGCCCTGGCAGAACCCGATGGTCTGCTCGCCGTAGGCGGCGACCTTTCTCCGGAACGCCTGCTGCTCGCGTACGCCAATGGCATCTTCCCCTGGTATAACAACGAGAGCCCTATCCTTTGGTGGTCGCCGGATCCCCGGATGGTGCTTTATCCCGGGCAATTCAAACTCCACAAAAGCCTGCGGCAGAAAATACAGTCCAGGGCTTTGCGTATCACCGCAGATACCGCCTTCCCCCAGGTTATCGCAGCCTGTGCCTCCATCCCCAGGAAAGAAGATACAGGAACCTGGATCCTCCCTGAAATGCAGGATGCCTATATCCAACTTCATACATTGGGCTTTGCCCACTCTGTTGAGGTTTGGGAACAGGATAAGCTTTGTGGAGGCTTGTATGGCGTATCTCTGGGCCGTGCTTTCTTCGGCGAATCGATGTTCTTTCATTGTCCCGATGCCAGCAAAATCGCGCTCTACCAACTTTGTCAGTTTTGCCTGGCAACAGGGATACAGCTCATCGATGCCCAGATGCATACCCCTCATCTGGAACGATTGGGCGCCATATTGCTGCCGGGTCATCGGTTTCGTGCCGAACTGGCAAAAGCAATGGAAACCGAAAGCCTGCGGGGCGCCTGGACAAAGCATCCGCTTTTTACTCCTTCCCTGTAAACATCATCTCCCGGATAATCGTTACTTTTGCAGGCTTGAAAATCAAGGACATTATGATGAATACTGAAATACAGAAGATGGACTATAAAGTCAAAGACCTGGGCCTGGCCGAGTGGGGCCGCAAAGAAATTGCGATTGCTGAAAAAGAGATGCCAGGACTGATGAAGCTCAGGGAACGCTATGGCAAGGAAAAACCCCTGCAAGGCGCGCGCATCACTGGTTCACTCCATATGACCATCCAAACTGCCGTACTGATCGAAACCCTGGCGGAACTGGGTGCCGAAGTACGCTGGGCAAGCTGTAATATCTTTTCCACCCAGGACCACGCTGCCGCTGCCATCGCCGCCAAAGGCATCCCTGTCTTCGCCTGGAAGGGAGAAACCCTGGATGAATACTGGTGGTGTACACGCCAGGCACTGAGCTTCCCCGGAGGCAAAGGCCCGCATCTTATCGTGGATGATGGCGGAGATGCCACCCTGATGATCCATCAGGGATTTGCCATTGAAAAGAAGCCTGAACTGCTTAGGAACGAAACAGATAATCTGGAAGAAACCGCCCTGATGAAACAACTGCAGGAGGCCTTTGTGGAGGATCCGCAGAAATGGCACAGGACGGTTGAAGAATGGAAAGGGGTCTCGGAAGAAACGACCACCGGCGTGCACCGCCTCTATCAAATGATGGAAAAAGGTGAACTGCTCTGCCCGGCCATCAATGTCAACGACAGCGTGACTAAATCCAAGTTCGACAATCTCTATGGTTGCCGCGAATCCCTTGCCGATGGGATCAAAAGAGCTACCGATGTGATGATTGCCGGAAAAGTCGTGGTAGTTCTGGGTTATGGCGATGTGGGCAAAGGCTCTGCCAAAAGTATGCGTGCCTATGGCGCCCGTGTGCTGGTGACCGAAATTGACCCCATTTGCGCCCTCCAGGCCGCAATGGAAGGCTTTGAAGTGACCACGATTGAGGAAGCCCTGAAAGAAGGAAATATCTTCGTGACCGCCACCGGCAACAAAGACGTGATCACCGCCGAGCACCTGTCAAAAATGAAGGATGAGTCCATCGTATGTAATATCGGGCACTTCGACAATGAGATACAGGTCAGCAAAATGGAGAAATGGCCGGGCATCGAAAAAATCAATATTAAGCCACAGGTTGATAAATATACCTTCCCCGACGGGCACTGCATTTATCTGCTCGCTGAAGGGCGCCTTGTGAACCTGGGTTGTGCCACCGGACATCCCTCTTTCGTAATGAGTAACTCCTTCACCAATCAGACCTTGGCCCAGATGGAGTTATGGAAAAACAATTACGCGATTGATGTGTATCGACTTCCGAAGCATCTGGATGAGGAAGTGGCGCGTCTGCACCTCGACCAGCTTGGAGTAAAACTGACACGTCTCACAAAAGACCAAGCCGACTATCTGGGCATCCCCCAGGACGGGCCGTTCAAGCCTGAGCATTATCGCTATTAGAAAGCACACACCCTGATCTGCTTAAACGCAAAAGAGGATTATTCTGTTGACGCGCGGCTTTATCCGAACGCCAACAGGGTTTAAACTGTTGCTGTTGCTCTATACTCTTGCGTTGAAAACATAAGCCTGCGGACAACAGGGAAATCAAATTGGTCCAGTTTTGAGAAAAGCTATGGTCGTCTGAAGACGACTATTTTATCCGCCGTAGCTCCTTTAACACCGTAGCATTTGCAAAGGCATATTGCGAAGGCGGACTCGTCCGCAGGCGTCAGAAAATCCACCTTCGCTATGGCTGCGGTGAATGATATAAGACGCGCGCGAGCTGTGCGTAGCGTCCACGATTTCCTGCCGACAGGTATGGCTACGCACAGCATAAGATGCCTTTTGTTCCTTCTATCTATCCCCAGGATTCTGTCTTAAACTTTCGCATAATTAATTCGGATATACTTGTCCGATTAAATATTCTTAATATCTTTGACTAATAATTTCAGAGGATGTTCTCGAAAACCTGTGAGTATGCCATTAAGATAATGATCTATGTGGCCAGCCGCCGCCAGGAAGGGTTCCAGCGTTGCAGCCTGGAAGAGATCGCAACAGCAGTGAATTCTCCTCGTCCGTTTTCCGCCAAAATATTGCAGCAATTGGCGAAAGCCGGTTTGCTTGATTCTCAGCGTGGAAGAGGTGGAGGATTCTCCCTTCCCGGGAACAAAACCATCAGTATTTCCGATATCGTATATGCCACCGACGGGAACAGCCTGATGAATGCCTGCGTGCTGAATTTTTCACATTGTAATGAGTCGCACCCCTGCCCCCTTCACTTCCAGATGAAGGAAGTTAGAAATCAACTGGCCAGGGTCTTATCCAATACTACTGTGGAAGAAGCTGGAAATGCAGTACTTGAAAACAAAACTCACTTCATCTGATTTTTTTTGACCATTATAGGATATTCAGGTCTTATTATCTTATTTAGATGCAAAACAGGGCAAATACAACAGACTCAAAAGCGCCGGGAACCCTCAGCCAATGGCTTCCGTTCTGGTTCGGGACAGCCCTGGTCTTTTTTCTCCTGGCATCCCTTTTCGGGGTAATGATGCGCTATGTGTTTGTCTGGCCTCTACCCGGGTTACACTACAAATACATACTTCACGCTCATTCTCATCTGGCTTTGATGGGTTGGGGCTTTACTGTGCTCAGCGGACTTCTCATCGCCACCTTCATCCCGAAAACGCGTGCTGTGAGAGGATACAAATGGGTTTTGGGTGTTCATATCCTCTCCGGCACCGGGATGCTGATCTTCTTTCCATACCAGGGTTATGGTGCTTTTAGCATTGCCTTCAGCACCCTGCACCTGGGAGCAGCCTACCTCTTTGCCTATCTGTTTTTAAAAGATGTACGGGAACAGAAGCTAAGTACTTCCGGGATGCTGGCAGCCTGGGCGGTGCGCTGGATGCTGATCTCCAGCCTGGGATTATGGGCACTGGGGCCGCTCGGAATCTACCTGGGCAAAACGCATCCCATATATCTGTCGTCTATACAATTCTTCCTGCATTTTCAGATTCACGGATGGTTTGTCTATGCCATCCTTGCCTTGCTCCTGGCCCAATACCAAAAAATGGGAAGGCACTACCACCCTAGACCTTATACTTTTTTGTTCCTCCAATTTTCCCTGGTTTTTACCCTTGCCCTCAGCTTGCACTGGATCCATCCTCATCCCGGCTTTGTCTGGATAAACAGATTGGGGGTACTGATGCAGGCAGCGGCCTTCTGGTGGTATTTGGCTCCTCTTCTGGCAAAATGGGAAGGGAAACAGACGAATTCACAAGGGATCATCAGGATTTTGTGGATGACAGGCCTATTGAGCCTGACGGCAAAGGCCTTCTTTCAACTCTTGACCCAGCACCCTGTTGTGCTAGAATTATCTTTCACAATCCGCAACTTCTTCATAGGATTTGTCCATCTGATTATGTTGGGTGCCGTTTCTGCTTCGGCACTCTCACTCTTATTATCCGGCAACTACCTCCCCGCAAAGCGCACCGCCCTTTTTGGATACGGGATATTTCTCCTGGCCTTTTGGTCAAGCGAGTGCCTGCTTTTTGCTCAGGGGGCTTTGTTGTGGTTGGAAAGAGGCTTTCTGCCAGCTTACCACGAGACTTTATTTTTCGCCAGCCTGCTCTTTCCTCTCTCTCTGATCATCATATTGCTTCAGATGTGGGGAAGCCACTCCCACAGGAATATTCCATCTTCCAGTTCATCCTCTTCGATCCCAATCAACCAAACCAAGCAATACAACCATTAACCTAAACCAATCACTATGCGACATTTCAGCCATCACTTCCTGATGATTGCCACAGTCCTGCTTCTTGCCTGTGGAGGGAGGGAAACCAGCCAGCAAGAAACCAAAACCGCTCCGGCGGGGCAGACCGAAAAAGAAAAAGTAAGTGAAGCTCCCGGGATGATCAAGGCCTCGGATATCCAGCTTAACGATCCGCTGGAAAAACCAATGATTGATCAGGGGCGAATCATTTATGAGATGAAGTGCGCCGCTTGTCACAAGCTCACCGACCAGCAGGTAGTGGGGCCGGGGTTTGCCGGAATAACCAACCGGCGCAAGCCGGAGTGGATTATGAATATGATTACCAATGTTGATATGATGCTTGATTCAGATCCGGAAGCACAGAAGCTGCTGGAGGAATGCCTTACCCGTATGCCAAATCAGGGCGTCAGCGCAGAGGAGTCGCGGAATATCCTTGAATTCCTCCGGCAAAATGACCTCGATCAAACCCAGGAAAAAGACAAGGGCATCAATCCATAAACCAAAATGATGAAAACACACACAACTTTTATTATTGTAGCGGTATTTCTTAGTGGAATACTGCTGGCTACGATGAGTTGCACTCGGAAAGATGCGACCTATGTCGTGAAGGGCAACGCAGCCAATCAGGTATATGTTCCCCCGGGGGAATACGATGAATTCTATGCTTTTCTTTCCGGCGGCTTCAGTGGGCAGATCACGGCTTATGGCCTCCCCTCAGGAAGGCTGCTCAGGGAAATTCCCGTATTCTCGCTCTATCCCGAAAATGGATATGGATTCAGTGAAGAGTCCAAAGCGATGTTTATGACTTCCTATGGTATGGTTCCCTGGGATGATTCACATCACATTGAACTTTCACAGTCAAAAGGAGAGTTCGATGGCCGCTGGTTGTTCGTCAATGGCAACAACACGCCCCGTATCGCCCGTATCGACCTTAGTACTTTCGAAACCGTAGAAATACTGGAAATTCCGGATGTGGCCGGATTGCATTGCGCACCCTTCATTACGGAAAACTCTGAGTATCTGGTGTCCGGAACCCGCTTCAGCGTACCGGTACCACAGAAGGATGTCCCCATATCAACCTATAAGGAGAATTTTCGGGGCCTGATCAACTATGTAGCGGTGAACCCTGATAATGGAGAAATGAGCCTTCATTTCCAGATCGAAATGCCGGGTTTCAATTATGACCTGGCACGCAATGGAAAAGGCAAATCCCACGGATGGAGTTTCCTGACCACCTATAATGTGGAACAGGCCTATACCCTCCTGGAGGTGAATGCTTCCCAAAGGGACAAGGATCTGCTGGCCATTGTGAACTGGAAGAAAGCGGAAGAATACCTGGCCCAGGGCAAGGCTGAGGCAAGGAAAACTTCCTATTATCACAATCTGATGGATGAGCATAGCGGCATCGTAACTGCCCATAAAAAGACCAATACGCAAATCCTGCATCCAAAGGACTGTCCGGATATGGTTTACTTTATCCCGGTTCCAAAATCGCCTCACGGCTGCGATGTAGATCCCACGGGTGAATTCATTGTGGGGAATGGCAAGCTTTCCGCAGATATGTCCATTTATTCCTTCGATAAATTGATGGAAGCCATTCAGAAAAAAGACTTTGATGGCGAGATCGAGGGTATTCCGGTGATCAACTACGAATCCGGACTGCACGGCATCCTGGCCAAACCCGGACTGGGTCCCCTGCATACCGAATTCGACGGGAAAGGAAATGCCTACACCACCTTCTTCATTTCTTCCGAAGTCGTAAAATGGGATATTGCCAGCTTGCAGATCCTCGATCGCCAGTCCACCTTCTATTCCCCCGGCCACCTGATGATTCCGGGGGGGGAAACCCGTAAACCCTACGGGAAGTACCTTCTTGCGATGAACAAGATCACCAAAGACCGCTTCCTGCCCACAGGACCGGAACTGGCCCACAGTGCGCAACTGTTCGACATCAGCGGGGATAAGATGAAATTGCTGCTCGACTTCCCTACCAAGGGAGAACCACACTACGCTCAGGCCATTCCGGCCAGCCTAGTGCAGCCCAATTCCAAAAAATTCTATCGCATTGAGGATAACAGCCATCCATACGCAGCCAAAGGGGAAAAGCACGCTAAAGTGATCCGGGAAGGCAAGAGGGTAAGGGTCTATATGACCGCCATCCGCAGTCACCTGGCTCCGGATAATATTGAAGGCATCAAAATGGGCGATACGGTCTATTTCCACCTTACCAACCTGGAACAGGATTGGGATGTACCCCACGGTTTTGCCGTTCAGGGAGCCCGCAACGCCGAACTCCTGATTATGCCCGGCCAAACCCGTACCCTCCGCTGGGAACCGGTAAAGCCAGGTGTCTTTGCCTTTTATTGTACCGACTTCTGCAGTGCCCTGCACCAGGAAATGTCCGGATACGTGCGCGTCTCTCCTGCCAATTCAGAGGTAAAGCTGATGTGGGGACTGAACAATGAAAACCAGGATGAAGAAAGTTTACGGGAGTTGCTGAAAAAGGCGGAGTCCGGAAAAAGTTAATGACAGCCACAATGTTTCACAAACAGAAAGCAAGATGGCTGATGGGAATAGGAATCCTCCTGCTGGCAGGGGTTTTCCTTTTCCCTCTTTGGTCCATTACCCTCGAAGCACCCCAATTTCCAGGTGGGTTGCAGCTCAACATCTGGATCAATCGTTTTTCGGGATCTGAAGGAGGTGGAGATATCATTAAGAATATTAATATCCTGAACCACTACATCGGTATGCAAGCCATCGAGCCCGATGCCATCCCGGAGCTGCGCTATTTTCCCCTGATCATTTATGCAATAATGGGTTTCGGAGGGATATCCATCCTGCTGAACAAGTCCTGGACATACGCCGCCTGGGCTGTCACCCTGATCATTCTGGGAATCCTGGGAATTTACGACTTCTATCTCTGGATGTACGATTATGGCCATAATCTGGATCCCAGCGCCCCGATCAAAATTGAAGGGATGACCTATATGCCTCCCCTTTTCGGGGAAAAAGATTTGCTTAATTTTTATGTCACCTCCTATCCCGGACTCGGCAGTCTCTTTCTCGGGTTGCCCATTGGAATGGCATTGCTGGCATTCTATAACCGAACCAAATCCACAAAACTATGAAGCTCAATTTGATCAGCCTGCTGGCAGCGGCTATGCTGTTGGGTTCTGCCTGCCAACCAAAGCCTGAACCCATTCACTTCGGAGAAGACCAGTGCCATTATTGTAAGATGAGCATTTCAGATGTCAAATTCGGCTCGGAGATGATTACAAAAAAAGGCAGGATTTATAAATACGATGCAGCAGAGTGTATGGTCCGGCATCTAACAGAGGAAGCTCCAGAATGGCGCGCCTTATATGCCATCGCTTATGATAAACCTGAAAGACTCATCCCGGTGGACTCCCTTCACTGGCTGATCTCTCCTGATTTTCGCAGTCCTATGGGGGCCAATCTGGTGGCATTCAGCTCACGCGATCAGCTGGACCCACAGTATTATTCACAGTTGATTCAATGGATCGAAGTGGTACAAAGGATAGGTGAATGAAGCAATCCTTGATAGGCATTTATCTGATCCTCTTTCTATTGACAACCCAAGGGGGCTTCGCTAAGGTATGGCGGGCCGGAGGAGAAGGAAAAGCACTTTCCATTCAACAGGCCCTGAATCTTGCCCGGGATGGAGACAGCATCCTTGTTGGCCCCGGCGTGCACAATGAAGGCCGTATTCATATTCGGAAATCCATAGCCCTTTTGGGAGAGGTAGGCAGTGTGCTTGATGCCCGCGGAACAGCAGAGGATTTGATCCTGATAACGGCAGATAGTGTTGTGGTTCAGGGACTCGAGTTGAGTAATGTGGGAGCCAGTTTTCTTCAGGAAGCCGCCGCGATCCGGGTAAGTCAGGCAAAAGATGTACGTATTCTTGATAACTTAATCCGGGATTGTTTCTTTGGTATTTATCTGGAATACACCAGCCATTCAAGCCTGTTAGGCAACCGAATTCCTGGCAATGCAACGAAAGAAGCCACTGCCGGGAATGGCATCCACGCCTGGAAGTGCAGCCATCTGCTGATTGAAGGAAACCATATTCGCAAGCACAGGGATGGGATTTACTTTGAGTTTGTGGATGACAGCCATATCCGCGACAATCACAGTCATCATAATCTTCGCTACGGCTTGCACTTTATGTTTTCAAACCGGGACGAATACCGCAACAATGTCTTTGAACACAACGGAACCGGGGTGGCGGTGATGTTTTCACGGCATATCACAATGAGTCGGAATATTTTCCGGCATAACTGGGGTGGCGCATCCTATGGATTACTACTGAAAGAGATCAGTGATGGCAGCATTGAATACAATCATTTTCAGGATAATACCATCGCCATCCTTGCCGAAGGAGCCAATCGCCTCAAAATGCGCAAAAATCAATTTCTTGCCAATGGAACCGCCATCGATATCAAAGGAAATTGTTTGGATAACCAACTGGAGGAGAACAACTTCCTATCGAACACCTTTGAGGTGGTTACCAATTCTCGTTTCAGCAACAATACTTTTAATCGCAACTACTGGAGTGGATACCGGGGCTATGATTTGGACCGAGATGGTACAGGAGATGTCCCCTACAGGCCGGTGAGTCTTTTTGGAAAAATCGCCCACGAAATCCCCTCCGCCCATTTGCTGCTGCACAGCGTTTTTGTAGATATACTAATGGCAGGGGAAAAGCTTTTCCCTGCCATTACACCCGAACTCCTTATCGACTTAAATCCCCGTATGCACCCTTATGCCAATGATCCGGATTGAAAAAATACATAAAAGCTACGGTCGGCAGGAAGTGCTCAGGAACATACATTTGCACTTCACTGCTGGGCAGAGCATTGCACTGATCGGACCGAATGGCTCTGGGAAAACAAGTCTTATCAAGATCATTCTTGGAATGGTGCTGCCCACAAAAGGAAAGGTATGGGTGGATGGGGAAGACATCACGGCGGGGCCTTCATACCGCCGAATGATTGGGTATATGCCACAGATCAGCCGTTTCCCTGAGCAGATGAGGGTGGCACAATTATTTACAATGATCCGTCAGATGCGCCCGGATGTGAAGACCGAAAACTATGACACCGACCTGTATCGTGATTTTGATATTGAAAGAATGGCAGGCAAGCCCCTGGGCAACCTTTCCGGTGGAATGCGGCAGCAGGTGAGCGCCGCACTGGCATTCTGGTTCAACCCGGCCATCATCATCCTGGATGAACCTACGGCAGCCCTGGATCCTGTCTCTAATGAAATCCTGAAAAGCAAGGTGAATGAAGCCAGGGAATCAGGGAAATTAATCCTGACCACTTCTCATATTTTGAATGACCTGGAGGAGATCAGCCAGCACATTGTGTATCTGATGGAGGGGGAGGTCATCTTCGATGCCTCACTGGACACATTGAAAGCCCGGACATCAGAGACCAAGCTTGGCCGTATGGTTGTAGCGATGCTAAAACAACACCAATATAATGGGTAGAATCAGTCTTCATATCCTGCGCGACCTGATCAGAAGCAAGGCCATCCTGGCATACTTCCTGGTTTTATCCTTGCTGGGCTGGGGTGTATTTCTGATTGAGAGCCATCCCCAAAAGGCCTTGCTGACCCTGATGCAGGTCAGTTTGCTCCTGCTTCCAATGATGACGATGATCTTCGCCGCTATCTATTATTACAATGCACTGGAATTCATCCTTTTGCTTCTGGCCCAGCCCATCCGTCGCGCTACGCTCTTGTGGGGCTTTTATGCCGGTCTTGCGAGTGCTTTCACCCTGGCATTTCTGGCAGGAATCGGCTTGCCGTTGATGCTGTTTTTTCCGGTTACCGGAAGCTTTTTGCTGCTGTGTGGAGGCATCCTGCTCAGCCTGATCTTTACAGCACTCGCTTTGCTTATTGCCACGCATATTCAGGACAAGGCCCGTGGACTGGGTGCCGCACTGCTGGCCTGGGCATTTTTCGCTTTTATCTTTGACGGCCTTTTGCTGCTGCTGATGTATCAATTCTCTGACTACCCGATTGAACGGCCAGTTCTCTTCCTTACCCTGCTCAATCCTGTGGATACCACCCGAATTCTCATCATTATGCAAACCGAAGCCTCTGCTCTGATGGGCTTATCGGGTGTATTATTCCAGCGTTTTTTCGGTACGGCTTATGCCTGGCTGGCAGCCTTTGGAAGCCTGTCGATCTGGGTTGTGCTTCCCCTTCTTTTCACCCTGAGGAAATTCAGGCGAAAAGACTTGTAAACCAGTTGGCGCGCGTCTTCAGCAGGTAACCGAACAGCGCCACTGTATGAGCAGGTCCGTAGCGTGGACGCTACGGACAGCTGGGAAATTCAGGCGAAAAGACTTGTAAATTAGTTGGCGCGCGGCTTCAGCCGGAAACCGAACAGCGCCACTGTATGAGCAGGTCCGTAGCGTGGACGCTACGGACAGCTGGGATTTACCAGTTGGCGCTCCTCTTCTTCGGGCGCGCGCGAGCAGATTCAAAAACCATTCCAGCCAACTTTGCAGCCTCTTTTGTGCGTAGCGTGGACGATTTCCTGCCGACAGGTATGGCTACGCACAGCATCAGCCGCGCGAGCAAGGTTATATACGGGCACAAAAAAACCACCCCGGATGAGGTGGTTTCTACTTGAAAAAGAAAATGTTACTTCTTCAATACTGCTTTCAGAACGGTCTCTTTGTCCAGTTTTTTGGTGCAGAAGAACCAGTCCTGGCATTCTACGCCTTCTTCTTTGCCTTCCATCCTGTCCTGGGCGGTATTGCAATTGCCGGCCGGAGATACGATCAGGTCGTCACCCGGACGCCAGTCGGCAGGCGTAGCTACCCCGAATTCATCGGCGGTCTGGAGGGCGATCAGTACACGGTAGAGTTCATCGAAATTCCGTCCGAGGCTCAGGGGATAATAAATAATGGTGCGGATGGTCCCCTTCGGATCAATGTAGAATACGGCACGGACGGCCTTGGTGTTGGCTTCGCCGGGCTGGATCATCCCATATTTGTTGGCTACTTCCATCGTGATATCCTCGATCAGCGGGAACTTCACCTCCACATTTTTCATCCCCTTGTATTCGATCTTCTCCTTGATGGTGCGCAACCAGGCAATGTGGCTGTAAAGTCCGTCCACCGATAAGCCCACCAGCTTGCAGTTGGCCTCTTCAAACTTATCCTCCATTGAGGCAAAGGTCATAAACTCAGAGGTGCACACGGGTGTAAAGTCGGCCGGATGGCTGAATAGAATGACCCAATTTCCTTTGTAATCTTCAGGGAAATTAATGTCTCCCTGGGTAGTGACGGCCTTGAAAGCCGGAGCCGGATCACCGATGCGGGGCATCGGAACAGGCTGCATAATGTTCTCTTCCATTTTGTATTGAATTAAGTGGTTAATAAGGATTTAGACTACTCGGCAGTACCGCTGGCAATGTTCTTGCTTCGCTCAATGGATTGCAGTGCCAGATAGTTATCGCCAAATTTCTTCAGGTTGTTCATCTCATCATCGTACTGGTCAAAATGACGCTCTTCGTCGTCTACCAGCGATTCAAAGAGTTTCTTGGAGGCACTGTCTGCATTCTGCGCACATTCGTTCGCCCAGAGGTTATAATCATTGGCGCTGCTCTCCTCCATCGCTGTGGCAAGCTCCAGCATTTCCTTCACATTATGAATCAGTTTTACATCCTCCGAAACTTTCATCTCTACTTCCCCACCCAGGAAGAGGATGCGTTCAGCCAAACGCTCAACGTGAATCATCTCTTCTATGGCCGTCTTCTTGAAAAGGCCGGCCAACAGATCGTAGCCCTGATCGTCGCAGTGGAAATGAAAGTACATATACTGATGTACTGCGGTCAATTCATCTGCAACAGCCTTGTTCAACAATGCAATGCTCTTTTCTTTCATCATAATGGGTTTTGTGGTGAATGATTAATTGATTTCTGAAAGGCTCCGCGTATCTCTACACGGATATCCTGAATCCGGAAACCCGGAATCTTTTTCTGGTCAAAATACTTCTCCAGCATATCATTCAGATCTTCGTCAAAATAGTCTTCAATATGATCATCATCGATGGAATACAAATGATGATGCTTTTGCGTAATGGCATCGTAGCGCATCTTCTCCTGGCTGGTATTCACCTTGCTTATGATACCCTTCTGGGCAAAGGTCTCCAGTATTTTATACACCGTTCCGATGGCGATGTTGGGATGGCTTTTTTGAATATGTGCAATCACCCTTTCTGTGGAAGGATGGTTTTGCAACTTGTTTACTGCTTCCAATACTGCAATCCGCTGGGGCGTGATTTTCAGATTATTGGCAGCTAACTTCTCCTTCAGCTGTTCATATTTCATATTGCTTTCTCTGATAAGAATAATTCTTATAAAGGAATACAAAGGTATGGTCTTTTTTTATGAAGACCAAGAAGATCAGGAAAGCTTTAAGAGAATTTAACGGGGAAGGACCCAACGGACTTCTTTGAAGCGTTGCGCCTGTCCATCGGGCAGGAAGAATTGAGCCAGAAAGATGTATCGACCCGGTGGCAAGCGATTGCCGTATTCGTCATCCCCGGTCCAGATCAGGCTTTCCGTACCTGCCATTGCTTTGGCATAGGCCAGGGTTCGGACCAGCATTCCGGATTCGGAATAAACCCGGATATTCATCAGGCTTCCGGGAACCGATGGATGGCATTTTATTGTAAAAAAATCGTCTTGTCCATCCCCATTGGGAGAGATGGCTTCCGGAACCAGCTGAAATGCAGCCTCTGACAATGATCCCGGCATCGTCTGTCTGTTCTTTCTCCCCGGACTGGCACTGCCATTATTCCAGGGTGCCGACGTCCAGTTGCGCTCAAGGTGAGTTGGCTTGTCAGGCGAAATGCGCTCCAGGGAGACCCCTTCCGGATTTCCGACATAAGGAGAGTGCATTTTTTCTGTGTAGGACCACTGATCTATCACCTCTCCTGAATACAGGGCCAGAGCCAGGCTGCCTTCCTTATCGGGAAAAGAGGGGAAGTCGCTTTTGATCTCAGAAAAGACGGAAAGGCGGCCGTGTGGATAGAACGCCATTACGCCCTCAATATCAGGGGTCAACACACGGTAAGCCCCCGGGAGCAATAAAAGGCTGTCGGAAGTAATCCGGCATACTTTGGTGATTTCACCGCTTGCCGGATCCCGCCCGCAAAGCCGCAGCCATTGGAGATCGAAGACTTTGTCAGTACGGTTATATATCTCTACAAAATCTTCCCCCCCCGGCCAGGGGTTAAAAAGCAATTCGTTGATTATGATATCATTGCTTTGTGGCAATACCGGATACCCAAAGGAATGCCAAAGGCTGTCTGGGGGATTGCCGCTCAGATCACGGAGGTGTTCACTCAGCCTGAGCTGGTGAACAATCAAACTGTCAGGAGCGGGATTGAGATCCAGGATGACACTTTGATGCAGGGCGGCGGCGGGCCGGGCGACCACCACAGTATGCTTCTCGGGAAGGATGGTATAGTTTTCTGTCTTAGTCAGAGAAGCCGGATCCATTGGTTCCGAGAAGCAGATCTTCAGATTGCCGGAACCCAGGGGATAGAGACGCAGCACGGCGGGCGCATTCAGATCGGGAAGAATGGCTGCCCGGCTATTGGTTTCTCCCGGGGTGCCTCCCCGTGGATCCAGGCTGCCGGCCCAATTCCCTTGCCAGTCCCAGGGACGATCCGCATCGATCTGCTCGAGCGACCATCCCCCCTGTTCCCTGAATTTGTCCTGAAACCACGACTTGCTATAGTCTAATCCTGCCATTACCTGGCCTTCCTCATCTTTCAGCAAAAGGCTGGCGCTCTCATTGGGCAGGTTCATCCCGTAGAGTGGATAAATATTGGAATAGGATTCCCAGCCCGAAGCACTGGCGACAATAACGGCTTTCCCTTGGGCTTCCAGAAGGATGGTGGGTAAGTACTTCATACTCTGGTTGATGTGCAAAGTCCATCCTTCCAACACATAGGCCCGATCGCAGCGGTTGATGAGTTCAACATATTCTGTTGGAGGCAGCCCGTAAGGTGCCGGATCTTCGTCCATCATAATCTCATTGAAAACCACATCCCAGGTTTCCGGAAAACGGATGTGCAGGCTGTCCCCCAGTCCCGTTGCGCAATTGCTGTCCGGATCGCACCATAAAGCAATCTCCAGGCGATAGGCTCCATTGGGCAGGACATTATTATATCGCAGTCGAATACGGCTGAGATCCATTGCATCTTGCACCACGCTATCCGCCTGTATGCCTGCAGGATGCAACACATATCGAGCAGGGTCCAACGCACCGGCATCCAGGGGCTCCGAAGCCTGCAACAGGATTTCCCGGCGATTAAGCAAACTCAATCCCTCCAGAGCAGGAGGCAGTGTATCCACATACACCTCCCTGATCTGAATATCATCCAGATAAAATGCAGAGGTGTTGCTGGCAGTATATTGGGCTGCAAAGGAAAACCAGCGGCTTGTGCTCACTGTGCTGTCTGTGGCCCCCGCCAACCATAGATAGTCTGTACTTCCCATATTTTTGGCAAATAGATCCCAGGCACCCTTTCTGCTCCTCATAACCTTGACTTCGAGATCGAATGCACTGGCGATTTGTCCATCGGGCCCCCTGCATAGGGTGTGATGCTGTCCGGCACTGTCACGACAAAGGACAAGGGCATCGGCGCTTCCACTTTCGCCCAACTGCAGATAGTAGCCGTGGAAAGGACCTGCCGGACCCAATGAGTCGGCCATCAGATAGACCCGGGCGAAATTGTTGGAAGAAGGAGAGAAGCCGAGGCGGATCCGGAACAACCACTCCGTGCTGTCGCAAAGACTGTTAGCAGTGTAGATCGTCGAACTGCCGGCGGCAGCCGCATTCAACTGCAACATCCCTTCTGCGTTGACCCGGAAATCGGCGGTATCCCCAAACCAGGGCGGATCCGCCCCCAACTCCCCATCGGTGAAGTACTCGACAAGCTGTCCCTGCAGAGAAGAAGCCTGTAGGAAATAGAAGAAGAGAAGTGCAGGAACGAAGCGTCGCATAATCACTACCTTTGATTTGCCTAAATAGACGTTTTACCCCCCTCAAAGCGGAGAAAAAAATGAAAATATTAATTTTCGGGGCTACCGGACTGGTTGGAAGGACTATGATGAAGGTGCTGGAGGAGCGCCTGGGATCCCTGGCATTCAACAATATAGAATTGTTGTTGGCGGCCTCGACGCGTTCAAAAGGCAAAACCCTGACCTTCGCCGGGCAATCCCTTCGCGTAGTGTCTCCGGAAGAAGCCCTGAATGCGGGGGCCGATATTGCTCTTTTCTCTGCGGGGGCAGAAGCCTCGCTTTCCTGGGCACCCCGCTTTGCCGAAAAAGGGGTTTATGTGATTGATAATTCATCAGCCTGGAGAAAAGACCCGGCAGTGCCCCTGGTGGTGCCGGAGATCAATGCCCATAGCATCCGGAAGGATCATTACCTTATCGCCAATCCGAACTGTTCCACCATCCAGATGGTGGCAGCCCTGGCGCCCCTGCATCGTGCCTATCAATGTGATCGCATCGTCGTTTCCACTTACCAAAGTGTAAGCGGATCGGGAATGCCGGGAATGGTGCAGCTATACAATGAACGACAGGGGAAAAGCGGTCCAAGGGCCTACCCCCATCCCATTGATCGCAATCTTATCCCACAGGGAGGGCATTTTCTGCCGGATGGCAGCACCACAGAAGAAGAGAAGCTGGTACTTGAAACCCGAAAAATCCTGGGAGATGCAAGCATCCGCATTGCCGCCACCGTAGTGCGTGTGCCGGTGGAATTCGGGCATTCGGAAGCTATCAATGTCAGTTTCAAAAAGCCCTTTACCCTGGAAGCGGTGAGGCATTTGCTCACTTCCACCCCCGGCCTGGAAATGCAGGATGAGCCGACTTCCCATATTTATCCGATGCCCTTGATGGCCACCGGGCAGGATGCGGTCTTTATCGGACGCCTGCGCGTGGATCCTTCCGAAAAAAATACGCTCCAGCTCTGGGTGGTGGCCGACAACCTGCGCAAAGGCGCGGCCACCAATGCTATCCAGATTGCGGAATGGCTGATTACCGAAGCTTATGTCTAGGATAGGGGCATATCCCCGGCAATGCTACCTGGACCCTGAAAATCCCGTGAAAGAAAATATAGGTGCAATACGACATTCCTTATTAAAGAAATACCACTATCTTCTTAACTACATTGCCTTTAATTAAGATATTTTGTCGTTTTCTTAATTATGAGCATTTTTATTTAAGCATTCGATTCGATGGATCGCAGAATAAATCACCTTGGATGCAGGGTCTCAGATGCCATAACCAAGAGTATGTTTTCGGTTAGATTACAGATATCCTGAAATTACTTAGCCCGATGATGCAGATCACTTCCCCACAGAATCCCCGGATCAAGGCCTTGCTGCCTTTGATGTATAAATCTTCGGAGCGCAGAAAAACCGGATTGTTTTGTGTGGAAGGAGTCCGTGAAGTGGAACGCGCACTGCGTATGGGATATCAGGCCGAAAGCATCTTCTTCTGCCCGCATATCTTTCCGGAAGCGCAGCTGAAAAACCTGAAGTTTGACCCGGCCGAAACAGATGCTTTCGCGCTAAGCGAGCAGGCGTACGCCAAAGTAGCGTATCGCGACAACACCCAGGGCATCATTGCAGTAATGAAACAGAAAGCCCACCTCCTGGCCGATCTCGCATTGAATTCAAATGCCTTGATTCTTGTGTTGGAAGCCATTGAAAAGCCTGGCAATCTGGGCGCCGTCCTGCGCACGGCCGATGCTGCCGGGCTAGATGCCGTGATCGTGTGCGATGAACAAACCGACCTTTACCACCCCAATGTGATTCGCTCCAGTACGGGGACCATCTTCTCGGTTCCCCTGGCACGATCAGAGAGTCAGGAAGTCATCGCTTTTCTGAAAGCGCGTCAGATCCAAATCCTTACCACTTCATTGCAAGCATCTTATCCCTACACCTCAGCCGACCTTTGCCGCGCCACCGCCCTGGTGCTGGGTACCGAGGCACAGGGAATCAGTCAGCAATGGCTTACTGCGGCCGATGTTTCCATAATCATCCCTATGCGGGGTATTGCCGATTCCCTCAATGTGTCGGTAAGCGCAGCCGTACTCGCTTTCGAAGCCCTCCGACAGCGATCATTATGATTTAAACAGTTTTTCCGTCTGCCCGGTAGCGGCGCCAGAATGGAAAATGAGTGAAACTCGTCCAAAGGATCAGTTTTTGCATCCAATGGAAACGCAAAGACCAGTTCAACAGGTGGTAAGCAATCCAGGCTAAGAGGAGGCCCAGGGCGATATTCAACCAATAAGTCAGCGAAGAGGCAAAGGACGACGATAATACCCATTGCCTGAGGGGATCATTGAAAACATAGGTAAAAACTGTGGCGGGCAGTATGGAAAAAATGATCCACCACAAAAGAATGGAGAAACCGTGAGCGGTCTCGATGGCGCGTTCCGGGCAGTGATTCATACACTGCATACAGCTTTCACAACGGAACTTCCAGTAGGGCCTTCCATTCACATAAGCTATCGCCTGCACCGGACAATCGTGGATGCATTTACTACACTGTGTACATTTATGGCTGGCGATGAATGTTTTGGCAAGAAAGAAGCGTCCAAATGCATAATACAGGAAGGTGATGGGAATCAGGGGTAGATCGATGGGGAGCCAGCGCAGTCCTGCCCATTCCGTTTTGCCTTGCAGGAAACGCCGTGTGAAACGGATGAGGGTTTGGTGGCAACGTTGATGGATGGATGCCACTACAACGGAACGCAGTCCCGGGTGGAGGGATATCCAGTTGGAGGGCATATCCAGGGGCCGGAAGCCCCGCACTTTGTATCCTTTCCACCAGAGGATCAGAAAGGGGATCCAAAGAGCCATTCCACCTATGCCGGGCAGGTGCTGCTTCGACAGTTTCATTCCTGCGCGGGTATTGAGCAGGAAAACCCGGTTTTTACCTTGTGGGAATTTCGCTAAATACTTCAGGACCAGAGGCGGGGCATTAAAGCCGTGTGTTGGAAAGGAGAAGCCGAGGAGGAGGCCTGGTGGCAGGGGATCAGGCATTTTCCTTTCAGCTGTATTGAGATTATGCAGATGGCAATCCCAGCCCTGATTACGGCTTTCCTCTGCAATCCAGTCGGCTGCTTTACGGGCGTTTCCCGTTCCGGAGAAATGAAAAATGTGGATTTGATCTTTCATATACCCTTGGTCTATTGTAACATCCTGGCATTCTTCAATAATCTCAGTGTTTATCTTATCCTCAGTCAGCAACTACACTCAAAAATATTTCCCGCAGATTTCGGTAGATACTAAGCGCGTTCCAAGCTTACCAGGCATTCTACGTGCCGGGTCTGTGGGAAGAAATCATAAGGCTGTATCTCTTTCACCCTATATCCTCCTGCCACCAGCAAGTCCAGATCGCGGCGCAAACTGCCGGCACTGCAGCTAAGGTAGACGATTCTTTCCGGCAGTGCCTCCCCGACTATCCACGATAATACTTGCTCTTCCAGGCCGGTCCGGGGCGGGTTTACATATAGCAAAAGGTGCTTCTTCTCCCTTTTCTGGAGGGAAACCCATTCATTGAGCTGGGGAATGCGCTCGCGGCAAAGCCCCCGAAGCACCTCCGCCTCTGGTACATTCTGTGCTGCAAACCCGACTGCCTCCCCACTCCATTCCACGCCCATCACCCTGGCGCCCTTTTCCGCCCACCTTTGCATCGAAGCCCCATTGCCACAATACAGATCGACGACTGCACTGAAAGCAGTGGGCAAAAGGAAAGCGCTGGCTCTGTCGAGGGAGCGGACATACAAATCCGGGAGCAACTGCTGAAAGGAGGTGGGGCCGTAAAGCAATCCCTTCTCATCCTCAGTAGCTGCATTTCCAAAAAGCAAATGCCATCCTCCCTTTCCGAAGATTCTTTTCCCGGCAGCCGGATGAAGGTGCAACCAGCAGGCTTCCATCCCCTTTTGCTGCAATACTGCGGCCAGTTCTTCGTGCATCCAATCGGTAGGTGGAAGTGCATTTGATTTAATGACCAGGCTGTACTGCGCACCGGACACCACAATGTTCACCATAGGAAACGCCTGAAAGGAAGGGAGTTCCCTTGTCAGTGCCCTCACATTTTCATTCAGGGAGGGATGGTGAACCGGGCAATCAGGGATAGGGATGAGCGCCTCACGGTGAAGCAGGCCGTACAGCCAATGGCCCTCCCAGCGTGCGTGCAATACTGCCTGGCGACGGTAAGCCCAGCGTCGGGCATCCGGCAGGCTCTCCACCATTTTCAAGACTGAATGCCAAGGTTCCAGTACCCTTGCAAGAAAGGCCGTCTTTTGTGCCAGGCTGTCCTCCATCCTCCACTGTCGGTGCGGACAGCCCGGACAATCCGGAACGCAGCCGGGAAGCAGGGGAAACAGATCAGGAGAAGGACCCATCTTTTCAGAAATGTATAATTCGGATTAAAGGTATGATAAGCAGATCAGAAACCATTCAGCTCCATTGTCACTGTAGGGATTAATAAGAGGAATCCCAGAATCATCAAAACGATAATGAATGGTGTCACCCATTTAACCCATTTATTATATGGGATACGCGCTACGCCCAACACCCCGATGAGTACGCCTGAAGTAGGGGTGATCATATTGGTAAAGCCATCTCCAAACTGGAAAGCCACCACAGTAGCCTGGCGTGAAAGCCCTATCAAATCGGAGAAAGGAGCCATAATCGGCATTGTAAGGGCAGCCTTGGCTGAGCCCGATGGAATAACCACATTGATCACCGTCTGGATGACATACATCAGGCTGACTGCTGCAAACTTTCCTGCTCCATCCATTGAACGTGCCAGCACAAACAGAATGGTGTCTATGACCTTTCCGTCCTCCAGGATTACGATGATACCCCCGGCCAGGCCTACCACCAAAGCTGCCGACAGAATATCTCCGGCTCCTTCCGTAAAGAGTTTGGTAATGCGGTTTGGACTATAATCCATTGCAATACCGGAAAAAATTCCCATTGCGAAAAAGAGGGTGGCGATTTCCATCATAAACCAGCCATAGCCCATTACGCCTACGATCAGAAACAATATGGTAATGATGAGCAGAACCAGGATGTAGAAGTGTACGGATTTACGGAGGGAAAAGTAGCCCATCAGGGCGAACAGGCCTGTCAGCAAAGGCAACATCGGCAGGTTTGCGCTGATATCATTCCCGATTCTCATTTCCGTAAATGGATAAAACACACTGAATGCCACGAGGATGCCGCATAAAACCATCCAGGAAATCCAGGCAGCGCGGGGGCTGTGATAATGCGTAGTCCGGATTTCCTCCCTGGCCCGGTTTCGCCAATAGGCATCTTCCTCATAGACCGGAGAACAACGGGGGTTTTTCTTCACCCTGGCGGCGTATCGCAAGACCCAGGCGATACCGACAATATTAATGACAAACCAGCAGAACACGCGGTATTCCAGTCCGGAAAACAGTGGAAGTCCGGAAAGGCCCTGGGCGATGCCCACCGTGAAAGGGTTCAGCACTGCCCCGGCAAAACCCAGGGCGGCAGCGACGAACACCATCGAAACACCGATTATGGAATCGTAACCCATTGAAATGGACAAGGGTACCAGGATGATCACGAAGGCAATGGTCTCCTCACTCATTCCGAAAACCGCCCCGAAGACCGAGAACATCAGCATCACCAGGGTAATGATGATATTTTCCACGCCCAGCCGGCGGATGAAGCGGTGGCGCTCCAGCTTACGGCTGTATTTAAGGAAAGAGAGAATGCCTACATCTATCGCTTTGCTGTGGTTCATTATCCAGAAGGCCCCTCCGATCATCAGGATGAGGATGATGATCTCCGACTGACGATTGAAGCCTTCATAGAGGGCGGCGAATACCTGCCAGGTCTGGGGATGGTTTTCGGTATTCTGAAAAACCATCTCTGTCTTTTCCTGCCCGTTTTCCAGCTTTGTTACCGCTACATATTCACCTCCGGGGATAAACCAGGTAAAGGCCGCTGCCAGAATAATGATGAAGAAGATGATGACGTAGGTATGGGGTATCCTTTTAGACAACATCCTTATTCCCTTGTTGTGTCATTCGCTTCGGGCATCCATTCAAAAAGCGCATAATGTGATCCGTCCATACCCAGATGCTCATAGACCCTGATGGCATTTTGGTTGCTTTTATCCACATAAAGGCGGAGGCCCCGCAGCCCGGGCTTATGCATCACTTCCTCCTTCAGATGACGGTACATATTGGCATACAAGTTCTTATTTCGGAAGTGGGGTTCCACCCAAACCGATTGTATCCACCAAACCCAGGCATTCCGCCAGTCGCTCCACTCAGGGGTGATCAGCAGAGATGCCACAGGCCGGTCCCCGAAAGTGGTTACATAATACCTCCCTCTGGAGGGATTTGCGAAAACAGCTTCGATTCCCTTTTGAAGGATGACAGGATCCAGGGACAGGTTTTCGGTTTCCAAAGCCATAGCCAGCTGAAAAGAAACAAGGAATGGGATATCAGCAGGAATCGCTTCCCGAATAGGATAATCGTGTAACACCGCTTAAAATTTAAAGCCGTGAAGATAGGAAAAGGGTGGAATTACTTCCTGGCTTCCTCCACAATTTCATAGCCCTCAATGATGTCGCCTACTTTAATGTCATTGAAATTATGCACATTCAGTCCGCACTCATAGCCGGCTGAAACTTCCTTGACATCATCCTTGTAGCGTTTGAGGGAGCCCAGCTCTCCGGTATAAACCACGATGCCATCGCGGATGACCCGGATTTTGGTATTGCGGTTGACCTTTCCATCGAGGACATAGCAACCGGCGATGGTGCCCACTTTAGTGATTTTGAAAGTTTCCCGTACTTCGATATTGCAGGTGATTTTCTCCACCATTTTCGGGGTCAGCATCCCGGCGATGGCTTCCTTTATCTCATTCACTGCATCGTAGATGACGGAGTAGAGTCGGATGTCGATCTGCTCTGCTTCAGCCATCTTCCTGGCTTGCACACTCGGGCGCACCTGGAAGGCTACAATAATGGCGTTGGAGGCAGAGGCCAGAGAGACGTCCGTTTCTTTGACTGCACCCACATCTTTATGGATGACATTCACCTGTACCTCTTCTGTGGAGAGTTTGAGCAGTTCATCGGTCAGGGCTTCCACGGAGCCGTCCACATCCCCTTTCACAATGATATTCAACTCTTTAAAGTCACCAATGGCAATACGGCGACCAATTTCATCCAGTGTAATGTGTTTTTTGGTACGGATGCCTTGTTCGCGTTGCAGTTGCTGGCGTTTGGTGGCCACGTTCTTGGCTTCTTTTTCGTCCTCTTTCACTACAAAGACATCCCCGGCCTGGGGCGCACCATTGAGACCCAGCATCAGTACCGGGGCGGCGGGGCCGGCTTCTTTGACAGCCTGGTTTCTTTCATTATACATTGCTTTGACACGGCCGTAGTGCGCACCGGCAAGAACCACATCTCCAACGTGCAAGGTTCCGTTCTGGACCAGCATTTTGGCCACATAGCCCCGTCCTTTGTCTAGAGAGGACTCGATCACGGTACCCAGGGCTAATCTGTCGGGATTGGCGTGAAGATCCAGCATTTCCGCTTCCAGCAACACCTTTTCGAGCAGATCATCCACTTGCAGGCCTTTCAGGGCAGAGATTTCCTGGCATTGGTATTTCCCGCCCCATTCTTCCACCAGGATATTCATATTGGCCAGTTGTTCTCTGATTTTTTCCGGGTTGGAATTGGGTTTATCCACTTTATTAATGGCGATCACGATGGGCACTCCTGCAGCTTTGGCGTGGTTAATGGCTTCCACTGTCTGGGGCATCACCGCATCGTCGGCGGCGATGATGATAATGGCGATGTCGGTCACTTTGGCTCCCCTGGCACGCATTGCGGTAAAGGCTTCGTGCCCTGGTGTATCCAGGAAGGTGATGGCTTTACCGTTTTCCAGCACCACTTCATACGCTCCGATATGCTGCGTAATGCCTCCGGCCTCACCGGCAATCACATTGGCATTACGGATATAATCGAGCAGCTTGGTTTTCCCGTGATCCACGTGCCCCATAACGGTGACAATCGGATTGCGGGGTTTGAGCATAGCCGGATCGTCTGCCTCTACTTTTGCATCCTCTTCCTCATCAGATTTGATGAATTCCACTTCATATCCGAATTCATCTGCGACCACCGTAATGGTTTCTGCATCCAGGCGTTGATTGATGGAGACCAGTACCCCCATCGACATACATTTTCCGATAACTTCTGTTGCCGTGACATCCATCAGGGAGGCCAGTTCGCTAACAGAAACAAACTCCGTCAGGCGCAGGGTGGAGGATGATTCCATTTCCTGGGCAAAGGCTTCGGCGGCTTCCTCGCGGGCCCTTCTTTTCTTTTTCGCTCTGAGGGCCTTGCCTTTTCCTGAGGTTTTGCTTGTCAGGTTGGCCAGGGTTTCTTTGATCTGCTTTTGGATTTCCTCATCCGTAAGCACCGGTTTTTCTTCCTTTCTGGGCCCTTTGCGGTCTCTGGATCTTTTATCAGTGGCAGCCTTATTGTCCTGGGCTGTCTCTGCCGGTTTCCGGATGCGCTTGCGTTTCTTTTTGGCCTTGACTTTATCGTCGGAGGAGGAAGCCACCGGTTTGCGTTCCTTTTTCTGAATATCTTCCAGATTAATCCTGCCCACGATAGTTGGACCGCTCAGCTTTTGTACTTCCGTTTTCAGGAAATTGATATCGGTCTCGGGTTTTTTCTCAGGGACAGCTGCCGGTTTATCTGCTGCTGCTTCGGCTTCGGCCGCTTCTTTACGTGCTTTTGCCGCTTCAGCGGCGGCGGCCTTTTCTGCCTTCAGCCTTTCGGTCTTTTCTTTGGCGGTTTCCTTCTTTCTTTTTTGAGCAGTGCGCTTGCCGGGTATGCTTGTCAGGTCTATCTTTCCTACCACCTTTGGACCTTTGCCTGTCGCCGTTTCCTCTGCTTCAGCAGCGGGTGATTCCTCCTGGCCTGCGGGGGCTTCTGTTTCAGCTGGTGTTTCTGCTGCCGCTTTCGTTAAAGCTTCTTCTTTTGGGGGTGCCTCTTCTGCCGCTTCCGATGCTTTTTCTTCTGTTTTTGCCGGGCTCTCGGTTTGGGGTTCTTTCTCTTCTTTCGCTTCGGGCGTTATTTTGCTTTCCTCTGTTTTCGCTTCAACGACGGCTTTTTCCGTCTGCTCTTCAATCGGTTTATCCGATTTCTTTTCTTCGGATTCTTGCGGTGCCTTATCGGCTGTTGCCGCACTTACTTCTTTCTTCTCTCCTTTTTCTTCCGGTTCTTTTTCTTTGGCCGCAACGGCAGGAGTTTCTTCTTTCTTTTCTTCTTTGGGCGAAGGGCTGACCTTTTTGGTTTCAGGTTCAGGCTTTTTTGTTTCTTCCGGATGGGTTTCTTCCGGTTTATGGGAAATTCCGACTTCCTTTATGATGAGGTCCTCTCCTTCCTCTTCCTCCTCTTTCTTGCGGGTGGGTGTGCTTTCGATGGAAACGGCTTCCGCTTCTTTATAGCTCAGTCCGATTTTTTCGGCTTCTTCTTTCACCTTGCGCTCCTGCGCAAACTCCGCAACGATAAGGTCATACACCTCCGGCTCAAGTTTGGTGTTGGGACTGGATTCCACCGTGATTCCTTTCTTTTTAAGGAAATCCACAATTGTTCCGGTTCCCACGTTAAACTCACGTGCAGCTTTGCTCAATCTAACCGGTGTGTTCTTCAGTATTGCCATATAATTCTTTCAGGTCTGGCTTCAGGCAGCTTTGCGGGCTGCGATAAAAGTACCATTATTAATTCTTACTCAGCGAAAGCGCAACAGTGTACACCAGGGGGTTCATTGCTTATTCAAACTCTGCCCTCAGGATACGCAGCACTTCTTTGACCGTTTCCTCTTCAAGATCGGTGCGGGTGACCAGTTCTTCAAAGTTTCTTTCCAGCACACTTTTGGCGGTATCGCATCCAATGTTCCGGAATTCGTTGAGGATCCACTCATCTATTTCATCTTTGAATTCGCTGAGCGCCACATCTTCCACATCTCCTTCAGCATCCCGGTACACGTCTATTTCATAACCCGTCAGTTTGCCGGCGAGCTTGATGTTGTATCCTCCTTTTCCAATGGCCAGGGAAACCTGATCGGGCTTCATATACACTTCAGCCCTTTTGTCTTCTTCCAGGATCTTGATGCTGCTGATCTTGGCCGGGCTAAGTGCCCGGGTAATGAAGAGAGAGGGGTTGGAGGTATAATTGATCACATCGATATTCTCATTTTTTAATTCCCTGACGATGCCGTGAATCCGCGAACCTTTCATCCCCACGCAGGCACCTACCGGATCAATACGATCGTCATAGGACTCTACCGCCACCTTGGCTCTTTCACCGGGTACCCTGACAATATTGCGTATGGTGATCAGGCCATCATACACTTCCGGCACCTCGGCCTCAAAGAGGCGTTCCAGGAACACAGGGCTGGTACGGGACAGAATAACCACCGGAGTATTGTTTCGCATTTCTACACGGGAAACTACCGCCCGGATGGTATCGCCTTTGCGATAAAAATCCGAAGGGATTTGCTCTGACTTGGGAAGGAGTAGCTCGATGCCCTCATCATCCAAAACCAGCATCTCCTTTTTCCATACCTGATAGACTTCGCCGTGAATGATTTCTCCGATGCGGTCTTTGTATTTCCGATAAATGCTGTCTTTCTCGAATTCCTGGACCTTGGCCATCAGGTTTTGCCGGATAGTCAGTATTTCGCGCCTTCCAAAGTCCACCATACGTATCTCCTCCGACACTTCTTCGCCTACTTCGAAATCGGGCTCAATCTGGATGGCTTCAGAATAGGCGATCTGCAGGTTCTCATCTTCCACCTCGTCATCTTCCACAATTTCCCGGTTGCGCCAGATTTCCAGGTCGCCCTTGTCGATGTTGACAATAATGTCAAAATTGTCGGCTGTGCCGTATTTCTTGGCCAGCATATGGTGGAAGACATCTTCCAGAATCCGCATCATTGTTTCTCTGTCGATATTTTTGAATTCCTTGAATTCCGAAAAAGTTTCGACCAGATTGATATGTTCCATCACTTTGAAGGATTATTGGGTATTATTTAAAACGCACCGCCCTTTTAAACTCCAGGACATTTTCTTTTTCGATGATCATTTCTTCGCTCAAAGCGGAAGCTTTCTTTTTGCTTCCTTTCTTTATTTCGGGGAGAAGGAGATAGGCTCCCTCCTTTTCTCCTCCATAGATGCCTTCCAGTTTACGGCCATCTTTCAGCTTGATGCTGACCGGTTTTTCCAGGGCCTTTTGAAATTGCCGTGCATCGATCAGCGGACGATCCATTCCGGCAGAGCTTACATTCAGCTCAAAATCCTGCTTTTCCCGGTCAAGGCTGCCTTCGATATGTCGGCTGACCCGGATACAATCTTCAATGCGGGCGCCGCCCGGACTGTCGAGATAGACAAAGATGCGTTCTGAAGGGAGGATTTCGACCTCAACCACGTAGAGATCCGTTCCTTCCAGGACTTCCTCCGCCAATTTCCGTATATGTGCTTTTTCGATCATATTTGTATTAAAAGAGGGGACACAAAGTCCCCTCAATCAGTCCCTTACCTTTCCGGTCAAAATCCCGGAATCCTCACTCCTGCAAGCAGGAGCTTAACTTTCGTTGTCCGACCAGGGCTCGAACCTGGAGTCTTCTGAACCAAAATCAGACGTGTTGCCAATTACACTATCGGACAATCCACTTTCGTAAGGGGCTGCAAATGTATAGATAATATTTGGAAAAGCAAAAAATCAGAACAGCCTGATAGCATAGCTTTCAGCAGAATCCGGTGCTTCGTGGCCGTGTGGGATTGTTCATAACTTGTCTATTTGTTCATAAAGCCCTACCTTTGCCTGTGAAGGGTCAGGCTTTAAATATTTGTTATTCAGCGCCTTGGCATTTTATCTCAATAAACTGCGCCTGAAAATCAGCAACATAGATCACGATCCTATCGGGTTGCCTGTCCAAGGAATCACATAGATTATGACAAGCTATAAAATATCCTCAGAATCCCTCAGTCAACATTCTCATCATCTGCTTCAATTAATGCGGGAAGAATCATCCCGGCTCAATACCATTGTTACAAACGCCGATTCCTACGCTAGCTTTAAACAGGAGCTCAAGGCCTGGGCGATGGAGGTACTGCAATCCTCACCCGGAGCAATGGAGTATTATCAGGAGAAGAGCAGTGGTACAGCAGCGCTTGAAAGCCTGGACTGGAAATCGCTGGCAGCCATTCGTATGCTGGATTATTTTCACTTTTCCGGTCAGGAGTTTGAAGACCTGAACCAGGGAGGGAGGAAAGTTCTGAATGCCCCATTCAGGCTACTGTGGCAGGCTTTCAAGAAAGAAAGCACAGATGCCGGTGAAGATTTTCTGGAAGATATGTTGCACCTCTTTCGCCAGTTGAGTGGAAGAATGAAGCGCAAAATGCCCTCCCGGGAAAGGGTTCTGGGATGGATGGAAAGGCATCCCGATGGCCTCAGGGAAGAAGTGGTGCAGCGCAGGGAAAAGAACAGGGATCGTATCCTGGAGGGTTTATTGGAAGAAATGGAAGAAGGAAGGATGCATTCCACACGCTTTCACTTTGAGGAGGGAATGAAGAGGGAAGAAAAGCTGGCACTGATGCGGGAGTGGTGGAATGACTATCGTTTTCACCTGCGTTTTGCCATCCGGTCCGTATCGCTCTTGAATAAACTCCTGGGCAATTCATTGCCGGAAGAAACAATGGAAACCCTGCGGAAGGGGCGGGAGGCAGGAATCCCCACTTTTGTCAACCCTTACTACCTTTCATTGCTGGATGCAGACGATGAGGGGGGGGTTCCGGGTGCCGACCAGGTCATCCGCGATTATGTTTTCATCAGTCCGGAGCTGGTGAAGGAATTTGGGCGCATTGTCGCCTGGGAAATGGAGGATGTAGTGGAGCCGGGTAAACCCAATGCCGCAGGATGGATATTGCCTACCAAGCACAATCTGCACCGGCGCTACCCAGAGGTGGCCATCCTGATTCCTGAAACCCTGGGGCGGGCTTGCGGCGGACTCTGTGTGTCCTGCCAACGGATGTACGATTTTCAAAGCGGGAACCTTAATTTCAATCTGGACCAGCTCCAACCGGATGAACGCTGGCCTGAGAAGCTGCGCCGCCTGATGTCTTATTTTGAAAACGATACCCAGCTCAGGGATATCCTGATCACCGGTGGCGATGCCCTGATGAGTACCGATAAGTCGCTTCACCGCATCCTGAATGCAGTATATGATATGGCGCTGAGAAAAAAAGAAGCCAACAAGGAAAAGCCTGAGGGTGAAAAATATGCCGAAATACTCCGCGTGAGGCTGGGCACCCGCTTGCCGGTCTATCTGCCCCAACGCATTACGCCTTCCCTGGTTGAAGTGCTGACTGAGTTCAGGATGAAGGCCATCGAGATCGGCATAAAGCAGTTTGTGATCCAGACCCACTTTGAAAGTGCAATGGAAATCACACCGGAAGTACAGCTTGCGATCACACGCCTGACCAGGGCAGGATGGATGGTCACCAACCAACAGGTATTTATTGCTGCCGCCTCCAAGAGAGGCCATACCGCCCGTTTGCGCCAGGCCCTGAATGATATTGGGGTGCTAACCTACTACACTTTCAGTGTGAAGGGTTACCACGAAAATTATCACAACTTCGCCCCCAATGCCCGTGCTGTGCAAGAGCAAACGGAAGAAAAGAGTATCGGCAGGGTTCCGGATCACCTGATGGAGGAAGTAGTGAGGTTGCCGGAAAAAACCCAGAGGATCACGGAAGAAATTCAAAAGCTGAGAAGCGGATCCGGGCTGCCTTTCCTGGCCACCGACCGTTCGGTAATCAATCTGCCGGGTGTCGGGAAAAGTTTGAGCTACCGCGTGATAGGCATTACACGGCACGGTAGGCGAATCTTACAGTTCGACCACGATCATACGCGCTGGCATAGCCCCATCATCCACGAAATGGGGAAGGTGGTCATCATCGAATCCAAGAGCATAGCGGCCTATTTACGCCAGATGCAGATATTGGGGGAAGATGTTTCGGAGTATCATACTATATATGGCTACAGCATTGGCGAAACCGAAGACCGGATGCCTATTTATAAATATCCCGCCTATGCTTACAACCAGACCAAAACGATGAGTAACCTGAGTATTTAGTGTTGATTCGTGCTTTTTGATTGAAAAAGGAGAGCCTATCGCTGAATTAGGATTGCCAGGTTGTCCGCAGGCACAGCTTACGGACAACTGATTTTTTACTTCGTAATCGCAATCGTGCTCGAACTAAGTCTTTTTAATGCAAGAGCATAGAGCAACAGCAACAGTTAAAAATCCTGCCTCCCCTCCTTATGACTTCTTACTTATGACCTCTTACTTATGACTTCTGACCTATTACCTAAGCCTTGTCCGCAGGCCGGGCTGTTTTAATTCACTTTCAATAAAGGCTTAATAACCTTCATCAGCATAAATCTCAAGGCTTTAGAGGTATAGGACTTGTCGTTGAACGTACCGATAACATAGGCCTCCGTTTTCGGATGGAAGAACATAAAGGCACCGGTAATCCCAACACACCCCCAGCAAAAATACCGCTTGGGCATTAGCAATGGAATGGCTTTGGGCTTCCAGATGGAATAGCCATAATCAAACCCAATGGCTGGAAAGCCCATCTTAATATCATCATAAATCATTTTGCTCAAGGTAGCTTCCTTTACCAGTTGACCCTGAACCAATGCTTTCATAAAAATCAGGTATTCGCTCAAAGGGGCCACCATCCCTCCTCCGGCATAGTCAATGTTTGCTATTCGTTTATTTTCAATCAAATTGGTGTTGAAAAGGAAAATATGCGCCGGTGGATACTGGGCTTTGTTTTTGGGTTCTGAGAAGCCGCTTATATAGGCATTGTCCATTTTCAAAGGATCAAGGATCATTTCCTGTACCGCGATATGGAAAGGCTTCTCTGTGATGCTTTCGATGATCAAACCCAGCAAATAATAATTTGTGTCTGTATAAAAATGCTTTTGGCCGGGCTTCCCAACAGGTTTAAGATTTGTTTTCCCCCACTCCAGAGCTTCTCGGACGTTCATTTCAAGCTTAGGATCATCCATCATTTTTTTCAACAAGGGAAAAAAGACATCATTCAATCCCGAAGTCTGTTGCAACAAATGTTTGATGGTGATCTCCTTTGAGTAATCTACGCCCTTATGGATATGCAAATCCCGCATCAGTTCTGCATCAAGGTACTTTGCAATTTTGTCTTCAAAATGCAGCAGCTCTTTGTCGTGCAGCATCCCAATCACCGTGGCGGTAAACAATTTACCTACGGAAGCGAGATGGTTGGCTTGTTTGGGGTTTGCCGGAATATCTCCGGTTTTTCCTTCGGCAATATTGAGGTCGATCCCAAGCTTTTCAGAATAGACAAGCAGATAGGCATTCTTTACTTTGGGATCCCTTTGTACTTGTTGGCGGAATGTGGATTCAATTTCTTCCTGTACCCTGAAATTCTTTTTCATTCTTTCATTCTTGATTAACACTAACGGATGCACAACACATTCCCGCAATGCTCTGTCTGGTTTGCCGAATGGGCATACTACTGTATTTTGTCTTCGCGGGGCAGTGCTGTTGTTGTGGCCTAAAAATATGTATTTTCCCATTTCCGGCCGGAAAAAAGCGGAGTTGTGAAATCAATTGTTTAATGCAAGCGCATAGAGAAACAGCAACGGTTTAAACCCTGTATGCTCTTGCTCTAAACTCTTGCTGTTATGGGACAGCGGTAGCCTAAAAATAACAGGTCCGTAGCGTGGACGCTACGGACAGCGGATGGAGCAACTTGTCTTCAGACGACCAATTCAAATATTATCGGTTTCAACATTTTACTTCGTGCTCGTACTCGAACTCGCACTCGAACTAAGTCTTTTTAATGCAAGCGCATAGAGCAACAGCAACAGTTTAAAATCCCGCCTCCCATCCTTATGACTTCTTACTTATGACTTCTGACCTATTACTTAGCCCAGTTGTCCGCAGGCAAAGCCTACGGACAACTGGGGACAACTGGGCTACTCAAAATAATCTTATCGCAACACCCTGAAAACAAATGTATAGGCAGCACGCACCGCTTTGCTGCCCTGTCGGCCAGGCTGCCATTGCCCGCTGCTCTGTCGCAAAGCTTCCATCACCGCCTTGTCGATTTCAGGATGCAAAGCCTGCACTACTTTCAGCCCGCTCAGACTGCCATCCACCTCCACAAAGAAATGCAAGCGCACCTCTCCGTTTAATCCGCTCATCTTCAGAAAATCAGGATAGATAAAGTGCTGACGGACAAAGCGCTGAAGCGCCTCCTCCCCGCCCGGGAAAGTGGGCATCGTTTCCACAATATTGAAAACCACTTCCGCCTCAGACACCACATCCAGGGCCACATCTTCCAACATCAAGGAGTTTGTGCGGATAATCTTCTCACTTCCGCCCTGTGGGGCATAGCTCGCATTCACCCCCTGTACCGTCACGATATTGGCGGTGGCTGCATCGCTCACCCCCTGGGGAAGCGGCAGAGGCTGTACCACGGTTTGCTGTTGCCCGCCCGCATTGCGTACCTCCGAATCAATGGCGATGAAGGAAGTGAAGCGGGTCAACAGATTGTACTCCAATGCCAATCCCAGGATCTGCTCCTTGTGCCCGGGCAAGGCAAAACCGGCCAGGGCATAATCGTCCATCCAGCGGATCCTCTCCCGCGCCCAGAGGTATTTCAAGGCAGCATTGTCGGATTCCCCTTTCCTCAATTGGTCTATACTGAGCTGCTGCTGGTATGGCCCTTTCCCACTATGGCCTTTCAAAATGATGCTGCCCCTGGCCTCTCCCCGGTATTTCCCTACCACCATTAGCGGGCGGTCGGAGAAGACATCGTGCAAATCAGCCGGTTCCACATCATAGGCGTCCAGGCCCTCAAAAGCAATCTCCACCCTGCTGAGCACCGGGGCCTCCACATATTTCCTGAAACGCTCCGCCTTTTCTTTTGCTTCGCCGGAACCGGTCACCAGGAAAGTCTCTCCCTTGCCCACCCGGGCCATCCCTTCCAGTAAAAAATGATTGACAGAACTGCCGATGCCAAAGGTGAAAAAATTGGCCGTGCCCAGGTTTTTCCGGATCAGGTCGAAGGCCTGACTTTCCACGTGCACATAGCCATCCGTGATGATCACAAAGCTGCGGGCCACCTCGGCGGTGGCAGGCATTTTCAGGGCGGTTTCCAAAGCCGGCAATAATTGGGTTCCTCCGCCGCCGCTGTATGTGTTCAGCATCTTCAGCGCTTCCCCTCTGTTTTCAAAAGTGGCCGGAACGGAAGCAGGGGCAAAGGAAGCATTGGAGGAAGCGAAGAAAAGGATATTGAAACGGTCCTGCGGACGGAGGCCATCCAGGAGTTTTGTGATCAAGGCTTTAGATACATCCAGCGGGAAGCCGCGCATAGAACCGGAAACATCAATAATAAAGACATACTCCCGGGGAGGGATATGCTCCGCTGCCACCCGCTCCGGGGGCTGGATCATCGCCATAAAGAACTGCTCCTTCCCGGTGGAAGAGAAAAGCACCCCCGACTGCATTTCCCTGCCCCTGAGGCGGTATTCCAAAATGAAATCACGATTGCCCCCCTTGCTTTCACCCGCTGCCAATGCCACAGAAACACGCTTGTTTTCCTTCCAGTCTGTTTCGATCTTGTGCGAGGTGCACCGCAAATCCCTTATGGGCATCGGGGCTTCAATATCTACTTCTATGTCAAAATCATACAGAGGTGCTACCCCTTCGGAAGTATAAGGATTCTCCAACCAGGCATTGCCACCCGGCTCCTGCGTGCTGCCATCGGAAAAGCGCGGCCCCACTACGGTTGGGAAGAGGAAAGTATAAGTACCGGCTTCCGGAAGGAGGTATTCGGTATAGCGCAGTTCCACCCGGATGACATCCCCGGGCAGGATATTGGCCACGTTCATTTGAAAGACATTGGGTTTGTGCTGCTCCAAAAGGGATGCACTGCGGCCTTCTTCCTTCGCCTGCTGGTAGGCTGCCCGCGCCGCTTCCCGCTCACGGATCTCCGCCCGTATCACCCTTTCCCCAATCTGCATCTGCATTGCATACACCGCCGCACGGGTGGAAGCCGGAAAGACATAAACCGCCTCTATCGGGGCATCCCCCTTGTTTTCATATTCCTGGGTGATCACCACATCTGCGATGATCCCGGCAATATGCACCCTGGCATTGGTCGATCTTAAGGGGAAATGCCCCGGTGTGGCATCTTCATTCAGGACTTGAAAATATGGAGATTCAGAGGCCGTGGCGGCTTCTCCCTGGGCAGACAATACCCAGGGAAAACACAGGATCAGCAGCAAATGAATAAAAGAAACAATGGATTTTTTCATCGTATTATGTTTTTAAGGATTAGCGCAATATAAAACTGACGGGCAGGTTGAAGGCCACATTGACGGCCTTGCCTCTCTGCTTCCCCGGAATCCAGGGGGGCATCATCTCCACCACACGAACGGCCTCTTCATCGCAGCCTCCGCCAATGCCCCGCAGTACTTTGATGTTATAGACACTGCCGTCGCGCCCGATCACAAAGCTCAGGTGTACCACGCCCGAGATATTGCTCTCCAGGGCCACACGCGGATAGCGGATGTTTTCCTTCAGGAAGCGGAGCATTGCAATATGACCCCCGGGAAAGGAGGGCATTGATTCCACGATCAGAAAGGGCTCATCCCCATCTTCCGGCTGCTCCTCAGGCAGGGGCGGTACCCAGGGTTCAATTTCTTTCCCGAGATGATCCTCCGGATTGAAGATATCCGGATCATCTACCTTAATATCATCGGTGATGGTATTGAACAGGATGGTGGGCTTGGGCTTAGGAAGTGGCTTTTCTATTTTCTTATGTACACTCACCTCTGCGATCTCTTCCAGGCCTTCGCGGGGAATCCCGGCAGTGAGGGTCATCAGATTGCGGGTGGTTTTCCATTCAAAGGCCAACAAGCTCAGGGAGAGGGCGATAATCATTCCGATTTGAAAGAAAACAGGCCGTCTCCGTTCCAGGGCGTGAAATTTTGTTCTTGCTTTCATCTCTTTGCGTATTTGGTTTGTATGATTGAGATGCAAGCCCCGGAAAGATTCCATAAAACAGTCCCATCCTTTTTTCCGGCATTATCGTTTCATTTTGAGACAAAGCCTCTTTTTAAGTTTTTTTAGTTCGACAAATATTGAACAAAACAAGGCTTCTTGTAGTTTTGCTCCCCAAACAAAGCTGAGATGAATACAGAAGACAGAATTCGCTTGCAGAAGGAATTGGTGGAAAGCATCGGGAGGCAGGCAGAGCAGGAAGGGATGCAACCGGTGACGGCCCGCGTAATGGCTCTATTGATGGTAATGGACAGGGAAGAGTATGCTTTTGATGAGATCGTGGCAGAGCTGAACATTAGCAAAAGCTCGGCAAGCCTCGCGCTTAACACGCTGCAAATAAAAGGCATAGTGGAGTATATTACCCGTCCGGGCGAACGTAAACGCTATTTCAGGATCAAGGTACAGGAGCCTTTTTACCTCTTCGAGGAGATCAAGAAAGCCCTGACGCTCAAGCGCGACAATATGCAAAAGATCTGCGACCTGAAAGCCAATCCCAATACACGAACGGTCCTCTTTTTTAAAGAACTGCAGCAAATCACCGACTTCTTTCTGGCAGAAATGGAGCGGCTCAAAACAAGCTATCTTCATAATAAATAATACGTGAACCTAAATATCCTGTTCAAATGTTACCGAACAATATGAACCGAATGATTCTTCTACTCAGGCTCCTGCCCATCCTGATCCTGGCGCCCCTTCAGGCACAGCAGGCCCCTTTGCGCCTTTCCCTGGAGCAAGCGCAGGAATACGCCCTGGAACACAATCTGAGCCTTCAGAATGCCCGGGCAGAGGTGGGCATCGCTCAGCAGCAATTCAAGGAAGCCAGGGCACAGGGCCTTCCCCAGGTGAGTGGAAAGCTGGATTATATGACCAATTTCAATTATGAGGCCATCCTGGAATTTAGCGGGGTTGGACAAACCCAGCTTCCGCAGATCGATTTTACCAAGCTGGATGCCGGGGATATTGAAGTGCTGAAGATTCTGGAAGCGCTTACCTCTGCTTCTGCTTCTTCCACCACGATAGAGATGACCGACCAGTCGAACGCCCAGCTCCAGCTTTCACAGCTTCTCTTCAGCGGCCAGTATTGGGCCAGCCTTCAAACGGCAAGGATGGCAGAAGAACTCACCAGGCAAAGCGCCGACCTCTCCACCCTTGACGTAAAAGAAAGTGTTTCGGGAACCTATTATCTCATTCTGGTGAACGAAGCCCTGGATCAGGTGCTGGAAGAAAACATCGGCCTGCTGGAAGAAGTGCGTCAGCATACCGAAAATATGTACCAGGCCGGATTGGCCGAGCAGACAGATGTGGATCAGATCAGTGTGAGCCTGGCCCAGCTGCGCAACCAGAAGCAGGCGATGGAACGCGGCATTCTGCTTAGCTATAATATGTTGCGTTTCCAACTTGGCCTTGAAAGCGACCGCGAAGTATTGCTAAGCAGCCCGCTCTCGGCCCTGCTCCCGGCAGAGGAAGCCACCCGTATCCTTGCCAGCAATTTTCCGCTGGAACAACATCCAAACTATCGAATGATTCAAACCAGAGAACGCCTTCAGGAAAAGCAGGTGGATATGGAGAAATGGGCCTATGCCCCCAGCCTGACGGGTTTTTACAGCTATACCGAAAAACTCCTCACCACCGGCTTCGACCTGAGTCCGAACCACGCCGCCGGCCTCAACCTGAGCATCCCCATCTATTCCAGTGGGATGCGCAAAGCCCGGCTCGAGAAGTCGAAAATTGCCCTGGACCAGGCCCGACGGGACCGCGAAATTGTTTCGGAGCAATTGAAACTGCAAGACAATCAGTTGCGCAATGAGTTGATGGCAGCCCTCGACAATTACCAACTTCAACAGGAGAATGTGAAGGTAGCAGCCCGCCTGCGCAACAGTATGACCAATAAATACCGCCAGGGCGTGATCTCCAGTCTGGAGCTTACCCAGGCCAATACACAATACCTGCAAGCCGAAAGCAATTACCTGAGCGCTGCGATGGAATTGCTGCAGGCCCGCCTGAAAATCAACAAATTGTATAATCAGTTATAATCTTTCCAATGAAAAGCTTTCAAAAAATAATTCCCTTTGCCTTGCTGGCAGTGTTGGCTTTCGGATGCGACAATGCTTCCCAAACACCCTCCGCAGCAGATGCGGAGAAAGAAAGTCGCCCGGTGCGTGTGATGCAGCTTTCCGAAGATAGCATTGAACGCACACTGGAATACACCGCAAACCTGATGGCATACGAGGAATTGCACTATGCACCGGCCCAGCCCGGACGCATTCAGAAAATCAATGTGGAAGCGGCCGAGCGCGTAAAACAAGGACAGGTTCTGGTGGAAATGGACCGCACCCAGCTCAATCAGGCCCGCCTGCAACTGGAGGATGCCCGGAGGAACTATGCACGGCTCGACACTCTTTTCCGCCAGCAGAGCATTGCCAAGCAGCAATTGGATCAGGCCAAAATGGCTTTTGAGATGGCCGAGACCAATGTGGCCTATCTGGAGGAGAACACCACCCTTACCGCCCCTTTCTCGGGTTTGGTCACCGATACCTATTATGAATCGGGAGAGCTGTACTCGGGTGCACCTAATACCCAGGCGGGCAAAGCCGCCGTGCTGACCCTGATGCAGATATCTCCCCTCAAGGCCCGGGTGAGCATTTCAGAGCGCTATTTCCCGCTGATCTGTGAAGGAATGACAGCAGGGGTCTTTTCCGATATTTATCCCGAAATGACTTTTTCCGGAGTAATCGAAAAAGTCTATCCCACCATTGATGCGATGACCCGGACATTTCGGGTGGAGGTCCGCGTGGACAATCCCGGTGAAAAGTTACGGCCGGGGATGTTTGCCAGGGTCAGGATAATGCTGGGTACGGCACCTGCCCTGCGTGTGCCGGCCATTGCCATCGTGAAACAGGAAGGCACCAACAATCGCTATGTTTTTGTTAATGAAGACGGCGTGGCCAGAAAGATCGATGTGGTGCCGGGAAGTCGTATGGATGAAATGGTCGAAGTAATCTCCGATGAACTCAAAAGCGGGATGCAACTGATCATCGCCGGCCAGGCCCGTCTGATGGACGGAGATCCGGTCAGCATTGTCGAGTAAGCAGGCAGTCCTTCTAACCCAAAAAAGCATTCTACAATGAGCATATACGGAAGCGCGGTAAAAAAACCCATCACTACCCTGATGGTCTTCGTGGCGGTGGTGGTTTTTGGCCTTTACTCCATCGTGCGCCTGCCGGTGGATTTGTATCCGGAAATCGAATTTCCGGCCATCACGGTGATGACGACTTACGCCGGGGCCAGCGCCAGCGATATTGAGCGCAATATCACCGAACCCATAGAGCAGGCCCTTAATTCGGTGGACGATCTGAAAGAAATCACTTCAGTATCAAGGGATAACCTTTCAGTGGTCACCCTCGAATTTGAATATGAAACCCATTTGAGCGAAGCGGCCAATGATATCCGCGATGCCCTTTCGCTGGTAAAAGATATTCTTCCGGATGCCGCCGATGAGCCTACCATCTTCAAGTTTAACTCCAGTATGATGCCCATACAGATGTATGCCATCACGGCGGAAGAAAATTATGAAGGGCTGGAGAAACTTCTGGAAGAAAAGCTGATCAACCCCCTGAAGCGGGTGGACGGCATTGCCAGCCTGCAGATCATCGGGGCACCCCGACGCGAAGTGAGTGTGGAGGTGGACCCCCGCAGGCTGGAAGCCTACCGGATGACCCTGGAGCAGATCGGGGGCATCCTGGCCGCAGAAAATATGAATATGCCCACCGGGAATATCGAAATGGGGCAGATGGACTATCCTTTCCGGGTGCAGGGCGAGTTTCAGGAAAGCGACGAAGTGAGCCAGATTGTGGTGGGCAGCTTCAACGGACAGGCTGTGTATCTGAAAGATGTTGCCACGGTCCGCGATTCCATCCGTGAGATGACAATGGATGAGAAGATCAACGGACGCAATGGCATCCGGATGATGGTGATGAAACAGTCGGGGGCCAATACAGTGAACGTGGCCAAAGCCCTGAACAAGAAAATGGAAAGCCTCAAGCCGAATCTGCCCAAAGACATTGATATCCAGGTCATCTTTGACTCGAGCGATTTCATCCGGGGTTCCATTAATAACCTTTCGCAAACCCTGCTCTTCGCCCTGCTCTTTGTCGTCTTCGTGGTGCTCTTCTTCCTGGGCCGCTGGCGCGCCACTTTTATTGTGGTCCTCACCATCCCCATCTCCCTGATCGTGTCTTTCATCTACCTGCGCGTTACCGGTAACTCCATCAACATCATTTCCTTATCGGCCCTTTCCATTGCCATCGGGATGGTGGTGGATGATGCCATCGTGGTATTGGAGAATATCACCAAACACATTGAAAGAGGCAGCAGTCCGCGCGAAGCGGCGATTTATGCCACCAATGAAGTCTGGCTGGCAGTCATCATCACCACCCTCACCGTGGTGGCTGTCTTCTTCCCTATGACCTTCATCACCGGGATGACGGGCGTCCTTTTCCGGCAATTGGGCTGGATCGTGACCATTACCGTGGTTACCTCCACCCTGGCCGCCATTTCCCTCACCCCGATGTTGAGCTCCCTGATGCTGCGCTTGCGGAAGAAAGACAAAGTGGCCGGGCGCTGGTCATACGACCGCACCATCCGCCCTATGCTCGACCGGCTCGACGATCATTACGGTCGCCTGCTGCAGTGGAGCCTCTATCACAAAAAGGTGATCGTTTTCTCAGCCCTGGGCATACTGCTGGGGTCTGTTTTTCTGGCCACCCGCCTGGGCACAGAATTTATGCCCGAAACCGATGAGAGCCGCTTCACCATTGCCATTGAGTTGCAATCGGGGACGCGGGTGGATAAGTCCATTGAAGTGGCGCGGCAGGTGGACAGCCTCCTGAAAACCGGTTTTCCGGAGGTGGAGCTGATCGCTACCTCGGCGGGGGCGGATGATGAGGGCGGTTTTATCTCCATCTTCCAATCCACGGGTTCCAACAGAATCAATTACAACATTGGTTTGGTGAAGCAGGAGGAGCGGGAGAAAACGGTGTGGGAGATATCTGAAGAAGTTCGGGTGATGCTGGCCGGCATTCCGGAGATCATCAAATACAATGTATCCACCAACAATACCGGTTTTGCCGGGGGCAACAATGTGGATATTGAAATCTTCGGATATGATATTGAAGAAACCACCCGTCTGGCGAATACCTTGGCGGACAGTGTGCGCAAGATTCCGGGCGCCCGGGAAGTGAAGATCAGCCGGGAGGACGAAAAGCCTGAGCTGCGCCTGGAGCTGGACAGGGAGAAGCTGGCGGCCAACGGTTTGAACACCGCCAGTGTTTCCACATCCCTCTACAACCGGGTAGAAGGACTGACGGCTACCCGCTTTCGCGAAGGCGGAGAGGAATACAATGTGGTGGTGCGTTTTAAGAAAGAATTCAGGAACAGCCTGAGCGACCTGAAGAACATTGCCATTCAAACTCCTTCGGGCGGTTTTGTGCGGCTGGAAGAGCTGGGAGAGATCAAAGAGTATTTCTCGCCGCCCAATATTGAGCACAAGCGGCTGGAGCGCATTGTAAGGGTTTCGGTGACCCCGTATAAGGTGCCCCTGGGAGAGCTGGCCAATCAGATTAAGGCAAAGATTGACAAGACCGAGATTCCGCGGGACCTGATGGTGGAAGTGGGCGGAGCCTATGAAGACCAGCAGGAAGGCTTTATGGATCTGGCTCTTTTGCTGGTGCTGAGCCTCCTTTTGGTGTACATTGTGATGGCCTCGCAGTTTGAGTCGCTGAAAATGCCTTTCATCATTATGTTCTCCATTCCTTTCGCCTTCTCCGGCGTCATCCTGGCCCTGCTCATCACCAATACCACTTTGAGTGTGATTGCCGGCCTGGGGGCGGTGATGCTGGTGGGTATTGTGGTGAAAAACGCCATTGTGCTGGTGGATTACATTAATCTGATGCGCGACAGGGGTTATGAACTGGACGAAGCCATCACACTGAGCGGGCGGTCCCGTTTGCGCCCGGTATTGATGACGGCTACCACCACCATTCTGGGAATGCTTCCTTTGGCCCTCAGCAGCGGCGAAGGCTCGGAAATTTGGAGTCCGATGGGCATCTCGGTGATTGGCGGCCTGATTGCCTCCACCATCATTACGATGGTCATTGTGCCGGTGGTGTATAAGCTGTTTGCCACCCGGGGCGAGCGCGACAAGAAGCAGAAACTCCGGGCCCGTTTTTCATTCATTCATCCATAAAAAATTACAATGAAATCAATATTTATCGTCTTTAACCAGGCCCATACCGAGAAGGTGGAATACCTGCTCGACAGCCTGGGTGTGCGCGGCTTTACGCAATGGAACGAAGTATGGGGGCGGGGTTCGCAGGATGGCAGGCCCCATATGGGCACCCATACCTGGCCGGAGCAGAACAGTGCGGTTTTATGTGTGGTGGACACCGAAAAGGTGGAAGCCGTGCTGGATGCCGTCAAAAAGATCGATCAGATCAACACCGAAGTAGGCATCCGGGCCTTTGTGTGGGGGGTGGAGAGGGCTGTGCCTTAGGCCAATGTTCAATGTGTCAATGATCAATGTTCAATGGCATTGGGGGTTGAGGCTTGGGTATTGAGGCTTGGGTTTCCATTTTCTGGGGTTGGATTTCCATCCCTTCCCAACCATATTTCTCCGTTGAGACTCTTTAAAAAGTTCGGGAATATCTCTTTTGTAAGGTACCCTGACTTGCAAAAAGCGCTAAAAATCCTTGTTCTAATCTCGCTTCTGTGAATTTCACTTTTTCAGTTTCTTCAATTTCTTAATGTCTTCCTCTAACTCATTCAAACTGGCTTCTTTTTCTATGGCTTTTTGGCGTTGTCTGAATTTCTCATATTCTTCACCTGATTTTTCCAATGCCGTTTTATGCGAAATTTTGCCTGCGTGGGTCAGCAACTCCCTGCCATTTACTTGCAATATGGTGTCCAATCGCTCAATCCAATCTTTCATATACATTGGTGTTTGCTGCTGTGCCATTGTTTCGGCAAATGCCAAATATTGCTCCACCAACAAGCCCAATAGTTTCATTTCATCCTCATTCAAGTAATTTTTGGCAATGCTTACTTCCGCCTTTTTTATGGAAACCACTTGTTTTTTGTCGTAAGAAAGCATTCCCATTAAGGGCAAACTCGCATCCACCCGCCTGTACACCAACTCGGCTGCGGTTTGCTCGCTGATTGCCCAAAGCAATTTATTTTGCACGATTTTGAAAAACTCAATGGTTTTTTCGTCTATCGGGTCATAGTCGATACTGGTAGCGTAAATATCTTTAATTTTTTGATAGAAGAATTTCTCCGAAAGGCGGATCTCCCGAATGCGCTCTTGCAGTTCGTTGAAATAGTTCATTGAGCTTCCCGTCTTAAAGCGGTCATCATTCAGCGTAAACCCTTTAATGATGTACTCCTTTAATCGCTGTGTTGCCCAAATACGGAATTGTGTACCCTGAACAGATTTGACCCTATAGCCTACCGAGATAATGACATCCAGATTATACCCTTTTACTTTGTGTTCTTGGGTTTTACCGGGAATAGCGCCGTGTTGAGTGGTTGTCCGGAAATTCCGGACAACCATATTTTCGTCCAGTTCTCTTTCGCTGAAAATATTGCTGATATGCTCGCTAATGGTACGTTTGTCCTTGCCAAACAATTGTCCCATTTGTGCTTGCGTAAGCCAAACGGTTTCGTCCTGAAGCAAGACATCCAGCTTCACATCTCCACTTTGAGAAATGTAAAGGAGAATATCCGATTGCTTGGGTGAAAGACTATTTTCCATTGGGTGATTGATTATTGGTTTGGCTATGCCCAGTAAGGGGGGCTAAGCACATCCGTTACAATTTATTACTAATCTTTCATCACTTGCATTTGCTTTCAATTTATCACTAAAACCCTTATTGGGTCTAGCTTTTGTTAGCGTTTCGTTATTCTTCTTCATCCTCTTTTCTGATAAATTCCTTGTATTGGACAATTAGTTCTTTCAGATACTCATCAAGTCCTTTTGCATTTTCTTCTTTCCAATTCTTGTTTTCATAAGTCAACAAACTTGCTTTTTCAAGATAAAGTAAAGAACTGTCTGTTTGCCCTGTAAAATTGTGCATTGCAGCAATAATAAATAGATTCTCTTTTTCTTGACCATTATATATTGAGTCAGTAAGCATTCGTCTTGCTATTTCCAATGCTCTCAATCTATATTCTTTTGCCTTTTCTGAGCTTTCATTTTTGTCATAATGATATCCTAAGACACGGTAGAATTGACACCAAAATTCATTATCTCGTCCAAGTATTTTATATACATCTTCTGCTATTTCTAATCGTGTTGTCATTGGAATATCAATGTAATCCTTATATTTCTTTTCAAGAGTAACAGTTTCTAGAAATCTTGATAAGGTATCAACTTTATTCTCTGGAATGCTGTCAAAATCCCACATGTAAGTAGAAAAATGACATTCTGGACAGCTATATACAGAGGGAAAATCTGTTAATGGCCAATATACATATTGAAACTTTGAAGGCCATTGATAAATATATCCACCATAGCTCCCTATTTCTTGATATTCATGATTGTGTTTACATACTGGACAAGTATGTTCTGCAGGAAACCAAGTTGTAGCATTAACGGAAAATGTCAATGAAAACAAGGCTACTAATATTAAAACTATTCTTTTCATAATTGGAACTTTTCTTTTATCTAATGAACGCTAAAGTTTGGCTATCAGTTCTTTTGCCTTGTTTCTGTTATATGTGTCGTTTGATCCGCCCCGCTGCCGGCATTCTTGTCTTGGCCTAAAAATATGCATTTATCTTGTTGTGTCCTTATTGCAATAATTTTCTACTTTCAACTTCGAGCAAGACTTTCATTTGCTGTATGGCAATTTGATTGAGTTTTATCAATCGCTCTTTCTGAGGAATTTGCTCCTGGATAAATACGGCATTCAGGTTTTCCATATTCGCCAAACAAATCAATTCGTTTATGCTTGCATAGTCGCGCATATTCCCTTGCAGCTCCGAATTCGTGGCTCGCCATTGCTTAGCGGTCTTTCCAAATAAAGCTACGTTCAACACATCTGCTTCGCTCGCGTAAATGATGGCTGTTTGGGCAGGTGTGAGTTCTTCAGGAATCAAATTTTGCTTGATGGCATCGGTGTGAATGTGGTAGTTGAGTTTCGTTAATTCTCGTTTTGCACTCCAGCCTATTAGCTTTTGTTCTTCTTCTTTAAGGCGTTGGAATTCGTTAATCAGGTAAATTTGAAACTCAGGGCTTAGCCACATAGCAAAATGAAAGGCAATATCTTTATGGGCGTAGGTGCCGCCGTATCTACCGGCTTTCACTAGTAATCCAGTGGCTTTCGTTCGCTTCACCCACTGGCCAACTGACATAATAAACCGGTTTACACCTGCCTCTTGCTCAATTACCCCAAATTCGGGGTAATTAAAATCAGGGTTATTCAATCTTTCCCATATCCCAATATACTCCAAGGTATTTTTATTGGTAATCCACTTGCCAATTAATCCACTTCCCTCCTTGAAACCAGCGGTCATATCGGTAAGGGAAAGGTAGTCTCCCTCGTTTTGTACCATCACGCTTATGGCGGAACCTTTTACGTGGATGCTTTTCTTTTTTGCCATTTGGTTATATTATTTCAATGTGGCAAATTCGCCATAATTAAAGTATTCAGGCATTCATTTGAATTGTGCCCCAAGGCCCCGCGCATATGCAGGCCTTCTGCTTTGGCCGTGCGGGGCAGTATTCTTGTCTTGGCTTAAAAATATGCATTTCTTCTTATTCTACCGGCAAATTATGGAGCCTTAAAAACGAGAGTTTGTCCCAGTAGCCTCTTTGAAACACAATCCTGTTGTTTTGAATATGGAAGAACCCGCAACCGCGCAAACCGTTTGGGTCTTTCCATTCCAACATTGCCCATTCCCCGTCTTCAAAAATGTTCTCAGGAATACAGCGCATCTCTGCTGTCCCGAATTCCCGTGCAAACATTTCCCTAATGGCAGGCTTGCCCACAACAGGATCATTTGCCACCTGGTGGTTGATGGCATCCTCAGCATATAAATCCGAAATTGCCTCTGCGTCCGCCTTGTTAAATGCATCAATCCATTTATGCAAAATGTCTTTGGGGGTCATACCAATCCTATTGCGTTGTTTTCAGTCAACATATCAACGCACAAGTATACACAAATGAGCAGATTTAGGACTCTTGCGTAAGATGTGTGGCTTTTCTGCCCTTAAACCGCTATGGAAAACGAATAGGTATGCTTTTCAAGGGGTGCAGATTCTCCTGCTACGTAGGTTTCAATGCTCACTTCTCCGTCTTTGCCAATCGTCATCACCCTGAACATTGGTGTATGATTGGTTTCGTCGGGAATCTTGGTGCGTTCCAAAGCAGGGATATGAAGATAGTGAACGTGGTCTATTTTCTTGGAGTGCTTCACCCGCTCCATATCCATATGCAGGTCGCCCGAGATTACAACAGCAAGATTGGGTTGTGCAATAACCTGCTCCCTGAAAATTTTGTTCCCTATGCCTTTGTCCGCATTTTCCGGATATACACCCTTTTGGGCGCCGTGTACAATCAGTACAACCGCTTTGGGAGCCAAACGCTGAAGCTGTTCAAGAATCCAATTGGCGCCGCTGTCATCAAAATCGCGGCTATAGTCGGGCGAAGCAAATACGAAAGCAATTTTTTCGTGATTCAGCACATAGCTTGGCTGCTCCAGGCTGCTGTTCCACTTTTTAGCATAATGCATATAGCGTTCTATCGTACTGTTGTGCTCCTCATTGCCCATTATGGGATAAAAAGGAAGCTCAAGTTGCTGAAGCACCTCGGTAGCTGCTTCATACTGTATTTCTGTCCCTTTGTGGGCAATGTCGCCCACGCCAATCACAAAGTCGATGAGCCGGGTTTGAGTCATTAGGTTGATCTGTTCCACTGCGGCTGCCATACCCGGAAATGCTGCCAGGGGCTTGGGCTCGCCATCGCCCAGGAATGCCACCCTAAGAAGGATGGAATCTGTTTCAGGACGCAAATCCTCAAGAAAAAACTCTGATGTTGCTGAATGCTCTGCTTCAGCAGGTTTTGCATTGCCCGACTGTCCATTGTTATTTTCAACATTTCCCTTGCAAGCTGTAAGGATGAGCAAAAGGGATAGCAAAGCTGATTTCCAGAATCGAATCATTAGTTTGGATTTTTTGGTTTATTCATTATTGTTGAGATATGCTTTGTGCGCTTCCATTAAAAAGCGAAGGGCAGGCATTTCCTCTTTCACGGATAAAATTTCTGCCTCACCCCCACCTTTGTAGTTCAGGAGCCAAATCCTGAGGATATCCGTTGCACCGGGATAGTTTTTTTCAAGCGCCTCAAACGAATTCACATCAAAGCCCGGGTTATGAACATCTACGGCCAACAGTTTTGAATCAACTTCATTTGCATCAAGCAAATGAATTATTCCGACTATTCTGACTTTAACAACTTGTTCGCGGGCGATTGAGGGCCCTAAAACAAAAACATCCACCGGGTCGCCATCACCTCCGCGATCTTTGCTTAAGAGTGTTTGAGGCACAAAACCATAATTGGCCGGATACGCCAAATAATCAATGATGCGCATAGAATCAGGGGTAATTTGTTCCCATTCAATCTGGCCGGTTTCTTTGTTCACTTCCCATTTTTGGTTGGTTCCAGCCGGTATTTCTATGACAACATTCACCAATGAATCGGATGCAAAGGCTTCAATGTCGCTCAAAAAGTTGTTTACATTCTTTACAGTGATTGCAGGCCGGTCTGAATTGCTACAGGCACTAAGAAAAACACACAGCATAAATCCGTTGACCAATGATTTCATTTCGCTATCAAGCTATTAAAGCACAAATGCTGAACAGGATAAACCGCTCAGCATTTGTGTCAGATAAAACTATTGAATGCCTGCTATAATCATTACATAAAATTACAAATCCAATTTCACACCGAACTGAAGGCGCACATTGTAATACTCAGCCTGCATTAATCTTGAGCTTATTCCCTGGTAATAATACAATGGTGTGTTCAGCAAATTGTTTACCTCGGCATACACCCTGAATTTTGGGTTAATGGCATAGTTGGCGTTCACATCCAAATGGGTGGCATTATCGTAAAATCTGTCGTAAAATGCTTCATCGCCAAATTCATCGATAAAGTCGGTGGAATAGTTAAGGGACGTCCTGAATGAAAATCGCTTGTTGTCGTATGAGATTGAAGCGTTAAGGGTGTGTTTTGCCGTGCCGGGAAGCGAAACATCTTCCTCTTCGCGGCCTTCGATACGGAAATCACTTACACTGCTTGTGGTATAGGTGTAGTTGGCATACACTCCAAAGCCTTTCCAAAATCCGGGCAGAAAGTCGAGTTGACGCTGGGCCGCTGCTTCAAAGCCAAAGATGGATCCGTTTCCGCCATTGATGGGCTGGCTGTAGGTGTCCCAGGTTGTCCCTTCAAAAAGGTAGTCCTCGCGGGTTTCCGCAACAATAAAGTCTTTGATATCCTTGTAGAAAACGCCGGCAGAAACAATACCAATGGTTCTGAAGTATTTCTCGAACATCAGGTCAAGATTCGTAGAGGTGGTAGGGGTCAGATCGGGATTGCCGATGGCGATTTCATTGTCTTCCCGGTTTATTTCCCTGTAAGGCACCAGGGAAAAGTAATTTGGCCTGGCCAGGGTATTGGTCCAGGCAGCCCTTAAAATGGTGGTTTTATTGAAATCATATTTCAGGTGCAGCCCGGGCAAAACATTAGTATAAGAGTCAGAAGCCTTTTCAGTCAGTGTGTTTTCGTCTTCATCGGCATCGTATTGGTTGCCTTGATACTCCTGCGAAGTGTTCTCTATTCGTACACCGGCAATCATCGATAGTTTAGTGCCAAAGTTCTGGTTCAACATAATGTAGCCGCCAAGAATATTTTCTGTGGCATTGAAATCTCCGGCTTCTGCCTCGGCAATTCTTTCTTCTTCAAACAAGGATGAGTTAGTCAGGTCGAGTTCCCCAAGGTATTCAGGGCTTATCTGATTACCTGTTGCATAATCGCCCACTAAGAAGTTGTCTTTGGTAAAATCTTCCAGGTTACTCAGGGTATTGGCGTTGAATTCATCTTCGTCCACTGGTTCGTACTCAAACAATCTGTTATCGCGCATTTTCTCTTTTCCTTTGTAGCGAACACCTATTTTGAGACTGTTTTTGTATTCATTTTCGAGCAAGGGGATGGTGAAATTCAGTTTGACGTTTTTGTCAATATCTTCAGTCCACTGAAACTCCTCGGTTATCTCACGTAAACTGTAGTCTGCATTCAATTCATTTTGTGATGCATCCTGGGCGCTGACACGTGGGAGGCTTTTATCAGAAAAGTCGGGAATGATATCAACGCCTTTTTGCCTGTATGAGATGTATCTTTCATTGGGTCTGTCCTCAGATGCTTTGCTATAGGAAGCGGTCCAATCGGCTTTAATTTTGCCCAACTGGTGGTCGCCGCCCATTGTGAAATTCATCATACGCTGGTCTTCCAGTCGTGCATTTTTGGTGTCGGGATTGCCTCCTTTGGTTTCTTTCCTCAATTCTCCTTCCCAGCTTTTTCCTTCCTCATCGAATTCTATATCAGTGTATATACTGCGGTAACGGTTTTCCCAATCATTGCGGTGGTTATAAATACCGTTGGCAAAGAGGGTGTGGTTGGCGTTGATTTTATAATCGAGGCTCAGTGAATAGCTTTGGCGGATGCGCTGCAAATAGTACTGGCGGATTTGCATTTCTTCAGCAAAGGCAGAGCCATCTTTGTTGTCCTCATCCATATAATCCCATTCGGCCTCAAAATTATCGCTGCCTAAGTCGTGATTATGATAGGAAGCACTGGCAATAACACCCAGTTTTTTATCGAAAAAACGATCAGCCAGGATGAAGGCACCATTGTAAATAGGTTTTCCGGCCAGGATGTTGTATCCCGATCCGAGCGTTAAGCTCACACGACGGTCGTAAGGCGCTGAGCGCGTAACCAGGTTTACCGAACCGCCAATGGCATCGGCATCCATATCGGGTGTAACAGCTTTGTTTACTTCGATGGCCTGAATCATATCGGCAGGCACCAGGTCGAGCTGCACGGTGCGGTCTTCGGCTTCGGCCGATGGGATGCGCTCTCCGTTGATCATCACCGAATTATACTGGGGTGCGGTTCCCCTGATATTGCCAAAGCGTGCTTCGCCCTGGTCGTACTGTACATTGATGCCTGGAATCCTCTTCAACGCATCCCCTATGTTGGCATCCGGAAAGCGGCCTACCTGATCGGAAGATATTATGTTGGTGATGTTGCCTTTGTTCATCTGGGTGTTCAGGGCTTTCGACTGGCCTTGCAACTGACCGCTGACCACAACCTCTGACAGGTCAATGCCTGCTTTCAATGTCAATTCTATTAGCGTGGTTTTACCCGGCTCCACCGTAACTTGCACCCGGTTTGTATTAAAACCAATGTATGTTACCAATAGTTCATAAGAACCCACGGCCACACCGGTGAGGGTGAAAAAACCATAGTTGTCGGTAATGGTGCCTTTTCCTATTGATTCAATCAGCACGTTTGCCCCGGGCATCGAAAGCTTGTCGGTATCCACAACCCTCCCTTTTATGATGCCTGTTTGTTCTGCCTGAACCGCTATGGTAAAAGCCGTCAGGATTAAGGTAAAGAAGATTTTCAGTTTTGTCATAGCATTGACTGTTAATAATAAAATGCGGTCAAAATTAGGCTCCATACATTCCTGTGCGATTAACTAAAGATTATGAATAGGTTAAGTTAATGTCAAATTGAATTGTTGGATGAACTGTTCCAATGAGTCTGTTGCATACAGGGAGAATCCTGAAGGAAGTATTACTTTTGAAAGCAGTAAGCACCCTTGGGATGGAAGACCTGGAATGCTACCGTGCAATGCGTAAAGGAAGCAAAGATGCTTTTGAAAAGCTGTTCCGGCTCTACTATGCCCCCCTTTGCCGTTTTGCTTCCGCCTTTCTGCACGATCCCCAGGAAGCCGAAGACCTCGTCCAGGATTGCTTTTTTCACTTCTGGCTCGACAAAGAAAAAACCTCCATTCATAGCTCGGTAAAAGCCTATCTTTATTCGAGTGTGCGCAACGCCTGCCTGAATCACCTCAAGCACCGGCAGGTGGAAAAGCGCTATGGACAAAGGGTGCAGGAAGAAAGGAGGGAACAGGAATGCAGCAACGAGCCTGAGCTTGAGGCGAAAAGAGAAGAGGAAGAAAAGCTTTACAAGCGGGTACACCAGGCCGTGGAGGAATTGCCGGAGAAGCGAAAGGAGGTTTTCAAAATGGTGAAGTGGGAAAGGAAATCATACAAAGAAGTGGCACTCTTACTGAATATTTCGGTTAAAACAGTGGAAAACCAGATGGGCAAGGCACTGGCATCTCTAAGGGAAGCCCTCAGGGATAAACTGCCTTTCCTGCCCTGGCTGCTGCTTTTTTTCGGAGGGGGAATAGGTGTTTTTTTGATGTGGATTGTCTTTATTATGAAATGAAGCTAAGATTTGAACATATTGATCCGGATGCCCTCGCCGCCTACCTGAGCGGAGAAATGAATATGGATGAACGGCACCGCATCGAAGCCTGGATTGCGGCTAAGGAAGAAAACCGGCGGGAATTTGAATCCTACCGGGAAATCTGGCAACTTGCCGGTCCGGAACCGGATACGGAAACAGCCTTGCAGAATGTGCTGCGCCGCATTGATCAGGCTGAAGCGATGCATCAGGCTAAGGCCTGGCCTGTCTGGCTTTCCCTGCCCCTTAAAGTGGCCGCCATCCTCCTCCCCCTTGCCTTGATCGGGTATTTGTTAATGTACCGGGTCCGGGAAGCACCCCCGGAGTACCTGCACACACAGGAAAAGCCTTCGGAACATCTTTTGCCTGACGGCTCTTCCCTCTCCCTGAATACCCATTCTGTCGTCTCTTTTGCCGGCGGCCTTTCCGGAGAAAAACGGGAAGTCCATCTGGAAGGTGAAGCATTCTTCGAAGTGGAGAAAGAGGCAGAACGCCCCTTCATTGTAAGGTCGAATGAACTGAAGGTGAAAGTAATCGGCACCCGCTTTAATGTGAATGCCTATCCGGAACAGGATACCATAAAAGTTTCGGTGGAAGAAGGGAGAGTGGGATTGTATGTCACCCAGGGGACAGCCATCACCGACTCTCTGTTGCTATCCGCCGGGGAGGAAGGGCTGTATGTGCGCAGCCGTAAAGCTTTGCTGTACCGCCCCGGCTTCAACCCCAATATGCTTTTCTGGAAACACAAAACCCTTTCTTTTGATAAAACCCCATTGAAAGCTGTTCTGGCACAAATGAGCCTGGCGCTGGGCGATCATTTCATCCTGGATGATTCTGCAACAGGGCAATTGCGCCTGACCGCTACCTTTGAGAATGTCAGCAAAGAACAAATGATGGATGTGTTGGCAGAAACCTTCAGCCTGAGCTGGGAAAGAAATGATACGCGCTTTATCTTGTATGCACCGGATACCCTTTCGCAATAGGATATGGATAGTTTTGCTTTGCCTGGGGTATGGTTCTTCCTTTGTCCTTTCACAGGGAAGTATTCTGGAACGCAGGCTCAGCCTGACCACCGGGAGCCTTTCCCCGGAGGTTCTCCTCTGCCTCATAGAACAAGAGCTGGATTTTCGCTTTGCCTATAATGCAGACATTCTTCCTCCGCATACGATCAGCCTTTCTGTGCAGGATGAGCCATTAGGCAAAGCCCTGAGAGATGCGTTCGGGAAGGCCTATTTGTTCAGAAACAATGGACACATTGTTATTATCCTGAAGAAAGAGACAGGGGAAGAGAAGCGAAAACAGAGCATTGAGATCAGGGGTTTTGTGAGGGAGGGGGGAAGTGAGCGGCCCCTTGCCTCGGCGACAGTATACGATATGGCCAGCCGCAGATCAGGCCTGAGCGATTCAGAAGGAGCCTTTATCCTGAACCTTCCCGTGACAACCCGGCGGCTTGCCCTGCGTTGCAGCAAACAGGGGTACCGGGATAGCATTGTGGTCGTGGACCCTTCCCAGACAAGCCCTCCCCTCTTTAAGCTGTATGCCTTGCGCAAGGAAGTGAGTCATCTCGAACCCTTACCCGGGCAGCTGATCGCGCCCCAGGGATCCACCCACAATATGCTTATCCGGAGACTGGTATCCACAGCTTCATTTCTGAACAGCCGCAATGTGAGGATATTCGATCAGCAGCCGGTACAACTTTCACTCATCCCGGGTATCGGAACCAATTACCGCCTGAGTGGAGCCATCGTCAATCATTTCTCCCTTAACCTGTTCAGTGGCTACTCGGCAGGGGTAAATGGCTTTGAAGCCGGAGGAATAATGAATATGAACCAATTTGATGTGTACGGTGTGCAGATTGGGGGTGTGGCGAACCTGACAGGGGAGAAAGTGCAGGGATTTCAGGCGGCGGGATTATTCAACCGGACAGGAAAGAAGGTACTGGGGGTGCAATTGAGCGGAGGCCTGAATACAGGATCAGATACGGTGCGGGGAGTGCAAATAGCCGGACTGATGAACCGGAGACCCGTTTTTGTACAGGGAATGCAAGTGGCCGGGATAGCCAATGTGTGCCAGGGAGCGGTGAAAGGAGTACAAATGGCCGGACTGTACAACTACAGTGCAAGTGCCTCCTTTCAAATGGGGCTGATCAATGTATGCGACAGCGCCGGAGGAGCGCCCCTGGGCCTGGTCAACATCATCCGGGGAGGCTATTATGCGCTCTCTCTCGCCACCGATGCAGGCCAGCACCATCAACTGCATTTTGTAATGGGAAGCCCGAAACTATACAGTATGCTGGGCCTGACGCTGTTTAACCTGTTTCCTGAACAGAGGGCGGGACTGAGTTATGGCCTGGGCAGAACCTGGTTTCCCGGCTGGCGCATAGAGATGCATACAGAACTTGTCGCTTCGGTCATCCCCCCCACCGGCAGTTTTGATCGTCATACCCTGAGCCTGCTGAGTTTCAGCCCGCAGTTAAGTATGGAAATCGTGAAACATCGCATACGACTGATGGCCGGCCCCTCCTATCACCTTTTACTCTCCGCGGAGGATAATGCCTTCAGTGCACATTTCTCGGATCATCTGCCCGGCAATGTTTCCTTTAACCGTGTACCCCGCCAAACCCGTTTTCTTGGATGGCCCTCTTTCCGCGTAAGCCTGCGATACCCCCTTTCCAGGGTAAAACCCTGACCGGCAATCACCGGCAAGGGGCTGATGCTTTACAAAAACATTTCCGGAAGTAATCGGATTGACCGGGTAAAAAAGTCTTCATATGAATAGGGGTTTTCGCTTCCCTGCTTGCCATAAAGATGTAACCAACATCATTTGGCGATGCAACTCAAAATGAAAATCACCCTCTCTCTTCTGATTGCCCTTTTCTTTCTTTCATTGCCCCTGTCCGCCCAAAAAACATCAGCCTGGGAAAAAGTGGATACCAGGCAAGACATTCATCTATTTGAACGATGGGTGCAGGTTTCCCCCGAATTGCGTGTAAAAGAACGAAGGGGGGAATTGTTTGTCAGTGTTGACAAAGAAGAGGTCCTACGCCTGCTCAGTGATCCGGCCCGTGCTGCCGATTGGATGCAGGGCGTATCTTCGGGCCGCCTGATCAGAAAAGATTGCGCTGACCAATGGTATTCCCACACTGCTTTTTCTTTTCCCTGGCCTTTGGAAGACCGGGATCTGGTGTGTCGAACCAAAAAGGCCCCAGGCCCGGATGGACAGATTACCCTGCAGATGGAAAGCCACCCCGATGCCTGGCCGGAACAGGAAAATGTGCGTCGTTTCAGGCAATACCAGGCCACCTGGTCCATCCAGGGCTATCCTGATGGCAGTACCTTGATCTCCTACTCCGCCTATACGGCCGAAGCCCCGGAATACCCCCGTTTTATCCTCGATCCACTGGTGAGGAATGCCTTCCTGAAAAACCTGGCCGCCTTGAGGGATGTGTTGGAAAAAGAAAGAAAAAGTCTTGCAAACAAAGGAAGATGAGGCTCAAAGGAAGAATAATCGATAAGATCCGGCAGCTGCAAGGAGCGCCTGAAAAGCTGGCCCGGAGTTTCGCCCTGGGTTCATTTATGGGCGTGAGTCCATTGATCGGAATGCAGATCCTGATCAGCGTCATCCTCAGCTGGATTTTTCACCTCCATAAAGGCGCGGCCATCGCCGGAGTGATCAATACCAATTGGACCAAAGGACTCTATCTCTATCCCCTGAATTATAAAATCGGTGCCTTCCTGCTGGGAATAAAGACAAGCATTGATTTTGACAGTGTTTTCAGCGGGAACCTTTTATCTGCCCTGACAGAAAATGGCCCTGGACTTTTCTTCTCCCTACTGCTGGGGGGATGCATAACCGGAAGTATCCTGGCCGCCTTTTACTACTTCGCGATCCGCAAATTATTATCCACGCAAATAAAGACAAGAAACAATGAATCATTCTAGCAATGCATATGCCCTGATCAGTGGCGCAAGCCAGGGGCTGGGAAAAGCCCTGGCCCTGGAACTGGCCTCCCGCTCGTGTAATCTCCTGCTGGTGTCTCTCAAAAACGAAGGCCTGGAAGCACTGTCCGCACAAATTCGAAGGGAATTCGGGGTGGACGTACAGTATTTTGAAGCCGATTTTTGCGAACAGAATGCTGTGTATGATATCGCAAGCTGGGCCAGGGAAAAATTTCCTGTGTTTATGCTGGTCAATAATGCCGGAATTGGCGGCACCAAGGCTTTCGAAAAGGCCAGCCCGGAGTATATGGATCGCATTATCCAGGTCAATGTCAGGGCAAGCACCCTCCTGACCCGGCTTATGCTTCCTGCACTCCGGCAACATCCCCGGGCCTATATCCTGAATGTTTCCAGTATGGCTTCTTTCAGTCCGCTTCCATTCAAGACTGTTTACCCCGCTTCTAAGGCCTTTATTTCCGTTTTCTCACAAAGCCTGAAGGCGGAGCTGCGGAACAGCAATGTGAAGGTCAGTGTGATCCATCCCGGCCCGGTTCCTACCAATCCGGATGTAAAAGCCCGCATAGCGCGGCTTGGACGTCTGGGGCGAATGGGTTTACTCTCTCCTGAGCGGCTGGCCCGACTTTCCATCGACCGCCTGTTGAACGGGCAGTTCAGGCTTATCCCCGGCCTGATGAACAAAGTGAACCGATTCCTGCTGGCGATGGTACCTGATGTGCTGAAGTTACCTTTGTTGTGCCGCCTGATGCAGCGTGAACTCGGTGAGCAAAGCTTCCATATACAAAGCAAACCTTTGAACCTGAACTAATATGCGCGTACTTGTCACCGGTGCCAATGGATTCTTGGGACGCAATGTGGTACAGGCACTTTGCGGCCGGAATTACAGGGTGCGTGCGATGATACGCCCTGAGGCGATGGTGAACTGGCCGGATCATCCGAATGTGGAGGTATGGCGGGGACGCCTTGGGAATGAAGCGGACAGCCTTGCCGCCGTGGAAAACTGCGATGCTGTAATGCATTGCGCCGCAGATACCAGTCAGGCCCATCTCCGGTACGCGGATTACCTTCCGGTGAACGTGGATGCCAGCCTCCGGCTTTTCAGGGCGGCTTGTGCTGCCGGCTGTCGGCGTTTTGTGTTCGTGAGCACCGCCAATACCCTTGGCTACGGTAGCATCGCAAGCCCGGGCCACGAAGGCCTGCCTGCTTCCCCGCCTTTTGACAGCTCAGGCTATGCCAGGAGTAAGATGGAAGCGGAAAATGCCCTGATGACAGAGGATGCCGGAATTTTGGTGATCGTGAATCCTACTTTTCTGATCGGCCCCGATGATGCCCGTTCCGGTTCAGAAAAACTCTTCCGGAATATCTTTCAGCGGCGCATCGTCTTGTATCCTCCCGGAGGGAAGAATTTCGTGGATGTGCGGGATGCAGCCGCAGGCGCAGTGAAGGCAATGGAACAGGGGCGCCCGGGGGAACGCTATCTGCTCAGTGGTCACAACCTGGCCTATGCCGACTTCTTTCGCCTTGCGGCAAAGGCCTTCGGACAGGCTCCCGCTTTCCTGGGCGTCCCGCGATGGTTTTTGATTTCTATGGGTTTTCTGGCTTCCCTGCTACGTGCCGTAGGGATGCCCCTGGCCCTGAGTCTGCCCAATGCCTGGATTTTGTGTGTCGGGAATTATTACACCCATATGAAAGCCCGGGAGGAATTGGGGGTGGAGTTCCGTCCTTTGGAAGAGACGCTGGGGGATGTGGCAGCGGCGTATGGAGTGTGAGTGAAAAGAGAATAATTGGATAGAGCGCTCTCACTCTCCTTACTCACTCTATTTTATCGGTGTTGCCAGGCTGGTGAAAAGGTTGTATTTTTGCCTTCCATTTTAGCCCGGATGGCGGAATTGGTAGACGCGCTGGTCTCAAAAACCAGTGAGGTAACACTCGTGCCGGTTCGATCCCGGCTCCGGGTACGAAAACAGTTTGGAGTTTGGAGGATGAGTGTGGAGGAGCAATCCTGTCACTTGCACCAAACTCCAAATTGTTTCCCCCCCTCTACACTGATCCTCAAACTCAAACTCACTTTCCCCCTGAGGATGAGTGTAGAGTTTTAATGCCCCCCGCTTGATATTCTCGTTGAGATGGATTGCTTTTACAAATTGTAATAATTAATTTGTTTACCGATGATGGTATCTCTTTCAAATCCCTTTATCACTAAAAGCTATCAGCAAAGTGAGAACTGTTGACAAAACAACATTGGAAACGATTGAAGGCACTTGCCAATGAGGAAATAGGCATCATCCCACGTCAACAGACTTTGTGGCCAAATACGACCTGGGCAGTCCGGCAAGCGTACGGACATCCCTGGAGGCCCTATCAGAGAATGAAATGATTTACGCTGATTATAACCAAGAAGGGCAAGGCTACTGCTGTGTTTACGATGTGCTGTTCCGGCGCTGGATGCAGGGAAAATAAGCGAGAAACCAAGGCTCAGATTCAAACGCCAATGTGTTCCCAAAATGAATCAGGATTTACAATATGGGTAGTGGATCCGGGATAGTTCGCCGTAAAGGTTTTCGGAAAAAACACTTTTGCCTTCGGATTCAATTTTATCTCAAAAGCCGCGAGCCTTCCGTCAAATTCTTCGATATAGTCAATCTCTTGCTGCTGCGCTGTACGCCAGAAATACCTGTGGGAATATACCTTGTTGTAATGAAGGTGCTTCATACGTTCGGCAATGAAAAAATTTTCCCACAAAGCGCCTGAGTCCGTCCGGGACGCTACTGCGCCGAAATTTCTAAGAATAGCATTTCTCACACCGTTGTCATAAAAGTATATTTTCCGGCTCTTTTTGATCTCGTTCCTGACATTACGGCTGTAAGAACGTAATCTGAAAATGATAAAGGCTCTTTCAAGTAAGCTGATATAGCGCTGGACCGTGTGTGAGTTGGTTTTTAATAAGTGAGCAAGCTCATTATACGACACCTCCGAGGCCACCTGGAGGGCAAGTGCTTCAAGCAATTGCTCAATAAACTCCGGTTTCCTGATATCCTGGAACATAAATACATCTTTGAATAAATAACTGCCTACCAGATTGTTTAATATTTCTGCTTCATTTCCAGGATGATTGATTACATCTGGATAGGTGCCAAAAATCATATAGTGTTTAAGATTACGCTGTACCTCAATAAATCCGAAGTGATCCACTAACTCTTTTATAGAGAGCGGAAAAAGCTGGTATTCGAATTTTCTGCCTGTCAAAGGTTCGTTTACCTGGTTCGACAACTCTAGAGAGGATGAGCCTGTGACAATCAACTGCAGGCCTGGTATCTGATCGGTGATCAGTTTAAGGGTAAGGCCTATATTCAATACCCGCTGTGCTTCATCAATCAAAACAAGTTCATAATCACCAATCAATCTTCGAAGATCATTGATTCCGGGTTCAGTCAGCAGTTTCCTGATGTCGTTGTTATCACAATTGAGGTTAAGGATCTTTTTTTCCTGCTTTGATTCTATCATCTTCAGTAGCGTTGACTTTCCCACCTGACGAGGTCCCAAAATAATGATGGCTTTGCCTTTAAAAAGCTTTTCATTCAAAAGGTTTTCAAGCACCCTGTTAATCATATATGATTGATTTGATAAAACGCAAATATGGAAATATTGTGAATTACATTTCAAAAATAACATAATATTTCTGAATTATGACTCACAAAAGTGTGTTTTACCCGAAAATGAGAGATAATGTTTCCCATCGGCTCCCTTCAAAAGACTTTGTTGCGAAATACGACCTGGGCAGTCCGGCAAGCGTACTGCCTTCCCTGGAGGCCCTTTCAGAGAAAGAAATGATCTACGCTGATTATAGCGAAGAAGGGCAAGGCGACTACTGTGTTTACGATGAGCTGTTCCGGTGCTGGATGGAGGGAAGATAGGTGAGAAACCAAAACAATTAATCCCTACCTTTGCGCGCAAATTGAGGGCATAACATAAACCGCAACCGTATGAAATCCAGGGTTAAGATATTCTCCGGCAGATCATCCAGATACCTGGCCGAAAAGATCGCTCAGGCCTTTGGACACGACCTGGGAAAATCCATCGTAACCGAGTTTTCCGACGGGGAATTTCAGCCCTCCTACGAAGAAAATATCCGCGGAAAGGATGTCTTTATCGTACAATCCACCTTCGCCCCGGCCGATAACCTCTTCGAACTGCTGATGATGATCGATGCCGCCAAAAGGGCCTCCGCCAAATCCATTGTCGCAGTAATCCCCTATTTCGGCTTCGCCCGTCAGGACCGCAAAGACAAACCCCGCGTTTCCATCGCCTCCAAACTCATCGTCGACCTGCTCACCACCGCAGGCCTGAGCCGCATCATCACCATCGACCTGCACGCCGACCAGATCCAGGGATTCTTCAATATCCCGGTGGATCACCTTTTTGCCTCATCCATCTTTATCCCCCATATCAAAAGCCTCAACCTGCCCAACCTGATTATGGCCAGCCCCGATACCGGAGGTACACGCCGGGCTGCCGCCTATGCCAAAATGCTCAATACCGGTTTCGTCATCTGCTATAAGCAAAGACTGAAACCCAATCAGGTGGAAACAATGCAGCTCATCGGGAATGTGGAAGGAAAGGATGTTGTGCTGGTGGACGATATCATCGATACCGGTGGAACCATCACCACCGCCGCCAAACTGATGATCGATAATGGCGCTGCCAGCGTGCGTGGCGTATGCACCCATCCACTGCTCACCGGCAAAGCGATCGAAAGAATCCACAGCTCCCCCTTCAACGAGTTGTTTGTTACCGATACCATCCCACTGAAAACCGAATGCGATAAAATTAAAGTACTGACTACGGCCAGCCTCCTCTCCGATGTCATCGGAAGGGTGGTACAGCACGAGTCAATCAGTTCACTTTTTAAATTCACTTAATTCTTTAACAGATGAAAACAGTATCTATGAGCGGTTCTCCACGCGAGAACGTAGGGAAAAAAGATGCGCGTCGTAATCGCAAAGAGGGCAGAGTCCCCTGCGTAATATACGGCGGCGAAGAGCAACTCCATTTCACAATGGATGAAAAGGAGTTTGGCAAGCTGATCTTTACCCCGGAAACCTATTTGGTGAACCTGAGCATTGGCGAGAAGGAATTCACCGCCGTATTGCAGGATGTGCAATATCACCCTGTTAGCGATGGCGTGTTGCACGCCGACTTTCTTTTGGTGAAGGAAGGTAAAGCCCTGATTACCTCCCTGCCCCTGAAATTTGTCGGAACATCCAAAGGCGTACTCCGCGGTGGCAGATTAATCAAGAAATTCCGCAAACTCAAAGTCAGAGGGATGGTGGAAGATCTTCCCGACCTTATTGAGATCGATATTTCCAAGCTGAATATCGGGCAGTCAATACTGGTCAGAGATATGAAGCGCGAGAAAATTACCTTCCTGGATCCTGAAAACGCCGTAATTGTGGCTGTGAAGACGGCCAGAGTTGTGGTGGCAGCAGAGGATGAAGAAGAGGGCGAAGAGGGCGCCGAAGGGGCAGAAAGCAGCGAAGAAGGCGAAACCCCGGCAGAGAACTAAACCACATTCAGAAGCAATCAGGGGGCTGTTCCGGCCGGTGGCAAGGCTACCCCGGAGCAGCCCTTTTCTTGTACAGATACAATGAAGTACCTTATCGCTGGCCTGGGAAATATTGGGGAAGAATATGCCAATACCCGGCATAATATCGGATTTGTCGTGGCCGATGCCCTGGCCTCAGAAGGGGGCGCGACCTTCAAAACAGAGAAGTACGCAATGCTTACCCGTTTGAAGTATAAAGGCCGCATCCTGATCCTGATCAAACCTACCACCTTTATGAACCTGAGCGGCAAGGCCATTAAATACTGGATGAACAAAGAGAAGATCCCGCTGGAAAACCTGCTGGTTATCGTGGATGACCTTGATCTGGATCCCGGGGTGCTGCGGATGCGCCCCAAAGGAGGGGACGGCAGCCACAATGGACTGGCCCACATCTCTGCCACCCTGGGCCATCAAAATTATACCCGCCTGCGTTTTGGCATCGGCAGCAATTTCGCGAAAGGTTACCAGGTGGAATATGTGCTGGGAAGGTGGACGAGGGAGGAAGAAAAAATGCTAACCCCCCGGATTGAACAGGCTGCCGAAATAGTGAAAAGCTTTGTAAGCATTGGAGCAGAGCGCACGATGACCGCTTTCAACAATAAATAGGAGGCAACGGAAAAGGATACGGCCCCTTCCGGGGCCGCATCTTCCAAAACCAAAAACCAAAACGTGCTCTTCAGGCAGGATGCACTTTTGCGTATATGAAACACAAATACTACGAAGTAGTGATTTGTTATGCGGCAAAACTAATACAGCCGACGGCCTTGAGCTGTTAAGGGGCTTTAACAAAAGTTAAAAAGTGTTAAGCACAGATTTTCTGCGATATAGCACTGATTAACTTTGGCACTGATTATGAAAAAGAAAAGCCTGATCGCTGTCATTTTAATGGCATCCCTGGCCCTGCTCGGATTAATGGCCGTGCAGGTGATGTGGATAAACAACAGCCTGCGCATCCAGGAGGAAAACTTCAGCCGGTCGGCAGCAGAAGCAGGCAGAACCGTCGTTCAACAACTCGAACAGCTGGATGCCCTCAGGCTACTGGAAAAACAGGACGATCAGGATGGCTACCCCGATATTAACGAAGAAATGGATTCCCTCCGCCTTGTTTTTGATGCCTATCTGATTAAACACCCGGAAGTCTTGCAGCCTGAAAAGGACGGCCTGGACCCTAATGACGATCGTGAAAGCCAGGATGTGAAGCAAGGAGAAATGACGGAGATAGGCCCCGTTATGGCCCCTGAACCACAGGAAAACAAAGAGGTAAACACAGATTGGATGCCCGATGATAGTCTTCGCCGCGCTGTGATCCGTGATTTTGTGAACCGCAAATCCCGCCTGATGGAAAAAGCCCTGGAAGAGATGCTCAAGGGAGAACAGAGCATCAGCAGTGAACACCGGCTTTCCCAGGGCCTGCTCGACACCCTGCTCAAAGAGGCCCTCGAGGCACGCGGCATCTTTGCCGAGTATGCCTTTGGCGTATTCAATCCCCTCAAAAGAGGCTTTACCATTTTAACCCACCCCGGACTGGAAGAGGAAATAATGCAGGAAGCGAAAATTTTTACCCTCTATCCCTCCGACCAATTGCGCAACCCGGATTTCCTGATGCTCTACTTTCCCGCAAAGCAATCTTACCTCCTAACCCGGATGTGGAGCCTGATGGGATTTAGTGTTTTGCTTCTGCTTATTATTCTCTTCTCTTTTATCTATGCCATCTCTACGGTATATCGCCAACGCAAGCTGGCCGAGATGAAGAACGACTTCATCAACAATATGACCCACGAGTTCAAAACCCCGATTTCCACGGTTTCCCTGGCCTGCGAAGCCCTGCGGGATTCAGATATTCAGAAATCCATCGATTTATATGATAATTATATTCGCATTATCAGCGAGGAAAACCAGCGCCTGGGGGTGATGGCGGAAAAAATCCTGCAGACCGCAGTCCTGGATAAAGGAGAACTAAAACTCAAAAAAGAAAAGGTGGATGTGCACCATATCATCCAGGATGTCATCCGAAACCTGCGGATACAGGTGGAGATAAAAGACGGGAGCATCGCTACCCGCTACCAGGCGGAAAAGTATGTGGTGGAAGCGGATAAGGTACACCTGGCCAATGTGGTCTATAACCTTCTCGATAATGCCAATAAGTATACTCCCCGGAAACCCCGGATCGAAGTACTGACCGAGGATCTACCTCAAGGCATACGGGTAAGCATCAGGGATAACGGAATCGGGATCAGCAAATCGGATCAGAAAAAAGTATTTGAACGTTTGTACAGGGTTCCGACGGGGAATGTGCACGACTTTAAGGGATTTGGACTAGGTTTGAGTTACGTGAAAGCCATTGTGGAAAAACACGGCGGAAAAGCAGGGGTGGAAAGTGAGCCGGGCAAAGGCAGTACTTTTTGGTTTTTCCTGCCGGCATAAACACAAAGCAAAATGGAAGAAAAAAACAGCATTCAGGTTTTACTGGCGGAAGACGACCGCAATCTGGGCAGCATCCTGAAATCCTATCTGGAAGCCAAGGGATTCCCAACCCTGCTCTGCGTGAACGGGGAAGAAGCCCTGGAAACCTACCGTCGCGAGCCCATTGATTTCTGTATTATTGATGTGATGATGCCGGTGAAAGACGGCTTCAGCCTGGCAGCAGAAATCAGGGAAGACGATAAAGAAGTACCCATCCTTTTCCTCACAGCCAAATCCCTGCAGGAAGATGTGCTGCGTGGATTTGAAGTGGGCGGCGATGATTATCTCACCAAGCCCTTCAGTATGGAGGTGCTTCTGGCCCGGATGCAGGCCATACTGCGCCGTGCAATACCAGAAGGAATAGACGAATCGAAGGAAATCTTTGAACTGGGAAGGCTCGCTTTCGACAGTGTGCGCCAAACCCTGGACAGCGGGGGAAAGGTGCAGAAGCTTACCTCCAAGGAATCGGATCTGCTGCGGCTGCTGTGTTTGCGAAAAAACCAGGTGCTGGACCGTACCGAGGCCCTGAAGCGCATCTGGGGCGACGATTCCTACTTCAATGCCCGAAGTATGGATGTGTACATCACCAAGCTCCGAAAATACCTCAAAGAAGATCCTTCCGTGCGCCTGTTGAATGTGCACGGCATAGGTTTTAAACTGGTCGTTGGATAGCAGATAGCTTATTCTTATTCCCTGTCGCGGAAATACTTCATAAACTGCACCCGCTCATAGGCTGCCGGGTTCTTGCTGCGGCTCTGGGCCATCTTGCCCCTGAAAGCTTGTATACTTTGATAATCGTGGCCCTCCATCCAATCTTCCAACTGGTTTAACATCAGCGGGATATGATCAAATCCGTGCTTATAGAGGGCAGAGGCTACCTGCACCGCATCGGCTCCGGCCAGCAATTGCTTGACAATGGCGCTTCCATCGTGGATACCTGTTGAGGCGCAAAGATTACAGCCGCTGCGCTCGGAAAGAATGGCAATCCAACGCAGGGAGGTGGAAACTTCTTCCGGGCTGCTCAGCACATTGCTTGCCGTGATCTGCATCTTGTCGATGTCGAAATCAGGATTGTAAAAGCGGTTGAACAGCACCAGTCCATCGACCCCGCTCTCGGATAGTTTCTGCAGGAAAGGCCCCAGATTGCTGAAGAAATAGCTCACTTTCAAGGCCACGGGAATGCTGACCTGTTTTTTTACTTCCTTGACGATATCGAAATAGACTTTTTCAAAATCATCGTTGCTGCGGGAGAAGTCGGAAGGAAGAATGAAAGCATTCAGCTCTATGGCATCTGCCCCGGCATCCTGAATGTCTTTGGCAAAAGAAGTCCACTTCTGGGCCGTCACACAGTTGATGCTGCCGATCACAGGAATGCTGAGTTCCTTTTTGGCATCGCCGACCAGCTTCAGGTAAGTGGTCAGGGTATCTTCGATGGCTTCATAATCAAAATAGTCCATCGTTTCCGGATAGATGAAGCCCTGGGAGGTCATCTGACTGAAGGTTTCTTCCAGCTCCATCACGATCTCTTCTTCGAAGATGGATTTGAGCACAACGGCTGCAGCACCCTGTGCTTCAATCCTTTTCAGATCATCCAGTTTATTGGTTAATCCGGAGCTCCCGGCGATAAGGGGGTTTTTCAATTTCAGGCCCAGGTAGGTGGTACTCAGATCCATAGTCTTAGGGTTTTTCGATTGCAAGCAAATATAGGGAATCCTGTTGGGAAAGACACCGCCGGGAAGGAGACTTAATGAAAGATTCTTTCTGCGGATTCAACTGTTTTGAATGCAGTATGCCCGGCTGTGGTGGTGGGCCACTGCCTTCCCTTTTCACAGGATTTCTTTCACCGATGCGGCATTCAGAAAAAGCATATCACCCTGAAGGGCATAACCCTCAAATACGGAAATTTTGTCGTGCTTCAAACTTTCCCTTCTGAATCCAAGGATTACCAGTGAGGTATTCCGGCTATGCTCACTGATGCTTGTCTTGGCCGAAATACTTTCTTTGTGAGGGATGAGCGTGATATTTTCAGGCAGCACAGGCAAGCGCCCCTTTTCAACCAAATCGACCAGGCGCTGACGGGTCTCCTCGACTTCTTTCTCCTGGCAGATCTCAAAAATGCGGATCTCCCCGTTTTTCCATTCAGGGTGGCCGCGGATGATGAAGCCCAGCAATATCATCAGGTTGGCATTCATATAGTCGTGGCTGCGTATCCAGATATCTATCCTCTTTTTCAGGCCGCTGGTTACCGGGCTGGCCAGCAATACGCCTACATCCATATCGGCAGCGCTGACCAGGGCTACATTCTCCACAATGCGGGGCAGATCCTCCGGAAAATCCCGGGGGTGCTCAAAAATGAAAAGATTGTTGTCCATCCCCGAAACGCCCGGCAGTTGAATGATCTGACTGATGGCAGCGGTGTAGGAAGGAGAGATGAGCACATCTACAAAGACATTGCTGTGGCTTTCTTCTGACTTCTTCAGAAGATGCTGCAGTTCCTGACGGGCCTCTTCATTGCTCTGCTTGGAGAAGTATCCCTTTTTCAGATAAATATAGGTTCCGAATCCAAAGTGGTAGGAGATCCAGTTGATAAGGTTGAAACCTTTGTCGCGGAGGTAAGAATGGGTGGAGAGACAAACTGCGGCAGGTCGCCATTCCATCGTTTTCCCTGCACGGGCTTTACGCTGGATATATACCTGAAGGTTGCGGCTGAGCTGGAATACGGCTCCCCGGAAGATGGACTCCATCCCCCTGCGGTTTTTGTGGTAATGCCGGATGCTGAAATAAACCGCCACCAGCAGTATGCCGGCCGCCAGGGCATAAGGGGTATTGATCTTGAACATCAGATAGATGCACATTACCGCACCCAGCAAGGAGAGATACCATCGCGAGCGGAAGGTGGGACGGTAGGAAGGTTGAGCGCCGAAATGATAGAGGAAGGAAATCAGGCAGAGGGAGCCATAGGTCACCATAAAAAACATTGAGATGATCTCTGCCACGGCATTCACATCTCCCATTGCCACGAAAACGAAGGCAATGATGATGGTTACGATGCTGGCATTGAATGGTTCACGGGTGCGGCCCTTTCCTCTGGCCATCGCAATATTAAAGCGCCTCAGCGGAAAAGAGCGGTCGCCACCCAGAGCCTGTAAGGTGCGGGGTGCCACCATCACCGAACCGATGGCTGAGGAAATGGTGCTGGCCGCCAGTCCGATCGGAATAATCCATTGGCCTCCCAGGGCGATGTCGCCCATAATGAGTTGATTCCCTGTAAGGTCTTCCGGCGAAGCCGAAAGAACCAACTTCCAGGCAATAAAGATATACATCAGCATCCCGGCCACGGTGGCCGTGATGGTACCCCGAGGAATGGATTTGCCAGGATTGCGCAGGTCGCCCGAAAGCCCCACACCTGCCGTCATTCCCGTGAAAGCCGGAAAGACGATGGCAAAAACAAAGAAAAACTCCCTGCGGCTCCGCAGCCCGTCGGTCAATGGCGAGGCAGCCGTCGCAGCATATTCAGTTGTGCCAAGGAAGAAAGCCGCCAGGGAAAGCAGGAGAATGCCGACCACCACATACAGGGCTTTTACCCCCAAACTGGCGCCGCGGCTGAGGATAAGCCAGGCCAGCAGCGCCATCGCAGGCAAACTGATTACCTGGCGGGGCAGGAAAAGGCCCAGACTGTCGCGCGCCCAGATAAAAAAGAATTCAAAAGCCTCGGTGAAGGCAATGACGTAGAAAGCGACGCTGATCGCCTGGGAAAGAAAAAGAAAGATGCCAATGGTGGCCCCGATGTTCAAACCAAAAGAGCGTGAAATAATGAAATACTCCCCTCCATTCCTGACCTGCTGGTTGGTAGCAATTTCCGACAAAGCCAGGGCTGTCGGGATGGTGACGCTGTGCCCGATCAGGATAATCAGCATTACCCCCCAGAAACCCAGGGTTCCGGCCGCAAAACCAAAACGCAGGAAAAGGATGGCCCCCAGTATGGTGGAGATGGCCGTGAAGAAGACGGGAGCTGTCCCGAAACCCTGTTTTCGCATTCCCTGCATCGTCATTTTCTATTGGATAACATACGAAGATAAAGAAAGCTTTCTTCCTAAAATACCGCTGAAGGAAGAAGAATAGCAGTGCACAAAAAAGCATTGAGAAAAGGAGCTTCGGATGTCTCTTCCGCTTATCTTGCAGGCCGGAACTATCTTTGTCCCTTATGCAATATTTCAAGCACTTCCCCTTGCTGATCTTTGGCTTGCTGTGCCTTCCCGGGCTGTATGCCCAGCAAGCCTCCCTGCCACATCATTATGTGTGTATGCAAGCCACAGATGCGATTCTGATAGATGGAGAAATGGAGCCGGCCTGGGAATCCGCAGCCTGGTCGGAAGCCTTCCAGGATATCCGGGGTGGAAATATGCCATCCCCTTTGTGGAACACAAGGATGAAGATGCTGTGGGATTCGACCCACCTCTACCTCTTTGCCGAACTGGAAGAACCCCACCTTTGGGCCACTATGACCACCCGGGACGACACCATCTGGTTCGACAATGATTTTGAAGTATTCATCGACCCGGAGGGAGATGGGATCCACTATTTTGAGCTGGAAATCAATGCCCTGGGAACGGAGTTCGACCTTTTTCTTCCGAAACCCTATAATCAGGGGGGCATCGCCGATATAGGCTGGGATATTCAGGGCCTGGATGTTGCCCTCTCTCTGCACGGAACCCTGAATGATCCGCGGGATGTGGACCGTGGATGGGCGCTTGAAATCGCGATCCCCTGGCAGTCGCTCAGCCACCCTTTGCAGGAAGCCGTGCTTCCCCGGGCCGGCGATACCTGGCGGATGAACTTCTCCCGGGTACAATGGCACCTACAGCCTACAGATACGGGCTATGTGAAGAAAACAGATGCATCCACCGGCAAAACCCTTCCGGAAGAAAACTGGGTGTGGTCACCGCAAGGCGTCATCAATATGCATATTCCTGAACACTGGGGCTATGTTCAGTTTGCGATGCCCCCGGGCGCCTTGCCGGAAAAGGGGAAAGATGCCCGGGAGTAAAAAGGACAAAGAATCCGATTATCCGGAGAATGTCCATTATCCCGGAATTCAGCAAATTTTCTGCGGCAGGGTGTTTTCCCAGGCTTCTTCTTTTATATGCGGCATCAAAGGACCGGCCAATTCGTAACAAATTGATACACTTCGACGTCTAAGTTTTCATCTTCCGCAAATCAGGTATACGCAGGCAATACATTCAACTATCATCAAAGAGATACAGTCTTGAAATCATCCGATCAAAAAACCGGTTTGGACGAAAGGGGTCGCCGGCAAGCGGAGGCAGCGGTCTCATCACCTCTTCAGGCACTGCTGGAGAGCACCTATACTGCCCTGACCCATTATTCCAATGTGCACCGGGGCAGTGGTACCTTCTCTTCCTTGTCCACACATCTTTTTGAGGAATCCAGACGGCAGGTTCTGGCACATTTCGGGCTGGATCCCGGGGAATATCTTGTGATCTTCAGCAGTGATTATGGTGCGGAGCGGCTGAAAGCTTTCTTAAACCATCCACCCCGGCATCTGATCCGCAGCGCCGACCTTGGGCTTCCCCTCGGAATTTGCGCCATTGTGGTGAAGAAAAAGGAACTTTCCTCTGAACCTCCCCCCATTCGCGGGGGTGGAAATGCCCGACTCCTGGCGGTGGACTGGGAAATATGGGCACGTCCGCCAGCCCGTTTTGAAGCAGGCACCCCTGCACTTATCCCAATCATTGTTTTTGTGAATGCGCTGAGGATGGGATGGCCGGTCCCAGCTTCCCTTTCCCCGGCAGAGAAAGGGGATGAACACACAGCCTTAAGCCTTCTGCAAAAGGATGCCTGGCAGGATTTGAGCGGAACAGCATTGCTGGAAGCGATGCGGGCAAACCTGATCGGAAAGGAGATGGCAGTACCTGTGTTAGATGGCCGGAGATCCTATGTTCATTTTGACCACGCGGCAAGTACTTTTGCTTTCCGTCCGGTGTGGGAGGTGTTTGCTTCGACCCTGGAAAGCAATGAAGAGGAAAAGCGGCAATGGGTGGAGGAGGTACGGGAAATCAGTGCATCCTTTCTGAATGCCCCTCAGGATCAATATGATATTTACTTCACACTGAATACGACAGAGGCTGTAAACCTGCTTGCCGCCTCTTTGGGTCAAAAAGCGTTCAACGAGGGAGACCCCGTTATCCTGAGCTCTATTATGGAACACTCCTCTAATGATTTGCCCTGGAGGACAGTTCCGGGCCATACGGTGCTGCGCATAGGGATGGATCAGGACGGGTTCCTCGACCTGGCTGAGCTGGCGCAGGTTTTGAAAGCCTATAATGAGGAGAAGAAATACGGGCAAAAACGAATTCGGATCCTTGCGCTCACTGCTGCCTCTAATTTGCTGGGAACCGGTAATGATGTGGATGAAATTTGCAGGCTGGCACACCAGTATGGCGCCAGGGTGTCGATGGATATGGCACAATGGGTCGCACACCGCCCGGTGAATATGCTGCAATCGGGCATTGATTTTCTTGTCTTTTCCGGCCATAAGATGTACGCTCCTTTCGGGACCGGCGTGCTGGTATGCCCGAAAAACTGGATGGGAGAGGGGATGCTTGCAGCGCAGTTTTTTCCTGAGAACAATGCTGCCGGGATTGCGGCCCTGGGCAAGGCGATGCAATTGTTCCAAAGAATGGGTTTCGACCGTATTATCGCAGAAGAGCAGGCATTGACCAGGCGAATGATGACCGGACTGAAGCGCATTCCGAAAATTCAGTTGTACGGTATTACCGATACAGAAGCTGCCCGTTTCAGCCACAGACTTGGGGTATTCGCTTTTGATGTGAAAGGCCGCCTGCCCGGGAAGATTGCAGAGATGATGTCGGATCAGGCTGCCATCGGACTAAGGTCAGGATGCCATTGTGTGCATATTCTGGTAAAGAGTATAATAGGGATTTCCAAGCCTTTGGAGCGTTTTCAGGCATTGATCATCCGGATGTTCCCACGACTCAGCCTTCCCGGGATGCTTCGGGGGAGCATCGGATTGGCCAATACCGCAGAAGATGTGGATGCCTTCCTGGAGGCCCTCCATCGCATCGCTTCCGGGCAAAACAAGAAGGAAAGCAAGGGACTTTCATCTAAGAAGAAAAGGCTTAAACACAGCAAGGAAGAGTACCGGGATGCCCTTACAGAGAAGGTATTTCCGGTGGCTTAATTTTTCTCAGGATGCTGAAGGGGTCGTGGATCGCTTACGCTTTCTGCCTTCCTCAGACAGCGGCAGCAACGAGCTGATATTCCTTGCTCACAAAGCATTGGGCTTTATGCCGGATAGATAGGACGGCCTGATGTTCGGCTTCCAGCACTTCAAAGCGAAAGGCATTGGCTTCTTCCTTTCCCCGGCCTGTCTGTGCTTTCTTGGTTTCGTGATAGGTGAGTTCAATATAGACCGCCAAATCCACCTGCGGGGCATTAATGGCGTAAAGACCATCGATGACCAATACCTCTGTTTCCGCAAAATCGGTCGTAAGCTGGTCCACCCGCTGGGTAACAAGGTCAACACAAGGCATCGTCACTTTTTTACCTGCTTTGAAGCCGGCAATGACCTCCTGAATCTTTTCCCAGTCATATTCCTGCAAGCCTACCGTATTGTTGACCCCTCCTGCCTTCCGGATGGCATTGCGTTCCAGCGGAAGGGTTTTGTAAAAATTATCGATATGGACAGGCTTGGCCACCACGCCCTGGCTGAAAAGGGTTTTAGCGAGGACGTGTGTCAGTTCCGATTTGCCTGAGCCACTTTCTCCCGATATGGCCACGATAAACTTTGGCTTGCGGCTTTTCAGGATGATTTCCGCGAGCTGTGCACCCACTTCCCGGTGCTTGTCCTGGATCAGCAATATGTCTTCCAGCATAGGTCGAAATGGTATTAGGTTGATCTAAATAGGATGGGAAAGATAGCCTGCACCCTACCCCATCATTCGCTTGCGCAAAGATAATTCATTGTATCGGGGGTTTTGCTGAGAGGAGGCCGGCCTCAATTCCCTACTCCCAGTTTCCGGCTCCAGCGGAGCTTTTCTGAGTGAAAGTGCAACACATAAAGTCCGGGCTTCTGAAGAGGCAGCCGCAGTGCACCCTGTCCTTTGTACTCTTCTTGCCAGACTACCCGGCCGGTGAGGTCCATCAACTCCACCTGTCCGGGATGCCCGGGAAAAGTAAAGTAGCCCTGGCCCGCAGGCATCGGGTTCGGGTATAGGAGCGGCCGGGAACCGGCTTCCCAAACCTCCTGTCCGACGGTGGTGATGGGCACGCATATACTGGTATCGGTGCAGCCGTACTGGGTAACGATGCAGGCATAGTTGCCTACCACGTATGGGGTATAGCTTTGGTTTACCGCTCCCGGGATGGGGGCGAAATTGTTATCGCAATCCACCCACTGGAAATAGGCATTGATGGCATTCGCCATCAGGGTGCCGCCTGAAAGGCCGAGGGTAACATCCACCTCCACAATGGTGAGGTCCACGGTGATCACACTGTCACAACCGGCCGCATTCGGGATGGTATCGGTGTATGTTCCACTGGCATTCCACACATTATTGCCGCTCGGACTGATATAGTCCACACAGGCATTGACCGTGATGGAGCTGATGGTGCTTCCGCCCGGCAGGTTCTGGCCGGCAACCCAGTTTGAACTACTCCCGCTCAGGCTGAAATTGGCCAGGATTCCGTCATTCCCATTCCCGCTCTGGTCGAAAAGGCTGGTAAGCCCGGCATTGTTGCCCCCGGCATTTCCCTGGTTAAAAGGATAATAAGCCACCAGTCCGGGGGGCAGTACACAAAGTGCTGAATTCATTGTAGCCTGTATCTCTGCTTTGGTCCGTGCCACATTCCACACCCGTACCTCTTCGATGATCCCATTGAAATTCCGTCCATTGCTGTACCAGTCGCCGATAAAGAGATTATTGGCGGCATTGCCGATACTGATGGTCAGGGAAAGGGAGTCGGTTTGCACTCCATCGATAAAGAGGCGCATTTTGCTCCCATCGTAGGTAGCGGCCACGTGATGCCAGGTGTTCAGAGACAGCAAGGGGGCGGAGATGATTTCGTGCCAGCTTCCATTGCCCAGGTTAAAGCCAAGGCGGCCACCCTGGCCTGCCCGAAGCATATATCCATAGTCAGGGACATTCTGTTCTTTGTTGATGATACAACCCTGAAAGACGCTGATTTTCCAGGTGTTGGCATAAATCCAGGCTTCGAGGGTAAGTTGTCCGCTAAGTTGCAGGCTCACATCATTCCCGCAATCCACCCTGTCGTCGATGCCATCAAAATGAAGGGCATTTTGGGCTTGAAGGGAAAAGGCGGCCAGGCCGAGCAAAAGGAGTGTCCATTTTTTCATCGCAGGCAGAAAGTTGAAATACAGCCAACAAGATAGGGAAATATCAGAGTAAACGCATAGGACGATTTAGGGTTTGATAACAGAAAAACAAAGATAAAAGCTTGACTAATTATCTATTATGGCATTAAAGGCTATGCTTTGAAAATTAAACAATGGCCTCAGAAACTATTTGTTTTAGCCGTTCTTCAACTTTCATCCAGTGCACATTCAGGTTCAACGTCTTGATGTGAATAAGGTGGTTCTGGTATCTATAGCAAAGATTAAATTCTTCATCTACGGTTGGATACAAAAGAATTCCTGTGGAGGAGCCGTTTCGCAAATCCCCTTCCTGCTGATTCATCAAATAGCTGAAAAGTTGATAAAGATTGTCTGAATGAATGGAAAACTTTTCAAAATGTTTGCTTAAGGTTTGGCGGTAGTATTTTGCGTCCATAATGATCCGGCGATCTTTCGCCGTAATGCTAATGTCGGTTTTCATTCTGGGTAAATACTTGTTATGCTCATCGTTGGGAACAAAAAATTGCCAGTCAAGGTACTCCGAACATACTTTCCATTCGGGGAAATGGTGCTTATAAAAATTCAACAGAAAAGCTTCGAATAGTATATTCATCTGTTTTTCATCCCTTGTAAAATCCATAAAAATCCAGTCTCCCTTTCGCTCTGTGGGCAATGTATTTTCATAAATAATCCTGCAAACGTGGATCAAAAACCCATAAGCGCGGTTATTGCGATGCAAATGGATATCCTTGAACAGCCTATGATTAAGCTCAATCGGCTTAATGCCAGAAAACATTCGGATCAGATCCTTTATTTGAGTTCTTATCTGTCTTTCCAGTTCTTTCAAACCCAACAATCGAAATAGCGTGCTGACGATAATTCTGTTTAACAAAATATTATCAGAAAACTCATCAAAAGAGCAAACACAGCGTTGCTGCATCCAGGCACGTGATTTTAATGTCAATCCCATTTCCAGTTTGCCTTTGACGCCAATATAGTCGTTCGTTTCATCAACATAGTAGCGATCGATGCCTCTTTTTAATAGTACTCTGGTACCCTGTATCATTAATCGGGCAAAAAGGTCAGGCAGGCTGTTCCTACTCTCCGCATCTACCTTAACTTTCTCTTTTTCCCTTAGCTTATTCCAGGCGTAACAGAGTAAGTAGTAAATATTATCGATTGGAATGCTCATTGCGGATTGAACAGCAGTTTTGTAAGATAGGCATCTATATTATCGGGAGAGTCAAACCAGATTTCTTCAAGTAGTGGTCTGATTTCAAACTGAATAACTCCATTATACCATTCTTGCTCATCCATTTTTCCTGGAAAGGTGCAGAAATAACTGTGGCCGATTCTAAACTGCTCGCCTAGGTTTGTATCCTTTTCAATGGCTACATTTAATTCCTTAACGACCTGAAGTATATGATTTTGCAGTGTTTTTGAAACACCTTGGGAACCGAGATGCAAACGGAAAGCCTCTCCGAAATATGGTTTTAATGAAATAAAGGCAAATCGTCGCCGGAGTGCGTAATCTACAATGGCCAGTGATCTATCGGCAGTATTCATAGTGCCAATGATATATACATTATCAGGCACATAGAACTTGTCAAACTCGTCCTCTGAATAAGTCAGTTTTAGCGCAAAGCGCTCTGCTCTCTTATCTGGCTCTATCAACATCAGCAATTCCCCGAAGATTTTGCTCAAATTGCCCCTGTTGATCTCATCAATAATAAAGAAGAATCTACGCCAGGGATGCGCCTGTGCTTTTTTACAAAATTCATAGAAAACACCGTTCCTCAGGGTAAAGCCACCTTTGTTTACAGGCCTAAGACCCTGAATGAAGTCTTCATAACTATACGACTGGTGAAATTGAACCATTTCGATTTGGGTGTCATTGCGCTTCCCCATAATGGCATAAGCCAGTTTTCTGGCCAGAAAAGTCTTACCCACTCCCGGAGGTCCCTGTAGAATAAGATTCTTCTTTCGTAAAAGTGTATCGGTCATTCTGTAAAACTCTGAAACAGGAACAAAAGGTTTATCCGGATCTAACTCATACTGATATTCTTCTTCTTCTCTCAACTTTTCGTTTTCCACAGGAATATTTTTACTGTCGATGATTTCCCTGATAACATCGAATTCATCCTCAGTCAGTTGAAACAAACTTCCCTGATTATTGCGCAGCACTTCACATTCGCTCAACTCCGGATTATTCAGAATTTCGCTCCAGTTCACCGGTACTTCAAACTTCTCAAGAAGCTTAAAAGCGATTACCTCACCGTCTCTGTTATTTTGATGTAATTCCTTTGTGATTTCAAAAAGCGCTTTGATCTGTTTTACCGGACTGGTTTCATAGCCGATCAAATAATCACCGGGGCTCACTGATTCAAAGTGTCTGTATATGCGTCTTTTATTACCTTTCTCATTCCGGCTGGTATAGGTTTGAATCTCACCTTCCTCAAAGGAGCTGATGCTCCAGATTCCGGGATTTGCGTTTAGCCACCAGAATTTTTGCGGTTCCTCATCATTGTTATCCGTCAATAATTCCTCATCGTAGGTATTATCATCCTCTGGACGGATGGCCAGGTCTTCCTTGTCTATCTTTTCAATTAATTTCAAATTTTTCATTCTTTCTGCTTGATCAAAAATGCGCCACAACATATCCTGAGCAAGCAACAAGTAGTTCTTGTCGTCAAACCCTCCTTTTGGTTTATGAAATTCCACCAAGGAAATCAATTCCGTATCTTTCTTAATGTGATTATTTATCAGATCATTGATTAGGTTTATGTAGTCTTGGTATTTTTCATTTTTACCAGCTTTACGGCGTTTTAAATATGCGCAGTACTTATCATAAAAGCTCCGTTTGTATAATGGATACTGTTCAGGATCAGCAAAAGCAAGATAAGCTGCAATAGCCCGCTCATCTTGAAAGGTTTTCTTCCCCGGATTAATTTTTTGATAAAGTAGATCTGCTCTTTCTTTAAATAGTTGAATGCGTTGGTTCAAGCCCTCATCGGAATGAAATAGATCTTTCAATGCGGATCTCAGCGCCTCAGGTTCTTCTGTGGCGAGGTGTTTTAATACAGCGATGGATAAATGGTATACTAGATTCTTAAATGGGATCTTTTTAATCATCTCTGACAAATCTGTGGCATTCAGATCCCAGTATGGTTTCCCTAATAGCTGCCACTTGTATTCTTCTCCATCAAACCCAACGGATCTGAGAATTGCTTTGTACTGTTCCAACAACTTCCCCTGTACTGGTAAGGCATTGTATTTCTTCGCCTTTCCCGTCATTTCATTCCGGTAATTCTTGTCAAATAATACCCTGAGAAGGGCGTAATTGGTAAAGCGCCTATAGATTTTAGCCAGTTGAAGGTTCTTGATTTCCTCGAAATAGTTGCAAACTGCGTCAAGTGATTCATTCCAGGGGAGTACATTTTTTAGGTCTGTTTTCCTGTCGGGAATCAGAAAATCTGCCAGGATAAAACGAGGGTTACCTATTTTGCTTGTGAAATACTCAATTCCCTCAAAATATGGACTTTGTCTAGCCATAAGCTCATTCTCCGTTGTCAGCATCAATCTCCACTTAATCGAATTTTGCTTTCTCCTGACGGTAAGGATATAGCGGTTCCCGAGCGTTATTGTGATTATTTTTTCTGCACGAATGTTGGTATGAAAGTGATCTCTTTTCGCATTTGTGTTCTGAACAATATTATCCAAGTGTTCGAAAAACTGACTCACACTGACGGTATCCTGAATAGTGGCGAGAAATTGTAGAAGCTCCCACTCCTGCCAAGCAAAAGCAAGGTTTTGGCCCTCTTCCATTAACGTTTCTGTCGCTCCAGATTCAGGCATCTCTCCTTTTTCTTCATTCCACCGAAAGGCATTTACTACAATTCTCCAAAGCGGAATGTCTCTCTTGTCAATAATGTGCCTTAATATTCTATCATAATCCGTCCAGTTTGACATTTCAGATTCAATTTGCAGAACCTCTTCCAGATATGATTCAGTTTGCAGGTTCAAAGGCAGATATTTTTCTGGATCGATCAGGAATAAAGCTTCCGTGAGCTGACGCTTATCCAGAAAACTCAACGCTACTGTCTCCTGAAAAATCCTCTCAGTGATTCTTCCGGATAAGGCCGCATCATAAAACCGCCAGAGAATTTCATTTTCTTCCTTGCTTTCTGACCTATTGACCGGGAATGATTCGAAAGTCGTTAAAAAGAAAGGTATCTCGGGCTTAATGCTTTCTGAGTCAATGTTCATTTCAAGAACCGAAGCAAGCGACTGAATACGTGCTTTAGCTTCATTGATATCACCTCGATAGAGCAGCGCAAAAAAGGAAAAGGGATTCAGCCTCTTTTCAAACAGCTTATGCTCGTTGTCTGTATTTGAATCAGATATTTCAACTCCGGCCTCCTCTAGAAGCTGAATCAGCCGTGGTTGCTTATTCGCATATCCGGATAATTGTATGGCAAGTCTTTTTTGAAAAGTCACCCAAAGTGCTCCATTCTTCATCATATCTTAAATTATTCATTAGAAATGTTTGCGTCCATCGCAGTCTTGGACTCAAAATTATGCAATCTCAGTGAAAATCAGCAGGAGGTTCGGTCATAAAAACCAGCAAAGGCCAGAACACTTATCTGGCCTTTGTCCTTTGTCTCCCCGCAAGGATTAGCTCGACCATTGTTGATTTTCAAGGGTGTCTCGTGATCCTTGCTCCTTCGGTGTCAAGACGATACCACCGGGAAATAGCAAAGGCCAGAACACTTGTCTGGCCTTTGTCCTTTGTCTCCCCGCAAGGATTAGCTCGACCATTGTTGATTTTCAAGGGTGTCTCGTGATCCTTGCTCGGATAGTGGTAAGACGATACGATAGAACAACAAAAAAAGCCGGAACACTTGTCCGGCTTTGCACCTCTGTCTCCCCGCAAGGATTCGAACCTTGGACCCGCTGATTAAGAGTCAGCTGCTCTACCAACTGAGCTACGGAGAGGAACGGGAGCGCAAAGATAAAGAATAAATCCGCCGGAGGAAGCACCTCCCTGCCTAAAATCCATTCTGAAGCCTGCAAAAGCCAAGGCACGAAATCCCTATTTTCGCAAAATGATAATCATCGATGACATTGTGATATCCAGAGAGATATTCGATATGCACTTTATCTGTGACCTCCCTCAATGCCTGGGCGCCTGCTGCGTGGAAGGAGATGCCGGCGCGCCACTCGAAGAAGAGGAAATAGGAGAACTGGAGGATGCCCTGGATGAAGTCATTCCCTTTATGAGCGAGGAAGGAAAGACCACAGTGAAACAATATGGCGTCTTTGACTACGATGCAGATGGAAATTATGTTACCCCTCTGAACGACGGAAAAGAGTGCGCCTTTGCCTTTTTTGAAGGGGGCATCGCCCGCTGCGCCATCGAAAAAGCCTGGGTGGAAAAGAAGATGGACTTTCAAAAACCGCTTTCCTGCCACCTCTACCCTATCCGGATCAAAAAGCTGCACCAGGGCGAGGCGCTCAACTACCACCGCTGGCCTATCTGTGCCCCTGCCCTTCTTTTTGGAAAAAGAGAAGGTGTGCCGGTCTATGTTTTTCTGAAAGAACCCCTGATCCGGAAATATGGCGGTGAATGGTACCGCAAACTGGAAGCAGAAGCAAAGAAAAAACCTTAAGCTATGGTCCGTAAAAGCACCGGGAAAAAGCCCCGTTCCGGTATCAGGCAATGGCCCGTCCTGATCCTGGCCGCACTGTCTGCTTTAGCCTATGTAAATACTATCCCCAATGAATACGCCCTCGATGATATTTATTCCATCACCCGTAACGATTTCACCCGCCAGGGACTGGAGGGCATTCCCGATTTGCTCGGCAAGCACTACTTTGCCGGCTATCTGGGCGATCAGGAGGTAGCCCTGACCGGAGGCCGATACCGCCCTCTTTCCCTGATCACTTTTGCGATCGAATACGAATTTCTGGGCGAGAACCCCCACTTCAGTCATTTCCTCAACCTGCTCCTTTATGCCCTGATGGTGGTCGTGGCCTACCGTGTTTTAAGCAGGATATTTCCACCGGGAAAGCAATGGTACTACGCTCCCCTTTTCCTGGGTATGCTGCTGTATTCGGTGCACCCCGTACATACGGAAGTGGTGGCCAATATCAAAGGTCGGGATGAGATCCTGGCCGGGCTTTTCTCCTTACTGGCCCTGCGTTCCGCCTTCAGAATGAAGGAAAAAGGAGGATGGCTTCCCGTGGTGGGGATGATGACGTGGTTCTTCCTGGCGCTGATGTCGAAGGAAAATGCCGCCGCCTTTCTGATCATCATTCCCCTGAGTTTGTATTTTTCCGGCAGCAAAAGGCCTGCATTTCTTTTGCGCCAAGGCCTCTGGCTTTTTCTTCCCCTGGCGCTTTTTGCCCTGATACGATTCTGGGTTCTTGGCGGGATAAGCACCGAAGCCTCCTCCGAACTGATGGATAACCCTTTCCTGCACGCCAGCCTGAGCGAAAGATACGGAACCATATTCCGCACTTTCGGCGATTACTTTCGCCTGATGGTCTACCCGGCTGTACTCACCTGGGACTATTATCCTTACCATATTCCCCTTACTCCTTTGCTGAGCTGGCACGCCCTGCTGCCCCTGGCCATTACCCTGGCCCTGCTGGTTCACGCCTTGCGGAAACTGAAGTCCCGGACAATGGATTCCTACGGCATCCTTTTCTTCTTCCTGGGTTTCTTTATGGTCAGCAACCTGGTCTTCAATGTGGGTGCTTTTATGGCAGAGCGCTTTATCTTCCTTCCCTCCCTTGGGCTTTGTCTGGCTATGGGCTATGGAGCAGTAGAGCTGAGAGCGCGCCTGAGCCCGGAGAAGAAAGGCCTGGTGCCAGCGCTGATCGGGGTAATGCTCATCTTCTTCCTGTATAAAACGCTGGAAAGGAACCAGGTATGGAAAGATGATTTTACCCTGTACACCCACGACGTACAGGTTTCGGCCAATTCAGCCAAGAGTAATCTGATCGCAGCCAAATTTTACGCCTGGGAGGCCGGACAAGAGGAGGAGGATGCACAAAAAGCTTTCTTATTCGACCAGGCTCTCTTTCATTTCGGGCGGGCAGTGGATATTCACCCTGCTTATATGGATGCCTGGTTCCATTTCGGCAATACCTGGTACACGGCCCGCGGTGAACTCGACAGCACCTTGCAATGCTATGGCCGGGTGTTGGCCCTGGATAAAGATGAGCCCAATGTCTGGCACAACCTGGAGCGCCTGGCGGCTGCCGGAGCCAGAGAAAGCCGGATGAAGGTGCAGCGCTTTATGATGGAATGGCGGTCACCCGAAGCCAAGGATCTGTCGGCCTACGCCGAACTCCTCCTGGCCGGGGGAGAACAGGAAGAGGCATTGCCCTATCTGAAAAAATCCCTTGAAGCAGATTCCACCCAGGCCAGATTATGGGACCATCTGGGAGTGATCTATTATCAACAAAATGATTTCCCTCAGGCAGCAGGCGCTTTCTCAAGAGCCGCTGCGCTGGAACCGGAGAATCCCCGCCACCGGCAGAATATGTACAATACACTGCTTAGGGCCGGGAAGGTGCAGGAAGCCAGAAAATGGATGCCTGCCCCGGGTGAGGCAGCAAGCGTCGAAGGGAAAAGGGAGTGATGGAGAAGACATCGACATCATATCTGAAAAGCATCTTCCATATCTCCGGAATGGATTGTCCTGGTGACCAGAGGCGCACTGCGCATTCTCAGCCTGGGCAAATAAGTCCTCTGTCGAACAGACATTTTTTTCCAACATCCTGAAATAGAGAATATCGGCTTAATTGCCTACCTTTGCATTTCTTTAGTAACCGAGCAGCAACATCAGTATGGAAAAAGCCAATGTTCTTTTTGTCGCGCAGGAAATTACCCCTTATTTAAAAGAAACTCCACTGGGAAAGGTTGGCCGGTACCTGCCGCAAGGGATTCAGGAAAGAGGGAAAGAGATTCGCACCTTTATGCCCCGCTACGGCAACATCAACGAAAGGCGCAATCAATTGCACGAAGTGATCCGTCTTTCGGGGATGAATCTGATCATCAACGACAGCGACCACCCGCTCATCATCAAGGTGGCTTCTATCCAGGCGGCCAGAATGCAGATCTATTTCATTGATAATGAGGAGTACTTTCAGAGAAAAGCGGTGATCCGCGACAAGAACGGAAAGTTTTTTCCTGACAATGACGAAAGGGCTGTTTTCTTTTCCCGTGGGGTGATCGAAACGGTAAAGAAACTGGGATGGCCACCACACATCGTGCATTGCCACGGGTGGATGGGCAGCCTGATCCCATTATATCTCCGCACTGCCTTTAAGGATAATCCGCTCTTTAGCGATACGAAGATTATCTATTCTGTTTATAATGACGATTTTAAGGAAAGTTTCCCTGAAGGCTTTCCACAGAAAATAAAAATGGAAGGCATCAAAGCCGAAGATCTCAGGCACTTTGCCCAGGGTGACTACGTTAACCTCACCAAAGCTGCCCTGGCCTTTTCCGATGCAGCCATCATTGGCAGCACAGAAATTCATCCGGAAATCGCAGATCATTTGAAGCAGTGGAAAAAACCGGTTCTGGATTATCAGGATGAAGCACATTACATCGATGCCTACAATGAATTCTATGACAGCCTTTTGGGCGAAAAGGAAGCTTAAGCCCTCTTGCAAACCGCTCCAAAGTCATCTCCCCTTGAAAAAATTGCACCCTTACCTGCCTAAAGGAGTATCCTTCTGGATGCTCATCCTGCTTATGCTTGTATTGTCTTGTAAGAAGGATCCGGTTGAGCTTGGCCTTGGTATCCAGCCTGAGGAAGATCGCCTGGGACTGGTTTTTAACGATACTACCCCTATGCTGGCCTTTTCCGTGGCCAACGATTCTGTGCGCACCGATGAAACCGTATTGAGCCTGGCAGGGAGCTATTTTGACCCGGTATTCGGAAGCAGCGTGGCCGGTTTCTATACCCAGTTCCTCTTATCCACCAATCAGCCTGACTTTGGTTTGGCACCCTCCCTCGACTCAATGGTACTGCACCTGGCTTACGGGGGATCGTATGGTGATCTGAATACGCCCATTACCATCCGCATCTTTGAGCTCAGGGAGATGCTTTACTACGACAGCAATTATTACAGCAACCGCCACCTGGATTTTGACCCCACTGAAATAGCAAGCTTTACCTTCACGCCCCGGCCGAAAGACAGTGTCTATGTGGATAGTGTGGCTTATGCGCCTCACCTCCGCCTGAATATCAGTGCACAAAATCCGGCCTTCGCTGAAAAGATACTCACGGCTTCACCCATAGCCCTGGAAAACAATACCAACTTCGTAGAATTCATCAATGGTCTGTATATTATTGCTGATCCGGTCGATGATGGAGGAAGCATCGCATACTTCAGCCTCACTTCTTCCCTGAGTAAGATCAGCCTGCATTATGCCAATGAAGAGGAGGACTCTCTGAGGTACGACTTCAGGCTGGACGGAGCCTGTGCCCGCTTTAACCGCTTCTGGCATAATGATTATGCCAATGCTGACCCGCAGCTCAGGGATCAGGTGATAAACCAGGATACCGCCCTGGGAGCGCAAACGCTTTATCTGCAAGCAATGCAGGGCATCAATACCCAGTTCCGCCTGCCTGATTTTGAAAAGCGTTTTACCAGTGGTGCCTATGCATTGACCCGGGCTGAGCTGGTCCTTCCGGTGATCGGGGCTTCCGATGCCTTTCCCCCTCCCAGTCGACTTCTGCTTGGGGCCTACGACGAGGAAGGCAATCTGGAACAACTGCCTGACTTTGCCGAAGGGGTGGATTATTTTGGCGGTGCTTATGATTCTACGCGGATGGAGTACCGCTTTCGTATTACACGTCACCTGCAGCAAATCATCAATGGAAACCGTTTAAACAGGGAACTCGTGCTGCTGGTGAACGGAAGAGCCGTGCAGGCGAACCGTGTGTTGATTGGAGGCACGGCGCATCCTGAAAGACGGATGCAGCTTGAACTCTTATACATTCCTCTGAACCTGAATTAATGCGCTTATGTGTGGAATTGTCGCTTATATGGGTCTGCGTAAGGCCTCCGAAGTATTGCTCAAGGGTTTATACCGACTGGAATACCGTGGTTATGACAGTGCCGGACTGGCCGTATTGAACGGGGATATCCATTTGTTCAAAACCCGGGGTAAGGTTACTGATCTTGAGCACCTGGTGCAAAACGAACCCCTGCAGGGAACGGTAGGCATTGGGCATACCCGCTGGGCCACGCACGGCGAACCCAATGATGTAAACGCCCACCCCCACTTCTCTCCCTCCCATAAATTGGCTATCATCCACAATGGCATCATCGAGAATTATGCCTACCTGAAGGAAGAGCTGGTGAACCGGGGTTATGCTTTTATGAGCGACACGGATACCGAAGTCCTGGTACACCTGATAGAAGACATCCTGGCAAAAGAGGAGGTGGATCTGGTGAGTGCTGTTCAGATAGCCCTGAGCCAGGTAGTGGGGGCTTATGCCATCGTCATCCTCAGCAGCGAGCATCCCGATATGCTTATTGCCGCCCGCAAAGGTAGTCCGCTGGTGGTGGGCCTGGGACGCGACGAGTTTTTTGTGGCCTCAGACGCTTCTCCCATTGTGGAGTATACCAAGAAAGTGATTTACCTGGATGATGAAGAGATCGCCATTATTGAGCGGGGAAAAGACATCCGCATTCGTACGGTGGCAGACCAGGAGAAGCGCCCTTATGTACAGAAACTGGAGATGAGCCTGAGTGCGCTGGAGAAAAGCGGCTTTGAGCATTTTATGCTGAAGGAGATCTATGAACAGCCCCGTTCTATACGGGATAGTATGCGGGGGCGGTTGAATCTGGACAGGGGCATCGTTTCTCTGGGAGGCATCATCGACTACAAACAAAAGCTGATCCAGGCCGAGCGCCTGATCATTATCGGTTGTGGCACCTCCTGGCACGCCGGACTGGTGGGAGAATACCTGCTCGAAGACCTGGCGCGCATCCCGGTAGAGGTAGAGTATGCTTCCGAATTTCGCTATCGCAATCCGGTCATCTATGAGAGCGATATCGTGTTGGCCATCTCCCAGTCGGGAGAAACAGCCGATACCCTGGCAGCCCTGGAGCTGGCCAAATCAAGGGGTGCCACCATACTGGGGATTTGCAATGTGGTAGGCTCCTCAATCGCACGGATGACCCACGCTGGTATATACACCCACGCAGGACCAGAGATCGGGGTTGCCTCAACCAAAGCCTTTACCGCTCAGGTGACGGTACTCTCCCTGATGGCACTGATGATAGGCTGGGAAAAAGGCACCCTCTCCGAATCCCGCTTCCGCGCGTTGATGTACGCCATCGACCGTATCCCGGCCAAGGTGGAAGAAACCCTGAAACAAAACACCCATATCATTGAGATTGCAGAGATCTACAAGAATGCCCGCAACTTCCTCTACCTGGGCCGTGGTTACAACTGGCCTGTGGCAATGGAAGGAGCCCTCAAACTGAAAGAGATTTCCTATATCCACGCAGAAGGCTATCCGGCCGCCGAAATGAAGCACGGCCCCATCGCCCTGATCGATGAACATATGCCCGTAGTCGTCATTGCAACCAATAAGGGAACCTACGATAAAGTCCTTTCAAATATTCAGGAAGTGAAAGCCCGCAAAGGCATCATCATCGCCATTGTCACACAGGGCGATACCACTGTCGAAAAAATTGCCGATTATGTGATCGAAATTCCTGAGACCGAAGAAATGCTTGTACCCCTGCTGGCCACCATTCCACTGCAGCTTCTTTCTTATCATATTGCCGTAATGCGCGGATGCAATGTGGATCAGCCCCGCAACCTTGCCAAGAGCGTTACGGTAGAGTGATCCGATCAGGGAAAACCTTCCTGCTCCTCAGCTGTTAGGCTTTTTTAATCTCATTTTTATTATGGATCAGAATACGCGACCATTGGTGGCCCTGGTTACAGGAGCCTCGGCAGGCATAGGCCTTGAAACGGTAAAACTATTGCTCAAAGAGGGGATAGTCGTTTACGCTGCAGCCCGCCGGATAGAAAAGATGAAGGACCTGGCTGCAATAGGGGCGCACATCATTCAGATGGACATCACACGGGAAGAGGCCAGAAAGGCTGCCGTTGAGCAGATTGGCAGAGAAAAGGGCGGAGTGGACATCCTTGTCAACAATGCCGGCTTCGGCACTTACGGCGCGATGGAAGATGTGGACCTGGAGGATGCCCGCTATCAGTTTGAAGTCAATTTCTTCGGCCTCGGGCACCTCACCCAGCTGGTGCTTCCCTATATGCGCCAAAAGGGAAAAGGAAGAATCATCAATATTTCATCTATGGGGGGAAAAGTGTACACCCCTATGGGATCGTGGTATTACGCCAGCAAGCACGCCCTGGAAGGTTGGTCAGATACCCTTCGGCTGGAGGTGAAGGCCTTTGGAATAGACGTGGTTGTCGTTCAACCCGGAATCATTTATACCGAATTCGGAGAGGTATCGCTCAAGCCGATGATGGAGCGCTCGGCAAATACTGCCTATCGCTCACTGGCTCTTAAAATGGAAAAGGCGATGCAGCGATCGTATACCCCGAAAGGGGGCAGCGCACCCGCCCTGATCGCCCGGGTGATTGTGCAGGCAGCCCTTTCCAAAAAACCCCGGACACGCTATATTGCAGGGAAAATGGCCCGCCTGTCCATCTGCAGCCGCAGATTTCTCCCCGACCGGTGGTTCGATCAAATGGTGATGATGTTGTCCTGAAATACTAACTCTCCCGGAAAGGCATCCTGATGCTGATCAGGGTGCCGCAAGCTTTACCGCTTTCATCCTTCAGATCGGTGATCTTTGTCCCGTACAGGCTTTCCCCTGCCTTATTGAGCATCTGTAAGCGTTGACCGGTAATGGTCATTCCCCGGCTTCGGCGCGGCACCCCGTATTGCTCCTGAAGTTTCAGCGAGGCCTCATGCCCAATCCCATCGTCTTCAATTTCCCAGAACAGTGCCTGCTCTTCCATCTTAATCCGGATATAAATCATCCCCGGATTGGCTTTTTTCACCAACCCGTGAATGATGGCATTCTCAATATAGGGCTGGATGATCATCGGCGGTATTTCGATAAAGCTGTCATCTACCTCCTCATCCAGTATAATCTCATAATCAAAAGCATTGTCGAAGCGCAGCTTTTCAATATCCATATAATGACGGATGGCACTGAGCTCTGAGTTGAGCGGGACGAAGGATTCATTTGAATTCACCAGGATGCTGCGCATCAGACGGGAAAACTTGGAGAGGTAATGAATGGCTTTCTCGGTATGGTTGGACAGCATAAAGCTCTGGATGGAATTGAGGGAATTGAAGATGAAGTGCGGATTCATCTGCAATCGCAGGGCTTTCTGGCGAATATCGATGATCTCATTTTCTATGGCCAGCATTTTTTTCTCCAACAGGTGGGCTCGCCTAAGGCGTCGAATCCTAAGAGCAATCCCTCCCCAGAGCATTCCAATGAAAAGCAAAACCCCTGCGATGCGTGCTATGGTGGTTGCATACCAGGGTGGGGAAATAATGATGTGAAGGGTGAGGCCTTCTTCATTCCATACGCCATCATTATTGGATCCGGTGACCTGAAACAGATAATTGCCCGGAGGAACACGGGTGTATTCTGCAAAGCGTTTCTGGGCATCCGTCAGTATCCAGTCTTTATTGAAGTTCAGCAATCTGTAGCGATAAAGATTTCGGGCCGGATTGGTATAATCCAGGGCTGAAAAATGAATGGTGAAGAAATTGTCGCCATACTCCAGGCAGACACTGTCTCCATTATTGAACAAACCCGGGAGCGGATCAGAAAAGACTTCAAATGCGGTCACGGCAATATGGGGGACGTTCGTATTCTGCCGGATGTTTTCCGGGAAAAAGCTGTTGTAGCCATACATCCCTCCAAAAAACATTTCCCCTTCCTCGTTTTTAAACGCCGCGCCCAGGTTGAACTCATTGCTCTGCAGTCCGTCGCGCACATCATAGTTAACGAAGAGGGCACTTTCCGGATTAAAAACGCTGAGTCCGTAATTGGTACTCATCCAGAGGTTGCCTTCTTTATCCTCCAGAATAGCATAGACTACATTGTTTGGCAGCCCGTCCTTTTCCGCATAAAAACGGAAGGTCGCTGTTCGGCGATCCATCAGGTTCAGTCCGCCGCCCATCGTGCCTATCCAGAAACGCTTTTTGCTGTCTTCGTAGATGCAGAAGACGGCCTCAGCGGAGATGCTTTGTTGGTCGTCTTCATTATGAAGATAGGTACGTACCCGGAGGGTTTTGGGATCCAGTTTCTCCAGAGAATGGTATGTCCCTATCCAGATATAGCCTTCACTGTCTTCATACAGATGAGTAATATTGTCGGCATACAAGGCCCCATAGGGTGCATTGCCCGCCAGGATGACTGCAGTGCTGTCCCTCACCGGATCATAGCGGACGAGTCCCCGTCCCGTCCCGATCCAGATGATCCCATCTCGGTCCTGCAGTATGCTTCCGACATCATCGTCAGGCAATGTCCGTGGCGGGGGCGAGTTGGTGCTGAAATGCAGAAAGCTTTCTGCTACAGGGTCGTAGCGGGTACAGCCAGCGTCAAAAGTACCAAACCAAAGGCAAGCATCTTTGTCTCTGTGGATACAGCTTACCTTATCGCTGATCAGGGATTGTGGGTTACCCGGCTGATGACGGAGGTAGGAAAAGCGGCCGGTCTTTCTGTCGAGCATATTTATCCCGTAATCCGTAGCGATCCAAAGGCGCCTGTCCGGGTCTTCATACAAAGACCAGACGAGATTATTGTTCAAGGCATTTTCACCTTCGGTGCGGGCGAACACGTGATCAAAGCGAGCGGTAAAGGGTGCAATTTTATTGACCCCTTTCCAGTTGGTTCCGGCCCAGATGATGCCGCTCCGGTCTTCAAAAAGGGAGATCACATAATTGTTGCTCAAGCTTTGCGACTGCCGGGAATTGTGACGATAATGCTCGATGATACCACTGCTCGGATCAAGCCTGTTCAGGCCCCCGCCGTAAGTTCCGGCCCAGATAATGCCGTTGCGGTCTTCCAGAACCACCTCTACCTGGGGGTGACTAAGCCCGCTTGAATTGTTTTCCGCCACGCTGAAGGAGAGTAATTCTCGGTTTACCGGATCATACTGGTGGAGGCCTGCATCGGTGGCGATCCAAACCCGGCCCCGATGGTCGCAGATAAGGCTGTTGACAGTATCGCTTAAAAGTCCGGTTTTGGCCCGGTTTAAGTGGCGAAAAATTCCCGTTTCCGGATCCAGTATGCTGATCCCCTGTCGTGTCCCACACCAGATATGCCCATTCCGGTCTTCCATCAGCGCACGGACGATGCCATTGGCCAGGGTGGCCGGATTGCCTTCTTCCGGAAGAAATCTTCGGAAACTTTCCTTTTCCGGATCGAACAGATTCAGCCCATTCTCGCAGGCCACCCAAATCCGGTCACGGCTATCAATAAGGATAAAATTCAGGGTGTCGCTGCTGATGCTGGCCGGATCAGCCTTTTGATGAAGATAGTGGCAAAAAGTTCGTGTGACGGGATCAAAAGCATTGAGCCCCTTTTCCGTGGCTACCCATAAGCTTCCCTTTTTGTCTTCCGTAATCCAGGTAATGGTCTGATTACTGATATCCTTGCTGCGGTTGAAAAGATCAGGTTTGTATATGCTGAAGCTGTACCCGTCGTACATATTCAGGCCGTCCCAGGTGCCAAACCACATAAAGCCCCGGCTATCCTGAAAGATACAATGCACCGTGTTCTGTGAAAGACCTTTCTTAAGCAGATAATTTTCGGTGCCCAGACGCTCAAATCGGACATCCTGTGTCAGGGCCTTGCCTGTGGGGGGCAGGAAGAGGGACAGGAAGAGGGATAGGGATAGGGATAGGGATAGGGATAGGGATAGGGATAGGGATAGGGGTCTCATTATAGCTTATTTCGAAAACCAGCGGAAAAGGAAAAATTGTTTGCGGCCTTTGGCTTTTCTTTTCGCCTCTTTCTCATTTTGCTTCAGGCGTTTCCGGGTTTCCTTGGTCTGTATGCTCTGATGCCTTTTTACTGCCTGCTCATACTGTTGCAGGGTTTCTTTTCTGCGTTCTTCCTGTAGCTTTTCCGTTTGCCTTTGCTTCTTGCTCCCATAGGTAGAGCGACAGGAAGGACTTGCCATTAAAAGGCAGCCTGCCAGCAGAAAAAGAATGAGGATGTGCTTTTTCATCGGGATGAAGATACAATATATCCATAAATGCCCCGCCGGTGCTTTTCGTATGTCCGGCGGAAAAGATGCTTTTTCCTCTTACCTTTGCCCCTATGCGTTATGTCTTTTTTATCATAGGGATGCTGTTGCTGGGCACGGGGATGCTTTCCTGCAACAAGGACGAGCAAAAGCAGATCCCTTACGCGTATATTGATATTTATATCAAACCCAATTCCACCGAATTCCTCGAACTGAATTCCATAGGTGGCTGGGTTTACCTGACCGCTCCTTCACCCAGCCGGGGCATCATCGTCTACCGTCGTGGTGCGGATGATTTTGCAGCCTATGAACGCACCTGTCCTTACGACCCCGACAAAGCCTGTGCACGGGTGGAGGTGGAAGTATCCGGTACAACGGCGGTGGATTCCTGTTGTATGTCGCGCTTTATCCTGCACGATGGCAGTCCTTTTGACGGCCCGGCCACCCTGCCGCTCAAGCATTACCGCACGGCTTACGACGGACTGACGCTCCATATTTTCAACTAACAGGACACGCAAGCACAAGCACCAGGGCAGAGCAGTTTGAGTTTGACCCTTCGGCACCCTTCGGCTGCGCAACCCTCGACTTCCCTTCGACTGCCCTTCGGCTTCCCTTCGACTGCCCTTCGGCTTCCCTTCGGCTTCCCGTCGGCTTCCCGTCGGCTTCCCTTCGGCTTCCCTTCGGCTTCGCTCAGGGTAAACGCTCAGGGTAAACGCTCAGGGCTAGCGCTCGGGTAGCGGGTGAGTGCTCAGGGTAAAGGATGAGCCTGCCTGCCGACAGACAGGGAAAAGCCCCTTTGCGGCCTTTGCGTTATTCTTTGCGGCTTTGCGTTAAAAAAATCGTGTCCTACTTGTTCAACTGTTGATCAAAGTCGCAAAATTTATATAATAACCTGATAATATGATTTATCTGCGCTGATCTGCAGGAGAAAAAATAAGTTCGAGTTCGAAATATTATAACCCGAAGGGGTGGCCCTTTTAAGTCATAATTCATAAGGAATAAGTCATAAGGTAGGGAGGGAGAAGTAATCGATTCCTTTCCGTGGCGGGATAATCCCCGGAACGAATTGTCAGAAGTATCGGGAAAAGCTTCTAATTTTATGGCTCCGGATGGTTTTTCTTATGAATGCAAAGCAACAATTAAAGAAGTTGATTCTTGATCCATCTTTCCATCGCCTCAGTGAACTGCAGGCAAAAGAAGAAACCTATTTCTCCATTCTTGGTATAGAAAACAAAGAGCTGCGGCATTCAAATATGCTGGCCTGGCTCTTTAATCCAAAAGGTGGTCACGGATTGGGAGACCGATTCCTGAAGGAATTTATTAAGCAGTATTTTTCGGTAAATGAGTATGAGGACTTCGGGCTGGGTGAGGCTACCCTCAGCGTTTTTGATTTTGTAAAGCTGGACCTCCAGGACGCCGAGGTACGCCGGGAATTTAACAATATTGATATCCTGGTCGTCTCTGAAAAGGCCAGTTTCATTTTGGTCATTGAAAACAAAATCCGTTCGAGGGAGCTCAGTGGACAACTTGAAAAATACCGGAATCATATTGAGGTACATTATCCGGATTGGAAGTTCCGGATATACGTTTACCTCTCGCTTTTCCCACAGGGGATTACAGAAGAAGACTGGTATGAACAACTCAACTACGAACATATCTATCAAATCCTGGAGACGATCCAAACCGAAAGCATAGATCAACATTCGTCCTTTATTATCAATGACTATAAAAAAACCCTGCACAATATGTTATACGAGAACAAAGAGATAGAGGCCCTTGCCAGGCAAGTTTACAAGGAGCATAAAGAAAGCTTCGATCTGGTGTTTAAATATGCGCTTTCCAAAGGAAACAAAAGCCATTACAGTCAGGTGCCAAATGATATTGAAACCTGGATTTTGGAAGACAAGCGCGTCACTCCCTTTCGTTTCTCACGCGTCTATAAGAGTTTTGTCCCACAAATCCTCTTGGATGAACTGGGAGAGTTGAAGCGTGAAGGTATATTCCCCCCGGAATATGATCCGCAAAACCATACGCTTCTGACCTGGGAATTTGAGATCACCCAAGACCGGATTCATTTTGGCCTTGTCATCAATCCCTACCCGGATCAGAAGGTCCGTAAACAACTGCAGGAACACTTGATTGCCTTTAATGCGGATGGCTTTTTCAATCAGGTGGACAGAAGCTTGCGGAAGAACAATCACCGGGTTCATACCGAGCAGCTGATCGGAGAGGAAGCGTGGAATGAATTTGAAGAAAGTGAGGACACAGAAGCCTTTCTGAAACTGGTCAGAGAGAAGTATGAATATGTGATTGGGGTGCTTGTTCCGGAAGCATACAGGCGGTTGAAGGGAGCGTCACATATTCCTAATCCCTGATTGTCCTGCTGGAAGCTCCATTCTTATCGACCGAAAACCTCATATTCTTCAGAAATAAATTTTAAATAATATTTTTTCATTGTCAATACGACAAATATTATTGACACCTTCTGTAAACAATTATTAGGATATTCTCGGTATGGATATTATCTTTGCAGACAAGAAATTAAAAAAGTATGCCAACCACAATGGACTAGCAAGACAAAAGCTAGGTGCCCAGCGTGCAAAGGCTTTTCAGAAAAGAATGGAAGACATCCGTGATGCCGATTCGTTTGCAGACTTTGAGCATTTACCCGGGAACTATCATCAGCTAAAGGGGAACAGAAAGGATCAGTGGTCCTGTGACTTGGACCAGCCCTATCGTCTAATATTTATGCCTGCAGCAGATCCTATCCCGAAGGACAATGATGGAAAACAAGTGTTAACTGATATCCGGGCTATTATAATTCTTGAAATCAATAATTACCATAAAGAAGGGTAAGTGATGACTAAGGCTAATGAATATTCTCCCCAAGAGGTTTTGCATCCTGGCTGCACACTGGAAGAGAAATTGGATGAAATGCAGATGAGCCAAAAGGAGTTTGCGATTCGGGTTGGAAAACCTGAGAAAACCGTCATTGCAGTACTTAAGGGTGATAGTTCTATTACTCCTGAGATGGCTGTCATTTTCGAGAATGTTACCAGAATTCCAGCACACTTCTGGATGAATAAGCAGGCACGGTACAATGAGTACAAAGCTCGCCTAAGTCGTGAAAAGGTCGTAATCGAGGCAGAGCCTTGGGCAAGGAATTTTCCTTATCGTGAAATGGCAAGCTATGGATGGGTGCCAAAAGAAAGAGACATTCGGAAGAAAACCATTAACCTATTAGATTACTTTGGTATTTCAGATGAGGTAGCGTGGCAAGATTTATATATGAATCGTAAACTTAAGGTTGCCGCATATGCCTCCTTGAAACACACCCAGGAACCTCACGCAATATCTGCCTGGCTCAGGCAAGGTGAACTTCAAGCAGAATCCAATGAAGTCGGAATCTATAATGAGAAACGATTCAAAAAGGCGTTGAACACAATCCGAGAATTGATGGTTTCTCAGCCTGTCCACTTCTTTTCAGAATTGCAACGACTTTGTGCAGAGGCTGGCGTTAAAGTTTTTTATACCCCCAAACTTCCGAAAGCACCCATTAGTGGGTCCACCAGGTGGATCAAGGACACACCAGTGATACAATTAACTGCTCGGTATCAGCAAAACGATCGCTTTTGGTTCACATTCTTCCACGAAGCTGGACACATTCTGTTGCACGGAAAAAAATACGTATCTCTCGAAGGTGTTAACTTCAAAGAATCAGATGCAGAGAAAGAAAGGGAAGCTCATAGGTTTGCGGAACGCTGGACTTTCTCAGAAGATCAAGAAAAAGATGTGCTCGCATCTCTTCCACTTACAGAGCAAGATGTTCTTCTATTTGCATCAAAATTTCACACACATCCAGCGATGATCATCGGAAGGCTGCAGCATAAGAGTGTCATCCCATTCTCTTTTGGACGGAATTTCATTGTCCCAATTGACTTATCCGGCTTGTCCGAATGATAACTTACCGCCAAAAACCATATTCTATCCTGTTCAGTCGGGCTGACATAATACGAAGTATGGGCATCGATGGGACAAAGGACAGTGGACTTGATCGGGTGATCTTCTGCAATCCGGAAAGCAAATCCAGAAAGAGAATGAAAGTTCTTTAATTTAGCGCTGTCCTGTTTTGGGGAAGCTTTTCGAAATCAAACATTAATCAGATAGATTAATCCTCACTTGCGTATAGACGAATTAGGGCTTGCGTTTCGGAGAAAAAATCTGAAAAAAATTAGTTTGAGGAATAGTTTGAGGATGAGTTTGAGGATGAGTGTGGAGGATGAGTGTGGAGGGAAAAACAGTGTGGGGCTTGGTCCCTGAGCGAAGCCGAAGGGCCAACCCCCCACACTGTTTTTGAGCCTCTCACCGGACTCGAACCGGCGACCTGCTCATTACGAGTGAGCTGCTCTACCAACTGAGCTAAAGAGGCCTGTAAATCACAAGGGCACAAAAGTAAGGATATTTCTCTTTTCTTACGGCCAGGAATTCTGCAACGGAAAGCCTCACAGAAATCCAATATTTAAAGGCCTCCCTTCGGTACGACAATGCGCAAACGCATCCGCACCGCCACCGCCATCCCATCCTGGTAGCCGGGCTGCCAGTCGGGCATCCTGCGGATCGCACGCAGCACCTGCCGCTCAGTCTGGCGGTCCAAACCCTCCGATACCTTCAGCATTCGTGGGCGGCCCCGGGGATCTATCACGGCCTCAATGATCACAGCAGTGTCGGTACCCATATAATCTTCCATTTCCAAAGCAGTGCGAAACCAGGCATCCATCGCTTCCTTACCCCCCTGGAAAACAGGCATCTGCTCGGCCACCGTGTATATCGTCCGGGTGTATTCCGTATCAAAAAACAACTCATTGCTTACCACCACCCCTTCAATCGAGGTGGCCTGAGGCGTATGAGAAACAACACTTGCAGTACCCTGTACCTGTAGCTGGTCTGTCGCAACAAATCGCGTTGTCTCTGCCTTTTGCACCGCATCATCGCCGGCCGGCACCGCCATTCCTTTGGCGGTTGAAGGTACTGCTTGGGCTTCCTTGCTTTCAACTACTTCTGCGATCATATCCGCCTGGGGTTCATCCTGTTCTTCCGCCAAATCAAGGCTTTCTTCTTCAATCATAGCGGGTGGAGGCATCTCCTGCGGACTATCTTCTGCCATTGCGATATGGTTTCCCGATGGCTCTGAATCCAGCCACACTTCCATCTCCAGGCGGGGCGAAGGCAATCGGAACAAATCGGGGCGATCCGGCATCACCGCCACATAGCCCTCGGCCACGTCGGTATATGGGAGGCGGTTGAGCTGATAGAGGTAGAAAGAGAAAATCATCCCAATCAGCAGGGTGGCGGCCGCACTAAAAGCAATCCAACGCAAAGGGCGATGGTGGATCAAAGAAGGGACAGGGACAGGGGTAGGGACAGGGATAGGCCGCGTCTCAGCGGCGCGGGCCCGCACGGCCGCATTCAGGCTGTCCACCTGCTGAGCAAAGACATCCTGATTTCCGACAAGGCGCATCCCCTCCAGCGCATTGCGGCAAAGCGGACACAGCGCCAAATGGGCATCCACCTCCAGGCGCAAGGCAGCAGGAAGCACACCCTCCTCATACTGCCGGAAGGCCTCGGGCCGGAGGCAGCCGGAAGGAAGGAAGCAGATCGGATCTCTTTCTTTGCTCATCCCTGATAATCCTTAAAAATGAATCAAAAAGCCTATGATCATTGCCACTTTGCTTAATAATATCTTCAGGTTTCTTTTTGCATTCTGAATATAACTCTTCACCTGTTTCAGGCTGTATCCCGTCTCCTCCGCAATGGCCTGATAGGATAAACCCTCCAGGTACATCAACTCCACACATCGCCGCTGCCCCTCCTTCAGCGAAGCCATCGCCTGCGCCAAATCCTTCCCCTCCACCATTCCTTCTCCTTCTCCCTGTCCCTGTCCCTCTCCCTCTCCCTCATTGAGATGTACCCCCGGCCCGTTTTCCATAAAATGCTGCGCAATTTCTGCGGTAAATCCCTCCAGGGCACGCTGTTCGCTTCCCCGCTTGCGCAGGACCATCAGACAATGTCGGCTGCTGACCTGGTAAAGCCAGGAAGAGAAGTAATGGATTTCGGTCTCGGCCAGCACCCGGATCAGCTTTTCAAAGACCTGCATCACCGCATCCTTCGCATCTTCTTCATTGCCCATAAAACGCAGGCAGTTCCCATACACCAGATGGGTATAGCGGGTGTATAATTCCCCGATCACCCGCATATCCCCGGAGGCGCGGTAGTGGGCCAGCAGCGCCTCATCGGCCTGTGCTTCCCATTCCGGGGATGATGTGTGGGGATCTTCCTGCAATCCTGAAGTGTTTTGCCAAAGATACATTTTGAGGATGAATCCCGGTCTCTCCTTCTAAACAGGGCATTCCTTTGTGAGGTACTGAAAAGTGTATCTTTGGGGCATTCAAATGGTAGATTAGATGCGTTTCAACTTCTTTCGCACCAGGCTTTTGCTTGGTTTTCTGATGGCTTCGCTGTACAGCCTTTCCGCCATCTCCCCGGATGCTTCCCTGCGTCTTCTGTCTCAAACAGAAAACGGCCTGCGTTTCCGGGCGGTAGTAAATCAGCTGCATTTCGCTGAAACCTTTGCCGGAGAGGGAAGCTATACCCTCCTCCAGCTGGAAAATTTATCCTCCGACTATGCCCGCACCGGCTTGCCGAACCTGCCTGTCTTCACCCGCCTGATCGCCATCCCTGAAGGGGCTGAGATCCGCATTGAAATTGAAGAAAAGGCCACCCGCATCCTTTCGGTGCAATCCGAAGGCTTTCCGGCACCGCTGATGCCTTTGCAGCCTTCCCTTTTTAAAGATCAGGACCCTGAGGAAGTCGCTTTTGTGAAGCACCTGCAAGCTTATCAGACCGATGCTTTTGGCCCCGATAAAAATATCCGTGTGGAATATCTCGGCAAAATGCGGGGGGTACAAATGGCCCGCCTGGTCTATGCCCCCTTCCGCTACAATCCGGTGCAGCACCTGCTGGAAGTGACGGAGGATATTACGGTAGAGATTGTTTTTGAAGATGCCGATATGGAAGCCACCCGGGCACAGCTCCAAAAATACTACTCCCCTGCCTTCCGCCCTGCCTACGCCCGGCTTCTCAACCCTTTGCCCGAATCGGTAAATGATCTGTCGGGCCTGCCGATGAAACTGGTGATCGTTTCTGATCCGATGTTCCAGACCGCCTTACAGGATTTCATCACCTGGAAAAAGAAAAAAGGCTTCACCGTCATCGAAGCCTACACCAATAATCCCGGGGTGGGAAGCACCACGGCTTCCATCAAATCTTATCTCCAGGGATTATACAATGCTGCAACGCCTTCCGATCCGGCGCCATCCTATGCCATTCTGGTTGGGGATGTAGCCCAGATCCCGGCATTCAGCGGCACCACCGGCTCCCATCCCTCCGATCTGTATTATTTTGAATACGATGGCGCGGGAGATTATCTTCCCGAACTATTCTACGGCCGCTTTTCAGCCAATAACCTCACCGAGTTGCAGCCCCAGCTCGACAAGACTTTGGAATACGAGATGTTCCTGTTGCCGGATACCTCCTTCCTGGCAGATGCAGTAATGGTAGCCGGAATGGATAATTCCTTCGGCCCTGTCCACGGGAACGGGCAAATCAACTACGGAAACAGCTTGTATTTCAACTCATCCAACGGCATCACCTCCCATACCTGGCTGTATCCGGCCTCCGGAAGCAGTGCCTCCCAGATCATCAGTCAGGTGAGCAACGGGGCCGGTTTTGTGAACTATACGGCCCACTGCGGCAGCAATGGCTGGTCTGATCCTTCTTTCACCACTTCTCACATCAACGGATTACAAAACACCTCCAAATACCCCCTGATGATTGGCAACTGTTGCCTGTCCAATAAGTTCGACGTCACCTGCTTTGGGGAGGCCCTGGTGAGGGCCCAGGGGAAAGGTGCTTTGGCTTATATAGGCGGAAGCAATAATACCCTCTGGGATGAGGACTATTATTGGAGTGTCGGAGTAGGCAGTCCTGTGGCCAATCCAAGCTATGCGGGCACGGGTCTGGGTGCTTACGACCGGCTTTTCCACACTCAGGGCGAAGCCCGTAGCGAGTGGTTTGAGACCAACGGACAGATTATTTCGGCGGGGAATATGGCGGTAAGTGCCTCCACTTCGAGCCAGGACAAATACTACTGGGAAATATACCACCTGATGGGAGATCCCACGGTGATGACCTATCTGGGCAGGCCCTCCGATCTGTATATCACTCACAACCCTGTGATGCCCGTAGGAATGGGCAACCTCTCCATACAAACCGAACCCTATACCTATGTCGGGATCTCCCGCAATGGCGTATTGCAGGGCGCCGGCCTGGCCGATTCCCTGGGGAACCTGAACCTGCAGTTTACCCCATTCCTGAGCCCCGGCCCTGCGATGCTGGTAGCGAGCAAACAAAACCGCATTCCCTATATCGACAGTGTGATGGTCATCGTGCCGAATGGACCTTATGTAGGCATTCAGCAGGTGGTGGTGACAGACCTGAGCGGAGGAAACAACAATGGCCTGGCGGACTATGGGGAGAACATCCAGCTTGACCTCCGCCTGGAGAATTTTGGCAACCTGCCGGCCTCCCAACTGACGGCTACCCTCTGGAGCAATGATACTTTGTTGAATATTACGGATAGCACCGTGAATTTCAGCAGCATCGGAGCGGGGGATACTTTGCTGCTGCCCGCCGCCTTCAGCCTGGATATCGCAGCATTTATTCCCGATCAGCATTTAGCCGCTTTGTCCATCCTGATCGCCGATACGGCCGGAAACCTATGGTCATACCCATATACCTTGAAACTGAATGCGCCCTTGCTGAAGATCCTGGAGATGGGCATTGACGACCAGGTGCTGGGCAACGGCAATGGCAGCATCGATCCGGGCGAGAGCATTGAAGTAGTGCTTCGCCTTAAGAACACCGGCCATTCAGATGCAGGAAATCCAAGTCTGTACCTGACCACCTACAGCCCCCTGGCAACCCTGGTGAACGGAAGCGCCAGTCTGAGTACGATGGCTGGCGGAGATGAGCAGTGGTTACAGTTTCAGATGGACATCAGCGCTGCGGCACAGGCTGGCGATGTGATTGAAGTACACAGCTATTTCGTAGCAGGCCTGTATGAAGCCACAGCCGCCTTTGCCCCCACCGTAGGCAGTATGGTGGAGGATTTCGAAAGCGGGGATTTTTCAATGTATTCCTGGGTAATGGGTGGCAACCAGCCCTGGGTGATCAGCGGGAGTGGCGCCTGGGAAGGCAGTTACTGTGCTGCTTCCGGAAATATTGGCAACAGCAGTGCTTCGGTAATGGAGATCGAAATGAATGTGCTGATGTATGACAGCATTTCTTTTTACAGAAAAGTTTCCTCGGAAAACGGATATGATTACCTCACTTTCAGCATAGATGGATTGCCGCTCGGTCAATGGTCGGGCAATGAGCCCTGGGCCAGGGAGGCTTTTCCTGTGGCGCCCGGACAACGGACTTTACGCTGGGCTTATGAGAAAGACTTCTGGGTGAGCAGCGGCAGCGACAAGGCCTGGATTGATTATGTGGAATTTCCGGCGGTGGCCGGCATTATCACCGGACAGGAAAACCCCAAAGCTGAGATGCTGCTTCAGGCCTGGCCCAATCCTTCGAAGGGTGCTGTGAATGTGCGCCTGTATCTTCCTTCGGAAGAAAGCTGTTCTTTGGTGCTCACGGATGAGGCCGGTAGGCTGGTTCAGCTTATTTCTGATCAGAAGCTCAGTGCCGGGTATCATCAGTTCCAACTTTCAGATCGCTTGGCTGCGGGGATGTATCATTTGATGATGCAGGGAGAAAAAGATCGTCGTTCATTGCGCCTGGTGGTGATTCCGTAGGGAGCGGGGGAAGCGACCCTTCGGCTGCGCTCCCCTCGACTTCGCTCGGGGAGCGGGCAAGCGCGAACTTCTTTCTCTGCGAAAGGCTGTGACTCCTCAATGCACCTCTGTGTTACAATAACCCTGATTTCTATTACGTACACAAAGCCCTCAAAGGTGACACAGAGGTTCTCAGAGCGCTTTTGCTCACCTCCTCCCCTTATGACTTCTGACTTATTACTTAGGACTTAAAAGGGCCGCCCCTTTCCGCCTTTCGCGTTATTCTTAGCGGCTATGCGTTAAAAAATCGTGTCACATCTGTTCAACTGTTGATCACAGTCTCAAAATTTATATCATAGACAGACATTCTGTTCTTTCTGCGCTGATCATCGGGATCTGCGGGAGAAAAATTTAAAGCCAGCAGGTCAGGAATAACCGTTGGTAATGGCTATTAACGGCTATTAACGGCTGTCAACGGCTATCAACGGTTAACAACGGCTATCAACGGCTATCAACGGCTATCAATGGTTATCAACGGTTAACAACGGTTGTCAACGGATGTCAACGGCTATTAACGGCTATTAACGGCTATTACAGGCTGAAACAGTCCCCTGAAAGAGCCAGTGAAGAAGTCATAATGCAGAAATTATAAGTAAGAAGTCATAAGGTGAAGGGAGGCGAAGACCGCTTTGCGCCCTTTACGTATTCATTGCGCTCATTGCGGTTAAAATGATTCCCACAATTTTAATCTGTGTTAATCCGTGTTATCTGTGGTAAAACAAATTAGCGGGGGAAGCGACCCTTCGGCTGCGCTCCCCTCGACTTCGCTCGGGGAGCGGGCAAACGAGGGAAGCGGGCAAGCGCGAACTTCTTTCTCTGCGAAAGGCTGTGACTCCTCAATGCACCTCTGTGTTACAATAACCCAGATTTCTATTACGTACACAAAGCCCTCAAAGGTGGCACAGAGGTTCTCAGAGCGCTTTTGCCCACCTCCTCCCCTTATGACTTCTGACTTATTACTTAGGACTTAAAAGGGCCGCCCCTTTCCACCTTTCGCGTTATTCTTAGCGGCTTTGCGTTAAAAAATCGTGTCACATCTGTTCAACTGTTGATCACAGTCTCAAAATTTATATCATAGACAGACATTCTGTTCTTTCTGCGCTGATCATCGGGATCTGCGGGAGAAAAATTTAAAGCCAGCAGGTCAGGAATAACCGTTGGTAATGGCTATTAACGGCTATTAACGGCTGTCAACGGCTGTCAACGGCTATCAACGGTTAACAACGGCTATCAACGGTTATCAACGGCTATCAACGGCTATCAACGGCTATCAACGGTTATCAACGGTTAACAACGGTTGTCAACGGCTGTCAACGGCTATTAACGGCTATTACAGGCTGAAACAGTCCCCTGAAAGAGCCAGTGAATAAGTCATAATGCAGAAATTATAAGTAAGAAATCATAAGGTGAAGGGAGGCGAAGACCGCTTTGCGTTCATTATGTATTCCTGGCGCTCATTGCGGTTAAAATGATTCCCACAATTTTAATCTGTGTTAATCCGTGTTATCTGTGGTAAAACAAATTAGCGGGGGAAGCAAGACAAGCGGACCCTTCGGCTGCGCTCCCCTCGACTTCGCTCGGGGAGCGGGCAAGCGAGATAAGCGGGCAAGCGCGAACTTCTTTCTCTGCGAAAGGCTGTGACTCCTCAATGCACCTCTGTGTTACAATAACCCAGATTTCTATTACGTACACAAAGCCCTCAAAGGTGGCACAGAGGTTCTCAGAGCGCTTTTGCCCACCTCCTCCCCTTATGACTTCTGACTTATTACTTAGGACTTAAAAGGGCCGCCCCTTTCCACCTTTCGCGTTATTCTTAGCGGCTTTGCGTTAAAAAATCGTGTCACATCTGTTCAACTGTTGATCACAGTCTCAAAATTTATATCATAGACAGACATTCTGTTCTTTCTGCGCTGATCATCGGGATCTGCGGGAGAAAAATTTAAAGCCAGCAGGTCAGGAATAACCGTTGGTAATGGCTATTAACGGTTGTCAACGGCTATCAACGGTTAACAACGGCTATCAACGGTTATCAACGGTTAACAACGGTTATCAACGGTTAACAACGGTTGTCAACGGATGTCAACGGCTATTAACGGCTATTAACGGCTATTACAGGCTGAAACAGTCCCCTGAAAGAGCCAGTGAATAAGTCATAATGCAGAAATTATAAGTAAGAAGTCATAAGGTGAAGGGAGGCGAAGACCGCTTTGCGCTCATTGCGGTTAAAATGATTCCCACAATTTTAATCTGTGTTAATCCGTGTTATCTGTGGTAAAACAAATTAGCGGGGGAAGCAAGACAAGCGGACCCTTCGGCTGCGCTCCCCTCGACTTCGCTCGGGGAGCGGGCAAGCGAGGGAAGCGACCCTTCGATTTCGATACCCAAACCACTGTCTCACTACAACTGCCCACCTGTCTGCCGGCAAGCAGGCTGATCACTGCTCCGACTATGTATAGGGGGGTGAAGAAAAAGCCGGCGCAATGCACCGGCTTTAAAGGTCCTGCTATCGCTTGCGGCTTTAAGGACGTATGACGATCAGGCGTTTGCTTTCTTCGAACTGATAAGTGGCCGTGCTCCCGCGCAGGCGATATAAATATAGGCCGGAGGATAGACCGTGAAGGGGAAGTTGTATCAGATGATCTCCCGCTTCCTGACTGCCCTGAAACAAGGTGCGCAGCTCCCGTCCCTGAAGATCGAGAAGGCTGAGCGCCACATTGCTTTCCGCACTCAAATGGTATCGTATTTCGGTATGCTCCCTGGCCGGGTTGGGATACGCTTCTCCGAGCACAAAAGACTTGGGGGCCTTATGTACTTCAGGTATCCACAAGATGGCGTCGGAAAGCTCATTGCCATCCGGGCCGGCCAGACTGCTGCCGCCTTTCATCTGCCAGGAGGTTTGGGGCAATAATGTGTGGCTGGCAAAAATATGAAAGAGGGGGGCACCCGCTTCCAGTTTCCAGGCTTCCAGGCCAAACCAGGCGATACGAAGCTCATTATCCAGGATATGCCAGAGGAACGAACCCTCTTCGTTGGCAGGGCGGACCTCCTCCACCTGATACCCTGCCGGAACCGCGATCACCAGGGAAGCAGCCCCCAACTCCATTGCCGATCCGGCGCGAAAAGGCAATGTGGTTTGCATTCCCTTGCTATCTATGGAACCAGAGACTTCGAGCCGCACTCCAGAGCGCGCCTGCTTGGCAGGATCGTAAGAAGCATCCACATCCCCCAGGCAGATACCACGGAGGTGGTACTGCCCCTGCCCGATGCCCAAGGTATAGAATGCCTGCTCGCTAAACAGCCAGTCGCCGGCCGGGAAGGAATCTATCGCACCCGTAAAGCGCCGGGCCACCATCAGGGCATCTACAGCATTGGCGTAGCCGCTGCCGGTGACATCAGCGGCACCCAGCCGCAGCTGCTGAAGGGAGACCGAATCTACAAAATGCTTGAGGATCAATAGTGCATCGGTGGCATTGACCCCGCCCCAGGGAAGGGAAGTTTGCGCACGCAATTGGTATTGGCCGGTGCTGACTTCGGCGAAGGAAAAGGCGCCTCCCTGGGAAGTCTGCGCCGTTTGTACCAGGGTATCCTTCCAAAGAGATACACTGCTGTTGCGCAAGGGGCTGGATGCGGCATTGTCGTAACGCAAGGTCCCGCTAATGGTAGCGCCGGCTTGGGGTCCAACATAAACGGTAAGCGCATCGCTGCCTTGGCAGCCATTGCTGTCGGTGACGGTAAAGCCAAGGCTAAGGGTGGCTGTATAGGTAAAGACCGGGTCAGCCAGCGTGTGATCTTCAAAGGCCCACCAAGGCGACCAGGCATATACATAGGGTGGGGTGCCCCCTGTGGCAATGCCATTCAGATAGGCGGTATCTCCGAAATCAATCACCTGGTCTGATCCTGCATTGGCTATAGGGTTCTCAAATACCCTCACCTCAAGGCTGGCCTCGCTGCCGGTTCCACAGGCATTGGAAGCGTGTACCCGGATGAAACCCTGCTGGGCCACGCCGTGGAAATCCACCGTCACCCAGGGCCTTCCACTGTACCAGTTGGTTCCACTGGACAGGATACTGGCACCGCTTGGTACGGACCAATGATAGGCAGCAGCATTGGCAATGCGTGCGATGCTGTAGGTGGTCACCGGGTGGCTGGCACAAATGCTTTGCAGACCGCTGATGCTTCCGGCCGGCTCAGGGAGAGGCTTTACCTGGTATTGTATGGGAATGCCGGTGTAGAGGCCGGTATAATAAATGTCGCTCACCTGCAACACCCTTGCGGTGAATGTGCCGGCCTGGGGTGCGGGTACCTCAAAATAGAAGGGGCTTTGCAGTATCCCGTGCAGGGTGTCTATACCCAGGCCATTGTCCACGATAATGCTCCAGGGGGCAGAACCACTCAGATTGACCGTAAAAGTGGCGGTATCACCGATGCACACATTAACCGGCCCGCTGAGCGAGGCAGTTGGCAAGGTATCGATGTAATAGAAAATGGTATCACGCTGGGTGATGCTCCATTTCCCGTGTTCATCTTTTGTTCTGACAAAGAGAAAATGCTCCCCGAAACTCACGCTGTCCAGATCCAGTTGCCAGGCCAGAAAGGGGACTTCCGGGCCGGCTGGGAGGGGAACAGGAGTAGCAGCTCCTTCACCGGGATCGGTATCCAGGAAATATTCGGCGGCGATGATATTGCTGGGGGGGAAATGCATCTGCTGTTTGTAGAAGGGCCGTGTATTTACCAGGCTCCAATGTCCCCGTGCATCGCGGGCACGGAAAAAGAGGGTATGAAATCCTTCTGTGAGGCTATCCAGTTCGATCAGGTGCGCCAGTGCCACTACCTGGCTGTCGGCAGGCAGAGGAAGGGGGGTTGCCTGGCCGGGGGCAGGCATTGTATCGATGGCATATTCCAGATAGACGATATCCACTAAGGTGTCAGGCAGATACTGTTTGTAGAAGCTGCGAACCTGGGTTTGGCTCCAGTTGCCGGCCTGGTCTTTCAGTCGGAACATCAGGGTGTGAAAGCCGTCGGGCAAATGGGTGATGTCCAGATTCAGGCCATAGGACAAATGGGCCTGTCCATTCAGGTTGAAGGGCGTACCCTGTCCAAATCCCGGATCCTGATGAAAGAAGAACTCTCCTCCCAGCAGTCCGGGAAGGGTATCCGGCAAGTGCATCCGATAAAAGGTGCGGGTGTGCGTGATGCTCCACCGTCCGAGGGCATCGCGGCTGCGAATGAAAAGGCGGTGAAAGCCTTCATTCAGAGACTGTAGGTTGATGTCAAGTGCAAGAGAATGAAATGCGCCTGGGGAAGGAAGAGGGATATCTGTCCCATTGCCCCGACCCGGATCCTGGTTGATGAAATACTCCATCTTAGTGAGCTGCGGAGGCTGGGTGTCGAGGCACATTTTAAAGAATCCTCGGGCCGTGGTAATGCTCCAGCGTCCACTGTCGTCTTTCGCCCGGAGAAAAAGATGATGAAATCCTTCGTCCAGCGTATCGATGGAGATGGAGAAATGCAGGCTGTCGAGCTGAGGGCCGGAAGTGATTGCCAGTGCCGTGGCGTTGCCCGGTCCGGGATCCTGATTGAAAAAGTATTCCATTCGCACAATCTGTTGGGCATTCAGGGAATTGCCTGTGCTCAGCCATAAAAGGAATCCTGTCAGCAGGAACAATACCCTGCCGGGGGGCCATTGGTATAATCGTTTTGTTTCCATAATAAAAGGGTTTTGAAATGCAGGAATGCCTTTTCTCTTCCCTTAGTTATGGGATTTGGTTTTAATGGCTACATCGATGACATCCGAAGGAACCATCGGAGTGTTGAGGTAATAAATGGCCGGGATGTTGGGCATTCCGGAAAGGATGTAAGGAGAAGCACCTCCGAACATTCCGCAGTCCACCCCGTTTTCCCCGGCTCCCAGGGCAGGAGAGTTGGCTTTTAATTGCCATTGACCATCCGTACTATTGCCGGTAGCCCCCACGAAAACGGTTCCCATATCCACATTCGACTGGTTTCCGTTGCTGCTGCCCCACTGCGTGCTGCTCCCGATGTTGTATGAGAAGACACTGTTATTATTGGTGAAATTGTAGGAGTAAAGGATGTTGTTCTTATAAATGGAATTATGCGCGTTTACATTCCCGTTGAAGACATTGTGGGTGAAGATCCCTGAAAAGTTCGCATTGGAGTTTAAGGATCCAAAAAGATAGCAGTTGGATACCATTACATTGGAGGCATCACTGAAATTAAAAGCGGCCCAGTGGTAATAGAGGGTACTGATATGCGACTGGGTAACCACCAGGTTGCTCAGATTGCTGGCATAGGTCCCTACCGACGGGTTGGTGGTAGTGGCAATCCGGCAGCGGGTAATGAAGATATTGCTGGCATAGAAGCGCACCTGTCCGATCTCACAACCCATTACCTTGGAGCCTTCACTTCCTGACTGGAAATAGATATAATTAATGCGGCTGCCCAGGGCATTGGCCTGGGTTTCTGGGTTTTCTCCCAGAAAATATCCTGTTCCAATGATGGTCAGCGTTTTGGAGGCCGTCAGGCTACCCACCCCGTTGGCACAGGATTCGATATAAAGGGTGTCTCCGTTCAAAGTGGTGGCTGCATTGTGCGCATCCTGGATGGAACTGTAGTGCGCACTGCTGCCGGGACTGCTGTTGACCCGCCATACAGAAGCATTGAGATTCATTGTTATCAAAAAGAAAAAGAACATTGTTGAGGGAAAGAGCAAAGATTTCTTCATCGCTTTAAGGTTTTGACGTTTTCAATTATTTAGACGCAGTAAAAATAAGGATATAATGTGTTGACCAAGTGACGTTTAACTGTTTGTTAACAAACAAGAGATTCCCATTTTAATGCTGTTATAACTTATACAAGGTTGATTACCAGGAGCTTATTAATATCTGATAAGACATCAGCCGCCAGGTATAATACGGTATATCCCGTAGGCAGATTAGGGCATTTGTGAAGGAGCAGGGAGGCTCATTTCTGCACGTTTATGAACAGTATTGTAACAATTCAGCACACAGCAGCGTCCAATGACTTGAATTCGTACTCCTATAAAATTGGATACCTGATTCTTAGATCGATTGGCATATATTCTGCTTATTCTATTTGTGAAAAAAATAACAAACAAGCCAATCCGTTGTCGAGCATTCATTCTATGATATCACTCCGAAAAGTCCATAAGTCATACCAGATCGCCAACCATTCCCTGGCGGTGCTAAAGGGTATTGATCTGGAGATTGCGGAAGGGGAGATGGTTTCCGTGATGGGATCCTCCGGATCAGGAAAGTCCACCCTTTTGAACATCCTGGGAATCCTTGATAATTATGATGAAGGGGCCTATTATCTGGATGGCCGGCTGGTGTCTGGTTTTTCCGAGACCCGTGCAGCCGCCCTGCGGAATCAGTACATCGGCTTTGTATTTCAATCCTTCAACCTGATCTCCTTCAAGAATGCGATGGAGAATGTTGCGCTACCATTGTATTACCGTAAAATTCCGCGCCGGAAGCGCAATGCTGTGGCAATGGGAATTCTGGAGCGGATGGGTTTGGCCGAATGGGCCCATCATCTTCCCAATGAACTGAGTGGCGGACAAAAGCAGCGCATTGCCATTGCCCGGGCACTGGTGAGCAACCCCCGGCTTATTCTGGCCGATGAGCCTACCGGCGCACTCGACAGCACTACTTCTTCCGAGGTAATGGATTTACTCAGGGAAATCAATGCAGAAGGGATCACGATGCTCATCGTGACACACGAAACGGATATTGCCGCCCGCACCGACCGGGTCATCCACCTGCACGATGGTTTGATCCGCAATGGCAATGGGAAGGCATCCGAAGTGATGGCGGCCATCAAGCGGGAAAGCGAAAAAACACTTAGCCACTAAAGCCCCAATGCGACTCCCTGACCTCGATAACTGGCAAGAGCTCTGGTCCACCATCGGGAAAAACCGCTTGCGGACTTTTCTCACCGGATTCAGTGTGGCCTGGGGCATCTTTATGCTGATCGTGCTGCTTGGTTCAGGAAATGGTCTGGAAAACGGGGTCAAGTCGGAGTTTGAAGGAGATGCGGTCAACAATATCTGGATCAATGCCGGCCAGATCTCCATCCCCTATCAGGGCCGCAAGCCCGGTACCCGCATTTCTTTTACCAATGCGGATCTGCAGGCCCTGGAAAAAGACATCGCCCACATCGACTATATTTCCCCCCGTTTCTTTATCTGGTGGAACACACAGGTTTCTTTCGGGAAGGAATACGGTTCCTATGAGGTACAATGCATTCATCCGGACTACCGCTATATGGAGGCCCTCGAAGTGAAGGCGGGAAGGTTCCTGAATGTGCAGGACCTGAAGCATTTCAGAAAAAGTGTGGCCATTGGCAGGGCGGTGAAAGAAGATCTTTTCGGCGAGGCCGATCCAGTGGGTGCTTTCATCAAAGTCAGCGGGGTTCCCTTTCAGGTGGTAGGGTGGTATGATGATTACGGGCACGAACGCGACATACAGCGGGTATATATTCCATATACCACTGCCCAGAGCGTGTTCAGCAATACGGATTACTTCTGGAATATCAGCCTGAATACCACCGCTGATATGGAAGAGAGCCGCCAGATGGAGCAGCAGATACGCAAGCTGATGGCCGGCCGGCACAGGTTTGATCCGGAAGACCGAAGGGCGATCTTCATCTTCAACGGGATCGAGAACTTCCAGCAGTTTATGAACCTTTTTAAGGGCATCCGGATGTTCATCTGGGTGATTGGCCTGGGAACCATCATCGCCGGGATCGTGGGGGTGAGCAATATTATGATGATTGTGGTGAAAGAAAGGACCCGTGAATTCGGGATCCGGAAATCCATCGGCGCCAGCCCGGCTTCCATCATCGGGATGATCCTGATGGAATCGGTGGTCATTACAGCAATGGCGGGATATATCGGACTATTTGCCGGAACCCTGTTGCTGGAACTCGTTGCACCGCTTTTTTCCGAAAGCGGAACCTTCTTCAGGAACCCCGAGGTAGATATCCGCATTGCCCTGAGTGCGACCGCTATTTTGATCCTTTCCGGCACCATCGCCGGGTATATCCCTGCCCGCCGTGCAGCAGCGATTCGCCCGGTGGAAGCATTAAAAGATGAGTAAAGATGTTTGACCGCGACCGTTGGCAAGAGATTTTCAGTGTACTGAGGCAAAACAAGCTCAGGACTTTCTTCACGGCCTTCGGCGTGTTCTGGGGCATTTTTATGCTCGTGATTATGATGGGCTCGGGGAAGGGATTGCAGAATGCGGTGATGCGGGATATGGGGGCGATGGCTTCCAACAGTTTTTTTATGTGGACCCAGCCCACCACGAAACCCTATAAAGGCTTTTCCACCGGCCGTCGTTTTAATTTTACCAACGATGATACCCGGGCACTGAGGGCACAAATCCCCGAGATTGACCGCATCGCTCCCCGCCTCAGGGCCTGGGGCGATCAGGGTCAGAATAACGTCATCAGAGGACTGCAGAACGGGGCTTTTGATATTTACGGTGACTATCCCGACCTCCAGGAAATCAGTCCGGTAAGCCTTACCAGCGGCCGTTTTCTCAATTATTCGGATATCAATAATTATCGAAAAGTGGCCGTCATCGGGCAGCTGGTGTACGACCAATTGTTCGAAGAAGAGGAAGAAGCGGTGGGGGAATACATCCGTGTCAATGGGGTCTATTTTATGGTCGTGGGGACCTTTAAGTCGAAGCGGACCGGCGGACAGGCTGAGCGCGAGAACCGTGGGGTTTATATCCCCCTCACTACGATGCAGCGCACCTATAATTATGGCGACAGGGTAGGATGGTATTCCATCACGGCCAGGGAGAATATCCCGGCCTCTATCGCAGAGGAAAAAGCAAAAAAACTGATGAAGGAGCGGCATACGGTGCATCCGGAGGATGAGCGGGCTGTAGGTGGTTTCAATGTGGAGAAAGAGTTTAAGAAAATGACGGGGCTGTTTACAGGCATTCGTATCCTTATCTGGATCGTGGGCATTGGGACGCTCTTTGCCGGCATTGTGGGCGTAAGCAATATTATGCTGATCGTGGTCAGGGAGCGCACCCGCGAAATCGGGATTCAACGGGCCATAGGTGCCAGCCCTGCCAATATCATAGGACAGATCATTACCGAATCCGTTTTCCTCACCCTCCTGGCAGGCTATATTGGCCTGGCCATTGGGGTAGGGGTGCTGGAAGGCATAAACCAACTCCTCGAAAAAGCTGGAAGTGAGGGAGAATTTTTCAGAAATCCTGAAATCGATTTTAATATGGCCATTACCGCACTCTTTATCCTTGTTATCGCCGGCATCCTGGCCGGCCTCATCCCTGCCCGCAAAGCGGTTTCTGTCAAACCCATCGATGCCTTACGTTATGAATAGTGCTGCGCAATTAATTCAAGCGGTTTTTACAAGATTAATCTCCTGAATATGAAAAAGATATTGAAGATCCTTATCATCCTGGTGCTCGCTGCTTCTTTTGTGTGGACCCTCGTATTCCTGTACCGGAAATCGCGGGAGAAGCCCGTAGAATTTACCACAGAGAGCCCTTATGTGAGCGATGTGGTGAAGAAGACGGTAGCTACCGGCTCCATTCTTCCCCGCCGGGAAATTGAAATCAAACCCCAGATCTCCGGCATCATTGATCAGCTCTTTGTGGAAGCAGGGCAGTTGGTTAGAAAAGGCGACAAGATTGCACGGGTGCGCATCATCCCGGATATGTTGCAGTTGAACAATGCCGAGTCGCGGGTACGCAGGGCGGAGCTGACCCTGGAAAATGCCCGCAAGGAGTTTGAAAGGCGCAAGGGGCTCTTTCAGCAAAAGCTCATCGCCGAGGCGGAATACGAGCAGTATGCCCTGGCTTTCAACAATGCCAAAGAAGAGATGGAGGTAGCCAAAGACCAGCTGCAACTCGTGAGGGAAGGGGTTTCCCGCCGGGCCGGGGAGATCACCAATACCCTTGTGCTTTCCACTATCGACGGGATGATCCTGGATGTTCCTGTGGAGGAAGGGAATTCGGTGATTGAGGCCAATACCTTCAATGCCGGAACCACCATTGTTACGGTAGCCAATATGAATGAGATGGTTTTTGAGGGTAGGATTGATGAGACGGAGGTAGGCAAGATTCGCGAAGGGATGCCCCTGGTGTTAACGGTCGGGGCTATTGAGGATCAGGAATTTGATGCCATTCTGGAGTATATTTCACCCAAAGGGGTGGAAGAAAACGGAGCCATTCAGTTTGAGATCCGGGCGGCTTTGCAATTGACCGAAGATGATTTTATTCGTGCCGGATACAGTGCCAATGCGGCTATTGTATTGGATCGCCGCGACAGCGTGCTGGTGATTGCCGAAGCCCTGGTACAGTTTGAAAACGACTCTCCTTATGTGGAGGTGGAAACCGCGCCCCAGTCTTTTGAGCGACGGGATGTCAGGCTGGGCCTCAGCGACGGTATCAAAGTGGAAGTGCTGGAAGGACTTGAAAAAGAGGACAAGGTCAAGGTTTGGGAGAAGGGGATGCAACCCTGAGCAGGCTGATTGTCAATGCTTCAATAAGGTTGACCTTTGGGTGTTCTGATCTGCTGATCTGCTGATCATCTGACCTGCTGTCCTGCTGATCTTCTGACCTGCTGATCTTCTGACCTTCTGATCTTCTGTCCCCGCTCGCGCGCATCTTACCGTATTTGCCATAGCCATAGTGAAGGTGAATTTTCTGACGCGTGCGAACAAGTCCGCCTTCACCAGAGCTACGGCGAATAAAAGGGTCATCTTCAGACGACTATTGCTTTTCGCCAAAGTAATGCGACAAAATTTATTTTATATTTACGACGCATCAGGCGAGCGGGCAATGAAATTCACGGGCGACATCAGTCAGGTACAAATTAACCAGCAAACAGTTATTGATTATGCCTTGATGAATGACCACACCTATTATCCGAGTCCATTACTGAGCTTTGGTAGCCAGGGATACACAAAGCATTATTTTGTGGAAAGCCAACGTGTAATGAGTCGTACTGGTGATTACTTTGATCAGGAAGCAGCTTTGATTCCTTTGTTCAATGAGCCTGGAACCATTGATATGAATGAAAAGGCAATACAGATTGAGACGCAGCTTGAGGACCACTTTGAGTGTTTCGGCCTCGGCGGTGAGTATTCATACAGCATAGATTGGCCCTGGCTGGAGGCTGAGGGCGAACCTGCTTTATACTGGTACCACAACGATCATTTAGGCTCAAGCAGCTTCATCTCCGATGCCACCGGCCAGCCCACCCAACACCTTGAGTACCTCCCCTTCGGTGAGTTATTCATAGAAGAAAGGGATTCCTGGAATACGCCTTACAAATTCTCCGGCAAAGAACTAGACGATGAAACCGGTTATTCCTACTTCGGGGCAAGGTACTATGATCCGAATATCTCTATCTGGCTTAGCGTTTACATCGAGCGCAGCCGAGATGTGGATCCGTTGAGTGATAAGTATCCTAGCCATTCGCCGTATAACTATACCCTTAATAATCCTGTTATGTTTGTTGACCCGGACGGGAGGTATACTTGGCTTGGTGCTAAGTGGAGACAAGCCCGTGATGGTGGTTCGAAGCTTTATAAAATTGGCAATGATTGGGCATACAATATCCAAATTAAGGATAATAATGGGACTCCAGTTGATTATGCTACTAAGGTTGGATCTAAAGTTCATCGGTCTAAGAATTGGGGTGGAATAAATTGGTTCACAAGATCCGGGGCAGGAGGTGAGCAGGAAACACGCAAAACTTTTTCGGATGTCGTGAGTGAGAAGATAGACCTGTTATTGCAAACACTCGGCATTTCCGGTGGGGCAAAAAATCCATCGAAAGGGGCCGGCAATCTTGGCGAAGAAATTATCAATGCAGCCAAGGATATTAATAATGTCCAGAAAGCTTATGAAGGGCTGAATAAATTAGGTGATGAACTAAATCCGTCAACCGAGAGAATTAAGGATCAGGCTGACTCTAAACAAATGGATGTCTACTATTACTCAAGTCCAGAAACAAAGAATGTACGCAATTGCAACCCATTTATAAAGGAAAATGAACACAATAGGGAGGTACTACGAGGTAGAGGCACGAGCGATAACCCGGTTAGTAGAGAAACTATGGATTCATTGAAATATGATTAAAATACTCATAATCCTTTTTCCTATTCTTTTGATTTGCATATCCTGCAAACAAACTGAGATAGAATACTATGAAGATGGTAGTGTCAAGCTTGAATACACTTTAAAGGAAGGCAAAATTGACGGAGAGCTTACGTATTTTTCACCTGAAGGAGCTATCCTTAAGAAATTGCGATATTCTGAAGGTCAATTAAATGGCGATTGTTATCACTTCTATGAGAATGGAGATATTAAAGTCATTGAAAGATACAGTAATGGGGCTCTAGAAGGCTTAACAGAATGGTTTTATCAAAATGGCTCATTTGAATCCAAGCACCTCTTTTCACAAGGTCAGTTGAATGGAGAATCTGTCTGGTTCTATGAAAATGGCAGCAAAAAAACCGTCAAGTATTTCAATAGTGACACCCTCTTGGGTATGATGAAGTTTGATAGTCTGACAGGAGTTATGACCCATAGTTATCAGCGTGTATGGTATTCACCATCAGAGGTCAATGCAAAGCTTGGAGATACAATCAATTTCAATGTTAAATACTTCAAGATTCCTGAGAAGCAATATGATTCATTGAGGTTAATGGTGTACAATCTTAGTCAGGAGGAGTCTGTTTTCGATACTTTTGTTGATCCAGACAAAGCCATTAGTTTTGTTATTGTGCCCTCAGGGTATGGAGATTATATGATTAATCTTACTGCTTATGATCCAAACTCAAGAATATTCTTAGGTTTGGGCTCTCCATTATATTTCGAGATTATGCGTGATAGTCTTTAAGGCCAACTCGCGCGCGTCTGCGGGATATATAGAGAAGTCGAGACATAGAAGAGCATAGCGCCCGGCAAATGACCGGGCGTTTTGCATTAGAGCGCGGCTATGTTCTTGAGTTTGATTTTCTGGATCAGGGCATCCAGGGTAAACAGCAAGTGGCCTTTCTCCTCGGGTTTCATTTGTTGTATATCATTGAGACGTTTTAGCATCTCGGGATCTTTGAGGAAATTTTCCTGCTCTGACTCTCCCAGCTGTCCGTAGGCTTATGTGTTTTATGCAAGAGCAACAGCATACAGTAAAAGTGTGAATCTGTTGTCCGTGGCTATGCCTGCGGAAACCCAACAGAAGCTAAGCTTCCTTAACACACTCTTCCTTTACACTCAAACTACTTTACCCCCCCGCATTTCTTCCCGAATCACGATCATAGCCTTCTTTCAAAGCATAAAAAGCACCCTTTTCCGTGATTTCAATATTGAGTATCCCCATTGAAATCAGGTTTACCAAAACCTTCTCCGCAATGTGCTTTGGAATCTGTGCCTCACGGCGAAAGCGGTTGATGGTGATCTGCGGATGCTTTTCCAGGTATGCCAGCAGAAAAGACTCGGTCTCGGTGTAGGCCATAAAGGAGCCCCGTGCTTTCTGTTTTCGGCGCCAAACCTTGAGCAATACTGCATTTGCCAGCAGGTTCTGGTCTTTCACACGAATATAGGCCTTCCATTGACCCTCCTCATCCATTGCATAAAAGGGCCCGTCACCCCGGCGGGGAATGATGACCTCCAGCAAGGTTTTCCCCTGGATCTCCCACTCCTTGGTCTCAAACTCCACACTGGGACGGCAATACATCGATGCCGCCGCCTCCACCATATAAAACTCTTCATCAGAACGCACCCCCGCAATCACCCCATTGTCTTTCACCCCGATGAGTAAGGTGCCGCCATCGGTATTGCTGAAGGCAGATAAAGTCCGGGCAATTTTCCGTGAATCAGAAATCTCGAATTTGAAATCCAATTGCTGGTGTTCGCCCTGGCCGATAAGATTATGAATATGTTTGCTCATCCCCTGGTGATTGTGACAAAGGTAAAGATTAGAAAAGCATCCCTGCTGCCGGGGCACGACTTTCTAAACATACTGAACAGCCTTCGGCGGATACTGTTAATCAAGGTAAAAGCTTTTGTATGGATGCGCACCGAAAACCCAATGCCCTTGCCGGCTCAAACAGCCCTTATCTGCTTCAACACCAGTATAATCCAGTGGAATGGAATCCCTGGGGTGAAAAGGCATTGCAGCGCGCCGTGGCGGAAAACAAACCCCTGCTGATCAGCATTGGATATGCAGCCTGTCACTGGTGCCACGTGATGGAAAGGGAATCTTTTGAAGACGAAGGCATTGCCGCCCTGATGAATGAAAACTTTATTTGTATTAAGGTGGACCGCGAAGAGCACCCTGATGTGGATCACCTTTATATGGAAGCTGTGCAGATGGTCCACGGACAAGGGGGCTGGCCGCTCAATGTCTTCGCCCTGCCCGACGGCCGCCCCTTCTATGGGGGAACCTATTTCCGTCCCGATCAGTGGCGAAGCCTGCTGGGGCAGATCCGGCAGCTCTACCACCAGGATTTTGAAAGGGTCAGCGCCCAGGCCGAAGAAATTACACAGGGTATCCGAAACCCGCATCTTTTCAGGATAAAGGAAGAGGAAGAAGCATTGAAGGCCGCACAGCTCCAAACGATATTCCAAAAGCACGCCACTACTTTCGATGTGCGCTACGGCGGCGACCGGGGCGCCCCCAAGTTTCCCTTGCCGTCCGGATTGTCCTTCCTGCTGGATTATGCCTTTTTGACCGACGACAAGGGGGCAAAGGATCATTTGCGCCTCAGCCTTCACGCGATGGCCAAGGGAGGTATTTATGATCAGGTCGGAGGGGGATTTTCGCGCTACAGCGTGGATGAAGAATGGCATATCCCTCATTTTGAGAAGATGTTGTACGACAATGCCCAGCTTATTTCTGTCTATGCAAGGGCCAGCCATTTTTTCGGAGAATTGCGATTTCGTGAGATTGCCCTGGAGAGTATCCGTTTTCTGGAAACAGAACTGCAGCAGGAAAACGGCTTGTTCTCCTGCGCCCTGGATGCGGATAGCGAAGGAGAAGAAGGCCGATACTATGTCTGGTCATCCGACGAATTGCAGGCACTGCTGGGAGAGGATTACCCGCTTTTCCGTGATTATTTCGGGATCGACGATTATTCTTTATGGGAAGGGGGAAAGAATGTGCTTCGCATCCGACCTGAGGTTCAGGCAAAGCTTTCGGAGGATGCTGGCGTGGAGAAGCGTATCCGGGCTTCTCTTCAGAAGCTGGCCGATGCCCGGCAGAAAAGGCTCAGGCCCCTGGAAGATGACAAGGTGTTATGCTCCTGGAATGCAATGACCATAAAGGCATATACCGATGCGGCCCGTGCCTTTGAGCGGGATGATTTGATGGCCAAAGCCCGGCAGGGGATGGAAGAACTGCTGGAATGTTTTGAGGATGGAGAGGGAGGCTTGTTCCACACCTGGAAAGGGGGTAAGGCCTATATCCCGGGCTACCTGGAAGATTACGCTTTGGTTATTGAAGCCCTGATCAGCCTGCATCAGGGTAGCGGAGAAGAGCACTGGCTGCTGAAAGCGGGAAATCTCACGGAAAAAGCGCTGACGCTCTTTTATGATAAGGAGACTGCCCTGTTCTGGTTCAGCCGCAGGGACGATCCCAAACTGGTGGCCAGGAAGATGGAAACGATGGACAATGTGATTCCATCCTCCAATGCGGTGATGATCGGTAATCTGCTGAGAATCGGCCGGCTGACAGAGAATGATACGCTTATACGCTATGCAGAAAAGGCCTTGCAAAAAATGGGGCCAATGATAGAGAAGTACCCTTCTGCCCATCTGGCCTGGGCCTCGGTGCTGGCTGCCTGGAATGCCCCTTTGTTAACAGCCTTTGTTTGCGGACCGGAGGCAGCCTCTCTGGCCAGCGGTTTGCGCCGGTCTTTCGATCCTTTCCTGCTGATCGCATCCAACCAGGGTGAATCGCGACTGCCTCATATGCAGCAGCGCTTTAATAAGGAGCAAACCCTCACCTTTATCTGCACCCAGGGTGAATGCCTGGCGCCTATCAGCAGTTCACCTGATATCCGGGAGATCCGCAATAGAGCAGCTCAGCATCCGGAGCGCAAGGCAGACCTGGGGTGATGCTTGATATTTAAACCTCAAAGCCTCAGGGTGGGATAAAAAGCATCCTCAATATGCTCCAGTTGGCTCTCGTTTCCGTCCGTTTCAATGGAGATAATATCAAAACGGGCATTGAGATCCAGGTCGTAACGCTGCATATAGATATTGGCTGCCCGGATCATAAATGCCCGCTTGGCCCTGTTTACGGCTGAAACTGGCGACATCAGGCTGCCCGTCTTCCGCGTTTTCACCTCCACAAAGACTACCGCATTCCCCTTTTCCGCTACAATATCTATTTCATCCTTACCGAAACGCCAGTTGCGGTCGCGAATACGAAATCCCTGTGCTTTCAGATGGGTCTCCGCCATCTTCTCTCCCATTGTCCCCAGATCTATATGGTTCATCGTCCCCATTTTCTAATTTATATCCTGAAGAGAAAGGAATACCTGAGGGACCTTCCCTTAGTACACGATGGTTTCTCCTTCAGCACTGCATACCTTCATTTTTAATTCTCCTCCCATCCGCATCGCCCGGTTATCCGGCAGGTGTCCGGCCGGAAATCCGAAAGCCACGGGAAAGGCATAAGCATCCACTGCTTCCCGAATAATCTCTTCCGCATTGCGGCCGAAAGGAATGGCATTGTCATTCATATCCGTCAAACCACCCACCAGGAGTCCTGAAATACGCTCAAACCAGCCATTTCTTTTCAGGTTCATCATCATCCTGTCAATGTGGTAGAGATACTCATCCAAATCTTCCAGAAACAGGATCTTGCCATTCACCTCCAAATCGGAGGGACTGCCCAGCAGGCTGCACAGCACCGAGAGATTCCCTCCGCAGAGCAGGCCTTCAGCATCGCCGGTCCGGTTAAGGGGATGGTGTGGAAAGCGATATTGCTGCATCTTTCCGGATAGCAGATCCCACAGCGACTGCAATGCCAATTCATTCCCTTCTTCTGTGAAGTTGACCGGCATAGGCCCGTGGATTGTCTGCATTTTCAGGTGCCGCTGAATATGTGAGTGCAATACGGTCACATCGGAATACCCGATTATCCATTTGGGATCTGCTATCAGCCTGTTCCAATCTATGTGAGCGAGGATGCGTACGGTGCCGTACCCTCCTCGTGCACAAAGAATTGCCCTTATATCGGGATCATTAATGAGGGACTGAAGGTCGGAAGCCCGGCTGGCATCATCACCGGCAAACTGCCGGTCGGCAGCAAACAGTCCGGGTGCCAGTTTCACCCTGAAACCGGCTTTTTCTATGATTTTTATTGCAGGAAGAACTTCGGAATCACTGATCTTCCTGGCCGGAGCAAAGATTCCGATGCTGTCTCCTGCCTGAAGAAACTTTGGCTGTATCATATATAATACGTTGATATTCTGTCTATTCTGCCGAATAAGCCCCCTTGGCGCAGAAGGGATTATCCCTATCTTTGCCGAAATATACGTTTTTGCCCTTCAAAACGGAGAAAATGAAAACAGAAAAGGACAGTTTCCAACGCTATACCATCACCTCTGCCCTACCCTATGCCAACGGGCCGGTGCACATCGGGCACCTGGCCGGGGTTTATGTACCCGCCGATATCTACGCCCGGTATCAGCGTCAGCAGGGACGTGAAGTGCTCTTTATTGGCGGTTCCGATGAGCACGGCGTACCCATCACGATCAAGGCGAAAAAAGAAGGTAAAAGCCCTCAGGAAGTCGTGGATCAATACCACTCCCTCATCAAAGATTCCTTTGCCCGTTTTGGCATCAGTTTCGACGTTTACTCACGTACTTCCGCTCCCATACACCATCAGACTGCATCGGACTTCTTTCGAAAATTGTATGAGGAAGGAGCATTTCTGGAGAAGCATACTGAAAACTATTATGATGAGGAAGCTGGTCAGTTTCTGGCCGACCGCTACATCACCGGCACCTGTCCGCATTGTGACTATGAGAAGGCTTATGGCGACCAATGTGAATCCTGCGGAACCTCCCTCAATGCTACCGATCTGATCCATCCCCGCTCTGCCCTCAGCGGAGCAAAACCCATCCTGAAAGAAACCCTGCACTGGTATTTGCCCCTCGACCAATCCGAAGGCTGGCTCAGGGAGTGGATATTGGAAAAGCACAAAGATGATTGGAAATCGAATGTTTACGGCCAATGCAAGTCCTGGCTCGACCACGGTTTGCAGCCCCGTGCCGTTACGCGCGACCTGGATTGGGGTGTGAAAGTGCCTGTAGAAGGGACGGATGGGAAAGTGCTGTATGTATGGTTTGATGCCCCGATCGGATACATCTCTGCTGCAAGGGAATGGGCTGAGGAACAAAGGAAAGACTGGCAGGTTTGGTGGAAGGACGAAGGAAGCAAGCTGGTGCATTTTATCGGAAAGGACAACATTGTTTTTCACTGCATTATCTTCCCTGCTATGCTCAAAGCCGAAGGAAGCTACATCCTTCCGGTCAATGTGCCCGCCAATGAATTCCTGAATCTGGAGGGGGATAAGATCTCCACCAGCAAAAACTGGGCGGTCTGGTTGCACGAATACCTCGACGATTTTGCCGGCAAGCAGGATGTGTTGCGCTATGTGCTGACAGCCAATGCTCCGGAAACCAAAGACAATGATTTTACCTGGAAGGATTTTCAGGCGAGGAACAACAATGAACTGCTGGCCGTTCTGGGGAATTTCGTGAACCGAACCCTGGTGCTGACGCATAAATACTTTGACGGCAAGGTACCTTCCCTGGCGATACAAACCCCTGAAGATGAGGCGGTGCTGAATGCGCTGCCCGCTTTTCCGGATAGGATTGCCCGCAGCCTTGAAGCCTATCGTTTCCGCGAAGCTTTGTCGGAATTGATGAACCTGGCCCGCCTGGGAAACAAATACCTTACGGATAGCGAGCCCTGGAAAAGAATCAAAACGGAACCCGATCGGGTAAAGACCATTCTGAATATCAGCCTGCAGATTTGTGCTAATCTTTCGCAGCTGGGTGCGCCCTTCCTTCCATTTTCGATGGAGAAGATCAGGGCGATGCTGGGGCTTTCTCTGCTCGACTGGGCTTCAGGCGGTCGAACCGATTTGCTGGAGGAAGGACGGGAATTGAAACCGGCGGAATTGCTTTTTGAGAAGATAGAGGATAGGGTGATTGAGGCGCAGGTGCAGAAACTGAAAGCCACCCGGGAGGCCAATCAGGCGGAAGAAGCCCCGATTTTGGAGGAATCCAAAGCAGCGGTTTCTTATGAGGATTTTATGAAGATGGATATCCGTACCGGAATCATTCTGGCGGCAGAGAAAGTGCCCAAAACCAAGAAGTTACTCAAACTGCGTATTGATACAGGCCTGGATCAGCGAACCGTGGTGTCGGGTATTGCGGAGTTTTTTGATCCGGATACGCTCCCCGGCCAACAGGTATGCATTCTGGTAAATCTGGAAGCCCGGAAGATCAAAGGTATTGAATCGCAAGGGATGATCCTGATGGCAGAAGATGCCCGGGGAAAGCTGGTCTTCATTCAACCCGCCGAAAAGATGCAAGCGGGGGCAGGGGTAAGATAAGCAGACTCTATTATCCATAACACGGTCGAAATTATATCATCTTTTTTCATCCCGATATAGGTTTCCCACCACCAGACTATTCATCATCCAGGCCTGGGCCCAACGCATAAAAGGAGTCCGGATGGTAAAAAGCGGGTAGCGCTGGTAATAAAAATATCCCTGTGAAGAATACATTTTGTCTATCGTCCATCGGGCTATGGTTTCAGCAAAAGGCCCATAGGCCGGATGAAGGTCTTTCAATAAAGAAAAGCTCAGAATGCCCTGGGCCTGGGCGTGGATATCCGCAGGCCACTTCCTGGGCAGGCGCCGCAAACTCCGGCCCTCAGCACTGAACTGCTGCTCAAAATACCAGGCTGCTCCCTTTCTCAGGGCCTCCTCCAGGCGTGCATTTTCAATCCCGTATATTCGGCGGATATGAAAAAGAGAATCAAGGATGAAGCCCTGGTGAAAATCCGTCTGCTTTCGCCCTGCCCCACTCTCCGGATCTTCACTATACATCCACCATCCCTCTTTTTTCTGCCGCGCCAGCACAAAATCGACTGCCCGGCCCACTATTTCGATAAATTGTTTTTCACCCAGCATCGCGTCGCATCTGGCCAGGCTTTCTGCAGCAAAAAGACTGGCATTGTAACAGATATCGCGTTTGGCAGGGGTGTAGGAAAAACAGAGGCCACTGGAGTCTTCGGTGCGGGGAAGGTCGTGAAGCAGAAAAGCCGGTATGCTGCGTGCAAACTGCTCCGGAATGGGATCAGGCTGCAGCTTATGCAAACGGTGGATTCCCCGCACCACCATTGCCGTCACCACCGTAGAGGGGAAAAACACCGGCAATTGCTTCCGCGGCCCCGACCAGGGAAAAGGATAGCCCCAACAGGCACCCGAAAAGCCCTTGCTTTGGTAGCCTTGCAAGAGTTCCAGCAAAGTGTCGCAATGGCTGCGGGCTTTATCATCTCCGGCCTGAGCCAGCAATGCATAGGCTTCCAGAAAGAGACCCAGGGATTTGGGATTGTGGCGGGGAGGAATGCCTAACAAAGGACGCAGGTTGATTGGGAGGCGCTTGTTAGCCTGAATGGCCAGCACCTCTGTCCAGTGGCCCAGGCGTGCAAAGGGAAAAGGAGAAAGCAAGGCATCATAAGGATCCCATCCACGGAACTGCCTGGCCTCCACATAGTCCCGCAAATGCTCAAAAACAGCTGTTATGTCTGGTCCGGAACGCTTCATTCTTCCTTTTCCGCTTTCCCGGCCGTTTCTTCCATTTCCTGCATACTCACTACCCTGGCTTCGCGCAAAGCCCTTTGGGCGGCAAAACTCATCATCATCGCTGCATACTGTTCTTCAAAGGAAATGGGAGACGACCCGCCTTGTTTCACCGCATCCATAAAAGCCGCCACGATGCCTGCGTGTCCCTTATCTGCCACCTTCAGCCGTTTTGCCTTTTTCTTCTTCCCAAAAACCTCCCATTGCTTCCAGTCGAGAATGTGGGCACTGACACCGCCTGAGCTTAGCTCCACTTTTTCTTTGGGAAGATCGGGATGTCCGTTGGAGAAATACGAAAGGCTGGCAATGCTTCCGTTTTCGAATCGCAGGATCACACTCAGACTGTCTTCCTTGTCACCGGCTTCCCGCATTCCTGCTGCCATCACATCCAGGGGTCTGGAGGCAGCCAGACAACAGGCCAGGTGAATGAAATGGCATCCTTCGCCCACAAGGCGTCCGCCCCCCTGTTCCGGATCGTGAACCCAATGCTCCGGAGGCAACTTGCCGGCATTCACTTTGATATGGATGGCGCGTGGCAGTCCGTCGGGCAAAGCGGCCATCACATCCCGGATAGCCGGGGCAAAGCGTCGGTTGAAACCGGTGAGCAGGATGAGTCCGGGGCGGGCAGAAAGGCTTTCCCGCAGGCCCATCAGGTCTTGCGGGTGCAATGCAGTCGGCTTTTCCACAAAAACGTGCTTACCTTGTTCGAGCGCCTGCCGGGCATAGGAAGCGTGGGTGTCGTGGCGGGTGAGGATGAAAACGGCCTGGCTTTCGGAATCTGAGATCACTTCATCCGCATTCCCGCTGGCAAAGGCGAAACCGAATTTATCCATTGCCGCTTTGGCGGAAAGGCCGCGAGCCGAAGCAACTCCCCTTAAGCCGGAGTGCTTTTTAATCTCTGGCAAAAGAATATTAAGGGCATAAGAACCTGCCCCGATCAGGCCGATGCCGGGGGCGGATCCTTTAGCAGGACTGACCGTATTTTCAATGCGTATGGGGATTTCTTCACGGGGGGCATAGCGGAGCAGCATTGCCCGTTTGCCGCCTTGTTTTTCAAGCAGGAGGTCGAAGGCTTGTGGCGCTTCCTCAAGGCTGAAGGTATGGCTGATCAACAGGGAGGGCTGCATTCTTCCTTCGGCAATCAGGTCGAGGAAAGCCTGCATATTGCGTTGGAGGGTCCAGCGCACCCACCCCGCCGGATAATCCTGTCCTTTCTCTTCATAGGCCGGGTCGTAACGCCCGGGGCCATACGACATCGACATTCTCAGGTCGAGCTCTTTGCGGTAGTAGTGCTTCCGCGAAAAGCCCGTAGGCACATTGCCCACCACCACTACCCTGGCTTTTTTCCCTGCCAGGATTCCCGCCAGTTCCACCGGGTCGGTAGAAGTACTTGATGCAGTAATAAGGATGGCATCGGCCCCGAGGCCACGGGTGTATTCGAGCACCTGCTCTTCCATTCCAGGCAGGCCTCTTTCCAGCGCCAGGCCAGCCCCCAGTTTTCTGGCTTCTTCCACTTTATCCATCTGGGTATCTATCCCGATCACACGTATTCCTGAGGCTTTGAGGATCTGCACACTCAGCATCCCCAGCAGGCCCAGTCCGATCACAACTACGGTACTGCCTGCCTGCACTTCGGCCTGGCGCATCCCTTGCAGGGCGATGGCACCCAGTGTAGTAAAGGCCGCATCTTCAAAGCCCACGCCGGGGGGAAGGCTTGCACACAGCCTCTCCGGTACGGCCACCACTTCAGCGTGACTGGCGCTGCTGCCCGCACAGGCTACCCTGTCGCCGGGACGAAGGCGGGTCACCCTGTCACCTACAGCCAATACCGTTCCGGCACAGCTATAGCCCAGGGGTGCCGGCGCTTCCAGACGGCGCATCACCATATTATAGGTGGCGCGCCAGCCCTGACGACGCGCCAACTTCCATACTTTCTGCACCTCTTCTTTTCGGGCCAGGGCTTTCGACAGATATCCCTTCCGGGCATCCTCGGCGGTTCGCCCTTCTGTACCGGCACTGATCACAGAACAGCGATTGGCCACCAGCACCTGCACGGGAGAGAGCAGGGGAACCGGAACCTCAGAAACTTCCATTTTGCCGTCAGAGAGGCGGTGGTGAAGTTGTTGCATAGCTTTGCGGACTTAAGGCAATGCGTAAAAATACGAAAAAGGGAAGGTGTGGCCTGATGCTGTTTCACCAATACGTGATTGTTCAATACTGTTGTTGGTGCCCAAGAATTTGCATTATTCTTTACCGGCTTTGTCATTGACTTATGATCCTTTCCTACATTTGAAAGCATATTCTATCGCTTTTATCAACACACCTGCACATATCCATCCCAAGCCTTTGACCGAGAGGATCCTTCGCTTCCTGGTCTATTTCGATCTGTTCAGCTATCCCCTGAAGAAGGATGAGATCATTGCATACCTCGGTCTGCATAATGAACAGACCAAAGAGGTGGAGCTGATCCTGCAAAAGCTCTTGTCTGCCGGCATCCTCTTTCAGTTTGGCCCATTCTATACTCCCCGAAATGAGGCCGGCCTTGCAGAGAGAAGAGAGAAAGGAAATCTGAGAACCCTCAGACGGATGCGTACAGCCCGGCGCTATTCCGGGCTGATTGCTTCTTTCCCCTTCGTCAGGGGAGTCTTTTTATCAGGCTCCATCTCCAAAGGCTTTATGTCGGAGAAAGACGACATCGACTACCTGATCGTCACCAAACCGGGCAGATTATGGATCGTCCGCACTCTACTGACGCTATTCAAAAAATTCTTTCTGCTTAACTCCTACCGCAATTTCTGCATCAATTACTTTATCGACAGCGACCACCTCCGTTTTCCCGGCGATGACCTCTATGCTGCCACAGAGGTGGCTTTTCTGATTCCCACCTACGGCCGGGAAGTATACAAGCGGGTACGGGAGGCCAATACCTGGGTACAGGCGTATTATCCTACTTTTCAGCAGGAGCAGGCTTTCGTTCTGAAGAAAGAGCCCTGGTATAAAAAGCCGGCAGAGCGTATCCTGGAAGGAAAGCCGGGAGATCGTCTGGAAGCCTTCCTGTTCAGGGAGTCAAGTCGTTTCATCCAGCGCCGGTACAGGCATATTGGAACGGAAGCATACCAGGAATCCTTCTCTCTCACCCCTTTTGAGATCCGCTATTTCCCCGGCCATACCGGGTTGGATATCCTGGCACGCTTTGAGGCGAAGCTGGAGGCAATGCGGCAATACCACTCTAAGCTGACGAGCTCAAATTCACGATAGGAATGACAAACAAAAAAGAGAGGCAGGTTTGGATCCTGGGCGGCACAGGGTATATCGGGTCAGCATTGCGGGATCATCTTTCCCAAGCTGGAGGACAGAAGCTGCACCTGCTGCTTCACCACCGGACAGCAGAGCACATTCAGGAAGCACACAACTGTTTTCAGGCAAGCCTGGCCGAAATTGATCCCATCTGGTTTGAGCGCTACCCTCCGGATGTGGTCTTTCATCTGGCCCGGCCGGCGGGGCGTCATCCCCTCACACGCTGGTACCGCTCACTGCAGGGCCAACAGGCCAACAGTCGACTGGCCGGGATGCTTGCCGCCCTGCCCAAACCCCCAATGGTGGTTTATGTTTCCGGATCATTGATGTATGGCTCACTGCCCGAAGGCTTCCTGGCCAATGAGCAGCAGCCTTTGCGCCCTGATGCCTATGCCGAGGCCTATTTCAGGAACGAGAAACCCTGGCTGGAGGCTGGACGGAACGGCATTCTGGACATCCGATTCGCCCGCCCCGGATGGATACTCGGGCCCGACTCCTGGTTCGAGCGATTTTTCTGGCAAGCATACCTCAGAACAGGTAAGGTGCCCTGCTATGGGGATGGAAAACAATGGATGTCGATCGTGAGCCTGAAAAACTGCGCCCTGCTGGTCGATGCCCTTAGCCGATACGGAAGCCCCGGACAGGTCCTGAATGTTTTCGGGATGCCCCCCCTCAGACAGGAATCCTTTTCAGAAAGCCTGGCAGGACTGTTAGGAAGCGGGGTGGAAAGGGTTCCGATGGACAGGCTGCAGAAACAGGAAGGTCCTACCACCGCCCGCGCCCTCACCCTCTCTATCCCTATGGAAAGCCAATACCCGGAGATATATGCTAATGCAGGGGTGGAAGAAGAGAAGCTTGCGCATCTTCTTTCAGACACCATCCGGCTTTTGAAAGACAAAGAGGCTGTATTCCCCAAATCGCCATAGCGGGGTTTTGTTCAGCATTTTATCCACCCACCAAAGCACCCGCCGGAGACGGCCCAAGCGGCGGTTCAGCCCGTGGTAATACCAGGCAGGATGAAGGATGCTGTAAGCCCTGCGCCGGATCAAATCAACATCCTGAAAGGCCCGTTGCACTTCGGAAGGACTGTAGCACCGGCTGGGAAGATACTGTGTGGGAGAATATCCACCCCATTCTTTGCGCAAACGGGAAAAGGCTGCACGAAAGCGAAATTTCAGGCTCTCGATGAACATCCCGGCCAGGTAATGCTTATTGACAAAGCTCAATACCATCAATCCTCCCGGAGTAGTAATGCTTGAAAGCGTGCTGGCCGCCACAGACAGGTCTTCCACCGTATTCAGCGCACCAAAAAAGACGTAAATCATATCAAAAGCCTTTCCAGGGAAAGCAGAAGCGATGTCTTCTACAGAACCCTGTGCGGCCCGGGCATTGGACAGGCCAAGTGATGTGATTTTTTCCCGGCTGATCCGGCACATCTCTCCGGAAATATCAATGCCGAAAACTTCGGCATCAGGATGGATACGGGCAAAATGAATCAGGTCGAGGCCGGTACCATACCCTATCTCAAGCATCCGGGAGAAAGGATATCGTTTTACTTCTTCCCTGAAATCCTGCCGTATGCGTTGCAGCACCGGATTCCGGAGGTAGCGGGCATCAAAATCTCCGGCATCGGCATCGTAATAGTCTTCAATCTGCCGGTAAAAACTGGTCTTCTTCATAAGGCGTTGCATTCAGGATCAGCCAGGCCGCCATTCCCCAAAAGAGGAAGGCAAATTTATCCGTGGTGAGGAAATTATTGACGAAGGCGTGAAAAAAGTAGGTAGCCAGAGCACTGTAAGCGATGACTGCCTCCCTTCTTTTCGGGCCCCTCATTCTTCGGAAGGCGAGCCAGGTCCAGCGACCTATAATGATAATCCAGCCAGCCAGGCCGGCTATCCCCATCTCACTCATCGCGAGTAAATATTCCGAATGCGCCGTTCCACCGGAATTTTCGGGTATGTCGTATGGATTGGTCACGGTAAGGGGATTAAAGAAAGCCGAATCCTGATATGGAAGATAAGTGAACTGATAGGTGCCGGGGCCGAATCCCGTCCAGGCTTTATCGCGAAACATTCCCCAGGCAGCGGTCCAACGGTTCAGGCGTTCCAGGTTTGAAACATCTGTAGAGATATTGCCTACAGAACGCGTGCGATCCAGAAGACCTGCGTGGGAATCATAGGAAACTGCTTTTATCTCCTGCATTTTCTTCAGAAGGGTATCGCGTTGCCCGTAAAGGAGGGTAAGCAGCACAAGCCCTCCTATCAGCAAATGCCCTGGTCGCAAATGCCAGCGCAGCATCAGAAAAACCATCGCCCCGAAAACCAGGCTGAGCAATCCCGCACGGCTGTTACTCAGCAATACCAGGGCGATACAAATCAGTCCGGGAATCAAAGCGGCCAGTTTTGGAAAAAGACCGGAAGCCCGCCAAGACCTTGTCAGCCAATACAATCCAAGCAGGGCGCCAGCCGCGGCAAAAAGAGTATGATCTTTATAGAAAGGACGAAATATGCCCCTGACCACCACCGGATTCCAGTCCCACTGCCCAAAACGATACACCGACCACAGACTTACTGCGAACAAGGCCAGGGTGTATAGCAGTATGAGTTGATGAAAAAAGGATGTTTTTCGCTGTATGAGTACTCCCAGATAGAAGAAGAAAACGACAATGTACAGCAGGTTTACCAGGCTGAACTTAAAAGAGATAAAAGGCATTGTTGAAAAGGTAAGGCTCAACAGAAAGGCCAGGGCAAAAGGCAGGAGCCAACGAAATTCTTTTCCCGGGATACGACGGAAAAGGTTTGGATCGCGCAGCCATTCCAACAGCAACATCAGTATGGCAGGCAACAGCATCAGCTCAGTCGGGAAAAAGATACGTACTCCCTCTGTTATCTCTGATTCCAGAGAGAAAGGCATCAGGAAGGCCATCAAGCCAAAATAAAGATATTGCCATTTAAAATGGATCAGTATCCAGGCGGAGGTAAGGGCAAGGACACCCAGGGGAAGACTCCAAAGCAGGGGTTTCTGCAGGGAAAACAAAAAGAGCAAGCTTATTCCGGCAGCCAGGACCACAACCAGGAGAAAATCCTTTCTTTTTTCTGCCGCCGGCATCAGTAGCTTCTCTTCAGGATCTGAACAGCCAGATACAACAACAGAAAACCAATGGATCCGGCCAGGGCCAGAAGGAGGCGCGGGGGCCATACAGCTTCGTGCGAAGGAATGGCCGGTGAAATAACATATACCTTCGGCAGGTCAATTTCGAGGCTTTTGCTTAAGCGCTCATAGTGATTGCGTAGGGCTGTCAGCTCATACAGTTCTGCCTCGTAAACCGTACGCTGCCGGTATGTCAAAGGAAGGTCGTCCTTGTCCTTCAGATCCGGAAGCGTGTCGGAAATACCCATACGTGCTTCCAGATGAGCGATCTCTTCCTGCTTCTTTTGGTAGAGATCCCGTGCAAAATCAAGCGCAATCAGGCGGTTTTCCAAAAGAATATCCTGTTTGATGATATCGCCCAGGGCTACCACCGCATTGGCAAGTTGTGCCGACTTCTCAGCATCCGGACTGTGCATCCTGACCAGAACAGAGCCGTAACGCGTCTTCTCCACCTGCATCCGCTTGCGCATCTTGCTGTAATAGGCACTCAGGGCCCTGGGATCTTTCCTCGACAAATTCCATTCCTCCATCAATCCAAAACGATGATCGAGGCTGTCGAGCAAACGACTGGATTGCAAAATCTGGATGTGTCCATCTATTTCCGCATTGCTGCCAAATCCAATCCCCTGCTGGTCGTACTGCTTGTGAAAAAGAGTCAAAGGAACAAAAACCAGCGTCTCGGATGCATAGCGGGCTTTGACAATCAAGGGGGAAGTGATGAAATATACCAGAAGAAAGGTAAGCAGACTTCCAAAAATCAGCCAGCGCAACACCGCAGGCTGCGTGATCCATTTCAAATCATTCTGAGGAGGGTGCATAAGTGAAAGGTTTTCGCTGGGAAATAAAAAAAACCGGAAGTAAATATATGCATTACATCCGGAGTAATCATTTGATACAAAAAGATTTACCCGAACTGGGCCTGTATAGGGGCCCGGAGGGCTAAAACTACTTACTGGTACAAGGCAGAAGTATCCACGAAAATGAAATATTCCCGGATCTTGTCTCCCTCCATTTTGAAAGTATTGGCGAAGAATACAGTCAGGGTGGTATCATCGTGTCGGGTATAGGTAACACGGCCATTCATCAGCCTCACCCCTTCTGCTTCCCAAACTTCTATCTGGTCGTGCTTAATCGCTTTAATGGATTGAAAGAATCCCCCCACAAATGCTTCAATCTGATTACGTCCCTCCACCGCCGGCATATTACCGAAACGAAAAACGGCATCATCTGTCATAAAAGATGCAAAACGCGGGGCGTCAAATTGGTCAATGGCCTCAAAAACCTGCAGGATATCATTTTTATTCATCATTGTTTGTTTTGGTAAGATAAGGATAGTCTGTTCACAAAAGGAACAGGCAAAAAGCTTTAAACAAGTTTCGGCGCTTTTGGTTTATTTCCTGACAGTATTCCCGGCTCACGAAGACTGCCGGTATTGTCCCCGCCATATCCTACGGGGCATTCATAGAAATGGCATCAGGCGAAAGAATATTTCTAACTTTGGGAAAATTCCCGCGATGAGTTTGCTTCGGATATTTGTTGTGGAAGACGATCGCCTCTACGGGGAGATGCTGCGGTATCATCTTTCAAAAGATCCGGAGTGCGAGGTAAGCTTATTTACGAGTGGGTCGGAATGCCTGCGTAACCTGCAGAAAAAGCCGGATATGATCTCCCTGGACTACAGCTTGCCGGATATTTCAGGATTGGAAGTCATCCGCAGGATCAGGGATTTTGATCCTGAGCTGCCGGTGGTCATCGTTTCCGGACAGGAGGATGTGGGGACAGCCATCAACCTGCTGCGTGAAGGCGCTTACGGCTATATCGTCAAGGATGCCGATACCCGCGAACGCCTGTGGGGAATATTGCGGAACCTGAAGGAAAGAATGGCCCTGAAGCAGGAAATCAGTGCCCTGAAAGAAGAGATCGGGAGAAAGTATGTATACAACAAGGTCATCAAAGGAAACAGCCCGGCAATCAAACAAATTTTCAGTTTGATAGAAAAAGCCATTGAGACCAATATCACTGTATCCCTGACGGGAGAGACCGGGACGGGGAAAGATCTGGTAGCCAAAGCCATCCACTACAATTCATCCCGCAACTCCAGGCCCTTTGTGGCGGTGAATGTGACGGCTATACCCGGCGAACTGATCGAAAGTGAGTTTTTCGGCTATGAGAAAGGGGCTTTTACCGGCGCCCATAACCGAAAAATAGGAAAATTTGAAGCCGCTTCAGACGGTACCCTTTTTCTGGATGAGATCGCTGAGATGGACCTGAGTATGCAGGCCAAACTCCTGCGTGTCTTACAGGAAAAAGAGTTTACCCGGGTGGGGGGGAATGAGGTCATCCCGATGAAAGCCCGCCTGCTTGTGGCTACCAACAAGGTGCTGTCTGAGGAGGTGAAGAAGGGCAATCTGAGGGAAGATCTTTACTATCGTTTGCTTGGCTTGCCGATTGAATTGCCGCCGCTGCGGCATCGTGGACAGGATATCATACTGCTGGCACGGCATTTCGTGGATGCATTTTGTGAAGAGAACGGAATAAAGCCCAAAAGACTGGCCCAGGATGCACAGGAGAAATTACTGGCATATCCATATCCCGGAAACGTGCGGGAACTGAAAGCCATCGTGGAACTGGCAGTGGTGATGGCCCCCGGCCATAGCATTGAAGCTAAGGATATTTCCCTCAACTCGGGTCACCTCCCGGGCGATTTCCTGCAGGAAGAGAAAACCCTGGAGGCCTACACAAACGAAATCATTTCTTACTATCTGAAAAAGTATAACCACAATGTCAAAGAAGTAGCCGCCAAGCTGGGTGTGGGAAAATCCACCATTTACCGCCTGCTTCAGGCCAATAAAATCAAACTATGAGCAAAGGCCGCCCTCAATATAACCTGAATCATCTGCGTGACCTGCTGGACGGGGATGAAGAAGCCCTCCGGAATATGATCAGGGTATTCGCTTCCTCCTCCCCGGATATCCTCGCAGAATTGAACCGGCATTTTCAGACTGAAAACTGGGAATCCCTCGCCAATACAGCCCATAAGTTAAAGTCCTCCATCGATCTTTTTGATATCAGTGAACTCAGGGCATCCATCCGGGAGATCGAGTCGCTGGCAAAAGCCGGATCCGGTTCTGCCGCTGTACAGCCCCTGATCGATAGGCTGAATGTGGTTATGCAACTGGTTTTTGATGATTTGGAGAAGCAGATCGACTGACAGAAATAGCAAGGCTTCTCTCTTCCCTCCCGCCCTTCTTTAACATCCATTGCATATATCTTTTTAAATATGTGCTATGCTTCTTATCTTTGTAAATCAAAGAAAACCAGCAAAGATGGATATGGAGCCCCTGGAGATTTACAAAACACGCCATAAAGTCAGGATCGTCACTGCCGCCTCTCTTTATGATGGACACGATGCAGCCATCAACATTATGCGGCGTATTATGCAGGCTTCCGGTGCCGAGGTCATTCACCTGGGACACAATCGTTCTGTTCACGAAATCGTGCATTGCGCGGTGCAGGAAGATGCGCAGGCTATCGCCATCACCTCTTATCAGGGGGGGCATATTGAGTTTTTCAAGTATATGTACGACTTGCTCCGGGAGCAGGATGCAGGCCATATCAAGATCTTTGGTGGAGGCGGAGGGGTAATCCTTCCAGAGGAAATTGCTGAACTTCACGCTTATGGCATTGCCCGCATATTCAGTCCGGACGATGGCAGAAAAATGGGCTTGCAGGGAATGATCAACCTGGTGTTGGAAGGAGCTGATTTCCCCTCGGGGGATATGCAAAACATCGGGATCGAACAGATTTATGCCCGCGATTACCGGGCTTTGGCTCGCCTGGTTTCCGCGGCTGAAAACCGCAAAGAAGAGGTACAAGACGTCCTGGATACCCTGCACCGGGCCGGTTGCAGGAACGAAGTGCCTGTGCTGGGCATTACCGGTACAGGAGGGGCAGGCAAGTCTTCGATGATCGATGAGATCACGCGTCGTTTCCTGGAAGCCTATCCTGAAAAAAACCTGGCCATTTTGTCGGTAGATCCCAGCAAACGCAAGAGTGGCGGGGCTTTGCTTGGCGACCGCATCCGGATGAATGCCATCGACAACCCCAGGGTCTTTATGCGCTCCCTGGCCACCCGTCAGGCGAACCTGGCTATGTCGGCGCACATCCGTGAAGCCCTTTGTATTATGCGGGCCGCCAATTTTGATCTTATCATCCTCGAAACAAGCGGGATAGGACAAAGCGACACTGAGATCATTGACCACAGTGATGTTTCTCTCTATCTGATGACCCCGGAGTACGGGGCAGCTTCCCAACTGGAGAAGATTGATATGCTGGACTTCGCCGATGTGATTGCCATTAACAAATTCGACCGCCGTGGTGCCCTGGATGCTTTGCGGGATGTACGGAAGCAATACCAGCGAAACCACCGGCTTTTTGATCAGGATACGGAATCTATGCCGGTATTCGGCACGATGGCTTCCCGCTTCAATGATCCCGGCACCGATGCTTTATTTGCCGCCCTGATGAAAAAGCTGAACGTCTTCGGGAAGAAGTTTCCGGAATGGGAAAGAAGCGAAGCCCACGATCCCGGTGCAGAAGTGCATATCATCCCCCCCCGCCGGGTGCGCTACCTCAGTGAGATCAGTGAAACCATACGCACATACAACAAAGAGGCGGAACAGGAAAGCGAAGCAGCCGCTCTTGTTCAGCATCTGGAAGCGGCTGCCGGCCTGCTCAGCGATGCAAGCCTTTCGGAAAAGCTGCGCGAGGAAATCCGTAGCCGTAAAGCCAGATTGAAACCAGAGACCCTGGAGGTGCTGAATGCCTGGCCGGAATGGAAAAAGGCATACCGTGAAGAGGTGTATACCTATCGTGTCAGGGGAAAAGATATCCCTGTGGAAACCACCACCCGGAGTCTTTCAGGAACGCTGGTTCCCAAAGTAATCCTTCCGGGATACCACAGCTGGAAGGACATTGTGCGCTGGACGATGCTGGAAAACCTCCCAGGTCGCTTCCCTTATACCGCAGGGGTGTTCCCTTTCAAGAGGCAGGGGGAAGACCCTACCCGGATGTTTGCCGGGGAAGGAGGGCCTGAACGGACCAACAAAAGGTTCCATTACCTCTCGGAAGGAATGCCTGCGGTCAGGCTTTCAACCGCCTTTGATTCTGTTACCCTCTACGGAGAAGATCCTGGAGAACGCCCCGACATTTATGGAAAGATCGGAAACGCCGGTGTTTCCATTGCCACACTGGATGATGCCAAACGGCTATACAGCGGCTTTGATCTCACAGATCCAAAGACTTCCGTGTCGATGACCATCAACGGACCGGCGCCTACCCTGATGGCCTTCTTTCTCAATACGGCTATTGACCAGCAGTGTGAGCGGTACGTCCGTAACAATGGATTGACGGAAGAGGTAAAAGCGAAAATCGCTGCCATCTTTGATGCCAGGGGGCAGGAGCAGCCTGTGTATCACAACGCCCTCCCCGCCGGCAACGATGGCTTCGGCCTGCTTCTGCTGGGGATCTCCGGTGATCAGGTGCTGGAAAAGGAAGTGTATGAAAAGATCAGGAGGGAGACCATAAGCAAGGTCAGGGGCACAGTGCAGGCGGATATTCTGAAGGAAGACCAGGCCCAGAACACCTGTATTTTTTCCACGGATTTCTCCCTGAAATTGATGGGCGATGTGCAGGAGTACTTCATTGAGAATAAAGTCAGGAATTTTTATTCCGTCAGCATTTCCGGTTATCATATTGCAGAAGCCGGTGCCAATCCTATCACCCAGCTGGCCCTTACCCTGGCCAATGGCTTCACCTATGTGGAGTATTACCTTTCAAGAGGGATGCACATTGATGATTTTGCGCCCAATCTCAGTTTTTTCTTTTCCAATGGCATTGATCCGGAGTATGCGGTAATGGGCCGGGTGGCCCGCAGCATCTGGGCCAAAGCGATGAAGTTGAAGTATGGCGGCAATGAGCGCTCGCAGATGTTGAAATACCATATTCAAACTTCCGGCAGATCGTTACACGCCCAGGAGATTGCTTTTAATGATATCCGGACTACCCTGCAGGCTTTATATGCCATCTATGATAATTGTAACAGCCTGCACACCAATGCTTATGATGAGGCCATCACCACCCCAACGGAAGAAAGTGTCCGTCGGGCGATGGCCATCCAGCTCATCATAAACAAAGAGCTGGGGCTGGCCAAGAATGAGAATCCGCTGCAGGGTTCCTTCATCATCGAGGAGCTGACCCGCCTTGTCGAGGAAGCGGTACTGGCAGAGTTTGATCGTCTGACGGAACGCGGGGGAGTACTTGGAGCAATGGAGACGATGTACCAGCGAGGCAAAATCCAGGAAGAATCGATGTTTTATGAACACCAAAAGCACAGCGGTAAGCTGCCAGTGGTAGGGGTGAACACCTTCCTTTCTTCCGAAGGGTCTCCAACCATCATTCCCGGAGAGGTCATTCGTGCAACAGAGGAGGAGAAGCAGCGGCAGATTGCCAATCTCCTTAAATTTCAACAGATATGGGAGGAGAAGGCTCCCCCGGCCCTGCGGGAATTGCAGCAAGGAGCGATGCAGGGGAAGAATGTCTTTGCAGCCTTAATGGAGACAGTAAAATATGCCAGCCTGGGACAGATCACCGACGCCCTTTTCAGGGTTGGCGGGCAGTATCGCAGGAATATGTAAAGAAAAGGACTGTCATCCTATGGTGATCCGCTCCTCATAGGCTTTTGAAGGTCTTTCAGAATTCATTTCGAATATTGAGATTCCAAAAAAGCCTTGTGTACGCTTAAATACGATGAGATCACAAACAGCTTAGCTTGGAAGCAAGACGATTACGATGCTTTGTTCGGACTTATTCCACCAGCCTGCCGGGATCAGGTACAGGCGCTGTATCCGCAGGTCTTGCAAACCAGACAGCCTTCCTGATACACCATATTGGTATCGTCTTCACATTTGGGGCAGGCCTTTACCGCAACCGCTTTGGTTCCATCCGGGATGAACTTTTTCAATGCCCTTTCGATGCCGTTCTTCCAGGTGGTGATGGAATCGGAACGCAGATCAAGGGTATTGATCACGTGCACCACAAACTGCAGGGGCATTCCGTGGCGCAGTATCCCGGAGATCAGTTTGGCATAATTCCAATACTCTTTGTTGAAAGAGCGGGAGAGGCCTTCCATTGTCACCTTGTAGCCGTGTCGGTCTTCGTACTGAAAATCATAGCGGCTTTGGCCCTTATCTGATTTGCTCTTGATAATCCATCCTGTTTCTACCCAGGAAGGCACGAGGAAGTCATCGGCTTTTCCTGTAAAAATCTCATAGGGCCGGTCGTTGTATAGACCCACAAAAGCAATCCATTTTTCATAATCGTTTTGGAACCTAACCACCTCGGCGGGTAGGCGCTGCGGACGTTTAGGGGCATCGGTTTCTCCGAACACATTGTCTTTCTTTTTCTCTTTCTCGGCAGAAACGAGCACTCCACTGCGTGATCCGTCGCGGTATACCGTCATTCCCTTACACCCGCTTTCCCAGGCTTCCTGATAGATCTTGCCGATGGTCTCTTCCTGGATCTGCTCCGGAACATTCACTGTGACGCTGATGCTGTGATCCACCCATTTCTGCACAGCACCCTGCATCCTTACTTTTTCCACCCAGTCGATTTCGTTGGCTGTCGCCTTATAATAGGGTGACTGGGCGATGATTTCCTGCAGGGCCTCATCACTGCTGTGGCTCACCTCATCCACATCATAGCCGTTTGTGCTAAGCCAGGTGACGAATTTGTGGTGGAAGACATTGTACTCCTCCCAGGCGTCCCCCACCTTATCCCTGAAGGAAATTTTGACGTCCTTGTCGTTGGGATTCACTTTCCTGCGTCTCTTATACGAAATCAGATAGGCCGGTTCCAGTCCGGAAGAGGTTTGGGTCATCAGGCTGGTGGTGCCGGTTGGCGCAATGGTGAGCATTGCGATATTGCGACGGCCATAGCGGCGCATATCTTCATACAAGCCCGGGGCAGCTTCCCGAAGACGTTGTATGAAGGGGTTGTTCTTTTCTCTTTCCACATCAAAAAGCGGGAAAGCCCCCCTTTCACGGGCCATCGTAACACTGGAGGAATACGCTTCAATGGCAAGCAGTTTATGAACCTCTGCCGAGAAGCTGGTTGCCTGTTCGGTTCCGTATCGGGTTCCCAGGGCAGCCAGCATATCGCCTTCTGCCGTAATCCCCAGGCCTGTACGTCTTCCTTCCAGGGCCTTTCTCCGGATGTTGAGCCAAAGATTTCTTTCTATGGCTTTGATCTCTTCCGCTTCCGGATCGCTGTCGATTTTCTCCAGAATACGGTCTATCTTTTCCAGCTCAAGGTCGATGATATCATCCATCATCCGCATTGCGTAGCGCACGTGCCGGCTGAATTTCTCGGAGTTGAATGTTGCTTCAGGAGTAAAGGGAGAATCCACATAACTGTACAGGTTGATCGCCAGCAGGCGGCAACTGTCGTAGGGACACAGAGGAATCTCTCCGCAGGGATTGGTGGAAACCGTCTTAAAACCCTGATCGGCATAGCAATCAGGAACGGATTCTTTGATGATGGTATCCCAGAAAAGGATGCCGGGTTCTGCCGATTTCCAGGCATTGTGCACAATCTTCTTCCACAGATCCCTGGCTCGGATCGTTTTTGAATACAGCGGATGATCTCCTTCCAGGGGGAACTGCTGGACAAAGTCACTGTCGCTGACCACAGCCCGCATAAACTCATCAGTAATCTTAACGCTCACATTGGCACCGGTCACTTTGGTGGTATCCATTTTAGCATCAATGAAATGCCCGGCATCGGGATGTTTTACAGAAACGGTGAGCATCAGAGCGCCGCGGCGGCCATCCTGTGCCACTTCCCGGGTGGAGTTGGAGAAACGCTCCATAAAAGGAACGATACCCGTGGAGCGCAGCGCCGAATTCATCACAGGACTGTTGTTGGGTCTTATGTGCGAGAGATCGTGCCCCACTCCTCCGCGTCTTTTCATCAATTGTACCTGTTCCTGGTCGGTTTTCAGGATGGCACCGTAGGAGTCAGAATTTGAATCATTGCCAATCACAAAGCAGTTGGAAAGGGATACAATCTGGTAATTATTTCCAATGCCGGACATAGGGCTTCCCTGGGGAACGATATAGCGAAAGCCTTTCAGTAAGTCATAGATGAGAGTCTCACTCATCGGATTAGGATACTTCTGCTCAATTCTGGCGAGTTCCCGGGCAATACGCCGGTGCATATCGTCCGGGCTCAATTCATAGAGCTTTCCCAGGCTGTCTTTCAGGGCATACTTGTTCACCCATACTTTGGCAGCCAGGTCATCGCCTTTAAAATAATCTGTGGCAATACGGGTGGCTTCATTAAAATCAAATCCTCCTTCCGGCACTTCCGGAACGGGAGAAAGAGGTGGAAGGAGGTCCCGGGGCTGCTCTTCCGCTTCCTGCACGCTTGCTTCTTCAATCAATACCTCTGGTTCTGCCGGCTGCGGCCGCTGTCTCTTTTCCATCACTTTTTCATAAAAATCTTTATCCTTAAGCTCCTTCCCGACTATTGACGGCTGTTCTGCTGCGGAGAATAAATCACTACCCATAATACATAAGGGTTTGGTAATCAGTTAATAATGCTGTTTTCGGGGGCTTCTACCCTGCGGAAAATTTTCGAAAACTAAGATACGCAGGCTTTTTCTGGGGGGTCAAATAGGGTTTTCAACAAAGACAAGCAGGGAAGACATAAATCTTTGAAATCAAACTGCTAATCCTTTGAATAAGTCCTGAACAATGCGGTATTACTGACTCTCTTTGGTTTGCTTCTGAATACCAGTAATATCGGGGCTTTTCTGATGCCAGGGTGTGGATTGGCAGTCCGCAGTTCATCCGGAAAAGGACAAAAGGGGTTTTCGGGATAAGTCAAGGGGTGAAAGGGATGCTTATTAACACTTTTAATGTTCATAATCAAGGGACAACAAGCCGGCAGCCTTTTCCCGGCCTTCAGCGTCCGAAGATCAGATGGGCTCCCATCGCCAACAGGAATAGCCCGAAGATTTTTTTCATCGTCACCACCGGGATATGCAGTGCCATTTTAGACCCGAAATAGCCTCCGATAAAAAATGCTGCAGCGATAATAAGGGCATACTTGAGATTCACTTCACCGGCACGATAATAATTATATGCTGCCAGCAATCCGATGGGGGGCAACATCACTGCAAGGCTGGTTCCCTGCGCGCCGTGCTGGCTCATCCCCAGCAGGAAGAGAAGTCCTGGTATTATGATAATGCCACCACCCACACCAATCAGGCCGCCCAGCATTCCGGCTGCAAGGCCGATCAGGACGAGAATAAAAACACTCTGTACATCCATAGCAATGGTTTTAATTGAAAGACAAAGCTTTCCCGTTCAGAAATCCAGGCTGAGGGAAAGGTAAAACACGGATGACTGAACCTGACGGTCTTCAATGCCCCAGGCCCAGTCGGCACGAACAAAATAGCCCAGCAGCCGGCTTCGGAGGCCAAACCCAAAGCCCCCTACCAGGGGGTCTTTTTGTTCTTCCAGGGTCACCGTGATCGGGCCATCCCGTATTACCCGGGTGAAGAGGGAGTTTTCACTGGAATAAGGATCCCAACCTGTCCAGGCTGTCCCAACATCTCCAAATCCAAGCACCTGAAAATGGTTGAAAAAATCAGAACGGATAGGCCGGTTAGCGAAATAGCGGAAGAGGGGGAAGCGGATCTCGCTGTTTAAAAGGAGAAAACTGTTGCCGTTCCGGATGTTCTGATGGAAGCCCCTCATATTTGTTCCCAGTGTCTGGTAGGCATAATTCTGCGACAGATCGATGGGTGTTTCCTGATTGAACTTGGGAAACAGCCAGTTGTCCACTCCGCCCAGATAATAAATCAGTTTATTGCTGCCGAAGGATGTGGAGGCTGCCAGCCGGTTGGCCCAGATCAGGCTGCGGTGCAGGGGGGTATAATGACGAAAATCCATCCCCAGCACGACCAGGTCGCTTTGATTGTTCTCAATCTGGCGATAATATTCTCCAAAGATCTTAAAGCGCAACCCATAGTAGAGGTTAAGCCCTGGACTCCGGGTAGCATCGTAGATGTATTCTCCTTTCAGGGCGGCCCAGTTGCGCATAAAATTGGGTTCACGGAGGCTTTGCTCTTCCAGGGCCAGGTATACTGCCCGGTCGTTGCGCAGTATGGCGCTGCCCCTGACTGCTGCAACCGGACTGAAAGGCCATTTCAGGATATAGTGAAATTCGTGTACCTGGTGCCGGATAAGGCTGTAGATGGGATTGAATCCCTCTTCTTCCACCACCTGTCGGTGAAATACAAATTCTTTATCCAGGCGTGATTTCAGCTTACTGAAGCTGAGCAGGTATTCATTGTTGCGGAGGTTGGAAGAAAGTCGGACACCTCCGGTAATCCGGTAATCTTCGAGCAGATCGGCAGCCCCTACCTTAAGCAGGGCATTCAGCCCCGGATTCAGAAAAATGGGCTGTCCTCCTCCGGTAAATGCCTGATAATTGCTGTTGAGAAAGGCAAAATCCAACTGGCTCACCAACTCATTGATTCCGTAAGCCACGTAGTAGTTTCGCTGTTTAGGCAGGGCGGCGGCCAGGCGGATCGGCACGGCACTTTCCCCGTTTTCATTTGTGCGGGGTAGCTCCAGGTTGAGATTGATGAATGCCTGACGATCGAAAGTATAATTGCGGATGTCAATCCTTCCGGTATCCTCCCCGCTCATTGTTCCCTCCCTGACGGTCTGGAATCGCACTTTGCGCCGGGAAGGAGGCGCTTCCGGCAGGCTGTCGGCCTGCATTCCCTCCCACTCCTCATCCAGGCTGGTCCTGAAGTCGGTTTGGTTCAGCTTGAGCCGGGGGGATTCCCCAGCGGGTAGAAAGGAGGTCAAAAATAAGCGGCTGTACCCGTTGCGGTAAACGATGGCGGCTTTTTTGCCTGTAAGGGGAGACAGGCTGTAGTCGAGCAGGTTTCGATCATAATCCGTAAGCGGGAAAGCATCGGTGAAATAGCGATAATGCACTGCCGTGTCTATATAGCTGATGGTACTGTCGAAACGGCCAACATAGCGATTGAAAATTCCATTTTCATCACTCAGGTATGAAAAATGCCCTTCATCCAATGCCCTGGGCATCCTTTCATCTGCCAGAGGGGTGCGGGTAATGCGCCGGAGTACATTGTGCCGGCGTGTGTAGTCATAGACGAAGAGGTCGTGGTACTCCTGTACATCCTGCGGGAAGTAGGGTAGTCCCGGACGCAAGGTGTCTCCCGGACGGTTGGAAGAAAAAATGATGCGGCTGGAATTGCGGATGAAGCGTGGATTCAGGTCGTCGTATATGTCATCGGTAAGCTGGTCAATGGTACGGGAAGCAATATTGTACACAAAAAGATCTGACTGTCCTTTCTGCACTGCCGAAAGGATAAAGAGCCGGCCATCGTGGGAATAACTGAAATCGGTGATCTTCTCAAATCGATAGAAGGGAAGGGCATCTTTTCGCCGGTTCGAGGGCTGATAATAGTGCAGGAATATTTTTCCTTTGGCTTCGGTCATAAAAGCCAGGATTTTGCCATTGGGATGCCAGTTCAAAACAGGATAACTATAATCCGTTTTTTCGTCCAGCTTCCATCCTCCTTTGGCCACTTTTCGTGTTTTCTCTGATTCTGTATCATACACCCACAGGATATATCGCCCCAGTTCATTGGTCACATAGGCCAGGTATCGGCCATCCGGGCTCAGGCGGGCCTGGGTATAGACACGCTCTGTTTTGGGTTTTTTCCCAACTTCCTGCATTTCCTCCGGAAAACCCCTCGCCTCAAAGCCGTCATAATTACGCCAGTAAAAATCAAGCCAGTTGTTGACAAGGTTTTTAAATGAGGTTCCCAGTACAAAGAGAAAACCACTCTCTACATTCTTCGAAACCTTGGTCATATAGACAATATCCGGAATGCTGCGTGCTCCGTGCTCTATTTCAATGTAGCGCCAAAGGCTGTGGCCTGCATAGATGGCCTCTTCGCCGCTCAGGCGGTTGAACTTATCGTATCTCCCCGTGAGCACCCCATCGCGTACCCTGCTGTCAATGCCTGTGTTCCAGCTTTCGGCAAAATAGCTCACCAGGCCGTTGACATACCAGTCGGGGAGTACCAGTAAGGTATTGCTGGTCACCTGAGAGGTGATGGATCCGCCGTAGAGCATCTCGTCAATCAGCACCCGGGCGATTCCGTAGCGGATCTGGCGCTCAAAGTCCCGGTGATCTCCGCTGAAATAGAGGAATACTTTTCTTCCGATAATATGGGTGATTCCCCCGGTATTATACTGGGCCTCACTCATCAGGCCGATATTGCTCTGCTTGAGGTCGGAAAGGCTGTTGTATATGATGAACTGTATCTGATCGCGGAGGTTGACCTCAAGGCGGCTTTCCAGCAGCGGGATCTGCTCCTGGGCGTACTCAGCAGTGAAGGTGGCCAGCTCCCGGCCATTCAGGTAGAAATACGTTTCAAAGCGGTCGAAGCGATAATAAAACCATTGAAACTCGCTGTACTGCACCCGGTTTTTCCCAAAGGTCATCTGAGAACCATTGTAAAACTGGGCCTGGGCTGAGGGCGTACACCACAGCCCGGCAAGTCCGAGCCACACCAGCAAAAGGTGCAATGGTCTTTTCATTCGTCGATCAAGATGCATTTTCAGCTCCAGAATGGCATACAAAGGTAGGGCAATTTATGTAAGTTTGTGGAAAATCCCCCTTACAATGCAGCTGCAGGTTTTTTCATTTAATCCTTTTCAGGTCAATACTTTAGTCCTTTGGAACGAAGCCAGGAAAGCCTGGGTCATCGATCCGGGAATGTATGGACAAGAAGAAGAACAGCTTTTCCATCAATGGGTTCAATCCAATGGTTTATCGCTGCAAGCCTGCCTGCTGACCCACGCCCACGTGGATCACTGCCTGGGGGTGGACTATCTGCGAAAAGAATATGGCCTGGCCTTATGGGCACACGTGGATACGGGCTTTTTTCTGGAAAATGCGGTTGAACACGGCCGGGTGTATGGATTTGAGGTAGCCCCTCCCGGTTTGCCGGATGTGTTGCTGGAAGGTCAGCAGCGCTTGCAGCTGGGAGACACGGAAGTAGCGTTGCTGCATACCCCCGGACACGCCGATGGCAGCCTGTGCTATTATCTTCCATCCCAGCAAATCCTCCTCGCCGGGGATGTATTGTTCCGGGAGAGTATCGGGCGCACAGATCTACCTACCGGTGATTTTGACCTGCTGATCGGCAGCATCCGCGAAAAACTCCTGGTGCTTCCACCTGAAACGAGGGTTTTTCCGGGTCACGGACCCCATACCACCATCGCCAATGAAATCGCCCGTAACCCTTTTTTGTCATAAAATTGCAGCCGGATTCGCATCCGTAAAATTGATCAATAAAGAATAACAAGCAGTATATGGATCTGTATATCATCATCATCTTTCTGGGTTTGCTGATCTTCTTCTCGCACGCCTTCAATGAGTTGTTCGATAAGACCAAGATTCCCAATGTGCTCTTGCTGATGCTGATCGGAATTGTTCTGGGACCGGTAAGCGGGGTCATAACCAAGGATTTTTTCGGAGATCTGGGAGAAGTTTTCACCACCATCACCCTGATCGTCATTCTGTTTGAAAGCGGCGCTAACCTTAATCTCAAAGACATCCGTTCTTCTCTGGGTTCGGCCTCTTTGCTCACCATCATTAACTTTCTGGCCACCCTCGGGCTAACGGTCGTGATTGTCACCAGCTTTTTAGGTCTCGATATGGTCAGTGCAGCCTTTGTGGGTGCCATAATCGGGGGGACTTCTTCTGCAGTGGTCATTCCGATGGTGAAACAATTAAAGATGGGCTCGCGCAGCAGTTCCGTGCTGATCCTTGAATCAGCGCTGAGTGATGTGATCTGTCTGGTGGTAGGCCTGGCCCTGCTGGATGGGATGATGAGGGGTGTGGTCACTCCGGTTCACATCTTTGAGAAAATGTCCAAAGCCCTGCTTTTTGCAATCCTACTGGGACTGATGAGCGGGATCATCTGGTCAGGGCTGATCCGCCTGATCCGCAGCATCAAGAACTCTATGTTCATCTCCCTGGCCTTTGTTTTCGTGCTCTATGGAGTGGTGGAAATGCTGGGGTTTAATGGCGGTATCAGCATACTCACCTTCGGGATCATCCTCGGAAATATGGAACTGATCGGAAAGCATTCGTTCTTCAGGAAGGTCTTCCGTTTTAACGCCTCTACTTTCACCACATTTGAACGGGACTTCTTCAGCGAGATCGTGTTTATCGTTCAGACCTATTTCTTTGTCTATGTGGGAGTTTCTATCCGTGTAGGTTCTCCCCTGGTTTATGCCATCAGTCTGTTGCTGGTGATTCTGATCATTCTGGTCAGGATGCCCGGCATCCGTTTGCTGGCAGGAAATATGGTTACCAAGGCCGAGAAATCGATTATGTCGATTATGATGCCCAAAGGGATGGTTCCGGCCGTACTGGCATCCATTCCATTGCAGCAGGGGTTGGCACACGGACTGGTCATACAGGATTTGGGCTATTCAGTTGTCTTGTTCAGCATTGTGATTTGTTCATTTCTGGTGATCTTGCTGAAGATCCGCCCCGATTTCTTCGATTTCAGGAAGAAGGCCCCGGAAGGTTGGGAGGCCCTGGAAGAGGAAGAGGAAGAGGAAAACAAGCAGTAACCTGCTGCCTTCCTTACTCTTAATCCCGCTTTACCAGCCATTTTTGGGTCTCAAACCCGGCTCCTTTCACTTGAAGCAGGTAATGGCCTGGGGGTAGGTGAGCCACATCCAGTGTATGGTGAGGAGCAGAGATGACTTCCTTCCGGAGCAGTCTCCCTGTGGCATCGTAGAGATGGAATAGCATCGTAGCCTGGCCTTCACCCGGAAGGCTGATGCTTATCCTGTCTGTGGCCGGGTTTGGATAAATATGAAAAGCTGCCTGTCCTTTATCTGTCCATCCTGTGGTGAGGGAATCCGGGAAGATGCGATCAAAGTTCTCGGCATAGGCATAGCTGCCCCCGCAGGATGCCAGGGCATCCCAATTGATGCTCCAGGTCATCATCTTATTCACTTCCGGGTATCCCCCCGCCAGACTCAGGGAATAGTTACCGGGTTTGGGGCCTTCTCCACGCAGGTAGCTCAGTGCAGCTTTAACAGTAGCAGTATCGGTATAGCCTCCTCCGGCGGCTAACGGACAGGCGGGAAGTCCTACGGCAATCTTTTGGGCAGGCAAACCGGCAAAGTATCCGCCCGCCGTCTGGAATCCGGTGATCAGCGCTTCGCTCATCGCCACAATAAAATCTGCGGTGCCCTGGGTATATACCTGTTGATCAATACCATACATCGATCCGCTGTTGTAGAGCTGTACCATCAGGACATCGAGGGAATCGCGCAGGGCGTGGATTACAGGGAGATAGGCTCCCCAAATACCTCCATAGCCAGACATTCCGCCCTGCACATAAGCGGTTTCGGGCGCCATTGTCAGTACCATTCTTTTTTGAAACTGGGATTGATAGGTGGTCATAATCTGCCGGACAGCTGTGATGAGGTTCACAATTGGCGAATCGATGGGACTGCTGATGTTTCCTCCGCTAAGCAGGAGAGAAGCCCCTTCCAGGTCGATGTCGACCCCATCAAAACCATAAATGTTAAGGATATCCAGCATTGTACTGACAAAGGTGTCTCTCTCCATTGCATTATCGAGCGAAACCGGAGCGGTAGCGCCGCCGATGCTGATGAGTACCTGCTTTCCCTGGGCTTGCAGCGTTTGTACCTGCGACTGGAAGAGGGCTGTGCTGCCCTGATCCGGTTGGAAGCTCATTTTATAGTCGGTGCCGAATTCCGGAATGGCAAAAGCCACAATGACCACATCATAGCGTGGATCTACCAGGTTCAGCGGGATATAGGGGGCATTGACATCGTTCCAATTGTGCCAGTAGCCCAGGAGCTTTGACTGGCCTCCCTGGGCGGAGAGCCTTGCAGCGCAATACAGCCAGGCGATGCTGAGCAGGAGTAAAAAGAGGGTGGGTCTTTTCATCAGGATCGTATTGTGAACAGGAAGAAGCGAAAATAGAAAAAAGCCGGAATATCCCTGTCTCCAAACATTTCTTCCCATCATTGGTTTGCCTTTAAGGCAGACTCTTATTCGGTTCACCTCAGCCAAAGAAAGTGCCTATTTTTGTGTATCTCAGGAATGAAAAACCCACCCGTGAACCGACCAAAAGTTAAAAACGAATTGATCTGAACTCCTGGAGGAAAGCAACAAAAGAAGACCTTAACGAATTGTCTCACAGAACATTGAATGTTGAAAATTGAAACACCTCTTCCCAATGCCCCCAATCATTTCTCCATCTTCCCGGCTTGACTACCGAAGGGTTCCTTCTCACCGGGCCGTCTCGCATTTTCTTGATCACATCGTTGCCGGTATGTTTCCGTGTTTAGGTGACAACGGATATACCCAACAGCCTGATGGGGAGGCCCTCCGCCGGGAAATGCTTGCCCTGCTTTCCAGCTTTGACAGTGTAAGCTGCCGGGCAGAAGATTGCAGTAAGGCTTTCTTTGCCGGCTTACAGGAAGTATATGAGGCAGTACTGTTTGATGCCCAGGCAATCTGTGCCGGTGATCCGGCGGCAGGACATATCGAAGAAGTGATTCTCGCTTACCCCGGATTCTATGCGATTCTTGTTTATCGCCTTGCTCATCTTATGCACCGCCTCCACATTCCGGTGATTCCACGGATGTTTACCGAGAACGCCCACCGCCATACCGGTATTGATATCCACCCCGGCGCCCGGATTGGAAAATCATTCTGCATCGACCACGGAACCGGGATCGTGATCGGGGAAACAACAGTAATAGGGGATGAAGTCAAAATCTATCAGGGTGTTACCCTGGGGGCTTCGAGTGTAAGCAAGGAAAAAGCGGGGAAGAAGAGACATCCTACCCTGGAAGACAAGGTTATTGTATATAGCGGCAGCACCATCCTGGGTGGAGATACCCTCATCGGTCATCATAGTATCATTGGTGGAAATGTATGGCTTACGCATAGCGTAGCACCCTATTCACTGGTGATCAACCGTAGCGAGGTGCACCTGATTGACAAGAACCCGCAGGACGGAAATGTCCTGGATTTTGTTATATGATAGAAAGGAATTCTTATGAGAGTACAGCACATACTGGAACTGATTGGAAATACCCCGACTGTGCGCATAAACCGTTTGTTCGGATCTGAAATGGAAGTCTGGGTGAAACTGGAACGCCAGAACCCCGGTGCATCCATCAAAGACCGCATCGCCCTGGCAATGGTGGAAGAAGCGGAGAAGCAGGGTTTGTTAAGCAAAGACAGCATCATCATCGAGCCTACCTCCGGGAACACCGGCATAGGGATGGCCCTGGTATGCGCTGTCAAGGGCTACCGCCTCATCCTGGTGATGCCCGAATCGATGTCGGTAGAGCGCCGCAAACAAATGAAGGCTTACGGGGCCGAGCTGGTACTGACGCCCAAAGAGGGAGGGATGAAGGCCGCCATTGAAAAGGCGAACACCCTTCGTGAGGCACATCGGGGATGGATTCCGATGCAATTTGAAAACCCTGTCAATCCGATGACCCACGAAGCCTACACCGCCTCAGAGATCCTCTCGGATTTTCCGGAAGGCTTTGATTATATGATTACCGGGGTGGGTACAGGAGGCCACATCAGTGGAGTAGGAAGGGTACTGAAGACCCGCTGGCCGGAAATGCAGGTGCTGGCCGTCGAGCCGGCAGAGTCGGCAGTGATCGGCGGCGGTAGTCCGGGTCCGCACGGTATTCAGGGCATCGGTGCAGGCTTTATTCCGCGCAACCTCGACAGGGAAGTGCTGGATGGAAGTATCGCAGTAGCCCGACCCGAAGCACTTCATTATGCGCGCGAAGCTGCCCGGCAGGAAGGCTTGTTTGTCGGTATCTCCTCGGGCGCATCCCTGGCCGCCATCCATCAGTACCGCCAGCATCTGAAAGGCAAGCGTGTCCTGACTTTCGCCTACGACAGTGGGGAACGCTATATTTCGGTGGACGACTTTTTTGCCTGATTTCGGCCAAAGCTGAAGAAGCGAAAAACAGGGTGGGCAGGCTATAGTTTTGTCTATCTTCGCTCAAAGCATTCTGTTATGGCACGCATTTCCCTGGAAGGGATGGAGTTTTATTCCCATCACGGCTACTATCGCGAGGAACAGATTATTGGTACCCGTTTTATCATTGATTTTCATTTTGATGCAGATACAACTGAGGCCCAGCGTTCGGATGAGTTAAAGAAAACAGTGAACTACCATACGGTCTATGCAATGATCCGTAAGGAGATGGCTTTGGATTCCCGCCTGATTGAACACGTCGCCTGGCGTATCCTGAGTAAAGCCCACCAAAACTTTCCTGAGATCGGTTTCGCCCAGATCAAGATCAGCAAGATGAACCCGCCCCTGGGCGGACAGACGCAAAAGGTTTGTATTACCCTGTGTAGCGACGATTTAGGGGTGAAGTAGAAAGGGAAACGATCTTCGGCTTCCCTTCGTCTTCCCTTCGACTGCATTTCGGCAAAGCGCAGTGTAAACGCTCAGGGCAAGCAAGCGAGAGAAGCGGACCCTTCGGCTGCGCTCAGGGTACGCGAAAAGCGAGAAGCGGGAAACCTTATTCAGGCATTGACATATGACTTCTTACTTCTGAATTCTGCCTTATGACTTAAACAACTTGCTTTTTTTGGAGCGCCTCAGCCATTTTTACCACAGATAACACGGATTACCACAGATTAAGGGAAAAGCCTAAAGCCAGGGTGGATTGAAGATTACTTGATTTATGATGGTTTAGCTTGTCGGGATTCTTGCTTGTCGAAGAGCCGGCCTGAGGGCAAGCAAGCGAGAGAAGCGGACCCTTCGGCTGCGCTCAGGGTACGCGAAAAGCGAGAAGGGGTCAACCTTATTCAGGCATTGACACACTGAACACTGCCCACTGAACACTGCCCACTGAACACTGCCCACTGATCACTGGTCACTGATTTTCCAACATCTCCTTGAGCCCCTCCGAAATACCACGGACTTCATAATCCGGAAAAGCCGAACGCAAACGGGTATTGTCCCCGCGAATCTCCCAGATCTCATTGGCCCGGTATGGAAGGGTCTTTTTTATTGTAATATCCGTGCCCGTGATCTTCAGGATCGTATCGGCGATCTCACGCATTGTGACCGCCCTGCCTGAGCAAAGGTTGACAATCTCTCCGGGAAACAAGTTGCGGAAAGAGCTTTCACGCAGATAATACAAGAGGTCGTCGATATGAAGGTAATCCCGGGCCTGGGCACCGGCCGTCATTTCAAAATCTTCTCCCTGCCCTATGGCCTTCAGCAATTGCGGAATGAAAGTGCTCGGCGGCATTTCAGGGCCGTAGAAATTGAAAATCCTGAAAATGGTCCAGGGTTTTTCGTACAATCCCGACCAGCCCCGGATCAGGTTTTCCGCCATTTGTTTGGTCAGGGAATAGGGTGATACCGCCTGAGGTAACATCGCTTCGTGAAAAGGCAGCGGATTGCGGGTTCCATACACCTCGGAGGTACCGGAGTATATGAAGGATTTGTAATCCACCTCTCGCAATGCCCTGAGCAGATGCAAAGTGGCTTGCACATTTGCTTCGTACATAGCTTCATAGATTCCAAAATCCCTGCTGCGATCAATGCGGGCGGCAAAATGAAAGACATAATCAGGTCGGATACGGAGGCAGGCTTCTGAAAGCGCTTCCGCATCGCGGAGATCCATCTCAACTTTATGACAATTTGGATGGCGGGAGAACAGCCCCTCCGCGATGGCATTGAAACCAATGTCCATCAGGTAGATATCCCTCGAAGCAGAAAGGAGGGTGCCGGCCAGCTTCGCCCCCAGATATCCTCCTCCTCCGGTAATCAGTATCTTTTCCATTGCATACTTATACTGTGGCCCAGTCCAGGCCCTGGGCTCTGGCATCGCCTACATACGCACTGAGATCATCCAGGGTATTGAGGGTGTTATTTTCATAGAAATCGCGGTACCACTGCAAGGTGTACTTCATCACCCGGGTGAAGTCCCACACATTTCTCCATTGCAGCATTGTTTTGGCCTTGGTGCTGTCTAGCATCAGCAAACGGGCTTCGTGCACGGCTTTTTCACGGCTCACTTCAAAACGCAATTCGGGCCAGTACTCCCGGGCTTTTTCCACCAGGGCGCGCACCGGCAGGTTGCTTTGCATTTCGGGGCCGAAGTTCCAGGCCTCGGCATATTCCGCTTTGCCTTCCAGCAGTTTTTTACCCAACAGCAAATAGCCGCTCAGGGGCTCCAGCACGTGCTGCCAGGGCCTTGTAGCTTCCGGGTAACGGATGTGCAGGCTTTCGTTCCTCGCCATCGCCCTGACGATATCAGGGATGAGGCGGTCTTCCGCCCAATCGCCGCCCCCGATCACATTGCCGGCCCTGGCGGTGGCAAGGAGTACATTTGTGTTTTCTGCTGAGAAGAAGGAGTGCCGCCAGGAGGCTGCCAGAATCTCTGCGGCCGCCTTGGAGGCACTATAGGGGTCTTTGCCCCCCAGGGGATCGTTTTCACGGTAAGGCCAAACCCATTCCCGGTTTTCGTAACACTTATCCGTGGTGACCACCACAATGGCTTTAAGTGATTCCAGCTCCCGGCAGGCATCCAGGATATGGGCCGTGCCGATAACATTGGTATGAAAAGTCTCCACAGGATCTCTGTACGACCTTCTTACCAGGGCCTGGGCGGCCAGGTGAAAGACGATCTCCGGACGGATCTCCTGAATCCTTGCCCTGACCTTTTCCCTCACATTGATATCCTGAATATAGGAAGGATAGGACGGGGAAAGGAGGTCGAAGTGATTTGGTTCCGATTCAGGAGCCAGAGAAAGGCCGAAAACACTGGCGCCCATTGCTTCCAGCCAGGCGGCGAGCCAGCTCCCCTTGAAGCCGGTATGTCCGGTGATTAATACCCGCTTTTGATGATATATGCCGCCAAAAAGCTGCTTTAATCCCACATCTTCCATAAAGCCTGGTCTTTATTCCAAAGTTCTTCCAAGTGGTTTTTATCCCGCAGGGTATCCATTGGTTTCCAGTAGCCACTGTGCTGGTATGCGAAGAGTTCTCCCTGCGCTGCCAATGCTTCCAGAGGTTCTCTTTCCCAGATGGTCTGGTCACCGCCGGGGATGAAATCAAAAATCTTCGGTTCGCAAAGGAAGAATCCCCCGTTTATCCATCCGCCATCGCCCCTGGGCTTTTCCATAAAGCGTTCCACCCGCGAAGCTTCCTCTTCCAATTGCATCGCCCCAAACCTTCCCTCCGGTTGTACCGCCGTCATTGTGATGGCTTTGCCGTGATGGCGATGAAATTGCTGTAAGGCATTCAGATCGATGTTGGCTACCCCGTCGCCATAGGTCAGGAAAAAGGGGGCATCCTCCAGGTAGGGGCGGGCCCGCATCAGGCGCCCTCCGGTCATCGTATGCAAGCCCGTATCCAGAATGGTGACCGTCCAGGGTTCGGTATGGGAGGAAAGGACCTCCATCCGGTTTTCTGCCAGGTGAAAACGCACATCTGACTGATGCATAAAGTAGTTGGCAAAATACTCTTTGATGACATAACTCTTATATCCCGCCAGGATCACAAAATCGTAAAACCCATAGTGGGCATAAATCTTCATTATGTGCCAGAGCATCGGCTTTCCCCCAACGGATACCATCGGTTTGGGAAGGGACTGGGTTTCTTCACTGAGGCGGGTTCCCAGTCCACCGGCAAGGATGACAACTTTCATATACGGATCTGTTTTTTGCAGTGAGACACCATACAGCTTAGACGCCTCTTTTTAAAAAGAATGCCTGAAAGAATAAAAAAAAGCCCTGGTCTATTTCTTCAGCAGCTTTCCTGTCAGGATTCTTGTTTTTCCCTGAATGGTATAAAAATAGACCCCTGCCTCCAGCTTTCCAAGCGGGATAGTACTAAAATCGCTCAAGCGTGTGCGCATTATAAGCCGGCCGCTGGCATCGTGCAGCTTAAGCCACAGCATTTGTCCGGGTTGCGCCGGAGAGAGATGCCATTCATCGTCCACCGGATTAGGAAACACCCTTACGCGCAATGTCTGCGGGGCTTCGAGGCCGGTGGAAGTAATATCAGTGTAGTGATAGGTGTTTTTAAACCTGCTGATCCACAATGAGTTAATGTGTTGATAAGAAATGGACTGGGTCATCATATAGCTGCCGAAAGTGGCATCTTCGGCATACCAGTATGGCATCATTACCTCGGAGGCCGCAATCGTTGGATCGAAGGAAAACTCCCGTTTATCCGTCGGTACCCATTGCCCGTTGCCCGCATTCCAATCGCTGTCGATGGTGTATTCCAGGATCTGATTGATATCATAGAACAAGTCCTGTTTTCCCAGATTCACCCACTGATTTCCGCTTTGGTTGGGAATGCTGGAAATGTAGGAAGTGAGCTGGTCCAGGCTGTTGTAGGCATATTCCTCCCTGAAATCATACTTCCATTGCCCGCCGCCTGTCGTACTCCAGTAAAATTTTGTCATCAGTGATAACAGCCCGGAGCCCGTATAGGCATATTCTTCTTTTCCGGAATTGACCCACTGGCTGGTGGAGGAATTCCATTCAAAATCAAGATATAAGATAAGCGCTGAGGCCGTATTGTAGGTATATTCAGCCTTATAGGCATTCACCCAATTTGAACTGCCAATCTCCCAGTAATAATCCTTGTAAAGACTGATCAATCCGGCGGTATAAGCAAACTCCGATTTCCACAAATTCACCCATTGGTTGCCCGTCACATCCCAGTAATAATCCTGATAATCCGTAATCTGTCCGCTGGTATTGTAGGCATAGTCCGCTTTCCACGAATTGACCCATTGGCCCGTGCCAGCATTCCAGGTGTAGGTTTGGTAAAGCTGGATATGTCCTCCGGCATTGTAGGCATAACTCTCTTTCCAGAAGTGCAGCATTTGGTTGGAGATTGAGTCGCGTTTGATGGCGACGTACTCCGTCATTTGTCCGAGGGCATTGTAGGTATACTGCTCCGTCCAGAATACGATCCAGCCCTGGCTTGGGCTCCAGGCGCTGCGGCTGAAGTGCAGGATCTTGCCATCGGCATTATAAGAATAGATCTCTCTTTCCGAATCCACCCAGGTAAAGGCCGTATTATCGTATGCCTGCCGTATCAGGCTGTCCATCCTTTGCTGAAGATTGTGCGTATTCTCCTGGGCTGTTGCCGCGGCTGGCTGGAACAGCATCAGGATAAGCGAGAGAAGGGAGACAGAGGGGGAAAAGAACCTGAACACTTTCGCCCACAGATAGAAAGCTTGCATAAGAGTATCTTTACCTGTCAAATGTATGGGATTTTTTCCCGCAGTCAGGCAACCTTTTGGCATTGTGCTATTCATATAGGAAAAAGTATATATAAATGAGAGAGAAGCGGTGGATTAACAAATGGGGATGGCTTTGTGTGTGGCTCTTTCTGGGTATTGGGAATGTACAAGGACAAGAATCCGGCGACACGATTAATACTACCTACACCTTGCTGCAAAGCGGGGAGCGTGAGGCTGCATATCAGTTGATCTCCGCCTATCAGTCGCAACATCCTGAAGATCCTGCCGCTGCCCGTCTGGTGGCACTCACAGCTTACTGGAGCGGACGATTGGATGTTTCTGAAAAGATGTTCGAAAAGGCGTTACAAATGGAACCGCAGAATCTATCGCTGGCTCTGGAATATGCCGATATGCTGACCCAGACGCTGCAACTCAGGAAAGCCGACAGCCTCCTGAGCCGGCTTCTGAAGCAATCCCCTGCGCATCCCGGTATATGGCGGGCAAAGGCGCAGATTGCCTGGTACCGCGGCGATGTGAACAAGGCCGGACACCTTGCTGCGCGCGCCAATGAATTGGATGCAGGCAATGAAGAAGTGCAGCAGTTTCTTGAAGAGATCCGCCTGGCCAAAGCAATCCGTTTGGATGTATATACCCATTTTACCAGCGATGACCAGCCATTGGAGAGCCTGGACAGGGGCCTGAGGCTGGAAAAGAAATATGCGGCCCTCCTGAACCCTTCCCTGGATATCGGTATTCCTTCTTTTGTTACGGAAAAGAAGTTCACAGTTATTCTCCGCGCACAAATCGGGAATGAGTTTGTTTTCAATGAAAAAGCCTTGCGGATCAGAGTGAATGCAGGGGTGGTGAAGTTTCTTTTTCGCGAAGAAAGTCAATGGACGGCCGACTTCTATCTTGTTAAAAAACTCATCAAACCCCTGAATGTCTCCTTACGCTGGACGCATCAACCTTATCTCAGCACGGTGCAAAGCCTCGACAGGAACCTGGCCCGGAATAACTACACCCTGAACCTGCATTTCACGGAGCACACCGCCTGGAAAGGAGAGTTTCTGCTTTCCACCACTGATTTCTCCGTGGATGAAAACCGGCTTTACACCCTGGCGGCCTGGGTTTTCCTGCCGCCCCTCAAGCTGGAGAAGGCATCCTTCAGCCTGGGTTATGCCTTCAGTTATGCCAATGCGGAAGAGAATCGTTTTACTGCGGAAGAGAGCCTGGAAGACATTATAAATCAGGGACTTTATCTTGAACAGATTCACGGCATTTACGATCCCTATTTCACTCCCCGCAAGCAAAGCATTCACTCCCTCCTGGGGATGATCCAGCTTCATCCGGGAAAGAAGTTCGGGATGGATGCCAGTATGCAGTACGGAATACGTGCGCGGGCTGAATACCCCTACCTTTATCTGGATTCGCGTCCCTCGGGGAAGATTTTCCTTGCCCGTGATTATGCGCCAGATACCTTCACGCCTTTCCATCTCAAGGCTTCCCTGCGGTATAAGCTTTGCAAAGCACTGGAAATGAGAGGAGATATCTGGTACCAGGAAACCCTTTTCTACCGTAGTCAGGGTGGTGGTTTGACGGTAAAATGGATGATATTGTGAGAAAGAAAATAAACTTCTGGGAGCCCCGATGGAGCGCCGAGATCCGGCCGGTGGATCGTTTCATCCTGCTGGTGCTTTTCATCGCCGGCCTTCTCAGCCTGGGCCGCCTGGCGGATTGGTGGTTCCGGCCCGAACACATTGAAGCGCCCTGGTTCTTCGTCATTTTCAGCCTTGTATTCTGGTACGGCGCCTTGCGGATGATCCTGATCTGGATCAATTACCTAAAAATCCGCAAACCTGAGCATATCACACCTCCAGAAGGCTTGCGTGTGGCCATCTTTATCACCTGCACCCACGGCGAGCCGCTCGGAATGTTTGAAAAAACCCTGGCTGCCTGCCGCCTGATCCGCTATCCTCACACCACCTATCTTATCACCGACAGGGAAGAGGAGGAGGTGGCGCTGTTGGCGGAACGTCACCAGGCCACCCTGCTCAGGGTGGGTGCAACCCCCGGTGCCAAAGCCGGGAAAATAAATAAAGCCCTGCAGGCAACGAATGAAGATTTCATCCTTATCCTGGATCCCGATCATATTGCTTTCCCCGATTTCCTGCACCAAACCCTCGGGTATTTTGAAGATCCCGGGGTGGGATTTGTCCAGGTGTCGCAAGGCTATTACAACCAATCCCAATCCTTTGTGGCCAGAGGGGCTGCCGAGCAAACATACAGCTTCTACGGACCAGCCCAGATGGGATTGTTCGGGAGCGGAAGCAGCGTAGCCATCGGGGCAAATTGTACCTTCCGCCGGAGCGCCCTGGAAAGCATCGGGGGGCACGCTGTGGGACTGGCCGAGGACCTGCTGACCTCCATCCGATTGCACGCACAGGGGTGGAAATCAGTGTATAACCCGGTAATTGTCAGCCGCGGTCTGGTGCCGGAGGATTTCGGCTCCTTTTGCAAGCAGCAGTTGAAATGGTCGCGGGGCGTTTTTGAGATCGCTTTCACCGAGCTGCCCCGCTTGTTCTCCCGCCTGAGTGCCTGGCAAAAACTTTCCTATACCGCCATCGCCAGCTATTACTTTGTGGGAGCCACCACCTTCTTCTTTCTGATCATCCCATTTTTGTTTTTTGCTGCCGATGTGATGCCGGCCCGGATGTCTTTTGTCGATTTCATCGTACAGGGATCTTTTGTTGCCCTCATCGCCCTGGCCATCTATCTCTATGTGCAGCGCTGGATGGTGCACCCTGCCTCAGAGCGGGGTTTTCACTGGCGGGGAATGATTCTGAAATATGCCGCCTGGCCCGTATATTTCCTTGGTTTTCTGCTTGCCCTGGTGAATGTGGAAATTCCCTATATCCCCACGGCCAAGAAAGCGGTTACCGGAAGTGTCAGCCCCTTTGTCCGTCCCCTTCTGATCCACCTGCTCTTGTTTATTGTTACTGTCACCATCGTACTGATCCGCCGCAGGTATTCGGTGCCCGAGGATGTGCTCATCCTGACCGCCGAAAGGGTATGGGGGATGATTGGTTTTGCCACCCTGGCCGCCCTGATGAGCCTGGCTTCCCTTTTTGCGGCAATGGAAGCGCGGAAAATGAAAGCCGGTGAACCCTGGGAATCCATTGATATTCATTCCATAAAAAGCACATACGATGTCGAAGAGAAGCAGTAGATTGATAATAACAGTACTGGCGCTGATTGGCGGCATTTTGATCATCCTGATGCTCTCCCTGGCGGGGGATAAGTCGCGCGGACCCATCGCCAACCTTCTGAACAATGCCGGGGATTTCGTCTCGGGCCTGGAAGACCGCTATATTCATAAAAAGCGGATTGGAAAGCGAAAAGACAAGCTGGTCTGGATGGATGACTTCCGCAATGACCCGGCCCTGTTGAAAGATCCGAAGATGCTTCTGATGGGCGCTTACGATAATCATACCGGTAAGTCATTCAGCAGCATCATCGACCTGGAGGACAGCCTGGGGATGACCTTCCCCCTGGTGCATATATACGTGGCCTGGGGGGACAAGCCGGAAGAGGCTTTTCCGGAGGCGCAGCTCAAGGCCATCCGCGAGCTGGGTTCTATCCCTGTGGTCACCTGGGAGCCCTGGCTGAGTGATTTCGATGCCAGGAAGTACCCAGGACTTAAAAGCATTGAGGAGCGCGACAAGGGCAGCCTGGCTACCATCGCCAGCGGAATGTTTGATGATTACATCCTTTCCTGGGCCCGTGCCGCTGCGGAATTCAATTACCCCTTATTCATCCGCGTGGGACACGAAATGAACGATCCCTACCGCTACCCCTGGGGGCCGCATAACAATGCGCCCGAAGATTTTGTAGCAGCCTGGCGGCATATCAATGTTCTTTTTAAAGGGGCCGGAGCCGACAATGTCATCTGGATATGGTCGCCCCATCCTTCCTACGGAATGTTTGAGGAGCTCTATCCCGGGGAATATTTCGTGGATTATATCGGCATCAATGTGCTCAACTTCGGAGACGTCGCTTCCTGGTCTGCCTGGTGGACCTTCGACCAGATCATCGACAAAGCTTACACCACTTTGTCGGCCTACGGCAAGCCAATGATGATCTCCGAGTTGGGATGTTTATCGGTGGGTGGAAACCGGGCCGACTGGTACCGGGGGATGATGCAGTCGCTGCCGGTGAAATACCCCGCCGTAAAAGTGCTCCTGCACTTCCATTATTCCGAAGACCAGACCACCACGCCTCAAACCGTGGACTGGACTATTGATTGGGATGAAGCTGTCATCAGTGCTATCCGTGAAGAATATGCGCTTTGGCCCGACTCATTGAAAATGCACTGAACGGAAAAAACCTCTTCAAGGGTCGCCCTTTCAGGGCTTGTGAAACATACTGTCTCCCTCCGCTAATCAAGGGAAGCCGCTTCGGGGCTAATTCTCCGAAACAAGCATTGCACAGAAACAATTATTGAAATCCAGCTCTGAGAGGATTATCCTCTACACACCGAACTTTGTCTGCTTACCAACAGTCCCGAAGGGGTGACCGATTTAAGTGATAAGTCAGAATGCATAAGGAATAGGTCAAAAGTAAAGGGAAGAAGGATATCCTTTGCGCCCTTGGCGCATTCCGGGCGGGCATTGCGGTCAAATATTTCCAGAAGATCAGAAGGTCAGAAGATCAGAAGGTCAGAAGGTCAGAAGATCAGAAGGTCAGAAGGTCAGAAGATCAGAAGATCAGAAGATCAGCAGGTCAGAAGATCAGAAGATCAGCAGGTCAGAAGATCAGCAGGTCAGCAGGTCAGCAGGTCAGCAGGTCAGAAGGTCCGTGTGGTAGTGGTATTGAAATACCCAACATTGGTCACTGCTCACTGCTCACTGCTCACTGCTCACTGCTCACTGCTCACTGCTTCAACCAGCATTCCACGAACTCCAACAATTTTCCGTAGTTTTGCACTCCTTAAAAACCAGCCATTTACGAAAACTGATGAAACATAAATACCAGGAATACAAACAATTAGATCTTACCGCCATCGCCAAAGAGGTGCGAAAGTCGTGGGACGAAAACAATATGTTCCATCGCAGCCTCGAAAAGAACCGCGGCAACAAGCCTTTCAAGTTCTATGAAGGTCCTCCTTCCGCCAACGGAATACCCGGCATCCACCACGTGATGGCCAGGGCCATTAAAGATATTTTCTGCCGCTACAAAACACAAAAAGGCTACTATGTGGCCCGAAAAGCCGGATGGGATACCCACGGACTGCCTGTGGAAATCGCTGTGGAAAAAAAACTGGGCATCACAAAGGAAGACATCGGCAAAACCATCAGCGTGGAAGAGTACAACCGCGAATGCCGTACCGAGGTGATGAAATACAAGGAAGAATGGGACGAACTTACCCGGCTGATGGGATATTGGGTGGACCTGGACGACCCTTACATCACCTTCGACAATAAATACATCGAAAGCCTGTGGTACCTGCTGTCTGAACTCTATAATAAAGACCTGCTGTACAAGGGTTATACCATCCAACCATACTCCCCTGCCGCCGGTACCGGACTGAGTACCCACGAGCTCAATCAACCGGGATGCTACCGCGAGGTGAAAGACAATACGGTTACCGCCCAGTTCAAGGTGATCCGCAATGAGATCTCCGAGTTTCTCTTCGAAGACGATGCCGCACACGGGGATGTTTTTTTCCTGGCCTGGACCACCACCCCCTGGACCCTCCCTTCCAATACCGCCCTGGCCCTTGGCGCCAAAATATCCTATGTGAAGGTGAAGACCTTCAATGCTTATACACACCAGCCCATCACAGTCATCCTGGCCCGCGACCTGCTTGGAAAATACTTCCCCGCACAGGAAAACCCCTTGCCTCTGGATGCTTATGAAGCCGGACAAAAACACATCCCCTACGAAGTTTGCAATGCCTGGCCGGGAAAAGAACTGGAAGGGGTGATGTATGAACAACTCCTCCCCTATGCCCAGCCTGAGGATGGCGATGCCTTTAAAGTGGTTTGCGGCGACTTTGTAACCACGGAAGACGGTACCGGGATTGTCCATATTGCCCCCAGCTTCGGGGCTGATGACTTCAAGGTGGCCCGTGATAACGGTCTGGGTTCGCTGACCCTGGTGAACAAACAAGGGATGTTTACCGAAGAAATGGGTGAATTTGCCGGCCGCTACGTCAAGAATCAATACGACCCGAACCAGGATGCCGTCAATGGCAAGGACAGCGTGGATGTGGACATCATCGTGAAGCTGAAGAAGGAAAACAAAGCCTTCAAAATAGAAAAATATGCCCACAGCTACCCCCATTGCTGGCGCACCGATAAACCCATTCTGTATTATCCCCTTGATTCGTGGTTCATCCGCACCACTGCCTACAAGAAAAAAATGCTGAAGCGCAATGAGGAAATCAACTGGAAACCGGCCTCCACCGGTACCGGTCGCTTCGGCAACTGGCTGGAAAATCTGGTGGACTGGAACCTGAGCCGGTCCCGATATTGGGGCACGCCGCTGCCCATCTGGGCTACTGCCGATCATTCCGAGCGCATCTGCATCGGCAGCGTGGCGCAACTGAAAGCGGAAATAGAAAAAGCCGTGGAAGCCGGCCTGATGAAAAGCAATCCCCTTGCCGGATTTGTGCCCGGGGATATGTCGGAAGATAACTACCAGGGCTTCGATTTGCACCGTCCTTTCGTAGACGATATCGTGCTGCTTTCTTCCAAAGGAGAAGCGATGCAGCGCGAACCGGATCTGATCGATGTATGGTTCGATTCAGGCGCAATGCCTTATGCCCAGTTTCATTATCCTTTTGAGAATAAGGAGAATCTGCAGGATTATTTCCCGGCGGATTTCATTGCCGAAGGAGTGGACCAGACCCGCGGATGGTTCTTTACCCTCCACGCCATTGCCGTGATGCTTTTCGATTCCGTCTCCAATAAAACCATTGTTTCCAATGGCCTGGTGCTCGACAAGGAAGGCAATAAGATGTCGAAGCGCCTCAACAATGCCGTGGATCCTTTTATGGTGATGGAGCAGTATGGTCCGGATGCCCTGCGTTGGTATATGATCACCAATGCCCAGCCCTGGGATAATCTGAAATTTGATGTGGAAGGCGTGGCAGAGGTGCAACGGAAATTCTTCGGAACCCTCTACAACACCTACGCTTTCTTTGCCCTGTATGCCAATATCGACGGCTTTGATTACCGCGAGACCGAGGTAGCCCTTCCCGATCGCCCTGAGATTGACCGTTGGATACTTTCTGAGCTTAATTCATTGATATCCAGAGTTGACGAACATTACAACGACTATGAACCCACCCGGGCCGGCCGGGCGATGGTGGATTTTGTATATGATCACCTGAGCAATTGGTACGTTCGACTCTCGCGCCGCCGCTTCTGGAAAAGCGAGGATGGAAAAGACAAGCTTTCTGCCTACCAGACCCTCTACCGTTGCCTGGAAGTTGTGGCCCAACTGGCCGCCCCGATCGCTCCTTTTTATATGGACAGGCTCTTTACCGACCTGAACCGTGTGAGTGGCAGGGAGGAAGCCCTATCGGTCCACCTGGCCGATTTTCCGGAGGCGGATCCCGCCTGGATAGACCCTGAGCTGGAAGAAAGAATGCAGCTGGCCCAACAGTACAGCTCGATGGTGCTTTCGTTGCGAAAAAGGACCAATATACGGGTGCGGCAACCCCTGGAGAAGATTATGATTCCGGTGGATGATGCACGCCTGGAAAAACAGCTCCGCCGTGTCGAAAACCTCATCCTCTCTGAGGTGAATGTGAAGCAAGTGACCTATGTGCAGGACAGTGCCGGCGTGCTTATCAAGAAAATCAAGCCTAACTTCAAGAGCCTGGGCCCCCGCTTTGGGAAACAGATGAAGCAGATTGCTGCTACCATTGGGGCCTTCACACAGGAACATATTGCTCAATTTGAGAAAAGCGGGCAGCACAGAATGATGCTGGAGGAAGAAGAAGTGCTGCTGAACCTGGAAGATGTGGAAATCACCACCGAAGACATTCCCGGATGGGTGGTCGCCAACCTGGGCAGACATACCGTTGCCCTGGATATTCATCTGAGCGAAAGCCTCCTGCAGGAAGGCATCGCCAGAGAGCTCATTAACCGGATTCAGAACCTGCGCAAAGAGAGGGGTTTTGAAGTCACCGATAAGATCAATGTCATCCTGGAACAAGAGGAAAATCTGTTGAGGTCTATCGAGCATAATATTGACTATATTTGCGCGGAAACCCTCATTGAAAACCTTGAATTGGTTGATATACTGAAAGAAAAGGGATCGACCACGATCGAACTTACGGAAGACCTGAGTACCCGTATTCTGATCCGGAAAGCAAGTAATATTTAACGTGGCCGTCGGGCAGACAGCCCAAGAAAGGAGTTAATTATGGCAAACCAGGAAGAAAGCAAAAGAACGCGTTTTTCAGACGAAGAACTGGAAGAATTTCGTCAGATTATCCTTAAGAAGCTGGAAAAAGCCCGCAATGACCTGGAGTTGCTCACGGAAGCTTACACCAACAATAATGAACACGGGACCAACGACACCTCCCCTACCTTCAAGGTACTGGAAGAAGGATACCAGGTCCTCTCCAAGGAAGAGAACAGCCGTTTAGCTGCCCGACAGCAGAAGTTTATCCGAGGCCTGGAAAACGCCCTCATCCGCATTGAAAACAAAACCTACGGCATCTGCCGTGTTACGGGTGATCTGATCTCGAAGGAAAGGCTGCGCAGTGTGCCTCACGCCACGCTGAGCATCGATGCAAAAATGAACCGACGCCCCGACGACGTTTAAGCCCCCGATGCGCCGCTTGAAAAAGCCCCTGCTCATAATTTTGCTGATCCTGCTGGCCGACCAGGCATTGAAATTCTGGATCAAAACCAATATGTACCTGGGCCAGGAGTACCCTATCCTGGGTTCCTGGTTTATCATTCACTTTACCGAGAACGAAGGAATGGCTTTCGGGATGCAGTTTGGTGGAGAATTTGGCAAACTTGCCCTGAGCCTCTTCCGTATCCTGGCCATCAGTGGCATTGGATGGTACCTCTGGCACCTTGTCCGGCAAAAAGTACATAAAAGCTTGATTTACTGCATTGCCCTCATTTTCGCCGGAGCGATGGGGAATATGATCGATTCGGCATTTTACGGAATGATCTTCAGCGACAGCTTCGCCCGCATCGCTGCTTTCCTTCCCGAAGAAGGCGGTTATGCCTCCTTCCTCCACGGAAAAGTGGTGGATATGTTCTATTTTCCCCTTTTCTCCTTTACCATCCCCGAATGGATGCCCTGGCGCGGCGGCACCGAATTCATCTTTTTCCGCCCCGTCTTTAATATCGCCGATGCCAGCATTTCCATCGGCGTGCTCTGGCTTATCCTTTTTGAACGTTCCTTCTTCGCCCACAAAGAAGCCGCTCCCGCACCCACAGAAGAAATCCTCCACCCGGTGGAGGAAGAACCAAAAGAAACATCCTCCGCATCGGGTTCCTGATGTATTTTTGTAAGAAATGGCGCATTAATTCGGAAAGTATCCGAATTAGACGCGTTTTCATTACACAAGACCCGGGTATTACATCCCCTGTAACCAATTCCCGGGGCAGGCGTCAAAAGACCAAATACAATGGAGCAGCGCGACCAGGTATATGTGGACAGGGTTTTGCAGGGAGAGGTCAATGCCTTTTCCCCCCTGGTGCACAAGCATAAAGACCTGGTCTTCAGTATTTGCCTGCGGGTATTGCAAAACAGGGAAGAAGCGGAGGAAGCGGCCCAGGATACTTTTCTGAAAGCTTACCGGGCCCTCGACAAATACCGGGGCAGTGCCGCTTTCTCCACCTGGCTCTATCGCATCGCCTACAATAATGCGATTTCGCGCACCCGCAAAAAGAAATGGGAATGGGTGGGGGAAGATGGGGAAATGGTGGAAAGAATGGCAGAAGAAGCACCGGAAGAGGAAGGTTTTGAAATGCAGACCGAAGCCAGGGAAGCGCTGCTGAAAGGGGAAATAGAGAAACTGGATGAAGCCTCCCGGCTGCTGATAGAACTCTTCTATGTGCGGGAACAAAGCACGGAGGCCATCAGTGAGATTACAGGGCTGTCGGTATCCAATGTGAAAGTCCGGCTCCACCGGATCCGAAAGAAACTGGGCGAAGCGATGGCTGCCCCGATGGCTGAATTGAACGAAAGAAGGGAATAGAGAATGGAAAAAATGAAACATCCTTTAGACAGGGAAATCCGGCGCATAATGCAGAAAGCGCCGGCGCAGGCTCCGCAGGGCTTTGAAGAAAGCGTGATGGCAGCACTGCGCACCGAAACGGCACGGGAAGGCCTTTCTATCCGGGAAGTGGTGAAAGAATATGCCCTCTATATCGCGGCCGGCCTGGCTGCACTCTTTGTCCTCTTTAACCAGGCCCGTACCCTCTCCTGGCTTCGACTGGCCCCGGCCGGAAATGGAAAGGATGCAGAAAAAACCATCCTCCTCTTTCAATCCTGGTTGAATGGACTTGCGGATATTTTCCAGTATTTCAGCTCCTCCGGCATTGCCCTCTGGGTAGTGCTGGCCATTGTGCTCTATTTCACTGCTGACCGCATCCTGCATCAGTATTCGCTTCGTCAGCACAAGCAAAACGCCTCTCTTCTGCTATGATCCCTCCCGCCCTCGAAAACGAAATACAAAAAAAACTTTCAGCGCATAGCGGAGAAAATGTCAACCTTTTTGCCCCTTCCGCTGTTGGCGGAGGTTCCATAAATCGGGCATTCCGGCTGCGTAGCTCTGCCGGGGATTTCTTCCTGAAATACAATCTCAAAGAAGCCTATCCGGGGATATTTGAAAAGGAAGCCCGCGGCTTGCGCCTCTTGCACCAGACGAAAACCATTGGCATTCCTGAGGTCATCGCAACAGGACATAGCGAGACCCACAGTTTCCTGCTTCTGGAATACCTGGTAGCCGGAAAAGAAGTGCGGGAATTCTGGGAGGATTTCGCCCGAAACCTGGCCCGCCTGCACCGGCAGAGCGCCGAAATTTTTGGTTTGGACCACGACAATTATATCGGTTCCCTGCCACAACACAATGCCACTTATGATCGCTGGGTGGATTTCTTCATTGAACAACGCCTGGAGGTTCAGTTGAAACGGGCCCGTGATAAAGGGGTGACGGATATGGCATTGGACAAAGCCTTTGAACGTTTGTACCTGCGCCTGCCCCAAATCCTGCCTGAGGAGAAGCCTTCGCTTGTGCACGGGGATTTGTGGAGCGGCAATTACCTCACCGGGTCGGAGGGGCGTGCCTGCCTGATCGATCCGGCGGTGTATTATGGTCACCGGGAGATGGATATCGCGATGAGCAAGCTTTTCGGGGGATTTCATTTCCGCTTTTATGCGGCTTACGACCAAGCCTGGCCGATGCAGCCCGGATGGCAGGGAAGGATGGACATTTGCAATCTTTATCCTTTAATGGTACACGTCAACCTTTTTGGCGGAGGCTACCTGGGTGATGTGAAGCGGATTTTGAAGAGGTTTTGAGAATCAGTGGGCAGTGGGCAGTGGGCAGTGATCAGTGATCAGTGGGTAGTTGGTCAATGCCTGAATACGGTTGGCTGCTTCGTGCAGCTCTGTTACTCCTTAGTGTTATCCGTGTAAGTATTTGTTTTTTAATCATTTATTGCACTGAGGTGCACGGAGAAAGCACAGAGCTTCCCGGAGGATGGGGCAAAAACCACCGCCCTAGTAATATCCCGCCAAGGACATTATGCACGTAACTCTTCTGTCCTACCTTGTAGCTTATTCCTTTTTACTTAAGTACTATTACTTTGACATCCTCCTTGTCAAGAGGGTTCTGTCAGCCGTTGATAGCCGTTGTTAACCGTTGATAGCCGATATTAACGGCTGATAGCCGTTGTTAACCATTGATAGCCGTTGTTAACCCTTACCAACGACTATTTCTGACCGGCTCGATTCTAATACGCCTTGCAGATACGTACATAGTTTCCTGATTATAAGCCATCTCTTCAATCTTTCATTTTGATCTTTTATCTGATGTTGAATGGGTAAGACAAAAGCTTTTAACCGCAATGATCGCAAAGCAAAGCGCAAAGGCCCTAAAGGGCTTTCTCCTTCTCCTCAGCAATTCGTACTCGTACTCGAAATCGCGCTCGAACTAAGACCGTCCCCAGGCAAAGCCTAGACTAAGCAGGTCCGTAGCGAGGACGCTACGGACAGCTGGGCCCTAAAGGGCTTTCTCCTTCTCCTCAGCAATTCGTACTCGCACTCGAAATCGCGCTCGAACTAAGACCGTGCGTAGGCAAAGTCTACACTAAGCAGGTCCGTAGCGAGGACGCTAAGGACAGCTGGGCTTTCTCCTTCTCCTCAGCAATTCGTACTCGCACTCGAAATCGCGCTCGAACTAAGACCGTGCGTTGGCAAAGCCTACACTAAGCAGGTCCGTAGCGAGGACGCTACGGACAGCTGGGCTTTCTCCTTTTCCTCAGCAATTCGTACTCGTACTCGAAATCGCGCTCGAACTAAGACCGTCCCCAGGCAAAGCCTAGACTAAGCAGGTCCGTAGCGAGGACGCTACGGACAGCTGGGCAGCGGAAGATTATTTGTTTGATGCAAGAGCATAGAGCAACAGCAAGAGTTTAGAATCCTGCCTCCCCTCCTTATGACTTATGACTTCTCACTTATGACTTCTTACTTATGACTTCTTACTTATGACTTAACTTTTCCGCTTCGCCTTCATCCCCCGCTCTTCTTCCCACATATCGTGGAAAGACTTCGGCGCCGGCACCGGCAAGACCCGGTCGGGCCCCCATCCCTTTCTGAAAAACAACTTCATCATCGAATGCTTAAACCCGGCACTTCCGCTTTTCATCAGCTTGCGGCTCCCCATTATCTTCTTCCAGCCATACATCGATAACTTTTCTCCACTGCCCGGTATTCCCTTCTTCACCGCATCACGCCGGTTGTGCAACAACAACTCGTGTAAATTGATCTTCACAGGGCACACCTCTGTGCATTTCCCGCATAAAGTTGAAGCATAACTCAGGTGAGAGAAATCCCGAACCCCTTCCAGATAGGGTGAAATCACCGATCCGATCGGCCCGGTATAGGTTGTATTATAGGTATGCCCGCCAATATTCTGATAGACCGGACAGGCATTCAAACAAGCCCCGCACTTTATGCACGACAAAGCCCGTCGCTGCTCCTTCATCCCCAGGATATCCGTCCGCCCGTTGTCGAGTAATACCAGGTACATCTCCTCCGGACCGTCATTCTCCCCCTGCTGTCGAGGACCACTGATGATGGAATTATAGGCCGTCATCCATTGTCCGGTGCCGTGGGTAGCCAGCAGCGGCCAGAGGAGATCCAGGTCTTTCAAAGACGGGATGATTTTTTCAATCCCTGCAATGGCAATGTGAATACGCGGAAAACCCAGGGCCATCAAGCCGTTGCCCTCATTCTCGGTCAAAGCAACCGCACCGGTATCCGCCACCAGAAAATTGGCCCCCGTAATGGCAGCATCGGCCTCCAGGAAAAGGCTCCGCAATTTGGTTCGCACAAAAGCCGTGATTTCCTGCGGACTGCTTTCTTCCGGCAAATCAAACTTCTCGTGAAACAGCTTTGCAATATCCCTGGCCGATTTGTGCATTGCCGGAGTAACAATATGATAAGGGTCCTCCCCTGCCAGCTGGACGATGTATTCCCCCAAATCGGTTTCAATGGCCTCTATCTTCTGCTTTTTCAGCGCATCGTTCAATTCCAGTTCCTCGGTGATCATCGATTTGCTCTTGACCACCATTCCCACCTTATGCTTTTTGAGCACCTTCAATATCTCCCTGATCGCATCCTTTCCGTTCTGCGCCCAGATAATACGCCCTCCCCGCTTCTCAAACTGGCCTTCAAACTCGATGAGATACTTATCCAGCTCATTGATGGCCTTATGCCGGATCCACCCGGCCCTTTCCCTGGCGCCCTCCAGATCGGCATAACGTGCTTTTCCTTCCGCCACGGCCGTGTCGTATCGCGACATATTATGCTGAATAATACGGCGATGATCCAGGTCGAAAGCCTTTTGTCTTGATTCGATTAGGAACCTCTTTTTTATCTCTGACATATCGCAATCCGCTTAAGCCCGGGTAGGGGCAATTTTGTCCACCCTGCGCTGATGCCTTCCGCCCTCAAAATCCGTGGAAAGAAAAACATCCACTATCGCAGCAGCAAGGTCAAATTCAATGAAACGACCGGGCAATGCCAGCACATTGGCATCATTGTGAAGGCGGGTCAATTCTGCCTGCTCCTTATCCCAGCACAAAGCAGCGCGGATATGCGCATACTTATTCGCCGTCATATTCACGCCTTGTCCACTGCCGCAGATTACAATCCCGAAATCAGCCTTCCCCTCCCCCATCGCTTCCGCCAACAAATGCACCACATCGGGATAATCCATCGAGGCTTCTGAATGGGTTCCGAAATCACTGAAAAGTATCCCCTTTTTCTCAAAGGCTTCTTTCAGAAAGCACTTGAGCGGGTAGCCTGCGTGATCAGAAGCAATAGCCAGGGGCTTTTTCTTATCGTACATAACAACACATCCTCCTGAAACAAAATTAACGGAATTAATACTAACATCGGCTTGTTAACACCGGCTTAACATTGGGGATAAGTTTTAATAAACTGCCTCCATTGTTTATTTCCCCCCCACTTTGTTCTCCACCTTGCAAGTTATGCCTGATTTCTCACCCTTTTTCCAAAGGTAATTCACAAACAAATCGCTGTTAATAGCAAGGAGTTTATCAAATGCCCGACTATTCAACCTAATGTTAATACTTTTGCAAGTAATTCAGCAAGAAGGGAGAGGATTAAACCCTGCTGTTAGTACATTGTTGATATTATGGTAGAAGTGATTTTGTCAAGTATCGGTAAGAAAATCTTTTCACCATACTAACAGCCTATCCACCACCAATAAAAAATTTTATAATAATAATTATTATTAGATGAGTGTAATGGAAAACGTGGTTAAGACAGATGCGGAACGGATAGAAGCCATTCATCGTTTGAGAAAGGAGAAAAACGCAGTTATTCTGGCTCATTATTATCAGATACCTGAAATACAGGATATTGCAGATTATATAGGAGACAGTCTCGGGCTGGCACAAGCTGCAGAAAAAACAGATGCAGAGGTCATCGTATTTGCCGGTGTGCATTTTATGGCCGAAACTGCCAAGATTTTGAACCCGCACAAGAAGGTACTCCTCCCCGACCTGGATGCAGGCTGTTCCCTGGCCGACAGTTGTCCTGCCGGCCCTTTCAAAGCTTTCCGCGATGCCCATCCGGATCATATCGTGGTATCCTATATCAACTGCAGTGCGGATATCAAAACCTTGTCAGATGTGATTTGTACCTCCAGCAATGCAAAACATATCGTCGATTCCTTCCCTTCCGATCAGAAGATTATCTTTGCCCCGGATCGTAATCTGGGTGCCTACATCAACGACATCACCGGAAGGGATATGCTTTTGTGGGATGGCTCCTGCGAAGTGCACGATATTCTGAAAACCGAGGTGATCTTTCAGATGAAAGAAGACCATCCGGATGCCCTGTTGATTGCCCATCCCGAATGCCGGGGCCCGGTACTGGAACTGGCCGATTTTGTAGGATCTACCACCGCCCTGCTGAAGTATGCCGGGAAAAGTGAGGCGAAAAAAATCATTGTGGCTACAGAAACCGGTTTGTTGCATCAGATGCAGAAAGCCAATCCGGATAAGACATTCCTGGTGGTACCGACGGATGAAACCTGCAATTGCAACGATTGTCCGTATATGAAGATGAATACCCTGGATAAACTGTACCGCTGTATGTTGAATGAAAGGCCGGAAATCATTATGGATGCGGAAACCATCGAAAAAGCCCGGTTACCCATTGAACGTATGCTGGAGATTTCAAAAAAAGCAGGATTGATATAAAACAGATAAAGAAATGCAGCCACGCCTAATTTCTCTCTTTCTGTTCCTGATGTTTTTTGGCAGCCTTGTCGGGCAGGAAGACAAAGGCAAGTACACGGTCTTTTATCACGAAAACGGGAAGATCAGCAGTGCCGGATGGATGCGCGACGGAAAGCCTGATGGATACTGGAAAACCTTCAATACCGAGGGGGTTCTCATTTCGGAAGGAAACCGGAAAAATTTCAAGCTGGACAGCGTATGGACTTTCTACAATGATTCGGCGGAAGTGGTGATGCGCATTACCTACAAAGAGGGTTTGAAAGACGGGCCAAGGATTACCTACCGCAAAGATGAACGCATTGTGGAGGAATTCAAGGAGGATGTAAAAGACGGGTTGGCCTATTACTATCGCAACGACAGCATTCTATACCAAAGCATTCCTTTTGAAAAGGGGCTGGAGAATGGATTGTCCAAGGAGTACAATGAAGATGGACTGGTTATCAGCCTGATAGAATACAAGCGGGGTTATATTGTAAAAAGGGAGCGCATCAACCGGAGCGATGGGGAAGGTCGGAAGCAGGGCTTATGGAAGTTTTTCTATGGCAACGGAAATGTGCAGATGGAAGGCACTTATACCAATGACTTGCGTGACGGTTATTTCAAAGAATATGATCCTGAGGGAAACCTGGTTTCTGTGAGCAAATATACGATGGGGATGAAACAGGAAGATGCCAGGGAGGTGAGCAAACTGGAGGTGAGGGTGGATTATCATCCCAATGGGAAGCCAAAGATCGAAGGCCGGTACTTCAATGATATTCCGGAGGGTGTGCGAAGAGAGTATGATGAAGAAGGAAATCTTGTCAGGGGATTTGTATTCCGCAACGGCATTATTGTGGGCAGGGGTATTACAGATGAAAGTGGTTTGCGTGAAGGGCCCTGGAAAGAATATTTTGAGGATGGAAAACTGAGGGCGGAAGGAAGGTACAGCAAAGGAAAGCGGGTAGGGAAGTGGAAGTTCTATTTCCGCAGCGGAACATTGGAACAGGAAGGGAGTTACAATGCCCGGGGTTTATACGATGGCCTCTGGCGATGGTATTATGAATCGGGAAATATTTTGAGAGAAGAAGAATACCTGAATGGCCGCCGCGACGGGGAATACCGGGAGTATGCAGAAAGGGGAGATGTGCTGGTGGAAGGGACATTTATCGATGGACTGGAAGAGGGGAAATGGAAGTATGACCTGGGCGATCACATCCAGACCGGAACCTATGCTGCAGGGATGCGCCAGGGAGAATGGGAATATTATTACCGCAACGGACAGCTCAGTTTCAAGGGTAGCTTTGTGGAAGACAACCCCAATGGAAAGCATATCTGGTATTGGGAAAGCGGGAGGAAGAAGGACGAGGGCTTCTATGTGATGGGCCGCCGGGAAGGGGAGTGGATCAGATACAATGAAAGCGGCGTAGCTGAATTATTTGTGACTTACCGCGACGGGCGTGAGCTTCGTTACGACGGCATAAGGGTGGAGCCCGTGATGGAAGACGAAGAGCCGATTACGGATTGAGGAATAGTAGGTTTCACTTTTCAGCGCAGTAGAAAAAATGGGCAGGTTTTCTTATTCAATATCCATAACAATCCTGAGGTTTTCTTTTATTAAGTAAATCTGTTCTTCCGGAATCCTGCCCAGCTTATCAATAAGCCGCTTATTATCAATTGCTCTGATTTGGTCAATCATAATGTCACAAGAGTGAAGAAGACCAGCATCTCCCTGTTTAATATGCACTCTCAATATCTCTGCATTTTCATTCACGTTTGTGGTGAGTGGACATACAATACTGGAAGGATGGCCTGTCTTATTAAGTAGATCTGACTGAATAATTATTACTGGCCGGGTTTTCCCCGTTTCGGTTCCAATCTGGGGATTCAGGTCAGCCACCCAAATCTCGAATTGCCTAATCTGCATAATCAATGCCCTCAAATTCATTTAATACAGAAATAGATTCCTCCCGCACAAGTAAGGATTCCTTTTGCAACTTGCCTTCCAGGAGTGCCTGTTTCTGAAAGTGGTTGTAGTATGCTATAGCTTCATTGATATATCTGTTTCGCGCAATCCTCATTTTTAACCGAAGATTTTCAGTCTCATCGAAGATGACGTCATCCAGTTTAAGAGAAATACTTTTCATAATATTACAATTTAATGGCATAAAAGTATATATTATTAGTATATTATGCAAGTGTTTTTTATTTTTTTAGTACCTGCTTACTTAATACAGTTCCCTGGCTTACACCACCGCAAAAATGGCCCAGGCGTAAGCATAGAAACGGATGAAGCGGGTGGCACTGAAGGCAAAGAAGAGGGGAGGAGGGAAGCGGAGCAGTCCGGCCAGCAGGCAGATCATTGAGAAGGGGAGGGGGAAAAGGGCTGCCATCACAATGAAAATCCCGCCCCATTTTTTCACTTTCGAGAAATTCTTTTTGTACTTGCTGCCAATGAAGCGGGCAATGCGGGGCTGATAACTCAGGGCCTTTCCCAGGTAAAAAGAGATGACACCGCCTGCATAACTCAATATGGAAAGCCAGGTCACCGCCAGCCAGGGATGCTCCAGATTGCCGGCCCACATCAGGAAAAAATCGGGAGGCAAGAGGCCCAGCAGGCTTTCCGAGAGAAAGAAGACCATATAAACCCAATTGGTTTCCAGCGTACTGACAAAATCCCCGAAAACCTGCCCCAGGTCGATGATGTGCCTTTCCACATAAGAGAAGATTCCGATCAGGGCTCCCCCGATCACCAGCAGGTAGATCAGGTTCTTCAGGGCAAAACGGTAAAAACCGCTGCGGCGGAAGTAGATATTATAGATGAGCATCCGCTTCCAGCGGGCTTTAAATAAAACCGATGTACGCAAAGCAAATGAACGGAGCATTATCTGAAAGGGCCCGCCCGGGCGGGTCACGGTATTAGGTACGCTTAACACAGCAAACTCATACTAAGTTCATAAAAAATATTTCCCTTTGCCTGTTTTCAGGGGATTCTTTTCAAAGGATGCGTCAACGGAAGGCTGCGCAGTGTATTATGTATCTTTATCAAGGAATCTTTGCCAAAAAACAGAAAGGGATGGACACACTAACAAATAACAGGCCAGACCCCTGGCTTCGTTGGATTAATTTATTGGCCTATCTGCTGATCCTGGCGATTAATTACCTGGCCAACAGCCTCCCCCTGGGCGGACAGACCACGGGTGAAGTGGCCCGTCAGTATGATAACCTCCTCCTGCCTTCCGGATATGTGTTCTCCATTTGGGGAGTGATTTACATCGGACTGGGTGTTTTTGTTCTCTGGCAGCTGGGCAAGGGAGAGGCGCAGCAAAGGCTGCGGCAGGCGGTTTCCTGGTTCTTTCCGGTTTCGGCTCTTTTCAATGTCGGATGGCTCTGGGCCTGGCATACTTCAGGGCCTTCCCTATCGCTTGCATTTATGCTCCTGTATTTGGTAAGTGTTTTCCTTATTTATATCCGCCTGCAACTTCGCTGCGAGGGCAGCCGCAAATGTGCCTTGATCGTCAAATTGCCTTTCAGTATCCTGCTGGCCTGGCTCTCTTTTGCCCTTATCGCTAATCTGACGGCCTTTTTGGTGTCGATTGGATATACGGGGGGTGCCTGGGGAGAAAAGGCCTGGGCGGGGCTTATTCTGGCGCTGAGCTTCCTGCTGGCCCTGGCCTTTCTCTGGCGGAAAAAGGATGCCGCCGCAGCCCTGACTTTCGTCTGGGCCTGGTCAGGATTAATCGTAAGGCATTACGGAGATACTGTTTTGCAGGGACTGAACCTATTGCTGTACTTCATTTCCGGGCTCAGCATCCTGGCTGCTTTATATGTTTTGCTTAAACCGGGATTGCGGAGGGGCAAGTTCAGTGCGAGTGCGAGTACGAGTGCGAAGTAAAAGGGGGGATAAGCAGGATTTTGACTGCATCACCTGCTCGCGCGCGATTGCACCTGAAATCCGCAGGTCTTGTAAAATTACTTCAGTAGTATGATCCTAATTTCACCTTTGCTGGCGGGTGTCTTTTTCTGAGAGGCCTCGGGAGAAGAACAGAAAACACAATCTCTATCTGTTTTGCCCTCAGGCCGGCCCTTCGACAAGCTCAGGGACCAGCAGGCCCTACTTTTTTCTTGATGGTTCGACGCTGCTCACCACAAGTAAAAAAGTAGCAACCGAGTGAAGTGCTTGCACTTCACGAGCTCACGAGCACAATTAAAATAAACAATGCGCGAGTAAAAAATCAAGGCTGCATTGCATTTCCGTAGAAAACAGTTTGAGTTTGGCCCTTCGGCTGCGCTTAGGGCGAGCGCTCAGGGTAAAGGATGAGTGTGGTAAGGAAGCTTAGTTTCTGTTGGTTTAAATATCCGCGAAGCGGATAAAGTCTTTTTTCGCAGGATAATAGCTGATTGGCGTTAAAAATTTCCGAATCCTTGTAGGAAATTTAGCCAATCAGCTATGGTTTTCAGCCGCCAAGGGCGGATGAAAAATCCCTTGAACACTTCGTTGGCCGATTTCTATCGGCCTCCTCAGTGACCCTGGACTGGTCCCTGAGAAATTTTGCGCAGCAAAATTTGTCGAAGAGTGGGCGAGCAAAGAAATGAACAAGATATAGCCTGGCTTTTTTATGGTACGAAGGGAAAGCCTATACAGCTGATTTTTTTTCTTCGTACTCGAGCTCGCACTCGTACTCGAACTCAAACTAAGTCCTTCCACACGCGTCAGAGATTATTTGTTTGATGCAAGAGCAAGAGCATACAGCAAGAGAATTAATTCAGCTGTTTGACGGCTGTGCCAGCGGACCAGGCACGGTGGATTGCAGATTACTAGACTTAAGATGTATAGAAAGTGACTTAGCTTGGTTCCCGCATCAATCCGCCAGCACCAAATCCATCTGCTTTTTACCCAGATCGAGTTTCTTTACAATCACATTCACCTGATCACCCAATCGATACACCTGTCCGCGCTTCGAACCAATCACCCGGTAATTGTCTTCGTCCAGGTAATAATAGTCGTCTTTCATATTCTCCAGGGAAACCAGTCCTTCGCCCCGGTTCACTTCCAGCTCTACAAAAAGCCCCCATTTGCTCACCCCGGAGATCTTCCCGGCAAAGGTTTCTCCCACCTTGTCGAGCAGGAATTCCACCTGCTTGTACTTCACCGATTCGCGTTCAGCTTCCACGGCCACCCTTTCCATATTGGAGCAATGGTCGCACTGGGCTTCCAGGGCTTCCTGGTCGGCGCTTTTACCACCTTTCAGATAACTTTCCAACAGACGGTGTACCATCAGGTCGGGATAGCGGCGGATGGGACTGGTGAAATGGGAATAGAAGGGGAAGGCCAATCCGTAGTGTCCGATATTGTGCGTAGCATATACGGCTTTGGACATTGTACGGATGGCAATGGTTTCCACAAGGTTCTCCTCTCCTTTTCCAGCCACATCCTGGAAAAGTTTGTTCAGGGAAGATGCAATCTGCTTGCGCGAATTGAAATTGGGTTTGTATCCCAGCTTAAGCAGGAACTCTCTGAATTTCTCCAGCTTTTCAGGTTGTGGCGTATCGTGGATGCGGTACACAAAAGTCTTTACCTCTTTCTTGTCGGGCTTTTTACCCACCCATTCGGCCACTTTGCGGTTGGCCAGCAGCATAAAATCCTCCACCAGGCGATTCGAATCCTTCTGTTCTTTAATGAAGGCTTCCAGGGGTTTGCCATTTTCATCCAGGCGGAATTTGATCTCCTGCGACTTGAAGGCGATGGAACCTTTCCGGAAGCGGTCCTCGCGCAGCTTTACGGCGAGTTTATGCAGGCTAAGGATCTCATCCTTCATATCGCCTTCCGCGCCTTCTATGATCTCTTGTACTTCATCATAATTAAAGCGCCGCTGCGAACGTATGATGGTTTTTCCAAACCAGGAATTATGCAGATTGGCATCCTCGTCCAGCTCAAAGACCGCCGAAAAACAGAGCTTGTCTTCATCCGGACGGAGGGAGCAGACCATATTGGAGAGTTTCTCCGGGAGCATCGGGATGGTCCGGTCCACCAGGTAAACCGAAGTACCACGACGGTAGGCTTCTTTATCGATGGCGGTGCCGGGTTTCACATACCAGGAAACATCCGCGATATGGACGCCCACTTCCCAGCGACCATTCTTTAACTTTTGGAGCGAGAGGGCATCATCAAAATCCTTGGCATCTTCCGGGTCGATGGTCAGGGTAAGGGTTTGCCTGAAATCACGGCGCTTGCTGATCTCCTCCTCGGGTATTTGTTCCGCGATCTTCTCTGCTTCTTTTTCGGCACTTTCAGGAAAGGAGAGGGGGAAATCAAAAGAAGCCAGAATGGCTTTCATTTCCACATTGTTGTCGCCGGGTTCACCCAGGATCTCCAATACTTCCCCGAAGGGTGCCGCAGCGTGTGGCGGCCATTCGGTGATGCGGCCAATGACTTTCTGGCCGTTTTTTCCACCATTTAAGGCGGTCAGCGGAACATAAATATCCACAGGTACTGCCGCACTGTCGGGGATCAGGAAAGCGAATTTTTTGGATACATCCAGAATGCCCACAAACTGTTTGCGGCCTCTTTCAATAACTTCCACCACCTTTCCTTCCGGCTTGCGGCCGGTACGCTGCGGGAAGAGCTGCACCCTCACTTTGTCGCCATCCAGGGCACGGTTGGTATTGCTGGCGGAAATAAAAACATCTTCGTCCAGCTCATCGGTAAGGATGTAGGCCTTACCTGTACGCTTCATATCCACCATTCCGGTGATTTCTTTGCCCCGGGGATGCTTGCGTATCCGATCCGCAGGAAGGCCAAACTTGCCCCGCTTGCGTTCTTCCAGTTTTCCGCTGGCAACCAGGTTTCCCAGGATGGATTTAACCAGTTCCCGGGAGGCCGGGTCTTCGATGCCCAATTGACCGGCCACCTGGCGGAAATTCATTTCCCGGGTAGGATCGGTGGTAAACAGGGCATAAACGGTTTGGGTAAACTTGTTCCCCGAGTTAGTCTGTTGCTTTCCCCTGCGGGAAGGCTTGCGCTTTTGATGCATTAAAATGTCTTATTTAGAAGTTTTTGAATAAATTTGTCCTGGCTGTATTTACCAAAGTTAGGGATTAAAGCAGATGTCTGACGAAAACCTCAGGATATTGCTTGCGGAGGACAATCCTTCCAATGCGGAATTGATCCGTTATATCGTGCAGCGACTGGGTCATTGCCTTGAAGTGGTTTCGGATGGACAGATGGCCTTGGAGCATTGTCTTCATCAGGAATATGATATTGTTTTGATGGATTTGCAGATGCCGGTGATGGATGGTTTAGAGGCCACCCGGCGTATACGCGCTTCCAGCGATTATAACAGGGATCAGTTGGGCATCGTAGCCTTATCTGCTGCCAATATTACGGAGTACCAGCCCAATGGCAGTATTCCAGGCATCGATGCTTATATTTCAAAACCATTCCAGATTGCGGAAATTGAAAAAAGCATTCAAAAGGTAACACAGGCTCGTCAGCGTTTATGAGGTAATTTTCAAGAGGATGATGGCACTGAACATCAGCAGGAGGGCCAGTGCGGTAATCCAGCCCCAAACGCGATTGGTGCGGATCTTAAACTTGTTCCGCGAACGGTACTGACAATAGAGTCCGAAGATAAATCCCCCGAATCCTACCCAAAGCATTCCCCAAAAAAAAGACTCCATTTTATCCCAGTGTATCAATGGCACGGGCAATTCGCGCCAGGCTTTCTTCTTTTCCCAGCAGTTCCAGGATGTCGAACAGATGAGGCCCTGCCGCTTCCCCAACCAGACAGAGACGCAGCGCATTCATTATAGCACCCATAGGGTATTCTTTCTCTGTAATCCAGGCCTTTACCTGACTTTCTGTTTCTTCGGAAGAAAAAGGATGGATATCCTGCAGCAGGACGGACAATGCCCGCATTTGATCGGGCGTATCTTCCTTCCAGCGTTTTTTTACCACTTTTTCATCATACTCCTCCGGGGCAAGGAAGAAGAAGCGCGACTGGCTGAAGAGATCACGCACAAATACGGCACGCTCTTTCATCAGGCCGGCAATGCGCATCAATTTCTCATCGGAAGCAATGAATTGCGCTTCTTCCAGCAAAGGACGCATCTCGCGGGCCAGGAAAAGATCGGTCTTTTCACGCAGGTAGTGCTGGTTGAACATCTTTGCCTTTTCTATGTCGAAGCGGGCCCCTGATTTCACCACACGTTCCAGGCTGAAAAGCCGGCTGAGTTCTTCCATCCGGAAGAATTCCTGTTCAATGCCCGGGTTCCATCCCAGCAGGGCCAGGAAATTGACCAGGGCTTCGGGGAAGTAACCGGATTCACGGTAACCCGAAGCGGTTTCGCCCGAAGCAGTATCCTTCCATTCCATCGGAAATACAGGAAACCCGAGACGGTCGCCATCCCTTTTGCTGAGCTTGCCTTTGCCATCCGGTTTCAGTAAGAGGGGCAGGTGTGCGAAAACAGGGGGCTCCCAACCGAAAGCCCGGTATAGCATATAGTGCAGGGGGAGGGAAGGCAGCCATTCTTCTCCCCGGATCACGTGGGTGATCTCCATCAGGTGATCATCCACAATATTGGCCAGGTGGTAGGTGGGCATTCCATCCGACTTGAACAAGACCTTATCATCCAGGGTGGCGGTATTCACGGTGATCTCTCCCCGAATCACATCCTGCAGCACTACCTCTTCGCGGGCAGGCATCTTAAAGCGGATGACGTAGGGATGGCCTGCCTCCATTTTCTCCCTCACCTCTTCCGTACTGAGGGTGAGGCTGTTTTGCATTTCCAGCCGGATGGCGGCATTATAACTGGTATTCGGGGCATTGGAGGCTTCCAGCTTCTGTCGCATTTCCTCCAGTTCTTCCGGGTTGTCAAAAGCATAATATGCCAGGCCCTTTTTCACGAGGGCTTCGGCATAGCGCTGGTATTGCGATTTTCGCTCCGACTGGCGGTAGGGACCAAAGGGGCCGCCTTTATCAGGGCCTTCGTCCCATACGATGCCTGTCCAGGCAAGGGATTCCATTATGTATTCCTCCGCGCCGGGTACAAAGCGTTGTTGGTCGGTATCCTCGATACGAAGGATCATCTTTCCCTTCCATTTCCGGGCAAAGAGGTAGTTGAAAAGGGCGGTACGAACGCCTCCAATATGTAAAGGCCCTGTAGGGCTTGGAGCAAATCGCACCCGGACATTCTGTGGGCTAACTTCCATTATTCAGGAGTGCATTAAGAGGGATGCAAAGATAGGGAAATCAGTGATCAGTGATCAGTGACCAGTGATCAATGTTCAGTGATCAGTGATCAGTTGAAGTGAGACTGTGGTTTGGTGAGCGAAGTGAATCGGGAGTTCAGCGGATCAGTGAAATACAAAGCCTGATCGCTTTCCTCGCTTATCACGCTTTCCTCGCTTTCCTCGCTTATCTCGCTTATCTCGCTTATCTCGCTTTCCTGCTTGTCCGCTTCCCTACCTTTTTCCTTGCGCTACTGTGTGGTAAAGGGTACTGACTTCATTCCAGTTGATCACATTCCAGATGGCATTCAGATAGTCACCCCTTTTGTTCTGGTAATGCAGGTAGTAGGCGTGTTCCCACACATCTATACCCAGGATAGGGGTGCCACGGCATTCGCAGACGTCCATCAAGGGATTGTCCTGATTGGGTGTACTGCAGATCGCCAGTTTCCCATCGGCATTCAGATATAGCCAGGCCCATCCCGATCCGAAACGGGTAGCAGCTGCCTGGTTCAGTTGTTCTTTCATCGCATCCATACTCCCAAAGGCAGCATTGATGGCGGAGGCGAGGGATTCAGAGGGACGGCTGTCTTTCTCCGGACCCAGGATTCGCCAGAAGAGATCGTGATTGTAGTGTCCGCCGCCATTGTTACGCACAGAAGTGCTATAGGCGGAAACACGCGACAAAATATCCTCCAGCTTCATTTCGGCCAAAGGGGTACCTTCCACCGCTTTGTTCAGGTTGTTGACGTATCCTTTATGATGGCGGTTGAAGTGGATATCCATTGTGCGAACATCTACATAGGGTTCAAGGGCATCAAAGGCATAGGGGAGGGGCTGTTGGGTGAATTGTGCCTGAATCCCGCTCAGGGAAAGCAGTGCCACAGCCAATACGCTAAAGAAAATCTTTTTCATTGTTATTAAAGTTTTTCTGTTTGATAAACAGAAAGGGGAACAATGAAAGAGAAAAGATGTTCAGTGTGAAAGCCTTACAACCTGATCAGCTTTCGGCCTGATTGGCGGACTCCGTCAGAGAGGTGGAGGATATAGGTTCCTTTTTCTAAGCGACGGATATCCAGGCTCGTTTCTATTCCGGAGAAGCTGCCTTCCAGTACCTTTCTTCCTGCCATATCCACTAAGTGGTACTGGCAGGCCTGCCTGGGCAGATAATCAAGCTGAAGCCTGATAAGATCAATGCTTGCGGGATTGGGATACAGTTGAAAAGCCAGGCGGTCTTGTTCCTCTGTGCGCCCCACTAAAACGCTGCCGGGCATATCCAGGGTCCATTCATTGGGATCAATATACATCTGGAGCACATTGCCCTGAATGGGGACGGAAAAAGTCTGGACAGGATATTCCTGATATACTTTGATGAGGGTGTCCCCCTGGTCGGTCACCACCCGGTATTCCATCAGCATTTCAAAGAAAGGCGTCACCGAAGGCATTGAAGAGCTCTGGGTTACGGTAAAACGAAGGCTATCAGCTAGCTGATGATACACAATGGTATGGGTTGGAAAGCCTTCGCCGTAATACCATTGATCGAAGAACCAGGTAAAATCCCTGCCGCTCCGGGCGGTAACATAATCACGGAAATCATCGCCGGTAGCCACGCTGTCGCGGAAAGCATCCTGAAAGCCGGATAGGATGGCGAAAAAGAGGGAATCATTCTGCAGCTCAAAACGGATCATATGAATGATGGAAGCGCCTTTGTTGTAGCTCAGCCTTCCGTTGAAGATCCGCCACTCATTTCCCGGGATAGCTTGCATTGGGGGAACATATACACTTCCACCGGGAGATGACATCACATTGTTATTCACCTGGTACATCCAGTTGTTTGCGCTGGACTGGCCCTGGAGGTACTGACGGGCAAGGTATTCGGAATAGGAGGCAAAGCCTTCATTGATCCAGATATCGCTCCAGGTGGCACAGGTGACATTGTCGCCATACCACATATGCCCCAGTTCGTGGGCTACCAGGTCAAAACCGAAACCATAGAGGGTGGTCATTGTCTGGTGCTCCATTCCTCCCCCGATTTGTGCTACGCAATGGCCGTATTTCTCTTCGTGAAAAGGATACATTCCCATCAATGCAGAGAATACTTCTAACATCCCAACAGTGGCATCGATACCTGACTGATTGGCGGGAAGATAGGAGGGGTGGTCATACACAAAGTTTTGGATCAGGATGGAATCGTTCAGTCCCTGGGGGTGGGCGTATATGTTGTATTCCTGGTAATCGGATACGGCAAAGGATATGAGGTAATAAGCAATCGGGTACCTGGATTTCCACTCATAGCGCTTTTTATTTCCTGAAAGGTTGACCACATTGCTCAGCAGGCCATTGGATCCGGCCATTTCACCGGCATCGCAGGTGATAAAAAACCAGGAAGAATCGGCTTTGTCCAGAAGGTCTTGTTTGCAGGGCCACCAATGGCGGGCATTGAAGGGCTCGCTCAGGGTCCAGGTGACCGACTTGCCATAGGTGGAATTATAGGAAGAGCTGATGCCGGTGAAGAAACCGGAAGAGGGGGGCGTACCGTGATAATAGGTTTGCACTTCAAAGCTGGTCCCCATTGGTATTCCACTTACCGGTATGGTAATCAGGTTATTGCTGTGGGAAAAAGTATGAATGCTGCCATTGACCAGTACGGAGTCAACGCTCATATAGCTCATCAGGTCGATCATAATGGTATCCAGCATCGTCACCTTACTGCTGGCGCGCATCAGTACATTTCCTGATACCGTGGTGGCTGTGCTCATCACGGCCAGGTCGAGGAAGTAAAAATGCACATCGTACTCCTGCATCAGAGGGTGCACGTTTTCCGGCATTGCAATACTTTGCTTGGATTTGGCGTGGGCACAGGGATGATATACATCGGAGTGAACCTGTTGGGCATACAGGCTGTTGAACATCAGAGAGATGGAAAGAAGGAAGATCAGAATGAATCGCATAACGACTGCTTAGTTAGTGAAAATGATAACTTTGCGAAGATCGAAAATATAGCGATAACACAGACGTTTGCACGCTTTTTCATCCCTTGTGGGGACCAGTATATATGATGAACAATTACGAGAGACTTATACATAAGCTGGATGGCTTTATCCGCAAATACTACAAAAACCAACTGATCAGGGGTGTGCTTTATGCTGCCGGTATCCTGTTTAGCTTTTTCCTTCTTCTGGCTCTGGCAGAGTATTATGCCTGGTTCGGAGGTATGTTAAGGGGCATTTTCTTTTTTGCCTATATATCTTTGAGTGCATTTGTGCTCTTCAGGTATATTCTTCTTCCCGGCGCTCATCTCCTTCGCATTGGAAAGATTATCAGTCACGATCAGGCGGCAAAGATTATTGGCGACCACTTCAGTAATGTGCAGGATAAACTGTTGAATATATTGCAGTTAAGACGTATTTCAGATGAGGATAGCGTATCAAAATCATTGGTAGAGGCCAGCATTGACCAGAAGATTGAAAGCCTGAAACCTATTCCTTTTCTTGCAGCTATTGATCTGAAAGCAAACCGAAAGTACTTGAAATATACGTTGATTCCGGTTTCAACCTTTTTTATCCTGTTGATTTCCTCCCCAACCCTCATCAAAGAGCCTACACAGCGGATTGTCCGGTTTAATACCAGTTTTGTAAAAGCCCTGCCTTATCAGCTGAAAATCCTGAATGAAACCTTGTCGGTACCTCAACAGGAAGATTTTCTCCTTGAGGTGGAAATAGCAGGGGATGAGTTGCCTGATATCCTTTTCCTGGAAGTGGATGCTGGCCGTTACCGGATGATGAAGGAAGACAATACCCATTTTCAGTATCGATTCAGAAATGTGCAAAAGACAACAAATTTCAGACTTAGTACGGCACAATTGACAACGGAAGAGTATTCCCTGACGGTTTTACCAAAGCCTATCATCCTCAGTTTTGATGTCAGCATTGATTATCCATCTTATACGGAAAGAAAAGATGAGGTAGTGGAAAATAAAGGAGATTTACTGGTGCCGGAAGGAACGATCTTGCAATGGAAATTTTACACACGCGATGTGGACTATCTGCATTTGCGTATCGGTGAAGAGGAGAAGCAATTGAACCTTGAACAGGGGAATGTAATCAGCGATAGCTGGAGGGCCCTGGAAAGTGTGGAATATGCCATAAAAGTAGGTAATCGTTTTATGATCAGTGTGGATAGCCTGAGATACAGAATCCAGCATATCCCGGATGCATACCCGCAGATTGCCGTAGAAGAATACCGCGATTCAATATTTGATAAAAGACTGTATTTCAGAGGAATAATAAAGGATGACTATGGTTTTACCCGCTTGCGTTTTTATACGGAAAGAGCAGGTTTGGATGAGATTGAAACACCCGGGACTGAGGCCATAGATTTACCATTAATCAGCGGGACCAACCAGGAACAATTCTATCATTATCTCGATTTGAATGCAATCAATTTAGGGGAAGGAGAGGAGATCAGCTACTATTTTGAAGTTTGGGATAATGATGGGGTAAACGGAAGCAAGGCAGCCAGGACGGCAAAAATGACATATCGTGTACCTACTCTTGCTGAATACAGCAAGGAGTATGACGAGATCACAAGCGACATCACAAAGGAGATGGATCTGATGCGGAAAGAAACCCAAACGATTCTGGATCAAATAGAAGCCCTACGTAAGGAAATGCTGCAGAAGGAAGATATCAATTGGCAAGACAGAGAAAGGATGAAGGAGTTGCTTGAAAAGCAATTGAAGCTTGAAGAAAGCTTCAAGAAATTATTGAATCAAAATGAGCAAAAGCTACAAAGGGAAGAACAATACCGGGAAATAAGTGAGGCCCTGCAGCAGAAACAAGAAGAACTTCAACGTCTGATGGAGGAACTTTTCGACGAGGATATGAAGAAGCTTTTTGATGAACTGAATAAAATGCTGGAGGAAATTGACAAGGAAAAGGTCAATGAAATGATGGAAAAAATGAAGATGGGCAGTGAGGAATTGGAGAAAGAGTTGGATAGGAGTCTTGAGCTGTTCAAGCAGCTGGAACTGGAAAAGAAGCTTGAAGAGACCATAAACAGGATGGAAGAATTGGCAAAAAAACAAGATAAATTACAGGAAGAAACAGAGGGGGGATTCAAGTCGGAAGAAACTTTATTGCAGGAGCAGAACAAGTTGAATGAAGAGTTTGATCAGTTGCGCGAGGATCTGAAAGATTTGCGCGAGAAAAATGAAGCCCTTGAATATTCTTTTGAAATGGAGGAGACCGCGCAGGAGGAGCAGGAGGTTAGTGAAGATATGCAGGAGAGCAGTGCGCAATTGCAAAAGGGAAAGAAGAGCAAAGCCTCAGAAAAGCAGAAGGATGCTGCCTCCGGAATGAAAAAGCTTTCAGATAAGCTTCAGCAGATGCAAGAGCAGATGCAACAGGATGCCCTTGGGGAAGACATAGAGGCGTTGAGGATGATCCTTGAAAATCTAGTTAGGGTTTCTTTTGATCAGGAGGCACTAATGGAGGATGTGAAAGAGGTGAAGACGACAGATCCGAGATATCTGGCTATGATGGAGCAGCAGAAGAAGATCAAGGATGATCTGAAGTTGATCGAAGACAGCCTTGTGGCTTTAAGCAAGCGGCAGGTAATGATTCAGAGCTTTGTAAGCAAAAAATTAGGGGAAATTGAAGATAACCTGTCCAAGTCCATCAGTGCATTGGAAAGCCGCAATAAAAGGGAATCGGGCTCACGACAGCAATATGTAATGACCTACATCAACGACCTGGCATTGATGCTGAGCGAGTCGATGGAGCAGATGCAACAGCAGATGCAGCAAGGTTCAGGTAATCAAAGCTGTAAGAATCCTAATCAGAAAGGGCAGGGAATGCCTTCGATGCGGAAGATGCAGGAGCAGTTGAACCAACAGATGCAGGAGATGAAGGACGCGATGGAGAAGGGGCAGAAGCCAGGAGAGAAACCCGGGAAAGCGTGGAGTGAACAGCTGGCCCGGATAGCTGCACAGCAGGAGGCCTTGAGACGTCAGATGGAACAGTATCGTGACGAGTTGAACAAAGAGGGTTTGGGCAATGATGGAGAGTTGAAAAAGATGATCGAAGAAATGGAACAAACCGAAACAGATCTCGTAAACAAGATGCTTACCAGGGAAACCCTTTTAAGACAACAGGAAATCCTTACCCGGATGCTGCGTTCAGAGAAAGCCGAACAGGAAAGGGAGAAAGAAGAAAAAAGAGAGTCTGAGGAAGCAAAAAGTGTATATTTGAGAAACCCTGAGGAGTTTTTAGAGTATAAGAGGATCAAATCCCGGGATATAGAATTACTACGGAGCATCCCGCCGGCTTTGACCCCTTACTACCGCAATAAAGTAAGTGAGTACTTTTTTAATTTTGATGAAGAGAGATGATAGAAAGAACACGCACCTTGACGATAGCTTCAAACCTGAAGGAGTTGCATAAGGTTGAAGCCTTCATTGAAGAAATCAGCGAAGACTTTAATATCAATCATACCTATTTTGGGCACTTGCTGGTATCGCTTACTGAGGCGGTGAAAAACGCTATAATACACGGTAATCGAGGGGATGAGGATAAAAAAGTACAGATACGTTTTCAGGCAAGAGAGAGCAGTTTGCAGTTTTCCGTGAAGGATGCAGGAGACGGATTTGATTATGAAAATCTGCCAGATCCAACTGAAAGTAAAGAGCAATCCATCGGCACAGGAATCTTTCTGATAAAGCAACTTTCCGATAAGATTGAATGGATACCGCCCGGAAATCAGCTCCGCTTCGCATTTACCATCGCCAGCATCAATTTTGCCAAGTCCAGTGAAAGAATCAGGGTTTTAAAAGATTATTATCAAGGATACGGAAAGAAAAAGGAAGCGGAAGAGGAAGAAAGAAGAATGAAAGGATAAATGGGAAAGATTACTTTTTTCTCAGAAGGGATCCGCTTCAGGCCACCCAATACTGTGGCCCTCAGGAAGGGGATCTTTTCTTTTTTTGAATCCGAAGGGAAGAGTGCCGGAGAGATCAATTATATTTTTTGTAATGATGATTATCTTTTGGAGATGAATAGAATCTATCTCCAGCACGATACCCTGACTGATATCATCACCTTTGATTTAACAGAAGAAGGAGAGGTAAATTTATGTGCAGACATTTTTATCAGTGTAGAGCGAGTTCGAGAAAATGCAGACAAGCTTGGTTTTGCTTTTGAAACAGAATTACAAAGAGTTATGATACACGGCGTACTGCACTTGCTGGGGTATGACGACAAAACAACTGACGAGCAAAAAACAATGCGGCAAAAGGAAGAGAAATTTCTGAACCGCTTGATTCCCAAAACGCTTTGACCTGGTTTCACGTGAAAAGCACACAGTTTTTAAAATATGATGTAATCGTGGCTGGTGGAGGGCACGCCGGCTCAGAAGCCGCCGCCGCCGCCGCTACCTTAGGATCCAGGGTGCTACTTATAACAATGGATATGGGTAAGATTGCCCAAATGTCCTGCAACCCGGCAATGGGGGGTGTGGCCAAGGGCCAGATTATCCGCGAAATAGATGCACTGGGAGGATATTCAGGAATTGTCTCAGATCGGAGTATGATACAGTTCAGGATGCTCAACCAATCCAAAGGTCCGGCAATGTGGAGTCCGCGAACGCAAAACGACCGCTACCTTTTCTCTTACGAATGGCGGAAGGTGCTTGAAAGCATTCCCTACCTTGATTTTTGGCAGGATATGGTGACAGGCCTCGTGGTGGAAAATGGAAAAGTGAGGGGTGTGACTACCCAACTTGGCCAGTCGTTTTTGGCAGAAAGCGTGATACTGACAAGCGGTACCTTCCTGAATGGCTTGATGCATATCGGAGACAAAAGCATCGGAGGAGGACGAATGGGAGACAGGGCAGCGGTAGGCCTGACTGCTGAATTGGAAAAGCTGGGATTCCGCGCTGCCAGGATGAAAACCGGAACTCCGGTCAGAGTGGACGGCCGAAGCCTGAATTTTGCCGAAATGGAGGAACAAAAAGGAGACCTTAAACCCGGAAAGTTTTCCTTTACAGACACAAAACCGCTACAAGTACAAAGAAGCTGCTACATCACCTATACCAACCCAGAGGTGCACGATATCCTGCGCAAAGGATTCTCTTTTTCTCCGATGTTTAATGGTAGAATTCAGGGGATTGGACCACGATATTGCCCATCCATAGAAGATAAAATTGATCGCTTTGCTGAAAGAACCCGACACCAGCTCTTCGTAGAACCGGAGGGATGGGAAACCATAGAATATTATGTCAACGGATTCTCATCCTCACTGCCAGACCATATACAGTTTGAAGCACTCAGAAAAGTGCCTGGTTTCGAAAATGCCCGCTTCTTCCGCCCGGGTTATGCCATCGAATATGACTATTTTCCGCCAGAACAACTGCGCTTCAGTTTGGAAACAAGACTCGTGGAAGGACTCTTTTTTGCCGGACAGATCAATGGCACTACCGGCTATGAAGAAGCCGCAGCCCAGGGCCTGATGGCCGGGATCAATGCCCATCGAAAGGTGAAAAGGGAAGAGGCCTTTGTTCTTGGCCGTGCCGATGCATATATTGGGGTGTTGATCGACGACCTGATCACGAAAGGAGTGGATGAACCCTACCGAATGTTTACCTCAAGGGCAGAGTACAGAATACTTTTGCGGCAGGATAATGCCGACCTGCGCCTGAGTCCTAAAGCCTATGAGCTGGGCCTGATCGACTATCACCGATACCAAAGGGTGGAAAATAAGAGACGGCAGGTGGATGAATTATTGCACTATTTTAAGAATAAAAGTGCTGAACCGGATGAAGTGAATACGATGCTGGAAAGAAATGGAACGTCCACTATTTCTCAGAAAACCCGACTGATTAACCTTTTGCTACGGCCCCAGGTTAATATTGAAGACCTGCTTGAAACAGTTCCCCATCTCAAATCATTTTGCTTCTCCTTATCGCAAATCCTACCGGAAACCATAGAAGAAGCTGCCATCCTGGCCAAATATGAAGGGTATATCGAAAGAGAACAACAGATTGCAGATAAGCTGGGAAAGCTTGAAAGCCAACTCTTACCCGACCATTTTCAATATCTTGAAATGAATGCGCTTTCAATGGAGGCCCGAGAAAAATTGAATAGATTGAGACCGAGAACGCTCGGCCAGGCTTCACGTATTGCCGGAGTTTCACCAGCGGATATTAGTGTGTTGTTGGTCTACCTCGGGAGGTAGGGGGCCCCTCGGCTTCGCTCGGGGCGCGGATACTCTCCCCAAACAAATAGTAACCCGGCCGGACCTCGAGCGAAGCCGAGAGGCCCGACATCCATACCAGTTTTACTTAGCCTTCCTCTCGTATTTTCGTATGTTTGTTCAAAACCCTTGTTTTGTGACCCCGAAGACCTATTTTTGACAAGAAGACGCAAATCAGGCGATATGATGAAAGAACACCTCTCCCTAATAGCAAGGGTCAAAAATTGAAAGAAACACGCTTAAATCGCCTTAAATTTGCCTATTCGTAAAGGCTTGATAATAAGGACTATAAGGAATTTTGTACCCAAGCTGCACAAAATAGTATGAAGACCAGAAAACATATCAGGAAAATAGGAATACGTCAAGCCGGATTCCTGATGTTAATCCTGATGTTGGCCATTTCGATCCCATTGATCGAGAAACAGAGAGAAAAGATCATTTTTTCTCAGGAAAGAATCCAAAGGGTGTTAGACAAAAATGTGGATGCACTCACGCATCGTCTCGAAATAATCAGTCAGGGGGAAGAGATGGATGGCCGACTGGGTGAAATGCTGTTTCACAGGAAAGGAAAAGCATATTTCCGTTTTGAACACGATAGCCTGTGCTGGTGGTCAACCGATGCAGTCCCTCCCCCGGATGTACGCAGCCTTAAACCCGGAGAAAACAAAATTCACTTCATTGCCAATGCCCATTACCTGGTTATTCAAAAGGAAAAAGAAAACAACCGCTGGCTTGGCCTGTATTTGATTTTTCACGATTTTCCCTATCAAAATCCCCACCTACCCCAGGGGTTCAATCGGGATTTCCGCCTGCCCCCTTCCGCAAAAATCCATTTTGAAACAGGTGATCTTGATGTTTTAAATAGGAAAGGAGACTTTTGCTTTTCTGTCATAAAACCCGAGAATAATATTCACAGCATCCCCCAGATTATCCCCTTTTTCCTTTGGATTCTCGCCTATATTCTACTGCTCCGCTTGCTGTATATAGCCTATTTGCTGCTGGCCACATTCGGCTACCGGCAATGGATCATCATTCTTGGATTCGCCATTGATGCATTAATCCTGAGGGTACTTTTGCTCTATTTCCGCTTTCCTGAATCCCTGCATACCCTGGAGGTCTTTCAACCAAACTTTTTCGCCAGTTCTTCAATATGCCCTTCCCTGGGAGACCTTCTGTGGAATGCCATCACCCTGTTTGCCATTGCCTGGGTGGCATACCGGCACCTGCCCCGTATCCGCACGAAAAAGATCCACACAGGATGGAAGGGAATATTCCTCCACGGTTTCATACAACTGCCCCTCCTTTACGCATTTTGGCGCCTGGGCGACACCTACGCCTCGCTTGTGCTGAATTCTTCCATACCCTTCGACCTGAACGGCCTGCTGTATCTGAATGAATATAGTCTGCTTGGACTACTGGTACTGCTCCTGCTGATCCTGGCCTGGTTTTTAGCTGCCTACCGTCTTACCGGCTTTGCCCTGCGCCTGCACCCTAATATCAATGCTTACTTTTTAACCGCCATAGTGCTGATTCCACAGGCTATCTTTTTTACCTCAGAGATACAAAGTCGCCTGATCATCTCCCTTTTTATTCTGCTAATGCTGACTTTTTATATTCAGCATTCCCGTTTTAAAAGCCACCTTCTTCCAGGCATTTCCCTCATTTTTATTCTCATTTTCTCCGCCCATCTGAGCCTGGTCCTCGAATCTTCACTTCAGGAAAGGGAAAGGGAAAAAAGGATATTGATGGCCGCACGCCTGATTGAGCAACGAGATCAACTCGGAGAATACCTGTTCAAAGAAACAAGGGAAAAGATATTGAAAGATACTTTGCTGAATGAAGTCATCAGTCAGGCTCTCGAGGAAGGAAACGATGCCCTGGTGCAGGATTACCTCACCCAAACCCATCTTCAAGGCTATTTTCAGCGCTATAATCTCACACTAACCGTTTGCCGTACGGATCGACTGCTTGATGTGCAGCCCGGCAATTATATTGTTGACTGCCAATCATATTTTGAAGGTTTGGTCAAGGCCCTGGGAAAGCAAACCGTAGCCGACAGCCTCTATTTCATCGACCTGGGAGGAGACCATTCCAACTACCTGGCTGTTTTAAAAAAGCAGAGTCAGGGTCAGGAGATACACCTCTTTCTGGAGTTTTATCTCAAACATATACCCCAGGGTCTGGGCTATCCGGAACTTTTAATCAATGAAGCCTGGATGCCGGAAGGCCTTCCCAATTATTCCTACGCCATATACCGTGATGGAGAACTGATCCGTCGGGTGGGACGGTATTTCTACAACCTCAGCCCTGAGGAATATCTACTGAATCATCCGGAAGGAGGATTCTTTTCCGGAAATCTGTACGATCACTATCTGAAAATTGTGGATGACAGCTTACAACTTATGCTGAGCCGACCACAAAAACTGCATTTGGATGCCATTGCCCCCTTTTCATATTTGCTGGTTTTCGGAGCCTTGTGTCTGACGATCTTTTATTTACTGAGGTCGGGCAGAAAAAGAGGGAAACATACCGCCCTTACCCTTCGCTGGCGCCTGCAACTGGCAATGGTGGCCGTCATCCTTATGGTTTTTCTAACCGTAGGGGCTGCCTCTCTCTGGTTTCTGGTAAAAACAAATCAAAATAAAAACCAGGATATCCTGAGTGAAAAAGCCCATTCTGTGCTGGTTGAACTCGAGCATAAGCTGGCCGACAGGGATGAACTCAATTCAGGGATGCAGCCCTATATGGAAGAACTCCTTCGCAAGTTCTCACAAGTCTTTTTCTCCGACATTAACCTCTACGGAACAGATGGCTGGTTGCTGGCCTCCAGCCGGCCGGAAATTTTCGTTGAAGGCCTTACCGGAGAACAAATGAATGCCGATGCCTGGGAAAAACTGTATACGGAAGGACAGTCTCTGGTGCTGTTACAGGAACAAATAGGCTATTATCCTTATCTGTCAGCCTATATTCCTTTCCGCAATAATCGCAATGAGCTGCTGGGCTATGTCAACCTGCCCTACTTCGCCCGCCAGGCAGAGTTGCGCGAAGAAATCTCCGGGTTTATGGTTGCCATCATCAATATCTATGTAGTACTGATTGCCCTTACCCTGATGGCAGCCCTCTTCATTTCCACCCTCTTTACCAGTCCGCTTAAACTTATCCGGGAAAAAATCCGTCAGGTGCGACTTGGAACTGCCAACGATAAGATTGACTGGCCACGCCACGATGAAATAGGGGCATTGGTGATGGAATACAACCGGATGGTGGATGCCCTGGCCGAAAGTGCCCAGGCTCTTGCCCGTACTGAAAGGGAAATGGCCTGGCGTGAAATGGCGCGTCAGGTGGCCCACGAAATCAAAAACCCACTCACCCCGATGAAACTCAGTGTGCAGTACCTGGAGAAAGCCTGGAAAGACAAAGCGCCCGACTGGGATGCACGCCTGACCAGATTTACGGCTACCCTGACGGAGCAGATAGATACACTCTCTGAAATCGCAACTGCTTTCTCCGACTTCGCCCGGATGCCGGAAAATGAAAATGCCTTTACCAGCCTCAGCCAGATTGCCCGAAATGCCATTGATACATTCCGTGAGGGCAATGCGGTCCAAATACAGGAAATATGGGATCCGGAAAAAGAATTCATCGTCTATGCAGATAAAAAACAATTGCTCAGGGTTTTTAATAATTTGATAAAAAATGCGCTACAGGCATTGGGGAAAAAGAAAGACGGACAAGTGCTGGTTGAAATCCGCAGCCAGGGAGATCGCTTCCTTGTGAGTATTGCAGATAACGGCCCGGGCATCGCAGACGCACAACGAGAAAAGATCTTTATGCCCAACTTCACCACCAAATCAGGTGGAATGGGCCTGGGCCTGGCAATGGCCCACAATATCATTACCTCCCTGGGAGGCAGAATCTGGTACGAAACAGAAGCAGGGAAAGGAAGCATTTTCCACTTCAGCCTGCCCGCTGCAGATAAATAAAGGGACGATGCCACTGATCTATCAAAACCTTTCACCCTCCGGAATCCAGCTTGGAATCTGGCAGATAAAGGAGGATGAAGACTGGCTGCTCTCGCATATTCCATTGCAGGAGGAGGAAAAAACTGTTCTGCTGAAACTGAAAAGTCCGGCCCTGCGCATTCAGCGACTGGCCTATAGGATGGTGCTGAAACAGTTGCTGGGCAATGCGGTGAGTCTCTTCTATGATGCCTATCGGAAACCCCATCTGAAAGACCTGCCCGGCTTCATCAGTGTCTCTCACTCCGGAGAGATGGCTGCAGCCATATATTCCCAAAATCATCCGGTAGGCATAGACATAGAAAGAATCAATGAGCGGATTTTTCCTCTTAGCGAAAAATTTCTTTCCCTGGAAGAATGTATCGGCCAGGCCGACCAAACATCTGCGGAAAGGCTCACGCTTTATTGGAGCGCGAAAGAAGTGCTTTACAAAAAGGATGGCAAGAAAGGATTAATCTTTAAAGAAGACCTGCATATTGATCCTTTTGAGCTTTCTGAAAAAGGCCTGATGCTTGGCCATATAAGAAGAGGAGCAATGCAGGGAACCCATCCCCTGGCATTCTTCCGCCTGCAGGATTATGTGCTGGTATATACACCCTGAAGCCCGTCCCTTTTCCTACCTTTGCCTAAAAGCTGGTGCAGCCCGATGATCTATTCCCGTATTCTGGATAAAAAGTCGAAAAGAAAAAAACAGATCGCAGTGCTGATTGACCCCGATAAGGCGGAAGGCAAGCAGATTGTTGATCTGGCCCGACTGGCCAATACATTTCGCCCCGATTGCTTCTTTATTGGTGGGAGCCTCCTGATGAAAAATCGGCTGGATGCCGTTCTCCGCCTTTTGCGCAACAACACCGACCTGCCCCTGATCCTTTTTCCGGGCACCACAATGCAAATCAGTCCCCAGGCTGATGCCCTGCTTTTTCTTTCCCTGATCTCCGGCCGTAATCCGGATTACCTTATCGACCGCCACGTGCACGCCGCACCCCTGATACGAAACAGCAAACAGGAGGTCATTCCGACAGGATATATGCTGATCGATACCGGAAAAACAGCTTCTGTGCACTACCTCAGCGGTACCTTCCCTTTGCCGGGAGATAAACCGGATATTGCAGTTTGCACCGCAATGGCAGGAGAAATGTTGGGACTGAAGATGATTTATCTGGAGGCGGGAAGCGGAGCCAAACAAACGGTATCTGTCGAAATGGTGCAGGCTGTCAGGAACAAGATCGAAATCCCCCTGCTTGCCGGAGGAGGAATACGGAGTCCGGAACAGGCCGCCGCCCTCTCTGAGGCAGGAGCAGATATGCTGGTTGTTGGCACTGCTCTGGAAGAAAAGCCCGGCTTGCTCCAAGACCTGTGTGCAGCCATCAAATCCTGAAGAATGATGAGCACAGCGCACGATCCCGTACTGGAAATCCATAATCTCTGCATCGCATTTGAAGCAGGTCGCACAGCCCCTCTGGTGGTGAATCAGATCAGCTTTAATGTTCAGGCCGGTGAAGTTCTGGGCATCGTGGGGGAATCAGGTTCGGGAAAGACCTTGTCAGCCCTGGCTGCCATAAGCCTGCTGCCAACCGGGGCAAAAATACCGCAAGGAGAAATTCTCTTTCGGGACAGGAAAGAAAAAACGCATTCCATCCTGGAAATGGGAGAAGAGGGCCTGCGCCGGCTCAGGGGCAGGGAGATCGGGATGATATTTCAGGAACCGATGAGCTCACTCAATCCGGTAATGCGCTGCGGGAAACAGCTTACAGAAGTGTTACGCCTGCATCTTAAAATGGATGCCCGACAAGCCAGGATACGCTGCCTGGAACTGTTCAGGGAAGTCAGGTTGCCCCGACCGGAAAGCATCTACCGCGCCTATCCCCATCAGCTGTCAGGCGGTCAGAAACAAAGGGTGATGATCGCAATGGCTATGGCCTGCAAACCCCGACTCCTAATCGCCGATGAGCCTACCACAGCCTTGGATGTCAGCGTGCAAAACTCCATCCTCAGCCTGATGCAGGAACTGGGCCGGAAGTATGGCACCAGCATACTGTTCATTACGCACGACCTGGGTGTCATCCGCCGTATCGCACACAGGGTGTTGGTGATGCATCAGGGGAAAATCGTGGAACAGGGAAGGGTGGAGGAAGTCTTTCATCACCCAGTTCATCCATATACCCGCGGACTGATGGCCTGCCGGCCTTCCCTGGGCGCTCGACCGAACAGATTGCTTACCATCCGCGATTTCCTGGAAGAAACGACACCTCCTGCAATGGAAATGGAAAACCCGATGGAGCGCCAATCCCGTTTGAAGCGATTATACCATCAGGAACCTTTGCTCAAAGTACAGGATATGAGTACCTGGTTCCCGGATGAAAGAAGCTGGATCGGGAAAATAAAAACCGTGGTGAAAGCCGTGGATGAGGTCAGCTTTGTGCTATATCCGGGTGAAACCTTAGGTCTGGTGGGGGAATCAGGAAGCGGAAAGACCACCCTTGGACGAAGCCTTTTACGCCTGCAGAAATCGCAGCAAGGCCGTCTTTTTTTTGAAGGGCAGGAGATTACGGCTGCCAAACCGGCAGAGATGAGGCAATGGCGGAAAAAAATGCAGATCATTTTCCAGGATCCTTATGCTTCCCTGAACCCTCGTATGACGGCCGGAGAGGCTATTATGGAACCAATGCGGGTACACCGGCTGTATGCCAATGAAAAAAACAGACAAAACAAGGCATTGGAAATCCTGGAGCGGGTAGGACTGCAAGCTGAACATTTTCATCGCTATCCCCACGCTTTTTCCGGAGGACAGCGGCAAAGACTGGGCATCGCCCGGGCACTGGCCCTGGAGCCACGTTTTGTGGTTTGTGACGAATCCGTCTCAGCCCTCGATGTGAGCGTACAGGCTCAAGTGCTGAACCTGCTCAATGAATTGAAAGCGGAATTTGGGCTCACCTATATTTTCATCTCTCACGACCTCAGTGTAGTACGCTATATGTCAGACCGGATTATGGTGCTGAAAGACGGAAAGCTCTTAGAGGAAGGCGAAGCCGATGAGCTTATTGCACGACCACAGCAAGAGTACACCCGAAGCCTGATCGCCTCTATCCCAGACATCGCATAGACGGAGTGCAAAGCTGCCAATCCTCTGCGAATTGAATTATCTTCGTGGGTAAATCCGACAGCAATGACATCTCTTCGCATCAACACCCGATACCTTGAAGGCTTTGCCAGTGAAAACGATATCCTTTCCTTTGAGAAAGAGATCTTCCGCCATCGTGATGCACTCCATCAAAAAGTGGGTCCCGGTGATGATTTCCTTGGATGGATCAACTTGCCCGAAATGATGCTGAAACAGGAACTGGCGGCGATACAGGAAACCGCCACCTCCCTCAGCTCCCGCACTAATTGCCTGGTCGTGATTGGTATTGGAGGTTCATACCTGGGCGCCCGGGCGGTCATCGAGGCCCTGCAAGATCCTTTGCTCAGACGCAAAGAAGGCTTTCCAGAACTCATCTATGCCGGACATCATCTCTCAGAAGATTACCTCCATTCCCTGCTGAAATACCTTGAAACCAAAGAACCCGGCCTGATTGTAATCTCTAAATCAGGAACCACTACAGAACCTGCCATAGCATTCCGACTGCTGCGCGCGTATATGGAAAAACGCTTCGGAAAAAGCGGGTCCCGGGATCGTATCGTGGCCATCACCGACCGGAGCAGAGGCGCACTGCGCAGCCTGGCAGATCAGGAAGGATATGCATCCTTTGTGATCGAAAATGATATAGGGGGAAGATATTCCGTGCTCAGCCCGGTCGGACTGCTTCCCATAGCCGCCGCAGGATGGGATATCCGTGCATTGCTGGAAGGAGCAAACCGGATGGCCGTGCAATCGTCCGATGCCACAAAACTCGAGGATCATCCCGCCGGATGGTATGCAGCTGCACGCAATGCCTTGTACCGGAGGGGAAAACCGGTGGAGATACTGGTAAACTATGAGCCTTCCCTGATGTATCTCAGCGAGTGGTGGAAACAGCTGTATGGCGAAAGCGAAGGCAAGCAGCAGAAAGGCATCTTTCCGGCTGCCGTGAACTTTACCACCGACCTGCATTCAATGGGGCAATATATTCAGGATGGGCTGCGGGTGCTCTTTGAGAGCGTGATCAGTGTAGCCTCTTCACAGCATAAGGTAATGATCCCTAAGGAGGAAGCAAACCTCGATGGCCTAAACTACATTGCCGGAATGCGGCTGCAGGAGGTCAATCAAAAAGCAGGAGAAGGAACCCTGCTGGCGCATTACGATGGGGGTGTGCCGGTTATCCGAATTCAAATTCCCTCCATCCGGGAAGATTATCTTGGAGAACTGCTCTATTTCTATCAAATGGGCTGTGCCCTGAGTGGCTATATGTTGGGTGTTAACCCCTTTGATCAACCCGGGGTAGAGGATTATAAGAAGAATATGTTTGCCCTGCTGGGAAAGACTGGTTTTGAAGAACTCAGCGCCCAACTGCAACAAAGGCTCGGACAGTGAAAACCCGCCCTGCCGCCTAAATGCTATCTTTGCACCCACCAATGTGCATATCGAAATGGATCAAAAGTTACGCCTCTACAATACCCTCAGCCGGCAGAAGGAAGTTTTTGAACCCTTGAACCCTCCTTTCGTCGGATTGTATGTTTGCGGGCCCACTGTATACGGGGATGCCCACCTGGGGCACGCCCGCCCTGCCGTCACCTTCGATCTGGTATTTCGCTATCTCAGGCATTTGGGGTATAAGGTTCGCTACATCCGCAACATCACCGATGTAGGGCATCTGGAAAATGATGCTGATGAAGGCGAAGACAAGATCGCAAAGAAAGCCCGCCTGGAGCAGATTGAACCGATGGAAGTGGTGCAGCATTATACCGAACGCTACCACTTCAATATGGCGCAAATGAATGTGCTCAGTCCCTCCATCGAACCCCGGGCATCGGGTCATATCATTGAACAAATAGAAATGATCAAGGCCATTCTGGAGGCCGGCCTGGCTTACGAGGTGAATGGATCCGTGTATTTTGATGTACGCAAATACAATGAAACAGGCGATTATGGTAAGCTGAGCGGGAGGGTACTGGAGGATATGATTGCCAATACCCGCAACCTGGACGGGCAGGATGAAAAGCGCCACAGCGTAGATTTTGCCCTTTGGAAGAAGGCCCAGCCCGAGCATATTATGCGCTGGCCTTCCCCCTGGAGTACAGGCTTCCCCGGCTGGCACCTGGAATGTTCCGCGATGAGCACCAAATACCTCGGAACCCAATTTGATATCCACGGAGGCGGGATGGACCTGATGTTTCCCCATCACGAAGCGGAGATCGCCCAATTCGTGAGCTGTTACGGGAAGCAACCGGTAAAATACTGGATGCACAACAATATGATCACCATCGAAGGGCAGAAGATGGGCAAGTCACTGGGGAATTTCATCACCCTGGATGCCTTCTTTAATGGAGATCACCCCCGCCTGCATCAGGCCTACTCTCCGATGACGGTCCGCTTCTTCATCCTTCAGGCTCACTACCGCAGCACCCTCGATTTCTCGAATGAAGCCCTGCAAGCTGCTTCCAAAGGACTGGAACGACTCCTACAGGCATCGGAAACACTGAGCACTCTTCAAGCTGAGGCCAAAGAGGGAGAAGGTGCACCGGTAGTGCAGTTCAGGGATGCCTGCTACCAGGCCCTGAACGATGATTTCAACAGCCCCGTCGCCATAGCCCACCTCTTCGATGCGGTTCGCCTGGTGAACTCGGTGCGCGATGGAAAAGCAATACTGGACCAGGCCGGACTGGAAAACCTGAAAGAAATCTTCCGGATTTTTGTGGTCGATATCCTCGGACTACACGCAGAGAAGGCGACGGTGGAAGATGACGGGCTGGTAGAAGGCCTGATGGAGATGTTGATCCGTCTGCGTTCAGAGGCCAAAGCCCGCAAAGACTTTGCTTCAGCCGATATGATCCGCAACCAGCTTCAATCCCTGGGTGTTGAGCTCAAGGACACCCGCGAAGGGGCGGAGTGGAGCAGGAGGTAAGAAATGCTCCCCTCGGCTTCCCGCTCCCCTCGGCTTCCCGCTCCCCTCGACTCCCCGCTCCCCTCGGCTACACTCGGGGAGCGGCGAGTCGAGGGGAGCGTATGGTATTTCCTACAATTGCTTTAGTTTCAAGCCGGCATAGAAGGTGCGGGGTGCCCCGGGTCCGTAGATATAATCACTGTCGCGGTATTTCCCTGTGTCAAAATCGCCCTGATAGGCATTGGTAATGTTGGTAATCCCCCCAAAGATTTCCAGGCCTGTTTGTACCGACGTAAGTTCAAAGGTATAAGCGATTTTCAGGCTCAACTCAGTAAAAGCATCGGTGCGGACATAGGCATCTTCTGCCTGCTCCGGTGCCCCGGCATAATGCACCATCTCCATTGATCCGGTATAAACAGCACTGAGGCTGGCCGACAAACGCGTATCGGGACTGTAGTTGAAAGTGAAATAGCCATAGTCGTCAGGACTACGCAAAAAGCGACGTATGGGAGCTTGCCCGTCCAGATGGGCGATGGGATCATCAAAGAGGCTCGACTGCAAGGTGAAACCCGTTTCAAGTTGGATTTTTCTTTTGAAATTTGCCCTTAACTCAAGGGTGGCACCCTGCACCACAGCCCCGGATCCGTTTCTCTTCTCAAAGAGGTCACCAAAGGCATCTTCGCCAAAGGGATACAGATAAAAGGCATCTGAGAGGCGGGTGTAAAAACCCTCCAGGGTAAAACCAGCCACATAATCGGCAGTAGCTTTGTCGAAATTGATCGAGGCACTGAAGCTGTTAGACCTTTCTTCCTTCAAGGATTCTGCCAACAGTATCCTGGATACCCCACCCCCGGCAAAGGCCATATGCAGATCAGCATCAAAGGCCTGAGGCGCACGGAAACCCGTACCCCAGGAAAGACGGAACTGGGTGAAATCCTTCCAGCGATAAAGCAGGGATAAGCGCGGGCTTACAATGATATTCTGTACCAGGGGGTGCTTATCCATCCGGATCCCGGTCAGCAGGTTCAAGTCCTGACGCAGCATCCAATCGGATTGAAAAAAGCCCCCCAGGCTTCCAATCCGCTGATCCACAATGTAATGATATGCTGCTATCGTGTCCAGAATATCGTCAACCGTATATTCTGCACCCAGGGTAAGGACATTGGATATGCCGGGCATATTCTCCAGACGGTGGTTGAATTGACCGCCGGCCTGCAGGGTCGAATTATCCGTGAAACCATAGGGAGGATCAGCCAGGTGGTTTAGGATATCATCCGCATCATCCGGGAAAAGGCCGGTATAATGATCACGGCGGGTACTCTGCCCGGCCAGGTAAAAGATCACAGAACTATGATCATTGTTGAAATTATGATGATAATCCAGGTTTCCTATCAGGATATGGTGTGTTCTTTCCTCGGCCTGGGCAGCCAGGTGGGTGGCCGTCCGCGCTATTTCACCCCCGTAACGATACTCGCTCAGGCTGCTGATGCTCAGCTCCAGTTTGCGGTCGGCATCGGGCTTGAAAAAGAAATTGGCTCCGAAAGCATTGTTGCGAAGAGAGGGCATTTCTGAAAACCCGTCTCCATTGTGGTCGTATGCTTCCCGGTTGCGGTGATTGAGAAAGACCGCTACACCGGCATTTCTCTGAGCGTTCAACACATTGGCATTGCCACTCAGGCTGTGATCGCTCGCTTTTCCGTTAATCGTATGGAAGGATGAACCGATCTCATAGTTGTTTGTCAGGGGGATACGGGTGATGATATTGACTGTTCCACCAATGGCACTGGCTCCATGCAGGGCAGAACCACCTCCACGCACAACCTCTATCTGTTCCACCATACTGGCAGGCAGCATTTCCATCCCGTATAAACCGGTCAATGGACTCAGCACCGGCCTGCCATTGATCAGTATCTGAGAGTAGGCCCCTCCCAATCCATTCATCCTGAGCTGGGTGTAGTTGCAGGTCTGGCAATCGATTTCCACCCGCAAGCCGGGCTGAAATCGTAATCCTTCGGAAATATTGCAGGCCTGCACATTGTCCAGGGTCTTCCTGTCCAGCACATTCACAATCACCGGAGACTCAGTACTGCGCTTGAAGGTTTTGGTTCCGGTAATCACCACCTCATTCAGGTGCATCGCCTTTTCTTCCAGACTAAAATTGACTTCAATGGTCTGGTTTGCCCTCACTTCCACGGTTTGACGGGCGGTTTCATAGCCGATCAGCCTGGCAACAAGCGTATGACTCCCTTCCGGAAGGTTGATGAGCATATAATGACCCGTAATATCGGTCGTCGTCCCTATCTGGCTTCCTTCAATAAAAACACTGACAAAAGGCAGGTGCTCTCCTCCCGAGCGTACATCGCCGAAGATATTGGCATCGGTCTTTTCCTGGCTGTAGAGAGAAGAAAAGGGTATCCATAATATCAGTATCCACAAATTCTTTGTCATTCGCATCATCGCATAGATCTTGGTAATAGGAACAGGAACAAATAAAAACAGGAATTGCTCAGATCAGAAGCAACAGACTGAGGGCCATCACACCCATTCCGGCGATCATCCCGTAGATGGAAAGATGATGTTCGCCATATTCCTGGGCAGCAGGAAGGAGTTCGTCCAGGCTGATGAACACCATAATCCCGGCTACACCGGCAAAGAGGATTCCGAAGACCATAGGACCCATAAAAGGCATAAGGATAAGAAAACCCACCAGTGCTCCTATCGGTTCTGCCAGTCCTGACAGAAGGGAGTGCCAGAATGCTTTCCTCCGGCTTCCTGTGGCATAGTATATGGGAATGGCTACGGCGATGCCTTCCGGAATATTATGAATGGCGATGGCGATGGCAATAGCGATACCCAGATTGGGATCACTCAGGGCTGCGATGAAGGTGGCCAGTCCCTCCGGAAAATTATGTATGGCGATGGCCAGAGCTGTAAAAAGACCCATCCTCATCAATCTTTGATCACGACCATCCTTAACAACATTTTGCACATCTTCCACGCTGCGCATCTCGTGCGGATTATCTGCTTCCGGGATCAGGCGGTCGATAATGGCAATCAGCAGGATGCCGCCAAAGAAACCTGCCGCGGTAAGCCACGCGCTGCCGCTTGTTCCATAATCCTCCAACAGGCTTTCCCGGGCTTTGGAAAGAATTTCGACAAAAGACACATAAATCATCACCCCGGCAGAAAAGCCCAGGGCCAGGGACAGGAATTTTGTATTGGTCCGCTTGTAAAAGAAAGCGATGCCACTCCCGATGCCTGTTGCCAGGCCGGCAAACAAAGTGAGGCCGAAGGCCAGGATGAGGTTGCTGGTATCCATTGATTCTTTCAGTTACTTTTTATGCAGGAGCATAAACAGGTTTTACAATGCTGCCAGCCAGTTCCCGAGGCGATCGAAAGCAGCAGTCATCTTAGGCGCATACTCCCTGACCCAGGCATCATCAAGATGATTATTGCATTTCAAGTCCGGGACGGCCTCCAGGGCTCTTGCACCATCGAAGTCCACATAGGCGATCCGGACCGTATATTCTGTTTCGCTGCGCCCGAAATCCGCCCCCGGAAGCATTGCCACCCCTGTATCTTCCAGCAGCCTGTCGCAAAATTGTGCCGAAGTATGAATGCCGTGTTTCTTCAGCTTTTCGCGAAATGGCTCAAAATTGGGAAAAAGGTAAAATCCTCCGTGGGGCAAGGGGGTATCCAGCCCCATTTTATGCAGTTGATGCGTTAGCTCCCGTCCGATCTGCTTCAGTATCCAGCGGTTCTTTTTCAGGTATAATTCAATATCCGGATGGTCGGAGAAGCCGGTTATGGCTGCGTGCTGAATCGGGGCGGAGGTGGAGGTGTAGGTTTCACTGGCGACCACCGACATTGCATTTTGCAACCAGGCCAGCTCTTTCGGAAAAGAGAAGGTACCCAGGCGCCAGCCCCCGGCCCCGCACCATTTGCTCAAACCGTTGCTGATGATGGTTCCCTCAGGGTAGAAGCGGGCAATAGATACGTGCTGCCCCTGGTGGTGAAGCATCCCGTAAATCTCATCGGCTACCAGAATGACATTGTACTTGCGGGCTACCTGTGCCAGCTTTTTTAAGCGCTCCAACGGATAGGTGTAACCGGTGGGGTTGGAAGGATAATTCAGGATCAGAATGCGGGGGCGATCAGGATCATCCTTGCATATCTCTTCCAGTTCCTCATAACTCAGGCGCCAGAAGTTGTCCTCCCTGGTGGGTACCCAATGTACCTGCCTTCCAATGATCTTCGCCTGAGGGGCATAGGAAACCCAACTGGGGGTGGGAATGATCAAATCCCCATAATACACCAGCTGCAGGATGAAAATCAATTCCTTGGAACCGGGGCCGATGAGCACATTGTCAGGATGGGTCTCCACCTTCTGGGTGCGCATATTGTAGGCGGCTACAGCCTCCCGCAGGGATTTTAGTCCACGCACCGGGAGATAGTCTTTCTGATGCGCATTCCGGCGCAGGGCTTCTGTCACGACTTCCGGCACGGGAAAGGGCGATTGCCCCAGTCCCATCAGGAAGACATCCCTGCCATCCGCCTTGAGCTGGCGGCTCTTTTCATTAATGGCAAGCGTGGCAGAGGTTTTCAATCCACGTACGTTCAGATTGAGGCTGTGATGATGATTGGCATAGCGACTCATAAACAAGGGCTTATGTTTGACAACAGCAATGCGGGAGCAAAAGGATCAATTGCTTTCGATGATGCGGAAAAGCTCATCCAGCTTGGGCGTGAGAATGATCTCTGTTCGCCTGTTTTTTGCCCTGGCCTCTGAAGTATTGGCCTGATCTACCGGAACATATTCAGAACGTCCTGCCGCAGTAAGTCTTTGAGGTGTGATGCCTTTGTTGTTGGTCAGAATACGCACTACGGCCGTAGCCCGCATTACGCTCAGATCCCAGTTGTCTTTGATCACCCCGCTGCCTTTGAGGGGAACGTTATCGGTATGGCCTTCGATCATCACGCTGATGTCTTTATTTTCCGCCAGCACATTGGCCAGGCGGTCGAGGGCCTTGCGTCCTTCCGGATTCACCTCGTACTTGCCGGTGGCAAAAAGCAGGTTTTCATCCAGGGAGACATATACCTTTCCATTGCGCACATCGATGCTGAGGCCCTGGCCTTCAAAGCCAAGCAAGGCATCCGACACTTGTTTACGCAGGGCATTCACAGCCGCTTCTTTTTGGTCGAGGATGGCCTGTAACTCATTCAATCTGGCCTCTTTGGCTTGCATATCGGCCGTCATCCGGTCGAGATTCAAGCGCTTCTCTTCCAGTTCACGCTGCAAAATGTTCAGGGCATCTTCTTTGGCCTGAAGCTTACTTCGCGTTTCATCCAGTTCAGCCAGGATGGTGCTGATTTCGGAAGCACTGCTCACTTTCAGGGCCTCGTTGGCTTTCTGCAATTCGCCATATTTCTCCTGAAGTCCGCTTAAAGCCTGTTGATGACGGCGCAGGTCGGGCCCCAAACGGGCAGTATCCGCACGCAGGGCTGCAATGGCGGCTTCCAGTTTCTGATTATAAAGAAGAGATTGATCAAGGGCGGAACTAAGGCTGTCGCGGCGTTCCAGGCATTCGGCATAGCTGGCGGCCAGTTCATCGTATTGTTTTTTGGGAACCACGCAGGAGCTTGCCAAAAACAGCGTGAGGATCAGAAAAATACTTAGTTTTTTCATCGGGGTATGTTTTTTAGAATTGAATATCCAGTAAAACGGGGCAATGGTCAGAGTGTTTCGCTTCCGGCAGTATACGTGCCCCCTGCATCCTATCAGCCAGTTCCCGGCTGACCATATGATAATCGATGCGCCACCCCAGGTTTTTAGCCCTTGCGTTGGCACGGTAGCTCCACCAGGTATAGTGGTGTGGATCCGGGTTGAAGGCCCGAAAGGAGTCCACGAAGCCCATTTCCAGGAAGCGGCTCATCCATTCCCTTTCTTCGGGAAGGAAGCCCGAGCTGGTGGCATTGCGGATGGGGTCGTGAATGTCGATGGCCTGATGGCAGATATTGTAATCTCCGGAAAGAATGAGTTTCGGCCTTTCTTGTTTGAGCATCCGGATATAGGCATAGAAATCCTCCAGCCATTGCATTTTGAAATCCTGTCTTTCTTCGCTACTGGAGCCGGAGGGGTGATAGATACTGACGACCGTGATATCGCCAAAGTCGGCACGCAGAAAGCGGCCTTCGCGATCATATACCGGCATATTCATACCGGCGATGACCTGATCGGGCTGGATGCGGGTAAGGATACCCACCCCGGAGTAGCCTTTCTTTTCTGCGGAATGCCAATAGGCCTGATAGCCCAGGGCTTTCCATTCGAGTGCGGGGATCTGTTCGGGCTGGGCTTTTGTTTCCTGGATCAGCAGGATATCCGGCGCCGCCGCCATCATCCAATCGGCAAGGCCTTTGGTGAGTGCCGCCCTGATCCCATTGACATTGTAGGTGATAATGCGGGGCATAAGGCTTGTTTCGTACAAATGTAGGGGAAATCCGCGAAGCGGATAAATTAGGCTGGGAGCTAAGAAGACTTCAACTCACCGAACATTTTTCTGATAGCTATTCCTATCGCTTTTGCCATTAATGGGGGCACCGCATTCCCGATTTGCACAAGTTGTTTCGATTTGCTGCCTTCAAAAATGAAATCATCAGGGAAGGACTGTAGCCGTGCCATTTCTCTCGCGGTAAGCACCCTGGGTTCGATTGGGTGGATATTCACGCCTCCGTGGTTCTCCTTAATAGTACAGGAGGGCTCATTCCAACTGCATTTCTTCCAGGCATCCGAATAGTTTTCATACAAACTCTTCCCTTCAGGAACAGCGGCCAGCCGTGCTTTCATCTCATCTGAATGGCGGGTTCTCACGTGGTTAAATGCCTTGTTGTCCTGTACTTTTACTAAATCAGCAATGGCTTCTCCTGTAGTAATATATTGATCCTCACCCAAAAGGGGCCTGGGATGAAAGTTGGAAGTACCTCTTCTGTTGCAAATGAAAATAACCCTGTCTCTCTTCTGAGGCACATAATAATCAGCCGCTCTAAGGGTCGTAACATTCACTTTGTAACCAATAGACTCATAATCTTCTATGATCTTTCTTTCCACCTGTCCACCCAGCATTGAACGAAGGCCTGGAACATTCTCCATAAGTACCACATCCGGAAGGAGGGTGTTTACAATTTCCAGCATCTCAAGGTACAATGAATTACGGGGGTCATCTACAACCCTGTGCCCTGCCAGGCTGAATCCCTGACAGGGAAAGCCACCGGCAATAATATTCAGTTTTCGACCCTTCAGTGCGAGTTTGACTGTGTCGAAGAAAGATTGCTTGACCTCCGGATCTCTGATATCCCCTTCGATGATTGGATGATCGAAGTTCCTTCGGAATGTTTGGGCCGCAGCATCAAAGTTGTCTAAAGCGCAAAGGGCTTCTATTCCGGCCATTTCGAATCCTTTGCTTATCCCGCCTGCCCCACTGAACAGATCAACGAATGTAAGACTGCTTTTGCCCGGATCGGCCCAGGAAACAGAGATATCTGTCCAGTTTACCATATCCACATTCTTTCCCCGGCCATTTGTCCCTCCGTTTTTGGGCGGAAGGATAACTTTTTCTCCAAACAGGTTGATAGTGTATGGCGGCTCCACAGCACCCTTATCTTTTTGCAGGAATTTATTCAGGGCCGATTCTTCAATTCGATATACCCCACCAATCCGATATGCGTGCAATCGACGGGCGGCAATATGACGCCGAATTGTTTTTTGTGAAAGATGCAGTCTTTCAGAGACTTCTTGAATAGAATAATAATTGTCCACTTTTGTCCACTTTGTATGGCAAAAGTATGGATTCTTTTCAGATGGAAATTATCCTAAGGAAAACTTTAATATTTTCATCAAACCTGAATAGGTATGGAGCTGGCACAGCATCCAACTTAAGCCGGATTTGATCAAGAACAAACTCAGGGTTTGTGAGCCAATCTTCTTGATGTTGCACGACAACATAGAACCGGTTCAATCCCCACTGATGCAGTGAATTTCGAGCATTTTTGCTTAGCCGTTGGGGATCTGCTTTCTTAAATAAGGACATAGCCAATTCTAACTCATTGCCCTCAACTGGTTTTCTCCAATCTTCAGGAATACCTGTATGTTTAAGATCATAAGGCAAGTCATCCAGAATGAAATCCGAGATACTTTTTTCTCTCAAAGATGGCAATACGTTCTTATGGGATGAGATTATGGTATCTTGTATCAGGTCGTGCGTGGCCACCATAAAATATTCCTGTTTCATAATATCCTGGCCAACTTCCAGCAACCAATCAAGGTCTCCTTCATCTTCAATTTGTTTTCTAACAATTTCCTGCATACTTAAGTGCATTCTTGAAGGACTCGCATTATGCCAACTATGTCCCTTTAGAATGCCAGACTTTAGATTTTTGAGATGATATGAGCAGTTTTCCCGCTGGTATTGTTCCAACACAAAGACTTTAAGCTTTTCGAAATCCCTGGCAGAAACTGAAGGGATTCTGTTTATTAATTTGGAGTAGGAAAGGGTCTTTGGAAGTGATAAGTCGAATGCTTGTTTGAAAAAGCTTCTCGCTTTTTCATATTGAATCATATTGGTAAGATAATAGTCAAACAGATCTTTGATTTGTTCAGATTTCATTGCTGGAGTTTTTTGTCTAATTCATCTCGCCATTTTTTACCATCATACCATCCACAGCCCTCACAACTGCCTTCATAATCCTGCCCGCCCTTGTACCAGAAGTTTATCCCCATAAAAGCTGGACGTTTGTTCTCCCTGATGCACTTCCCACAAGCTCTATCCTTTAGGAGATTATGCTCTCGTGTAAGCAGCTGAAAATGATGAATGATATCTTTATCAGAAAGAGAATTGGCATCAACATCCTCCTGCATCCTGGTCCAGGGCATTTTGTGGTCGATTTCCGGTGTACTGCTGATGCTCGCGCCTGTGAAGGCATCTTTATGTTCGAAAATGCTAAGAATGTGCTTTCTGGTTGCTTTACTAATACTTATTCTGGGTTTTGACTTATACACTGGCTCCGGCTCCATCAGCATATAATGTGATCTTTCCGTGCTACAGTGCATACAATATGTAGTTTTTGCCCAGCGGTTTGGTGAGATCTCTTTGAACTTGTACCCTCTCTTTTTGAGTTCCCTGAAAATTGCCGCTGGTTGGTTACTCCCAGAGTTGCAATATCCACAAGTCCATTCATTCACATTTTCCTTTAGTGCCTGCAGCAATTCATCTGCTCTACTCATCATAAAGTGTATAAAAGAAACTAATGGGTTGTTTGTAGAGATTCGCTAAATCTTCGAGCAAGAGAAAGGTAACATTTCGATCTGCATTCTCAATCTTTGATAGTGTTGACTGAGATACTATTCCTGCTTCAGCAACTGCCTTTTGAGAGTACCCTGCGCACTCCCTTGCAGCCACCAGGCGACCTGCAAGCACCTTTCTGCGTGATATTAATGTAGAAATGCTTCCCATAATAGTACAATGTTAGAAGGTTTTTTCGCTTATTCCGAATTGGAATAATCAGAGTAAAGAAATCAGTTCATACAGCTCCTTCACAATCCTCCCCAACAATTCCGTATTTTCGTCCCGATGAAACGCAAGGGCTGGCTCGACCGATTTCTGGACTGGCGCATCCGCCACATCAATGATCAGCAGTTTATGATCCTGGTAGGCGTGGTGGTGGGCCTGGGTGTGGGCTTTTCTGCCGTCATCATCAAGAATACGGTCTATTTTATTGAATATCTCCTCACCCATAATTTTGACCGCAACGACTTCAATTTCCTCTACCTGGCCTTTCCAAGCATAGGGATCACGCTTGCGGTGGTATTCTCACGCTTTATACTGCGCAAACGCATCGGCCACGGGGTACCCAGTGTCCTTTACGCCATTTCCAGGTCGAACGGGCGCATCCGGCGGCACAATATGTTCTCCTCGGTCATCACCTCAGCCCTCACGGTCGGGTTTGGCGGGTCGGTAGGACTGGAAGGCCCTACCGTAGCTACCGGAGCCGCCATCGGCTCCAACCTGGGCCGCAGGCTCCGCTTGAACCAGCGCCAGGTTATCTCAATGCTCGGCTTTGCCTGCGCCGGGGCGATGGCATCCATCTTCAAAGCCCCCATCGCGGCCATCGTATTTGCCCTGGAAGTGATTATGATCGGCCTCACAATGAGCTCCCTGGTTCCCTTGCTGGCCGCCTCTGTCTCCGCCGCCCTCACTTCCTACTTCTTCCTCGGGCAGGATGTGCTCTATCCCTTTGAAGTGACAGAAGGATTTCAATTGAACGATACGGTATATTATGTTGCTTTTGGGATTCTGGCCGGCCTGGTATCTGTCTATTTTGCCAGAACCTACATCACCTTCGAGCGCCTGTTTTCCCGCATTAAAAACTGGTATAACAAGCTTCTGATAGGAGGTTTATCGCTGGGTATTTTGATTTTCTTTTTTCCATCTCTCTATGGCGAAGGTTATGAAGCCATAAACAGCTGTCTACAAGGCGATTATAACTACCTCTTCGATAACAGTATTTTCAGTGGTTTCCGGGGGAATATGCTTTTTGCCATTGCATTGGTGTTGGTGATTGTGCTCTTCAAGGTAGTTGCCACCAGCCTCACTTTTGGTGCCGGCGGTATCGGTGGCATTTTTGCCCCCACGCTTTTTATGGGTGCCCATATCGGTCTGTTCTTTGCCCTTCTGGTGAATTATTTCGGGATGGGGGACCTGATCACCAGCAATTTCGCCCTGGTAGGAATGGCCGGGCTCATCGCGGGGGTTTTGCACGCCCCCCTGACAGCCATCTTTCTGATCGCTGAGATCACCGGAGGATACAAACTCTTTATGCCACTGATGATCGTGGCTACCATCTCCTATGCCACAGTCAGGGTCTTTTTGAGCAATTCCGTATATACCTACCAACTCGCCCGCAGAGGAGAACTGATTACCCATCATAAAGACAAAGCCGTGCTGACCCGGATGAGCGTGAAAAACCTCATCGAAACCAACTTTGTCCGCGTGGCACCGGAGGCAACCCTCAGGGAGCTGGTCAAGGCCATCTCATCCACCCACCGCAACATCTTTCCCGTTACCGATGAAGAGAACCACTTTTTGGGCATCGTAAGGCTGGATGATATCCGTGAAACGATGTTCCGCACCGATCTCTACGATAGTACACGGGTACACAGCCTGATGTATATCCCTGAGGTGCTGGTGGACTTGCGGGATACAATGGAAGAAGTGGCCGAAAAATTCAAGCAATCCGGGAAATACAATATGGTTGTGCTGGATCAGGGCAAATATCTGGGCTTTGTAAGCCGGGCCAATGTTTTCTCCGAATACCGGAACCTGCTGCAGCAATACTCTGAAGAATAAGACAAGCATTCTTGTCCTGGGATCAAAAGGGGCATAAGCCGGAAAGCCACGGATATTTCCACTTTTGGCCTTTGCTTATGCCACACCTCTATCCCGTTAAACCTGAATAATACTAAGCTTTTTTCTCATTATGGCGTTTGTATGTATTTGACATACAACTGTTAAACTAATGTTAAATATTTCTATCAAGAATCATTTTAAATAATATTTGTACTTGAAAGAATAATTCTAGCCGATGAGTATAAGACTGAAATGGATACCGGTAATGCAGATCCTGATCCTGCTCCTGGCCACCACCTCCCTTTATGGGCAGGCAGTTACAGCCAGCAACGGAAACAGTATTTCCAATGCAAATTATAGCCTGAGTTATACAGTGGGAGAAATGGTGGTTCAGACCGCAGCCTCTGCAGCTTCAATCCTCACTCAGGGATTTCATCAGCCATTGCCCGACTCCCTGTCTGCTCCTGTCAGCTTTCAGCTTCAGTTGAAAGCCATCCTTCAGGGAGCATATCAGGGAAATGCTTTGATGCATACCAGCCTGAATCAGGGCGGATACCTGCCTTTACAACAACCCTACAATACCGCTCCCTGGTTTTATGGCGGAAATGAAAGCCTGCCCCAGCTTCCGGCAGGGATGGTAGACTGGGTTTTGGTAGAGCTCAGAAGTGCCCCCAACACCCTGGTGGCCCGAAAAGCCGCCCTGCTTTTTGAAAACGGAGTGCTATACGACACCAGCCTTGTGGCCACCCTGGTATTCGACAGTCTTCCCCCGGCACCTTACCACATTGTGATCGATCATCGTAATCATAGTGCAGTGATGACCGCCACCCCCATAAGCCTATCCACTGGAAATCTGATTGACTTTAGTGATACGACTGCCACACCGCTTTATGGAGGAAATATTGCCAGTATAGGGCTGGGAAATGGCCTCAGTGGACTGATTACAGGGGATATCAATAAAGACGGCCTGCTCAAATACAGCGGGCCTGACAATGACAGGGCAAGGATACAGCAGCGCATCATCAGCGAAAGCGGATCTTTATCCATCCTTGCCAGCGTACAGGGCTATTTCAATGAAGACCTTACGATGGATGGCACGCTCAAATACAGCGGATCGGGGAATGACCGTACCCCCATCATCCAGAACCTGATCACCCTCACCGGCAGCAATTCCATTACGGTAGTTATACAAACAGCGGTTCCACAAGGTTTGTAATCAGCCTGACACCAAATATCCCAAAACCAATTCTCCAAAACAGATGAACTCAATGAAGATAACTCAACTACTCCGAAAGATGGCCGGTCTGTCTTTACTCTGCCTTTTCATACTCATTTCCAGTCTGCCCCTGACCGCCCAGGTACCCCAGGGACTGAATTACCAGGCCATTGCCCGGAATGCTTCGGGGGATGTATTGCAGAACACGGCCATTGGTGTACGTTTTACCATCACCGATGCCACATCTGCTCCCGTATATCAGGAAACACACGCTTTAAACACAAATCAGTTCGGGCTCTTTACTGCCGTCATAGGCTCAGGAACGGTTGTTTCCGGAGTTTTCAGCAACATAGGATGGGAAACAGGGCCCCATTATCTCCGCGTGGAGTTTGATCCGGATGGCAATGCTTACCAGTTGATGGGACTGTCGCAGTTTCAAAGCGTTCCTTACGCATTAACAGCCGGAACCGCGTTGAACAGCGGATCACTCTGGACAGAGAGCGGGAGCAGCATATATTACGATGCAGGCAATGTGGGTGTCGGTACCAGCACGCCATCTTCCCTTGCGGCAATGCACATTGATAACGGCAAATTGCTGGTGGGTGCGGCCGGGGGAATATTGCCGGCCAGACTGGTAGTGAACGCCTCGACCAACGAGGAGATCCTCCGAGGTCGCCTGAATGGTACCTCCGTCTTTTCCATCGAAGGGAATGGGGACTTCGGCATTGGCACCGTTAGCCCACTGGGCCGACTTGATATCCGTAAGGGAAGCAACCGACTCTTTTTAGTGGACAGCAACGGACTGGTTGGTGTGGGAACCAGCAGTCCCATAGGCCGCCTCCACGTGGATGTGGGAGGAAACCCTGCCCTTTTTGTAAATAATTCTACGGGTTGGGTGGGTCTGGGCACCACCGCGCCCGGCACCAACCTGGATGTGGCTTTCAATACCTCTGCCACCAGCAATGGGATCCGCATCAACCAGCAGGGTACCGGGGATGCTGTTCTGCGCTTTGCATTGAGCAACTCAACGAAATACACAATGGGTATTGATCAAAGTGATAATGAATATTTTAAAATTTCGAAAGGCTTTGGTCTCACCACAAATACCGTGATCACCATTAAAGACAATGATGTGGAATTTGCTGATAATATTTCAGCAGACTATGTCTATGCCAACCGTCATATCATTGCGGCCGGGGGGCGCATCGATCTGGGTGATATATATTTGATGTATGGAGGATCCAAATTGTTGTATACGGATGCAGATATTCGTCCGGCAGTTCATAATTCCGATGACCTGGGGACTTCCGGTTTTCGCTTTTCACGGATTTACCTGGTGAACAGCCCCAATGTCAGTTCAGATCAAAGATTGAAAAAGGACATCCGCAACCTGGATTATGGGCTGGAAGAAGTACTCAAACTGCGTCCGGTAAGCTATAAGTGGAAAGAGGGACCGGATCAGCAGGACAAGATAGGGTTGATCGCCCAGGAACTACAGGAAGTCATCTCAGAAGTGGTCAGCAATCAGGAATTGCTGCGGAATCCGGACAGTGGGGAGAAGCAGTGGACACCGACCCAAACTCTGGGGGTGACCTATGAAGGGCTGATCCCGGTGCTGATCAAGGCCATCCAGGAACAACAGGAGCTCATCAATGCCCTTGAAGAACGGATCGGCCACCTGGAGTCGGGGGCAGGCGGAGGATTGCGCGACTGACCCATTCCAGGTGTAATCGGTTCAGTGTTTGCGGATAAGTGTGGAAAGCGTCTGAAGACAAGGGCCAACAGGCAAAAGAAAAGGAAAATTTCTACCTTAGCCCCTGTACCAACGATCCCGTTTATGAAATCCCTCCGCGTCCTCTTCACGGGCATTTTTATGCTGATGCTCCTGCTCAGCCCCGGGCTTTCCGCTCAGGAAGACCTTTGTCTGAAAAAAACCGATTCACTGAAGCAGATTGTGAATGACTACCGCCATCGCTTCGATGTGCTGGAGAAGTTGGTGGATGACCTGCTTTGGTACAAAAAAGTGGAAGACCTGGCCTGGATCGATAAGCTCTACCTGACAGGCCCACCCCGCTGGAAGGAAAAAAGTGAAACAGCCCGGGGTGCCGGCAACCACCTGAAATACTGGTGCTATGTTTTCACCCCACGGGGACTGGATTACGGTAAAAAGCATCCGCTGATTCTGTTGCCCCACGGAGGCGTACACGCCAGCTTTGAAACCTATTATGCACACATCGTACGCGAACTCCTTGCCCAGGGCTATGTGGTGGCCGCCCCAGAATATCGCGGAAGTACCGGCTATGGAAAAACCCATTACCAGAACATCGATTACGGCGGACTGGAGACGGAAGATGTGCATACAGCCCGGGCACACCTGCTGGAAAACTATGGCTTCCTGGATAGGAAACGGGTAGGCATCATCGGGTGGAGCCACGGCGGACTGATCAGCTTGCTTACGGTATTCAACCACCCTGACGATTATAAAGTAGCCTTTGCGGGGGTTCCGGTCAGCGACCTCATTGCACGGATGGGTTACCAGACACCCTCCTACCACCGGCTGTTCTCGGCAGATTATCACATCGGACAAACGGTGAATGAGAATATTGAAGAATACCGGCGGCGCTCGCCGGCCTGGAATGCCCATAAACTGCAGACCCCCCTGTTGATCCATACCAATACCAATGATGACGATGTGGATGTGTTGGAAGTGGAGCACCTGATCAAAAGCCTGAAGGCAGAAGGAAAAAAGTTTGAGTATGAGATTTTCCAGGATATTCCGGGAGGACACTCCTTCGACCGTATGGATACCCGCCACGCCCGGGAGACCCGGATGAAAATTTATGCCTTTCTGGAAACCTATCTGAATCCACCCTTTCCTTTCAAAAGCCTCAGAGAGCTGGAGCAGGCCGCCTATCCCGGTTCCCATCCCCTGAAGCAGTAAGTAAGCCTCTTAGCCTGGGTGTAACCCTCCTTTTACATCGGCGTCTAAAGACTAAACAAACGAAGATGGAAGAGCTGATTCCCATTAGTGTATTTGCGATGATTGTGGCCATCGTATACCTGAACGTACGTAAGAAAGAAAGAATGGCACTGCTGCAGTACGGCAAGGATGCCTCCGTGTTCCGCACTGTAAAGCATCGTGATCCTTCCCTGAAGTACGGCTTATTGCTCATTTTCCTGGGTGTCGCCCTGCTGATCGCCAATTTTCTGGTGGAAAGCGGAACGATGCGGGAAGAACCGGCTTACTTCAGTTTGCTGAGCCTGGCGGCAGGCATTAGTTTATTGCTCTCCTTCTTCCTGGAGCGCAGAAAGATGCCTGAAAAGGAAGAAGACAAGCAGAAGGAAGCGGAATAAATCAGGAGAGACGAATACCGATTTTTCCTAACCATTGTTTCCAGCGTGGCAGGCCTGAGACTTGTACTTCGGTCTGCCCGTCCTGTTTCAGGGGATAGGTTTTCAGGATGTGATAGGTAGGGCCGTCCTGGCTCAGGCGGCTTTCGATCAGTTGAAAGGCATCAATATGAATATCCTGGAAATGCTGTTGCTGCACTTTCGCCACTTTTTCCGAGAGCTTCTTTCGCTGGCGGATATATTTGATCCTTCCAATGGTAAGATGGGGAACAAAGTTCTGCCGGTCGTTTTCCCAACCGGCTTCTTCCATAGCACCGATAATATCCGTTGCCAGGCCACTGATCTTATTCCAGCTGTCTCCCACCCCAAACCAGAGCACCCGCGGTTTGTATTCGCTCCCGAAAATGCCGGCTCCTTTGATGGCCGCATCGAAAGCACTGTGATGGTTTGCCACCGCTTGCAAGGTATCGTGAATCAGGGGGATTTTCTCTTCCGGGGTATCGCCGATAAACTTCAGGGTCATATGGAGATTCTGCTCTTCAACCCAGGTAATCCGGTCCGACTTAAACCATTTCCGAAAGCGCTGGTATTGCTCAAGAAGTTCATTTTCAGGTTCTACCTTCACTGCCACAAATAATCGCTTCATCTGAACACTGATTGCTTTGGAAGAGAGCAGGCACAATCCCATCCCTTCCTGTTACTATGGCTGCAAAAATGCAGCTTTTTTTGAAAAACAGGATAGACATATTGGCGGGGGGATATGGAAATTTGTTTACCTTTGCCGCCTCAAGTTCATTGCAAGGGGCATTAGCTCAGTTGGCTAGAGCGTTTGACTGGCAGTCAAAAGGTCAGCGGTTCGATTCCGCTATGCTCCACCTTCGCCCGCCGAAGCAAATCTTTGATTTGCGAAGGCGGGCTTTTTCGTGCTTAGTGTTGGCAAGCGCGCGTTTGATGCGTTCCCGGCGGGCTTCGGTGGACGCAGTCCACTAAATTGGGTTTTCTTAAGATTTTCGAAGCAAATCTTTGATTTGCGTCCGCCTTCGTACTCCTTTCGTAGTACTATGGCGGATAAAAGCGTTCCTGCGATTGATTCGAAGCTTATTTTCAATAATTATTTCCGTTTTACACGGTATGATTCGTCTATTTAAACAAACGAATCAATATGTTTTTTGTCTATTTATTAGAATGTAGTGATGGGAAAATATATACCGGCTGTACCAGTAACCTGCAGGAGAGAATGAAAAGACATCAAAAAGGCCAGGTTTCCTTTACGAAACCGAGATTACCGGTTAAGCTTGTCTTATATGCAGCATTTCAGGATAAATATAAGGCCTATAGTTTTGAGTCTTACCTGAAAACAGGCTCAGGTAGGGCATTTATGCGAAAACACCTTCTTTGAACTATAGGTAAGTAGTTTTTCCTTACGCCCCTGCTGGCGCGCGGCTTCAGACGTGTGCCAGCAGGGGCTTTTTCGTGCTTAGTGTTGGCAAGCGCGCGTTTGATAAGTTCCCGGCGGGCTTCGGTGGACGCAATCCACGTAGTTGGGTTTTCTTAAGATTTTTTGAAGCAAATCTTTGATTTGCGTCCGCCTTCGTACTCCTTTCGTAGTACTATGGCGGATAAAAGCGTTCCTGCGATTGATTCGATGTTTATTTTCAATAATTATTTCCGTTTTACACGGTATGTTTCGTCTATTTAAATAAACGATTCAATATGGTTTCGAGTCTTACCTGAAAACAGGCTCAGGCAGGGCATTTATGCGAAAACACCTTCTTTGAACTATAGGTAAGTAGTTTTTCCTTACGCCCCTGCTGGCGCGCGGCTTCAGACGTGTGCCAGCAGGGGCTTTTTCGTGCTTAGTGTTGGCAAGCGCGCGTTTGATAAGTTCCCGGCGGGCTTCGGTGGACGCAATCCACGTAGTTGGGTTTTCTTAAGATTTTTTGAAGCAAATCTTTGATTTGCGTCCGCCTTCGTACTCCTTTCGTAGTACTATGGCGGATAAAGGCGATCCTGCGATTGATTCGAAGCTTATTTTCAATAATTATTTCCGTTTTACACGGTATGATTCGTCTATTTAAACAAACGAATCAATATGTTTTTTGTCTATTTATTAGAATGTGGTGATGGGAAAATATATACCGGTTGTACCAGTAACCTGCAGGAGAGAATGAAAAGGCATCAAAAAGGCCAGGTTTCATTTACGAAACCGAGATTACCGGTTAAGCTTGTCTTATATGCAGCATTTCAGGATAAATATAAGGCCTATGGTTTCGAGTCTTACCTGAAAACAGGTTCAGGCAGGGCATTTATGCGAAAACACCTTCTTTGAACTATAGGTAAGTAGTTTTTCCTTACGCCCCTGCTGGCGCGCGGCTTCAGACGTGTGCCAGCAGGGGCTTTTTCGTGCTTAGTGTTGGCAAGCGCGCGTTTGATAAGTTCCCGGCGGGCTTCGGTGGACGCAATCCACGTAGTTGGGTTTTCTTAAGATTTTTTGAAGCAAATCTTTGATTTGCGTCCGCCTTCGTACTCCTTTCGTAGTACTATGGCGGATAAAGGCGATCCTGCGATTGATTCGAAGCTTATTTTCAATAATTATTTCCGTTTTACACGGTATGATTCGTCTATTTAAACAAACGAATCAATATGTTTTTTGTCTGTTTTTTGGAATGTAGTGATGATGTATACATCACATAAGTGTGACCCACTGTCCTTTCATTTCCGGAGGAAAATTGTAAATTGTCCGCGCAAACAATAGTTGAAACTTTGTAGAGCTGGGTCTTAAGATTATAGGAGAAAGGATTGTTATCCAGGGTCGGCAAAAGCCTTAATCTGAGGGCTCGGTTGTTCTTCTGTCGAGTATTCAATGATGCTAAATTGGTGAAACGGATGAACCAATCACCCGAGGATAAAGCCAGAGACCTTATCGATGCTATGCTGGACAAAGCCGGTTGGATTGTGCAGGATAAGAGCCGCATAAACCATAGCGCCGGACCTGGAGTCGCTGTACGATACCTGAATACTAAAGATGGTAAGGAAACCGATTTTGTCCTCTTTGTGAATCGAAAGCCGGTAGGAATCATAGAAGCAAAACGCGAAGAGGAAGGATTCAGACTCACTAATGCTGAGGATCAGTCTGAAGGCTATGCAAAAAGCAAACTCAAGTATTTAGACAATGATCCATTGCCTTTTGTTTACGAAAGCACAGGGGAAATTACTCGCTTCACTGATTACCGGGATCCCAAGCCACGTTCCCGTCCGGTTTTTCACTTTCATACTCCCCAAACACTGGCCGAATGGGCCTCAAAAGCGGAAACCCTGCGTGGACGTCTGCAGCATTTGCCTGCCCTGGATGAGCAGGGATTGAGACCCGCTCAAATCAGGGCAATCACAACACTCGAACATTCCTTAAAGGAAAACCGTCCCCGGGCATTAATCCAAATGGCGACAGGAGCAGGTAAAACATTTACAGCCTGTACCTTTGTTTATCGCCTCTTGAAATACGCAGATGCAAAACGAATCCTCTTCCTGGTTGATACACGAAACCTTGGTGAACAGGCTGAGCAAGAATTCCTGAAGTATCAGCCTGTCGATGATAACCGTAAGTTCACGGAATTATATAATGTCCAGCGGCTGTCTTCAAGTTATATCGCTTCCGACAGCCAGGTATGTATCTCTACCATCCAAAGACTTTATTCCATTCTGCAAGGAAAAGAACTGGATGAGGATGCGGAAATAGCTAACCCAAATGAGCGTTCGTGGGATTGGCAAAAGAAAGACCCCATCCCGATTAAATACTCCCCGGATAATCCCATTTCCCGCTTTGATTTTATTGTTATTGATGAATGCCACCGGAGCATATACAATCTGTGGAAGCAGGTACTTGAGTACTTCGATGCCTTTCTGATCGGCTTAACTGCTACGCCCGATAAAAGGACTTTTGGCTTCTTCAACGAAAATGTAGTCAGTGAATACACCTACGAAGAGTCAGTGGTTGATGGGGTGAATGTTCCCTATGATATCTATACTATTGAAACAGAAATCACGCAGGCAGGCTCTAAAATCAAGGCAAAAGAATACGTAGATATGCGGGAGAAGCTTTCCCGCAGGAAACGATGGGAAAGACTGGATGAGGATTATGAGTATACCTCTAATCAGCTGGACAAGGATGTGGTAAACCCCAGCCAGATAAGGCATATCATCAGGGCTTATAGAGAGGCGCTGCCCTCAATATTCCCCGGACGCTTCGATGGGAATGATGAGTTTGAAGTGCCTAAAACCCTCGTCTTTGCCAAAACGGACAGTCACGCGGATGATATCATACAGATCATCCGGGAAGAGTTTGGCGAAGGAAATGAATTTTGCAAAAAGCTGACCTATAAATCGGAGGAAGACCCGAAGTCGGTTCTGAATCGTTTCAGGAATTCCTGGGCGCCACGAATAGCGGTGACGGTAGATATGGTTGCAACCGGTACCGATGTCAAACCCCTGGAAGTGCTTTTGTTTATGCGGGATGTGAAAAGCATAAACTATTTTGAGCAAATGAAGGGGCGTGGAACCCGTACCATTAATTTTGATGATCTCAAACGTGTTACACGTACTGCCAGGCACACCAAAACGCACTTCGTGATTGTGGATGCCGTGGGGGCTACCAAATCCAAGAAAACCGACAGCCGTCCCCTGGAAAGAAAGCGGGGGACACCGCTAAAAGACCTATTGGGAGCGGTTACAATGGGTGTGGTGGATGAAGACTTATATACCTCCCTGGCCAATCGATTGATTAGGTTGGAAAAACAGCTGACAGAAAAGGAGAAAGAAAAGTATGAAGAGCTGACAAAGGGTATTAGTCTGAAACAGAGCACAAAATCTCTATTGGACACCTTCGACCCGGATTTGCTGGATGAAAGAACCGATGCATTGGTCAATCGAATTCCGGTGCAGGAAAGAAATCCGTTTAAGGAGGAGGAATGCAGGACACAAGCGCAAAATGAACTGGCAGATAAAGCATCCCGGACCTTCACCGGTGAAGTGAACGAATACCTGGAGAATGTTAGGAAGGTCCACGAGCAGATTATTGATGCCATCAACCAGGATAAAGTGTTACGCTCTGAATGGGATAGCTTTACCCTGGAAAAGGCAAAAGAGGTGGTTAATAGTTTCAAAGACTATATCGAAGCGAATAAGAATGAGATTATTGCGCTGAGTATTTTCTATGACCAAGCCTACCGCAGGCGTGAGTTGACATTTAAGATGATTAAAGACCTGCTGGAAAAACTAAAATTGGAGAAACCCTTGCTGGCGCCACATTATGTGTGGGATGCCTATAAACAGTTGGAAAAGGTGAACGGGGATAGTCCCCGGGAAGAACTGGTGGCCCTGGTATCCCTGGTTCGTCGTGTTGTTGGAATTGACCAGGAGCTAACCTCATACACCCGAACCGTGGATAAAAATTTCCAGGACTGGATATTCAAAAAGCATTCGGGTGCCGGCAACAAGTTTAATGAAGAACAAATGCAGTGGTTAAGGATGCTGAAAGAACATATCGCCAGTAGCTTCCATTTGGGGATGGATGATTTAGACCTGACACCTTTTGATGCTAAGGGCGGAAGAGGTATGATGTACAAACTATTTGGTGAGCAGATGAATGAACTGATTGATGAACTGAACGAAGTACTGGCTGCCTGATGAGAGAAGATTGGATTGAAGTTGAGTTAGTTGATGTTTGTCATTTTGAGATGGGGCAATCACCACCTTCATCAACATATAATAAGAATGGTAAAGGGGTTCCCTTTTTTCAAGGAAAGGCAGAGTTTACTGATAAGCACCCTATTGTACAAAAATGGTGTACCGCTCCTAAGAAAACTGCGAAAGCTAATGATATCCTGATGAGTGTTAGGGCTCCTGTTGGTGCAACAAATATCGCAAACATCAATTGTGCAATAGGAAGAGGGTTAGCAGCAATTTCTTATCCGTATAGTACAGAGTATTTATGGTACTACCTACGATTATCAGAGCGTATATTGGATGAAAAGGGAACGGGAACGACTTTCAAGGCCATTTCTGGTTCAATTTTAAAATCTCATAAATTCCCCCTCGCCCCCCTCCCCGAGCAACGCGCCATCGTAGCCAAAATAGAGCAGTTATTTAGTGAGCTGGACCACGGCATTGCCAACCTCAATGCTGCCAAGACAAAGCTTGAAATCTACCGCCAGGCAGTCTTAAAAAAGGCGTTTGAGGATGGTTTTGGCATAAGGACCAATTCTCAAGAGTGGAGAATAGCCGAAGTCAGTGAACTATGCGAAGTTGTTAGGGGTGGTTCACCCCGTCCAGCTGGTGATGGAAGGTTTTATGATGGTTCTATCCCATTCTTAAAAGTAGCAGACTTGACAAGGAATAAGGGTGTTTATCTAACAAGCCACACTTTTTCGATAAAAGAGGCTGGACTTAGTAAAACTAGGTACGTTGATAAAGGCACATTACTGCTCTCAAATAGTGGTGCAACTTTGGGTGTTCCAAAGATTTGCACGTTTCCAACAACATTTAATGACGGGATTGCTGCCTTTCTTGGTCTTGATAAAAATGCCACGCTCTATCACTACTATTATTGGTGCTCAAGGACTATAGAGTTAAGAGGAATTAATCAAGGTGCAGCACAACCAAATCTCAATACAAATTTGATTGGGTCATGCTATATACCAGTCGGTCCAATTAATGAAATGATAGAAATTGTCCGGGAAATCGAGTCCCGTCTCTCTGTTTGTGACAACATCTTGGTTAATATTGAAGAAGGCTTAGAAAAATCAGAAGCCCTGAGGCAAAGTATATTAAAACAGGCCTTTGAAGGGAAATTACTCAGTGAAGGGGAATTGGCTGCCTGTAGAAAAGAAGCGGATTGGGAGCCGGCGGAGCAATTGTTGGCCCGGATTAAAGAAGAGAAACGCACAGGAAGATGAACCCGGAGGCACTGAAACAAATCATCCAGCAGGGCGAGGGTGTCCAGGTGGAATTCAAGGCGGCGGGTTTTGAAATACCCAGGAATGTCTATGAGAGTGTTTGTGCTATGCTCAATCGCCAGGGTGGCCATTTGATTTTAGGGGTAAACAATGATGGAGAGCTTACAGGTGTGATTGAAGATTGCGTTGCGGATATGAAATCTGCTTTCGTGTCCTCGGTGAATAACATCGCTCAGCTCAACCCTAAATACTACTTAAACATCCATAGTGTGGTCATCGACGGCCATACTGTCCTTTATGCTTACATCCCGGAAAGCTCCCAGGTGCACAGCTATTTGGGAAAGGTATATGACCGCAATGAGGACGGGGATTTTGACATTAGCAATAACCCGGACCTGGTACGGCAACTGCATTTAAAAAAGCAGGGAAGTTTTAGCGAGAACACCCTCTATCCGGCCATATGCCTCACCGATCTGAGAGGAGACCTTATTCAAAGATGCCGGATCCTGGCCCACAATAACAAACCGGGCCATCACTGGATGGAACTGGATGATATGGGAATGCTCCGTTCCGCCAACCTCTGGAAGAAAGACTGGAAGACAGGGGATGAAGGCTATACCCTCGCGGCAGCATTGTTGCTGGGAAAGGATGAGGTAATCCAGCAAATCTTACCACATTATAAGACCGATGCCATCCTGAAGCGAGAAAACACAGAACGCTATGATGACCGGGAGATCGTCAGAACCAATCTCATCGAATCCTATGATAAGCTGATGGCCTTTGTGGCCAAACACTTGCCAGACAAATTTCAGATGGAGGGTGACCAGCGTATCAGCATACGTGATAAGATTTTCCGTGAAGTCATTGCCAATACACTCATCCACCGGGAATTTACGAATGAATACCCGGCGCGTTTGCTTATCTCAGGATCTGAGGTGTTCATCGACAATTGGAACCGGCCTCACGGGAGTGGGAAATTACGATTGGATTCCTATAGTCCGTTCCCGAAGAATCCGGTAATTGCCGCTTTCTTCAGGGAAATCGGGCGGGCAGAAGAATTGGGCTCCGGGTATCGGAACAGTCAGCGTTTTACGCGCCTGTATTCTAATGGCAATGAAGCGGAGTTTATCGAAGGAGATGTATTTAGAACCGTGATTCCTCTAATCGAGAAAGCTGACCGAGCAACTGAGGGAGCAGTTGACGGAGCAGTTGACGGAGCAATTGAGGGAGCTATTGACGGAGCAACTGACCGAGCAACTGACCGAGCAATTGACCGAGCAATTGACCGAGCAATTGACCGAGCAATTGACCGAGCAATTGACCGAGCAAATAAAGAGACCAAGCAAAATCTTTCTGTCCTTCTAAAAGCCATTTTCTTGGATGAAGGAAGGCGAAATCCAGATTACAGGGAGATCACAAAGATTGGCAGTGAAAGTACGATGAAAAGATATCTGGATCGCTTAAGAGAGGTCGGTTTTATAGAGTTTAAAGGAACTGCAGCACAAACTGGCGGGTACTTCATTACTGAGAAACTGAGAAAAATGATTAGTGGGAATCCTGCGGATTAAATGAAAGCTATATGAAGAATGTTGAAAAGGCAGATAGAATTCATCTTGGAAGTTTAGTGGAGGATTTGAAAAAAGGACATTTCGTAATCCCTGATTTTCAAAGAGAATTTGAATGGCAGCCCTGGGATGTGCTTGACTTCATCAAGTCCATCTTTATGGATTATTATGTGGGCACCTTACTCCTCTGGAAAGGAAGTAAAGACAACTTCAATATGCTATCCTGCGAGCCTATTTATGCATTTAATGGGCAGCAGGATCCTCAGCATATTGTACTGGATGGCCAGCAAAGATTAACGGCTATTCATTATGCCTTTTTTCAACCAGAAATAGCATTCCCCGGCAGAGCAAAGCCCCTGGCTTACTTTCTGAACATCCAGGCATTTTTAGAGGATGACTTCGAAAATGCGTTTTGGTATGATTATCTAACCCGCAAAAACAAGCGTTTATTAAAGGATGTGAAGCAGCAATATGAAAGGCACATATTCCCCTTAGGGACGATGAGAGAAGGCACCTGGGGCACCAGCGACTGGATAAAGGGATACCGGGACTATTGGAATGAGCAGGCAGAAATGGCAGCGAAAGATGAGGAAGGCCAGAAAAGAAGACTTTTGGCTCAGAAAAGCTCAAATCAGGCCAAAGATTTCAAAGATGCCATTGAGGAGTTATTCAATCAGTATTATATCAGCTATATAGAGTTAGATCGGGATATTGAGTTGGGTAAGGTGTGTGACATTTTCACCCAAATCAACTCTAAGGGAGTCCGCCTGGATATTTTCGACCTGCTCAATGCTATCCTGAGACCCAAGGAAATCTACTTAAAAAAGATGTGGCACGATGCGGAGGATGAACTGGACTATACGGACTCCAAGAAGATGAAAATATACGTACTACAGGTTATGTCCATACTGGAACAAGCATACTGTAGCCCTAAATATTTATATTACCTCGTACCGGAATCCATCAAAACCATCAAAAAACCGGATGGAAGCAATGAAAGAATCGTTTTGGTAGATTCTTCCGAGGAGTTCCTGGACAGGTGGCACTTTGCTATCAATGCTTTGAAGAAGGCTATCAAAAGCCTGAGAAGTCCAAGAGATTTTGGAGCAATACAGGCAAGTTTTGTCCCCTATCCTTCCATCATCCCTGCCTTTGCAGCCATAAAAGCTTTTGTTGATGATAGCAAAGCAGTGAATAAGCTGGATATGCAAACCAAAATCAGGAAGTGGTATTGGGCGTCCATATTTACGAACAGGTATTCAAGTTCGGTTGAATCCACTTCTGCAAAAGACTTCCAGGCATTAAAGCGATGGTTTATCGATCCAGACGATGAACCGGAAATGATAAGTGACTTCATTTCAAATTATCGGAATATGGATTTAGTGCTCGATAATGGGAAAGGCTCGGCAATCTACAATGCCATATTCAATTTATTTGTAATCAATGGTGCCAGAGATTGGTCAAGTTTTGACTTACCGGAATACGATTCACTGGATGACCATCACATTGTACCTCACTCAACCTTTCACGAAAAAGCAGGTAGGAGTATTAACAGTATCCTGAACAGGACCGCATTGTCTCCGGGGACTAATCGACACATAATCCGGAACAGGATGCCGAACGAATATCTGAAAGAAATGTTGGAGAATAATGATCCTGAAAAGGTTTATTCAGTTCTGGCATCTCATCTAATATCCAGGAAGGCGGTTGAGATTCTCCTGCGTGACCCCTTTGAAAAATCTGACTATGATGAATTCTTGCAAGTTCGCCTTGAAACAATTCTTGATGCAATTGATGACCAGCTGATTAAGGATATAGTAGAGATTCCATTAGCACTAAAAAAGCTAAACGATGCAGTGGAAGAGATTGAACTTAAATTGAGGCAGCTTCTTATCGAAAAGTCGAATGGTGATCCAGATAGTTATGTTGCAATGACCCCACCACATATCAGGGAAAAAGTAAATAAGCGTATTGAGGTGGAGCTGAAGAAGAAGCCAGGATTAACTGAAGATGATTTCAGTAGTTTTTCGGTCCGGCTGAAGTATTTTGACTTGTTCGAATACTATGATACCATTGTTTCGAAAGCGAACTGGGACAAGTTTGAAATGAAATTTAAGAATAAACCACAGCTTGAAAGCCGCTTTAATCAGTTATCAACTTTGAGAAATTGTATCCGGCATTCTCGCGATATCACAGCTATCGAAAAGCTTGATGGAGAAGCTGCAATAGCCTGGTTTAAACATACATTACAATAGGATGACCAACGAATCAAGTATAGTATCCAAAGTTTGGAGCTTTGCCAATGTCCTCCGCGATGACGGCGTGAGTTATGGTGATTACCTGGAACAACTCACCTACCTGCTCTTCCTGAAGATGGTGGATGAATTTGCCAAACCGCCGTATAACAGAGAGATCAATGTTCCTGAAGGTTGTGATTGGGAAAGCCTGAAAGAAAAAAGAGGAGCAGAACTGGAGGCCCATTATACCAAATCCCTTCGTGAATTGGCAAAGGCAAAAGGAACATTGGGACAGATCTTCGTGAAATCACAGAATAAAATCCAGGACCCCGCGAAACTTTTCAAGATCATCGATATGGTGGACAAGGAGAAGTGGAGTATGATGGGTGCCGACCTGAAAGGGAAGATCTATGAAGGTTTGCTGGAGAAGAATGCAGAAGATACCAAGTCCGGTGCAGGGCAATACTTTACACCCAGGGCCTTGATCAGAGCAATGGTAGCGTGTATGCAACCGGAGCCTTTGAGGTCAATTTCAGACCCTGCTTGTGGAACCGGGGGCTTCTTCCTTGCTGCCTATGATTACATCGTGAATAACTATGATCTGAACCGGGAGCAAAAGGAGTTTCTAAAAAACAAGACCTTTTACGGGAATGAGATCGTGGCCAATACCCGCAGGATGTGCCTGATGAATATGTTCCTGCACAACATCGGTGAGATCGATGGCGAAACCTTCATATCCTCTGCAGATGCTTTAATAGCCGATGATGGTAAAAGATTTGATTATGTCCTTGCCAATCCACCCTTCGGTAAGAAGTCCAGTATGACCTTCACCAATGAAGAAGGGGAACAGGAAAAGGAAGATATGGTATATAATCGCCAGGATTTTTGGGCGACAACATCCAACAAGCAGCTCAACTTCCTGCAGCACATACGAACCCTTCTGAAAGAAAATGGTAGGGCAGCCGTGGTATTACCGGACAACGTATTATTTGAAGGTGGTGCCGGTGAAACGGTCCGCAAGCAGCTACTTCGTTCCACAGAGCTCCATACCATTTTACGCCTTCCTACCGGTATATTCTACAAGCCGGGAGTAAAAGCGAATGTATTGTTCTTTGACAATCGGCCGGGAGCCAAAGAGGCCTGGACCAGGGAAGTTTGGATTTATGATTATCGTACCAACATTCACCACACCCTGAAGAAGAAACCCCTTCAGCTCGATGATCTGCAGGATTTCATTAAGTGCTATAATCCGGGCAATCGGAATGGTCGCAAAGCAACCTGGTCGGAAGAGAATCCGGAAGGGCGCTGGAGAAAGTTCAGCTATGATGAAATCATAGGCCGGGACAAAACCAATCTTGACATATTCTGGCTAAAGGATAAGAGCCTGGCAGATCTGGATAATCTACCGGATCCCGATGTAATCGCCACTGAAATCATTGAGAATATCCAGGCTGGATTGAATAGTTTTCGGGAGATTATGAATACCCTTGAGGGAGGGGAGTGAACCCTGACTTTGCGATAGTATTGAGGATTATAAACCCTCATAAACATCCGCAATCTCTTCCTGCCTGATGCCAATGTATATCTTGGTAGCTTTCAGGGAAGTATTCAGAAAGATTCGTAAGCAAGAATGTCCTTCCCGCAAGGCTTTCAGGGAGCATCGCTTCGCAAATGCCAGCTGTTCAGTCACTTCAGCCATTTCCCCTCATAAATTGCCCGAAATATTTGGTAAGTTATTAAACTTACCGACATTTGTTTCTGCTTATGCCATATGAGCCGGATGTAGCAATCACTGAATAAGTGTTTGTCAATCAGGATTATATGTGGTTTTTGATATCCTCTGCCAACATAACGGAAAGAATAGCACTTATCCGAATTCGGTTTTAATTAAAAATACAACCCCTATGAGAATCCTTACCCTTTTCATCGCATTGACCTTATGCGTAAACTTCGGGCTTCAGGCCCAGATTGAGGCCATCATCGGCACAGAAACCACAAGCAATTCAAATACAAGCTACCCTGCACCCTACGGCAATTATTACTATGGTGCGCGCCACCAGATGATCATCCCCGCCTCCGAGATCCTCGCTAACGGTGGAGTCCCGGGAAACATTCTGGCCCTGGGCTTTGATGTGGCTACTGTCAGGGGAACCCCGCTCAAGGATTTTGAAATGAAAATGGGGCTCAGCTCTGCTACCACCATCTCGACCTGGGAAAGCGGTCTCACCACGGTCTTTTCAAGCTCGGCCTACACCGAAACGGCAGGCTGGAATATGCACCCCTTCAGCCAGCCCTTCTTCTGGGACGGCGTCAGCAGCCTGATCATCGAAACCTGTTTTAACAATACCAGCTATACGGGCAATGCCCATACGTATTACAGTTCCACCTCCTATAACTCCACTATTTTGCGGCGCGCAGACGGGAGCGGAGTTTGCACCGGAACCACGGTCAACAACACCTACGCTTACCGACCCAATATAAAGATTAGCTTCTCTCCAAGTCAGGGCGTAGATGCAGGGATAAGCGCCATCGCGGGCCTTAGCTCTCCCGCTATGAGCGGCCTGAACAATGTCAGGGGCTTGTTGCGCAACTACGGAAAGGATACCATTAGCAGTGTAAGCCTGGGGTGGTCAGTCAATGGGGTTTCACAAACTTCACAGCTGTGGACCGGCATACTTGCGCCCCAGGAAACAGATACAGTCCTCTTCGGCTCGTTTACCTTTCCTTCCGGCACCAGCCACATTGCCGGCTGGACGTTTTTACCCAACAATGTTGCGGACTCCAATGCCTTCAATGATACCGCCACAAGCAGTGTGTACTTCTGTAATTTGTACGCAGGCAGCTATACCATCGGCGGTGCCGGTGCCGACTGGCCGGATATTGGTACTGCGATCAACGATATTGCCAGCTGTGGGATCAGCAGCCCGGTAATCCTGAATATCAATGCCGGCACCTACAACGAACAAATCTCTATTCCGGAGATCCCCGGAGCCAGTGCGGCCAATACCCTCACTATCCAATCGGCCAGCGGCAATGCCGATGATGTGACCCTTGCTTTCACCGCTGGCTATTCCAACAACTGGACAGTGAACCTGAACGGAGCGGATCATATCACCCTGCAGAACCTGACTATACAGGCGAATGCAAGCAGCTATGCCCGCGTGGTGGTGCTGCAAAACGGGGCATCCCACAATACCATCCACAGCTGTAAGATCATCAGTAACCCGCAAGCCAGAACCAACTCTAACAGTGCGGGAATTTATGATGAAAACAGCTTAGACGAATACAATACCATCACCCACAACGAGATTGAGAACGGATACCACGGAATCTATTTGCAAGGCGGCTCTACTTCCTTGCTTCAGGCTGGCAATGTTGTGGAGCATAATACCCTGACAGGGTTTAAGTACAATGGTATTTACGGGTATTATCTTCAAGCCCCCAAAATCAATCACAACAGCCTGGAGAGCTTTGGTGCCTCAGGAACAGCATACGGACTCAGTTGCCTGTACTGCCAGAATGAACAGGAGATCAACGGAAACAGGGTGGAGCTCTCCGGAACCGGTACGCAATACGGCCTGCGCGTGTATTATTGCACCGCTACTGACAGCACGATGGGCCTGGTAGCCAACAATATGGTCAGCATTACCGGCAGCGGCACCACAAGCAATTTTGGGCTCTATGTTTATTATGCTTATTATCAGAAGTTTTATCACAACAGCATAAATGTCACTTCCGGAGGAACCTCCTCCTATGCCAGCTATTTCTATTACGGAAACAATTCGCAGAGTGTGAACAACCTCTTCTCGAATAATGTGGGTGGTACAGCAATCTATCATTATGGATCCTCCCTTAGCCTGGCCGATTACAATAACTATTTCACTTCCGGAAGCATTCTGGGATACTGGGGGACAAGCGCTGCAAGCCTGTCCGCCCTGCAGGCCGCTACGGGCCAGGACCCCCATTCTGTAAGTGTATTTCCTGCTTTTCTACTGCCCAACGCCCTCTATCCGCGCAGTGCTGCAATGGATAATCTGGGCACCCCGCTGACGGATGTATCAGAAGACATAGATGGCAATATCCGAAGCCTCACTACCCCGGATATCGGATGTGTGGAGTTTACCCCGGCACAAGTTGGCGCCTTGATCGACTTATCCGCTTCTCACATTGACCTCGATACCCTGATGGTCACAAGGGTCATCCAGGATTCCCTCCTGGTGTATAATAATGGATCAGACTCACTGCATATCACCGGGTTCAATGCTTCAGAACCAGGATTCATTCCGCCTGCCTTGCCTTTTTCCGTGCGTCCTTACGATTCCGCCTGGATGGTTTTTTCTTATGAAGTTACGGGTACCGGACAAGTGAATGCGATCATCCAGCTTCCCAATAATGATGAGGATACCCTGATTACGGTCGCAGTTTTTGTTTTCCCCAAACCCCTGCTGACAAGCCAACCCTCGCCCTTGAATATTGTAATGCAGGGATGCGATGACAGCCTCCAGGTCAGCCTGAGTATTCAAAACACCTATCTGGATAGCCTGAGGGTGAATATCTGGTCACAGGAACTACACAGCGATGCCCATCTGCAAATCCTTGCCTATAACCTGGGGACATCCATCTATCGTGAGTACCCCAACACCCTCTCTGCCCTTAATCAATACTTTACCAACTATTCGCTCTCAGAAACCAAAACCACTTCTGTGGACGCCTTGCGGGAGGCATTAAAAAACAAAGATGTGCTGCTGATCACGGAACCCTCTTCTGCCTCATCATCGGTTTTCACAAACCTGGCACCCGCTATGCAGGAGTTTGCCGACAGGGGAGGGAGGATCATCTTCTGCGGTACCAGCAATGTCAATTGCATTTTCAATACAGGATTATTGTCCGGAAGCTATGCGAGCGCTAACAGTAACCCCCTCACGCTCATTGATTCCGCACACCCTTTCACGGATAGTCTTCCCACTAGTTTTGCCGGACCCGTATATACCTATGCCTGTCATTTCACCAACGCTGACCTGGTCAGGCTGGTTGATGCTCAGAATGGAATGGTCAGTGCGTACCGTCAATATGGTGCCGGACTGGTTGCTTACGTCGGATTTGATTTCTCCTACATCAATGATGATGCAGCCCGCCTGCTGGCCAATCTGGTAAGCAAACCCTATGCAACGTATGGCACTATGTCGGCAGGCCAATTGATGTTGCCTGTTTCCGGCACTGGAAACATTCAGCTTGATTTCAGTGGCAGCGGGACGATCAGTGGCCATTATCCGGGCAAGATTTTCGTTGCTTCCCCACAGATCGGCTGGTACGATACCCTGGATTACAGCTTCGAACTGATTGGAAGTCCGTTAATGGTCCTTGCCGACGACACCCTTCGTTGTCAGCCCACCATACAGGGAGCATCCAGTATCAATGAATTCAAGGTTTATAATCCGGGCTGCGACACATTGTTTATCACCGCCTTAAATTCCAGCGACAGCGCATTTGTACCTCTGCAACCTGGCCTCCAGGTACTTCCCTTTGACAGCAACATCCTGTATATTGCCTTTGAACCCGTGATGGGAGGCCTGAACCAGGCAAACCTGTTGATTGAAAACAATCACCTGAATAAGTTGATGGTTGTGGAAGGAATGGGGCTGAGTATTCCGCATTTAGACTTTTCCACCGATACCGTGAGCGCCCTTTTCCATCAATGCCACGACACCTTGTATGAGTCGGTTTATATTGTGAATAATGGAATGGGAATACTGGAGTATCAGTTCGAGCCCTCTTCAGGCACTATCTATGATAGCACCAGTACTCAATATTTCAGTCTCACCGGCCAGCAGATCACCCATACCTTCTTTGATCTGCCCCTCAGTGTGGATACCCTCAAACTGGTTTTCACCATTAATGGAGATTATGATGGTAGCTCAGAATATGTGGATATCTATATCGACGGCACGTATGTGGACAGAATTAATGGGGGTGCAACCAATACGGATATTACCTCCACCTTTACTTTTACGGGTCAACAGGTGAATGATTGGCTGGTCGATGGACTGCTGCAGGTTAATATGAATAACAGCGGAAATGTCAATTCGGGCTATGGCACCAACCTCAACCAGGCGCAACTCTTGCTGATAGATTTGCCGCTTTTCGAACTGAATCCGATGGCCGCCAGCATTGCACCGCTTGATTCTCTACAGCTGAATATACTGTTTACATCCGGCGCCATTCCAAATGGAACCTATCTCCGCAAAGCGAAAGCACATTCTAATGATCCTTCCGATCCCACAGATACCTTATGGCTGAATGTGACGATTGATAATCCTGTGCTATTGGCCGTTGACTCCACTTCTCTTGACTTTGGCGCTACCCAGCGTGATATTCCGGAGCTCCGTACCATTCAAGTGTACAATCACGGTTCCGACTCTCTTAGCGTGTATCTGAACACTTCAGACTCGGCTTTCATTACAATGGTTGACAGCTTACTGCTTCCTTCCTGCGGTTCAGCACTCGTGGATATTATTTTCATACCTGATTCCGTAGGTGGCTTTTCTGAAAACCTCTTCCTGACTTCTGCCGGAGGAAATATTCAGATCCCCCTGCAAGGGGTCGGCCTGGGCAGACCTGAAATAATGGTGGATCCGCTCTTCTTCAACATTAAAGTCATCGACAGCAGTAACCTTGTGGATACCTTGATTATCTCAAACATCGGCGACGACACCCTCTATTGCGCACTCTCGGATGAGAACACCAAAGCGCTGATCCTGCTCGAACTCAATAAAGCCAATATGCCGGATTGTTCAAACCTGAAGGGCGACAATCCCGATGATTACATCAAATACCTTGAGCAGGAAGCGGCCGTAAAATCTGGTGCAGCCTGGCTGAGCGCTTCAGAGGATAGCCTGATCATTCCTCCGGGCGATACGGTTACCGTGCTATTGCTTTTTACCGGCAGCCAGATGGCAGTGGGATTCAATGCAGCCAATCTCCTGATCCATTCCAATGATCCCGTGAACCCCCAGTTAATCCTGCCGGTGAAAGCGGAAAGGGCGTTCAAGAACTTTACTACCTACGATAACAACAACAATGCATTGCAGGATATCCCCGACTACGATATGGATGTGTACCTCTGCCGAAGCAGTTCCCTGGTACCCATAGAGTTTAATATCTTTGTGGAGGACACCGCTTTTACCAACGGACAGCTCAGTATTTACAGCTATGATATCGACGAGACAGAGGGTGAGATCGATGATGTTTATCTGAACGGGCATTACCTTGGCAGCCTCACTGGCGCGAATAACCAGTGGAGCACCACTGTCTTTACCTTCCCGGGAGCCTATCTTAATCCGGGTCCGGCCGGGAAAAATGTCATCCAGATCGAGGTTGATGTTACAAACTCAGGCTGGTGTACTACCATCGACTGGGGCCAGATCGTTACTGACAACACTCCTTCCGGATCTGCATTTATCCGTTACGTTACACCTGATCAGTACCTCTATTTACCCGGACAGAACATCCAGGTAAGCAATGAGATCGATGCGCTTTCAGGCTCAATGGCCGTAAAGGTGGAAACCAACCTGCTTGACAGTAATCTGATCAATATTGATGGTATCTCCAGAACGATTAACATTGACGGACTGAATGATGAACCCTTTACTGAAAATCTAAGCTTCCCGTGGGGCAGCTATCTGGGTAAGTATTATATCCAGGTGATTGTGTATGATGCCATTACTTTTGTGCAGCAGGACATCATATATGTTGAGATAGAAAGAGGATTGCCTCCCATCGGCCTTGGCCTGCAGGGAGGAGAAGTTTGTCCGGACGATACCGTAGTGGTTTCTGTTACAGCCCAAAACCTGGATCAGGTGGCTGCCTTTATGCTGAACCTGAATTATGCGGATTCCCTGGCTACCTACCTCGGTTATCAAAACCTGAACCCTGCCCTGGCAGGAGGAAATGTAAACGTAAGCACTGCAAACAACCACCTCTTATTTCAATACCTGGCCAATCCCTCTGTGACAATGATGAATGGATTATTGGTTGAACTTATATTCCGGGTAGCCCAGGGCCGGTCAGCCATTGATTTTGATTTCGGCTCGCTCGATCCAACGCGATTTGTGCACGAGTCCGGCTATGTGTTCCATATTGCTGACAGCAGCGTTTCAGATAGCTTGCTGAGCATTCCTCCTGCCGTGATCAACCAGCATCCCGGCGATCTTACGGTTCTGGTGGATGGCCTTTCAGTATTCACCATTACCGCTGAAAGGGCTGACCAATATATATGGGAGCGCAGTACAGACAATGGGCTCACCTACCAGGCTATTACAGATACTGCTATCGTGCACCTGGGTTCTACTTTAATGATCCCCACCACTCCCGCCGGAATGGATGGGCACCGCTTCCGCTGTGCCGTAGTCGACAGCTGCGGGGATACCCTGATCAGCCAGTCGGCTTTATTGAATGTGGTTTACGGCAGTGGATTGAATATTAAAGTCTTCCTACAGGCTGTCTGGCAATCTGGCAAGGGAAGTATGCGTACCACCCTGAAGGATCTTCCTGATTTCCCACTGACGCAGCCCTACAACGAAGCGCCCTGGTATTATGCCGGAAACGAAACCATCGATTCCACCACCCAGGATATGGTGGATTGGGTATTGGTGGAACTCCGTTCAACACCGGATACCATCATTGAACGAAAAGCCGGCATCCTGCTGTCCAATGGCAGTGTGGTAGCCCCGGATATGACTTCGGCCCTGCAGTTTATCCATACAGGCAATTACTATCTCACTATCAGGCATCGCAACCATTTAAGTGTGATGTCGGCCGATCCGGTATCCATTCCCTACCTCGGCACCCACGACTTCACAGATACCACCAATGCCCAACCTTATGGTGGTGTAGGTTCAGGTGTCATTGAATTGGAGAGCGGAGTATTCGGAATGATCTTAGGGGATATTCAGCAGGATGGAAATCTGAAGTACAGTGGTGCACTGAACGACAGGGCGCCTATCCTCACCCGTATTCTGAATGTGGTGGGAGGTACCTCTATCACCTCCACTACCACAGGGTATTATCGTGAAGATCTGAATATGGACGGGGTGTTGAAGTACAGCGGCCAGAACAACGACCAGGCGCGCATTATTATGAACATCGTAAGCCTGAAGGGCACCACTTCTATTACTTCCATCTTCATCGGGCCCGTTCCGGTTGGGGTGGTGGCTCCATAGGAGCGGATTGCATTGGTCCTCGTTCAAAAGTAAAGGGAAGGAGAAGTCTTTTTTGGCATTTCCTGCGAATGCTTCGCACTTTTCGTGTAACTATTTGTTATTCATTATATTTGTTTCAGACAACTCAAATTCTTTTCCTATGAACAAGCTAATCCCTGCCCTGATGCTCTTGTGTCTAGGCCTCACCCCCTTTCCGCGCCTGCAAGCCCAAACGCAGATCACCTTCTATACCACTATGGGCGATTTTGTCGTGGAAATGACCGATTCGCTGACGCCCATTACCTCCGGGAACTTTATTCAGCTCACGCTGCAGGAATTCTACGATGATGTGATTTTCCACCGCGTGATCAAGAATTTTGTGGTGCAGGGTGGGGATCCTACCGGCACAGGCTTCGGAGGACCGGGTTACAGCATCCCGGATGAGTTCGACAGTACCCTGAGCAATGTCACAGGCACCATCTCAATGGCCAATGCCGGTCCGAATACGGGAGGAAGCCAGTTCTTTTTTAATCTGGTCAACAATACACACCTCGACTACAACAAGCCGCCACTGACCTCTGCCCACCCTGTCTTTGGCTGGGTGGTTTCCGGCTGGGACAATGTGCTCGGCATCGGGAATGTGGCTGTGAACGCATCCTACCGGCCCCTGACCGATGTGGTGATGGACAGCCTGCGGATTACCTATTGGAATCCAGCTTCAACCCATTCCCTCTCTGACCCCCTGACGCAAGTAAGCATTTATCCCAATCCAATCACTTCCACGAGCCGGATTACTGTAATATCAAAGACTTCCGGGCAGGCTACCTTCAATGTGTACGACCAGGCCGGGCGGCAGATTTCTTCCAAGGTTCATTCTCTGCCATCGGGTTATTACTCTGTGGCTCTGCATCAGATTTGCGATCAAGCGATCAGGAAAGGGCTATATTTCCTGGAGATGACAAAGGGGGAGGAAACCCGGCGGCTTAAATTCATCAGATAAATACTCTTCATTTTCTTTGGGCTAAAGCCCAATTTGTTATTGCAATCTATTATGCCTCCTGCTAAAGCAGAAGGCAATTCAATGAATAGGGATGAGGCTTTAGCCCATCCCTAAGGCGGGCTTCAGCCCACCCATATTGTTTTAGCCAGAATATTCCTCAAGGCTGCATAACCACCTTCACCCCTACCGGATGATGATCGCTGTGGAGGAAGGAAAGGTCAAAGGTTTGTACCTCCAGAAGCTGAATATTGGGCGAAAGCAAAAAGAAGTCGATCAGCGTGGTGGACGTGTTGCCCTGCTGATATGCCTGGTCGAGAAATCGGTTGGTAGGAAGGGAAGCATCAAACGCCCACTGCCAGTCTTCCAGGCCGCTTGCATCCAGGGGAGGAAGGATGGGCTCACCCCGGTCGCCATTCTGCAACATACCTGCTTCCCACTCAGGAGGGTTCTGGTTCCAGTCGCCCCCGGCGATCACATAATTGCCTTCCGCGTATTCACTTAACACAAGCTGACGAAGAAAATTAAGCTGAGCTTTTCGATGCATCCCGCCAGCATCAAAGGCTTCATTATGGACATTGATCAGCACCAGCTCCTTTCCCCCTGCCAAAGGAAAACGCATAAGCAAAAGGCATCGCTGCAAACTGAATAAGCGTTTCGGCCAGGCATAGCGTCCGGGCAGAGCGTAACGGATGCTTGCAGAAGGCTGGTAACGGCACAGGCTCATTAGTCCTGAAGTCACTGCACCCATCGGTTCATATAAGGGCAGGGGTACAAAGGCAGCCGCATAATTCACGGCAAAAGAAGAATGATAGTGCGGATACAGGGAAGCCAGCCATTCTTTTTGGTTTCTCCCCCACGAACGGCGTGCACTGCTGTCCACTTCCTGCAAAAGAAAAAAGTCTGTAGCCTCCATCGCTTTCAGCAATGCAGTGATGCCGTCTTCATTCTCCTGCTGCTGCCCGAAGCTTGTCCGGACCTTATCTCCTCCGTCAAAAAAGAAATCCATTTCTGCACCCAGGCCGCCATAGCCAATGTTCCAGCACATCACCCGAAAGGTATCGCTGATGAGCGGAAGGCTTTCTCCCTGGAAAAGGGCCTTTTCCGCAGGGAAGTCAGGGTGGCGGTTGTGGCTCCATCCCAGAAACAAGGCAATGCCGAGTAAACTCAGCAGTAAGAAAATGAGAAGGAGGGAAAGAAAAGGATAGGCAAAGCGGACGATCCGTGGTCTGAGGGCACCTGCTGCAAAGAAATTCGGTTTCATCTCTGGCTTGAATAGAAAACAAATATGAGGTTTTTCAACGTGCTTTTGTCTTGATATTGTTCATATTAGCTTGCCTCAAACGCATTCTAATCAAAGCTCCTATTTTTTAATAAATTAGCGCCCTAATACTTTGCCGATGCCCATCCTAGGATCGATCATAAAGCGGGCCATAGAGCTGAAAGGCCGAAGCCTTCGTGAAGAAAGGAGCATAAGTGACCCTCTTTTGGCTCAGGAGAAGGTACTGCGCAAACTTCTGATGAAAGCGCGCGACACTGCCATCGGGGAGTTTTACCAGTTTGATGAGATCTTGCAGCAGAAGGATGTCATTCGGGCCTTCCAGGAAGGGATGCCGGTGCACGATTACAACTCCATCTTCCGGAAATGGTGGTATCGAACCCTGAATGGCGAACCCTTCGTCTCCTGGCCCGGCCGCACCCGATATTTTGCTTTAAGTTCAGGCACCTCAGAGGCCTCCAGTAAATACATCCCGGTTACGAGCGATATGTTGCGCTCTATCAAAAGGGTAAGTATCCGCCAGATTTTTTCGCTGGCGCGTTACCGTTTTCCCAGGGACTTTTTTGAGAAAGGGATTTTGATGCTGGGGGGAAGCACCCATCTGCAATACAATGGAACCTTCTACGAAGGTGATTTATCTGGGATTACGGCAGGCAATATTCCTTTCTGGTTTCAGCATTTTTATAAGCCCGGCAAACGCATCTCCAAGGAGCGCGACTGGAATACAAAACTGGATGAAATTGTTCGCAAGGCTCCCGACTGGGACATTGGTGTGATCGTGGGGGTTCCGGCCTGGTTGCAGATTTTGCTGGAGCGCATCATCGAACGATATGGATTGAATCATATTCACGAAATATGGCCCAATCTATCCATCTACGTGCACGGCGGGGTCTCTTTTGGACCTTATGAAAAAGGCTTCCGCAAGCTTTTGGGTAAGCCGATCACCTACATTGAAACCTATCTTGCCTCAGAAGGCTTCATTGCATTCCAAAGCCGGCCCGATACCCAGTCGATGCAAATGGTGGTGGACAATGGGCTTTTCTTTGAGTTTGTGCCATTTAACGACCGCAATTTTGATGCGAACGGAGAAATGGTGAACGAACCGGAAACCCTGACGATAGGGCAGGTGGAAGAAGGAAAGGAATACGCCTTGCTGCTCAGTACCTGTGCAGGTGCCTGGCGCTATCTGATCGGCGACACCATCAAATTCACCGATCTCACCCGCAACGAGATTATCATCACAGGCCGCACCAAGCATTTTCTGAGTATTTGCGGAGAACACCTTTCGCAGGAGAATATGAACCGGGCCATCGAGCTGGTGGAAAGCGATCTGAATGTTGGCATCAGAGAGTTTACAGTGGCTGGGGTGGAATATGGCTCGATGTTCGCGCATCAATGGTACCTGGGTACGGATGCTGAAATTGATCCGGAGTTGGTCAGGCAGGCCATTGATGGTCACCTGAAAGTATTGAATGATGATTACCGGGTGGAACGCATTGCGGCCATCAAGGATGTGATTGTGCATATCCTTCCTTCCCAGGTTTTTTATGATTGGATGAAGATGAAGGGGAAAGAAGGCGGACAGCATAAATTTCCACGGGTCCTCAAAGGCGAGAATCTACGCAGCTGGGAGGCCTTTTTGTTTGATAAAGGATTGATGTAAAGAAGAATGGCTCCGCTACTGGAAGGTGTTCTGCTTGGATTGACCCTGGCGATAATGCTGGGGCCGGCTTTCTTTACCTTGTTGCAAACAGCCATACACCGGGGTTTCCGTTCCGGAGCAATCCTGGCCGCAGGAATTTTCCTGAGCGACCTTAGCCTGGTACTCCTGGCTCGGTATGGGGCCTCCAGGATCATCGGAGATGAATCCAACTACCTCTATTTTGGTATCATCGGAGGGATCATCCTGGTCGCTTTCGGAGTCTATACTTTTACCCGCAAAGTGGTTCCGGCAGCGGAGGAAGGGGAGCCCGACATATTCCTGCCCTCCCCCTTTACTTATCTGGTTAAGGGCTATGTCCTGAATATTACCAACCCATTTCTTTGGCTGTTCTGGCTCTCAGTGGTAGTTTCGGTTTCTTCTAACTACGGGGTGAATACCACCCAGCTATGGGTCTTTTTCTCCGGCTTGCTGGGGACCGTTCTTGTGACCGACCTTCTCAAGTCTTTTGCCGCCGGCCTGATCAAGGGTTTTCTCACTCACCGCATACTCACCATTGTCAACCGGGTGGTAGGCATCTTTCTGATGCTCTTTGGCTTATTGCTGATGATCCGGGTTGGCTATTTCTGGTAGGAGTTATTCTTTGGTCGTTTCCAGGAAAACCCCTTGGGTATGTGCCCGGTACTCTGGCGCATACAAACATTGTATGCTCGCCGGACCAGCACTGAAGCAGCCCTCCTGATTCACAAAAACATCATACTCCAACACCCTTTTTCCCGCAGGAAGAAATGCAAAGAAGAAATGCATTGCAGCATCGCGGATGCTTTGATAATATCCCAGGCCGCCACCATATCGGTAAGACGATACCTTGTCGGCAGGCTCGAAAGCCGCCGGCCGTGGATCTTTGAGGTGCACAAACTCCAGTTCGCGGCTGTTTTCTATTTCCAGCCTCACCCTTATCTTTTCCCCGGAAATCAGTGGATGAAGCGTATCGACCGGAAGCAGGGTCTCTACGCCCTTGTCTTCGTGGATACGGTAATAAGTCCGTCTCAAATCCAGGCCTTCTGAAGCCGCCCTCACTTCTTTCTGTTCGCTGAAGTACTGATAATAAACCGCACCCCAGGAAGGACGGTCGGCAGTGGATTGTACATTGACGATCCCCATATCGGGTTTGATCTCCTCCGCTTTCCAGGTCTTACGGAAGTACCCGCTTCCGGCTTCTGTCTGCAGGCTTTGATCACTCCCCGGGAGATTATGCGTACCAATGGTGATGCTCACTCCGGCAGGACCTTCGAGCCAGCTGCTGCCATACCCGAGCATTGCCTGGCAGGCCATTGCGGTGGCCACACTGCCCTCCCAGTATGCTAGCTGCTTGCGCCGAAGGAGCCAGGAGCGCATCGCATCGATTTCCTGTAGCGCTGCGCCACTTGCTGCAAAGAACTGTATCATCCGGGCCATAGACGCTTCAGGATGGGAATCCCAGGAATAGCCTCCCTTGAGGTCGCGCCAGTACATAGACCCATCCTGGTCGCGCAAAGCCCTGTCGCGGAAAGACAGAAGAATGGAATCCACCATCATCTCATCCGATGCGTAGAGCGCAAGCCGTCCAAGCTGCCCCTGCACCTGCAAGGAATAGGTTGTCCACGCCCTCATCGCACGGGAGTAGTAAAACTGCCAGGTTTCTTTGTCCTGCGGACTGATATCCATTTCTTCCAGCCAGGGCCGGATGGCAAAAAGGAGGAAGACATCCCTGGAGGAAGGGACAAATTGTTTCAGATAGTCCTTGTTCCAACGGGCCATCTCTGTTTTGTCGCGGGTCAGTTCCGACAACAGCCATTCGCTGGCACGTATGATGCTATGTACCTGCTCCTGACTCATTTCCAGGGCCTTGTTTTCATAAAGAAAACTCATTCCGCTTAAGATATCTGCGGTAATGTGCCGGCTCAGTGGCATTCCGGGATGCCAGGGCCAGCCACCCGCAGCAGATTGCAGCTTTTGCAGTTCCTGCCACTCGTAAGCCAGTCGGCTGGAAAGCTGATCTTGCTGAAAATAATTCCCCAGGCGGGATTTCGACTCCCGCTCTTCTCCGGCATCGCGCACCCAGGGAGTCTCGTTCAATACGATGGATTTGAGATCCTCATTCTTTTCCAAAGCCGACCAAAGGGCCTGCGGCTGATATTGTTGCCAGATTCGAAAGACCGATTCGATGGATGGATTGTTTGATACGATGCTTAATCCCAGGCTATTGGCAAAAAAGCGATGGAAGATGGCGGAAGCTGCCCTGCTGTCTTCCTCCATAAGGTAGGGCAGGGCCTGCACCACATTCCATACCGGATTGGCGGTATATTCCACACTCAGTTGCCAGGGGTCGTGCAGCGTATCATTCCCTTCCTCCCACTGAGGAAGGCGGATGGTTTTGTTTCCGCTTCCCGGAAGGAAAACCGAATGTGTCTCTGTGACCAGGGTGCGCGAGGGCAATACCGGCAGAAGGTGTACCTCACCGTCGCCCACTTTGCCATCTGTAGCACTGATACTCACGTCAAGCACGGGGGGACAATTGGCCGGAATCTTTACCCGCCAGGCCAGGGCAGCACTTTCTCCCGTTTTTAAGGTAAATGTTTCATTTTGAACAACAATGCTTATCTGATCCCCTAAGTCTTCCCCTGTAATGGCATTCTTAATTACAAGTTTTCCCTGCCCGCTGATCTCTTCTGTGGCCATACTGCTGACGCGGGCACGCAGGACGATCTCGTCGCCCTGGTACAGCAGTCGCGGCAGGTTGGGGATCACCATCAGTTTACGGGAGGTAATGACTTGTTCCACGAATGATTTTATTCGCAGGTCTTTTGTATGCGCCAGGCCCATCAGGTTCCAGCGTGTGAGTGCTTCGGGAGCCTTAAAGTGAATCAGGAAACCACCCTCGGGATCGGCTTGGAGGCGGGGGAAGAAAAAAGCGGTTTCAGCCAGATCGCGGCGGAGAAAAATATCCTCACTTGTTTCCGGAGTCATTTCTTCAGCTTGCGGCATCGCTCCTTCGCCCGCATCATCCGCTGCCATCCCCGGAACGGCATTGTCGGGAGCCTCTCTGGATTTCATTGAGGCGGTTTCTGAAAGTGCGCCATCTGCCATTGCGTAACGGTATAGCTGTCTGCCGCCCCAGTAAAAGTCGAGGCCCTGCCAGTTGATCTGGTCGAAATTCCTGATCCTGGCGGGAATCCTATCTGTGTAGGGGATATAGATGCTGGCATTCTGCAGCCCGAATCCACTGTGGCCAGACCAGGAATATGATCGTACAACAGGATATGCCAGCGAGAAATGCCAATGATGCGGTCTTACCACATCGAGGCTGGCATCGTACATTCCGAGCAGGAGCTCAGGCAGTACCTTGCTATCATCGTCACCCTTGAAATGCAGGGCCCATTCCACGGCTTCTCCCGCATCCAGTTCACGGCGGAAGCGGGTCAATCCAAGCTCCATAGAAATCCCTATACGCGGGACGGCTACCTGATGGCTTTCCTTCAGCACCCGGTTGGCGTGCACCCCCTGGATATGGATGAATAAGCCGCCTTCATCGGAGACCTCTACCGGAATCTTCATTACTTTTTTAGCACCATCCAGTGTAACCCAGCTCCTTTGCTTCAGTCCGTCGGCATTGCTCACTTCCACCATCACACGGAGAGATTTGGCTCCGGATGCGAGCACCAGCTCCAGGCTTTCCCCGGGCAGGGCAGTTTGGGTATTCAGGTGGGTCCACAGATGGGCATTAAAAGGATCCGGGCCGTCTGCTGCATCGAAAAGGCAGATTATTTGCTCCTTGAGGATAAGATTGCCATAGCGGTCTCTGGCTGAAAAGCGCAAGAGATATTTCCCTTCTGCAAGGTAAGTGAAGGTGTTCAGGTTCATCAGGCTGTCTGTTCCCGTTTCATAGGTATAGCTGCGCAGCGCTTCTCCCGAGACTTCCGGCAGGGATTGATCCGGGCCGTAATGATCGAGGGGAAAGAGCTTTCGATGCGCAATCTCATCCAGGGCATACTGGTCGGGGACGGCCCAGGGCCTGCTGCGCAACATCCTTTCCGGTTTTTCAAGCGGGAAGATTTCCAGGGAAACCTGCGCTGCAAGGCTTTTCCCATTGGCATTGCGGGTAAACAGGGCATAAGAGTGCCCGGCGTTCTTTGGAATGTTTTCAGGGATATCTGTGTGAATATCAAAAGCACTGCTTCCTACCCTGAGGGTCGTCGATCCTTCCTGCACCTCTCCGCTGATATCTGCAATGGAGGCATTCACCCTGAAATGAAAGACCGGATTCCCTTTCATTGGGATTTCATTGGATGAAAGTGCCTGGAAAGAAATGAGAAACCTGCCATCTTCATCTGTGCTTGTCTCTCCGGTCAGGATCACCTCACCCTGGAGGTAGGGTGGGAAATAGCTTGAACCCAAGCGATAAGGGAATGGGAAGAATACGGTGCGGGTCAGGGTATAATGTACCCTGGCTTTACTGATGGCATTCCCTGCGTAGGCCCGGGCCGATCCCAGCACAATCACGGTGTCCCCCAGAAGGTATTCCCCTTCCGGCTTGTCCAGCTTCACCTCAAAACGGGGGCGTTTATACTCTTCCACCTGAAAGCTTTGACTGCCGTGACGGCTGAAAATCCGGAAATGGCCGGTGAGTCCGGAGGGAGGCAATGGGAAACTGCCTTCTACAGAGCCATAATCATTGGTAAGCAGATCAAGAGTGGCAATGCTTTTCCCATTGGCATCGGAGAGGCTGATGCTCAGTTTTTCATTTGGGATCACTTCACAATCTGAGGCAAGACGGGCATAGTGAATGCCTTTGAAATAAACCATCTGGCCGGGGCGATAGACTGCCCGGTCAGTGAAAAAGCGCGTATGAAGCTGTTTCCTTTCCTGTTTTACTGCCTTTGTTCCTAGATAGAAGTGCTCATCGGAAACATAATAATCGTCCTGATGCTGAAAGGTCAGAAAGATTTGTCCTGTTTCCTGTCCTTCTTCCAGGGCTTGCAGTCGTGCCAGCCCGTCCTGGTCTGTGACGACCACTTCCCCTGGTTTTTCCCGATAGCTGCGGCTGCGGTAGTCATAGATGCGATGGTAAACAGATACAATCGTGTTATCCAGGGGTTTACCAGTACTTCTTGCGCTTACATACAGCAGCAACTCACCCCTTTCCTCTTTTCGGTAGGAGAAAGATATATCGCTGATCCACAATGTCGTAATGAATTCTGCCTTGGTCGTATCTTCAATATGTTTTGCGCTCCCATTTCCTGTGAGCACATAGAATCCTTTCGGAAGTCCGCTCACCGGCACTTCTGTCCGATGCACCTGGTAGTCACCCTGGTCGGATACACGCCAAACGTCCTTCTTTTTAGAAACTCTATCCTTATACATATTAATCAGGACTTCCGGTCGCTGCTGGAAGGCATTCTTGCGATAGTGGGTGAAGTTTTCCGAAATGATGCGGAACTCTACCTGACTGAGATTTTTCCATTGCAGCAGAACGGGAAAGGCTTCTTCCGGGGGGATGGCTCCAGGGTGTTCCAGGCTGAGGGCAGGACTGCGGAGTTCAGTGCGGAGTTGTTTACAGCGAGGGATGAGGTAAGTTTCCGGGTATTTGTGTATTGCCTCTTCAAGAATACGCAAAGCGCTTCGGATGTCATATCGATATGTCGTATCAGAGGGAGGGCGGAATTGATGGCCGGTTCTGACAAGATCTTCCGCCAGGCGCAGGCTGATATCCACATATCCCGGGTGCCCGGTATGGGCACTGCGTAAAAGCTGAAGCGCTCTGCGGTACAGGCTGTCTCCCTTTTCTGTTGAGAGCAGAGTCCTGACCAGATTGAGTCTTTCCAGGTCGTTGTATATCAGTGGGTAAAGGTCTTCTCCTCTGGAGTGGCTGCGCAGCAGTTTCTGATATATGATCAGTGCCTGATGTGCCGGCCCCTGTTCCGGATCAATATCCAGGGCGCTGAAGCTGCGGGCATCATAGAGCAGGTTTTGGGTATCGTGGAAATGTCTCTTCTCTGCAGGGAAGGCCAATGCGGCTTCTGATGAGCGCAGAAAGTCAAGGGCGCGATAGGACAGCAGATCAGCCAGGTATGGTCTCAGTTGGGCAGAGCCTTCGGCTGTATCCAAAATCAGGGAAAAATCCCGGACAGGGGTTTGCATCAGCAAATCCCATTCCTGGAGGCTGGTCAGGTAGGCTGAGGCGATGGAGAGAGCAAATCTTCTGGCATCCCAGAAGGCCATATCCTTCCCGGATTCCTGAAGGGCAGTACGTTCAGAAATAAGATGAAAATGCTGTCGGAAGTAGCGCCACATCAGTTCTGCCCTGAGGGAGGTCAGCAGGGCACTCCGTAGGCCTTCTGCTTCCTTCAGGAGAGTATCGAGTTGCTGAATATAAGTCAGATAGACCTCTTCTTTAAATCCTGAGGCAAGTTTAATCTTGTATATGAAAGCCTTCACTTCCTGACTCAGGTCTCCCCTTTCCCTGGCAGTATTGAGTACAGAATCGGCATATTGCAAAGCAGCAGCCGGGCGGGCGGCTTGTTCGAGGGCTTCTGCCTGTTTCCACCAGGATGCGTATGGGTTTTGTTGGGCTTGCAGCAAGCAGGGAATGAACATCAAGAAGAGAGGCAGGTATCGCATAGGATAAAAGGATAAAGAAAGCATAGCTTGTGAGTGAAAAGCAAATATCCCTTTTTAAGCAGGATATTGCAACAATCAATTCTTCAGGATGAGGCCGGAAAGGAGGGGGTGTGCGAGCTTATCAACGCGGATCAGTTCCAGGCGTACCCGGCCCACCAATACCTCGGATTCGGCCAGCACCGGTATTTTATTCTCATCTGCAGTCACCCATAAAGTCATTGGATATTCTTCTTCAAAAACATTTCCCGTCATCACCCTGGGCCTGAATTTATAGCAGTCGAAAGTACCCATATCGATTTTCACTGTATCCCTTCCTTCAAACACGATATCGGAAGTATAGACTTCATCGTCAAAGATCAGATGGATGGGGAAGGTGGTGCCCGGCAGGGTGTTCTTAAAATCAAGATGACGGGCATAATAGATGGCCGAGATGATATCCTGGGTATTAGGCGGGATGGGAGTTAGCGCACGGGTACTCTTTACCTGGCCTTTTTTGTGGTCGAAGAGATAGTCCTCGTCCTTGGCATAATTCCCTTCGCGGGTGCGGCGCATAAACTTCAGCGGTTGTTTTGTTTCGGGGTGCAGCCAGGTTTCAAAGCGATCGTGCACCTTGAAAAACCAGTTGAAGGCCCGGCGCGACTTGCCTTCCGCCTGGATATGATAGGTGTCGTAGCCGTTCAGGCGCACCGGCTTTTCATTCACCTTCAGGCTGGCATATCCGGCGGTCAGATTTCCGATCCAGGCGTGGTAATAGACTCTGAACTCCAGCACCTCTCCCGGTCGGTAGGGTTTTCCGTTCAGGGCATCAGCCCCGGACAAAAGGGTGGTGGAGAAAAGGCTCAGTATAGAAAGGCACAGGAATTTCATCGGATTCATTTTCCGCATAAAAACAAAAAGCGTGCTACAAAAGTATGGCCTTTACAGGATGCCGGCCTGGCGGCCGTTTGCGTTACTTCTTTTTGGCCTGGTTGGCCACCTTGTCCATCAATGCCTTCACCACCTCAGGATCTCCCAGGAAGAAATCCTTTTGCAATTGCATCTTTTCGTCGAACTCAAAAATGTAGGGGATGCCGGTGGGGATATTGAAAGCGATGATTTCTTCTTCCGACATATCCTTCAGATATTTCACAATTCCTCTAAGGCTGTTTCCGTGTGCAGAGATCAGGATTTCTCCGTGTTGTTGCAGGGCAGGTTGGAGTTCCGATTCCCAGTATGGAACGATGCGTTGAATGGTATGGCTGAGTGCCTCTGTATCAGGCACTTCATCGTGGGCCAGGTCTCGGTATTTCACATCCTGGCGGGCGCTGAGTGGATCGCCGGGATCGATAGGAGGCGGAGGCACATCAAAGCTGCGGCGCCAGAGCAGCACCTGATCGTCGCCGTATTTCTCCGCTGTTTCGGCCTTGTTCAGTCCCTGCAGCATTCCGTAATGCTTTTCATTCAGACGCCAGGTTTTGAACACCGGAATCCACATCCTGTCCATTTCTTCCAGGGCCAGGTGCAGGGTTTTGATGGCCCGTTTCAGGTAAGAGGTGTAGGCCACCCTGGGATCGTAGCCTTCCTTTTTCAGCACCTTACCCGCTTCGCGGGCTTCTTCCATCCCCTTTTCTGATAGGTCCACATCCACCCAACCGGTAAAACGGTTGGCTTTGTTCCATTCACTTTCGCCGTGGCGTACAAGAATTAATCGGTACATAATCAATATTTTAAAAATAGAAGAGTCAGGATGGTGCGTGTTCTTTCTTTTTGCGGGGCCAGATCAAAATCAGCAAGCCTGCCAGCACAAATGGGATACTCAGCCATTGGCCCATATTCAGGAACATTGTTTCCTCAAATTCTACCTGGGGGTTCTTGATAAATTCGATGATAAAGCGCATCAGAAACACCCCGATCAGGAACCAGCCAAAGAGAAAACCTTCCCGGATGCGGGTTGTTTTTCTCCTGTAGGAAAAGTAAAGAAAGAGAAAGATGAGCAGGTAGGAAAGGGCCTCATAAATCTGGGTGGGATGTTTGGGAACGACTTCCATATTGCGTTCAAATACAAAGCCCCAGGGCAGGGTGGTGGGGATGCCGTAAATTTCTGAATTCATCAGGTTTCCGGTACGGATAAGGGCTCCGGCCAGGGCAACAGGAATAACGATGCGGTCGAGGATCCAGAGGTAGGATTTTCCGCTTTTTTTGGTAAAAAACCACAAAGCGATCAGGATTCCCACTGCTGCGCCGTGGCTTGCAAGGCCTCCCTTCCAAACCTTAAACATCTCCAGTGGACGGGCGAGATAATAATCCGGTTCGTAAAAAAGACAATGGCCCAGGCGCGCTCCGATGATGGTAGCCGCGATCATTACCAATGCCAGCTGGTCGAGTTTCGTTTGCGGAATCTTTTCTATTTTGAATACCTGCATCATAATCAGGTATCCGAAATAAAAACCCAGGGCGAAAAGAAGGCCGTACCACCGTACAGCGATGCTGCCGATACGGAAGATTTCCGGGTCAACATTCCAGTGGATGTAGGATAAGAGCATAATATTCCTGTTGCCAAGTGGATAACGAAAGTACGCAAAAACAGGTGATATGTCCGGAAATCCCTGTTAAGTTTCCTTTATAACTGCACCAGCAAAACCATAGGTTTCCCGTCTCTGATCACATCCACAGGGATAGACATTCCCTTTTCGAGTCCTTTGAGACGAGCCATATAGTCATAAATATTCCCCACACTTTTTCCGTTCAGGGCAGTGATGACATCTCCCTTTTTCATTCCGGCAACACCGCCGGGGCCATCCGGCCTGACGGCATCCACCCTCAATCCGTCACTTCCTGAGGAGGTGAAATCAGGCATAATGCCCAGGGTGATCTTATATCCTCTTCCGTGACCGCTTCGGCTTTTGGGGCCGGCTTCCTTAAAACTGAGCCGGGGCATAGGCCCGCTAAGCGCTGCGAGCAAGTCGGCGGAGAAATCCACCACCTGCTTCATTGAAGCATAATCCAGCATATCAGCATCATCACGGGAAGTATGATAATCCGAGTGGGCTCCGGTAGAAATAAAAAACACAGGAATGTCGCGGGTATAGAAAGCAGCGTGATCAGAAGCGCCATAGCCTTCCGGGGACAGGGCCAGGTCGAACTTGCGTTTTTTTCCCAGACGACGGAGCAAAGCTTCGCTTTCCTCTGCCGTGCCGCTTCCGCCTATCATCAGTTTTTTCTCTTCCTTCATCCTGCCAATCATATCAAAATTGATCATTGTATGAATGGCTTTGAGTGGCACAGGCGGATACTCTACGAAAAACTTCGAGCCCAGCAATCCCATCTCTTCCGCACTGAAAGCGACGAAAATGATGCTCCGTGCATTATTCTTCACGCTTCCAAAATAACGGGCCAGCTCTATTACGGCAGCCACTCCGGAGGCATTATCATCAGCACCATTGTGTATCACCAGTGTGTCGGGTTCACGGGAGCCAGAGCCAGGGCCGCCCATTCCCAGATGATCGTAGTGGGCACCCACAACCACATATTCCTCTTTCAATAAAGGATCGCTGCCCTTCAGTATCCCAATGACATTTCTGGCCCTTACTTTCTTCTGTTCTATCTCAGGATGACCAAAAACCCTCAATTCCATTTCTACATCCAGGGGAGTTTTCTTGGCCATCAGGTTTTCCTCCAGTCGAGCCACGCTCTGATCGTAGCGCTCGAGTATGGGGTCGACCACTGAGCGGCGAATATGAAAGGCAGGGATATCAGCCAGAGCTGCACTGCGATCAAAGAACATATCCATCAGTTGGTCTTCTTTATCAAAACGTTCCCCGTTCACAAAGATCACCCCGGCAGCTCCGTGATCTCTGGCCATAAGCACCTTGTGCCTTTCACCGCTATATTCTGCATAAGGACTGGCGGCATTGTCCGGATCGGGATCGCCACGCAAAAGGAGTACCCATCTGCCATCCACCTCCTTGCCGGCATAATCATTCCAGCTGATGCTGTCGTTCTCAATGGCAAATCCATATCCAGCAAAAACCAGATTACCTTCAACGGCCTGACTCGGCGAAAAAGACAAAGCAACAAAGTCTTCACCGTAATCCAACGACTTGTCGCCAAACTGCAGGCGGGTGGCCGGAGAAGCTTCTGCGCCCGTTACCACATCAAAAAACTGGTATCCATCCTCAGCGGAAAGTTGCAGTCCGGCTTCCCGGAATGCTTCGCGGATGAATTCTGCTGCTTCAATCTCCCCTTTCGATCCGGTTTGACGGCCTGCCAGGGCGTCATCGGCCAGGTAATACACGGATTTTTTCAATGCATCCTGGCTGATATCCGAATTTTGGGCTGTCAGGGTCAGGGACAAACCCAGGGATAATCCCAGGATAATCAGGCTTAAGCCTTTGTTTCTCATAATTATAGTCTTTGATATTCGATCACAGGATAACCTTTCTCACCCTGTGTATTGTAAAATCCAATAAAGCGCAATTTATAAAAATATCCTTCTGTGGTTTTGATCACATAGTTCACCTTAGTCAGCACGGTATAGCTGCCGGCGTCGAAGTCGTACCACTTCCAGTCGTAGCCGATCATATCCGCTTCCCGGCTGAAATTCAGGCTGAGGGCCACATCAAAATCCAGCTCTGAAAAGGCAAAAGCGGTATCTTTCGCCACCTCTACCCCATCGCGGATATTAGCCAGCACACCCGTTACAATATATGGATAGGGATCTCCTGCATTGGTGTAAAGCAAGGTAGTATACTGCGTAAACCACAGGTCCCAACTGCCGGGGGATGGCCATTGTCCGGCGATGCTTTCCTTGTTTCTCAAAGAGTAAAAGACCAGGGGCATCCCGGGGTCTTTGACAACCCGATTCTCAGTATATTCACTTCCATCCAGGCGGGCGTGAACCAGGGTATAACTCTCACCATCATAGTCTGTGAGCTGTAACTTACGTAAACCCAGTGGGTTTCCACTGGAACTGTATCCAAGGTTGATAATGTACACTTCGCTGCGTGACAGGGTGTCTCCGTTTTGCACATCAAACCATTTTCCTATCGCTGTAGAGTCGGGGTTGCCGTCCGATTTATCAAATCGCCATCTTGTTTCCAATGTATCCGTGACCGAATCAAAATCGGTCTTGGCAGTCCGCGCTGCCAGCATAAAACGGGTGGTATTCAGATAAATCCTCCATCCGCCGGCCTGGCTTTCCAGGGCCAGGTCCCAGGCCATTTTGCCGGTTTCAAGCACTCCATCGCCGTTTCCCAGATCAAAGAAGACCGTCTGACTGTAGTCCTGTTTCTGGGCAATGGTGGCTGTTTCCACCTCTCCCGGCTCGTGAGGTGTGACCCTTTCATCTTCCTCAAAACAGGAAGAGAAGAAAAATAAAATACTGATATAGAATATGTTTCTTAAACGCATCAGTTCTGTCGGATGTGCGAAATGGTATAATTGAGTTTGAAGAACCAGGTCCTTCCATACCCAGCCAGCAGGCTGCCTCCAGCACCACCGTGCACTCCGGAAGTGCCTCCCGTAATGGCGATATTGGTATTGTCAAAGGCGTTTTTCACTCCGGCGGATAGTTGTAAAGTCCTGTCGAAGAGATGTCGTGAAACACTGATATCCAGGGTATGATAATCCTCGATATAGCCTTCCGCGAGCTTTCCTGAGAGATCAAGGTAAAACTGGGGCAAACTTCCAGTGTATTTGTAAAAGGCGGAAAGCGCCCAGTCGGTTTGGCCCGGATGCAATGAAAGGCTGGTATTGAAGTCGGTACTGTAACGATATTTCTCAGAAACCGCTTCTTCCAGGGTGTGTGTTCTTCCGGTAAGCGATACCCCGGGTTTCAGCGTCAGATATGGATGCCAGGCCAGGGTGGTTCGGATTTCTGCGCCCCGGGTATGATAATCCTCTACATTTATATAGGTGTACAGTGTTCCAGATGATTGGGCCAGGGTAATGATGTTTTCAATATCATTCTGGAAAAGATGCAGTTCGGCAGACCAGTTCAGCCTTCCCTGTCTGCCTTTGATGCTGGCCGAAAGGGCAGAGTTCCAGGAATATTCGGCTTTGAGCTCCGGGTTGCCCTGGATATTATGATTGATATCTACAAAATAGAGGTACAGCTCTTTCAGAGATGGAGCCCGGAAGCCCCTGGAGAAGGATCCCCTGAGGTTCAATTCCTCCAGGGCTGCATATTTAAGGTGCATCGACCATACCAGGGGAGGATTATATCGGGTGTTATGGCTGAAACGCAAGCCGGGCTGCATTTCCATCCGGGCAAAAGGACGGATTTGCAGGCTGGCAAAAACCGCATAGTCGCCGATATCCTGTACCTTATCCGTAATGCGTTTTCCTTCGCCAAATTCGTGGTGGATATCGGTTCCGGCCTGAAAAGAAAAGGCTTTATTCTTATCCGGCTGAGTAAGCATAGTCCTGATCATCAGAGCAGAAAATACAGATGTGTCTTGATCTTCGGTATTGGCACTGCGCACCTCGGTGAGGGTGGTCAGGTCTTTGAAAAGGGTCTCTTTTTCTCTGCGGAAATCAGACCAGGCTGCGGTGCCTTCCAGCAGCAATTGCTCAGAGAGAGGGTGATGTCCTTCAGCTTTCAGCGTCCAGCGACGGGTATGAAAGTGATTGTCGAAAGCGGTCTCATAGTAAGGAGGAAGCAGGGCTCCTTTGTTCTTTAACAATTCGTGGAAATAACTGAAGGTGGTACGTAACTTGCTGTCTCCCTTGCGGTAAGCGTGCCAGACTTCCGTATCATACTGTCTTTTTGGTTTCCAGAGCTTAAAACGGCTGTTGCCTTCCGGCGACCATCCATCAAAGAAATTGCGGGCGGCACTGATCGACCAGGAATGGTTTTTATGGCGGGATGCGGCCATCAGGGAGGCATTATAGGTTCCCACGGATTCCCAGTAGGTTTCCGCGCCGGCGCGGTATTGTCCGGCAAAATTATCCCGGGTAATGATGTTCACCACTCCGGCCAGGGCGTTACTGCCATAGACTACCGACATAGGGCCTTCGATGATTTCGACGTGGGAGATATTATTGAGGTTGAGCTGGGCCAGGTCAATATTCCCGTTCATACGGCCAATGACCGGTACCCCGTCGATCAGAAATTTGATATGCTCCCCACTGAGCCCACGCAGACTGAGGTTGGCGCCCAGGGCACCATCCTGGCTGATGCGCATACTGAGTTCATCCGAAAGCAGATCACGCAGGTTGGGACTGGCTTTGCTGTTCATTTTGACCGGAGAGATTACGCGGACGGGATAGATGGACTGATCCACACTTCGCGGGCTGTATTGGGCCGTTACCACCACAGCGTCCATATCCAGTACAGCCGGCGTAATTTCTATCTCTTTTCCCTTTTCCAGAGAAAGGGTGTCTGTATATCCTTGATAACCAATACAGGAAATAGTGATGGTGGAGGTTTGTGAGAATGGAGGCTTGAACTTGCCATCCGGGTCGGTAGCGCCCAGCCATTCCTTTGTGCCATCAAGGCTTTGAAGCTGAACGTGCACAAAGGGAAGCGGTTTTTTTGTGATCGCATCCAAAACAGTAAGAACAGCATCCTGCGCCGCCACAGAGGTGACGGCGAGGACACTGATCAGCGATATGAAAAAGAAATGCTTCAAGCTATTTCACCATTAATTTGCTTGTTCCGCTCAGGCCCTTCGCCTGGAGATGGATGAGGTACATTCCCGGAATCATTCCTTCCAATGAGAGGGTGGTTTCTTCGGTTCCGGGCCGGCCGATAATCGTTTTTGACTGCATCACTCGCCCGTTCAGGTCGAGAATGTGCAAGACCCCCTGGCTTCCTGCTTCCAGATTGCTGAGCACATTGGTGTGCGAGGATGCCGGATTGGGGTAAATATGTATTGCCTGCGTTCCGGCTACGACTTCTTCAATGCCGGAAGTGGCCAGTTTTGTTTTCTGGAATTCAATATTTCCGGTGGAGGTACCTTCAAAGACCTCAAAGAACAGCTTCCAGACATCCCCATCGGCGGTTTTCAGGAAAAAGACCGTTGAGTCATCCACCCACCAGGAGAATGTACCCAAGTCGAAGGACTTCCAGTCGTAACCGATCACCGAACGGGATGAATCGTAAGTATGTCCCTGATAAGTATTGTAGAGATACTGCGAAACGCCCTTCACTTCTGCCACGCCCAGATGAGCATTGCTCAGTACACCGGTTACAATATAAGGTGTGCCTGTAGGGTGCATCGCCATATACTTGGTAAACAGGAGGTCCCAATCAGTTTTGGCAGGTTCACGGTCGATCACCTGATTGGCGGGAATGGAGTAATAAATGAAATTCTTGCTGGCGTATGGGCTACAGTCGATGGTTTGTGTGGTTTCCCCGCTTCCATCCAGATTGGCAATTTTGAAGTGGTAAACAGAATTGGGCCCATTGTATGTTTTACGCTGAATCCAGAGTTTGTAAAGGCTGCCATCCGGACGTTTTACAATGTAGAGGGAATCGCCCACTACATCGTGGTTGATGGCATTATAGATGCCCCATCCATAGTCGGGATGCCCGCCTGCATTGCGGTTGAAGGCTCCGTTTTCCCATTCATCCGGATCATTGAACAGGGGTCCCCAGGTGGACATCCCCACGGTATCCACATTTGCCCAGCCGGCGGTATCGCCATTGCCCCAGGTATACAGCTCCACACCGGAACCATCGTTGATCAGGATGGCAGCGCTGAAGACAGGTACGGCAAAGGCGATATCCCAGATCTCACGGGGAGAGCTCAGCTCTATGCCGGTTTCCATATTGTAGTAAATATCTGTAACATAAGCGGGGTTCATCGAAATGGTATCCCCTTCGGCCTGCAGGGGAGCAGAAAGAAAGCCGAACATCAGAAACAGACTGACGGCAATCATCGTAAGTGTTCTCATCATTATGGAGTATTAAATGTCTGATTAAGATTAAATTATAAGATACAACAGAAGTTGATCTATTCCCTGCCGGAGGGGGCAGGGTCTGGAGTGAGTGAAAAAAGAGGAATCAGCAGGCCGGGGGGCCGCGGTGCTTCAGGTTGCCGGAAAGCTCTTTATGGAAGGCCTGAAGGGGGCTTCGGGCAAAGCGAACCGGGTCGGAAGAAAGCAGGAAGTGCGCAGAGGCAAGGAAGGGTAAGATGGCCTGCCCGCTTCCATCAAAATGAGAATCGGCAATAAAACATTTCTGCCAGACCTGGTCTTCTTTCTTCAGCGTGAGCGAAGAACTCACCTGAAAGATCAGCACCTTGCCATAAAGATGATGCTGGTGAAAATTGACCAGGGTGCCCGTAACCAACCATACAAAGACGATCAGCATTAAGCTGGCAACTTTCTCTCTTATGACATTTCTGCGAGGCATTCCTGTTTTTACATTGAATAAATGCGCATACAAATATATGACTTATTGGTAGATCGCTTCTGCTTCATCTGACAACTTTTGGTAGGATATCTGCATCCCTTCCCGAATCCCGTGATTTTCGCAGAATCCTGCATTGAGCTCCAGCACATATTGCGCCGGGGCATTGCTGGGCAGAGAAGCTTCAGAGTAAGGGATGGTGTAGGGGTGTATGGTATTGATAATCCCCCCGGCATCGATGAAAAGGATGTCGAGGCTGAGGCGGGTATTCTTCATCCAGAAAGAACGATACTCTTCCTTTTCGAAGAGAAACAGCATTCCTCCGTTTTCCGGCAGCCAGGTACGATACATCAGGCCGCGTTCCTGGGAAAAGGCATCTTCTGCCATTTCGATATCCAGGCTGACTACAATCCGGCCACTGCTATCCCGGATATCCAGTATCCCATCCCGCTTAAAGCGGTTCAAATCCGACTCTGCTGCGGGCAGCGTATCGCCGGAAGCTTCCCCTGAATGGCGCACACCACAACCACTGCCTCCTGCGATCAGCAAGAAAATAAAGGCTAAAACTGCGACATTGAGCTTTATAGTGAGTTTCATTTGACTTGTTAAGCGCTTCACAAAACTACAGGAATCTTTGTATTCAGGCAATTTGATATTTATTTAAACTGGGTATAAATTTCAGACACAGAGGTCATAATCTTGAATATTGAGTGAAAAGCAAGTATGTTTGTCAGCGAATAAGCAGGGTAAAAGCTGCAAAACGGAATAGAATTATTCACTAAAAACTGAGAGCGATGGCTTACATAATCAATGATGATTGCACAGCCTGCGGAACTTGTCTGGATGAGTGCCCGGTTGATGCTATCTCTGAAGGTGATATCTATGTGATTGATCCTGAATTGTGCACCGACTGCGGGTCTTGCGCAGATGTTTGCCCGGTTGAAGCAATCCACCCGGAATAAGAAAGAGGAACACTGATGCAAAAACCGGCGCTTTTTGGAAGTCGCCGGTTTTTTTTCTTCCTTTCAGTAAGGGATGGATGCTTGCCCACAGGGGCCTCAAAGATCATTGTACATACACTGCATAACCCCACGGATTCAGGCGTATTTGCTGCATTCCTTCCAGGGCCGTTTCCCCGCTGAACCATTCTATTTCTTTCCCGCTGAACACAGCTTCCTCCCAATAAATGTCCTTTATTCCTCCGCTGAAATTGAAGAAAGCCAGGATTTTGCTTCCGTCTTTTTCTCTTGAGAAGGCGAAGACATCCGGATCTGCGCCGGTATCAATGATTTCAAGCGGTCCGCCCTCCAGGCCACCCCAGACAGCGGGATGATGGCTGCGCAATTCGGAAAGTTTACGGTAGAAAGGAAGGAGGCTGGTGTCTGCCCAGGAGATGGTATCTTTTTCAAAGAAACGCAGGCGTTTGTTGAGGCCGGCCTCTTCACCGCTGTATATAAGGGGCATCCCCGGCACAGTCCAGGAGAAAACAGTCACCGCACGGGCAGCAGGCCCAAGGCGCTCTTCCAGATAGCCTTTCCAGCTGTTTTCATCGTGGTTGGAGACAAAGGTCAGGCGTTGCTTATGGGCAGGATAGAGGCTGTCGTTCCAGTGGAAATAGCCCGGCAGCGCATCGGCCTTCTCTTCTCCCTTGGCTATGCGATCAAGCAGGAAATGGAGATGCCAGGCATAATTCACATCGAAGGCTTCGTCGAGCAGCTCCACTACCTGCTCATCTTCGGCCAGCATAAACACCGGCTTGATGGTCTCCAGCTCCAGGCGGGCCTTTTCCCAGAAGTCCACCGGAACCATTCCCGCCACATCGCAGCGGTATCCGTCTATCCCCGCTTCTTCTACCCAGTATTTCATTGCTGAGATCATCGAATCCTGCAATTGTGTGTTGGAATAATCAAAGGCCACCACGTCTGTCCAATCGTAGGGTGAATGCATTTCTCCCGCTTCATTTTTATGATAAAACCCGGGATGTTCCCTCACCCAGGCATTATCCCAGGCACTGTGGTTGGCTACCCAGTCGAGGATTACCCGCATCCCCAGTGCCTGTGCTTCCTGCACCAGGTTTTTCAGGTCTTCCAGATCGCCAAACTCCGGGTTAACCCCTTTGTAATCTTTCACCGAGTAATAGCTACCCAGTTCTCCTTTGCGGTTTAATTCTCCTATGGGATGGATGGGCATCAGCCACAGGATGTCCACGCCCAGTTCCTGCAGACGGGGTAAATGTGCCCGAAAGGCATCAAAGCTTCCTTCAGGGGTAAACTGCCGGATATTCACTTCATACATTATGGCATTGGCATCGGTTGCGGTTTGTGGGAGAGCACTTTCCTCCTGTTGTGTGGCAGGAGTGATGCAGGCTCCCAGCAATACCAGGCTGCTTAGAAAGGCAAGGTGTAATTTCTTCATCGGATTGGGATTATAAGGTGAATATTTCAAATCCATAGGGGGGTATCTCCCAGGCAGGGCCATTCTTCCCGGGGAGAGCCGGGCTGCCGAAATAGGGATGCAAAGCGGGTTGCGATTCCATAAGCGCACTTTCAGCCTGGAACAACAAGGGTTCAGGGCGGTTGTTCAGCACTACCCAAACCGTATTTTCAAAATACTTACGGGCATATTGCAAGACACCTTCTTCCCCTTTTATGAACAGAAAGTCCCCATACATAAGCGCCATATTTTCTTTCCGGATCCGGCTGAGCAGGCGGCTGATTTCCAGTGTCTCTTTTTCTCTTGCGTTCAGCTCGTCTTCAAAACGCATCATCCGGCGACAGTCGGGATCGTTGCCTCCGGGCATCCCATATTCATCACCATAATAGATCACCGGAAGCCCGGGAATGGTCATATTGAAGGCCATCAGCATTTGCAGACGCCGGTACCCTAATGTGTCTCCCACACCGATCTCTCTGGTCCAGCCGGCCATCTTGGCATTTTCATCGAAGCGGAGGTCACCGCCGGCATAGGAGATGAAGCGGCCACGATCCTGATTCCCGCTGATGTATCCCATTGTATTATGGCTCCCATAATAGGCCAGGCTTTCCTTCAGGCGTGCTGCCAGACTGGATAGTGGTCCACCGGCGGCAAAAGCAGTGAGGGCGGCATCGTACATATTGAAATCGAACTGGGCGTCCAGCAAGCCGGTGGAAAGGTAGGAAGCGATGAGTTCCGGGCTGCCATAAGTTTCTCCGAGCTGATAAACCGGACGACCTTCTCCTGCCTCAATTTCCTTCCTGATCTTTTTGGTCAGCAAACGCCAGAATGGCAAAGGAATGTGTTTGGCGGCATCGTGCCGGAATCCATCCAGGTGATATTCCTTCAGCCAGAACAGGAGCGAATCGCTGAGCATTTCCCTGACATCCTCCTGCTCAAGGTCTAAGGAAGGAAGAAAAGTGTCAAACCAGGTGGTGAGGCGATGCTCATCCCAGCGTTCGAGGTTGAGGCTGCCATCAGGCAGATGCAGGAGAGTGGTTTTGTCGGGGTTCTTCTGATAATAAGGATGTTCCTGATGCACGTGATTGGCTACCACATCCAGCAGCAGGTTTTTTTCTCTTTCGTGGCAGAAGCTTACCAGCTCCCTCAATTCATCCGGCCGACCAAAATGGCTGTCCATCAGCGTAAAAGAAACAGGCCAGTATCCGTGGTAGGCTGAGAAACGGGTGCGTGGCTTGGGCCATAAACCCCAGGCCCCATCGGTGTTCTTTACCACGGGAGATATCCAAAGGGTATTGACATTAAGGGCATCGAAATAGGAACCCTCCAGGGTCTGTCGGATGCCAGCCAGGTCGCCGCCCATATAATTGGCCCTGGGCAGCACGCTGTCAGGTGAAAGCAGTTTATTGTTTCCGGAATCTCCGTCCACAAAACGATCTACAAAAACATTATATATGATCCGGGCCTGGAGGTCGTGACGATTTAATGATTGGGGATCCATCACTACTTTTCCCTGCTGCAAAGGGATCAGCAGATCGTTTCCTATCCCTGCCTCATTCCAGGCATAGGCGCGGAGGTGGGAGCGAAAATGCTCCCGCGACCGGGGAGGAAGCGGCAGAATGAGTTGATCCCCTTCCAGAATAAAATCATCCAGTTGAATATTGTTCCAGAACAGCATCACTTCATCAGGCCGGTGGTTTATCCTGAGGATGATCTCTTCTCCTTCAAAGCGTTCGGTGAGCAAGACAGGAGGAACCCCTTCTGTTTTCCGCTGCACCTTTATCAAGGAGTTTTCCCCTCCCAGATTATTGTCAACCCGGAGTGGATTGGCCGGGTCGCAGAGGTCTTCTCCATCCACGATCCAAACATATTGGTAGTCTCCAGGCTGCAGGAGAAGGTCCAGCTTCCAGGAAGCTGTTTCAGGATCATAGAAGGCTTCAGCCGGAGTCCAGGCGTTGAATTCCCCTTTGATTTTTACTTCTCTGGCTGATTTTTCCGCATCGGCGTAGTGAAAGCTATGCGGATGTTTTTCAGATTTGATGAGCAATACATCCTGGATTTCTTCCCCGGCCATCAGGCGCATCACCATCAAAGGGGGGGAGGTCTCCGGACATTCGAAGAGAAAGGATTCGCTTTCGCCGGGCATTTCAATCACCTCCCCGGCAATGCTTATTATATCAATCCGGTTTCCGGACAGGATGTAGTCATAGGGAAAGATTTCTGTTTGCCCGTAGTCGAGGCGAAGCGGAATATTGAGCTTTTCCCCGAAGGGCCGGTCTGTCTGGGATGCGACCGGACTTACTACCCAGATTGTCAGGATAAGGAGCAGGATGCGCAAGGGATGGAACATTGTGTGTTGGATTTGCAAGGCTAAAATATTGAAAATGTCCTATATTTATACAATTCTGAAGTGGAAGCAATCAGGACATCCGGGTATTGTTCTTGAGGAAGAGGAGCTTGGAGGCTTGTTCAGCCGGTGTTTCTTTCTTTTTCCATTTGCTCCACCTCTGCGCTTAGGCTTTCCCAATCCAGCATCCGTTTTTCCATTTCCTTTTGCAGATCGTCATAGCGGGAAAACAGATCCTTGCCTTCTATTTCCTGTCGATGTTCTTCCGGGCGGGATAGTTTTCGCTTGATCTCTTCCATTTCCTTCTCGTACTGATGAATCTGTGATTCGGTTTGCTCCAGTTGGCTGCGGGTTTTGCGCAAGCGCTTTTCAAAGGCTTTGCGATCCTGGTAATCCATCTTATTTCCTGAAGGCCTGGCATTCCCCGGAGTATCTTTTTTCGCGCTTTTGCTTGCGCTCTCCAGATCGCGCAGATGATCCAGGCGGCGGGCTTCGAGGAAGTCGTACACATCACCGATGTATTCTCTGATACCCTGATTCCTGAACTCATATACTTTATCGGTCAGGCCTTGCAGGAAGTCGCGGTCGTGAGAAACAATGATGAGGCTGCCGTCATACTGGAGCAGGGCACTTTTCAGGATATCCTTGGAGCGCATATCCAGGTGGTTGGTGGGCTCATCGAGCACCAGCAGGTTCACCGGAAAGAGGAGCATACGACAGAGGGCCAGGCGGCTCTTCTCTCCTCCGGAAAGCACCTTTACTTTCTTCTCAATGTCTTCTCCGCTGAAAAGGAAATTACCCAAAAGAGAACGCACACGGGTGCGCATTTCCCCGGTGGCTACCGCATCGATGGTTTCAAATACGCTTTTGTCTCCGTCCAGCAACTCAGCCTGGTTCTGGGCGAAATAGCCAATCTGTACCTGGTAGCCTTTTTCAGCCTCTCCTGTATGATCCAGTTCTCCGACAATGATCCTGGAGAGGGTCGTTTTTCCTTCGCCGTTCTTTCCTACAAAAGCGATCTTTTCTCCCCTCAGGATTGAAATATCGAGCTTTTTCAACACTTGTTTTTCCCCGTAATTTTTTCCGAGCTGCCGGGCTTCAAAGACCACTTTTCCGCTCCTGGGGGCAGGGGGAAAGCGGAAGTGAATGGCAGCCCCATCGGGGAGGTCGGGCTCCACCACATCCATCTTTTCAAGTTGTTTGATCCGCGATTGTACCTGGCGAGCCTTGGTGTTTTTGTATCTGAATCTTTCGATGAAGCGCTCTATTTGTGCGATCTCCCGCTGCTGGTTCGACCAGGTAGCCATTTGCTGCTCCATCAGGCTTTCGCGCATCTCCAGGTAGCCGGAGTAAGAGGCTTTGTAATCATAGACCCTGCCTCCGGAGAGTTCGATGGTGCGCCGGGTGACATTGTCGAGGAAAGCCCTGTCGTGCGATACGAGGATGACGGCACCGGGATAAGATTCCAGAAAGCCTTCGAGCCATTGAATAGATTCAATGTCAAGGTGATTGGTAGGCTCGTCAAGCAATAGGAGGTCGGGGTGGCTGAGGAGGATTTTTGCCAGTTCCACGCGCATCTGCCACCCCCCGCTGAAAGTACGGATAGGCTGATGCAGTTCATTGCGCTGAAATCCCAGCCCGGTCAGGGTTTTTTCAATATCGACATCCATAGTATGCCCCCCCAGCATCTGGTATCTTTCATTGCTTTGGGCAAGATCTTCAATAAGACGATGGTAATCCGGGCTGTCGTAATCGTTTCGGGAAGTGATGGCGCGGTTGAGGGTTTCTATCCGAACACCCAGGTTCAGCACCTCCTGAAAGGCTTTCCGGGCTTCCTCCACCACGCTGCCTTTACCGAGGGTTTCCATTTGCTGGGGAAGGTAACCGATGGTTTTTCCTCTGGGGATGGCCACTTCTCCCTTTTCCGGAAGCATTTCTCCTTTGAGGATGCGCAGCAAGGTGGTCTTGCCGGCTCCGTTGCGACCAGTCAGACCGATGCGGTCCTGGGGTGTAATAAGGAGGCTGAGGTCGCGGAAGAGATAATCCCCGGAGAAGTGAACGGATATATTGTTAAGTGTAAACATTGGTTTTGCAAAGAAAGTAAAAAGGGAGGCAGCGGGCGGTGTTGGTTTTGGAATACTGTACCGGGATGCTTTCGCTTCCGCCACATAAGACTCGACTTTCAAGGCCGGACCCCAATGTGATTCAACATTGCCCCTGGACATAGGATGTTGAAAACTGAACATTGATCGCGTCCCTGCGGGCAGCAGGGTCAGAAGGGCAGCAGATCAGCAGATCTGAAGGTCAGAAAATCAGAAGATCAGCAGGTCAGCAGGTCAGAAGGTCAGCAGGGTCAGAAGGTCAGCAGGGTCAGAAGGTCAGCAGGTCAGAAGGTCATAAGGTCAGCAGGTCAGCAGGTCAGAGGGTCAACAGGTCAGAGGGTTACCAATCCCCGAAGGGGCGGCCCATTTAAATAATAAGTCAGAAGGCATAAGTCATAAGGTGAGGGAAGGAGAAGACCGCTTTGCGCCCATTGCGAATTCTTGGCGCTCATTGCGGTTAAATATTTCCCGCAGATCCCGCAGATCATCGCAGATTTCTCAGGGCATTTTGTGATATGGATTTGTGTCTATAAAAAGGGATAGTGATAGGGATAGGAATAGGAATAGGAGAGGGAGCTATGATTATCGTTGCAAGAGAGATAGGCGCGGTTTCAAATTTTGAAGGCCCCAAAGGGGCCGCCTTTGCTTAGCATCCTCTGTGCCTCCTTTGCGTGCTCCGTGTAAGCATTTGTTTTTCTTAGCTTTCTCAAATTGGATGCGCTTTGCCCATCCATAAAGGAGCAATTCATAAAGATTAAGGAAGATACCACTACTATTATTCGGCAAACGCAAGCCTTATGGCGAAAAGGCTTGGCCACCCAGGGCGGCGCGTAAGTGGAAAATGAATTTTTTTAAGCCAAGATAACAATCCAGCTATGCGCGGCTAAATCACACTTCATCCCGCCTTTGCACTGAGCGATATGTTGGATTAATAGTACCATTCCCTTGATCGATGTACCAAATATTGGTATATTTGTCGAAATAACTAAACTATGAGCAGAAACACATCCATATCACTTGGGCATTACTTTGATGATTTTATTAAGGGGCGTATCTCTGATGGAAGGTATAACAATGCCAGTGAAGTGATACGTGCCGGCTTAAGGCTTCTGGAGGAAGAAGAAAATAAGATAATCTCACTCAGAAAGGCACTCCAGGAAGGTTTGGACAGTGGGATTGCTGAAGACTTCGACCCTGTAATTCATTTGGAAAGCCTTAAATCAAAGAAGAAGGCCGATGACTAAGTATAAATTGTCTAATAAGGCTGTCAGCGATCTTAATGATATTTGGGAGTATACGAATGAAAAATGGTCAGTGAATCAGGCTGAAAAGTATTATACACAGCTCATCCATACTTTCAGGGAAATCGCAAAATATCCGAACATTGGAAAGGAGTATTCAGGAATTGTAAAGGCTGTGATGGGCTTTCGCATTGGCCGCCATATTATCTTCTACCAAAAACTGAATGAAGAAGAAATATTGATCGTAAGAGTGCTGCACGAACAAATGGATTTGAAGAATAGAGTCCTGGGAAAGTGAAACCCCACATAGCAAGGCGCAAACGCAAAGCCTGTGAGATAAAATATTAACCGCCCCACGCGGCCAAGACACAGGCCTGCATAAGCGTTGGGCAATATGCAAAAAGTCCACGCGCAAACAGGCACATTTGGTTTTGCCGAAACACAGATCCAACGCTGAAAAACCAAAGAGCCTATTTTTTGCCAGCGCACGGACGAAGAAAACAGAAGAATAGAATTAAATTTGACGATGATTATAAAAACAATATGCCAGTAAATTTTTCGGATATATTAGTAATCGGTGTTTCAAGCCGTGCACTTTTCAATCTTGAGAAGGAAAATGAAATATTTGAAAAAGAAGGAATAATAGGCTATCGCAAGTATCAACTTGAACACGAAGATGATCCGCTCGAACCAGGAACAGCTTTTTACTTGGTTCAAAGTTTATTACATCTAAATCAAAACGCTAAAAAGAGGATTGTAGAAGTAGTTGTAATGTCGCGTAACAGTCCTGAGACCGGTGTGAGAATTATGAAATCTGTTCACAAGTACGACCTTGACATAACAAGAATGGCTTTTAGTGGCGGAGAGCCTTTAGCTCCATACATTGATGCTTTTGACATTGACCTGTTTCTAAGTAAGGATTTGAAAGATGTGCAAACGGTAATTGATTCCCGGAAAAGTGCTGCTGCATTTATTTACGAGCCACCTAATGAGTTTAAGCCTACCGATAACCGTGTAAAAATGGCGTTTGATGCAGATGCCGTTATATTTTCAGACGAATCTGAACACAGATACAAAACAGAAGGAATTGAAGCATTTCATAAGTATGAGCAGGAGCACGAAGATGAACCACTTACAGAAGGGCCATTTGCTAAATTACTGATCAAGCTTTCCAAAATACAGGAAGAACTGCCTGAATCGGTTGAGCTTTCGCCTTTACGACTGGCAATTGTTACTGCGAGAAATGCTCCATCACATATGAGAGTCATCAAAACCCTAAGAAAATGGAGTGTGTATGTAGATGAAGCATACTTTTTAGGTGGACTTTCTAAAGATAACGTTCTCAAGGCTTTTGGTGCTCATATCTTCTTTGATGACCAAGAAGTACACCTAACTGATTCTTCAAAGTTTGTTCCTTCAGGCAAAGTGCCTTATGCTTCCGATTCTCCTTTGCAGAAATTGAACTCAAAAACAAAATTAACAAAGCCAAAAGACGATAAATGAAATTATACGAAACACTCGAACGGCAATTAAAAAAAGAACCCAACTTCGTTACCGATGAAGGAGAGCTGAAAAAATGGGTAGTTCTAAACAAAGCACAGAATTTTGATGAAGAACTCATCGGTTTGCTGCTCGACAATGCCGACTTGAAGGAGAAGTTTTTCGTGAAAGTAAAAGACAGCTTGGTTTTTAACCAAAACCTGTTCAGCCAATTCTTGGAGCAGAAAAACTATCTTAATGACAGTTACACCCAATACAAAAACAAAGTTGGGCTAACCATAGACGGCAAATACCTGAAACAACGCAATGAAGTATCCCTGGTATGGCCATTTAAAGACTGCATACTGGAAGGCGGACAAAGCCGAGAAGAACAGAAACGGGAGGAAATTTTCTTTAATGAAATACTTGCACAGGACGAAATAACCCAGCTACTCGAACCTAAAGTGCTTACCAACGCCAAAGTATTTGATAAAGAAGGTGAACACCCCTTTAGCATATTTACCCGTGATGCCGAACTGAACAAGAAAAGAGGGCTGCCTGAAGACACTATTACCGACAACCTGATTATTAAAGGTAACAACCTTTTGGCATTGCACTCACTAAAAAAGGAATTTGCAGGAAAGGTGAAACTGATTTACATAGACCCGCCCTACAATACAGGGAATGATAGTTTTCAGTATAACGATACTTTTAATCATTCAACTTGGCTAACATTTGTCAAAAACCGCCTTGAATTAGCAAAATCATTATTAAATAAGAGTGGAACAATGGCGGTAAGTATTGACCATAATGAGATAGGCTATATGATTAGTTTGTTAGACGAAGTATTTGGACAAGAAAACCGAAAAAACATTATTACAATAAAAAGAAGTTCAGTTTCAGGTGCCAAAGTCATTAATCCTGGTGTTGTTAATGTAAGTGAGTTCTTAGTCTTATATAGTAAAGAGTCATCCAGTTGGAAACCAAACAAGGTGTTTAGAGGCAAAGAACGAGATAGTCGATATAACTCAATAATTAAAAACATAAACGGCAATCCTGAGAAATGGGAGTACGAAAGTGTTCTAGATGCTTTTTCTTCATTTAAGAATATTCAAAAAAGTAAGTTAAGAAAAGATTTAGGGGCAGATTATGAAATTGAACTTGAAAACTTCTTTATAGAGAATAAGGATAGAGTAATTCGTTTTGCTGGATTGGATGATAAGAGTATTTCTGCAGGAGTTAAAGAACTAAAATATCTCTCAAAAGAAGATGATACGAAAACCTTTGTATTCAGCAGAGAAAATCATAGTGACTACTATTTATTTAAAGGCAACGCTATCCTGTTCTTTAAAGACCGCCTGATAAAAATTGATGATAGATGGGAATTTGGTGAAATGATATCTGACATATGGAATGATGTGCTACCAAATGATATACACAATGAAGGTGGTGTCACATTAAGGAAAGGAAAGAAACCCGAAAAGCTTCTTGAAAGGTTAATAGACTTAACAACGGATAATTCTGATATAATTTTAGATTATCATCTCGGTAGTGGCACAACAGCAGCAGTTACGCATAAAATGAAAAGACAATATATAGGTGTTGAGCAACTTGATTATGGGGAAAATGACAGTAAGCAACGATTAATAAATGTAATTAATGGAGAACAATCGGGCATTTCAAAAAATTACAATTGGAAAGGCGGTGGTTCATTCACCTATCTCGAACTAAAAAAATACAACCAAATTTTAATTGAACAGATTGAAGAAGCCAAAGACACTGATGCCCTATTAGTAATTTGGGAGCAGATGAAGGCAAAAAGCTTTTTGAACTATAATGTGGACATCAAAAAACAGGATGAACACATTGAGGAATACAAAGCATTGAGTCTGGAAGAACAGAAACAACACCTTTGCGAATTGCTGGACAAAAACCAATTGTACGTAAACCTCTCCTCACTCAATGACATAGACTTTGAATGTACGGATGAAGAAAAAGAAGTAACCAAAGATTTTTACCAAATAAAAGACTAAGCAAATGGCATTTCTTTACGAGATATTCAACAATCCATTTGCGAGAAAGGCTTTAGCTGTATATTCCGCTCCATATTGACCCCCCTATTCCGGTGATGCTGACCCCCCATTCCGGCATATTGACCCCCCCCTGGGGCTCATAATCGGTTCCGGCATATTGACCCCCCCTGGGGCTCATAATCGA
>Ga0334882_1000030_pt1 | contig 267977 bp, 241 predicted proteins | sample GraSluR1_MG_5_FD_207226 | JGI IMG/M metagenome (GOLD analysis project Ga0334882, IMG submission 207226) | Sludge microbial communities from methane-producing bioreactor in Wageningen University, Netherlands - Granular Sludge_15_04-R1 | ecosystem: Engineered > Bioreactor > Anaerobic >...
CCTTTAATCGAACCATAGTGGAATTGAAATCTAGCTACAAATATGGAAGGAACCTCAGGGCAATCCTTTAATCGAACCATAGTGGAATTGAAATATGCTACTGCAAAAATGAATGAGGCGAAAGGCTATGCCTTTAATCGAACCATAGTGGAATTGAAATAAACTACTCAAAAAGAGCGAAATGTTTTAATGATTCCTTTAATCGAACCATAGTGGAATTGAAATGCCTCAACGATTACCTTCTTTATGCCTCTTGAGGCACCTTTAATCGAACCATAGTGGAATTGAAATAAAAAAATAAAATGCGTATCGATCAATCCGGGCTATCCTTTAATCGAACCATAGTGGAATTGAAATAGTATCTTGCTCATACTGCGAATTCCGTTACCTTGCCTTTAATCGAACCATAGTGGAATTGAAATATTGTCATCCGACAGCGTCGGGCATACCCGGCTTCGCCTTTAATCGAACCATAGTGGAATTGAAATTTCCTTCCCATTCATTCGGTGGAAACTTGGCCATTTCCTTTAATCGAACCATAGTGGAATTGAAATCACAAATATCAAGAGTACCAAGTGCGGGACGCTTGCCTTTAATCGAACCATAGTGGAATTGAAATAAGACACTGGAAGAAGCGGATAAAATTCAGGGAATGCCTTTAATCGAACCATAGTGGAATTGAAATAAGACACTGGAAGAAGCGGATAAAATTCAGGGAATGCCTTTAATCGAACCATAGTGGAATTGAAATATGGTACATACCTCTATTACATGATGTCCGAATACCCCTTTAATCGAACCATAGTGGAATTGAAATTTCGAGCCCACGCAGAACGGGCCGTCAGTCGCGCCCCTTTAATCGAACCATAGTGGAATTGAAATCACAGCACGATTGCAATGAACCTTGTGGCTTTCTTACCTTTAATCGAACCATAGTGGAATTGAAATACCTTGAGCCGGAGCAAATATTGAAAAGATATGACCCTTTAATCGAACCATAGTGGAATTGAAATAAGAAGGAGTTTGTTAAAACTATTGCTGCTGCCTCCTTTAATCGAACCATAGTGGAATTGAAATTCAATGAAACACCTGGTAAAAAGCGGGCAAAATGTCCTTTAATCGAACCATAGTGGAATTGAAATCTCATAAAGCGAGTCGAGATCTGCCCTCATCCGCCCTTTAATCGAACCATAGTGGAATTGAAATGGATCTGGTATTACCTGTCCACCATTCCACGCCTTCCTTTAATCGAACCATAGTGGAATTGAAATAAATTAAAAAGATTAAAAAGCCCGTAGCCGACAAGGCCTTTAATCGAACCATAGTGGAATTGAAATAGAGCATATACCCGGGACACACCCGGCGGTGTCTGCCTTTAATCGAACCATAGTGGAATTGAAATGATGATGTAATCATCTAAAGACATAGGCGAATACCCTTTAATCGAACCATAGTGGAATTGAAATTGATTGTCTATACCATGTCCGAGGCGGAACTCAGACCTTTAATCGAACCATAGTGGAATTGAAATGTACCGAATTGTTTTGCATTTCTGCAAATGCAATTTCCTTTAATCGAACCATAGTGGAATTGAAATAAGCTTTGCAGGGTTGATAGAAAGGCACCGGTTTCAACCTTTAATCGAACCATAGTGGAATTGAAATAATGATGACATACGTAATGTAGTTGCGTCAATAACCTTTAATCGAACCATAGTGGAATTGAAATTTGCATTGATGCCGAACAGCTTGACGGAACTGCTCGCCTTTAATCGAACCATAGTGGAATTGAAATCAAGAAAAGAATTGAATGATGCTTTTTCAACCATACCCTTTAATCGAACCATAGTGGAATTGAAATTGATTTAAGGCCAATCTTATTAATCTCCCCATAGGGCCTTTAATCGAACCATAGTGGAATTGAAATACAAGAACACCTCTAAGGGAAGAGGAGGTAATAGACCTTTAATCGAACCATAGTGGAATTGAAATCAACTTCCTGCAAGCCGTTTTTGAATTCGTCTGATCCTTTAATCGAACCATAGTGGAATTGAAATGCGGTTGTCTTGCCGATTTCCTCCGGTTCCCAAACCTTTAATCGAACCATAGTGGAATTGAAATTGAATTTTGGTTGACCCGGACGATCCGAAGCTAACCTTTAATCGAACCATAGTGGAATTGAAATTAAGAAGAAGACGCAAGGAGCTGCGACAAAAGACCCCTTTAATCGAACCATAGTGGAATTGAAATAAAGCACCTCGTGGTAAATCGTCAAAATAAAGCTGCCCTTTAATCGAACCATAGTGGAATTGAAATGGCATACAGGAATTGGTAAAGCGTGAACAGGTCGTCCTTTAATCGAACCATAGTGGAATTGAAATTACTTGAAAGACATTGGTTATGAAAGACGAAGATGCCTTTAATCGAACCATAGTGGAATTGAAATCAAAAAAGGAGCGTTTTTAATGCTCCTTGAATTTCCTTTAATCGAACCATAGTGGAATTGAAATAGTGAATAATCGGAAAGAACAAGGTCAATGGATGAAGCCTTTAATCGAACCATAGTGGAATTGAAATATGTCAGCAAGTTTCTCAAAGGTGATGAAAGCCCCCTTTAATCGAACCATAGTGGAATTGAAATGATTGGACAAACAGATAAGCCTTGTGCCTTTTGCGCTCCTTTAATCGAACCATAGTGGAATTGAAATCGGTAATCGGCAGTTAAGTTGACTACTGAGCTCAGTCCTTTAATCGAACCATAGTGGAATTGAAATCCCGAAATTCCAGTCCGGAATATCAAAAGCAGAACGCCTTTAATCGAACCATAGTGGAATTGAAATAACTTGTAATGAACATGATCTACTTCGTCAATGTCCTTTAATCGAACCATAGTGGAATTGAAATTTGGAATCCTTCATGGATTTGTACTTAGCGAAATCCCCTTTAATCGAACCATAGTGGAATTGAAATAGCGAAAAAATAAAGCGCAAAGGCGGCGAACTTCTCCTTTAATCGAACCATAGTGGAATTGAAATTCAATGAAACACCTGGTAAAAAGCGGGCAAAATGTCCTTTAATCGAACCATAGTGGAATTGAAATTCTTGAAAGCCTCATCAGAGACGAAAGGACCTGCTTTCCTTTAATCGAACCATAGTGGAATTGAAATCAATTCTTGCTGCTTCCTCCGTTGTGACGATTCCGCCTTTAATCGAACCATAGTGGAATTGAAATGGTCTTGGTCAGCCATAGCACGGAAATATGTACCCCTTTAATCGAACCATAGTGGAATTGAAATAACTTTTTCGTATTCGGTATACTCCACTTTCCCGACCTTTAATCGAACCATAGTGGAATTGAAATAAGAGGTCGAGAAGCTACAAGAAAAGCTAAATGATGCCTTTAATCGAACCATAGTGGAATTGAAATAAAATCGGCGAATGTATTTTTTTCTTTTTCTTTTTCCTTTAATCGAACCATAGTGGAATTGAAATAAGGTCAAACTGCAATATGTCCTCTGCCGCCATGCCCTTTAATCGAACCATAGTGGAATTGAAATGCAGTACAGCAAGGCGGTGGATGTGGCTCTTGGACCTTTAATCGAACCATAGTGGAATTGAAATATTAAGGCTATACAATTACTCCTCAAGTGGCACTTCCCTTTAATCGAACCATAGTGGAATTGAAATTTGCAGCCGTTATTATTACCGTTAATGCCCGTTGCCTTTAATCGAACCATAGTGGAATTGAAATGACATAATCGGTCTTTGTGGTACTTTCTGTAGCCGCCTTTAATCGAACCATAGTGGAATTGAAATTTGATACGCTTGAAGAACTTGGCCTAAGGACCGAAACCTTTAATCGAACCATAGTGGAATTGAAATAAACTAAAAGTCCTGATTTACGGTCAGGCCGGGGTCCTTTAATCGAACCATAGTGGAATTGAAATGTCAAGAGTATATGAAACCCCAAACTTTTCACATATTCCTTTAATCGAACCATAGTGGAATTGAAATATTCTAATAGATCTGGATATAAGTCAGAAATCCATGGCCTTTAATCGAACCATAGTGGAATTGAAATACAAAGGTATGGAGCTGGAAAGAAAACTGGTACTTACCTTTAATCGAACCATAGTGGAATTGAAATACTGCAAGTTGGTATAAGGATAATCAGATGGTAGGCCTTTAATCGAACCATAGTGGAATTGAAATATTTGCGTCATTATTGCTTCCAATGATTTCATCGTTCCTTTAATCGAACCATAGTGGAATTGAAATTAACGAAATCAAAGGGGCCTTTACCCCGGCGGAATCCTTTAATCGAACCATAGTGGAATTGAAATATTATTTTTAGACCCTTATTCAGGTTCCACGATAGCCTTTAATCGAACCATAGTGGAATTGAAATGAATTGTGAGGCTTTTTGTCTTGCCAACATGGAAATCCTTTAATCGAACCATAGTGGAATTGAAATAGCAAGGGAAACGCCGTAAGCCGCACTCGCATACGCCTTTAATCGAACCATAGTGGAATTGAAATATGTGTCAAACACCGGGGCCATGATGGAAGACCATCCTTTAATCGAACCATAGTGGAATTGAAATCTCTGAAGCCCACGCCAAAGGAAACTATGTTTCCAGACCTTTAATCGAACCATAGTGGAATTGAAATCACGAAGGCGTCGAAGTGTCGCGATTTACCGAGGCCCCTTTAATCGAACCATAGTGGAATTGAAATCACTAGATGTGCACTAGATGTGCACCTTTTGAAAATCGGGAAGATATTTAGCTGAAAAACAGAGAATATTTGAACATGTCAAATATTTTTATATATTTGTATTGTCAACGCGGACATTAAATGCGTGGAGAGGTCGGGGGCAACCCTGCCACTCCCCCCCGAGAGGAAATACTTAACGGTGTTTCCTCTTGATGTTTCTAAGGGTTTCCGCTTCATACCTTTAATCGAACCATAGTGGAATTGAAATCTATTCGGGGGGCACAGCAGGAGAACATCGACGCCCCTTTAATCGAACCATAGTGGAATTGAAATATACTGTCTGAAATGACTGCGTCGAGAGGCTTGCACCTTTAATCGAACCATAGTGGAATTGAAATATATAAACGAAGCAGGTATTACGTCGTTCATTTTTCCTTTAATCGAACCATAGTGGAATTGAAATCGCGACATTACGCGTGTATTAGACAGCATCGAAACCCTTTAATCGAACCATAGTGGAATTGAAATCAGGTATGCCAGCCACCCCTCGTCTGTTTCGGCTTCCTTTAATCGAACCATAGTGGAATTGAAATGAAATAAACTTTACAACAATGTCTTCCAAGTCAGAACCTTTAATCGAACCATAGTGGAATTGAAATAGTTCCACGGGCCCGTTATACCTGCACCCGTCCAACCCTTTAATCGAACCATAGTGGAATTGAAATGCAACGGCAAACATGTCGCCCATAAAGGACTGTACCTTTAATCGAACCATAGTGGAATTGAAATTGTGGACCGAGCTGTTACTTGCGAATGGATACACACCTTTAATCGAACCATAGTGGAATTGAAATACATTAAACGTTCCGGCATCATCGACGCCGCCATCCCTTTAATCGAACCATAGTGGAATTGAAATCATTGCTTTAATGGAACCTTTTGCGGGGGTATCTACCTTTAATCGAACCATAGTGGAATTGAAATAGACAGAATTGAATACTTATGAGAAGTGTTGTGCCTCCTTTAATCGAACCATAGTGGAATTGAAATATAGCTGCTAAGGATTCGGACATTGCGCCACCTGCGCCTTTAATCGAACCATAGTGGAATTGAAATGTTTTTAAATACGCCCGTATTCTTAGATTTTTAAACCTTTAATCGAACCATAGTGGAATTGAAATACGGGAAAGTATTTTTTTGAGGATGGACTATCAACCTTTAATCGAACCATAGTGGAATTGAAATTCGACAATTCGGGGGCGTATGCGTTAGTCCAGAAGCCTTTAATCGAACCATAGTGGAATTGAAATCATTCCATTTCTTTGCTGTCCCGTCCAGCTCCTCTGCCCTTTAATCGAACCATAGTGGAATTGAAATACAGCAAGACAAAGACAGGTGAAGATACGGGTATCCTTTAATCGAACCATAGTGGAATTGAAATTAGACGGCCGATCCTACTATAATACTGCCGCAAATTCAACCATTGGGTAAGTTTAACAAAAACACTTAAATTTACCCATTATGTCAAGGACAAGAAAAAAAACACAGTGCAGCCTTCAAAGCCCAGGTGGCGATAGAGGCAATCAAGGAACAGGAGACCCTGAGCGAACTGGCCAAGCGGTTTGAAATACACCCTCGGATGATCTCGAATTGGAAGCGTGAATTTATTTCCCGTAGTTCAGAAATCTTTTCCACCAAAGCCCCTGATGAAGAGTCAATAAAACATGAAAAATCACCATACTGAAAATGAGTATATTGCAAGGATAAACAGAACCTTTGATTACATTGAAACAAACATAGAAAAGCAATTTACTCTTGAAGAGTTGGCCCATGTGGCTCATTTCTCTAAATTTCATTTTAACAGGGTTTTTAAGGCATTGGTTGGGGAAACCCCTTTTCAGTTTGTTTTACGCATCCGGCTTGAAAGGGCTGCCCGCCTAATTGTTACAGCGAAGAACTTGTGTATTTCTGAAATAGCATCTAAATGCGGATTCTCTGATAACGCTGTATTTTCAAAAAATTTTAAGCGCTATTTCAATACTTCAGCATCCCAATACAGGCTATTAAATCTGAAAAATAGCAATGCAAACCAATCGGATAGCAATATCGAGCAATCTGAAGAAAAGCCTTTCCTCTATTTTTGTCCCAATTCGCAAACAATACAATGGAGGACAATGATGAAACTGAACAAAGGAGTGGAGGTAAAAACTCTACCTGACATGACGGTTGCTTATATCCGGCACACCGGTTCTTATAAAGGCAACGAAAAACTTTTCAGAAACCTGTGGAACGAATTGCTTAAATGGGCGGCACCCCGTAACCTGGTTGGAGGTAAGGATTTTAAAGCATTGGTTGTTTACCACGACGACCCCTCTATTTCCCGGGAAGATAAGTTGAGAATAAGCGTCTGTTTTACAGTTCCGTCTGATACGAAGGTGGAAGGGGAGATCGGGAAAATGCAGATTGAATCAGGCAAGTATGTTGTTGCCCGATTTGAGCTTACCGTGAACGATTTTCAGCAGGCGTGGGACTGGGTTTATGGGCAGTGGTTCCCCGCAAGCGGCTATCAGCCTGATGACAAGCCTTGTTTTGAGATGTATACCGAAGAACCTCAAAATGGTATCATCAAGTTAGATATTTGTGTCCCCGTCAAACCACTTTAAGCATTTTACACAATATGGGTTATTACATCGATTTAGAATCTATCAGCCTTGAAGACTTCCAAGAGAAGTTGAGAACGTCGTATGTTCTTCCCAGTCGTATAATCTTAAAAGAAAAATTGGATGAACGATTCGAATATTTTCAAAAAATGGGGATCAACAATATTCAACAATTATTGGAAGTATTGAAAGATAAGAAGAAGCTGGCTGAAATAGCAAGAATTGACTGCTTCTCGGAGGCATACCTGAAAAACCTTTATAGGGAGTTGAATAGTTTTCACCCAAAGCCAAATAAAATGAAGGATTTTCAAGACATCCCCGGCGAGGTTGTTTCCATGTTGGATAAAGCAGGCATTAAAGATACAGTTGATTTATTCGACAAGGTTAAAACACCTAAAAATCGTAAATCATTTGCCACTGAAACAGGAATCAGCAATTCGGATTTATTGAAGCTGACCAAATTAACCGACCTGTCCAGAATCAGATGGGTCGGCGTGATGTTTGCACGTATTTTGTACGAATCAGGATTTGATACCCTTGAGAAAGTTGCAAATGCCGATTATATGGAATTATACTATAGGATTATCCAAACCAATAAAGAAAAGAATCTATATAAAGGAAAAATCGGGCTCAATGATATGAGGCTATGCGTACATGCGGCGAAAGAAGTCCCTTTAGAGATAGAATACCAGATAACTGATTCGTCAAGATAATGCCAATGGTGTCTCTTGTTCCGCCTTGCGGAATTTTCGTTATGCTGCGATTTGCAATCAGCGGTATGTGACCGTTAAGTTCGGAAAAATCAAAAATTTCTGATTAAATTGAACTTAATAATCATTTTAAAAGCCATGAATGACAGCTACACTCGGGATAAGATATCATTGAAATGATCACAACCTATTGATGCGCCATTGCATGGAAACCATTCTTCTACACGAAGTTTCTCACAAAAAAAATTGTTACATTTGCCATGAAAAACGATGAGATTTTCAGGTTGATTAGACAGATTATCATTAGTTTCCTTTTGTTGGCAAGTACTACTTTATTGATTGCCCAAACAACGGATTACCATTAAATTTAATAACAGCTTTGCAAAATCCCGATAAAGCAACCCTTAAAGATGTCGCCGATTTATGTTTTATAGTCATAAGGGGGTATTGATGAAAAAAAGATTAATACTTCTCACACTTTCAACACTAATTTCTGGATTTTTATACATTCCTTTTATAAAAGCCTCCAATGATCGTATTACAAGCATAATTTGGCTTTTATTTCCAATAGGATCAACATTGGGTGTTCTGCTTTTTAGCTGGCTCGGATTAAGATTTGCTGATAAGTCAACACTACAAATGCCCATTTTAAATAAATGGGAATCTGGGCAAAAGATTAAAACAAATGATTTCAGGATTTTGCTTAAACCAATGTTTTTTAGTATTTCTTTTGCCCTAATTACTTACGCATTCAATCAATATTTTTCGGTTCCCAAGAACCCGGGAACATTAATTGAACGCACATTAACAACTCCCTGGGCTGCAATAGTAACTGAGACAATCTCTCATCTATTTGTAATGACAGGTATACTTCTACTTATTAAAAACAGGTGCCTTTCTATATTATTAAGTAGTCTCATATTTTTAATGCTTTTTCACTTAAATCACATTGAGGGCAACCAAATACTTACTATTTATCTTGGAATAATGAATTTTTCAGCTGCAACGTTGACTGGCTGGATTTATAGTAAATACGGTTTTGAGTCAGCCGTAGTTTCACATGCAACTATGCATATTATATTATTAGGGTTGAATTAAAACGGCAAAGAACATTCTGATTGGTTTTCCCTGAATATATCAAAGATTAAAAGAGTATCTTTGCTGCTACTAAACCCTGAGGTACCCTGGAGGCCCGACGATTATCGGACGGATTCCTGAGAAACGGGAAGTCTTTATTTATGAAGAAAATAGCACTTGTCTCTGCCAACAACTATCAGGACCCCTATCCTATTTACCCTATCGGGATTTCGTATATTGCCACTTATCTGCATGAAAAAATGCCAGACTGGCAGCTGGATATCTTTGATTTCAACCTGGGAGGCCACTGTGATCTGGCATTGTTCTGCCGCAACGGCAATTTTGATTATATAGGCGTATCGCTCAGGAATGTGGACGACACCAATTATTACGAGCAATATTGCTTTGTTGACCACTACCGGGAGGTGATGAAGACCATCCGGGAAAACAGCAAGGCCGTTGTGCTCATGGGCGGCTCGGGTTTTTCCGTCTTTCCCGATGTGCTGTTCAACGAACTCGGCCCGGATTGGGGTATTCAGGGGGAGGGGGAAGAGAGCATCTGCAGACTCATCTCGGCCCTGGAAAAGCACGAAGATCCTACCGGCATTGATGGATTGGTTTACCGCAAGGCCGACGGCACTGTGGGAATCAACGAACATAAACAGTACATCTCTTCGCTTGCTTTTCATGTAGAACCGCACACGGCACATTATTATTTTGATAAAAGCGGGATGCTCAATATCCAGACAAAAAGAGGTTGTCCTTACGGATGTATTTATTGCAGTTATCCCAATATTGAAGGTCCCCGCGTCCGTCTACTCGATCCTGTGTCGGTAGTGGACAATATTAAAGAGCTTTATTACAGTAAAGGCGTTGATTATCTTTTCTTTACCGATTCTGTTTTTAATATTCACCGGGAATACAACCGGGAATTGGCCACGCGTCTGATCGAAAGCAAAGTGAACGTGAAATGGGGGGCTTATTTCACCCCTTATAACCTGACTTATCAGGACCTCGAATTGTATCAGAAAGCCGGCCTGAAGCACATTGAATGGGGCACCGATTCCCTCTCGGACATCCAGTTGGAGAATTACAACAAGAGCTTCCGCTTTTCCGACATCAGGCAACAAAGCCTGAACGCTTCCCAACTCGGCATTTTTCACGCTCATTTTATGATCCTGGGAGGCTACGGGGAAACGGACCAGACGCTGAACCAGACTTTTGAGCGTTCCTGTGAACTCGGCTTAACCCTTTTCTTTCCGTTTGTGGGGATGCGCATTTACCCACGCACCAGGCTGTACCGGATCGCTTTGCAGGAAGGAGTGATTAAGGGGACTGACGATCTGCTGAAACCCGTTTATTACCTGTCCAGGGACGTGGATATCAGCTCTATAAAAGATCGTGCACTTGCCTGTGGCCAGAGATGGATCTTTCCGGGATTCGGGTCCCAGGAGGTCATAGACAGATTTCGCGCCAAGAAAAAACGCGGCCCGCTGTGGGAATATCTAATGTATTGATCTGATTTTCAAGAAATACACCTTCAAAAAATTGGTATAATCGAACTCACCCGTCGCAATAACTCTTTCAAGATAAAATAAAGCAAACGATGTATGCGTTTTCAGGTGTTTCATGAATGTTTTTAAAAACGGGGAGAAAAACAATACCGATTTCCAGAAACGAGCGGCACGGATGTTCTTCCAGATAGGCAAAACGTTTTTGTTGTAGAGCCCTATGACATTTTTGTTTTGGCTTTTGGCCGAGGCATCTATGGCGCCTGCAGCCAGGATTCCTGACAGCATGGCAAAGTAGAGGCCTTCCCCTGTAACCGGGTCCGTGAAACCGGCGGCATCGCCCACGGGGATGGTATTTTTCGGAAGTCTGCGGGTATTTAATTTCCTGCCGGAAGGTAAGAAAGCGCCTTTGATCTGTAAAACTTGTTGGTCGAACTCTTCCCGGAAGAAACGTTTTGCTCGGTAACAGATTTTTTTCCCGGATTCTTCTCCGCCCATACCCACACAATAATATTCTTTTCTGGGAAAATACCAGCCGTATCCCCTTTTTGCCACGTTAAAATATATTCTCAATTCTTTTTCCTGACGGAGATCCCGTGAAATTTTCCCTTTCACACATAAGAAATCATGTCTTTTAATTCTTGCTGCTTTACACAAGACACTGTTACAGCCATCCGCTCCTACCAGATATTTATAGTTGTATGTTGATGAACCTGTCGTTAACGTACTTTTCCGAAAGTGTATATCATCAATTTTTAAAGGAACTTGCTGCAGAAGCTTGCCGCCCAGTTCCAGGTAATACCTGATCAGCAGGTCATCAAAGATCGTGCGCTCGGTAAAATAATAGACTCTTTTGGTCCGGAATCTGTTTATTTTTTCCCCTTGATAAAAAAAATCAACTGTATCGGATTGCTCAACCACAAAATCCGAAGGATCCAAACCCGGACAATGCCTGGTTATCAGATCCACCGACTTCTGAGTCAAAAGCCCTCCGCACAGTTTTTCCCGGGGAAAGGCTTCTTTGTCGATAATACACGTTTTGTAGCCTTTCTTCCGAAGCTCAATGCCCGTCATGGTACCGGCCGGCCCCCCGCCAATGATCAATACATCAAAACTTTCCATGAATCTGTATAATTATGCCCGTCATTTCCCGTAATCTCCTTTGCCTTGCCCGGGCAAAATACAAATGCCACTTCAAAAAATCCTATCCTCTCCCTGCTTTATCTTTTGCCAGTGACGTTGTAAGGTTCTATATGCACTATCACATGTGTACTCTCCCCAAATCTTTTTCTGATTGCTATCTCGATCTCGGTTGCAATGTCATGAGAAACTTCAACTGTCATGTCTTTATCGACTTTTATATGCACTTCAACAGATATCGCGTCACCGATCTTCCGGGTTTTTAAATTATGAAAAATTTCAACTCCATTTGTCCCGTTTATGATATCCTCAAGCTCTTTTTCTGTCTTTTCTGGTAGCGAACTGTCCAAAAGTTCGTTAATACTGGGTTTTGCAATATCCCATGCCACTTTTAGGATAAAAAAGCTCACAATGATTCCTGCTATAGGGTCAAGTATGCGCCAACGCTCCCCTAAGAGTATTGCCCCGGAAATACCCAGCGCTGTTCCAACTGACGAAAAGGCATCTGACCTATGATGCCAGGCGTTGGCAATCATCGCTTGACTATTCAATCTTTTTCCCGCAATTTTTGTATACCAAAAAAGTCCTTCTTTAAAAACTATAGAAATCAATGCGGCATACAGAGCAATGTATCCTGGTTTTTCGATCAGCTCCCCTTTTAAAGAATCAATAATTTTTCCGGCTCCCGAGACCAATATCACCAATCCAATAATAACCAGGGCAAAACTGATCAACATGGTAGCAAAAGTCTCGAATTTCCCATGTCCGTAATGATGGGTTTTATCTTTTTCTTTCCCCGATACCTTTATGAAGACGATTACAATCACATCGGTTATAAAATCCGAAAGTGAATGTACACCGTCTGCTATCATGGCAGAACTGTGACCGACAATTCCTGCAATGATTTTGCCCAACGTTAATACGAAATTTATAAATGAACCTATCAGGGTAATATTACTGATCTGTTTTGTTCTGTTGTCTTTTTCCATACATATCTGTATGCTGTTAATAGCGTAGTGAATCTTCTGCCATAAGGGTTATCACCTCATTTTCAAAATTATAAAGTCTTACATGGGTTTTAGAGCAACAATCATCGTACTGAGGTGTTATTACGACAAAATTCATGGTCGTTCTGTCGGAATTGTGATCGATCCATGTCCCTGAATTGACATAAATGGATTTTTGATTTAAATGATCAAAAGACGATTGGATCGTTGGTACGTGCGTATGGCCAAAAACTACTATCCGTACGTTTGATTTCGGATTTAAAAAATATTGAACTGCAGCCTGATCATCGGTCTCGCTAGCCAAGGCAGCCCTGGTTATGGCCTGTTGCGTGGGAATGGGGATCGGAACATGATTGTGCTCCTGTCGCTGCGCCCAGGTATCCTGAATCCCGTTGTAAAGATTCAAATCAATAAAACCGCCGGGAGTTGTTTGGTAGGGAAGCAGATCGTTAACGGAAAATGATCCGGAAAATCCGTCAACATGGGTCATAATAATTTTTTCGTCAAATTTATTCTTAATGGTAAAAGTTTTGAGCGTCCATTCCCACATTTTATAATAGGAAAAAAGAAGGTTCTGACTTTCATCGCCGGAAGTATTTGGAGTAACGACAGGAACAACATCACCTGCCGGTGGATATTTCTGAGATACGTATAGCGCAGCTATTCTCGTAAAAAAGTATCCCGGAGGTAATATGGTCCCCGGGGCAATATCCTGATTTGAGAACGGATCAGGGGCACAAAAGAAATTATACCGATGACCGTGCTCGATCACAATCTTAGGATAGCCCTCGGGTGAGTAAGTCCCTAAACCCAGTTCCGGATCCCGCTTCTGGTTGATCCCCGGCAGGATCAGGTTAATATTTGCCTCGGTTATAGTAAGATCGTGGTTACCGGGCACATATGTTACCAGAATCTTCTTTTCCCGTATGATCCTTTTTAAAACATTTATCACACCTTTGTTGGTTGCCGCTATACGTTTGACAAAATCTGCCTGATCTTTTCCCTGATAGGTATCTATGGGAGCCGGTACAAACCATTCGTCAAGCAAGTCTCCGGCAATGACCAGTTCTTTTACATTGGCTGACTCCCTTATCTGAGTCAGGAAATTTTCAAGAGATGAAAGGTTATCCTTGCATTCGGCATAAGCCAGGTCTGCGCCCAGATGTATATCACTGATTACTACGATCAGATTTCTTTCCATCGCAAACTTTCTGAATGGGTCAGAGGAATCTGGTCTTACACATGATGCCAAAACAAGGAGGGCCAATACCACCAATAATACGTCAAATAATCTCAAAATAATTTTCATTTCATTTCAATTTTTCCCGGATCGGGCTTGGTGCGCAATTTTTCCCAGATCGGGCTTGGTGCGCAATAGGTTTTTGCAAAAGTAGTTATATAGCTGAATACCTGACATATAGTGATGTATAAATTTCTTATTGCGCACCAGACCGGGTCTGGCTGAGTGCCAAAGGCGCTCGGTATCTCCCTGAGGGAAACTGGCGGAGAGAGGGGGATTCGAACCCCCGGAACCCATAAGGGTTCAACGGTTTTCGAGACCGCCCCGTTCGACCGCTCCGGCATCTCTCCGTTTCCGTTCATTTGGGTGCAAGGTGCGTATTTGAGATCTGTGCAGATGTGCCTTCTGTGGCAGGTTTGCGGGCACAAAGCCAAATGTGCCTGTAGTAGCTAATGTGCCTTCTGTGGCAGGTTTGCGGGCAGATCCAATACGGTGGTGCATTTCCTTGTTCCTCTCAAGGATGGCAAAGGTAAGGAATCTTTTTATTTTTTGGAGAAAAATTTGTATTTGAAGATGAGCAGGTAGAGGGCACCGCAAGTGATGGCGGCGTCGGCGAGGTTGAAGATGAATTGGAAGAAGACAAAACGGCGGCCGCCCCAGATGGGAAAGTTTTCGGGCAGGACGGTGTCTATCAGGGGAAAGTAGAGCATGTCTACTACTTTGCCGTGTAGGAAGGTGGCGTAGCCGCCTTCTGGGGGGAAGAGACGGGCAACTTCGGTTACGCCTGATTCGTCAAAGATCAGGCCGTAGAAGGCACAGTCAATGATGTTGCCGACGGCGCCTACAAAGACAAGGGCAAGTCCTACCAAAACGCCCATGGGGGTACCGGGTTTTTTGAGCAGCCTGCAAATGTACCACATAATGAAGATGCTCAGGGCAATGCGGAATAGGCTGAGAATGAGTTTACCGGTTTCTCCGCCAAAGACCAAGCCAAAGGCCATACCTTCATTTTCTACAAAATAGATCTGGAACCAGTTGCCAAAAACGTTTATACTTTGGTGAAGGGTAAAGTGAGTCTTGATCCAGATCTTGGAGAACTGATCCAGAAGCAGGATGGAAGTAATGATTATCGCAAGGATTTTGCCTTTGGATAGCTTGCTCTTGCCCATAAGACGGATTATTCGCGATTGTTCTTCGCTTCTACCGAAAGTGTGGCATGCGGAACCAGGCGAAGGCGTTCTTTGGGGATGAGCTTTCCTGTTTCACGGCAAATACCATAGGATTTGTTTTCAATCCTTATCAGGGCCATTTCCAGGGATTGGATGAATTTATGCTGTCGCAAAGCCAATTGTCCAGCCTCTTCCTTGGACAGGGCCGAGGCGCCTTCTTCCAGCACTTTGAATGTAGGAGATGTGTCTTCAGTGTCGTTACTCTGGCTGTGGGTAACTATGGCTTTCAATTCTTCATAGTCGGCACGTGCCTGGGCGAGCTTTTCGTTTATCAGGGCTTTGAATTCCTGTAGTTCCTCATCGGAATAACGAACCTTTTCTTTTACCTCTTCCGTAACCTTTTGATCGGTTTTGCTTTTTTTCGTAGTCATGGTTCTGATTTTTAGGAAAACACAAATGTAGTATTTAATTATGATTTCTCAATATGAATGGACAGGATGCCGTCGTCCCATCCCACCTGATGGGCTGCAGGGAGTGTGGCTGCAAGGGTAATTTCTGTAGCAAGCACCTGTTGGGCAATGTATTGGGAAAAATCCTGAAGGGCATCGGCAATTTCTTTTCTGTTTTCTATGACAACCCTGATCTTGTCAGTGACTTCCAGTCCGGTGTCTTTTCTTAGGTTCTGGATACGGTTAACCAGTTCGCGGGCTGTACCTTCGCGCAGAAGTGCATCGGTAATGGTCACGTCCAGGGCAACGGTCAGGGGCCCTTCAATAGCTATGAGCCAGCCGGGCATGTCCTGCGAGGTGATGGTGACGTCATCGCGTTCCAGGGCAACCGGGCCAGAGGGCAGGTCCAGGGTGTAAGTACCCTGTTCAAAATCTTGTTCCAGAGCAGCAATGTCTTCCTGGGTAAAATTACTGAGTACAGCAGTGATCTCTTTCATTCGGGAACCATGTTTTTTGCCCATTACCTTGAAGTTGGGTTTGACAGCTTTGAGGATCAAACCTGTTGTGTCGTGTATAAATTCCAGGTCCTTGACGTTTACCTCGTTCAGAATGATGGCCCGGACCTGGTCCAGTTTGTTTGCCAGTGCAGGATCCAGAACAGGCATGAGGATCTTGCCCAGGGGCTGACGGACTTTGATGTTGACTTTACGGCGCAGGGCCAGTACCATCGAGGTGCAGCGTTGGGCCAGGTCCATGCGTTCTTCCAAAGCAGCATCCACCAGGGTTTTATCGGCAGCGGGCATCAGTTCCAGGTGGACGGATCTGGCTCCGGTCAGGTCCAGGTACAGACGTTCCATGTAGACCGGGGCGAGGGGGGCACCCAGCAGTGCTACGGTTTTCAGGCACGCAAAAAGTGTCTGGTAGGCAGCGCGCTTGTCTGCGTCCATGTCGCCTCCCCAAAAGCGTTTGCGGTTCAAGCGTACGTACCAGTTGCTCAATTGGTCGCAGACAAAGTCCTGGATCAGGCGGCCGGCAGTGGTCAAATCGTAATCGTCGTAGGCGTTCAGAACTTTTATTGTCAGGGTATTGAGCAACGAGATGATCCAGCGGTCAATCTCGGGCCTGTCACCAATCGGTACCCATCCCGCAGAGTCCTCAGCGGCATGGGCGGCTGTAAAACCATCCACGTTCGCATAAAGGGCAAAGAATGAGTAGGTGTTGTACAGGGTACCAAAGAATTTACGGCGGACTTCGTCCACACCGCCTTCGTCAAAGCGCATATTGTCCCAAGGTTGGGCGTTGGTCAACATGTACCAGCGCAGGGGATCGGCTCCATAAGTATCCAGCAATTTTATCGGATTTACGGTGTTGCCCAGGCGTTTGCTCATTTTGTTGCCGTTTTTGTCCAGGATCAGTCCGTTGGAAAGGACGTTGCGGAAGCAGACACGGTCGTTGACCATCGTAGCAATGGCATGGAGGGTGAAGAACCAGCCGCGGGTCTGATCCACACCTTCTGCAATGAAATCGGCTACCTGCCCAAATGCAGGGGTGCCCAATTTTTCCAGACCTTCCTGAGAGAAGGGCATAGAGCCCGAGTCAAACCAGACATCAATCAGATCGGGTTCACGGCGCATGGGTTTTCCGTTTGCCGAGGCCAGGATCCATTCGTCCACGTAAGGCCGGTGCAAATCTACCCTGTCGTAGTTTTGCGGGCTGAAATCGCCGGGAACAAAACCCTTGTCCTTCAGCGGGTTGGATGCCATGAATCCTTTGCCTGCCGATTCTTCCAGGGCATCGTACAATTCCTGCAATGAGCCTATGCACCGTTCTTCCATCCCGTCTTCTGTGCGCCATATGGGCAGAGGCGTTCCCCAGAAACGGCTGCGCGAGAGGTTCCAGTCCTGGAGATTCTCTAACCATTTTCCAAAGCGGCCCGTACCGGTCGAAGCCGGTTTCCAGTTGATGGTATCGTTGAGTTCCATCATGCGCTCCTTAACAGCCATAGTACGGATGAACCAAGAATCCAGCGGATAATAGAGTACGGGCTTATCGGTCCGCCAGCAATGGGGATAGTTGTGGACCATTTTTTCTATACGGAACACCAGCCCGTTCTTTTTCAGCCACATGCAGATATCCACGTCCAAAGAACCGGCCTCGGCAGAAGAGGCATTGCCCTCATTCCATAGCGGATCATACACGTTTTTTACGTAGCGGCCGGCAAAGGGCCCGTAGGTCTGGGCGTCCACCCGGGAGCCGACAAAATCGGGATCCAGGTCTTCCAGGCGGTAGAATTTTCCGGTTTTGTCCACCATGGGGCACAGGTTGCCGTTGCTGTCAGTCATCAGCAGGGCGGGGATGTTGTGTTTTTTAGCCACTTTGTTGTCATCATCCCCAAAGGTGGGGGCTATGTGCACGATACCCGTACCTTCCTCTGTGGTCACAAAGTCCCCGGTAACCACGCGGAAGGCGCCTTCTCCCGGGTTGACCCAGGGAATGAGCTGACGGTAAGCGATACCCTCCAGCTGCTTTCCTGAAAAGGGACCATCTGCCTGTTGCCAGGGTACAGCTTTCTCTCCCGGTGTATAGGAATCCATCGCGATACCCCTGTTCTTTTCCGGGAAAAGGGTTTCTTTCAGGTCCCGGGCTATGATTACCGATATGGGATCCCCGGTATAGGGATTGAAGGTACGCAGCTTGATGTAACGGATGGCCGGTCCTACACACAATGCCGTGTTGGAGGGCAAAGTCCAGGGGGTGGTGGTCCAGGCCAGAAAGTAAACCCGCTCCTTTTCACTTTTAAAAAGGAACTCGCTGGAGCGATTGTGTATGATCTCAAATTGTGCGGTACACGTGGTGTCCTTCACGTCTTTGTAGCAGCCGGGTTGGTTCAATTCGTGTGAGCTCAGGCCCGATCCGGCCGCGGGAGAATATGGTTGTATGGAATAACCCTTGTACAGGAGACCTTTGTTGTATATGTCCTTTAACAGGTACCAGACCGTTTCTATGTAGGAATTGTGACAGGTTACATATGGACGGCTCATGTCTATCCAGTAAGCCATTTTTTCTGTAAGCACTTCCCATTCACGGGTATATCGCATGACCTCTTTCCGGCAGATGGCGTTGTATTCTTCTACGGAAATACTCTTACCGATATCTTCCTTGGTAATGCCCAACTGTTTTTCCACACTTAGTTCTACGGGAAGTCCATGGGTATCCCAACCGGCCCTGCGTTCTACCCTGTAACCGCGTTGCGTTTTGTAGCGGCAAACGGCATCCTTGATGGAACGTGAAATAACGTGATGAATGCCCGGAATACCATTGGCCGACGGAGGTCCTTCAAAAAAAATAAACGAAGGAGCCTGGGGACGGTCTTCAATACTGCAGAGGAATGTTTTCTCACGGTTCCACTTCTCTATGATTTTCTCCTGTATGGCAGGCAGGTCAAAGGTCTTATATTCAGGGAACTTCATAATAAACAGGGCTAAAAATAGTTTGCAAAGATACGAATCTTACCTATCTTTGGAAACATGTTGGCAAAACTTTCTCTCAACTACGTAGATATTATTCTCCTGATTATATGGATCGTGGCCATAATCGAGGGGTTGACCAAAGGATTCATCAAGCAGGTTTTCGGCATCCTGGCCCTGATTCTTGCCTGTTATTGTTCTTATCATTTCACCAGTTTTGCTGCAGACCGCATTGTTGAGTGGTTCGGCTGGAACGGTGAAGGTCTGCGTGTTGTGGCTTTTGTGTTGACTTTCATTGTTGTGCTGATCATTGTCCTGATCCTGGGACATCTTTTGGATAAACTGATGAAAATTGTCCTGCTCGGATGGCTAAACCGGCTGACGGGTGCCATTTTCGGATGGATCAAGTGGAATATTCTTGTAGTCATCATCATGTACGTGTTAAACTTGATAGATGCCTACGTCCGGTTTTTACCCAAAGAAACTTTTGCCGGATCACGCCTATACAGGGTGATCGAGACTTTTTCCTCCATTCTGCTGCCCTACCTGCCTTTTCTGGATTGATCCCGGATCTTTTTATCCTGTTCTATCTTTTTTTTCTTTTGTCCGAAAATTTTCTTTTTCGTGCTTTATGTTTGCAACATGAAGACCATATGTAAACCTTCCTACCCAGCTCTGATACGTGCTTCGGCCGGTGATGATGCCCTTCCCGGACGAAGGAATAAAAGGTTTGTGAATAGGGGGTTTGTCATTCTTTTTATAATGATCGTACTGGCTACCCTGGGAGGAATGGTCGTCTTCTTGTTATTTATTTCCGCGGAGCTGTCCGGGGAGAAAGATCTGCATACCGTTTCCACCGGGGATGTGCGGGCTCTGTTTTCGGAAAACAGAAAGGAGGAGAAAAGAAAGACAGCTCCGTTTTTTTACGGATATTACAATGAAAAAAATACGCATCAGACAACACCACGTTAGTGATTGCGGAGCGGCATGCCTGGCGTCTGCCGCCGCCTGGTTCGGATTGCGCTTTCCTCTGGAGCAGATCCGGCAATGGAGCGGTACGCAGACGCACGGCATTTCCGTACAGGGGATCCGGGAAGGGGCCCGTGCCCTGCATCTGGAAGCCAGGGCTTACCGTCGCAGTCCCGATGCAAGGGTCACAGAGCAGAATCTGTTCCCGGGCCTCCCATACCCTGCCGTTTTTCATATGCTCAAACAGAACGGATACACCCATTTTGTGGTCTTTTACGGAATGACTTCGCCGCGGTTCCGAAGAACAGCGAAATGCCGCATCATGGATCCGGAGGACGGCAGGATGCACCGCAGGCAGGTGGCTGACATTATGAAGGAATGGACCGGAGTAGTGGTGACCCTGAGCCCGGGGGAAGGATTTAAAAAAGGAAAATACATTCCCGGATTTCTTTACAGGACCCGGGTCCTGATGCAAGGGCAAAAGCGACAGTTCCTAGCCGCTCTGGGCGCCTCGTTCCTTTATACCCTGACCGGGATCGCCTCGGCCCTGTTTTTACAACAAATCGCAGACAGGGTCATTCCCCATGGGGCCGGAGATGTACTGCGTACACTGGGATTTGCGATGGTTTACATTGCACTATGTGCCATGGCACTCAATATTTTCAGAATCCGGTTCCTGTTGCGCACCGGTCTCAGAACAGCCATGAGGCTGGCCGGGGGCTTTTACAGGCATATTATGTACCTGCCGCAACGGTTCTTTGACCAGAGACAGTCGGGTGAATTGGTGGCACGAATCAACGATGCTTTCAAGGTCAGTGCTTTCCTGGGTAACGGACTGCTGAATATCGCGCTGAGCGTTTTCACCCTGCTTTTCTCGTTCGTGGTCATGTTTCTTTTTAATAGGGTACTGAGCTGGATCTGTATAGCCTCGCTGCCGCTGTATACCATGGTCTATTACCTGTTTGACAGGCGCAACAAGGATACGCAGCGCCAGATCACGATTGCACAGGCCGGACTGGAAACACACTTGGTGGACTCCCTGCGGGACGTTGCCCAGATTAAATATTGTACAGCCCAGGAACAAATGATAGAAAAGGTCCGGGAACAATTCGATACGTATGTAAGTCATGCCTGGAAGGGCGGTATGAACCAATTGCGGGCAACTACCTGGGGAGACGCTATTACCCGGGGAATGGGCCTGGCAATCCTGTGGTTGGGGGCCACATTTGTTACGCGTAATATGTTGAGTCTGGGAGAATTATTTACTTTTTATGCCCTCACTGCCTATTTCTCAGTTCCGGTGGCAGAGATCATCTCCTTCAGCCAGAAATACCGCGATGCGCGCATCGCCACGGAAAGGCTTTTCGAGATCATGGAGCTGGAAACAGAAGAGGATCCCGGCGGTGATGACCAGGGAACGAATACAGACAGCGTTCAATACGGAGACATTGCCCTGGAAAGATTATCATTCCACTATCCGGGGAGAATGCCACTGTTTGAGGATTTCAGCTGCATCTTTCCGGCAGGGACTATTACGGGCCTGGCAGGGGAAAGCGGCTCGGGTAAAAGTACCCTCGGATCCCTGATCATGCGTATGTACGAACCGGATAAAGGAGTCGTTCGCCTGGGCGGAATAGCAGCCGGCGACATCCCCCTGAAGGCCTGGCGCAGGTATATAGGAATCGTTCCGCAGAAAGCAGGCCTGTTTGAGGGAAACATCCTAGAGAATATTGCCCTGGGAGATCCTTCGCCCGATATGGATCGTGTGGCATCGTTGTGCCAGGAACTGGGACTTGACCAGTTCCTGGCGTCTCTGCCCAGAGGGATCCTTACACCTATAGGAGAACAGGGCGTCCAGCTGTCAGGCGGACAGCGCCAACGCATTGCCCTGGCCCGAACAGCTTACCGGAATCCTTCATGGATCATTTTGGACGAGGCTACCTCGTCGCTGGACAGCACCTCGGAAACATATGTGCTCAATGCTTTACAAAGCTGGAGCCGACTGGGTACCGGGATCATTGTTATAGGTCATAGGATGTCTACCCTCTCCATTGCAGAAACCATACTGGTGCTAGAAAACGGTAAGATAAAAGGTAAAGGGCCACACGGGGAACTCGTACGAAAGAACAAACAATACGCTGCCTGGTGCAGGCAGCAGGGATTATAAAGCAAACGCGCGCTTGCCGGCGGAATCTCACGCGCCTGATCTGTGAGAAATATTAAATAAAACCTAAAGATTATGAGTGATTATGTGATGCGGAATTTTGGGTTCGTCACCCTGGATGTATCACTCCAGTGTGCTATTACCGGAGGAGATTCCGAGTATGGCGTCCTGGGTGAAATAATTCAGGATCTCCTGAGCGGACTGGCGTCAAAAATGGGTAAGGCAGGAATCCTGGTTGCCATGCTAGCCAAAAACGTTGACAGTTTTATTGATGGATTTAAAGCGGGATGGAACAAATGAGACGATTGAACTGCAATGATTCTATGACTGGCTTTGTGTTGCTGGGCGACACTGCCTGCTGTGCCATAACGGGCGGCATGTCTAAGTTTGATGCCGAATTGGCATATAAATTCGGAGAGATCCTGGGACAGGCTTTCCGTGCATTATACGATCTGGGTTACAACCTGATCGGTAAACTGATCAAAAAGCCGATTCCGGCTAATGCGTAAGTACCTGTTTATAGCCTATCCCGTATGGCTGTATGTCATTTTTAGCGTACCCACTTTATTGGTATCTGCCCTTTTTTACTCAAAGTTCTCAGATCTGCTGATAATTAATTCCGCCGGGGCCTTGGCAATGGTTCTTATCCATCTGTGCGGAAAACGTAAAAAAATGACACAATTGCCTGCCATGCCCTGGAAACGTGTTTTTCTGACAACAGGGATCATGCTCGTCCCTGTGGCAGCGCTGACAGCAAGCCTTACGGGAAAGGCTTTTCTTAATGCTGACCTGGTAACGTATCTGATCAACTGTTTCTGGTCTTTTTTCTGGATTTCATGCTGCGAGGAATTGCTTTTCAGAGAATTTCTCATTTTCAGGATGCGTAAGGTCAATATTCCTGGCTGGCTCACGGTCCTACTGCCGGCTCTGTTGTTCTCTCTTTGTCACAGGCCGGAATCGGTATCGCTATTGGTGCAACGGTTTTTTCTTGGAGCACTTCTGGGATATCTCTTTCTGAAAAGAGGGGATATTTCCCTGAACGTGGCCGTTCACTGGGTTTTCAATATTGTGATCTACACTTTTCAGTTTACTTTGCAGGAAGTTACTGCTTTGTACTCCGCTCCGCGTGCCGGACTTAACGTTTTGCTCTGCCTGCTTTCGCTTTTAGGCATCGTTGTTGCATATTCTATAAATAAAAGTAAATTTGCAAGATATACTTAAAGAATATGAAAAAACGTTCCTGTCTATTGTGGTTCCTTGTTCTGATTCTGCCCCTGTCACTTCAGGCGCAAAAAAAATGGTCCCTGGAAGAATGCATCCGGTATGCCTGGGAAAACAACCTTACGATCAAACAACAGGAACTGGGAGTGGCCCAGTCGGAGAACACCCATTTTCAGTCAAAAATGGCTTTTGCCCCTTCGGTCAGTGCACGGGTAAGCGAGAATGTAAACTGGGGACAGTCCGTTGACCTGTCAACCCTTACGATCCTCAACCATGTAAGAAGCACCAATACTGGCGTGGGAATCTATGCCGACATGGACCTGTTCACGGGTTTTCAGAAACTCAATACGGTAAAGCAGGAGCAATCCAGATTGAAAATTGCCATCGAAGAAGTACAAAAATTACGTAACGAGATTTCTATAGAGATCACGCGCAGCTATCTGAACGTTCTGCTGGCCGGAGAGATACTGGAAGCTACCCGGCAAAGCCGCGAAAGCGTGACTGAACAATGTTCCCGTACACGAAAACTGGTTGAGGCAGGCAGCCAGCCCCTGAGTGCTCTGTTAGAGATTGAATCCCAACTGGCAACAGAAGAGCTGCAGGTGGTCGAAGCGCAGAACAACCAGCGGACATTCTACCTGAACCTGAAACAATTGCTGGACCTTCCCGTAGAAGAGGATTTTGAAATCATAGAGCCAGGGCTCGGGGACCTTCAGGAGATGGAGCCCATTTCTGTAGAGGATCTCTATTACACTTCGCTGGGCCTTCCTCAGATTAAAAAGACCGAATATAATCTGGAACAACGCAGACACGAACTGGCCATTGCCCAAGGCGGTCGCTACCCCAGGCTTTCCCTTTCTTTTGGCTATTCATCCTTTTTTTCAGATGCCAACAAGAAAAAAGACAAAGATCCCGATCCCGAAGAAAACGGCACCGGTTCCATAGATGATCTTTTCGGTAATTCTTCTGCAGGATTCTGGGATCAAATGAAGAAGAACAACAATCCGTCCATAGGATTGTCCATGACCATTCCCCTATTCAGCCGGTGGCAGGTCAACACCAATGTGAAAAACGCCAGGCTTGGCCTCGAGATGGCAGAACTCGAAATGAAGAATGCACAGCATATGCTCATGAAGGAAGTACAACAGGCTGCCAACGACGCTACCTCAACCTGGCTCCGTATCCAGGCTACTGAAAGGAGCGTAACGGCTATGGAGGAGTCATTCCGTTATGTACAGCAAAAATTCGACATAGGGATGCTTAACGGGACCGACTACATTGTATCTAAAACAAATTTATTCAAAGCACAGAGCAATTACATCCAGGCAAAATATGAACACGTATTCAAGCTCAAGATCCTGGATTTCTATAAAGGCATTCCCATTACGTTATAATAATTATCACTCCCTATGAAGAAATCTATATTGTGGATCATTATAAGTGCAGTAGTACTTATTGTCATTCTGATCATCGCCGGAAGAAGCCGTTCGCGCAAGGGTACACCAGTTACCGTGGCAAACCCGGTTGTGAAGAACATTACCGAGATCATTCCTGCCAACGGAAAGATACAGCCCGTAACCGAAGTCAAGATAAGTCCCGATGTTTCGGGCGAGATCGTGGTGCTGAACGTGGCCGAAGGCGACCATGTGAAAGCGGGGCAGGTATTGCTGCAAATCAAGCAGGATCAGTACATATCGGCCCGGGACAGGATGAAAGCCGCCCTTAACCAGGCTAGGGCACAACTGGCGCAGCAGGAAGCCCAATTCACGCAGGTGGAACTTTCCTACAACAGGAACGTATCTCTTCACCAGCAGGGAGCTATCTCCCAGGCCGAGTTCGAGGCCTCATCCTCTGAATACGCCATTGCCAGGGAACAGCTGAATGCCGCCAAATTCCATGTCCAGAGCTCAGAAGCGGCGCTTGCCGAGGCAGAAGAAAGTCTTGCCAAGACCACCATCTTCTCGCCCATGAACGGTATCGTATCCAAACTCGCCGTGGAACGTGGGGAACGCGTGGTGGGAACCAGCCAAATGGCCGGAACCGAAATGCTACGCATTGCCAACTTTGAGGAAATGGAAGTGCTGGTTGATGTGAACGAGAACGATATTGTCCGCATCAAACAACTCGATACGGCCATGGTCGAGGTGGACGCCTATCCCGGACGCAAGTTTACAGGTATAGTGACACAAATAGCCAATTCGGCCAAGAATATTGGTTCCTCGCTCGAGCAGGTCACTAATTTTGAAGTGAGGGTATTTATCCTACCCCAGTCTTACAGCGATCTGGTGACCGTGGGTTATGCCACCCCCTTCAGGCCCGGCATGTCGGCTTCGGTATCTATCCAGACAGAAACCAGACACAACGTCATTGCTATTCCCATCCAATGCATCACCACACGAACCGAACTCTTGTCAGACAGCCTTAGACAACAGCTGGGACCCAACGAACTGGTGGAACAGGTCTTTGTGGTGCGTCCGGACAACACGGTAGAAGCCGTAAGGGTAAGATCTGGCCTGCAGGACCATATCCATATAGAGATCAGTGAAGGACTCACACAGGAAGACAAAGTGGTGACAGGTCCTTACTCGGCCATTTCACGCACATTGCTCAACAGCACTAAAGTGGAGCCAAAGACAGAACAGGAAATAAATAAGGAAACAAAAGAAAATCAAGTCCGTGCCACGATTTCTGTTGATTGAAACTAGCACGACGGTTTGCTCCGTATCGCTGGCAGAGGGAATGCACATCATAGCCCGTCGTCAGACATCAGAGGCAAAAGCGCATGCATCGTTGCTGGCTGTTTTCATTGACCAGATTCTCCGGGAATGCGGTATGAAGGTAAAAGATTTAGCGGCCATTGCCGTAAGTGGAGGCCCGGGATCCTATACCGGACTTCGCGTAGGTGTATCCACTGCCAAAGGTCTTTGTTTTGGGGCTTCCATACCACTTATACATGTCAGTTCACTGGAGGTGATCGCACAATTATACCTCAATAGTAACACTACGGCAGATCCCCTGCGTATTTATCCCATGATCGACGCCCGGAGAATGGAAGTTTATACCGCCCCGTATTCTGTCAGGGAAGAAGGATCTCTGGGAAGGATGGCTTTCCTGGAAGGATCTGTTCAGGCAATGAATATCACCGGTGAAAGCTTTATGGAAGAATTGGTCATGGGTAAGGTGATCTTTACCGGGAACGGAGCTCCCAAGTGCCGGAATACGATAGTGCATCCCAATGCCCTGTTTGCAGAGGTCTTATCACATGCCGACGGCATGGCACAGGCAGCTATGAAGGCATATACAGAAAAAAAATTTGAGGACGTTGCCTATTATATACCCTTTTACCTGAAGGAATTTGTGGCTATCTGTCCTAAAAAAGAGTTTTGACCTGCCGGATCACTTCATTCACATCGCCTGACCGGACAACGATATCCCCTTGTCTGGTGATGATGAAAAAAACAGGGATCGTTTCTACGTTGTATGACACAACCGATGGTGAGCCTATACCAAGACCATCGCATACACTGATCCAGGGCAGTGACTGATCCCTGACAGCCTTTGCCCAAGCCGTTTTGTCTATATCAAGTGCTACCTGAAAGATCTCCAGACCGCGCGGGGCATATGTATCGTAAATTCCGGCCAATTCACGGTTGTCCAATCTCATCTCTACATTGGCCGAATGCCAGTAAGACAGTATTACAACCTTACCTTTCAATGATGACAGGCAGGTAGTCTGTCCATCCAGTCCGGGTAGACATATGTCCGGAAAATCAGAGACATCGGCCTGAGATAACAACTGCTCCATCTGCAGGGTTTTTTCCATACTTTCGTATCGGTTCCTGATGGCCATCACATACGGGGAAAGCGGGTAATTCACATAAAGCGAATCGTATACGCGGTGTAACAAAGGGGCATCCTTGGAATCGGAAAATACATAAAATTGTCCCGGGAATGCATGAAACACCACAGAAGTATTGACAAACGAGCGGGGATGCGCATAAAGGAAACGGATAGCTTCCTGTTTGTACTTAATAAATAGGGACCCCAGTTCAAGGCTGAGCGCCTTCTGCTCCCTGCCTGTGGCCTTTTCATATAAAACATAGAGCGAATCAAACTTTCTGACTGTCTGATGCAATCTGTCGTTGACCTGCCGTAAGAGTTCAGAATCGTCCGAGCCTTCCACTTTCAGCATTTTTCCGTCTGCCGTGGCGTGTATTTTCACCCTGTCGCCTTTTTTGAGAATGAGCGAAGCAATCTTTTTTTCACCTGCATATAAATAATAGTAACCGGGTTGTTCTGTTCCTTTTTCCAGACTGTACCGGAAATTGCCGTTCTCATCGGTATGCAGTGTGTCCAAGAGCGTTTCTGCTGTAAAATCAAGACGCTTGAACACAAGAAAATTATTTTCGGTCAAATCGCTGACATGACCTGTTATTCTAACAATTTTATTTTTTTTGCATGAACAAAACAATGTGACGCACAGAAAGGCAGCCACAATTAAAGGTTTGTAGTATTTCATAGGTATTATTCGAATTTTTGTGCAATCGAACGGCAAATACGCTGCATTTCTTCTGCCGGGATCCTGCATACCGGCCGGCTCAGGTTCATGTCCCCTTCCGTATCCATAGGGATCAGATGTACATGGGCATGGGGCACTTCCATTCCCAGGACCCCCACTCCTACTCTTTGGCAGGGGACGGCCTCCCTGACAGCACGAGCCACACGCTGGGCAAAGCGGAAAAGGTCTCCCAGCTGCACAGGATCAAGATCGAAAATATAATCCACTTCCTGTTTGGGGATCACCAGGGTGTGCCCCGGCTTACGGGGATTGATATCCAAAAAGGCATAAAAACGATCATCCTCCGCTACCTTGTAGGAAGGAATCTCGCCCGTAACGATCCGTGAGAATATTGTTGCCATATCAAAGTGATATTTCCAGAATTTCAAATTCTATAATCCCTGAAGGCGTTCTGACCTGAGCTATCTCTCCTTTCTTTTTACCAAGCAGTCCCCTACCTATAGGTGAGGAAACAGCTAATTTCTTTTGCTCCAGGTTGGCCTCGCTCTCGCCGACAAGGGTTACTTCCATTACAGACTTATCTTTCATGTTCCGGATTTTTACCTTGTTCATGACCTGGATCACATCTGTATTCAGCTTAGACTCATCTATCACCCTTGCATTGGCAATTACGTTTTGCAATTTAGCGATTTTCAGTTCCAGCAAACCCTGTGCATCTTTTGCTGCCTCGTATTCAGCATTTTCAGAAAGATCTCCCTTATCCCGGGCTTCTGCTATGGCACGGGCCGCAGCTTCACGTTCGACAGAGGTCAGACGGTTTAATTCTTCCTTTAGTTTCTCCAGACCTTCGGCTGTTACATAATGAGTCTTGGTCATAATTAAGTCTTAAACAATAAATAAAGCAGAAGAAGAACCCTGCAACTGCAGGACTCTTCTTATTACAAATATAATACTTCTTTATGAATCAACCAAATTCGTCAAATTTTGGTTTCAGGATCTCTGAAAACAAAACGGCCTGCTTTGCGTTGAATCCATATTTTTGCCCTGATTGGGTTACAGCGATTTTTTTCTCTGCTTTCTTCCCCTCCGATGGTTTAACTTGCCGGATGGTTGCGGGAGGGGCTTCTTCAGGGATCTCTTCTTCAGGGATCTCTTCGTGCAGGATAACGGGAGCAGGATACGGGTTATGAGGCCGTGGAGCGGGGACAGGACCGTGTTGTCCTCCGGGGGGCCGGGGGAACCGTGTAACAGCCTTTTTCTTTTTGCTGCGGGCGTTTATAATACCAAAGACAATAGCCAGCACGCTTAGTAAAATGGTTACCAGGGTATCTGAATTCATAACAATTCTTTTTTATCCTTTTTTAACTGTTCCTTCAACGCATCCAGAGAAGGAAAAGCTATTTCCTGCCTGTGGTGTTTCAATATCCGGACCTTGATGTCTAGCCCATAAATATTGTCATCAAAATCAAAGATATGCGTTTCTATAGTATGTTCCAAATTATGGGCTACTGTGGGACGAAAACCTATGTTCATCATTCCTTTTCGCCACGTTCCGTTGACTTTTGCCTCGACTTTGTATACCCCGTTGGCGGGGAGTTGTTTTATGGGTTCATAAAGCTGCATGTTGGCTGTAGGAAAGCCAAGTGTCCTTCCTATCCGGTTTCCTTCAACCACTACTCCGTGCAGGCAGTAGGGATAACCCAGCCAGCGGTTTGCCGTTTCCACAAATCCGGAAGATAATGCTCCCCGGATCTTTGTGGAACTGATATGCTCCCCTTGCCCAGATACAAATTCCGGAACACGGATGATCTCCAGGCCGGTCATTCTGGCTTCCTGGTCCATTCTTTCCGGATCATGAACCCCGTCACATCCCAGCCTGTGGTTGTATCCTGCGATAAGGACTTTCACTCCAAAGCGGGTACGCAGATATTCCCTGAAAAACACACCCGATGTGATGGTCGAAAAGTCACGTGTGAAAGGAATGATCTGAAAATCATCCACGCCCAGGGCCCGGATCATCTCCCTTTTCTCGTCAAGTGATGTCAGCAACCGGAACCGTTGGGCGTCTTTTTGCAAAACAGCTCTTGGGTGCGGCCAAAAGCTCAGCACCAAACTGCGTCCACCCATTTTTCGTGCTGTTTCTACCAATGAATTGAGCACGGCACGGTGCCCCAGATGTACACCATCAAAAAAACCTGTAGCTGCTATAACCATTTTACTAAAGCAAAATCCTGTCTGTGGAACATTTTTAGATTATTCGCATATATCCTGGATGCAATGTAATACGAACCTGCCGTCTGTGGTACCAATTTGCAAACATAGGTGGCTTCTCCGTTGGAAACATGTTCCAGGGTAAAGGGTACAATCTCGTCTATGATGATCTCGCCGTCCTTGCTACGCCTGGTGATGACCATCTCTACCCCAATATCTTTGGCAGAAAGGGCTCCCAGGTACAATCTGACCCTAGATTCACTTTCACTGCCCAAGGTAAGTATGTCCTTGCTATCATTGGGATGCGTATAGGATAATACTTCCAGGGAGCTCCATTCCCTTTCCATTCTTTTTTTCCAGAATGCCATTTCCTTGGCCAATGCATAATTATTTTCAATCATTTTAGCATGTCTCTCCTGCAATGGCTGGTAAAACTTCTGCTGGTAATCCTCCATCATGCGGTTGGTCGTAAAATTGCCTGCCACGTATGCCACTGTATTCTTGATGTGCTGCACCCATTCCACAGGGATCCCTTCGTGGTTCCTCTTGTAGAACAGCGGTACGATCTCATGTTCCAGCATATTATATATGGTGGCGGCATCGAGTTCATTCTGATAATCCTGGTTTTCATAAGTCCGTTTCTCAGGCAGTGCCCATCCGGCACCCTTGCGATATCCTTCTACCCACCAGCCATCCAGCACACTAAAATGCATTACTCCGTTCATGGCCGCTTTTTCCCCGCTCGTTCCGGAAGCTTCCAATGGTCTGGTAGGCGTATTCATCCACACATCCACACCTTGAACAAGACGTTTGGCCATTTCCATATTATAGTTTGGCAGGAAGAGGATTTTGCCTACGAAACGCGGCATGCGCGACACTTCCACTATCCGCCTGATCAAATCCTGACCGGCTTTATCGTGAGGATGTGCCTTTCCTGCAAATAGGAACTGAACGGGATGTCCGGGATTATTAATCAGGGCATCCAGACGGTCCAGGCTGGCAAAAAGCAGGTGTGCCCTTTTATAGGTGGCAAAGCGCCTGGCAAAACCTATAGTCAGTATATCCTTGTTCAGAGCACCCCGGATGGCGACAACATCCCGGGGAGAATAAAATTCAGGAGCATTCTCTGTACTGGACAAGGCTGTCACGATTCTGTCCATAAGCTTACCGCGCAATCTGTTGCGGATATGCCACACTTCCTTGTCGCTAACCTTGAGGAACTCCATGAAACAGTCTTTGTTGTAATGATGGGTGCTAAAATCTTCCCCAAAAATGCGGGAATGAACCTCTTTCCATTCAGTGGCAGTCCATGTGGGATAATGGACCCCGTTTGTTACGTAATCCACATGCGATTCCTGAGGCAGGTAACCGGGCCACAGCGGATTGAGGATCTTGCGGCTCACCTGTCCGTGCAGCTTGCTCACACCGTTGATCTCCTGGGACAGGTTTGAAGCCAGAAAACTCATCGAAAATTTCTCGTGGACATCGCATACATCGGTTTTTCCCAGCGCCATAAGGGTATCCCACGACGTTTTAAGCCTATCTGGATAATGCGAAAAATAGGGACGAAGCATGTCTTCGGTAAAGGCATCGTGACCGGCAGGTACCGGAGTGTGGGTGGTGAACAGCGACGAGGCACGCACTACTTCCCTGGCTTCTTCGAAAGACAGGTTATCATTGAACACATATTCCCTGATCCTTTCCAGTCCCGTGAAAGCCGCATGGCCTTCGTTGCAGTGGAAAACATCGGTATTGATGCCCAAAGCACGAAGCGCCCGGATCCCCCCCACGCCCAGCAGTAATTCCTGCTTAAGTCTGTTTTCCCAATCACCGCCGTATAACTGGTGTGTTATGCTGCGGTCTTCGAGCAGGTTATCTTCAAAATCGGTGTCCAGCAGGTAAAGGGGAGTCCGACCCACATCCACCCTCCAGATACGGGCATAAACATTACGTCCCGGAAACGCTATGCTGATGGTTGTCCAATTATCGTTCCCGTCACGTACCGGAATCACAGGGATCTTCTGAAAATCCACTGCTTCGCGGTCACTTACCTGATCTCCCTGGGCAGAGAGAAACTGGCGAAAATAACCGTAACGGTACAACAATCCTATACCGGTTATGGGAACGCCCTTATCGGAGGATTCTTTCAAATAATCTCCGGCTAGTATGCCCAAACCTCCGGAATAGATCTTCAGCGTCCAGTCCAGGCCGTATTCCATGCTGAAATAGGCTATTGCCGGACCGTTTAATGTTTCCCTTGCCTTCATGTAAGCGTTGAAACGGGCTTCCACCTTGTCCAGTTGTTCCAGGAACGCTTTGTTCTTTTCCAGGGCTTTATATTTCTTGTACGGAATTTTGTCCAGCAATAATATGGGATTTTTTTCCACCTGTTTCCACATATCGGGATCGATCCCTGAAAAAAGCCTTCTGGCATCCTGGTTCCATGACCACCAGAGATTTCTGGACAATACCTCCAAAAAATTAAGACGCTGTGGCAATTGTTTCTGGATGGTTACAGGTGACCAGGTAGGAGCAGATAGCAACAATTCACGGTGAACGGTACTGCATTCTTCCCTCCTGAGAGGAAAACGGCCCAGATTCTCGACAATCTTGTCCAGTGCTACGGAATAAGCTTTTTTATAATATTTCAGCTGATTATCCCACAGGGCAATAGCAGACACATCACGGGCATTGTCCCTGACCATTGCGGCTTCATCTGGAGATAAGGCACTCATGCGGCGAATGACCGATGTCACATCGTTCACCACTGCGGTGTGGTTGTTGTCGCCACGCACGACGATCTCAATGCCCGGATGGGGTGATTTGTAGGTTTTCTCCACCCACGCGCCAAAACCAGCCAACGATGTGGTTATGGTTGGTACCCGGAATGCCAGGCTTTCCAACGGTGTGTATCCCCATGGTTCATAATAGGAAGGAAACACAGACAGGTCCAGTCCTATAAGCAGTTCGTAATATGTTTTATTTATCAGTCCGTCATCTCCGTTTAAATAGCAGGGAATGAAAAAAACGTTCACGTTGTTCTTTTCCGCATTGGACAAGCCCTGTTCGCGCATCACGTTGAGCACCGGGTCATATTCCGGGTCGTGCAGGTAATGGGTGGTCAGGGGATCGTCATAATCATTCCTGGGTCCTTTGTGATTGGCAGGTACCATCAGAAAAGCAAGTATCTGCCGGTCTGCCTGACCGCGCTCTCTATTAAGTATGGCCATTGATTCCAGGAACACATCAATTCCTTTGTTCTTGAACTCATAACGACCGCTTATCCCCACAAGGAAAGCATTTTTATTGACTTCCCTGTGTAACATACGGGATGCGGTCAGAAGCAATGCACTCCTTCCCTCCCATCTTTTTTTATCAAATTCTTCATCCGGGGGAGTAATGCTGTTTTCGAACCCGTTAGGCGTAACAATATCAACTTTTTTTTCCAAAAAGTGCGCACATTCCCTGGCTGTTATGTCGCTCACTGTTGTGAAGGCATCTGCATAATAAGCAGCCGTTTTCTCCAGAGAGTGTTTGGCTATGACATTGAAATCCCTGGCTTTTTCTGCCGGATTGTAAAGTTCCAGGTTATCATACAGGGGCAGCATATTCCCTGCTATGGAACGCCCCAGGACTGTGGCATGGGTGGTAAATGTGGTGGCAACCGGTATCCTGAGCGATTTTAAATAAAGGAGTCCGGTCCCTGTCATCCATTCATGGAATTGAGCCACACTTTTATGATGAGGCGCCAGGTTATGGCGCACAAAACTTTCAATAACGATCCCGGTTGCATATCCGAAAAGTGCCGGTTCTATATAATCCCACTGCCCGCTGATGGAATCCAGCATGAATTTTTTCCACAGATCGGTAAATATCTCGTCTTTCCGCGATATATAGGACGAGAAGTCAACCAGTACGGCAATAGGATTACCCGGAACGTTCCAGCGTCCCACCCTTATCCTCAATCCTTCCTGTACAGCACGGTCCCTCCAGGAACGCAGCAACCGCGGATCTTCCAGAAATTCGGGATTTTGCTTTGTTTCTCTCCAAACGTCCGGTCCGATGAGGATATGCCTGTTCTCCATATCCCTGGACATATGCAACGCTTTTGTAGCAATTACGGTATGGATCCCTCCTACCTTGTTGCAGACTTCCCAGCTCACTTCAAACAAATAATCGGGACTATGATTCAGTTCACTCTTCATATTTATTTTTTAGATGCGCGGAGCGTAATGTCGCTCAACACGTTCATATAATTGATAAATGCTTCGTACGGGGTGTCGTAGGGATTGAAATATTTATGTACGTCCCCGTCCGAAAAGAATTTGGTACACATATAGTAAAAATGGTCACTGGCCTGCAACCTCCGGAAATCCCTCTGCAGATCGGGATCGTTACTGTCCCTTACCAGATCTTCTATCTTGTACAGGTTGTTAAAGGCTTCCTGTTGCAGCTCATTGCCCAGCCAGGCGCTGATGTCCCTTTCTTCATCTGCCCAGGATATGGCATATGGAACATTTAGGGGCGCGATGGGCTGATGCTTGGCTGCGGCCTGGGAAGGTGTCATAATCTCCAGGTTTGTATGATTAAGTATCATTCCTGGCATGGCTTTCAGAAAATCGAAGATACCCGATGAGGCAGGCTGGTGTTCTCCAAAGCTTTCATAATCCATGAAGATATTCACGATATCGTCCTTTTCGAGGGCTCCCGCGATCCATCCCGCATATTTTTCTGCCGTCAGGGGCCAGTCCCCCCAGCTCTTGTTGGAGAAGCGGAATGCAATATCGTCACTCAACCTGAAATTTCTGAGCAGCAGTTTCAATTTGGGATTCAGTGCATTCACATAAATGTAATTGGGACTTTTCCATCCCAGGATGTGCCGTGCCCCCTCTGTCAGCATGGTAGCAAAACCCATCCCGGCGACCATTTCCCCTATGGTGTCCGAGTAAATCAGCTCGGTATTCCGGAAAGCCTTGGGTTTTTGACCAAAATGTTTTTCCACAGCATTGACATGTACTTTAATCTGGTCTCTGAACTTTCTGGGTGAAATCAGCGAAGACAGGGAATGCGAATATGTCTCGGACAGGAATTCCACGTGTCCCGTTTTGGCAAGTTCCTGGAAGGATTCCAGCGCCTGGGGAGCGAATTGTTCCATTTGTTCCAGGGCTATGCCGCTGATGGAATAAGTTATTTTAAATGCCCCGTCGTATTTATTTATCAGTTCAAGCATCAGACGGTTAGCTGGTATGTAACAGCGTGTGGCAACCCGGGCCATGATGGTCTTGTTGGCAAAATCATCAAAATAATCATGGTTTTTGCCTATGTCAAAAAAACGATATTGACGTAACCTGTAAGGCTGATGCACCTGAAAGTACAAACAGAGTGTCTTTTTCATATTATGGTTTTTTTTGATTTTTTTCCATAACCGATTCATAGATTTCTTTGACCTTGAGTGCAGCGTTATCCCATTTGAGGGAATTGATTTCTTTCAGTCCGCACCTGACAGTCATGGCAGACAATGCCGGATAGGTCAGCAATCCGTAAATGGCATCGGCCAGAGCATTGACATCCCAGAAATCTACCTTGATGGCATGGTGCAATACTTCAGCCACTCCAGACTGCTTGGATATGATGGCAGGCACATTGGCACGCATGGCTTCCAGAGGAGATATCCCGAACGGTTCCGAGACTGAGGGCATGACATATACATCGGAATACGCGAACATGTTCCTGACATCTTCCCCACGCAGAAAGCCGGTAAAATGGAAATGGGAGGAAATGCCCAGTTTGGCTACCCGGCGTACGGCCCGGTTGAACATATCCCCGCTCCCGGCCATCACAAAACGTACGTTCTGCGTTTTTTGCAATACTTTATAAGCGGCTTCAATGAAATACTCCGGTCCCTTTTGGAAAGTGATGCGGCCCAGAAATGTAACGATTTTTTCCGGGACACCCCTCGTGATCTTGCGGCTCTCTGCAGAACTGAAATCCACCGCATTGTGCACAGCGAAAACTTTTACGGGATCTATGTGGTACCGGTTAATGATGATATTGCGTGTCAGGTTGCTCACTGCAATGACCCTGTCTGCGGCTTCCATGCCGCGTTTTTCCAGATCGTAAACCTGCGTATTGATGTCTTCTCCCGAACGGTCAAATTCCGTGGCATGCACGTGTATGACCAGGGGCTTCCCCGATACACGCTTTGCAGCGATCCCGGCCATGTAGGTCAGCCAGTCGTGGGCATGGATCACGTCAAACTGGTTTTGCCTGGCAATGGAGGCAGCCACCAGCGAGTAGCGCATAACCTCTTCCATAAGGTTCTTTCCGTATTTACCCGAGAATTTGAATTTTTGCCCGAACGAGATCCTGAATTCGTTCCATTCCTTTTCCCTTTCCAAGTCCACCTGTTCTTCGAATTCATCGGGGCCTAGGTATGGGATCAGGTTAGATGTGACTTTAATAAATTGCACCTTATCAAAAATCTGGCGGGCTTCTTCCTTTGTCTCAAATGCAGCCACTTCGCTTGCATTGATTATGCGGACCGCACGCTGGTCTTCATCTCCCGAAGCCGAAGGCATCACAAAGAGGACTTCCACCCGATGCTTTGCCAGACCCCTGGTCAACCCGTCACAGGCCGTCCCCAATCCGCCGGCTATATGGGGAGGAAATTCCCATCCAAACATCAGGACTTTCATAGCTTATTGTATTTTTCTATGAGGTTCATCATACGCAGGATCTCGGCAACACTACGGGCGCTGGAAATACAGCCGTGCGGTCGGTGCGGGGGGTTCCCATCGTAGAGTTCGGCAACGGACCCTATGCCGTGTTCGGTCATATCTTCTTCAAACACCCCTAAAATATCTGCGGCACAGGCAGCAAATCCCTTTCCGTGCAGACGGAACTGCGCTTCCAGATAAGGACCCATCAGCCATGGCCATACCGAGCCTTGATGGTAAGCTGTATTCCGTTTTACCGGATCTCCCTCGCAATGACCTTCAAACAAAGGATTCATGGGAGAAAGCGTCCTTAGCCCACGGGGCGTCAGGAGCTCCCTGGTACACGTTTCCAGGATGGTGTTGATCGTTTCGTCTCGCAGGGGTGTGTTGGGCAACGAACAGGCAATTATCTGATTAGGCCTTGTATATATGTTTTGTCCATTCTGGTTAATGTAATCGGCCAGATGAGAACGCGACTCACACCAGAAAGTTGGCAGGAAATTTTCTCTTACCAGTCCGGGTATTTCTTCAATTTCAGAGACAAATCCGGTATCTCCCTGATCTTTTGCCAGTTCCAGGACAAAGCATACGGCATTATACCAAAGGGCACACACTTCCACGATATATCCGGTGCGCGGAGTCACCGGTTTCCCGTCTACCATGGAATCCATCCACGTAACGGGCACCCCGGCCTTTTCGGCCCATATCAGACCGTTGGGGTGCATTTTTACCATATCCGTGCCCTTCTTATAATGGAACAGGATCGATTTCATGATCTTTCCATATGTATTCCACAGGTCAGCCTTGTTTCCTGTTTGGCCGAGGTATTGCTGCAGGGTCCAGAAAAACCAAAGAGGAGCATCGGCCGATCCGTAAAGCCTGTCCTCTTCCTCAGCCAGTGTGGCAAGTCCCGATGCAAAAAGTTTCATCCCGTTGTCACCGGAAAAAGCCAGCCCCGGCAAGGCAATGGCTGTATCCCTCGGATTTCTTCCCAGCCATGGATAGCCTGCTATGACACAGGTCTTTCCGTTCCTGTTGATCAGAAACTGCGAAGCCGATAGCTTAAGGCACTCGCGGTAAGAATCCCGGGACGGTCTTTTTGAGATCTCTTTGCTGAACAAGTCCTTCAATCTGGATGGATCTGCCGGGGTCAGCGAAGCTGAAAAAACAATGCTCTGTCCTTTGCGGATAGGACATTCAAAATACCCGGGGACAAAAAGGTCTTCCCTGTGTTCATACCCCCTGATCTTTTCCTGAGGATACTCTATGTTCCTGTACCAGTCAGGGTTACTAATGAATTCATTCAGCACGTTGAGTTGCATATACAGCTTGGGAAACCCTTCGTAAAGGCAATATTCCACACCTTTTTCCACTTTAGAATGGAAGATGTTGGCTGATAAATTGGCATAGGTAAGGTCGTGGATGTTTCGGAATGCCAGAAAAGGCTTAAGCCTGAGTGAAGTGGGAGAATGAGCATCCAGCAGGGTGTACTGGATAAGGAGCTGTTCCCGGTTGTGCAGGAAAACGATCTCTTTGCGGAATATCATTCCCCCTATCCTGTAGGTAAGGACAATGTTCCTGTCCATCTCAAAGTCTATGATGTATTTATGGCCGCGGGGGTCATAGATACCTGGATATCTGTGTATTCCCAGGTTGAATGACTGGCCGTGCTGAATGAGGGTTTCATCTAGCGACGATAATAGTACATAACTACCTCCCCCCAGCGCATCTACGGGAACCACAAGAAGACCGTGGTATTTCCTGGTATTACATCCTGTCAGGGTAGTGTTCAGGTAGCCACCCGCTCTGTTGGTCGAAAGTATTTCCCTGTTCAATGAATACTCCAGGTTTCCCAGTGCGTGTTTGTTGAACTGTAAATATGCCATCGTATTTTCGTTATTCCATAAGTATGCAATTTACTAATTATTCTGCAATAAATACCATCGCAGTACGTGAGGGCAGATACAACAACAAGAAATTTGTTTCCCTCTCCGTAACAGTCAAATGTACCACGCTTAGGTCGTTCCTTCCAAAGCCTCCGTACAAAGGATCATCTGTGTCCAGAATGCAACGGTATTTACCTGGTCTGACCTCCATCCCATAGCCGGTATAAGACCGGTCCGGGCTCAGATTGAACACAAATAGCAACCGGCCGCGTTCAAAAGCCAGTACCTGAGATCCAATATCCTGTATTATGGGACGCGGTGCCGTACTGAATATATTCTGCGCCCTGGCCATAGCAATCATATCCCTGTCAAAAAGTTCGAGCCCCTTGTAACGCAACAGATCATTGTCCGCCAGGGACCATTGCCTGCGTGCATAATAATAGCTCCATCCATTCCCTTCCCGTGGAAAATCGATCCATTCCGGATGGCCAAATTCGTTGCCCATAAAATTCAGGTAACCATCCCCCGACGTAGATAGAGAAAGTAAGCGTATAATCTTGTGCAGTGCTATGCCCCGGTCAACCACAAGGGATGGAATATCCTTACTCATAGAAGTATACATCTCTTTGTCTATGAGTCTGAATATTATGGTTTTATCTCCCACCATAGCCTGATCGTGACATTCGGCGTACGAAATCGTGTGTTCATCCCGCCTTTTATTGGTCAGCTGGAAGAAAATATCCCCTACGTGCCAGTCCTCATCGCGTAGTTCCTTAATCCATTTAATCCAATGATCGGCCACTCCCATGCTCATACGGAAATCAAACCCGACACCTCCCTTTTCCAGCGGATATGCCAGAGTAGGCATACCGCTTACGTCTTCCGCCACGGTAATGGCATCGGGGTATAATTCGTGTACAAGCTTGTTGGCCAAACCCAGGTAAGTAATGGCATCTTCGTCCTGATTCCCGTCAAAATAATGCCCATATTCCGTAAAATCGCGCCCCAGTCCGTGATCGTAGTACATCATGGAAGTTACGCCGTCAAAACGGAATCCGTCCAGCCTGAATTCCTCCAGCCAGTATTTGACGTTGGACAGAAGAAAATGCAACACAGCATTTTTCCCGTAATCGAAACAACGGGAGGACCACAGGGAATGTTCTCCCCTTGGCCCGGAATGGAAGTAGAGGTCATATGTGCCGTCAAACCGGCTCAGTCCCTCAATCTCATTTTTTACAGCATGGGAATGAACCAGGTCTAGGATCACAGCAATACCATGGGCATGGGCCTCGTCCACCAGTCTTTTCAATTCTTCCGGTGTCCCGAGCCGAGAACTGACAGCAAAGAAATTGGATACCTGGTATCCGAAAGATCCGTAATAAGGATGTTCCTGAATGGCCATCAACTGAATGGTGTTGTATCCCAGATGGACAATCCTGGGGAGTACCCTGGTGCGAAACCATTCAAAACCGGCTATGCCCGGTTTTTCACCGCTCATGCCAACATGCGCTTCATAGATCAGGGGATTTTTCACCCGCCCCGGATTCCTGTGCTTCCAAAGGTAAGGCACAGGAGGGTCCCAGATCTGTGCGCAAAAAATCTTTGTATCCGGATCCTGTACACAACGCCGCACATAGGCGGGAAGACGCTCCCCTGCCCCTCCTAGCCATTCTATGATCCATTTGTACAATTGTCCGTGCTCCAGGGTCCCTCCGGGAAGCTTCAGTTCCCAATTTCCGGATCCGACCGGGCGGAAAGCAAATTCAGGATCTTTTTTCCATCCGTTGCATTCCCCTGTCAGATACAAGGCCGTGGCATTGGGCGCCCATTCACGGCATACCCATCCGCCTGATGTCTTATGAATCCCGTAATAAAGGTGGTTATTGACCGCATGGCTGAACTTTTCGTGCATTCCACGGATCTCAGCGGCTTTTGCAAGACGCATTTGATGGCGTCTCCAAATAACGGGTTTGTAAGGTTTCAGGTAAGGGTCCTGGTTCCATATCTCCAGTTCTCCCATGATCAGAAATTATTTCGTGTTTTTACAGATTATCCTTTATCATAGGCATCGAGTGTTGTTTCTGCATCTTCATGGACCTTGCGCAGGTAGTTCCTGCAAAAGGCCACCAGTTCGAGGGCTCTTTTCACTTTCGAGGCTATCTGGCCCAGATCGGCATCGGGCTGTTCCAGTTCTTCCACCAGTGTTTCAAGTTCCTGACGTGCCTGCTGGTAAGTCATCTCTGTTTTCTTCTTCATAAGAATCAGTTTTCAACGTTATCGACAGTGGCATCAAAGCTGCCTTTTGAGAGTATGGTGGTGATCCTGTCCCCCTTTCTAAGCAGGGCGGCATCCAAGAGAGTCCTGCCTTGGGACAAAGTCAGGGAATATCCTTTCTGCAGCAACGCAAGGGGGTTGTTCCTCCGGATCCGCTGTTCCAGCAATTCTATAACATGGCCATGCTGCTGTACAATCCACCTGACGGCACTCCTGATGTCTTTGAGCAGATGGTCTAGGCTCTGCTGTTCTTCACTTATCCTGTTATGAACGGCCCGCTCCAGCCTGTGGGAAAGCTGAAACAGGTCTTCATCCTCAACTGCCAGCTGACCGTCAAGAAATCCGGCAACTGCCGTGGGTGTTTTCAGGGCCATATGCGCCACCCTGTCCGCAATATGGACATCCCTGTGATGCCCTATCCCGGTTATAACCGGGATAGGGAACTGGGCTATGTGAGCAGCCAGCTCGTAATTGTCGTAACAATGTAGGTCGGTCACGGCACCGCCACCACGTAACATCAACAGCAAATCAAACTCCCTTCCCGAACCCATTACGCTTTCCATGGCCGAGATGATGCTTGCAGGAGCTTCGCTTCCCTGCATCAGTGCCGGGAACAGGGTCACGCGGAATCCGTAAGCCGATGCATTTATCTGCTCCATAAAATCCTGATATCCGGCTGCTGTCGGGGACGATATTACGGCCAGGCGCAGCGGTATCCGCGGAAAAGGCAATTGCCTGTTCATATCCAGGATGCCTTCCTTTTCCAGCCGCTGCATGGTCTTTCTCCTTTCCAGTTCCAGCCCCCCTAAGGTGAATGAAGGATCGATGTCACTAACCACCAGGCTCAATCCGTATAGGGGATGCATCCTTGGTTCCACACACAGAAGAACCTGTAATCCCGGACGAAGATCCATTCCCGTAGTCGTCCTGAAATAAGGATCCAGCATGGAGAAAACACTTGCCCAGATCACCGCCTGGGCTTTTGCCAGAAGCCTGTCCGTTCCCGGTTCCTTCTGTACGAGTTCCATGTGACAATGGCCGTTGCGTATGGCCAGCTGATTGACCTCGGCACAGACCCAGCACGGTTCTTCAAAGGCTTTATTGACAGCCTCTTCCAATCGCTTCTGCAGGTCAATGAGATCAATTTTCTCCATTTGGCAAATTTACGTTAAATTATCAAAAAAACGCTATCTTAGCCTCATGGAAATCAAACAGGCCATATTCCTCTTCTCCACAACAGATCCGGATAAAAGGCCGGAAAATGATCTGGAAGAATTTGCGTTCATCGGAAGATCTAATGTGGGAAAATCTTCCCTTATCAATATATTATGCCGGAAACCGGGCCTTGCCCGCACCTCCTCTACACCTGGAAAAACACAATGCATCAACAGGTTCTTAATAGATGGCAAATGGATCATCACTGACCTGCCCGGATATGGATTCGCGAAGGTATCAAAAACGAAAAGGGCTCAGATACAATCGATGATCAAAGGTTATATCAGTCGCTCACCCCGTTTGACTCTGTTGTTCGTATTGCTGGATTCAAGACACCCTCTCCAGCAGATTGACCTGGATTTTTTACTCCTGATGGGGGAGTGGAGTATCCCGTTTGCTATAATCCTGACCAAAACGGATAAACTTTCAAAAACCGCACTGGAGAAACAAGCATTATCTTTCAGGGAATTGCTTAAAGCATACTGGGAACCGCTTCCGCCTCTTTTTGCCGTATCATCCAAAACATCGGCAGGTCAAAAGGAACTTTTGGATTATATCGGTTCTATCCTCAACAGGGACCTGTGATTGTATTTTTTCTTCTTATCTTTGTTCCATCTTCTAACCAAAGGGACAATGGATCATCTTCATTTATTTAAAATTTTCTCGTGCCGCGGATCCAGATATCTTGCCGAACGCGTTGCCTCCCACTTGGGTATGCCCTTGGGATTGTTATCTGTGACCACTTTCAGTGACGGGGAATTTCAACCGGCTTTCGATGAAAGCGTAAGAGGGGCTACCATTTTTATCATACAGTCCACATTCCCTCCCGTTGATAACCTCTTTGAACTACTCCTGACCATTGACGCTGCAAAAAGAGCATCGGCCTACAAAGTAATAGCCGTGATGCCCTATTTTGGATGGGCCAGGCAAGACCGTAAAGACAGGCCCAGGGTCTCGATCGGCGCCAAGATGGTGGCCAACCTTTTGCATGCAGTGGGATGTGACAGGGTCATGACCATGGACCTGCATGCAGACCAGATACAGGGATTCTTTGACTTCCCGGTGGATCACGTATATTCCAGCTCTGTATTCGTACCCTATATCAAGAGCCTGGAACTGGAGAACCTGTCAGTAGCCGCACCCGATATGGGAGGGGCAAAAAGGGCAAATGCTTATTCCCGGAAACTGGAATGTCCGCTGATTATCTGCCATAAATCCCGCGAAAAGGCAAACGTTGTGGGTAGTATGACGGCCATCGGAGAAGTATCTGACCGGAATATTGTCATACTGGACGATATGATTGACACAGCCGGAACCATAGCCAAAGCTGCCGAAATGATGATGTCAAAAGGGGCCAGAAGCGTAAGGGCAATAGCAACGCATCCCGTTCTCTCCGGCCTTGCCTACAACACCATTGCCAATTCTGCCCTGGAAGAAGTGATTGTTACAGATACCATTCCCCTTTGCTCAGACCCGAATGTGGACAAGAGCAAGATTAAAGTATTGTCTATTGCAAGGGAATTTGCTGATATTATTGACAAAGTGTACAACTTCCAGTCTATCAGCAGTAAATTCACTTTATAATGAAAACTTCTTCAGAAATATACGAGATCCTGACCGGTGGTATCAGACAGTATTTCCGGGAAACCGGGAAGAAAACCGCTGTTCTGGGCATTTCCGGAGGGATAGACTCTGCTGTAGTGGCCTGTCTGGCCCAGGATGCACTGGGAAAGGAGAACGTGCACGGACTGCTGATGCCGGGACCGTATTCTACTGTGCATTCGCTGACAGACGCCCTTAAGCTGTGCACCCTGAACGAGATTAGTTATCATATCATTCCCATTGACTCCATATTTCACAAGTTCCTGCGCGAACTGTCTCCTGTTTTTGAACATGCCCCCCACGATGTCACGGAGGAAAACATCCAGGCACGTATTCGCGCGGTTCTCCTGATGGCATACGCCAACAAAAAAGACTCCCTGGTACTCAATACAAGCAATAAAAGTGAATTGGCCATGGGTTACGGAACCTTGTACGGGGACCTGGCAGGAGCCATGATGGTCCTGGGAGATGTTTACAAGACAGATATTTACGATCTTGCTGAATTTCTGAACAACAAAATTGAACGCATACCCGAACATACCATTGTTAAGGAGCCTTCAGCCGAACTGCACATTGACCAGAAAGACAGTGACTCCATGCCGGAGTACTGTGTACTGGATCCCATCCTGCATGCACTCATTGAAGAAGAACGGTCTGCCACGGATCTGGCAGTACCTGGCGCCAGTCCCGATATAGTCGCCGGAATAGCCAACAGAGTGAAACTGGCCTCATTCAAAGTACACCAGGTCCCTCCGGTGCTGGCTGTGACTGATCATCCGCTGATCCCGGAAAACAAATGTTTACGTTACAACCTATGACCATCTTCCTCCTGACTCTGGGTTTGGTAGCCCTGAGCACAATTGGTATGTGTATTACAATCATTATCAAAAAAAACGGGAAATTCCCTGTATATTCCATCGGGCAAAACAGGAGTATGAAGAAACAGGGCATACGTTGTCCCAGGGAGGAAGAAAGGATGCTATACAAAAAAGGAAAGAATGAGTATTGTAGCGATTGTAGGAAGGCCTAATGTGGGAAAATCCACATTGTTCAACAGGTTGGTTGGAAAACGCCAGGCGATAGTTGATCAGACTGCCGGTGTCACACGTGACCGTCATTACGGAAAAACAGACTGGAACGGCAGAGAGTTTTCGATTATAGACACAGGAGGGTATGCAGAAAATACAGACGATATTTTTCAAGAACAGATTCGACGACAGGTGCTTTTGGCCATTGAAGAAGCCGATGCGGTCATTTTTGTGGTAGATGTGCAGACAGGAATTACCGATTACGACCAGGGTATAGCACGGATTCTCCGAAAATCGGACAAACCGGTGATTGTAGCGGTGAACAAGGTAGATCACGGAGGCAAATTGTTTGACACTTTCGTATTCCATGCCTTGGGATTGGGCGATCCTGTTTCTATAGCAGCAGTTAATGGCAGCGGCACCGGAGATCTGCTGGACAGGGTCCTGGAAATGCTTCCCGATGTCCCCGATACGACAGAAGAACACGATATTCCTCACATTGCCATAGTGGGAAGGCCCAACGTGGGCAAGTCTTCTCTTACCAATGCGTTACTTGGTGAAGAAAGAAACATTGTCACCCCGGTGGCAGGAACCACACGCGATGCCATTGCGACCCGGTACAATAAATACGGGTATGATTTTATTCTGGTCGATACGGCAGGTCTCAGAAAAAAGACCAAGACCCGTGAAGATCTGGAATTCTATTCTTCCATGAGGGCCATAAGGGCCATTGAATATTCCGATGTGTGCATCCTGATGCTGGATGCCACCCAGGGAGTTGAAGCACAGGACATGAGCATATTCCAGCTGATCCTCAGAAACAAGAAAGGGTGCGTAATCGCGGTAAACAAATGGGACCTGGTGGAAAAAGAGACCAACACCCTTAAGGAATACGAGAAAGGCATCCGCACCCGGATCGCACCTTTCACCGATGTGCCCGTGATTTTCACCTCTGTTGTTAAAAAGCAGCGTATCCTGCAAGTGCTGGAAGCTTCGGCAAAAGTTTTTGGGAACCGTGCCCGCCGCATACCCACCTCTCGGCTTAACGAAGCCATCTTACCCGAGATCGAAGCTTTTCCCCCACCTGCCATAAAAGGAAAATTCATCCGGATTAAATACATCACGCAATTGCCAACAGCATGCCCTTCTTTTGCTTTCTTTTGCAACCTGCCCCAATACGTACGTGAGGATTATAAACGCTTTCTGGAGAACAAATTACGTTCGCACTTTGATCTTCACGGAACTCCGGTTCAGATCTTTATGCGTCGGAAGTAGATCAATCCTTTTCTATACGGATCTGTTGAAGGGTGTGAATATCCCGCTGTGACTTGACAAACAGTGTCACACGAAACCGTTCACCCCCGGCTATGAGCGTTCCAATACAGTAGCGCATGGGTAAAGAACCACTTAGATGCACTATGGTGAATGATTTTGGTGTATACCGCGAATAGAAATTTTTCATCAATTGCCTTGCCTGGCTCCGGCTGCACACTCCGGCTGTTCCCAGAACATCTATCTCAATATCTTCTGCGAACCACTGGGCAAAAGTGGCAGCATCACCACTTTTCAGGTCATTTCCAATAGAAGTGAAAACAACCTTTGACTCGGCATCCTGCGCCCCGAGAATAACAGGAACGACCGCAGAAAAAGAGGCCAGTAACAGAGATAAGATCGTCTTTCTGATCATAACAAATAACCTAAAACAACGGCAAGTTACACATAATTTCTTACTTTTGCCTAATGAACATAGTGCTGCTTTGCATGGGCAAGACACAGGAATCCTACCTGCGTGAAGGCATTCTGGACTATGAAAAACGGCTTGTCCGGTATGTCCGTTTCAAACGTCTGGAATTGCCCGATGTAAAGAACACATCGTCACTATCCTGCGATCAGATCAAAGAGAAAGAAGGCATTCTGCTTTTAAAGAACATCAAAATATCAGACCATTTGGTTCTCTTTGATGAGAAAGGCATCACCTGTACATCCAAGCAAATGTCGTTCCAAATTGAACAGCATATGCAAAAAGGGACCCGCAACCTTGTCTTCGCCATCGGGGGCGCTTATGGTTTTTCACCTAAAATAAGGCAAAGGGCCAATGATGCCTGGTCACTGTCTTCACTTACCTTCCCTCACCAATTGGTACGTTTATTGTGTATAGAACAGATCTACCGCTGCTTTACAATCATTAAAGGAGAAGCCTACCACCACGAATGAAAATTCCAGCTATACTCAGGGAAATATGGAATAGGAAATTCCTCATACCGCTGATCCTTTCAGCCATTTGCCTGGTATTGTCATTCTTTGAGCTCACCTCGCACAACAGCCGCATGATGCGTCTGGTGGATGTTGAAAAGTCACTTCACCGCAAACAACGCAAAATTGAAAACATTACATTGCAAGAGCTGGAACAGGATGATATGGCGGATTTGTCCGGAAAGGATGTCCCTACGGACATGGTAATATACAAGTATTACAAGGACAGCCTTATATCCTGGGTCAACACATTCCCTATCATTAACGACAGTTACAGCCCCGGGGCCATGTTCCCTGATTTTTCTTTTTTTTCCAGAAATACCATTCTGCATCAGCCTCTTTCCGGGGTTGACGGTACCGAACAATACATGAACCTGGGAAGTGCCTGGTACGTAGTGCGGGCATACAGCCGCGAGGATGTCACCATCATTACGGGAATCCTTATCCGGACTGATTTTCCTTTCAGCAATAGTTTTGTGGAATCCGAGGTCAACAGAGAGCTGAAACTGCCGGCTCATTGTTCCATTGTCCCTCTGAACCTGGACGAGGGGTTCATTGTTTTCGGCAAGGACGACGGGGTACTGTTCACCATCCTGAGCAATACGTCTATGCAGACTTATTCCGAGTCGGTCATTCTCCGGTGGCTGGCCATCGCATTCGGATTGCTGGCCATGCTGATGTTTTATTTCAGGAACAGGCAAGTCGCCTATGCCCTGGGTGTTATCGCGGGGCTCTGCCTACTGCGGTTCCTGACCTTTATCTATGCATCTTACCTGCAAATTGACACCCTTTTCTTTTCGCCGCTGCTCTTTGCCGGTGGCCCCATGGAAAATTCACTGGCAGCGATGATTCTGAATACGTTATGTGTCTTTACAGGCGTATGGGTAATTTACCTGGCCCGTTCCGATCTGGAAGTTGTAAGGAATAACCTTAAGAAGTGCTACCGCATTTTTATAGATTCAGCTATAGTGGTTTTCCTGGCCGGTATTTTATTGCTTACACACCATACATTGAAGGCTCTGACCATGGATTCAAATATAGTCCTGGAGATGTTCAAACTGGACGAGATTACTTGGTACACGGTTATAGCCTACGTGATTGCAGCCCTGCTGTTCCTGTCTTTCTTCCTGCTGTTACTGACGCTTCTGTCTATCAATAGGGTAAAAAACAGCACGCTGCTTTCAGGGAACCGTATGACTTATCTGTTTGTTTTACTGTCAGCAACTTACACCATGCTGACGGTAAGTCTGTACGGCCGGGAAAAAGAACTTAACCTCTACCAGGTATGGACCCAGAAAATGTCCATTGAAAGAGACCTGGAACTGGAGATGCAACTACGCCGGGTAGAGGAGAGGCTCGCTATAGATCCCATCCTTTCTATTATGATCCAAATGGAGCAGGACCACGACCTGATACTTGCGCGTATAAGGGAAACATACTTTCAGGATTTTCTGCAGAAATATCAAATACAGATCACCATCTGCGAACCGGGAGATGTTCTGATCGTTGCCGGCATGCCCAGGCCGGTTTCATGTTATCAATTTTTTCACAGCGAAATCCTTAGGAACGGTACCCCGCTGGCGGAAAACTCCAGATTTTACAATATCGACAACAAACTGGGAAATATAAGTTACATAGGAGTATTTACTTTTTACAGCTACAGTGGGTCACAGGACCTTTATATTGAACTGGATTCCCGGTATATTAAAGATGCCCTGGGTTACCCGTCCCTGCTTTCGGACCGCTCTCAACTGGACCGGTTTAAATTACCGTATGACTACTCCTATGCCAAATTCATAGACGGCAAACTGGTTTCTAACAGCGGTAAATACATGTATCCCAGCAGGCTAAGTATTCAGTCTCGGGACGGTTTCAGTCTGCATAGGGAAAACAAGAGCTTGCATTTCTATTACAAAACAGAAAATAAGGTATTGATTATCACGCGTCCCCAGCGATCCCCGCTACCTTACCTGGTCTCCCTTTCTTACCTTTTCCTGTTTTACGGACTTATCTTTGCCGTTGTCCTGGGTCTGCTCAAGGAAAATGACCTGCGCATAAATCTGCCCAGAAATTCCTTCCGGCGTAAGATCACCTTCCTGCTTGTAGGTCTTCTGGTTGTTGCGCTGGTGCTAATGGCCATCGGAAGCATCGGCTTTGGGTTGAAACTTTACGAAGAAACAAACAGCCGGCAAATGCAGGATCAGATGGATGCGGCCAGATCCTCCCTGGAGGAATATATCCGTTTTGCCGACCGCTCTAATGATCCCACCGCCAATGTAATCGAACTGATGAACACCATAAACCGGCTCTCTTCCAACATACAGATAAACGTGAACCTGTACGATCCACACGGCAGGCTGTTGCGTTCTTCACAGCCCGACATCTTTGAGCGGCACCTGTTGAGCGCAAGGATGAACGGCGAGGCTTTCAGGCAGCTTCATCAAAACGAGCGGCCGCAATACATCCAGAAAGAACGGATAGGATCACTGATCTATTATTCCATGTATGCACCGTTGTATAACACCAACGGGAACCTGGTGGCCTACATTAACATTCCCTATTTATCGGGGCAGACAGACGTAACCCGGGATACCTCTGCCATCGTGGCGGCTATCGTGAACCTGTACCTGCTGTTGTTACTGGGCGCCGTTTTTGTGAGTTTTACCTTCTCCAACCAGATTACCAGACCCCTGGCCGAACTGGGCGAGAAAATCAGCCGTTTGGATGTCACCCGCAAACCCGAGCACATCCATTATACATCGGATGATGAACTGGGAGTGCTGGTAAAAGCTTATAACAAGATGGCAGATGATCTGGATGAAAGCACCCGGCGCCTTACCCAATCGGAAAGGGAACAAGCCTGGAGGGAAATGGCTCGTCAGATAGCCCACGAAATAAAGAATCCGCTTACTCCCATGCGCCTGAGCATTCAGCACCTGATACGCCTGAAACAGGAAGGATCCCCAAGATGGCTGGATCATTTTGATAAGATTGTGGCCTCGCTGCTTGAGCAAATAGAGATCCTGTCAAACGCAGCTTCCGAATTCTCCAATTTTTCCCGTTTCAACACCGAGGAACCTGTTGAAGTAGAACTAAACGAACTGATCAAAGAGCAGATAGTGTTGTTCTCTACTTTTGAGCATATCAAGATACATTTTGAATCGGAAGTCAACCAGGCGCGCGTTAATGTCAGGCGTACGCAATGGGTGAGCGTTCTTGTGAATCTCCTGTCCAACGCTGTACAATCTATTGAAGAACAATCCATTGGTGTGATTAGCATCCATTTGACAGACGAAGGGGAATCTTATCTTATCAGTGTGGCAGACAACGGACCCGGAGTTGCTCCGGAAAACCAGCACAGGCTCTTCAAACCCAATTTCACAACAAAAAGCAGCGGAACAGGGCTCGGGCTGGCCATTTGCCGGGGCATTGTAGAACAATACAGGGGAGAGATATTCTATACATCCTCAGAATGGGGAGGGGCGTGTTTCAATGTAAGGATCCCCCAAAAACCCGTTATCTGAATAGGGGCCGGGCATAGGCTTTCACATCTTCCACCCCGATCGAGCCGGATGAAAGGATGATCAGCCGTTCAATCACATTTCTCAGTTCACGGACATTTCCGGTCCAGTTAAGTTTTTCCAGTTCTGCAATGGCTTCAGGCGTGACAGTCCTGGTTGCCATTCCATATTCGGAACAGATCTGTTCTATAAAATAGGCTGTCAGCAGGGGGATGTCCTCCCTGCGTTCGGCCAGGGGAGGAACGTGAATAACAATCACGCTCAGGCGATGGTACAGGTCTTCCCGGAAGGTGCCCTTCCCGATCTCCTCCAACAGGTCCTTGTTTGTTGCGGCAATCACCCGTACACTTACATCAATGTCCTTATCGGAACCCACCCGTGTGATCCTGTTCTCTTGGAGTACCCGCAACACCTTGGCTTGTGCTGCCAGTGACATGTCTCCGATTTCGTCCAGAAAAAGGGTACCGCCGTCTGCCTGCTCAAATTTCCCTTTGTGCTGCCTGATGGCCGAAGTGAATGATCCTTTTTCGTGCCCAAAAAGTTCGCTTTCAATAAGCTCTCCGGGTATAGCTGCGCAGTTCACTTCTACAAATGGCATTTTGGACCTCGTGCTCTTTTCGTGCAACCAGCGTGCCACCAGTTCCTTTCCTGTACCATTGGATCCTGTTATCAGCACACGCGCATCTGTTGCCGCCACACGATCGATCATATCCCAGATACGGCCGATAGCAGAAGAATTACCTATGAGAGGAGGTACGTTACTCTCTTTCCGTTTTAGCTTTCTGTTTTCCTGAACCAGGGTGGTCTTGTCGTTGGCATTCCTGATAGTGATCAGGATCCTGTTCAGATCCAACGGTTTTTCTATGAAATCATACGCGCCTTTTTTGATACACTCCACTGCTGTATCTATGTTGCCATGACCCGAGATCATGACCACAGGCGCATCAAGCTCCATCTGCTGTATTTTTTCCAGGACTTCTATTCCGTCAATACCAGGCATCTTTATGTCGCAAAACACAGTGTCTATCTGCACCTTTTCCTGCTCCAGAACGGAAAGTGCCTGCTCTCCGTTCTCGGCAAGTACCACTTCATAACCTTCATATTCCAAAATTTCTTTCAGGGTATTGCGTATACTCTTCTCGTCGTCAATAATCAATATTCTCATACTTCCCTCTTTTATCCCTGCAAAGATACGGGAATTTCACAAATAGGAGATTTTCCTTTACATTTGAGACAGATTATGAAGAAGATGATCATAGCCATAGACGGACACTCATCTACAGGGAAAAGTACATTCGCAAAAGCCATTGCAATTGCCATGGATTATACATATCTGGATTCCGGAGCGCTCTACAGGGCAGTAACCCTGTATGCCCTTGAGCAGGGATTGACAGATAAGAACGGACGCCCCCATGTGAAGAAACTGGTAAACAGTCTGAAAGATATATTTGTAACGTTCCGCCGCAATCCCCTAACGGGGCGGAACGAAACCTTCCTGAACGAGAAGAACGTGGAACAGCGTATACGGAACCTGGATGTATCGCAGAGCGTTAGTCCTGTCTCGGGCATTCCGCAAGTCAGGGAATTTGTTGACATTCAACTCAGAAAATGGGGGAAGCAAAAAGGGATTGTAATGGATGGCCGTGACATTGGCACCGCCGTCTTTCCAGAGGCAGAAGTGAAAATCTTCATGACAGCTCCGGCAGAAATCAGGGCACGCAGGCGGTATGACGAAATGAAAGCCAAAGGGGAAGAAGCCTCTTTTGAAGAAGTGCTGGAAAATGTCCGCAAGCGGGACCAGATGGATTCACACAGGGCAACACATCCGTTGGTAATGGCCCCCGATGCCGTACTGCTGGACAACGGGAACATGAGTGTCGAAGAACAAATGGAATGGTTTAAAAAATTATTGGAAGAGAAATGGGGTATCAGGTTGAAATAGATCGAAGATCAGGTTTCTGTTCTGGTGTGATCCGGGCTATCCGGTGTGCCGAGGAAGCCCTGGAAACCGGTAAGAAAGTGTATTCGCTGGGAGCTATCGTTCACAACAATGAAGAATTAAGCCGGCTGGAAGCCAAAGGATTGCTGATCATCAGCCGCAGTGACCTGCATCATGTGCCGGAAGGTTCTACGGTACTCGTCCGCGCACACGGCGAACCGCCTTCTACCTATGCACTGGCAACAGCTCGCAAAATTGATCTGCTGGAATGTACCTGCCCGGTAGTGCTCCAGCTCCAGAAAAAGATAAAAAAGGAATATGCAAAGATCAGCCGGCAAAACGGTCAAATCGTTATTTTTGGTAAACGGGGTCACGCCGAGGTGGACGGTCTTGTGGGACAAGTGGCTGGTAATGCAATTGTTATCGAGAACGTGCAGGAAGTCGAGTACATTGGGTTTTCAGGAGGACCCGTATCCCTTTTTTCACAAACCACAAAAAATCCTGCCGAATACAAAAAGGCGGGAGAAAAACTCCTGGCACGAATGACAAGCACAGGGATGGATCCAAGCCTGCTAAAAATATTCAATACCATATGCGCCCAGGTGAACGGCAGGCAGGAAAAATTGACACGTTTTGCAGCCAGTAAATCCATAATTCTTTTTGTTGCCGGAAAAGAAAGTTCTAACGGGAAAGTCCTGTTCCGAACATGCCAGGAGGCAAATCCCCGCAGTTATGCCATTGAGAATCCCGGGAATATTTCCCCCGGTTGGTTCAGACCGGGTGATAAAGTAGGCATCTGCGGAGCTACTTCCACTCCTTTCTGGCTGATGGAACAGGTGGCTGATAAAGTCCGCAGTTTGTAATGAATCAAAAATTTGCAGATATACTTTTCCCACTGGCACTTGAAGGCATTTTAACTTACAGAATCCCCAAGGAAATTGAAGATAAGGCCGTCAGGGGGAGTCAGATTAAAGCCCCTCTGGGCAACCGCATCTATACAGGAGTGATTTGCAGCATACGTCAAGAGCCGGCAACAGCCATTTCCGGCGACGAGATCAAAGACATATTGACCATCGAAACTGCACTGCCAACCATCCCGGAAAGTACGCTCAGGTTCTGGAGTTGGATAGCCGGTTATTACATGTGTCCAAAGGGGCTGGTCCTGAAAATGGCCTTTTCCCTATGGAAATTCAAAAGACGTGCAGTCCCAATGAAACAGGATCCCGGACCTCTTCCCCAACCCGGGCTGCCTCTTTACGTTCAAGGCGTTGACAGGACGGGGTTCTACACGGAACGGATCCGTGAAGTTCTCGCAGCCGGAGGACAATGCCTGATAATAACTCCTGATCGGTTGTCCTGTGAAATGATGTATGAATCTTTACTTCCGGAGCTTGGAGAACATCTGATTTGCTTTCATTCTAAAAGGACACGTAAAGAACAAAGTCACGCCAGAAAGGAGCTCTATGCAGGCAATCCTTGTGTAATTACCGGGATGCACCTTTCCCTGCTGCTGCCTTTTACCCGGCTGGGGCTCATAGTTATTGACCGGGAAGAACATCCCGGACATAAGAGAACAGATGCCGCGCCCCTTATGAACGCAAGGGATACAGCCTTGATGATGGGTCAAATTTGCCATGCACAGGTCATTTTGGGATCCTGTATGCCTTCGCTTGAAACATTGTTCAATACCGGTAAGGGAAAATACAGATATATGAAGATATATCAGGACTTCCCGCAAATTCCCTCACAGGCCGTAATAATTGACACTTCCCGATCATTTGCCCAGAAGGGCATGAGAGGTCTTTTTGATATCCGTACACGTCAGGCCCTTGAAGAAAGCCTGAACGGCGGCCATACGGTCCTGCTTGTAGAAGGAGACCCGTCGGTGACAGAGGATTATCCGCAGGACCAGAGCATTATTGTGTGCAAACCTTCACAAATGCATCATTATCTGGTAAAAAACATCGGGATGATCTGCTTTTTGCATACAGAAAAACTCCTTTCCAGAAAACATTTCCGTGCTACTGAACAAACCTGTCATATTGTAGGGAATGCCCTTCGCTGGGCGGCAATACAAGACCCTCAGGTCCCGGTTCACGTCCAGACCGCTGGTATGGACCATCCTTTTTACCATTCACTAACAGAGGGTTTTCCCCATAAGTTCTTCACGTCTCTGCTAGAAGAAAGAAAACAATACGGCTATCCTCCTTTTTCAAGACTCATCCTGCTTACAGTCTCTCATCACAGGAGGTTACTTGCCCAAACAAAAGCAGGACTGCTTACCGAATACCTGACGGCAGCCAATCTTCCTGTCCTCATTGAAGGTCCCTTCATTCCGGGAGAATCTATCAGGTTGCAATTCTCTTTCCGTTTGCAAATTACCGTATCGCGAAGTGTTAAGATACAGGAAGTCAAGGAAAGGCTATTCTCCATTGTCAGGCAGACACCGTTGGCACCTGCCCGGTGCAGGATAGATGTAGATCCCGTTTGAATCACATTTTGCGTACCTTGAGTTTCTGTCCGGGATATATCCTGGTATTATTGCCTAATCCGTTCAACGAACGGATGTTTTGAACAGTTATTCCAAACTTATTGGCAATGTCCCACAGATTGTCACCCGATTTAACGATATAATATTCAAAGGATCCGTCATGCGAAGTGGCCACTGTGGCAGAGGAATATATCTTAAGTGTGCTGCCTGCATATATGGTGCTGTTGCGCATATTGTTCCAGGAGCGGATATTGGCCGCACTGACTTTGTATTTTTCAGCAATGCCTCCCAGTGTCTCTCCCCGCTGCACTTTATGGGTGATCAGATTACCCTGTGCCCTGGCAGCATGAGTGTCCTGGGAGGAAGATGCACCATTAGAGGCAGAAACCCGAGGTGCAGCAGTCCGGTTGGTATAGATGATCAATCGCTGTTTGGGGACAATCCTGTCTGAACGCAATCCATTCCAGTATTTAATATCAGCAATCCTAACACCGTAACGATTAGCTATATGGCTGAGCGTTTCTCCACTCCTTACCCTGTGGGTAATCTGTGTGTCAGAAGCAGTTGCCCTGGTATTCAGGATCAAAGGATTGAAATAGACACTGTCCTTGTAAGCGAATATGGAATCTTGTAACGCAGCAAAATCACCGCTGTATTCATAAGGCAGACGTAAAACATAAGGACGTTCAACGCCAGGAATAATGTCCTTTGTGTATTGCGGATTCAAGTCCCTGAGCTGATCCAGTGATATGTCCAGAAATGAAGTTATCTGCTCAAAATGGAGCATTTTATTTACTTCGAAAGTATCTACATGGGCAGGCATTTCTATAGGCAGAGGTCTGATCTGGTGTTCGTTGTAATAACGCATCGTGTAGAGCGCTGCCACGAAAGCCGGTACATAACCGCGCGTTTCCCTTGGAAGGAACGGATAAATATCCCAGAATTCACAGGACCCTCCTGCCCTTCTGATGGCTTTATTCACATTTCCCACACCACAGTTGTAGGAAGCTATGGCCAGAACCCAGTCGCCGTAAATACGGTATGAATCCAAAAGGTAACGGGCAGCGGCATCGCCCGAAACAATAGGGTCGAGTCGTTCATCAACATAAGAATTGATGGTCAGATTATAATTCAATGCGGTACGGTACATGAATTGCCACATACCCGTTGCTCTGGCCCTGGATACGGCCCGTGGGTTGAGCGCAGATTCTATCACGGCCATGGCTTTAAGCTCGAGCGGCATGTTATAGGAGTCGAATATTTCTTCGAATATGGGCATGTAATACTGGGCCAATCCCAAGATGGCAGGAATGCGGTCCGGCATCTTCTGGGTATAGTGAATGATGTGGTTCTTTACAATATTGTGATACGGCAGCTTGATGAAACTGTTCATTCTGGTTAGTCTTTCTATGTAGACAGAATCGGGGATATCTGATTTTAAAAGAGCTGTGTCCAGGCTTTCCAGTGTCATGGATTCGGGCATCTGGTTGAGCATGTTCTGATGATAATACATGCTCAAGCGCTGTTCCGTTGTCAGGGAATCGTATCCAAAATCCACCTCTGCCGCAGGGTTGTCAAACCCGCCTTCATTGATTTGGTCTGCCATGTAAATCGAATCTGCTTCAGATAATTTATAAGCCATCAGGACCTGCTGCAGCGAATCGGTCAGCCTGAGCAGGGAATCTACCTGCCTGGTCAGCTGCTTTTTGGATGGTCTTTTGATTATCTGCGCACCCATGGGAATGGGAGCCAATGTGATAGAAAACATCAAAAAAATCAGAAGTTTTGATTTCATATACGGAACATGTATTAAAAGGTTAATCTAAATTGTATTCCCGCACCCGGGGCAGCAGAAACACAGGCGTCACCCGGTATCAGGCCCGGCTCAACACGTAACGTCAAGTCGTCACTGACGTCAAAATCCTTGAAATAAGCAAAGACGTTTGCATCTATTATATTGAGTGCGTATACCAGGGCTGTTGCTATAATGGAATAATCCCTGTAACGGCGGAATGTATCCCGGTACCATTTGATGTTGTCCGGGGTCATCCATCCGTCATATTCAGAAGGTTTTGCCGTGGCATGATTGTACATGGCTTTGTACCGATGGTACTGTAGTCCGTTATATTGCCAAAAATATCCGCAGGTTATGAGTCCTCCGTAAATAATGGGAATTTTCCAGTAATCTCCGTTATACATCTGCCCCAGTCCCGGCAGGAGTGCCGAATACAGGGTTGCCCTGGCCGGAAGAACCGGCTTATTGTACCTGAAATTGACAACTCCGTCCAGCAGGCTGCTCCAATATAACAAGCCGGCTCCTGCATAGCACAGGTTCCTGTATAACGTATAAGAATCGTTTTCGGTATCGAGGTATTTCATATTGAAGCGGTAACCTATATAGATACCAGCCCCCATGCCTGCATAGATAACGGGAATCTTCCAGTATTGACGGTTATATGCCTGAGAATATCCGGGAAGAACGACTGCTCCGGAAAATACGCGGCCCAGTTTAAGGGAATCCTTTCCGGCAAGGGCCGTGAAATAGGTACGCAGTTTAAAAGGTTCTTTTGCCTGAACCGTGGTATCCCGGGCTGCACGGTTATCCTGATTTCCCATATCTACAGCAAACTGACCATAAACCAGGGGAATACAGAAAAACAGAAACAGAAAGAGTATCAGGCTACGTTTCACAAATTAAGAACAGGCTATATGTTGTTTTTCTCTAGTGCTTCCAGAAAAGATTCCATTTCAGTATCACTGGAGCAATGGATCGTGAAGACACCTTCTCCTTTTGTATTCCTTTTTACGCTTATATTGTGGTTGAAATACCTTCCGATCCTCTCCAGAACACGGTAATAAACGTCGGGCAACTCCGTTTCCTGTGTTTCCATTTTGGGCAATAATGTCTCCCTGGGACGAACCAGTCCTTCTACCTGTCTTACCGAAAGGTCCTTTTCCACGATTTTTTTTGCCAGTGACAGCCTGGCGGAATCTTCTTCAAGGGAAAGCAGTGCCCGGGCATGCCCCATAGACAGAGCACCGGCCCTGATGAGCAATTGTATCTGGGCAGGCAATTGAATCAACCGGAGGTAATTGGCAACTGTAGCCCGTTTTTTCCCCACACGTTCTGCCAGTTTTTCCTGTGTAAGATCGCATTCTTCTATAAGTCGCTGAAAACCAAAAGCGATCTCCATGGCATCCAGGTTCTCGCGCTGGATGTTTTCCACCAGAGCCATTTCCAGTAGGGCACTATCCTCTACCTGGCGTATATAGGCAGGGACTTTTGTCAATCCGGCCATCCTGGCTGCCCTGAGCCTCCTCTCTCCACTGACCAACTGGTAGCTGCCCGTAGAAAGCTTTCTAAGGGTTATGGGTTGAATAAGTCCCAAGTTTCTTATAGACGCAGCCAGCTCTGAAAGAGATTCTTCATTGAATTCCTTTCTTGGCTGTTCCGGGTTCACCTCTACCAGATCTATCTCTATCATGGAGGTGCCTTCCATCTGCGGCAGCACCACCGGATTCCTGGGTCTCCAGTCTCCCAGTGAGGGCGTTTCCGATATCAGGGCACCTAATCCTTTTCCCAAAGCCGGTTTCTTAGTCATGTTGGTTTTTCTTTAAAAATTCCCTGGCCAGATTCAGGTAATTGTTGCTGCCTGTAGAGGCCGCATCGTACAGGATCACAGGCTTTCCGTGTGAAGGAGATTCGCTCAGGCGTACGTTCCTCTGTATGACCGTCTGAAATACCATGTCCTGGAAATGGTGCCTGACCTCTTCTACTATCTGGTTGTGCGAACGGAGCCGTACATCATACATGGTCAAAAGAAATCCTTCTATGGCTAGTGTAGGGTTCAGTCTGCTTTGAACTATCTTAATGGTATTGAGCAATTTGCCAAGCCCTTCCAGAGAGAAGAACTCACATTGTACCGGAATGATCACCGAATCTGCAGCGGTCAGGGCATTTACCGTGATCAGACCCAGGGAAGGAGAGCAATCTATAAACAGGTAATCGAAATGTTGCCGTATGGTGTCCAGTTTCTGCTTCATTACCCTTTCCCGTTCAGGCACCGATAACAACTCGATCTCTGCTCCTACAAGATCAATGTGAGATGGAATGAGCTTGAGTCCTTCAATTTCTGTCTGGATGATCGTTTTCTCTATGGGTACTGACCCTATCAGGCATTCGTACAGGGTGTCGCCGCTACCGGCATTTGGATCAAAACAAAGGCCCGAAGTCGTATTCGCTTGCGGGTCAGCATCTACCAGTAAAACATTCTTTTCCATCACGGCGAGAGATGCTGCCAGATTGATGGCTGTTGTTGTTTTTCCCACGCCTCCCTTCTGATTCGCTATAGCGATTACTTTTCCCATAAAGTTCCGGATTAGATATCAATTTGGCAAATATACATTAATTACCACAAATATTCTTAATTTTGGGTTTTGAATCAATACCAGAGATTATGTTCTCTTCCAGATGGATGATCATTCTCAATCCTGTCGCAGGCGGCGGTAAAACAGCCGTCATGTGGCCTCATATATCAAAATTCTTACATGAGCACGATCTCTGTTTTGAATGTATTTTCACCAAGCACAAGTATCATGCCGTTACCATAACAATAGAAGCGATCCGTGAAGGATTCAGGAATTTCATCGTAATAGGGGGAGACGGCACTTTTCACGAAGTGATCAACGGGATTTTTTACCAGCAGGATGTTCCCACGCAAAACATCACTATGGGCATCATACCCATAGGCACAGGCAATGATTTTATCTATGCCTACAAAATACCCCTGAATCATGTCCGTGCCATGGAGACGATCATCAAAAATAAAAGCATCCTGACCGACGTTGGATGGGTTTCTTTCCAGGATTACGGAATAGAACGATCCCGCTACTTTGCCAATGCAGCGGGCATGGGTCTCGATGCAGCTGTTATTAAACATTACGAGAGAATAGTGGAGCAGGACAACCGCAGGGGCAAGGCACAATACCTGAGCAGCCTGCTGCACCAGTTTCTTTTTTACAGGCCAAAGGACCTGCGCATTCTGGTAAACGGGAATATGTTCTACGAAGGCCCCGTCCTGACGTGCAGCATAGGAATAGGAGTCAGTATCGGCAGTGGGATGAAAGCACTTCCCCTATCCATTCCTGATGACGGATTGTTTGACATAACCCTTGTCGCTCCCATGAACAAAGTTACTCTTGCCCTGCGAATAAGGGATTTTATTGACGGCAAAGTCTATTCGTTCAAAGAAGCACTCCACGGAAGAGGTAAGACAGTGGAAATCATGCCCAACAGCAAGAATACGACTTTCCTGGAAACAGACGGGGAACTTATGGGAACGCCGCCTTATGTCTTCAGTATCATTCCTTCTTCGCTAAGACTTCTGGTAGGAGAGGACTTTGTGCCTTATGTCAAAAACGAAACCTCGCCTGAATTTTAGATTCGCACGTGAATGCATCTTTGACCGTACACGCAATTTTTAACCAGATATCCAAAAATCTGAAAGGCGAATACCTGAAATTGATGTTACTTCTGATCCCTTTCCCGTATAGCGCGGGAACTGAAAATCCGTAAAGAACGTCCGGTTCATAAACATATATCCTGGACTCCCACGATCCTGTATAAAACAAGGCAATCCGGAAAGAACTCCTGAAATTCCCTTTTCCGTTTTTACAGACAAGCTCGGCATAAGCGGCACTGCCCCATTCACCCGGAATGCCGTGCAGCAGGCAGTACAAGCCATCGGCACGCAAATTGAGCATTAAAAAATCTGTAATCCGGAAGCCAGACCTCAGGCACAACGATTGTCTGTCGGTAATTCCTTTGTCAGAAAGTGATCTTTGCTGGCGGAGCGATAACATGTGTCCGTCCCGGCGGAGCCGCAGGCGTCCTTCCCATCCGTAGGAAGGCTTGCGACACAGATATCTGGGCGAGGGAAAGGCAAAAAGCCAGATGCTTCCGTCGAGTTTCCATTCTTCGGGGAGGGTCAAATCTGCTGTTAATTGCAGTCCGTATTCGTTGGACGAGGAGGAATTCCTGCCTAGGGGAGCTCCGTAACCTGCCGTAAAGGAAGAAGTGAAATACCGCAGGAGCAGGCCCGCCTGGTTTCCGTTTTTCCCGTAATAAATTACACCAACAAGTGCTGCCGGCGAAAGTCCAAGGTCCAAGGCAACCTCGGAAAAAATATGCCAGGACCTGAGGCGCAGGGAAAAATCGGTCGAAATCCCGCCAAATGGAAGCTGCCTGTTCCTGAATGCATTGTAATAAGTAATCTTTCCAGCGTACGGGTGGTCATATCCGTATCCCAGGGCCGTTATCCCGGTCTTCCAGTTTTTTGCAGAATAAGAAAAGTTGATCCCCATTACCCAAGATGCCAGCGCTTTTTTCTTTTCAAGCTCCAGAGGTGTACGATGGTAGCCTGTCAGGACCAGTGAGGTGAATCCTTCCGGAATGACCCGGGCATCGACAGGCTTCCACGAACCGAAAACTGATAACTCCGTGCACCTGTTGCCGAATGTGGCCCCCAGTCCCCTGAAAAAAAGGTTTTCGTCCCGTGAAGTATAGGCCTTTATTCCCGTCTCTGTATTACACAAAGATGCCGTTGAAGAGGCTTTTCCAAACACTGTCCCGTTCCATAACAACAATCCCTGTCCAAAACGGGCGCGAAAGTCTCCGAGCACAAGGTTTTTAAGGGGCCCTATATCCTCTGTGACAATATGGAAGGAGAGAAAATCGGCCAGTGACCTCTCTCCGGGATCGCTTTCAAGGGTTATGCCCCAGCGCAATTTGTTCCGGTAATGGTAATTATACCGCGCGTAGCGGTACCATGGAATTCCAAGATAGCGCGAGTTGGGCCGGGCCTGGTATTCCACGGCTGTTATAGGGCTGTATGGCTCACCCCTGGGAAAAAAAGTGTGTGTCTGGAGTATCAGGGAGCGTTTTCCCTCCCTTACAAGTGAGCGCCATTGTAATTTTCCAGGCCTGACGGCCACCGGTTCAAGGGTAAAGAAAAGCGATAACATTTCCATATCCTCACCAGAGAATCCGGGAATGAGAGCTATTTCTGCCCATGTAAGGAAAGCACCGTAACGTTCCCTGTGATCGATCAGGGAGGATATTTGGTAAGGTGAAAGAAAACCGGATAATTCCAGATCATCCCGCGTTGCCGCATTCAGGCTAATGCGGGCATGCAGCATTTCTTCCAGGTCCTGACCCCTGAAATCGTTATCCCGGGCCAGATCTTCCAATATAATATCCCTGTGCTGTGCCTTTGCAGCACAGACGATTGTGCCGCAAAGCAGCACACATAAAACTTTTCTCATGTTCTGTCCTTCTCTCGCTCCCCTCTGATGAGCTTTGTTTTACATTATTTTATCAGATCTTGAAACGGTATTTTATGTCTTTGACCGACTCGTTTGCCTCTTCCACCTTCCGGCCAAGAGAAAGCTGGAAATCCTGCATTTTTTTATTTAGTTCACTATTGGAAAGTGCCAGAATACGGGCCGCGAAGATGGCCGCATTCCGGGCTCCGTCCAGAGCCATGGTAGCAACCGGTATGCCCGAAGGCATCTGGAGGATGGAAAGAATTGAATCCAGACCCGCAAGCGAATGTGACGATTGAATGGGGACTCCTATAACAGGAATTCCTGTATAAGCGGCAATGACGCCCGGAAGATGGGCTGCCCCGCCGGCTCCTGCAATGATCACCTTTATTCCCCTTTGAGAGGCCTCCCCGGCATAGGCGGCAACCCTGCCAGGTGTACGATGTGCAGAAAGGGCATTCATTTCAAAGGGGATCTCCATCTGATCCAGGAAACGTGCCGCTTCTTCCATTACCGGCATGTCTGACAGACTGCCCATTATGATGCTCACTTGCGGATTCATGGTATTTCTCTGTTTAAAGTTCAAATTTAATGATTATTTTTGTTCTATGGAACGTGTAAGCCTACAAGATAAATCTTTCCGGACATATATACCTTATTCGGAAATCGACAAGGCCATCCAGCGGGTGGCCTCGGAGCTAAACAGAGACCTGAGCGAAGAGGACCGACCTGTCTTCATCGGCATCCTGAACGGATCTTTCATGTTTACTGCAGATTTGATGAAAAAGATCGACCTGAACTGTGTGGTCACATTTGTTAAACTCGCCTCCTACAGCGGAACCGCCAGTACAGGCCATGTAAGGGAAATCCTGGGATTATGCCTGGATATAACAGACAGGACCGTAGTCATAGTGGAAGATGTGGTAGACAGCGGAACCACTATAGTCAAACTGGTGGAGGACCTTAAAAAAAGGAACCCGAAACAGATAAAGATCTGCACGTTGCTTTTCAAGCCCGATGCCTATAAAGAAGTACTTCCCATAGATTATGTATGCATGCGGATCCCCAATGATTTTGTGGTTGGCTACGGACTGGATTACAATGATCTGGGAAGACAATTTAAAGACCTTTACATAATAGACTGAATCATGCTCAATATTATCATAGCAGGCCCTCCGGGATCGGGAAAGGGAACGCTAGCAAAATTAATGATCGAAAAATTCGGATTTGTTCATCTGTCAACAGGAGATATGCTCCGGCACGAAATCGGCTTGGGTTCACCGCTGGGAAAGGAAGTGGAAACCATCCTAGCCAAGGGGGATCTGGTCTCCGACCAGATCGTAATATCCCTAATCTCGAACAATCTGAGAGCCAATCCCGGTGCCCGTGGTTTCCTGTTTGACGGTTTTCCCCGGACTTTGCCACAGGCAGAAGCGCTGGATGATTTCCTGGAAAAAACAGGACATCCCCTGAATCTGATGATCCTGCTGGAAGTCGACGACTTTGTTTGCGAGACGCGCCTGTTGCGCCGCGGAGGCATAGAAAACCGGCCGGATGACACGGATTCTGAAAGAGTACGTCACCGTCTGGCTACCTACCACGCCCAGACTGTTCCCATTATAGATCATTACAAAAAACAGGGAAAATTTGTATCCGTCGACAGTTCCAAAACTCCGGAATACACACTCAACCAAGTCAGTGAATGTCTGAAACCAATTTTGTAGATTATGTAAAACTGTTCTGTGCCTCTGGTAACGGAGGTGCAGGTTGCGTGCATCTGATGCGGGCAAAGTACATACCAAAAGGCGGACCTGACGGAGGCGACGGAGGACGGGGAGGTCATGTGATCCTGAAGGTCAATCCCCAGTTCTGGACATTGATTCACCTTAAATATAAAAAGCACGTACGTGCCGGACACGGGGAACCGGGAAGGGGCAACCTGGCCCATGGGGCGGATGGAAAGGATGTCTTGCTTGAAGTACCTCCGGGAACAGTGATCAAAAGGACAGACGACCAGGGGGTGATTGCTGAACTGATGCAGCCGGGTGAGGAATTTATCCTGTGCAGAGGAGGAAAAGGAGGACTCGGCAATAACCATTTCAAAACGGCCACACGTCAGACTCCCCGTTATGCCCAACCGGGAGAAAAGGGGCAGGAAGACTGGTTTGTTCTGGAATTGAAGTTGCTGGCCGATGTGGGACTTGTGGGATTTCCCAACGCGGGCAAATCCACCCTGCTTGCCGCCGTATCTGCTGCCCGTCCCAAAATCGCGGATTATCCTTTTACAACGCTCGTGCCACAATTGGGTATCGTGTCCCTGAGCGATAACAGGTCTTTTGTGATGGCAGACATTCCCGGCATCATTGAAGGTGCACACAAGGGTAAAGGTCTGGGACTGCGTTTTCTCAGACATATAGAACGTAACTCCATGCTGCTATTCCTGGTCCCTGCCGATTGTCCGGACATCACGGCAGAATACCGCATATTGCTGGAAGAGCTCCGTAAATACAAACCGGAACTGATGGATAAGCAACGCATGCTGGTTGTAACCAAAACGGATCTCCTGGATCAGGATCAGGAAAGATCCCTGCAACGCAGGCTGCCCCGATCCTTGCCCGTATTGATGACATCTTCCATTACCGGCAAAAATATTCCCCAGTTAAAGGAACAGATATGGAACATCTTGTGGAATCAATAATAACCCTTGATCATAAGCTTTTCTTTATAATTAACGGGGCTCATTGCGATTTTCTGGATCCGGTAATGAAGTTGTTTTCCAACATACCCGTATGGATCCCTCTATACTTGCTCATAGCCGGAGGCTTTTTTCTGATATTACCCTGGCGGTACGCGCTAACGGCTATACTGGGCATAATACTCACCTTCTTGCTGACCGACCAGGTTTCCTCATCGCTGATCAAAGATTGGGTGCAACGTCTCCGCCCTTCATATATAGCGGAATGGGATGGCATGTTCAGGCTTCTGGAAGATAAAGGGGGACTCTATTCTTTTGTATCCTCACACGCCAGCAACGTATTTGGGTTGGCATGCTTTACCAGCCTGGCTTACCGCAGGAGGTGGTATACAATATCAATTTTTCTATGGGCAACCCTTGTATCCTACAGCAGGATATATGTGGGTAAACATTTTCCCCTGGATGTTATCTGCGGGGCGATAATAGGTCTGGTATTGGGATGGATCGTTTTCATGTTGTTCAAACTGATTAAAGCTAAAATTGAGTCAAGATGCGCTGTATAATGGATAATACGCTGGATCCCTGGTGGAACTTGGCTGTAGAAGAGTACTTACTGATCAATTGCCGGGAACCGGTTTTCCGTTTGTGGAGAAATGCCCCTGCTATTATAGTAGGCCGCAACCAGAATACCAGGGCAGAGATCAACAGTGATTATGTACGTAAGCACAATATCGCTGTTGTACGCAGACTGAGTGGAGGCGGAGCGGTTTTTCATGATCTGGGCAATATTAATTTCACTTTTGTTGACCAGTACGTACCCGGAACGGATACCCCGGAGGCTTTTGCACGTTTTACCAGACCTATTCTGGACGTTTTACAAGGGCTGGGAGTAAACGCAGAACTTGAAGGCAGGAACGATCTTGTCATTGAAGGCCGCAAGTTTTCAGGCAATGCCATTGCCCTGTACCGGGACCGTATCCTGATGCATGGTACATTACTGTTCAGTGCCTCGATGAATGATATGTCACAAGCCCTGCAGGTAAAAGTCCGGGAAAAGGGACGTGGCGTTGTCAGTAATCCCCGCCGCGTATGCAACTTGTCAGAATACCTTCCGGGAAACATGAGTACACAGGATTTTCTGTCCCTTTTGAAAAAACACATTGCTCAAAATCCTGGCAATATGTACCGTGACGAACCGCTCAATCCTCAGGAATGCGATGTGATTAAAGAATTGTGTGAACAAAAATACAGGACCTTTGCTTGGAATTACGGCAGGGATCCCGGTAAGGGTTTGATAAAAAGAGAACGTTTCCCGGGCGGGAACGCAGAAATACATCTTACCGTAAAGGATAACATCATTGAAGATGTCAGGATCTACGGCGACTATTTTTTCCTGTCCCCTACAGAGGATGTTGAGAATGCCCTCAGGGGATGTCCCCGCACCCGGGATGCGATCTTCCGGCGTTTGGAAGGATTCGCGCTGGATGACTATTTCCGGAACATCCCCCCCGAAGGGTTTGTGGATTTATTTCTCTGATTGCTGTTCCAATAACTCAAGCATTCTGACGGCACATAATGAAACTGACGTTCCCGGTCCAAATACGGCAACAGCACCGGCATCGTACAATTCCTGATAATCCTGTGCAGGGATGACCCCTCCCACGATGACCAGAATATCTTCCCGGCCCAGTTCTTTCAATGCTTTGACCACCTGAGGCACAAGTGTTTTATGTCCTGCTGCCAGCGACGAGACACCCAGTATGTGTACATCGTTCTCTACAGCCTGACGGGCCGCCTCTCCGGGTGTCTGGAACAAAGGTCCCACATCCACATCAAACCCGATATCGGCATACCCTGTAGCTACAACCTTGGCACCCCGGTCGTGTCCATCCTGCCCAAGTTTGGCGATCATGATCCGTGGCTGACGGCCTTCCCTCTCGGCAAAACGCATAGCCATTTCCCTGGCTTTGGTAAAGTGAGGATCTTCCTTCACCTCAGATAAATATACTCCTCTGTTCATACGTATAACGGCTTTATATCTTCCGGCCACTTTTTCACAGGCATCGGAAATTTCTCCCAACGTAGCCCTGTTTCTCGCCGCTTCGACGGCCAGTTCAAGCAGGTTCCCCGAATGATCACGTGCTGCACGTGTTATGGCTTCCAGGGATTCTTCCACCTTCGCGGGATCCCTCTTCTTTTTGAGCTCTTCCAGACGGGCGATCTGGGAAAGGCGTACTTTAGTATTATCCACATCCAGGATCTCTATAGGATCCTCTTTTTCAAGGCGATACTTATTAACACCTACTACAACATCTGTTCCGGAGTCTATCCGCGCCTGTGTACGTGCAGCAGCTTCTTCTATCCTTAGTTTGGGGATCCCTGTCTCTATGGCTTTGGCCATTCCGCCCAGCTCCTCGATCTCCCTGATAAGCGTCCAGCCTTCATGAGCTATCTGGTGGGTCAGGCTTTCCACATAATATGAGCCTGCCCAGGGATCAATGCTTCTGCATATCTCCGTCTCGTTTTGCAAGTACAACTGTGTGTTCCGGGCAATCCTCGCCGAGAAATCCGTTGGCAGGGCTATAGCCTCGTCCAGGGCATTGGTGTGCAGACTCTGGGTATGTCCCAAAGCTGCAGCCATGGCCTCTATACAGGTACGGGCAACGTTGTTGAACGGGTCCTGTTCTGTCAACGACCAACCTGACGTCTGACAGTGAGTTCTAAGTGACAACGACTTGGGATTCTTGGGATTAAAACTTTTTACGATCCTTGCCCAAAGCATGCGGGCCGCCCGCATTTTGGCAATTTCTGTGAAATGGTTCATCCCGATGGCCCAGAAGAAAGAGATCCTGGGGGCGAAATCATCTATATCCATTCCGGCTTTTACTCCGGTGCGGAGGTATTCCAGCCCGTCTGCAAGGGTATATGCCATTTCTATTTCGCTGGTCGCACCAGCTTCCTGCATATGGTAACCCGATATGGAAATTGAGTTGAAACGGGGCATATTCCTTGCCGTATAGGCAAAGATGTCCCCTATGATGCGCATTGAGAATTCGGGCGGGTAAATATAGGTGTTCCGCACCATGAATTCTTTCAGGATATCATTCTGGATAGTCCCGGTAAGTTCGTCCAGAGAGGCTCCCTGCTCCTGCCCCGCAACAATGTAAAATGCCAACACAGGCAACACCGCTCCGTTCATGGTCATCGAAACAGACATGCGATTCAGGGGAATCTGGTCAAAAAGCACTTTCATGTCTTCTACAGAGCATATACTCACTCCGGCCTTCCCTACATCTCCAACTACCCTAGGGTGATCGGCATCATATCCGCGGTGGGTGGCCAGGTCAAAGGCAACGGAAAGACCCTTTTGCCCTGCTGCCAAATTCCTTCTGTAAAAAGCGTTTGATTCTTCGGCGGTTGAAAATCCCGCATATTGTCTGATTGTCCATGGTTTTTGCACATACATAGTGCTGTAGGGTCCCCTGAGATAAGGGGGAATACCTGCTGCATAATGCAGGTGCTCCATGTTCTCTATATCTTTTGCTGTATAATATTTTTTCATAATCCCAACTCGTTTTGGTATTGATGGAGCGTTTCCAGGACATTGCTCCTAAGACTGATGAAATGGTTTATCCCCTGTGCAACAAGTGCATCCTTGCAAGGCGGATCCCCGGCGACGGTCAGTATGAGGTCATCGCCCAGGGATTCTGCAATTAGCGGTACGGCATGCTCGTATTCCTCATCGGACGAGCAAGCTACCACAATGCGTGCACCCGAGCTGAGGGCTGCTTGCACACCTTCTTCCACAGTAGCAAAACGGTTGTTGTCCATGATCCGGAAACCGGCAACTCCAAAAAAGTTTGCAGCAAACTGCGCCCTGGCCCTACACATGGCCAGATTTCCGAAAGTAAGCAGAAATACGGCTGGTATTTCCCCGGCTTGTTCCGTACGCAGACGCATTTTTTCATAACCGGCAGCAGCCCGCAACCATTTTTCCTCACAAACCGTAGACAATCCTTCCGGTGCCTTCTCGTCCGGATCCGGATACTGATTCACTCCCACCAGAATTTCTTTCCTGGTGGCCAGATTCTGCATACGACGCTCCCGTGACCTATCAATCGAATCCCGGACCCACTGACTTCCCTGAGAAGTTAAAAATCCGCCTTTCTGCAAAAGTTCCCCGTACATTTTACGGGATTCTTTAAGTATGGAATCCGTCAGGTTTTCCACATAATATGATCCTGCGGCAGGGTCTGTCACCTGGTCAAAATGGGCTTCTTCTTTCAAGATAATTTGTATGTTCCTGGCCAGGCGGTAACTTTGATCACTACCGTTTCTGATTACGCAATCGTAAGGTAATACTTCCATGGAATCTACCCCAGCTATGGCCGCAGACATGGCCTGGGTAGTGCCCCGAAGCAGGTTTACATACATATCGTAAGCTGTCTGGGTCCAAAAACTTGCAGTGGCATGTACACTGATTGCAGAATCGGCCACCTGGCTCCAGAAAATCCTGGCTGCACGAAATTTGGCTATTTCAAGAAAATAATGGGATCCCATGCCCATGTGAAAATGTATGGAACGGACTGCCAGATTTTGAGATATGCCCATCCCTGTAAGCAACCTTATGTATTCATATCCCATGGCCATGGAAAAAGCCAGCTCCTGTACTATTCCAGAACCCCGGTCCTGCATTCTGCATCCCGGAATACTTACGATGCGCACTTGGGGATAAGGACTGCAAGCTTCCACAAGGTTCTTCAAAACTTTTAGGTCCTCACCCGCGGGCTGTGTCCCGTTAAAGAAGGCATCTCCCAAAGGATCAAACTCAAAACGCGCCCTGACCTGCGACGGATTGGTCTCTGTTCTGCTCAGGTATTCCAGAAATGCATGAATAACCTGGGGTTTGTCACAGGAAACTCCGGCAAAGGAAATTTCCACGGCTGGCAGGAATATTCCTGCCAGTAGTGCTTTCATGTCCTCCACGTTATATTCACGCGAAGGATCTAAACGGAAACCAACCGACTCAACGCCCCTGTCAAGCGCAGCTAGCACCCGGGCATTGACCTCCTGCAGAGAATCTTCCACTATAAATCCCTGCCGGATAAGCCAGTTATTGTCTTCCCTGGTCCCGCGGAGAAATGGTTTTTGTCCCGGAAGTGTATCCAGATAAGAAATTTCTTTTAAGTCCTCTTCTCTGTAATATGGTCTTATCCTAAGTCCATCAGGTGTTTTCCAGACCAGTTTTTTTTCGTAATCTGCCCCTTTCAGAGCCCTTATGATCTGGTCCTCCCACTCTTGTGTAGAAACCGGTGGAAAATCATGAAACAATTTTTCAGTCATAATATGGTAAGAATAAATATCAGTCAAACAAGTCAAGGAGTGCGGGATCTGCAACGGATGGCACCGTGACCTTTAAAAGAGGTTCTTCTTCCATTGCCTGTTTCAATGCAGAGAGCGCCCCGGAATTCCTTGCCCAGGCACGTCTGGCTATGCCGTTGTTTACATCCCAAAACAACATGCTTTTGATGCGTCTGATGGCTTCTTCACTGCCGTCTATTACCAGTCCAAACCCACCGTTGATAACCTCACCCCACCCAACACCACCTCCATTATGCAGCGAAACCCAGGTGGCTCCGCGGAAAGCATCTCCAATGACGTTTTGCACTGCCATGTCTGCGGTCAGAGAGGAACCATCATATATATTGGATGTTTCCCTGAACGGGGAATCGGTCCCCGATACATCATGATGGTCCCTGCCCAGCACAATGGGTCCTTTAATGCGGCCTTGGGCAATGGCGCGGTTCAGTTCAAGTGCAATGCGAATGCGACCCTTCGCATCGGCATATAAAATCCTTGCCTGCGAGCCGACAACCAGGTTGTTGCGGTGAGCCTGGCGGATCCAGTGCAGATTGTCCTGTAGCTGGTTGCGGATTTCATCCGGGGCTTCTTCAAGCATCTCTTCCAGAACACCAGCGGCGATTCTGTCGGTCTCCCTTAGATCTTCGGGCAACGAAGAGGTACATACCCAGCGAAAAGGACCGAATCCGTAATCAAAAAACAAAGGACCCATAATATCCTGTACGTAGGACGGGTATCTGAATTTATTGCCTTCATCCAGAATATCGGCTCCTGCCCGTGATGCTTCCAGTAGGAAGGCATTGCCATAATCAAAGAAATACATGCCCCTTTGGGCCAGTTTATTAATGGCATTGACCTGACGTACAAGACTTTTTCGCACGGCATCTTCAAAACGTTTTGGATCATTGGCTATCATATCTACGGATTCTTCCAAAGTATAACCCGCAGGATAATAACCGCCCGAGTAAGGGTTGTGCAGACTGGTCTGATCTGATCCCAGTTCCACCGATATTCCGGATTGTTCCAAATGTTCCCAGAGATCGACCACATTTCCCTGATAGGCCAGTGAAACGGCTTCTCCGTTTTCCTTTGCCTTCCGGATACGTGCGGTCAGCGTGTCCAGGTTGTCGTACACTTCATCTACCCATCCCTGCCGGTATCTCTTTTCCGTAGCTCTGGGGTTTATCTCGGCAACAACCCCCACGACCCCGGCAATCCGCGCTGCTTTAGGCTGGGCTCCGGACATACCTCCCAGACCGCTGGAGACAAAAAGAAGGGAGCCTTTGTGCCCGGGATGATGCATTCTGGCAGCATTCATGATGGTTATGGTGGTTCCGTGGACAATTCCCTGGGGACCTATGTACATGAAAGAACCAGCAGTCATCTGACCATACTGGGATACACCCAGTGCATTGAGTTTTTCCCAATGATCCCTGCTGGAATAATTGGGAATGACCATCCCGTTAGTGATTACCACACGGGGAGCTTCCTTTGATGAGGGAAACAGTCCCATGGGATGACCCGAGTACAGAACAAGGGTTTGTTCATCAGTCATCTCTGATAAATATTTCATAGTAAGACGGTACTGCGCCCAATTCTGGAAAACGGCTCCGTTCCCGCCGTATGTGATCAACTCGTGAGGATGTTGTGCCACCGCAATATCCAGATTGTTATTGATCATCAGCATAATAGCCGCCGCCTGGTGACATCTGGCAGGATAATCATCTATCTTACCGGCTGTAATGGGTTCATCGGGTCTGTAGCGGTACATATATATACGTCCGTATTCTTTCAATTCCCTAGCAAATTCGGGAGCCAGTTCTGCATGCTGTTCCGGGGGAAAATACCTCAGCGCGTTAGCCAGCGCCAGTCTTTTTTCTTCTCTTGTAAGAATATCTTTCCTTACCGGCGCATGATTTACGTTTTTACAAAAAGGTTTTGCCGGCGGAATAATGGAAGGAATACCTTCAATTTTCATGATAATAGAGAATTTTGTTAAAAATTACGCACAAATATACGGGTTACGCTTTGATTTTCCATTTTTTTATCTATTTTTGCACCCCATGATAAAAGGAGGTGTCTGAATATATGATCATTGTACCAGTAAAAGAAGGCGAAAACATAGAACGTGCTTTAAAGAAATTCAAACGTAAATTTGAAAAAACCGGGATCGTACGCGAGCTCCGTTCACGTCAGTCTTTTACCAAACCATCCGTGAAAAAAAGGGACCAAAAAAAGAAAGCAATATACAAACAACGTATACAGAATAACGAGGATTAATCCTCGTTTTTTGTATATTTGTATACGATGGAAAGGAATGATTTCATAGATTTCCTAAGGGTACAGAAACGCTACTCAAAACGCACACAGGTAATTTATAATCAGGCTATTTTGGACTTTTTTGAATTCATGGATCTTCCTTCTGAAGAAAACCCTATGAGCCATGTTACCCTGACCCACCTGAGGGCATACACCGGATCGCTTTTGGAACAGGGTCTGAGTCCTGCTACAGTTTACCAAAGGCTCTCGGCACTGAGCTCTTTCTGCAATTTTCTGGTCAGGAAAGGCACTCTTAAGGACAATCCACTTAAACTGCTGATTCGTCCAAAAAAAGGACACCGGATACCTGAATTCTATCCTGAGGTCAGGATCAACAACTTGATAGACAGCAAAGGATCTTCACCTAACCAGGTGATATTAATGATTCACCTGCTCTATGCCACGGGAATCCGCCGTGCCGAACTGGCCGGCATCCGCCTGGAAGATCTGGATTTTGACCGGGCTTTGCTTCGGGTACGGGGTAAAGGGAACAAAGAACGGGACGTCCCCCTGAACAAAGGTCTGGTCCGGGATTTGCAGCAATATATTGAAATAAGAGATGTGGGATCGCCATGGCTTTTTTGCCGCAAGAACGGAGAACCGCTTGCCCTTACAACGATCAGTAAAATGGTACACAAGGAATTAGCTGCAGAACCTGGTTTTACCGGGAAAAAAAGCCCTCACGTGCTGCGTCATTCCCTGGCCACACATTTGCTGAACAGGGGGGCCGACCTGAACAGCATCAAGGAGTTACTCGGACACTCCTCACTGGCTGCCACACAGATTTACACCCACAATTCATTTGAAGCACTAAAAAAAGCCTATAAAAAAGCGCACCCCAGGGCATGACCGGCCCCGGGACGCTGGTTAATAATCATATAAAATGGAGGTATATCATGGACATTAGAATTGAATCCGTTAAATTCGATGCTGACAAAAAATTGCTGGATTTCATTAATGAAAAAGTGGGAAAACTGGAACGGTTCTTTGATGCCATAATAGGGGTCGAAGTGACCCTCTCATTAGTTCCAGGGCACGATAACAAGAAGGCCACCATCAGAATAAAGATACCCGGAAGCGATTTGATCGCGGAAAGGAATTGCACCACTTTCGAAGAAGCCATTCTTACCGGAGTCGATGTCCTCAAGGAGAATTTGAAAAAAAACAAAGAAAAAAAGCGGGGAGTATAACAGAGAAAGCCCCTTTTCTGTTGGAACGTCCAGGAACGCTATTTATACGCAGATTTGGATAGTGCCCTGTAAACTTTCCCGTACAGCAGTGGATTTTTTATAAAATATTCCATGTTAGTTCCTATTTATAGAAGTTACTTTAAACGTCTCATATGCGTGCCACTTCTGGGTTGATCCTGGTCTCGGTATGTAATCATTACCTATTGTAAAGATTGCATCAAAATCGATACATGTTCCTTCAACAACAGAATAACCCATTTCACCGTAGTCGTATGGTGTTATACAATCCGGATCGGCATCGAACCAGACAGTAATTTTATGTCCGTTGTATGTTGCGGAACTTGCGAATTTATATGTTGCAGAACCATATACCGGGCAATCATATGAAGCTGGAGGGGCCAGAATTTTTATATTGCCTTCGTTGGTCAGGACAAAATCAAAATGGGTATCAGAACTGAAGAAGTTATTTATTCTGTAATAAGTCGTAGTATATTTAGCTACTTGAATAGTATATGTTCTTTCTTCAACTGTCATATGGTCTACAACATCACTTGGATATTTGCTTGAGTATGTGGGACCTATGAACAGAACAGTACCGTAATTCCCATATTCTAATAAATCGAGTGGCAGGGTGCCCTCGCCTTCATAAACATTGGTTCCTGAAGCGGAAACTAAATCTTCTGAAAAACAGATTCTGAATTTATATACCGTTCCGGGCATCAATCCTGTTTGTAAATAAGATAGGCTGACTTTGGCAATGTATTCACCCTTGGCAAACTGTACCTGTTTGTTTTGTAATGTATAAATACTTCCTTCATCCAGATTTATATCCACACTTAGTGCCATATCTGCAACTCCTCTGTAAATAGGAACCTCCACTGCTTTTCCATTTAAAATATAGCTTTCTGTATTGTCCGTAAAAGAAAGGCTTTCGTTGTCCGGTATGAATATATATTCGTCTTGTGAGCAAGATAGGGAACCGCATACAACAATCAATATCATGAAAGCGGCTATTTTATGTATCGCTGTTCTATTTATCATAATATTATTTTTAATTTATTAAGTATGTGGAATGTAATTAGATATTAATAACCAGGATTTTGTTGTCCCCTGATCTGTGGATTGCTATCTATTTCCGCTTGAGGAACCGGCCACAACCATCCGTAATTATTGGAATCTTTCTTTAGTAATTCCGTATTTGATCCCCCGGCAGAAGTAATGATGTTTTTATCTTGTGCTTCTGATCTGCTAAATCCCTTGTTCCATCTTTTTAGATCTGTAAACCTGAATCCTTCTGCAAACAGCTCTTTTGCTCTTTCCATCTTGATTTGCTCCATAAGTTCATCTCCGCTGTAATTATGATCTGTATAGCCTATAATTCTTTTACTTCTCAAAGCATTCAGGTATTCACAAGCTTTTGAAATATCACTGGAGGTGTTTCTGAGGGCGTGAGATTCAGCTGCAATCAGGTATTGCTCAGCTATACGGAAATCTTTAATCCTGTTAATATAATTTGATATACCTGCAGATTCACTTCTCAAAGCAGGATTCCCAGGATATTTAAACAGTATATATACATTGCCTGTGATTGTTCCGAATGTAACATCGATTTTCCTAAACCAGGTCTGGAAACGGATATCATCCGTACTGAATGCATCGATAATCCATTTTTCAGGAATATAATTTGGACTATATCCTCCATTGCTCATTTCTCCGATATAACCGTAATTATTTGAATTGGGAATAGACCCTTTTATATAATCCGCCCAATATTGTATGATACATTCTTTTCCACTATCATTTGTCCAAAGCTCTTTAAAATCGACGACATTATCAATCAAGGGATACTTGCCACAGGAGATCAAAGAGGTGGAAGCGGCAATGGCCGTGTTGAAATCACATTTGGCTAAAGCGACCCTGGCTTTGAAAGCGGTTACAGCATCTTTAGTTAAATAGATAGAGCCAACATTCCCTTCTACCGTTGCCAGTTTCTCCTCTGCAATTACAAGATTCTGTTCGATATAAGTATATGTTTCTTCGAGGGAAGAACGGCCTGCGTAACTGGCTATATCATTGGGATTATGAACAGATTCGTTTATAAGAATAAGACCTAAATCCGAAGAGGCCGTGGAAGGATCATATGATTTACAATACAGCTGAACGCATTTAAACATGGAGAATGCTTTAAGGAAAGCGGCTTCACCGAAAACTATTTCCAATTGTGCTTTTTCTCCTTCTGTTAATTCTGTCTGCAAGAGTCGGGAGATCCCGTCTTCTAGGAAGTTTGCCAGTGTTACACAATAATAAGCGTAGTTCCATAGACTTTCAATATAACCAAATATGGGGGTCACTTCCCATTTGTAATATTCTCCGTTTCGGTTCCCGAAAGTAATGGACGCATGAAATGAATCAGACATTATTTCGGTAGAGTAGATGGGAAACCCCGAACTCAGGTAATCTCTAATGTTTAAATACATATCTGCTCTAAACCTCAATACGTCATCAACGGATTGAAGGGCCTGTTCACTGCTGATAGACCCGTCTGGAAATTTATCTAAATTACAGGAGGTAATTATTAAAATTAATAATAGTAGTAATCTTTTTTTCATAAGACCAGTCATTTAATAATAAATCAGAAAGTAAACTCTATGCCAATTATGTATTGTTTGGAGTTTGGATAATTCCCTGATGCAATACTGTTGTCGACCTCCGGGTCATATCCTTTATATTGGGTAAATGTCAGAATGTTTCGGCCTATTGCATAAATTTTTAATCCGCTGAATACTTTGGTTTTTGATATAAGCTGTTTTGGAAAAAGATAAGTAAGCTGCAGGTTTTTTAATCGTATAAAAGACGCGTTGTCAATCCATCTGCTGTCATGTTTGATAGGTTCACCTGCTTTGGGGATATCTGTAATCTGACCGGGTGTTGTCCAAATGTTCATCATCCTTTTTGTCATGTTGGATTCATCGGCAAAACCCGGATTCTCAATAAAATAACGATCGTAGTTCTCTATATATTTTCCTAACACACCGGAGAAAGAAGCATAGAGGGTAATTCCTTTCCATGAGAAATTAATATTTAGACCGCCAGACCACGGAGCATACCTTTGTTTCCCTAAAAATACGGCATTGCTTTCTGAATAGACATTGGTGATATTTCCTTCTTTATCATACCATAATTGTTTTCCTGTCGTAGGGTCGACTCCAACATATTTAACGACATAAAAATCTCCGTAAGATTTACCGACTTCGTACTTAAGTCCGCTTCTTCCGTCAACGAATTCATTTCTGCCATCAAACAGTTCTGTAATTTCATTTTTATTATAGTTCATATTAAAGGAAACATTCAGATACCAATCTTTGTTTTGAAGAATATCGTATTTGAACTCAACATCAAGCCCCCTATTTCTCATGTTGCCCACATTTCCCCAGCCGCCAGAGAAACCTGTTTGGAAAGAATAAGGGATATACATTAACATGTTTTTTGTAAGTTTATTATAGAATTCAACATTAAATGTTAAGACCTTAAACAAGGTGGCATTCACGCCGATGTTTAATGATTCGAGTGTTTCCCAAGTTAGACACGGATTACTCAAGCTACTAAGATACCAACCGCCAATACCGTCATATTGTCTGCCCGACTCTGTTAAACCATACGATAAATAATTGCTAATCCCCGAATTGCCCATAGTCCCGTAAGATGCTTTAACCTGAAGATTGTTAATCCATTTAACGTTTTTCATATAATATTCTGATGTAACATTCCACATAGCACCGAACGAGTAAAAGTTGGCATATCTGTTATCTTGTCCGAACAGAGAGGAACCGTCTGTACGGAATGTCGCATCTATGTAAAATTTATTGTCAAAGTCAAAGGAAAAACGGATAAAGAAAGAGTTCTGGGCTGTTTCTGAAAAATTGTAGCCTGGTTGATTGTATTCGACCCCCTGATTAACATTTGTCATACGATCGTCCGATTGCCCTTTAGATGATGCGGAGAAGTACTTAGATTGTGTTATAATTGATTCGTGGCCACTTAATAAGTTAAAATGATTCTTTTCTCTGATTGAAAATTTATACTCGATCGTATTGGTAGATGTTAATCTGTAGAATCTTCTGAATGCTTCTTCTGTTACAGTGGCCATACCAAAATTGTTGGGGAGAATTTTCCCGGTATATCTGTAATCTAACGCATCTATAGACTGGGCTGCTCTGATCGTTAAACCTTTAACTGGAGTGATTTCTTCGTATATATTGGTATTTAACCTGAGTGTATTGTTTAAAGATGGTTGAATATCCATATTGTCGAAATAATTTTTCAGTCCCAGGTCGGTAATAAATGATTGTTCTTCTCCATATCCTATAAAATTCCCGAAACTGTCTGTCAAAATCTCATAAGGTACCGCATAAGGCAGGGCCCAGGAAGCAATATTCATAGGATTATAATAACCTGTGCCAATAGTAGAATAGCCTGCGGCGATTTGTTCCTGATAAGAAGTGGCTGTATTTATACCGAATTTTAACCAGTCCGTAACTTTTGCATTAAGATTAACCCTGAAGTTGTATCTGGTTAAATAGGAATAGTATTCATTCCCCTGCTGGTCAAATGCCCCTAATGAGATATAATAATCCATTTTATTTGTTCTCCCGGAAATGCTCACATCTGCTTTCCAAGTAGGAGCGTTTTCCCTGAGTATCCAATCTCTCCAATTGATACCAATGTTATTTGATAAACGGAATTTTTTAAGTTCTTGGAACTGACTGTTACTTTTTAAGGCTGGATTGGTTAACTCTCTAAATGCAAACCATTCTTCTGAACTCATTAGTTCAACAGGGTAGTTGGCTACATTTGAAATACCGTAGGATGCATTTAACATTACAACAGGATTTTCCTCCTTCCCTTTTTTTGTAGTTATATATATAACACCGTTGGCTGCCCTAGAACCATAAATTGCTGCAGAAGAAGCATCTTTTAATACAGTCATGCTCTCAATATCACTTGGATTTATGGATGTAAAAATGGCAACATCAACTGGAGAACCGTCGAGTATAAGTAAAGGAGTGTTGGATGCATTAATAGAATTTACTCCTCTTAAACGCATTGAAACATCACTGCCAGGTTCGCCGGTGCTACTGTAAACCTGCAATCCGGCCACCTGCCCTTGTAAAGCATCTCCGGCGCTTGCTGCCGGAATATTTGAAAACACTTTGGATTTCACCGTGGTGGCAGCTCCAACAATGGAACTAATCTTCTTGGCAGCCCCGTAACCCACAACAACCGCCTCTTCCAAAGTAGTTATATCATCGCTTAATATCACATCAATTTTTGTTCTCCCAAGAACATTTATAAGTTGAGTTTTAAAACCGACAAAAGAATACTCAACAGATGCACCAGGAGCCACATCACTGATTGTGTATTCTCCGTTCATGTTGGATGTCGTAACATTTTTTGTTCCGCTGACAAGAATCGTAACACCGGGCATCGGAACTCCGTTCGTGTCAAAAACCCGTCCGCTGATTATTAACTTTTCATTTTGCTGTCCGTTTTCCTGTTTTAATTCGGCGGTCAAAGATTTAAGGACTATTTGTTTTCCAAGGATTTCATAATTTATTTCTTTGCCTTTGAAAGCATTATCTAAAATAGTTTGGATATTTTCTTGATGAGCGTTCACATTTATTATCTGATCCAGATTAATGGTGCTGTTAAAGATAAATGTATAATCAGACTGTTTTTCAATAAGTCTGATAAAATCAATTAATGTCCCGTTGGTAAATGTGATGTCAACCTTCCTGGATTGTTGTGCAAAAAGGGACAAGGATAATAAAGCAAAGAAGGAACATACTATAAAGCGTAAAGATTTTCGCATTTTGATTTTTAGTTTAAATAGAATATTGTATTAACTTTGCTTGATTACAAAACATGACTTTACTATCATCCGATAGTATTTTACTTCACATTTTGTATTTCATTGAGCGTGATAGATGGCCGTCTTTCACGCTTATTTTATTTATTTCTCATTATCACCTCCTCTCCATTGATAGAATATTCTATTGGTGTAATTTTGTTTATTAACTCAAGCATTTCAGTAAGCGATTCTGTTTTTATGGTCATCCAGTACAAAAATGTATTTTTATCACTGTCCTTCCAATCAATATCTACTCCGTACCAACGCTCCATTTTCTTTACAAGAGACGGAACGGTCTCCCTTTCAATTTTCAGACACCTATATCTCCAAATGGCATCGACCATTGTATTGCAATGTATAAGTTCATACTTCATATTATTTAAATCTATCTGCAACCTTTGATTTGGTTTCATGTCTGCGATAATAGAACGATTAGCATTACATATAACATCAATTTGCCCTTCCAGCAAAGAAATGTCACTTCTGTCATCTTCTTTGTATGCCTTAACATTAAATGACGTGCCATAGGCTCTGACACATACATTTTCCGTATATACTTCAAACAGATTTTCTTTATCTGCTGCAACATCAAAGAAAGCCTCTCCGACAAGATTCACTTTTCTTTTATTTTTGTTATAATCAGCTGAATAAGAAATAACCGACTCTGAATTCAGCCAGATATGGGTCCCATCGGGAAGAACAATTTCAGCTTTTTGTCCTGAAGGAGTCTTGAAAATTACGTCCTGATCTGCCCCCTTTTTTTGAGGGGCATAAAAAAGGTATAATCCGGCCAAAATGGCAAAGAAGACTATGACTGCTGCAGCAAAATATGCCTTGTATACATTGAGTTTCCTTTGCAATATTAACTGTTTTTTTAAATTTATTCCATTTTCAATCCTGCTTCTAAGAATCTGCTTTCTATGGTCTATGTTCCCCGATTTTGCTTCAGAAATCTGCCAAAGCTCTTTCAGTTGAAGAAAAAGCATATTATTCTCATCAGATTTACACCTCCAGGAAACTAACTCCCTGTTTTCTTCATCTGTTGTTTCTCCTGCAAGAAAAGCGGTTATTATTACATAAGGGTCTCTCATTCTTCACATATCTTTTATATAAAGACACATGAACGTCAGAAAACCCCTAAATCATTATTTATTTTTCGTGGAAAAAAGTGCGAATTTTTTTTAAAGCTATCCCCATTTGATTCTCTACTGTTTTAACAGACAGATTTTTAATTTCTGCAATCTGCGAATAAGAATATCCTTCTAGTTTACTCATGACAAAAATGTCTCGACACTTTCCGGGAAGAGATTCAATCGCCTGTTCAAGTCTTTTAAATAATTCGTCAATATTATAGTCATATTCAGGCTGCGTTTGAAGTTTAAACCATTTATCCAAAAGGAGATTATGAGTCTTTCGGTCACGAAGATAATTTAACAGCCTGTTCCTTGCAGAGCAAAAAAGATACGGTTTCATTTGAACGACGGATAAAGATTCCTTTTCTTCCCACAATTTCATAAAAATTTCCTGTATAACATCTTCAATCAACTGACTGTCGCTTGTGTAACACAATAGAAATCTATACAGCGATTCATAATGAAGATCGTAAAGAGAAAGGATGTCATTTTTCACTTCATAGTACCTCCGACAATATCCAGTATTTCGTTCGTAATGGCCTGTTGACGACTTTTGTTGTACTGCAAAGTAAGATCACGTATCAGATCTTCTGCATTTTCAGAAGCCGCCTTCATAGCTATTGTACGGGCCGCATGTTCAGAAGCGTTGGCATCCAATACAGCCCTGTAAAGGTGGAAACGCAGGACTTTAGGTAACAGGTGATCTATTAGTTCCTGTCTGGAAGGTTCAATTATGTACCCCTCATAATATTCAGGATCCAGTTCCTTTAGCGGGTACTCCTGTGGAATGATAATCCCCTGCTTACCTTTCAGTTGACGGCCAAAAGAGGGATTGGAACTTTTTACCATCTCGGACTGGAACGGCAGAAACGTATCCCTCTGAAGGATCTGAACAGCCATATTCTTAAAATGGTAAAAAATAAGTTCTGCCTTATCCACCTTTCCACGTATATATCCTATGCCCAGCTTGCGTGACAAACTTTCACAAGTTCTGTAATCGGGATGAGCCATCAGATTGATAAATTGACCACATATTTTGCATCCCGTCTTTTCTGCCACTTTAAGCATTTTCATACCAACAGGGTACAAGGTGATGTTTTCACGCGGAAGACCGGCATATTCATCCAGAACCTCCAACAGTTTCTTTTCCATGTTGGCGTTGTATGAACCGCACAATCCCGTATCGGAAGCAATAAAAATGATGGATACATAATTTATGGGACGGGCAATAGCAAAAGGCGTTTGACGAAGTGTTCTCATACCGCGGGGATAACCATGCTCATAGAGGTAACGTTCTTCATGTATGAATGTCAGGAGCATATAATGCAACCGTTCTTCATAGGGCAGAATGTACCCCAGCGCAGACTGGGCTTTCTGGAGTTTGGCGGAAGACACCCTTTGCATCGCTTCTGTGATCTTCTGCGTTGTCCGTATGGAATTGATCCTTCTTCTTATTTCACGTAAAGAAACCATGGTTTAACCGGCAATCTGTTCTGCCAGACTTTCAATTATGGATTCTATTTCCTCGCTGATTTCACCTCTGTTCAGGGGTTCCAGCACGGTTTCTCTGTAGCTCATCTCGAGCACCTGCAGGAACTTTTCTTCAAATATAGAGATCTTGTCCAGCGGAACCCTTTCCAGGAGACCATGCGTCCCGCAGAATAGCAAGGCTATCTGCTTGCCGACGGGAAGAGGATTATATTGTTTCTGAACAAGGAGTTGGAAATTTTTCTGTCCTTTATCCAGTAATTTGAGTGTCATCGGGTCCATATCGCCTCCAAAACGTGAAAAGGATTCAAGCTCGCGGTACTGTGCCTGGTCTATCTTAAGAGTCCCGGCCACCTGTTTCATGGCCTTAAGCTGGGCATTACCTCCAACACGCGAAACAGATATCCCCACATTTACAGCGGGACGGTATCCCTGATTGAACAGGTCTGTATCCAGAAATATCTGTCCGTCAGTAATGGAGATCACATTAGTGGGTATATAAGATGACACGTCACCGGCCTGTGTTTCGATGATCGGAAGAGCCGTAAGGGATCCTCCCCCCTTTACCCGGCCTTTGAGAGATTCCGGGATATCGTTCATCTGCATGGCCACCTCGTCCTGGTCTATGATCCTGGCTGCCCGTTCCAGGAGCCTTGAATGCAAATAGAAAACATCGCCCGGATAGGCTTCCCGGCCCGATGGCCTTCGAAGAATCAAGGATACTTCCCTGTAAGAAACAGCCTGTTTGGACAGGTCATCATACACGACAAGGGCATGGCGTCCGGTATCGCGGTAATATTCACCTATGGACGCTCCTGCGAATGGCGCAAAATACTGGAGTGCAGCAGGGTCTCCCGCAGTAGCCGAAACCACAACCGTATATTCCATGGCACCGTATTTTTCCAGCGTATTGACAATCGAGGCAACAGTGGAACCCTTTTGCCCTATGGCCACATAGATGCAATATACAGGGTCCCCTGCCAGGAAATTGTTCCGTTGGTTGATGATCGTATCAATGGCAATGGCCGTTTTCCCTGTCTGTCTGTCCCCAATGATCAGTTCCCTCTGTCCCCGGCCAATGGGGATCATGGCATCGATGGATTTGATACCTGTCTGGAGGGGTTCGGAAACCGGCTGACGGAAGATCACGCCCGGAGCCTTTCTTTCCAGCGGCATGGTCGTCACCGGCCCGGGGATCACGCCTTTTCCGTCCAGTGGATTGCCTAAGGGGTCGATCACCCTTCCCAACATATTTTCGCTTACGGGAACCGAGGCAATCGTCCCGGTCCTTTTGACCATATCTCCTTCCCGGACTTTGTCTGTCGGACCCAGTAAAACGGCTCCTACGTTGTCTTCTTCCAGGTTCATCACTATGGCCATGATCCCGTTGTCGAATTCCAGTAGCTCATTAGCTTCGGCATGGTATAAGCCGTAAATACGGACTACCCCGTCGCTTACCTGAAGCACGATCCCTTTTTCTTCATAGACAGGACGGTTGTCCAGTCCCTCCAGCTGCATCCGCAATATTTCAGTTACTTCCGCAGGTTTTATCACATCTGACATAGTTCGACTCATTATTATCTTTTAAACCAAAGGCTTTTTTCACTTCTCGTATTCGGGCTGCCAGCGAGGCATCCCAAACGTTCATTCCCACCTGTAGCGAGAACCCGCCTATCAGACGGGCGTCCTGTTTCAGTTCCAGTTCTACCTTGACGGGATTGGCCGGGTTCAGTACCTTTTTTATCCTGTCCGCCGTACTATCGTCAATAGAAACAACCGTAGTAAATACGGCATAAGTGATCCCTTGTTTTGTGCGGTATTTATCCACATATTGCAGGCTCACAGAGCGGATCAGGTTCTCGCGCCTTTGATACATCAGTAAATCCAGGAAGTCCGACAGCACTCCGACCGATAAAGGCGGATATTCCGGGAACATCTCAAGGAAGAGCGCCTTTCGCTTCTGACAGGGAATCATCCTGTTGCAAAATGTTTTTTCCAGATCCGGGATCCCTGAAAAAAACGCCGACATCCGGTTCATCATGTAATAGAGATCCTTATCTGCTCCGTGGTCCGAGGCATAAAGAAGCAATGCAGCCGCATAACGGGATGCTAATATTCCGGTGTTCATGCGTCTATGCTCTGGGTTTAAGGGATTCATCAACCAGGTGGTTGATCAGATCCAGCTGCCTGATATCGGAATCCAATTGTTTACGCAATATTTTCTCGGCTACCTCTAACGATAAGGAGGCTACACGGGAACGGATTTCCTGCATAGCTATTTCCTTTTCCTTATCTATCTGGTTCCTTGTCTGTTCCATTATGATCCGGCTTTCCTCCTTAGCTGCCTCTCGAGCTTGGTCCATTAGCTGCTGGCGGAGTGCGGCCATCTGTTTCTGCATTTTTATCTGTTCGTCCCGTGATTGTTGCAGAATTTTTTCTTCCTGCAATTTTAATGTAGAAAGTAACTGCCTGGCCGCCGCCGCATCGTCCAATGCTTTGGCTATTCTTTCATTGCGACGTTCCACCACTCCGGTTATAATGGGCCAGCCAAACCGTGCCAGCACAAAGAACAGGATTCCGAATGCAATAAGCATCCAGAACAACAATCCGGAATCAGGAATCATCAGGTCCATAGGCGGTATTTTTTTATAAAGCCACCAACAGGCACACGATGATAGCAAAGAGGGACACACCCTCTACCAGGGCTCCGATAATGATCATGGACATCCTGATTCCGTCGGCTGCTTCCGGCTGACGTGCTATGGCCTCCATGGCGGAAGTCCCGATCTTGCTGATGCCAAAAGAGGCACCTAACACTACAATAGCTGCTCCCAGGACAGCCCCCAGTTTTGTAAACATGGCATGTGCTGCAGTAGCCTGCAATACAGTAATAAGTAACATAATGATATAGTTTAAAAATTATTTTTCATTGTACATTTTCGGGTTTAATATTCAGGTTCACAGGCGCATCCCCGTGATGTTCACTGCGTGAAAGGCCTATAAAGATAGCAGAAAGCATCGTAAAAACATAGGCCTGTATATAAGCGACCAGTAATTCCAGTATCATCATGAAAACAGAGAAGAGTACAGAAGCGGCACTCATAGAGGCATTGACCACAGGTCCCATGGCTACTGTCAGAAATACCAGCGATGTAAGTGCCAGGATAATGATATGTCCAGCAAAAATATTGGCAAAAAGACGGATCATCAGGGCGATGGGTTTGGTCAGAATCCCAAAGAACTCAATTACCTGCATGATAGGTACAGGTGCCTTCATAAAAACAGGGACGTTGGGCCACAGGATTTCTTTCCAGTACGCTTTGTTGCCAAATAGATTTATGGCTATCATGGTAAAGAAAGCCAGTCCCATGGTAATGGCTATGTTACCTGTCAGGTTTGCCCCTGCAGGAAAGATGGGAACCAGCCCCAGTACATTGTTCAGAAAAATGAAAAAAAAGGCGGTAAGCAGATAGGGAGCATAACGTTTATAGTCCCTGCCCACACACTTTTTGATCACCCCGTCATAAATGCTCATGATAAACCATTCCATAGCACCCTTGAGCCCGTTGGGAACTGCATCGGCGTCTCCTTCCTTTTCCCTCTTTTTGTACCATCCTGCCAGCCTGATTACCAATATCATAAGTAATCCGCAAGAGAAGAACAGAGCCACCACGTTCTTTGTGATGGAGATGTCAAAAGGTCTGACTTCATTACCTGCGGAATTTCTTTCCACTATCTTGCCCTCCGACATACCTTCCGTTGCAATATAAAATCCCCTGTATCCGTGATGGTCTTCTAACCGGGAAGAAAGGAAAACATACCATCCGCGTTCCCTGCTGTGCACTATGACCGGCAAGGGGAGCGCAATTTGCTTTTCCCCAATATCAAAGAAGTGCCACTGATAGCTGTCCTTCAGATGACCCAATATGATCTCCTGTACATTCACTGCGGGTCTTTCCTTCATTCCGGCAGCACATGGAACCAGGCAGCCCGGTATCAGGACTGTAAAAAAAAACAACATTATGGCACGTTTTCCTGTCATACGAACAAACTATAAAATCACTATAACTGATCACCTGTATCTTTCCTGCTCCTGTTTTCTGACATAAGGAACCAGATAGACAGAAAACTGTACACCATGAACATGCCCATAAAACTAATGATCAGAGAAATCTTGGGCGGACGGGCCAATCTGATGAGCAGTACCAGGACAACCAGAACAATGCCCCACCGGACCAGGCGTTGGATGAGCATGCTGTTGAGTACCTTTTTATTACGGTTCCTGTTCTTATTCAGGATCAGTGTCTCGAGCAATCCAATAGCTAAAAATGTGGCTGGTATGACAGGATAAGCAGGAAACCACCATTGAGGTATGAAAAAATACATGATTAGTCCCCAGATGGTCCCAACCGAAAGAATAACTGTCGCATGTATTGTAAGCATTTTAATTATCATGACGGACATTTTTTGTTTATTCCTTTAATATCCTTTCTGTTCAATGCAGACATACACTTCGTTTTTCCTTACCTGAACAAATCCGCTGCTCACCGGTATTTTTCCTTTGCCAAAATCCCCGTCAAAGGTTATATGTCCCTTATCCAACAAAGACATGATGGGTGCATGATCTTTCATAACGGTAAAAGACGACTTCGCGCCCGGGAAACGGACCACAGATACATTGCCCTGGAAAAGTGTTTTTTCGGTGGATATCACCTGAAGATAGATCTGTGTTTCCATCCCTTACTGCATTATCCGTTTACTTTTCTCGATGGCATCTTCTATAGTTCCCACGTTGAGGAAAGCATTTTCGGGAACATGGTCCACTTTACCGTCCAGGATCATATTGAATCCCTTGATACAATCTTCAATGGAAACCATGACCCCGGGTATGCCGGTAAATTGTTGCGCAACTGTAAATGGCTGGGAAAGAAATCGTTGTACCTTTCTGGCCCGGCTTACTGTCTTGCGGTCCTCGGGCGAAAGCTCTTCCATACCCAAAATGGATATGATGTCCTGCAATTCTTTATTTCGCTGCAATATCTGTTTCACTCTTTGCGCCGTATTGTAATGTTGTATGCCCACTATATCCGGGTCAAGGATGCGTGAAGTCGATTCAAGCGGATCCACGGCAGGATATATGCCCATTTCTGTAATTTTCCGGGACAATACTGTAGTGGCATCCAGGTGAGAGAAAGTAGTGGCGGGAGCAGGGTCGGTCAAATCATCGGCCGGCACATAGACAGCCTGGATAGAAGTGATGGAACCACTGCGGGTCGAGGCGATCCTTTCCTGCATCACGCCCATTTCGGTGGCAAGAGTCGGTTGATAGCCCACAGCAGAGGGCATCCTGCCCAGGAGCGCCGAAACTTCCGAGCCTGCCTGTGTGAAACGGAAAATGTTGTCAATAAACAACAGAATGTCCCTTATCTGGTTGTCTTCATCACGTATGGCTTCAGCTATGGTAAGTCCGCTCAGGGCGACCGATGCACGGGCACCCGGAGGTTCGTTCATCTGTCCAAATACCAGTGTGGCCTGAGACTTGGACAGCTCGTTGTAATCGACCAGGGAAAGATCCCATTCTCCTCTTTCCATGCTCTTGCTGAACGCTTTACCATACCTGATCACGCCAGATTCGATCATTTCGCGCAGCAGATCATTGCCTTCACGGGTACGTTCTCCCACTCCGGCAAAAACGGAAAAACCATTGTGCCTTTTGGCAACGTTGTTGATCAGCTCCATGATTATCACAGTCTTACCTACTCCAGCACCACCAAAAAGACCAATTTTTCCTCCTTTAAGATAAGGTTCCAGCAGGTCTATGACCTTGATACCGGTAAACAACACCTCGCTGGATGTAGTAAGTTCTTCAAATTTTGGAGGTGATTTGTGAATGGGCGAGAAACCTGCTATCTTGTCCAGCGGTTTCAGTCCGTCAATCGTTTCACCTATTACGTTCATCAGACGTCCTTTGACCTGTTCCCCTATCGGCATGGTTATAGGCCCGTCTGTCGAGTAGACTTCCATCCCCCGCGACAAACCATCTGTCGTGTCCATGGCCACGGTACGAACCGTATAATCACCGATGTGCTGCTGGACCTCAAGCACTAATGTCTTGCCTTCCCTGTATGGTACTTCAATCGCATGACGGATAGGAGGCAACTGCATGTTGCCATTACCCGGTGGAGTGAACACCACATCAACAACCGGTCCAATAATTTGAGAAATACGCCCCTTCATATCAGTTCATATCAATTTATATCAGAAATATAAAATTTTCCTGACCAGCCGCAAATGTAATCATAAATTAGTCTACTTCCATCTTTTTTTTATCTTTGTGCCCCGTATGCCGAATCCATTATCAACATATACAGAAGCAAATTTCCAGACACTTGAATGGAACGAGCACATCCGGCTCAGACCCGGTATGTACATAGGTAAATCAGGTGACGGAAGCACCCCTGATGACGGTCTTTATGTCCTGATCAAGGAGGTCGTTGACAACTCAGTGGATGAGTATGCCATGGGACATGGTAAAGTCATCCAGATAACAATAGATGACAACGTTGTCTCGGTTCGTGATTATGGAAGGGGCATTCCGTTCGGAAAAGTGATAGACGCCGCCAACAAAATGAACACCGGCGCCAAATACGATAACAAATCATTTCAGAAAGCCGTTGGATTGAACGGAGTGGGATTGAAAGCCGTTAATGCCACTTCCATCATGTTCTATATAGAGTCATTCCGTGACGGAAAGAGCCATTTTGGAAAATTCTCCAAGGGTATTCTTCTTGAAGAAGGAAAAACAGAAACCAAAGAAAAGGACGGAACGTTGGTAAGTTTCACTCCGGACTCCGGGCTTTTTCCAAATTATTCCATTCACCTGGAATTTGTTCAGGAAATGATGAAGCACTATGCCTACCTGAATAAGGGTCTGAAAATGCAACTTAACGGCAATGAGTTTGTTTCCAGGAACGGACTGCTGGATCTTGTCAATGAAAGTATGGCGGAAGAAACGCTATATCCTCCCATCCATCTTACCGGGCAGGATATCGAGATGGTAATAACCCACACCAACGACACCGGGGAAAGCATTATGTCCTTTGCCAACGGACAGAATACCTCGCAGGGAGGAACTCACCTCTCTGTTTTCAGGGAAGCAGTGGCCCGTACTATCAAAGAATTTTACAAAAGGGATTTTGAACCCTCTGATATACGGCAGTCGATCGTAGGTGCCATCAGTATTCGTCTTATTGAGCCAAAGTTTGCCAACCAGACCAAAACCATTCTGGATTCCAGAGAAATGGGACCCGGCGGCCCTACCCTGCGTAGTTTCATAGGCGATTTTGTAAAGGAACACCTGGATAATTACCTTCACAAGAACCCGGATACGGCCGAGATCCTGCTCAAGAAGATCATCGAGAACGAAAAAGAGCGCAAAGCTGTTGGTATTGTACGTAGGAAAGCAAAGGAAAATGCCCGGAAGATCAGCCTGCACAACAAGAAACTTCGCGATTGCCGTATCCATTTTACCGATAAACACGAAATGGCAGAACAGACTATGCTCTTTATTACAGAAGGGGATTCTGCCAGCGGATCCATTACCAAAAGCAGGGATCCAAATATCCAGGCGGTCTTCAGCCTGAGAGGAAAACCAGAGAACACTTACGGCCAGAGCAAACAAATTATTTACACCAACGAAGAGTTTAATCTGCTGCAGGCAGCATTGAACATAGAAGAAGACCTGGACGATCTACGGTACAACAAGATCATCATCGCCACCGATGCCGATCCCGACGGGATGCATATCAGGATGTTGATGCTCAATTTCTTCCTGCAGTTCTTTCCTGAATTGGTAAGGCACGGTCACATTTATATCCTGCAGACCCCTCTTTTCAGGGTAAGGAACAAAAAGGAGACAAGATACTGTTATTCTGAACCGGAAAGAGAAAAAGCCGTACATGAACTGGGACCCGATCCGGAGATAACCCGGTTTAAGGGTTTGGGCGAAATTTCTCCCGATGAGTTCAGAGAATTCATAGGAGACAATATCCGTCTTGACAAAGTGCGCCTGGGTAAAGATGACAGGCTCCCGGAACTGCTCAGGTTCTATATGGGGGATAACACGCCCCAGAGAAGGGAATTTATTGTCAACAATTTAAGGATGGTGGGAGATTAGGTCATGATGAGCGAAGATCAATTGAAGTATCTGCGTATCCTGAGCGAGGAGGGAGATAAGAAATACAGGCTCACCGGCATGTTCAAGGATTGGTTCCTGGAATATTCTTCCTATGTGATCCTGGAACGTGCTGTTCCCCATATCACTGATGGTCTTAAACCGGTCCAGCGCCGGATCCTGCATTCCATGAAAAGGATGGAGGACGGGCGTTACAACAAAGTGGCCAATATTATTGGACATACTATGCAGTTCCACCCACACGGGGATGCATCCATAGGTGATGCCTTGGTTCAGCTGGGCCAGAAAGAACTCCTGATTGACACACAGGGGAACTGGGGCAACATATATACAGGAGATTCCGCTGCTGCTCCGCGTTATATTGAGGCCAGGCTAAGCAAATTTGCACTCGATGTAGTGTTCAATCCCAAAACGACCCTATGGATTCCCTCCTACGATGGCAGGAATCAGGAGCCCGAGGCGCTTCCTGTGAAATTTCCCCTGTTACTGGCCCAGGGTGCAGAAGGCATTGCCGTAGGACTGGCGACCAGGATCCTTCCGCATAATTTCAATGAATTACTGGATGCCTCTATCTCTCACCTGAAGGGGGAACAGTTTGTATTGTATCCCGATTTCATAACCGGAGGTCTTATTGACTGCAGTAACTACAACGGAGGCATCGGTAGTAAGGTCAGCCGTGTCAAGGTGAGGGCCAGGATCATCAAAGCAGACAAAAAAACGCTCGCCATAACCGAAATACCTTACGGTCAGACGACCGAGAGCCTTATCCGCTCCATCATTGCGGCCAACGACAAAGGAAAGATCAAGATCCGCAAGATAGACGACAACACGGCAGAGCAGGTCGAGATCCTGATACATCTTGCCAGTGATGTTTCTCCCGATAAAACCATAGACGCTCTGTATGCCTTCACCAAATGCGAGGTGACCATTTCGCCCGACGCCTGCGTAATCATGGACGGAAAGCCTTTTGTGATGAGTGTTGAGGATATGCTCAGCTACAGCACGGACAGAACACGCCTTCTGCTGAAGGCCGAACTTGATATTCGTATGGCCGAGCTGGAAGATGACTGGCACCTTTCGTCGCTGGAAAAAATATTCTTTGAAGAAAAAATTTACCGCATACTCGAAAACAATGCCCGTACATGGGAAGACCAGCTGCACGACGTGGAGTCGGAAATGCTGCGTTTCCAAGACCGTCTGCGCAGGCCTGTCACCTTCCGTGAAATTGAAAAACTCGTTGAAAAGCCTGTCAGAAAGATATCCCGTTTTGACATCAAAAAAGCAGATGAGCATATTAAATTGTTGGATAAGGAAATGGAGCGTATCGGATACAACCTGGAACACCTTACCGCTTATGCCATAGAATATTTTGAATCCCTGAAGAAAAAATATGGAAGTCGTTTCCCCAGGAGAACCGAAATTACGGGTTTCGAAACTATAGAAGCATCCAAGGTCATATTGGCCAACTGCAAACTGTATGTCAACAAAGAATCGGGATTTGTGGGAACGGACATAAAAAAAGATGATCAAGCCGAATATGTGTGCGATTGTTCCAATCTGGACGATGTCATTGTTTTTCTCAGAGACGGGTCCTATTCGGTCAGAAAAGTCGCCGACAAGCTTTACGTGGGAAAAGACATAATATATACGGGAATCTTCAGGAAAAAGGACAACAGGACCGTGTACAATGTGGCTTACCGGGACGGAAAGAACGGGAAAGTATACGTAAAACGTTTTATCGTTAACAGTGTCACGCGTGATAAGGAATACAACCTGACCCAAGGCAAACCGGGTTCGCAAATCCTTTGGTTCTCAGCCAATCCCAACGGTGAAGCCGAGACCATCCGGATGTACCTGAAAGCCCGTCCAAAACTCAAGAAACTGATCTATGAGTACTCCTTCCTGGAACTGGCCATCAAGGGAAGGAACAGCCGCGGAAATATTCTTAGTCGCTATCCAGTCCAGAAAATAACTCTGAAAGACAAGGGGATAGCTACCCTTGGAGGACAAAAGATCTGGTTTGACCAGGACATACAGCGGCTTAATGATGATGAAAGAGGCATCTATCTGGGAGAATTCCTTTCAGATGAAAGTCTGCTGGCAATAAACCGCAACGGGACATTCTATACCACTAATTTCGACTTGAGCAATCGCTATCAGGAAGAGGTACTGGTGATAGAAAAATTCGATCCTGAAAAGATTTACAGCGCCGTCTACTTTGACGGAAATGCAGGTTTTTTCTATCTTAAGCGATTTCGTTTTGAGCGTTCTGAGAACCTGGTCCAATCATTTATAGGTGACGCAGAGGAATCGTATCTGACAGGCCTTTCGCAGGACAAATCACCGGTGATAGAGGTCACTTTTGGAGGCAAACATGCCAAAAGACCACCTATGGTGATTGATGTGGTTGAATTCATTGGCGACAAGAGCTTCAGGGCAAAGGGAAAAAGGATCACCACATTAGAAGTTATGAAGATCGAATTCAAAGCCCCCGAACCTCTCCCCGGGGAGGCAACAGGACCGGAAGAAGACGAGAACATGGATTTTGAGCTGGAAGGTCCCGTTTTTTCAGACCAGACACCCGGCACAAAAGAAACGGATAAGAAACAATCCATGGATTTCAACGATGAAGATGCCATCCAAATGACACTCCTGTAATTTTAGGGTTATGGGAATAGTCTTTTATATTGGGTTCATGGCCTCGGGAAAAAGCACCCTGGGTGCGGAAGATGCGGCAAAGGCCGGCATGCGGTTTGTTGACCTGGACCAGGTTATAGGAGAAAGCACTGGTATGCCTCCCTGGCAATTTATATCGGAAAAGGGCGAAAAAGTGTTCCGAATGATCGAAAGGGACCTGCTGCACCGTATTGTCGGAGAGTGGTCAGAGGAAGGAAAACCGGCTCTGATTGTATCATGCGGAGGGGGCACACCTTGTTTCTTCGATAACCTCGAATTCATGAAGACCAGCGGTTATGTGGTATTCATTGACACACCATTTGAAATTATTCTGGAAAGGATCTCACGCTATCCTGAAAGATGGCCGCTTGTCAGGGATCGTGATCCCAGAACCCTTTACCTGTCCAGAAGAAAATGGTATGAAAAGGCCCATGAAAGAAGGATTCCTTAAACGATAACCTCCCGGGCCTTGATATCTTTGATACGAAGCTGTATATTGGCAATCCCCCTATAGTAGTTCTCTGCTACAGAATAACAGATATCCACCGGATTTCCGTTGTGCATGTGCTCGAAATGTTCGCTCTGGTTGAACGCAATGGCCGAAATGGGCCGGTAAGGTTCATCTTCCTGGATCAGTTCCAGTTTCAGATGTCCCGAATCAGAACCGACCAGACGTCCGTTCCCGTTATCATAAACATTTTCGGTAACGAACACAGGGGAGAGGTTTCCCGGTCCGAATGGCTGGAACTGTTTCAACAGCCGGAAGAATTTTGGAGTAATCTGCCTGAATTCAAGGTACGTATCTATGCTTACAAGCGGCGTAAGCATATCGTCCGTGACTTTCTCTGCAACAATGGTTTCAAACCTCTGGCAGAATTCCTGGTAGTGCTTTTCGCTCATAGTCAGACCAGCTGCATACATGTGTCCGCCAAAATTTTCCAGCAGGTCGCTGCAACTCTCTATGGCCTCGTAAAGGTCAAATCCCGGTATACTTCTTGCAGAACCTGTAATGAATCCGTTTGACTGGGTCAGGACTATAGTAGGCCGGTAATAATTTTCTACCAGGCGCGAAGCTACAATACCCACAACTCCTTTGTGCCATTTTGGATTGTATACCACCGTTGATTTCTTATTTTCCATCCCGGGCATATCTCTGACCATGGCCAGGGCTTCTTGGGTAATCTTGCGATCAATGTTCTTACGGTCGTCGTTGTGGTCGTTAATGGTAAGACCTATCTGGGACGCATCATCGTCTGTTCTCGAGATGAGCAGATCTACGGCCATTTTTCCGGATTCCATACGTCCTGCCGCGTTGATTCGTGGTCCAATCTTGAAGACAATATCATCCACTGTAATCTGGTGCTTTTCCAATCCGGCTAATTTTATAATCGATTGCAGTCCTTTCTGTGGTGCCTCGTTGAGTTGTTTGAGGCCGTAATGTGCCAGAATCCGGTTTTCTCCCGTTATGGATACAAGATCAGAGGCAATGCTTACCACCAGCAGATCAAGGAATGGATAAAGCTCTGTCAAAGAAATATTCCTGCTCAGACAGTAAGCCTGCATCAGTTTGAATCCTACCCCGCAACCACTCAACTCGTCAAAAGGATAGTGGCAGTCGTTCCTTTTTGGGTCCAGTACCGCCACCGCCTGTGGAAGTTCCTCAGCAGGCAGGTGGTGATCGCAAATGATAAAGTCAATGCCTTTTTGTTTGGCGTATTCTACCTTGTCATTGGCTTTTATTCCGCAATCCAGCGCGATGATCAGCGTGCAACCCTCATCGGCAGCCGCATCTATACCAATGCGCGATATGCCGTACCCCTCTATGTACCTGTCAGGAATGTAGTAGGACACCATGGGCGTTTCCTTGCGCAGAAATGAATACACAAGAGCAACGGCCGTAGTGCCATCCACATCATAATCTCCGTAAACAAGAATTTTTTCACCTTCCCGTATGGCCCGGTCAAGCCGTCTTACGGCTTTTTCCATGTCTTTCATTAGGAAAGGATCGTGAAGGTCCTCCAATTGCGGACGAAAAAAGGATTTTGCCTGTGTAAAAGTCTTGATATTCCTTTGTACCAAAAGGTTTGCCAGAGCCTGATCAACTCCCAGCTCCGAAGATATTTGCCTTACCAGCGCCGGATTACCCGGCTCTTTAACGATCCATTTTTTATCAAACGTCATATTAGTCCTGCAAAGGTAAAAATTAAATCCTATCCCGTGTTAAAATTTTCTTATTTTTGCAGGTTACCAAAATTAATGAAACATGGAAAATCAATATATCAGTGAACAGGAACAGATCCGCCGCAACGCATTGAAAGAACTGGAAAATCTGGGCATAGACCCATATCCTGCAGCCGGGTTCCCCGTCAATACAACTGCCCTGCAAATCCTGAAAGGATACGATCCACAGAAGGAAAATTTCCAACAGGTAACCCTGGCCGGAAGGATCATGAGCCGCCGGATCATGGGTGCAGCCTCTTTCATGGTCATACAAGATCATACTACTCGTATCCAGATTTATGTGAAAAGGGATGAAATATGCCCGGAAGAGGACAAGACATTGTATAATACCGTATTCAAAAAATTATTTGATATTGGGGACATTGTGGGTATCAGGGGTTTTGCCTTTATCACAAAAACAGGCGAAATCTCAGTCCATGCCAAAGACTTGGTATTGCTGAGCAAATCCTTGCGCGTATTACCCATAGTTAAAGAAAAGGAAGGTCAGGTGTACGATGCGTTCACCGATCCGGAACAACGCTACAGGATGCGTTACGTTGACCTGATTGTCAATCCGCATGTGAAGGAACCGTTTGTTAAGAGGACTAAGATGGTCAATGTTATGCGTGATTTTTTTAACAGTCATGGATACCTTGAAGTCGAAACCCCTATCCTGCAACCGATTCCCGGCGGCGCTAATGCCCGCCCCTTTGTCACCCACCATAATGCTCTGGATATTCCGCTGTACATGAGGATTGCCAACGAACTTTACCTGAAGAAACTTATAGTGGGAGGCTTTCCCGGCGTGTACGAGTTTTCCAAAGACTTCAGGAATGAGGGGATGGACCGCACCCATAATCCGGAATTTACGGTTCTGGAGATCTACGTAGCCTATAAAGATTATTTCTGGATGATGGATTTCACTGAAAAACTGGTGGAAAAGGTCGCCCTGGAACTGCATGGCACCACAGAGGTCCCTTTCGGTGATAGGATCATTGACTGGAAAAGGCCGTACAAACGCCTTTCGATGATCGATGCCATAAAGCAATATGCCGGGGTTGACGTTGCCGATATGGAGGAAGATGCATTGAGGAGCGCTTGCCGGGAACTGAAAGTGCCTATAACTCCGTCCATGGGAAAGGGAAAACTTATCGATGCCATTTTTGGGGAATATTGTGAAAAGCATCTTATCCAGCCTACTTTCATAACCGATTATCCAAAAGCGACTTCGCCCCTGAGCAAGAAACACAGGAATGATCCCCGGCTGACAGAACGTTTTGAATTGTTCGTCAACGGAAAGGAACTGGCCAATGCGTATTCCGAGCTTAATGACCCGATAGACCAGCTGGAACGTTTCAGGGATCAGATCAAACTCAAGGAAAAAGGCGACGATGAAGCCATGTTCATAGATATGGACTTCATCAGGGCACTGGAGTTTGGCATGCCTCCCACTTCGGGTATGGGTATAGGCATAGACCGTCTTTGCATGCTGATGACCAACCAGCCCAGCATCCAGGACGTGTTGTTCTTTCCGCAAATGCGCCCAGAATAACCGGTACAGGATGATATCATCGGTCCATAATCCCAGAATAAAACAAGTCCGGCTGCTAATGGAAAAATCCCGTGCCCGCCGGGAAGAGAACCTGTTTGTGATAGAAGGAATCAGGGAGCTTGAGATAGCGCTGAAAAGCGGATTCAGCATGCAAAGCCTGCTGTTATGTCCTGCTATATTGCGGGACGGGGAAAAAGCAAACCGGTTCATAGAACAGGCCTCCATGGTTCTGGAGATCGATGCACAACTATACGGAAAACTCGCTTACAGAGGTTCAACTGAAGGTGTTCTGGCCGTCATGAAAGGCCGTTCCCTGGATCCTGAAGACATCTGTCTGCCAGAATTGCCACTGGTCATTGTCCTGGAATCTGTCGAGAAACCAGGTAATCTGGGTGCTATCTTGCGGACAGCTGATGCATCGGGCGTCCATGCTGTCCTGGTGTGCGATCCGCTAACAGATCTATACAATCCCAATACCATCAGAGCTTCCGTGGGTTGTCTGTTCAGCGTCCCCACCCTGGTCTGCTCATCGGCTTTGGCTTACAATTGGATCCAAAAAAAAGATATACAGGTGGTTGCCGCAACTTGCCAGGCCGGGATATGGTACCATAAATGCGATTACAGAAAGCCTACGGCCATTGTCATGGGGACTGAAGACAGGGGTCTGAGCGCTTTCTGGAGGGAACGCGCCACCTGTGAGGTAAAGATACCCATGAGGGGAATCATCGATTCGCTGAACGTTTCCGTAGCAACGGCCATATTATGCTTTGAAGCGGTAAGACAACGCAACGGGTAAGTTTATGGGACCTTATGCAATCATCGGGAACCCGGTTAAAGCCAGCATGAGCCCCCTGCTCTTCCGGGCCGCTTATCCGCAAGCGCGCGAAGGAACCTATGGTGTCCTTGAAGTTTCCGACGCGGCGGCGGGTTGGAAACAGGTGTTAAAACTGGACCTGGAGGGTGTCAATGTGACCATGCCCTTCAAGAAAGATCTGTTGAAAGTTGCCGATGTAGTTACCGCGGGTGCTTACAAAGCCGGTGCCACCAATCTGCTTGTAAGGCAGAACGGTCTTTGGATGGCCTGTAATACAGACATTTACGGTGTAGTACAAAGTTTTGCCGGATCGGGAACCGATCCTGGCGGTAAGACCGCCTTGGTCATTGGGGCGGGAGGGGCAGGTCAGGCTGCTGCCGTGGGACTGAAACAGGCCGGGGCCACAGTTTTTATAGCAAACAGGACCGTCAAGAAAGGTCTGTTACCGCTATCTGATATACCTATGATTATTAGTCAATGTGATCTGATAGTCAACACCATACCCTGGGATATTGTGGCTGCTGGCCGATTGGGACTGGAACGGAAACATACGCTCCTGGACGCATCCTATACACTCAGACCGCTCCATGATGCCGCAGCACATGCGGGTGCACGATATTTGAACGGATATCACTGGCTTTATCATCAGGCAGTAGAAGGATTTATGATCCTGACCGGGCTGGTTCCTGATCGCAATGCCATGCGCAGTCTTCTGGATTTGTAAAAAAGATCGTACCTTTACGCAAGTTAATAATAACCTGAATACTATGCTGAATAAAGTAATGTTAATCGGAAATGTGGGAAAGGATCCCGAGGTCCGTCATCTTGAGAGCGGAACAGCGGTGGCCAATCTGGTTCTGGCCACATCGGAAAGGTATAAAGACCGGAACGGGGAATTGCAGGAACAGACAGAATGGCACAACGTGGTCTTGTGGCGCGGTCTGGCCGACATCGCAGAACGTTTCGTCCGTAAAGGTTCACAGATATATATTGAGGGAAAGATCCGCACCCGGAGCTGGGAAGACCAATCGGGTCAGAAAAGATATACCACAGAGATCGTGGCCGATACCATGCAAATGCTGGGCAAGAGAAGCGACAATCAAACTTCTTCGCCTACCCAGTCTTATTCTTCTCCAAAAAACGGAAACCCCTCTCCCTGGCAGGATACATCCCCTGCAAATGATATTACAGGAGATATGGGACAGGAAGACGTGGATGATCTGCCCTTTTGATTATTTTCTTTCTTTTTTCGCTTTATTGGGAACATCCAGTTGTAATCCGGGGTTTTTATCCGAAGAGTGGGCCAGAACGAAAGATACGGCTATGGCAACCAGAGCCAGAGCTATGAACAGATACTCGGCGTTAACAGCCGCACGGACCTCATCATTGGGATTTCTTTCTATGATTTGACCTACAAATATGGGTACCAGCAGCATTCCCATGTTTTGTATCCAGTAAATAAGCGAATAGGCAGTACCCAGATTTTTATCGGGAATGATCTTGGGTACTGAAGGCCACATGGCTGCAGGGACCAGAGAATACCCTATACCCAGGATGGCAATGCCCAGATACCCGAAAAACGGCAATCCAGGGGCAAATCCTATGACCAGATGGGACAGCAGTACCAGAAACGAACCTAAAATCATCCAGCGGGTAGCTTTACCCCTGATATCTACCAATGAACCGAAAACAGGCGTAAAGACCATGGTGGTGAAAGGAATGAGCGATACCATCACCGAGGCAATATCGCTTTCGATTCCAAACCGTGGAATGATGATGGATGTGGCAAAACGCCTGAATGATATGATACAGGCATAAAAAAAGACGCAGAGCAGGGATATGAGTATGTAATGTTTGTTTCCCAGCACTTTGAAAATATCGGAGAATCGGAATTTATCTTCTTTTGAAACTGGTTCTGCGTTCTTCAGGGCCTCGGCTACGATCTGGTTATCCAGTTTTCTGTCAAAAACCAGGAATATACCCCAGACCACCAATCCGCACATAAGGAGTGTAAAACCCACCAGGGCGGGCTTACCCGTTTCTGCAAAAGGAATGTGGGTGTCGTTCAGGCTGACGATACGGGGTACCACGATCAAAGCCGCAGCGGTTCCCAGTCGGGCAAGCGACAACTGCAATCCCATAGCCAGGGCCATTTCCTTTCCCCGGAACCATTTGGCTATGGAACGCGTCACCGCTACGCCGGCAATCTCACTGCCCAGTCCAAACACGGCACATCCGGCGTAAGCCATGGCCAGCGAAGGCTTTTCAAAGATGCGTGACATCAATCCGTACAATGTACTGTTGTTGAAAGATGCCGATATGCCGTACATCACAAGGGCTGCACCACCGACCATCAGCAGTACAAAAAGAGTTCCTGTCACCCGCACGCCCCATTTGTCCAGTAACATACCGCAAATAATCAAACCGCCCCATACGCACAGCAACGAATAAGCGCCTCCGTACATGCCATAATCGCCCGATGTCCACGAAAGGTCAAGTATTTCGGGATTTTTGAAAATATGCCCGATGGTAGTAAACTGGTCATCAAAGAAATACGAGGCAAACATGACCAGCGACAGACATAAAAGGACTGCCCAACGCGCCCATTTTGAATTATTGAGCAATGTCGCGACCTTATTCATCGGTCCTAATCTTTTTAGTTATATTGGGTAATTCCAGTCCATAGCCTTTGGTACGGTCTTCTGTCTTGAGCCAGATCCCCAGGAAAAAAACCAGGATTCCCAGAGAGGCAAATATGAGCATCGGGACAGTATAATCGTATTCCAGGGAGTTGGCCACACCCCGGTTGGTTCTGTCAAGTACTGCTCCGATAAGCAATGGAAAGGCCCACAAGCCTATATTCTGAATCCAGAAGATCACCGAATAGGCGGAACCAAGGTATCTGTTCTCCACCAGTTTGGGAACAGAGGGCCACAGGGCTGCCGGAACAAGTGAAAAGCTGATACCTAATACAATTATAGCTGTATAGGCCACACCCCTGGTAAAATATGCCTCGGGAACGAGAGCGAAAGTAAGGTGACACAGGCACATCAGTATAGCTCCGATAATGAGCATGCTGGCCCCCTTCCCCTTATTGTCCAGATATGCGCCTAACAACGGAGTTAAAAGCATAGCACCTATAGGGAACCATGAAAAGATATCGCTCGCATCAGTTGCAGATATCTGTAACCTGCATTCCAGCATATTGGCAGCAAATTTCTGAAATGGGAAAATGGCTGAATAATAAAGGACACATAGCCCAGAAACAATGAGAAAGGCTTTGTTCGTGAAAAGTTTTCCCAGGTCACTGACTTTGAATTCCTCTTCCTGTTCTTCCCCCGATTCGCCCAGTTGCCTTTCCAGCTTCCTGTCAAAGAAAAAGTAAACAGTAAAGGCCAGCAGCCCTATGATGAGCAGCAGCATGCTTACCAACACAGGCGAGCTTACATTACCCATGGCCTCGGCAACCCGGGGAGACATCCTGAAAACAGCAAAAACACCCAGACGTGCTATAGCCATTTCGATTCCCATGGCTAAAGCCAGTTCTTTCCCTTTGAACCACTTTACAATACCTTTAGAAACCGTGACTCCGGCCATTTCCACGCCACAACCGAAGATCATGAATCCGAGTGAAGCCAGTTTTGCCGATGCGGGGAGGGACACCCACCAGGAACTGAGCCAGGCTTCCAGACCAGATCCGGTAAACGCATCTGTCAGGGCATAATACTTGATTGCCGCCCCGGCAATCATAACCAGAGCAGACAGAATGGCTGTAAAGCGGACACCCATCTTATCCAGAATGATCCCGGCGAATATTAAAAACAGGGCAAAAACATTCAGAAAATACTCTGCGCCGGTGACTGTTCCAAAATGCTCGGAAGTCCATCCCTGCGTTGTTTCCAGCATACTCTTAAGGGGAGAAAGCACGTCTACGAACATGTAGGCAAAAAACATCATGGATGCCAGAAGGATCAGCATGCTCCATCGCACCAGGGCTCTATCCTTCAATAATTTAGTAACTTTATTCATATACAGGTTTTAGATAATTTTCCAGATTTGCGAAAAAGAAGATCTAAGATAGGATAATAAGTCAAGTCTGCAAAATTTGTCGTACTTTTGTAAAACTATCCTCACCATTTTTGACACAAAATTATTATGAACGTAGACGTTGTTCTTGGACTTCAGTGGGGTGATGAGGGAAAAGGAAAGATTGTCGATTATCTGGCAAGACAATATCCCGTAATCGCCCGTTTCCAGGGAGGGCCCAATGCAGGTCATTCCCTTCATTTTGAAGACACATCCTTTGTCCTCCATTCTGTTCCTTCGGGCATATTTCGTAAAGGTACCGTTAATATAATAGGTAACGGTGTGGTCATAGATCCTGTTACATTCGAGGAGGAATGCCGGTCCCTGGAAGCTCTGGGAATACCTGTCAGGGATCGTCTGATGATCTCCAAAAGGGCGCATCTGATACTTCCTACGCATAGGATTATAGATGCGGCCAGCGAGCATTCCAAAGGAGTTTCCCGGATAGGATCCACCCTCAAAGGAATCAGTCCGGCCTATATGGACAAAACGGGACGGAACGGGATCCGCGTGGGAGATATCCTGGTCCCCGGTTTTCAAGAACGTTACAAAGCCCTGAAATCCAAACATATTGAATTTCTGAAACAATTCGACTATGCGTATGATCCCGGCCAGGGTGAAGCAAATTGGCTGAAAGCAGTTGATTACATGGGTCAGTTCACCCTAATAGATGCAGAGTATTACGTTAATGACTGCCTGAACGAAAACAAACGTATTTTGGCCGAAGGGGCCCAGGGAACCCTGCTGGATATTGATTTCGGATTCTACCCCTATGTGACATCATCTTCCACTACTTGTGCAGGTGCTTGTATAGGTCTGGGATTTCCGCCTTCACGGGTTGGCAAGGTATATGGTATTTTCAAAGCTTACTGCACACGTGTGGGAAGCGGGCCTTTTCCCACAGAGCTTTTTAACCGGGAAGGCGAAATCCTCAGGGAACAGGGTAAAGAGTTCGGAGCGACTACCGGACGGTCACGGCGCACAGGATGGCTGGACCTGGTAGCCCTGAAATACGCAGTGATTCTGAACGGCGTTACCGACCTGATCATGATGAAGGCAGATGTTCTGGATGTTTTCGAAACCGTTAAGATCGCCACTTCTTATATGATTGACGGTGCCGGAACAGACCGGGTTCCTTATGACACTAATGCCGTTATAACCCCTGTATTGAGGGAATTTAAAGGATGGAAGAGGGATCTTTCCGGAGTCCGCCGGGAAGAAGAATTGCCTTTTGAATTCATGACCTATGTCCGGTTCATCGAAGATGCCGTGGGTATTCCCATCAAGATTATATCCCTGGGACCTGACAGGGAACAGACCATTATCAGGGATTGATCTTATCATGGATAATCTTATAGAAAGCATTAACAGCCCGGAAGACCTCAAAAAGCTAAGGCCCGAACAACTCCCCCAATTGTGTGACGAACTGAGAAAATACATAACCGAATGCTGCTCGCGCAATCCGGGACATCTGGGAGCAAGCCTGGGTACCATAGAACTGACCGTAGCGCTCCATTACGTTTACAATGCTCCAAAAGACAAGATAATCTGGGACGTGGGGCACCAGGCATATGCCCACAAAATCCTGACAGGAAGACGGAGCGCATTTCTGAAAAACCGTTGCTACAATGGATTGAGCGGATTTCCAAAAATGAGCGAAAGTTCCTATGATGCCTTTGGAACAGGCCATTCTTCCACATCCATCTCTGCTGCCTTGGGTTATGCTATGGCTGCTTCCATGCGCAATAGCGACGAGAAAGTGGTCGCCGTTATCGGAGACGGATCACTTACAGCCGGTTTGGCCTATGAAGGTCTGAATAACGCCGGTGGCACCAATGCCGACATGCTCATTATACTCAATGATAACAAGATGTCCATTGAACCCAATGTGGGAGGTCTGCACAATTCACTGCTTAAGATTACCACTTCTGCCCATTACAATAAACTAAAAATGAAGACATGGAAAGCGCTGGGGTCAGGAGCCATCCGGGATGCTGTCCAGCGCCTGGTCAAAGCAGGCAAGCGACTTGTGGTAAAGAACAGTACGTTGTTCCAGCCTCTGGGGATTAGGTATTTTGGTCCGGTTGAGGGTCACGATGTCATGCAACTGGTCAATACCCTGAAAAGACTCAAAAACCTGAGGGGTCCACGGCTTCTGCACATATTAACCGTTAAGGGTAAAGGATACGCACCCGCAGAAAAGGACCAGGCTACCTGGCATGCGCCGGGCCTGTTCGATGCGGAAACAGGTCACCGGCTTACTGATGATGACCCCGTCATCCCGTCCAAGACCAGGTTCCAGGATGTTTTTGGACACACATTGCTGGAGCTGGCCCGCAGCAATCCGGCCATCGTGGGCATCACACCGGCCATGCCCAGTGGCTGTTCTCTGAACATCATGATGAAGGAAATGCCCAACAGATGTTTTGACGTAGGCATTGCCGAACAACATGCCGTAACATTCTCGGCCGGGCTGGCTGCTGCCGGATATCTGCCCTATTGCAACATATACTCCAGTTTTATGCAAAGGGCATATGACTCTGTGATCCACGACGTAGCCATTCAGAATCTTAAAGTTGTCTTTTGTCTGGACAGAGGCGGTCTTGTTGGAGAGGACGGAGTGACACACCACGGTGCCTTTGATCTGGCCTATTTCAACTGCATTCCTGATATATATGTAGCTGCTCCTATGGATGAGGTAGAATTGAGGAATCTGCTGTATTCGGCACAGGATAAAAGATATAAAACAATCAGCATCCGTTATCCCAGGGGAACAGGCACCGGAATTAAGGATTGGAGGAGGCCTTTCACTTACATGGAACCTGGCAAGGCGCGACTTTTGAACGAAGGAAAAGACATGGTACTGCTGAGTCTGGGGTCAGCCGGGATCATGGGTGCGGCGGCTGTGGCCAAAGCGGCCGGGAAAGGCATATCGGTACAGCATTACGACATGCGTTTCCTCAAACCTGTGGACGAGCAAGTCCTGGAGTATGTATCGCGTAACTTCCGGAACGTGATTACCCTGGAGGACGGGTGTCTTATAGGAGGACTCTACAGTACGGTCTCGATGTACATAGCCTCCCACAGCGATACCGTCGGCAAGGTGACAGGGTTGGGCATCCCGGACCGATTTGTACAGCAAGGCAAAACCAAACAGCTTTATCACGAATGCGGGTATGACACTGAAAGCATTGCCAAAGCCATAGAAACCCTTGCCGGTAAGTTTTAATGCTTAGGAATCATAGCGGTGACGTAAGCATTTTGCTATTTTTTTTTGGTAGTTTGTCAAAATCGTTTATCTTTGCGGCTCCAAAATGCAGGGTTATTTTTGCCGATGTAGCTCAGTTGGTCAGAGCAGCTGATTTGTAATCAGCAGGTCGTGGGTTCGAATCCCTCTATCGGCTCAGAGTTTTTTGAAAGACTGTATTCATTGGGAGGGTACCAAAGTGGCCAACTGGGGCAGACTGTAAATCTGCTGACGCACGTCTACGTAGGTTCGAATCCTGCCCCTCCCACCCCAAGCGGAAGTAGCTCAGTTGGTAGAGCATCAGCCTTCCAAGCTGAGGGTCGCGAGTTCGAACCTCGTCTTCCGCTCAAAATGCGCCAAAAGCCAGTGTAGCTCAGGGGTAGAGCGCTTCCTTGGTAAGGAAGAGGTCATGAGTTCAAATCTCATCACCGGCTCAAATTAACATTATCGAGTTATTAAATTATTAAGTTATGGCAAAAGAAACCTTTAAAAGGGATAAACCCCACGTTAACATCGGAACCATCGGTCACGTTGACCATGGCAAAACCACACTGACAGCCGCCATCACCCAGGTCCTGGCAAAAAAAGGTCTGTCCGTAATACGTTCATTTGACTCCATTGATAACGCTCCTGAAGAAAAAGAACGCGGTATCACCATCAATACCTCACACGTAGAGTACCAAACAGCAAATCGTCACTATGCACACGTTGACTGTCCGGGACACGCCGACTACGTTAAGAACATGGTAACAGGTGCTGCCCAGATGGACGGTTCCATTCTGGTTGTTGCCGCTACCGACGGCCCCATGCCCCAGACCAATGAACACGTATTGCTGGCCCGCCAGGTGAACGTTCCCAAGATCGTGGTTTTCCTGAACAAATGTGATATGGTTGATGATCCCGAGATGCTTGACCTGGTTGAACTGGAAGTTCGTGATTTGTTGTCAAAATATAATTTTGACGGTGACAACGCTCCTGTGATCCGTGGTTCCGCTCTGGGAGCCCTGAACGGAGAAGCTCAATGGGAAGAAAAGGTCATGGAACTGATGGATGTTGTCGACACCTATATTCCTGTCCCCATGCGTGACAATGAGAAACCTTTCATTATGCCTGTAGAGGACATTTTTTCCATAACCGGTCGTGGCACCGTTGCTACCGGGCGTATTGAAACGGGACTAATCAAAACCGGTGAACAGGTTGAAATCGTTGGCCTTGGTGAAAAACCCAAGACAAGCGTTGTTACCGGTGTTGAAATGTTCCGTAAAATCCTTGACAGGGGTGAAGCAGGTGACAACGTGGGACTGCTGCTCCGCGGAATTGACAAGAAAGAAGTAAAACGCGGCCAGGTAATTTGCCGTCCGGGAACCATTACCCCTCACAAGAAATTTTCGGCAGAGATCTACGTACTGAAGAAAGACGAAGGCGGACGCCACACTCCTTTCCACAATAAATACCGTCCCCAGTTCTTTCTCCGTACACTGGACGTTACCGGAGAAGTACATCTGCCCGAAGGAGTGGACATGGTAATGCCGGGTGATAACGTCTCCATCAATGTGGAACTGATCTACCCCGTAGCTCTTAACGAAGGGCTCCGTTTTGCCATCCGTGAAGGAGGCCGCACCGTGGGTGCCGGTCAGATCACAAAGATTGGTGACTGATCTCCACGGAATAACTGAATACTCACAGGTTTGGCCGGTTATACATAGCCTGACCTGTGTCTGAGAGGGGCATAGTTTAAGGGTAGAATAGCGGTCTCCAAAACCGTTGATGGGCGTTCGAATCGCTCTGCCCCTGCAGATACCGGACGTTACGGTCCTGTATTTATAACCTCAACAACGGGAGAAGCTTCCATCTCTACGTGTTGTTAATAAACAAACAATGAGCAAAATCGGAATGTATTTCAAAGACTCCTACAGTGAGCTTGTTCACAAAGTGAGCTGGCCTACCTGGGGTCAACTGCAGAACAGTGCTATAATTGTGATGGTTGCATCTGTCATCATTGCCATAGTCATTTTTGCAATGGATTTTACATTTAGGAATCTGATGGAGTTTCTCTACAAGGCTTTGTACTAAATACTATAGGGAAATGACAGAAGTTACCAAAAAATGGTACGTTATTAGAGCGGCCGGAGGTAAAGAAAAAAAAGCCCGAGAATACATAGAGAGAGAGGTGAAACGTCTTCATCTTGAAGAATATGTGTCCCAAGTGCTTATCCCTACCGAAAAAATTTACCAAGTAAAAAATGGCAAAAAGATCAGTAAGGAGCGTATCTTCTATCCGGGTTACATTCTGATTGAAGTCGCGCTTACGCCGGAAATTCAGCACCTTATCACCAGCATCCCCCATGTATCGGGTTTTCTGGGATCTGTCAAGGGAGGGGACCCTGTTCCTGTCCGCATGGCAGAGATCAACAGGATCCTGGGTCGGGTGGATGAACAGGCTGAAAGGGAAGAGGAAAACATCACGCCCTACCTTGTCGGAGAGGCTGTCAAGGTAATTGATGGACCATTCAACGGATTCAACGGAACCGTTGAAGAAATCCTGGAAGACAAGAAAAAATTGAAAGTGATGGTTAAGATCTTCGGCAGAAAGACCTTGCTGGAGCTCGGCTTTGTTCAGGTTGAAAAAGAATAAATAATCAATCATTATGGCTAAAGAAATTGCCGGATTAATCAAATTACAGATTAAAGGCGGTGCTGCCAACCCTTCGCCCCCGGTCGGACCGGCACTGGGTTCCAAGGGTGTGAACATAATGGAGTTCTGTAAAAAATTCAATGCGCAGACACAGGACCGGGCTGGCAAAGTCCTACCGGTTATCATTACCGTTTACAGCGATAAATCGTTTTCGTTTATCGTTAAACAGCCGCCTATCGCTGTACAATTAAAAGAGGCTGCAAAGATTACGAGTGGTTCAGCCGAACCCAACCGCGATAAAGTAGCTTCTGTAACCTGGGATCAGGTCCGTGCCATAGCTGAAGACAAGTTGCAGGATATGAATGCCTTCACCCTGAAATCAGCTATGAGTATGGTGGCCGGTACTGCACGCAGTATGGGTATCACCGTTAGCGGAAAATTCCCGGAAGATGTTAATTAAACTTCTATGTAGAAATGAGTAAACTGACGAAAAATCAAAAAATAGTATACGCCAGGGTTGACTCGGACAGGCAATACAGATTGTCAGAGGCCTGTGAACTGCTCGGCCAAACCAGCTTCACAAAATTCGATGCTTCGGTAGACATTGCTGTACGTCTAAACGTTGACCCCCGCAAGGCAAACCAGATGGTTCGCGGCGTTGTAACTCTTCCGCATGGAACAGGAAAGCAGGTACGTGTCCTGGTTCTCTGTACTCCCGACAAGGAGGAAGAGGCCAAGGCGTCGGGTGCCGACCACGTAGGACTGGACGAGTACATTGAAAAGATCAAGGGGGGATGGACAGATGTGGATGTTATCATTTGTACTCCTTCGGTGATGGCAAAGATAGGTCCCATTGGCCGTATCCTTGGTCCCCGCGGGCTTATGCCCAACCCCAAAACGGGAACCGTAACCATGGAGGTTGGAAAAGCCGTTAAAGAGGTTAAAGCCGGGAAGATAGACTTCAAGGTGGACAAGACCGGTATCATCCATGCATCTATAGGAAAAGTATCATTTGATGCTGGTAAGCTCCAGGAAAATGCCCAGGAGTTCCTCAATACTGTCATCAAATTGAAACCACAGGCCCTTAAGGGGACATATATCAAAAGTATATACATGTCCACAACCATGGGCCCCAGTCTTCCTATTGATATAAAATCAGGTACAGCTGCAGAATAAGAATTGTGTATTATGAAGAAAGAACAAAAAGGACAAATAATTGAAGGTTTGGCAGATCAGCTGAAAGCAACTCCTGATTTCTATGTTGTAGACATTGATGGACTGAATGCCGAGAAAACCTCCCGACTCCGTCGCGAATGTTTTGCCCAGAACATCAAACTTGTTGTTGTCAAGAACACCCTGCTCAAACGTACGTTGGAACAAGCGGGTATTGAGGAAATGAAACTGCTTTTCCCCATCCTTGAAGGTTCCACAGCTGTAATGTTCACTGAAAATGTCAATGCTCCGGCCAGATTGATCAAATTATTCGGCCAGGAGAACGGGAAACCCGTTCTCAAAGGTGCCTTGATTCAGGAATGTGCCTATATAGGAGAAGATCAACTGGAGAATCTAATCAATATCAAATCCCGTGAAGAACTCATTGGAGATATTGCAGGTCTGATCCTGTCCCCTGCCCAAAGACTTCTATCGGCTGTCGAAGCAGCCGGAAGCAACATGGCCGGTATTGTAAAAACCCTGGCCGAGCGTGAATAATCATTTAACAGGTAAAATATAATTTTAATCATAAAAATCATGGCAGAATTGAAACAAATGGCAGAAGCCATTGCTAATCTCACCATTAAAGAAGCTATTGAATTAGCCAACATCCTCAAGGACGAATACGGAATTGAACCCGCAGCCACCGCAGTTGCCGTCGCAGCCGCTCCCGGAGCCGCCGGACCTGCTGCCGAAGCTGAACAAACTCAATTTGACGTTATACTTACTTCCGCCGGACAGGCCAAACTACAGGTTATCAAGGTGGTCAAAGACATTACAGGTCTGGGACTGAAAGAAGCCAAAGATCTTGTTGACGGAGCACCCAAGGCCCTGAAGGAAAAAGCCAGCAAAGCCGAAGCCGAACAAATCAAATCACAAATTGAAGAAGCCGGCGGAGAAGTTGAAATTAAATAGACTCACTTCCCGTATGAATCGGGAACGGTACCAGGTTTAGGACCCCCGAGGGGTTCTAAGCCTTTTTGTCGTTAAAATGTTTATTTTCAACTAATCCTTAGATAATGCCTCAAAAAGCAAATAATCAGCGAATTAATTTCGCAAAATCAAAAACCCTCCTGGATCATCCCGATTTTCTGGAGGTACAATTGAAATCATTCCAGGATTTCTTTCAGTTGGAGACAACACCGGAAAACCGGAAAAATGAAGGATTGTTCAAGGTATTTCAGGAAAATTTCCCCATAACCGATACCCGTAACAACTTTGTACTTGAATTCATTGATTATTTCATCGATCCGCCCCGTTACTCCATTGAAGAATGCCTGGACAGGGGGCTGACTTACAGTGTACCCCTCAAGGCAAAGCTTAAGCTCTACTGTACCGATCCCGAGCACGAGGATTTTGACACGGTCATACAGGATGTCTATCTGGGAACCATTCCCTATATGACACCCAGGGGGACCTTTGTCATAAACGGGTCAGAACGCATCGTTGTCTCGCAGCTCCACCGCTCTCCCGGTGTATTCTTCGGACAGAGTATCCATACCAACGGCACAAAGCTTTATTCGGCACGTATCATACCTTTCAAGGGTTCCTGGATCGAATTCGCCACAGACATCAATAATGTGATGTATGCGTATATTGACAGGAAAAAGAAATTACCCGTCACCACCCTGCTACGTGCCATTGGATTTGAAAGTGATAAGGACATCCTTGAGATCTTCGGGCTCGCCAATGAGATCAAAGTGACCAAGACCAACCTGAAAAAAAATCTGGGCAGACAACTGGCCGCCCGTGTACTGAAATCCTGGATTGAGGACTTTGTAGATGAAGATACCGGGGAAGTCGTTTCCATAGAACGTAATGAAATTGTTCTGGACAGAAAGACCATCCTGGAAGAGGAGCACATAGAGCTGATCCTGGATTCAGGAGCATCAACCATCCTGCTGCACAAGGAAGATGCCAATATTGGAGATTTCGCGATTATCCACAACACCCTGCAAAAGGACCCCTGCAACTCGGCAAAAGAAGCCGTTATTTACATATACAGGCAATTACGCAATTCCGAACCGCCTGACGAAGCAACTGCTATGGATGTGATAGACAAACTATTCTTCTCATCCAAACGATACGACCTGGGCGATGTGGGACGTTACCGCCTGAATCGCAAACTGAATCTGAATACCCCGTCAGACATAAAGGTTCTGACAAAGGAAGATATCATTGCCATCATCAACCACCTGATCCAACTGATCAATTCCAAGGCTACGGTAGATGACATAGACCATTTGAGCAACCGCCGTATCCGTACTGTCGGGGAACAACTGGCCAACCAGTTTAGCGTAGGCCTCTCCCGCATGGCCCGTACCATCCGGGAAAGAATGAACGTACGCGATAACGAGGTATTCACGCCTATTGATCTGATCAACGCCAAGACGTTATCATCTGTGATCAATTCGTTCTTTGGGACATCACAGTTATCCCAGTTCATGGACCAAACCAACCCGCTGGCCGAAATGACACACAAAAGGCGTCTTTCCGCCCTGGGCCCTGGGGGTCTTTCCAGGGACCGCGCCGGATTTGAGGTACGTGACGTGCACTATACGCATTACGGAAGACTTTGCCCTATCGAGACCCCTGAAGGTCCCAACATTGGTCTGATTTCTTCCCTTTGCGTATACGCAAGGATCAACGACCTGGGCTTTATCGAGACGCCTTACCGGAAAGTGAACGACGGACAGGTTGATCTGACATCCAAGGGGTATGTATACATGAGCGCCGAGGAAGAGGAGCAACGCATGGTGGCACAGGCTAACGTGAATTTGGACGATGAGGGGAACATCCTGGATGAAAGGATCAAATGCCGCTATGAAGCAGATTATCCTGTGGTGACTAAGGAAGAGGTACATCTGATGGACGTGGCTCCTAATCAGATTGCTTCTATCGCCGCTTCGCTCATTCCGTTCCTGGAACATGACGACGCCAACAGGGCACTGATGGGATCCAACATGATGCGACAGGCAGTTCCCCTGATCAGACCGGAAGCCCCTATCGTAGGAACAGGTCTGGAAAGTACGGTTGTCCGGGACAGCCGCACACAGATCTCGGCCGAAGGAAAGGGAGAAGTAATATTCGTAGATGCCAATGAAATACATATTCGGTATGAAAGAACTGACGACGAGAAATTTATCAGTTTCAGTCCAGAGGTTACCGTTTACAAGCTCCCCATCTACAGAAAAACAAACCAGAACACATCGGTGAACCTGAAACCAATTGTCAGAAAGGGCCAAAAAGTAACGCAGGGACAAATCCTTACAGAAGGATATGCCACCCAGAACGGGGAACTTGCCCTGGGTCGCAATCTGAAAGTTGCTTTCATGCCCTGGAAGGGATACAACTTTGAAGATGCCATTGTTCTTTCGGAGAGAATGCTGCGCGAAGACGTGTTCACCTCTATCCATGTAGACGAATACATCATGGAAGTGCGTGACACCAAACGCGGTATGGAAGAACTTACAAGCGATATCCCCAATGTTTCGGAAGAAGCGACCAAAAATCTGGACGAGAATGGGATCATCCGTATAGGTGCCTATGTAGAACCGGGAGATATCCTGATAGGAAAGATCACTCCCAAAGGGGAAAGCGATCCCTCTCCGGAAGAAAAACTCTTGCGGGCAATTTTTGGAGACAAAGCCGGCGATGTCAAGGACGCTTCGCTCAAGGCTTCGCCTTCCCTCTACGGAACGGTGATCGATAAACGTCTTTTTTCACGCGTGATGAAAGAGGGGTCAAAGAAGATCAAGCCCATAGCCAAAATGCAGATACAGCAGGCCGAAGAACATTTCAAAACCCGCTTTGACTCGCTTCTGGACGTATTCCTGGACAAGCTTGAGGCTTTGCTCAAGGGAAAGACATCTCCGGGTATCGCCGATCTCTACGGAGAAATAATCATCCCAAAAGAAACCCGGTTTACCAGGGAACTTCTCTCAGGCATTGTTTACGAAAACATAAACCCCACCAAATGGACCAATGACAAGCATGCCAACACCCAGATCCGCAAACTGATCAATAATTACCTGATTAGCTACAAGGAACTGGATGCCGAACTCAAACGAGTTAAATACAGTCTGACCATCGGAGACGAACTGCCCACCGGAATTATGCAGCTCGCCAAGGTTTACATTGCAAAAAAACGCAAAATCCGCGTTGGGGATAAAATGGCAGGCCGGCATGGAAACAAAGGCATTGTAGCCAAAGTGGTACGCGATGAAGACATGCCTTTCCTGGATGACGGATCCATTGTGGACATTGTTCTAAACCCACTGGGGGTACCTTCACGTATGAACCTGGGACAGATCTATGAAACTGTTCTGGGCTGGGCCGGAAGAGAACTCGGACTATCTTTCTCATCGCCGATCTTTGACGGGGCATCCCTCGAAGAGATAACCGAATTTTCCGAAAAAGCAGGCATCCCTAAATACGGCAAAACATTCCTCCGCGACGGAGGAACGGGTGAATATTTTGATCAACCCGCTACCGTGGGAGTTATTTATATGCTCAAGCTTGGTCATATGGTGGATGACAAGATGCATGCCCGTTCCATTGGTCCCTATTCACTCATTACCCAGCAACCCCTGGGCGGTAAGGCACAGTTTGGGGGACAGCGTTTTGGGGAAATGGAGGTTTGGGCACTGGAAGCATTCGGAGCAGCAAACATCCTTCAGGAGATCCTGACTGTCAAATCAGACGACGTGACCGGCCGGTCACGTGCTTACGAAGCCATCGTCAAAGGGGATACCATGCCCTTACCGGGCATTCCCGAATCTTTGAATGTATTGCTTCATGAATTGCGCGGTCTGGGACTTAGCGTTAACCTGGAATAAAATTTGGATTATGGCTTACAAGAAAGAAAGCAAATTAAAAAGCAACTTCAAGAAAATCACCATAGGACTGGCTTCCCCGGAAGAGATTCTGGAAATGTCGCACGGAGAAGTTTTGAAGCCCGAAACCGTTAATTACCGAACCTATAAACCGGAGCGGGACGGATTGTTCTGTGAGCGTATTTTTGGTCCATCAAAGGACTACGAGTGCCATTGCGGAAAGTACAAGCGGATTCGCTATCGCGGGATCACCTGTGACCGGTGCGGAGTAGAAGTGACAGAGAAAAAAGTGCGCAGGGAGCGAATGGGTCACATATCATTGGTTGTTCCCATTGCCCACATCTGGTATTTCCGTTCCACACCCAACAAGATAGGATATCTGCTGGGCATACCGTCCAAAAAGCTCGAAGCAATTATTTATTACGAAAGATATGTGGTCATACAGCCGGGGATTAAAGCCCAGGATGGTATCAATGAACTTGATTTCCTGACCGAGGAGGAATACCTGAACATCCTGGATACCCTTCCCAGGGAAAACCAGATGCTGGACGATGAAGATCCCAATAAATTCATAGCCGGAATGGGTGCCGAGGCCATATACAAGCTCCTGATACGCCTGAACTTGGACGACCTCTCCTATGATTTACGTCATAAGGCAGATGTAGAAACTTCACAACAGAGAAAGACCGATGCCCTTAAAAGACTCAACATAGTTGAAGCATTCCGCGAATCAAAAGATATCAACAGACCAGAATGGATGATCATGAAAGTGGTCCCTGTGATACCTCCCGATCTGCGTCCGCTCGTTCCCCTTGACGGGGGCCGGTTTGCCACTTCTGACCTGAACGATCTTTATCGCCGCGTGATCATCCGGAATAATCGTCTGAAACGTCTTATAGAGATTAAAGCTCCTGAAGTGATTCTCAGAAATGAAAAAAGGATGCTGCAGGAAGCCGTTGACTCCTTGTTTGACAATTCCCGTAAATCCAATGCGGTCAAGACCGAGGCCAATAGAGCGCTCAAATCCCTGTCAGACAGCCTGAAGGGTAAACAGGGCCGTTTCCGTCAGAACCTCTTGGGAAAACGCGTGGATTATTCTGCCCGTTCCGTGATCGTTGTAGGTCCTGAACTAAATATGCATGAATGTGGTCTTCCCAAGGATATGGCTGCAGAACTTTACAAGCCGTTTATTATCAGAAAGCTCATTGAAAGAGGAATCGTGAAGACAGTGAAATCGGCAAAAAAAATCGTGGACCGCAAAGATCCCATGATCTGGGATATTCTTGAAAATGTGATGAAGGGACATCCTGTGCTGCTGAACCGTGCCCCTACCCTGCACCGTCTGGGGATCCAGGCATTCCAGCCCAAGCTCATAGAAGGGAAAGCCATTCAGCTTCACCCTCTGGCCTGTACCGCCTTCAACGCCGACTTTGACGGTGACCAGATGGCCGTACACCTGCCACTGGGCAACGCAGCCATACTGGAAGCACAGCTGCTGATGCTGGGTTCGCACAATATCCTGAACCCTGCAAACGGAGCCCCCATAACCGTTCCTTCACAGGACATGGTCCTGGGTCTCTACTACATTACCAAATTAAGGAATAAGGCAAAGGGAGAAGGAATGACCTTCTACAATGCAGAAGAAGTGATCATTGCCTACAACGAGAAAGTGGTTGACATGCATGCGCGCATAAAACTGCGTTTGAACAAGATCACCGTACGTTGTGTCAGGGACGAGAACAATCCTTCCCGCGGAACGAAAGTTTTTGTAGCAGATCCGGCAACTGGAAACCATATCATTGAGACATCCGTGGGACGGGTACTTTTCAATCAGGTGGTACCTAAAGAAGTGGGATACATCAATGAAGTACTAACAAAACGGTCATTGCGTGATATCATCAATATGGTACTCAAAACCACCGGTGTTGCCCGTACAGCCCAGTTCCTTGACAATATAAAAGAGATCGGGTATAATATGGCGTACAGGGGCGGACTGTCATTCAATCTGGATGATGTGATTGTCCCCAAAGAGAAGGCCGCGCTCATAGAGAAAGGATATCAGGACGTGGAAAGCGTGATGGCTAATTACAATATGGGTCTGTTAGCCAATAACGAACGTTACAACAAAGTCCTGGACATTTGGACTGGGGTAAACGTCAAACTTACGGACATCCTTGAAAAACAGCTCAAGGAAGACAATGAGGGATTCAACCCTATATATATGATGCTTGATTCGGGAGCCCGCGGATCCAAAGCCCAGATCCGGCAGCTATCAGGTATGCGTGGTCTGATGGCAAAACCGCAAAAATCCGGATCGACAAGCGCCGAGATTATTGAAAACCCCATCCTGGCCAATTTCAAGGAAGGATTATCGGTGCTGGAATACTTCATCTCTACCCACGGTGCCCGCAAGGGTCTGGCTGATACGGCCCTTAAGACAGCCGATGCCGGCTACCTGACCCGCCGTCTGGTTGACGTATCCCACGATGTGATCATCAACGAAGAAGATTGCGGTACCCTGAGGGGCCTTGTGGCAACCGCCATCAAGAACAAGGACCAGGTTGTGGAATCGCTATACGACCGTATTCTGGGACGTACCAGTGTACATGATGTTTTCGATCCGCTTACGGGAGATTTGCTGGTGGAATCCGGGGAAGAGATCACAGAAGAGATTGCGGAAAAAATCTCCTCTCTCCCCATAGAACAGGTAGAGATCCGCAGCGTGTTAACCTGCGAATCAAGGAAAGGTGTCTGCGCCAAGTGTTATGGCAGGAATCTGGCCACCGGGAAAATGGTTGAAAAAGGGGAAGTGGTTGGCGTGATCGCAGCCCAGTCCATTGGAGAACCAGGAACCCAGCTGACCCTGCGTACTTTCCACCAGGGAGGTACTGCCTCTACCATCACCTCGGAAAGTGAGATCGTAGCTCGTTACAACGGCATCCTCGAGATTGACGAACTTAAGACGTTGACCAAGAAGTCAGTAACCGGTGAGCCTCAGACTATTGTTATAGGCCGTACTGCAGAAATGCGCATAGTGGATAACAATACGCATATCACTCTTTCTTCCTACAATATACCCTACGGGGCCATCCTTTACTTTAAGAACGGCGACCAGGTAAAAGAAAAGGATAAAATATGCGAGTGGGACTCCTACAATGCGGTTACCATTGCCGAATTTGACGGCACAGTAGCCTTCGATAGCCTTATAGAAGGAGTGACCTACCGTGAAGAAGCTGCAGACGAGTACTCTCAACACCGTGATAAGGTCATTATTGAAAGCCGTGACAAATCGCGTAACCCTACGCTCAGAATCATGAAGGACAAGGTGGAGCTCAAGCAGTACAACCTTCCTGTGGGCGCACATATCATGGTTAACGAGACCCAACAGATCAAAGCAGGTGACATTTTGGTTAAGATACCCCGTGCTATTGGAAAATCCAGGGACATCACCGGAGGTCTTCCCCGTGTTACCGAACTGTTCGAAGCCCGTAATCCGTCCAATCCTGCCATTGTATCGGAAATCGACGGAGAAGTTCTCATGGGAAGAATCAAGAGAGGAAACCGCGAGATCATTGTACGCTCTAAAACGGGAGAAGAGAAGAAATACCTGGTTCCCCTGTCCAAGCAGATCCTGGTTCAGGAGAACGACTATGTCCGTGCTGGTATGGCACTTTCGGAAGGAGCCATCTCCCCTACCGATATCCTGCTGATACAAGGTCCCACTAAGGTCCAGGAGTACATCGTCAATGAGATACAAAGCGTGTACCGCAACCAGGGTGTGAAGATCAATGACAAGCATTTTGAGGTGATCGTACGCCAGATGATGCGGAAAGTTGAGATAGTCGATCCCGGCGACACCCATTTTTTACCGGAACAGCTTGTGGACAAATGGGAGTTCATGCAAGAGAACGATATCATCTTTGACAAAAAGATCGTTACGGACACGGGTGATTCCCAGGTCCTGAAACCGGGTCAGATGATAACGGTCCGAAGGCTCAGAGACGAAAATTCAACCCTCAGGCGAAAAGATCTTAAACCCGTCCAGGCCCGTGATGCCATACCTGCAACATCCAACCAGGTTTTGCAAGGTATAACCCGTGCAGCCTTGCGGACTAACAGCTTCATGTCTGCCGCATCGTTCCAGGAAACTACAAAAGTTCTCTCGGAAGCTGCCATATTTGGCAAAAGCGACACACTGGAAGGGTTAAAGGAAAATGTGATCTGCGGACATCTGATCCCAGCCGGGACAGGCCAGAGGGAATATGAAAATATTTTGGTAACTTCGCTTTCTGACCATAAAAAAATAGCCGAAGAACGAATAATGCCTAAATAATGGTGTTTTATAACAAATAATTAACAATAAGGGCTGCAGCCCTTATTATTTTATCTATATTTGCCAAATTAAATTATAAATCAATATAAAAGATCTATGCCGCATAATGTAATCGATGTTCAGGATGTTGTGATCCGTTTCACCGGAGATTCCGGGGATGGAATGCAATTGACAGGATCCCTGTTCGCCAATACTGCTGCTTTCTTTGGGAACGATATTACTACATTTCCGGATTTTCCGGCCGAGATCAGAGCACCCCAGGGAACCGTTTCCGGGGTCTCGGGTTTTCAGGTTCACATTGGAAGTAGTGCCATTTACACCCCGGGAGATTATTGTGACGTACTTGTCGCCATGAACCCGGCAGCTCTCAAGTCAAACGTAAAATGGCTCAAGCCTAATGCCACGATCATAGTGGATATAGACACCTTCGACAAGAAAGGGATGGAAAAGGCAGGATTCACTACCGAGAATGCCTTTGCCGAACTGAATATCAGTGATCGCAATATCATTGCCCCGCCCATAACCACGCTGACAAAAGAAAGTTGTTCCATTTGCGGGATTGATCCCAAATCAGGGGTCCGGTGCAAGAATATGTTTGCCCTGGGGGTGTGTTACTTCCTTTATAATATGCCCCTCAAACATACTGAGGAATTCATCAGAAAAAAATTTGCCAAGAATCCATCTCTGGTAGAGATGAATATAAGGGTACTCAAAGACGGGTTTAACTATGCGGGTAACATTCAGGCCATTGCCGATACATATATAGTCAAACCATCCAAACAAAAACCCGGAATCTATCGTAACATAAACGGTAACAAAGCTATCGCATGGGGACTCATGGCTGCTTCGGAAAAATCAGGAAGACCCCTGTTTTGCGGATCGTATCCCATAACCCCGGCAACAGGCATTCTGGAAGAACTTGCCATTCACAAAGCACTGGGTGTAAAAACACTTCAATGTGAAGATGAGATCGCCGGGATATGCACTGCCATCGGAGCTTCTTATGCAGGCTCACTGGCTGTGACCAGCACTTCGGGACCCGGGCTGTCCTTGAAATCAGAAGCACTCGGGCTGGCCGTCATGGCAGAACTTCCCCTGGTTATAATAGATGTACAACGTGCCGGTCCCTCTACGGGCATCCCCACAAAGACCGAACAAACAGACCTGAACCAGGCATTATACGGACGAAACGGGGAATGCCCCATTGCCATAATCGCACCGCATTCTCCCTCACATTGTTTTGAAGCTTCTTTTTATGCAGCCAAATATGCGCTGGAACACCTGATGCCTGTGATTATACTGTCAGAAGGCTTTCTGGGTAACGGCTCAGAACCATGGAGGATACCCGACATGAACGATTTTCCCGGTATCGAACCGCCCATCGTACAGAAACTTGAAGAAGGCGAACCGTATTTCTATCCGTTCAAACGTGATCCAGAGACGATGGTGCCCCGCTGGGCCTTGCCAGGTACACCCAACCTGGAGCACAGGGTTGGCGGACTGGAAAAGAACCATAAAGGCGCTGTTTCTTCAGACCCCCTGGTACACCAACAGATGGTCAATGAACGGGCAGAAAAAGTGGCCCGCCTTGCACGGATTATTCCCCCTCAAACGGTTGTTGGGGAACAGGAAGGAGATCTGCTGATAGTTAGTTGGGGAGGAACCTACGGTCATATGCTGAGTGCTGAAAATCAGCTTCGGTCAGATGGTATAAAGGTGGGACTTGCCCACTTTGATTTCATCAATCCGCTGCCCCTGAACACAGAGGAAATCTTTGGTCGTTTTCAAAAGATCATCGTATTTGAACTCAACAGCGGGCATTTTGCCAATTACCTGAGGGCTAAATTGCCCCAGTTTACTTATTTGCAATATAACAAGGTACAGGGACAACCCTTTATCGTAGCAGAGATAACAGAAGCAATAAATAAGATAGTAAAATGAAATTCACTCCTCAAGACTTCAAATCGGATCAAGAAGTGAAGTGGTGCCCGGGATGCGGGGACCACGCTGTCCTGGCAGCAGTGCAGCGCGCATTGCCTGAGATCAGTGAGGCATTGGGCTATTCTCACGAAAGATATGTTTTTGTATCGGGGATAGGCTGTTCATCACGTTTTCCCTATTATATGAAAACATACGGTTTCCATAGTATCCACGGAAGGGCCGCTGCCATTGCCACGGGTATTAAGGTTGCAAATCCTACTCTTTCCGTTTGGGAGATGACAGGTGATGGAGACTCCCTGGCTATTGGAGGTAACCATCTGATCCATGCCATCCGCAGAAACATAGACATCAACATAGTGCTGTTCAACAACCGAATTTACGGTTTGACAAAAGGACAATATTCCCCTACTTCCAAATGGGGTACGGTAACCAAAACATCGCCTTTCGGAACCGTTGAGCATCCCTTTAATCCGGGTGCACTGGCCATGGGTGCCCGCGGTACGTTCTTTGCTCGCACCCTGGATGTGGAATTGCAGTTGACACAGGAGGTCATGGTACAGGCTGCAAAACACGACGGCACCGCTCTTGTAGAAGTACTTCAGAATTGTGTCATATTCAATGACAAGACACATTATATCATTTCTGACAGGGATGTGCGCGCTGACCGCACCATAGTACTCCGGCATGGAGAGCCAATGATTTTTGGCAAGAACAAGGATAAAGGTCTTATCCTGGATGGTGTGCGTCTAAAAGCAGTAACTATTGGTGAAAACGGCATTACCAGGGACGACATTCTGATCCACAATGCCGAAGAACAGAATCACGGAATCCACATGATGCTTTGCGAAATGGAATGGCCTGAACTTCCCGTTGCCCTGGGAGTCATCCGCCGGGTCAAAGACCGTACCTACGACGATATGGTACGTGATCAGGTTACAGAAGTAGCCACTAAATCAAATATCCACTGCATGAACGATATGCTCAGAAGCGGAGATACATGGGTCGTGGAATAATAGTATAACTATCAATAATCATTTTTAATTTATTTAATTATCATGAAAGCAAAAGAAATAATGGCTGCTCTCGAGGCCAAGCACGGGCACGAAAAAGAGTATCTGCAAGCTGTTCACGAAGTCCTGGAATCAATCGAGGATGTCTATAACCAGCATCCCGAATTTGAAAAAGCCAGGATCATAGAACGTCTTGTAGAGCCTGACCGGATTTTCACATTCAGGGTCACCTGGGTCGATGACAAAGGAGATGTACAAGTAAACACAGGTTATCGTGTGCAATACAACAATGCTATCGGGCCATATAAGGGTGGTATTCGCTTTCACCCGACGGTGAATCTTTCCATATTGAAATTTCTGGGATTTGAGCAGATCTTCAAGAATGCCCTTACTTCACTGCCAATGGGCGGCGGCAAAGGCGGATCCGATTTCGCTCCCCGCGGCCGTTCTTCCAATGAAATCATGCGTTTCTGCCAGGCTTTTATGACAGAATTATGGCGTCATATTGGTCCCGATACGGACGTTCCTGCAGGTGACATTGGTGTTGGTGCAAAAGAAGTCGGTTATCTTTACGGCTGGTACAAAAAATTGGCCTGTGAACATACCGGAGTTCTTACAGGGAAGGGACTTACATGGGGTGGTTCACTGATCCGTCCGGAAGCTACTGGTTTTGGCAGTGTATATTTTGTACAGCATATGCTTCAGGAAATTGGTCAGGAAATCAAAAATAAAACCGTTGCCATCTCGGGATTCGGAAACGTAGCCTGGGGTGCTGCTAAAAAGGCGCACGAACTGGGAGCCAAAGTCGTGACCATATCCGGACCTGACGGTTACATATACGACAAGAACGGACTGAATGAAGAAAAGATCGCCTATATGCTGGAACTACGTTCCAGCGGTAACGACATCGTTGCTCCCTACGCCGACAAATTCCCCGGTTCTGTTTTTTATGCAGGGAAAAAACCCTGGGAAGTCAAAGTCGATATTGCTATGCCTTGTGCCACCCAAAATGAACTCAACGGGAATGATGCCAGCAATTTGATCGCCAACAAAGTGCTCCTGGTTGCTGAAGTTTCCAATATGGGTTGTACCCCTGAAGCTATTGAAGCTTTCCAAAATGCGAAAGTGAATTTTGCCCCTGGGAAGGCAGTCAATGCCGGTGGCGTTGCCACTTCGGGACTGGAAATGACTCAGAATGCCGCCCACCTCAACTGGCCGGCAGAAGAAGTGGATGCCAAACTGCACCAAATCATGTCCAGCATACACGAGGCATGTATTATCCACGGCAAACAAAAAGACGGCTATATTAACTATGTGAAAGGAGCCAACATTGCCGGATTCATGAAAGTGGCACGTGCCATGCTGGAGCAAGGAGTAATTTAACATGTTCAGACTGGGCCTTGATTTTGGTTCAACACTGACTAAAATGGCCCTTACCAGGCCTGGGGGAAAGGATTACCCTTCTCCCCAGGCTGTTTTTCATTATAAAACCAACGATCATGTAGGGGATTTTTACAATGCCCTGGAACATTTTCTGCTACAAGAAAATATCCCGCTCGATTCCATAGAACACATATCAGCTACAGGAACCCACGCAAACCTTGTGAAGGACAATATTCTGGGAATTCCCACGGTTATAGTTCCGGAAGTTGAGTCTATAGGGAAGGGCGGTCTTGCCCTGGCTGAAGTAGAGGAAGCCCTGGTTGTAAATATGGGAACCGGTACTACATATATTGATGCTTCTCCGGATGCCATACGCCACCTGGGCGGAACCGGAATAGGAGGAGGAACGCTCACAGGTCTGGGAAAGTGTATCCTGGATTCCTCATCCGTCAAAGAAATCGTAAGACTGGCATCCCATGGCAATCTGGAAAACGTAGACCTGCTCATCCGTGACGTAACCGACCAGGAGCTTGAACAATTGCCCCCGTTCCTGACAGCCGCCAACTTCGGAAAGCTCGGCCATCCTCTTTATACGGAACAAGCATCACGTGCCTGTAAGGAAGACCTGGCCCTGGCACTGATCAACCTGGTTTTGCAGGTTATTGGAAGTATGGCAGTCATGGTATGTAAAAGCTGCCGTAAAACGAATGTGGTATTTGTTGGTTCACTCACACGTCTGCCCCAGATTGGGGAAGTCTATTCCATGTTCTCGAACGTGTACGGACTCCAGTTTATAGTCCCGCCCTTTGCTGCATTTGGAACCGCACTGGGCAGTACACTCGTATCCTTACAGGAAGTATAATATAAATCCTGGTCACTCATGCTGCTTTCTGCCAGCCATCCCTTTTCGGTCAGCAACCACGCGACCCTTCGGGCAACGGCTGGAGCCGGATCGACTATTACAACTCCAGGACCTGCGATCCTGCGTATGACAGGGACCAGAAATGGGTAATGGGTGCAGCCCAGCACCAGGTGGTCAACACCAGCATCGATCATAGGTTGTATAGTTTTCCGGACCATTTCTTCTGTCTCTGATGTGTCATACGCTCCTTTTTCCACAGCTTCTACCCAGCCTTCCCCAACCTGTTCCAGGACTTGTACCTTACCGGCAAAAGTCGCCAAAGTCCTGTTGTAAAGGGATCCTTGAAAAGTTCCCCGTGTGGCCAGAACTCCCACAACTCCGCTTTGGGTATGGAGCACAGCGGGTTTAACGGCGGGTTCCATGCCTACGATAAGCGTTTCCCGAAAGGTATCCCGCAGTGTTTCTATGGCAGCAGCGGTCGCTGTATTGCAAGCGATCACTATAATCTTGCATTGCCGGGCAAGCAGAAAACGCGTTATTGCCTTGCACCTGCTCCTGATATCCTCAACAGGCCTTGTTCCATAGGGACAGTAAGCCGTATCGGCCACATAAATCAGGCGCTCCCCGGGAAGAAGCGCCTTGATGTGGTTGTGAACGATAAGTCCACCTATTCCGGAATCCATTATACCAATGGATGAACCGTTCATAAATCAGTGATTTATTTTTGTTCCATGCCGGGCAATTGCGTGGGAGCTACCTTTTCGGCAGGAATGCCCAATTCGCTTTTTGCCATGGGTAAGATGTTCACGCTTACCTGTTCATTGTAGTAAACAAGACCTCCGGCCGACAGATCGAAAATGAATGTAAAACCTTTGTCTTTGGCTATTTTGGCTATGACTTCATTTGCCTTCTGGAAAACAGGAGCGAACAAAACCTGCTGCATCTGCTGATACTCCTGCTGTGCGCCCTGGCTGAATTGTTCCAGGCGTTGCTGGATCTCTATCAGTTCCCGCTGTTTTGCTTCCAGAACAGCAGCTGTCCATGTTGCCTGCCTTTGCTGGTAGGTGTTGTATTTTGTCTGGTACTCCTGCTGCATTTCGGTAATTGTCTCTTCCACTTCGTTCGTGTAATTTTGCAATTTTATCAGCGCCGAATCCCTTTCGGGCATCAGGCTGATCAATTCCTGGGAATTGATGTGACCAAATTTCAGGTTTTGAGCAGTAGATGTCCCGGCTATGCACAACAACAGGGTAAAGACAGTAACTATACGTTTCATAAGTTTTGGTTTATAAAGACTACAAATGTACAAAAAAATTACCTGACAGCCTGTAATCTTTCTATTACCAGATTACTTATGTCGATATCAGGGACATAATGAACCACTCCAATGCCCGTAGCAATATCCAGGACAAGATTGTAACCATAGCGTTCGGCAATATACCGGATGGCTTCCTGCATCCTTTCCCTGATGGGATTAAAGAGGATCTCTGAGGTCTTGGCAAGGGTCCCTTCCTGTCCAAAATACTGTTCGCGTAATTCTTTGACTTCGTTTTCCCTGTCTATGATCTGCTGCTCACGCAAACGTCTCTGCTGGGCAGTAAGGTCCTGCTTATCTTTCTGGTATTGCTGAAACATATCTTCCAGTGCATCGAACTCGGCCTGCAATTTTTGTTGATATTGCTCCTGCAAACGTGAGATCTGCTCCTGTGCTGATGTATACTCGGGTAATGCCTCGAGTATGTTTTCGGAATGAATTACGGCGTATTTTTGGGCCAGCAGACTACCTGCCATCAAACTTACCATAAAAAACAAAACCATTCTTTTCATAATAATGATATTAAAATGTTTGTCCGATCATGAAATGAAAATTCGAACCACCTTTCTTGCCACTGAAATCGGTATCGAACCCGTACCCCCAATCGATCCCCAAGAGACCGATCATGGGAAGAAATACCCTTACACCAACTCCCGCTGCACGTTTGACGGAGAAGGGATTGAAATCACGCATATCACTCCAGCAGTTACCTCCTTCCAGGAATAGAAGGGCATAAATGGTGGATTGAGGCTGCAGGATCACCGGATAACGCAATTCGACTGTATATCTTGTATAAACACGTCCTGCATAGGCGTCATTAACGGTGGGTGTGAGCGAATAATTTTTATATCCCCGTTGTGATATGATATCTGCTCCATACGTGTTGTATCCGCTCATTCCGTCACCTCCAAGCATGAATCCTTCGAATGGCGAATAGCCGAGTTCCCGGTTGTAATAACCAAGATAACCAAAATTGGCCCTTGTCATCAGCACCAGGTCCCCAATAAGCCGGGTGTACAGACTGGCATCGAATGTCCATTTGTGGTATTCAATCCAACGATACCGCTGTGCCTGGGTCATAGAGGCATAATCCGTATCCTTGCTTCTGAACAGCGAATAAGGAGGCGTTACCTGCAACCCGAATTTAAAATCGGACCCCTGACGGGGATATATGATCTGGTCTGTGGAATTACGTTGTAACGTAACGGTATAGTCAATAATATTGGATTGGCCGTCGGTGAACATAAAATAATAGCCCCAGTCCTGCAGATTGTAACGCTTTACATCCAGCTGGTTGAAAAACACGAAATAATTATCGGGCCATTTCAATCTTGTACCCAGCCCGATACCCAGTCCATAGACTTCCATAAACTGATCATTGGTAAGGTAATAATAAGTAGAAGCCGTCTGTCTTGTGTAATAAATGCTTGTGCTGAAAGAGGTCGGTTTCTTTCCGGTCAGCCACGGTTCTACAAAAGTGGAACTCAGGGCCATGTAATACGTCCCGTTTGTCTGGAACCTCAGGGAAAGCGTCTGTCCGTCACCCAGGGGAACGGGACGCCATGCTTGTTTGTCAAACAACCTGTTAATGGAGAAATTATTGAAGCTGATACCCACAGTTCCCACAAATGTATTGCCTCCCCAGCCTCCTGCGATCTCAAACTGACTATCAGGCTTCTCGGTCACATTGTATATAATGTCAACCGTATTGTTTACCTGGTTGGGCACTACGTTGAAACCGCTCCCCATCTGCATGATAGCTTCCTGGTCAAAGTGGCCCATAGATGCGATCTCCCTGATAGAGCGTTCCAGCTCTGTCTGGCTAAAAAGGTAGCCGGGACGTGTGAAGACCTGCCTACGTATGATCTTTTCGTTGGATACGTTGTTGCCATTGATAATTATCCGGTTATAGGTTGCCGGTTTGCCTTCAAAGACGCGCATTTCCACATCTACAGAATCCTGTTCTATGTTCACTTCCACGGGCACGACCCGGAAAAACAGGTAGCCCTGGTCCTTATATACCTGAGATACGTTAGTTTGTTGCATTTTCCCGCCACCGAACAACCGTTCTTCCATGGTAACAACGTCATATACATCGCCTTTCCCAATCCGCAATACAGAATTGAGCATTTCGCTGGAGTACTGCGTATTACCCGTCCAGGTTATATTGCGGAAATAATACTTTTTACCTTCGTCTATCTGGATGTCTATACCCAGGTTTTTTTCGTCTATATAATATATGGAATCCCTTACTATGCACGCATCACGGTAACCCAGTTCATGAAATTTCTGTAATAAAAGCTGCTTATCGTTAAGGTATTCCTTTTCGTCAAATTTTTTACTGAAAAAGAAATTGTACAATCTTTTGTCTTTTGTCTTCTTCATGGCAAAACGCATCTTAGTGAGAGAGAGCTGATCGCTTCCCAGAAAATTGATCTGCTTTATGCGGACCCTTGCCTTTCGGTCCACATGGAAGGTGACCTGTACAGCATTCTTTATAGTGGTGTCCTCTTTATGCGTAGCCGTTACCTGGCAATTCAGAAATCCTTTTTCCACATAATACCGTCGTATGATTTCGCTTGAGGATTTGATGACGTAATCAGACATTTCGCTCCCTCTTCTCAGACGGACCCGTTCTTCTATATCGGTCTTCTCTCCTTTTTTGACACCATTGTAATTCCATTGGGATACCCTTGGCCGTTCTACAATGTTGATATTCAGGAATGCCTGGTCATTTACAAGGCTGTCCACATAAACACCCACATCTGAAAAAAAACGTTGCATGAAGAGCCGTTTGACGATGGTCTGCAGTTCTTCACCCGGTATATTAATGGTATCGCCTATGGCAAGACCTGTCAGGGATAGTATCTGATCTGCATTCAGATAATTTACCCCGGTTACTGTCATGCCGGCAATGACACATTGCCGGGGATTGGCATAATCGATCATCACTGAACTCTGTTTTCCGGCAGTTGAATCTGTGACTGCCACTTGTTCGGTGATCTGTGCCGAAAGTGAAAGTCCCGTTAATAAAAAGATAAAGCAGAAAATCAGGTACTTCATTCAAGGGATATTAATAGATTCTTCAATCTTTCCAAACCGGCGCTCTCTGTTGCTAAAGGCCTCAAGGGCAGCTTCGAAGTCAGGCTTGCGAAAATCGGGCCAAAGTACGGGAGTAAAATACAATTCAGTATAAGCCATCTGCCATAGCATGAAATTGCTGATACGCATTTCACCGCTTGTCCTTATCATCAGATCCGGGTCGGGAATTCCCGCCGTGGAAAGATACCCGGAAAAAAATTCCTGGGTAAGTGGCATATCCCGGGTGGGGTTCTCGTCCAACATACGTTGTACCGCCTGCAATATATCCCATTTACCGCTGTAATTAACGGCTACAATAAGGGTCATCCTGTTGTTGTCTGCAGTTTGTTCCACACACTGATCCATACGTTCCAGCAGGTCCGGATTCAGGTGATGGCGGTCTCCCATAAAAAGACACCGTATGTTGTTTTTCATCAGGGTGGGCGTTTCTTTGTGAATGGCATCCACTATCAGGGACATCAGGGCATCGGTTTCCCTTTTTGGACGTCCCCAGTTTTCCTCGGAAAAAGCAAAAAGGCTCAGGTAAGATATTCCTTTTTCGGCAGCAGCTTCTGTGATATGCCGTACAGCTTCCACTCCCTGCCGGTGTCCCTCGTTCCTTTCCATGTCATGTAACAGGGCCCACCGTCCGTTTCCATCCATGATGATACATACGTGGTTGGGAAGTTTATCCTTATGCTCACTCATAATCTTGACCTCCATTTCTCTTGTCAAAACCCATCATCAGTTTTTCTCTCAGCGTAGTAATAAAATCGTTTCCGGCAAAAGACAGGCTTGTGATGCTGAAATGTGCCTTTTTCACTATAAAGCTATAGGGAAGGTCTATGACCACCGATCTGTTATCCAGATGTAATTGTGCATTGGGACTGCGGCTTCTCACTTTGATTTCCAGAACGGCATTATCGGGAAAGACCAGTGGACGTACATTCAAGTTGTGAGGTGCTATAGGCGACAGGATCAGGACTCCGGATTCGGGAAAAACTACCGGACCGCCTACACTCAGCGAATAAGCGGTGGAACCTGTAGGAGTGGCCACTATGATGCCATCACCACGGTATGTGGAAATATGTTTTCCGTTCATTTTCACGCCCACTTCAATCATGGCGGAACTAAAGCGTTGGATACATATCTCGTTAATGGCAAAAGGATAAATCTGCTCCTGCTTTTTTTCTCTTTCTATGGTCAGTACGGTATGTCTGGTTGAAGTATAATCCCGTTTTTGAACCGAATCAAAAAGGTGTCCTATAAAATCGGAACCGCAACCAGTCAGAAAACCAAGACGGCCAAAGTTCACTCCGGCAATGGGAACACCTGAATCCCCGACTATCTCCAACGCTTCCAGGAAAGTGCCGTCCCCTCCGGCAGTTACCAACAGATCCGTTCCAGGTGGTAATTTCCGGTCATCTCCCAGTATCTGAAAAGTAACGTCTTCCCTTTCTGGAAGGAACCAGTCCTTTTTTATTACCTTTCCGTAAAAAACGACCTTCATATTTGTATTGCCGATAAGTTGGCTTACTTTTGCAACAAAGATAACCAATAATGACAAAACTGAGTGTTAATGTAAATAAATTTGCCACCTTGCGCAATGCACGCGGAGGCAATATACCCGATGTTACTCAGGCTGTAAAAGATTGTGAACAATTTGGTGCCCAGGGAATTACTGTTCATCCGCGCCCGGATGAACGTCACATACGCTACAAGGATGTCCGGGAGATCAGGCCCTTAATAACTACCGAATTCAACATAGAGGGCAATCCGATCCCTTCGTTCATACAACTTGTTCTTGAAGTAAAACCAGACCAGGTTACACTGGTCCCTGATGCCCATGACGCCATTACTTCCAATGCTGGCTGGGACACGCACCGGTTTGCACGTGAACTGAAGGAATGGGTCAGCATATTCAAAGATGCCGGGATCCGGACATCGCTTTTTGTGGACCCTGACCCCACGATGATCCGTGCCGCTGCGATAACCGGAACAGACCGGGTGGAACTCTATACAGAAGCCTATGCCAGTATGTACGGGCAGGACAGGCATAAAGCCATTGAACCATATGTCAGGGCGGCACAAACGGCCGCTGCCTGTTCGTTGGGACTGAACGCCGGTCATGATCTGAACCTGGAAAATGTCGCTTTTTTTCACCGCACTATTCCGGGTCTTCTGGAAGTTTCCATCGGACATGCCCTTATCTGTGAGTCAATCTACCTGGGACTGGAAAACACCATTCAGATGTATTTAAGGCGTCTCGCCGATTTTTAATTATATTTGCACGTTCTTAGTATTAATAAATTATGAAAAAGACATCACTGATAATCATCATCTTACTGGCACTTGCTGTCGCAGCCCTTTATGTTTTACACTTTACGGGAATTGGTGGCGAAGCATCCGGTCCCGAAAAATCCGACCAGGAAATAAGCCAGACGCCTGCCGGCAGCATTGTTTATATACGCATTGATACACTGCTCAATAAATACGATCTTTTCCTTGACCTCCAGTCAGATCTCTCTGCCAAAGCCCGTATAGTAGAAGACGACCTAACCAAGAAAGGTCGTGCCTTTGAGAATGATGTAAACAACTTCCAGGAAAAAGTACAAAAGGGCCTTATAACAAGATCCCAAGCAGAAACACAGCAAAACCAGCTTGCTGCCCGTCAGCAGGAACTGGAACAGTATGCACAGCAAAAACAACTGGAATTAGCAGAAGAAAACCAGGTTATGCTCAATCGTGTACTGGATGCCCTCCGTACGTTCCTGTCTGAATACCGCGTGATGAAAAACTATGACATGATACTGACCACGGACGGAAACAGCAACACGGTCATCGAAGCCAGTCGGGGACTGGATATCACACAAGAAGTTGTGGACGGACTTAACCAGGAATATGCCAAAAGCCGTAAATAGATGATTATTATGAAATCGGTCATCGGAACTGAGTTTCATTTTTCCCGGCAAACGGGATTCTATGTCGGGAAAGTACGAGATGTCTATACAATAGACAAGCGTATTCTTGTGATGATCGCAACAGACAGGATATCGGCCTTTGATATTGTATTTCCCAAAGGGATCACCTACAAAGGCCAGATCCTGAACAAAATTGCCTCCCGGTTCCTGGACCTGACAAGTGATATCGTTCCTAACTGGAAGATTGCCACACCCCATCCCATGGTCACTGTTGGGTACAGGTGTGAACCATTTCCGGTTGAAATGATAGTCAGGGCATATCTGACCGGAAGTTCCTGGAGAACATATAAAAGCGGTCAACGTACCCTATGCGGGATTTCCCTGCCCGATGGCATGAGGGAACATCAGGCATTTCCTGCTCCAATCGTCACACCTACTACTAAAGCAGCTATAGGCTTTCACGACCAGGATATTTCAAGGGATCAGATTATCTCCGGAGGCCTGGTAACCCAGGAAGATTACTCAAAACTGGAAGAATATTCTTTGGCCTTGTTTGCAAGGGGGCAGGAACTGGCCGCAAAAAGGGGACTAATCCTGGTAGATACGAAATATGAATTCGGAAAGCTCGGAGACCAGATACTTTTAATAGATGAGATTCATACCCCGGATTCATCCCGGTATTTTTATACAGATGATTTTCAACGGAATTTTCCCCAGGGAAAGCCTCCTCGGCAATTATCCAAGGAATTCGTAAGAGAATGGCTCATGGAAAACGGGTTCAGCGGACAATCCGGTCAGAAGATGCCGGAGTTGACAGACGATGTGATACAAAGTATTTCTAACCGCTATATAGAGTTGTTTGAACATCTGACAGGCACGGCTTTTGTACCCCTCACCTATGACGATGCATTTTACGATAATATGGAGGGTTGCATCCGCAATATGCTGGCCCGTTTATGAAGATACGGCACTTGTTTTTCATTATCCTGTTATTGGGTGCGATAAGCCTTAATGCACAGGAACAGCAGTATATCCGGCACAAGGTGCGCTGGATGGAGACATTATATTCCATTGCCAGAAAATACAAAGTAGACCCTAAAGAAATCGCCCTCCTGAACAACCTCCCTACTGGAGAAATATCACGAGGGCAGATACTGCTCATTCCCGATGCTGATTCCCAAAAAGCCGAAAAAATACAGACCTTACCAAAGGATACGGTTCCTGTCCCGGATCAGTTCCATCCAACCGCAGAGAGGATTGCTCCATGCCGGAATTTCATTCCCACAGGCACATATATGCCTGTGGTGTCGCTTATATTGCCCTTGTCGGGGAACGTGAGTGGTCCCGGATTCCTGGAGTTTTATCAGGGTGTGCTCTTGGCAGCTGAAGAAATGAAAAATCAGGGAATGCAGATTGTACTGCAGGTTTTTGACTGGAACGAAAGGTCTATGGATGACCTGCTTTCTGGCGAACGATTAGGCAGAAGCGATCTGATCATCGGCCCGGTTTATTCTAACGAAATTGGAAGCACCCTGGCTTATTTCCGGCACAGCGGGACAAAGATCGTATCTCCTTTGGATGGCAATGCCGAGGTATGGGTAAATTCCTCGCCTGATCTGTTTCAGGTACAGCCCACCCTTGTGGCTCAACAGGAATCCCTAATCAAGTATCTGGAGCCCCACGGGACCACTCTCTGGATTATATCCGAGGAAGGGGAAGAAACCGTTGCCCCGGGTATCCGCGCCTTACTGGACAACAACCTGATCCCTTACAGAAATTTCTCCTATGATGTTCTTCAGGGAAGGGAAGTTACCGAAATTCTGAAAGGTCTTCTGGAATCCAATCCCAGGAATCAGGTCATTATCGCTTCACAGAATGAGGCTTTTGTCTCTGATGCCGTCAGGAACCTGCACTTGTTGATGGCTTACGACAATATACCCGTTGAATTGTTTGGACTGTCAAAATGGCGAAGTTTTGAAACGCTGGACCTCACAGCACTCCATCAATTGCAGGTCGTGCTGCCTGTCTCTGCCTATGTGGATTATGCAGATCCGGCTGTCAGACGGTTCGTGCAACAATACCGGAGTTTGTTCCATGGGGAACCTTCCCAGTTTGCCTTTCAGGGTTATGATGTGGCTTACTATTTCATGTATGCACTTTTTCGGTATGGCCGCCATTTTGAAAATTGTCTGGAAAGTATTCATTTACCTTTGCTGCAGACAGAGATTTCATTTCTCAGAAAATCCGGGGAAGGGGGTTATTCCAATATAGGTACGAAGATAATCCGTTACCGTCCGGATTTCACTGTGGAACTCCTTCCCTGATCAAAGGTTATCCCTTTCAATGTCCATAAAATAACGGACTGTCTCTGTCCTTAATTCTCCCGTCGCAGCCTGATCACATACTATGATTGCCTGAGGGTGCATCTGCAGCGCAGTAATAGTCCACATATGAGATATAGAACCTTCTATGGCATGACGTAATGCCCGGGCTTTTCCGTGACCGTTAACCAGGATCATAACCTGTTCTGCATCCATAATGGTCCCTATACCTACGGTAAGTGCCGTTTTGGGAACCCTGGCTATGTCATTGTCAAAAAAGCGCGCATTGGCATACAGTGTATCGGTAGTCAGTGTTTTGATCCTGGTCCTGGAAACAAGAGACGAACCCGGTTCATTGAAAGCAATATGACCATCTGGTCCCACACCTCCCAAAAAAAGACGTATACCCCTTGCTTTTCGGATCGCTTCTTCATAGGCAGCGCATTCAGCAACCAGATCAGGTGCATTCCCGTTCAGGATATGGATATTTTCCGGTCTGATATCGATCTGCCTGAAAAAGTTCTCCCACATGAAATAATGGTATGACTGCGGATGATCCTCCGGTATGCCCACATATTCATCCATATTGAAGGTGACCACGTTGCGGAAGGATACTTTTCCTTCTTTGTACAAAGATATGAGCGCCCTGTAGGTGCCCAGCGGAGAAGAACCGGTTGGAAGGCCCAGTACAAAGGGATTCCCGGCATCGGGTGCAAAGGCATTGATCTTATCTGCTATATAATTGGCTGCCCAGGCAGAAAGACGATCGTAATTTTCCAGTATCAGTACTCTCATAATTTATTGTTTAGCAATTCTTTCGCATTTTGAATGGCAGCAGATGTAATACTCGACCCGCTCAACATCCTGGCCACTTCCATAACCCTCGCTTCACCCTCGAGCGGTAGAACGCGGGTTTCGGTTACTTGTTCAATGACATCTTTTTTGACCAGATAATGGGCGTTCCCCTTTGCTGCGACCTGGGGCAGGTGTGTTATAGCAAGAACCTGCATGCACCCCGAGAGCTCGTGTATCATATTTCCCATACAATCGGCAATTTTCCCGGATACACCCAGATCAACCTCATCGAAAATGATGGTGCTCAACCCGGAATTTTGAGCAATGACGGATTTGACACATAACATCAGGCGTGACATCTCACCCCCCGAGGCAATACTGCTTAATTCCCTGGGAAACATGTCCCTGTTGGCGGAAAACATAATTTCCATGTGGGTGTTCCCCAGCAGCCCGTATGACGGGTTCTTCTGTATGACAAAATCTACCTGTGCATCGGGGATTCCCAGTAAGGCCAGCCTTGTGCATAACTGTTGTGAAAGATCTTTAAGGCAGTCATTGCGTTCCTGATGCAAACGCCCGGCAAGGGAGTTCCGTTCCTGAATAGCCTGTTCCAGTTCTTTTTCCAGTTCATCCAGGGTTGAAGAATCGTTCACGGCTTCATCCAGCTTTCTTGCTATATTTTTCTCTATGGCAAGCAATTCCCCTATTGTCTGCACATGGTGTTTATGCTGCAGGGAATAGATCGTGTTCAGCCTGAGGGCAACCGATTCGAGCCTGCCCGGATCATCCCGGACTTGCTGCAGGAATCGTGTGCATTCCTGGGCCAAATCTTTGAGTTCTATCCGTACCTGTTCCATCCTCACAAGCATATCTTCGAAATCGGGATTTTGGGTTGCAATGGCAGCAGCTATCCTGGAAGCTTCCTTAATGCCTGCCAATACCGGCATCTGTCCCTCTTCCAGTATGGCTGTGATCTGGAAGAGCGATTGCCTGATTTCTGCAGCATGTTCCAGCATACCCAATTCCTTTTCCAGTTCCTCCTGTTCGCCATCCTCCAATTTTGCTGCCTGCAGTTCATTGTACAGAAAAGAAAGATAATCCAGGTCTTTTTGTATCTGATCACAGGAATCGCGCAAAGAGCATACCCGGGCCGACAGATCCAGCACATCTCTGTGCTTTTTTTTATAGTGATCTACCACAGGCCCCAGTCCGGCAAAAGCATCGGCCACCTTTACAGGATAATCGGCGTCTGCCAGTAACAGGTTTTCATGCTGGGAATGTATGTCAATAAGCGCATTGCCCAAAGATCTGAGAAATGAAAGATTGACTGGCTGGTCATTCACAAAAGAACGGCTTTTTCCGTTGGGATAGATGATGCGCCGGATGGTCAGATCATTTGAAAAATCCACCTTGTTCTGATCAAAAAGTTGTCCGATCTCGTTTTCAGTTTGGGGGATCCTGAAACAGGCTTCGACCACGGCATTGACAGACGGATCCCTGAGAACGCCAACATCGGCCTTTTGTCCAAGAACAAGAGAGAGCGCACCCAATATGATAGATTTACCAGCACCGGTCTCGCCGGTAATGATAGTAAGGCCCTCGGAAAACTCAACGTCCAGAACATTGATGAGGGCATAATTGGATATGCTCAGCGAGTATAGCAATATTATTCTTTAGGTTCTTCAACCTGCTTGTAGTATGTTTCTTCGTCCTCAAATTCCTTTATGGCAATCAGTGTAGGCTTGGGCTGCCGTTCGTAATATCGTGAAATTTCTATCTGTTCCCTGTTTTCAAATGTTTCTTCCAAGGTGTCTGCAAAATTTGAAAATTCTTCCAGCCTGCTATTCAATTCTTTTTTGACATCGGAGGCTATTTGATTGGCCCTTTGAGCGACGATCATCACTGTCTTGTAAACGTTTCCCGTTTTTTCCGACAATTTGGAAATATCACGTGTTATGGTTGTTTCGGGTACGGGTTGCTTCTTGCTTTCCATATATATGATTAATTATTGTTTCTTGTTGTAAATTGCTGGGCCTTCCTGAACATGTTGTCCACTTCTCTGCGGTATTGCGAATCCGGATATTCACTTATGAAATTATAATATTCATCTATGACATTGAGAAACCGCTCCCGCTGTAATTCAGGCAAGCTATTGTTTGCATACTGGTAATTGGCCGCCACAATATAATACAGGATTTCTTCACGATAATTGCTTTCCGGATTATCCTTTAACGTTTCCTTCAATGCATGAGTAGCCGCTTTGTAATCTTCAATGGTATAGTATAGTTTGGCAGATTCAAAAGCCTTACAATCCAGACGCTGGTACAGGTCCTTGAGCATTTTCCTGCAAACAGTTTCATACTCACTTCCGGGATAATCATATAGAAACTCTTCAATAGAAGCTATGGCAACACGGCTGGGTTGCTGGTCAAGCTCGGAACGGTATGTGTTCTGGTACAGGCAGTCAAGTCTCAGGAAACGGGCAGGTTTTGTAAAGGGACTGCGCGGGAAAATTTCCACAAATTGCTTGAAATTATCCTCTGCCGTTACGTAATCATTCAAATGGTAATTACTAAGTCCCAGGTAATATTGCAGTGTGTCATCCCGCGTGGTACCCCTGTAAACCATTTGCAATTGTTCCAGTAATGGTTGTGATCTTGAATATCTTCTGGCTTCAAAATATTCAATGGCTTTCCTGAATTTTAAATCATAATCGGTACTGCGCAGGAGGGTTTCAAATTGATTGACACAGGCTGCTGCAACCGTCAGAAAAAAAACCGAAATCAGTAATAATAGTCTTTTCATCAATAACATCGGATGCAAATATACGACAGTTTAGCAAATTATAGGCCAGACTGCATTGTCAAGTATCGTTCCGCATCGATTGCAGCCATGCAACCGCTACCGGCTGCCGTTATCGCCTGGCGGTATTTGGGATCCTGTACATCTCCAGCAGCAAATACACCTTTTATGTTTGTTTCGGAACTCTTGGGACGTGTAATTATGTACCCTTCCGGATTGACCTCAACCCAGGGTCGGAAAGGTTCCGAGTTAGGATGATGACCTATGGCCAGGAAAAAGCCGTGAATATCTATGGTCTTTTCTCTACCAGAACTGTGGACCAGGAGGGCTCCGGTAACGCCCGTATTATTACCCAGAATCTCACGTGTCTGATGCTCCCATAACACCTCTATGTTAGGAGTAGAGGCGACCCTTTGCTGCATCACTTTTGATGCCCTGAACACATTGCGCCTGACTACCATATAGACTTTCCGGCAAAGACCGGAAAGATAGATGGCTTCCTCACAGGCAGTATCTCCGCCTCCTACTACTGCCACGTCTTTGCCTCTGTAGAAAAAGCCATCACAAGTGGCACAGGCCGAAACGCCCATCCCTTTGAATTTCTGCTCCGACTCGAGGCCCAGGTATTTGGCGGTGGCACCCGTGGCAATGATTAGGGTTCTTGCCAGAATTTCAGTCCCATCATCCAGTTTGATCCAAAAAGGTGATTGGTTGAGCCTTGTTTCCGTTAAGATCCCTGTTCTGAGATCGGTGCCAAACCTTTGGGCTTGGATCCGCAGATCTTCCATCAGACGGTTCCCGTCTACTCCATCGGGATATCCCGGAAAATTTTCTATCTTAGTCGTAGTGGTCAATTGGCCTCCCCTCAGTACCCCTTCATAAAGAACGGGTTGTAGATTGGCACGGGCTGCATAAATAGCCGCAGTGTAGCCCGCCGGACCGCTTCCGGCGATAAGACATTTGATGGTTTCCATTGTATTTTTATTATAAATATATAAAATTCACAAAAAAGCTGTATATTTGCGACTCTAAAAAGCGGGGCGTGGCGCAGTTGGCTAGCGCACTTGCATGGGGTGCAAGGGGTCGAATGTTCGAGTCATTTCGCCCCGACTTTTTTTTATATCCTCCCCATCTTTCTGCCAATAAACTGCTCAAGTCTTCTTTCCCAGACAAGGACAAGAGACATGGCCCATCTCGAAAGCAGCATCCAGGGTAATATGCCCCCTATTGCAGTGAATAACAGCAGATCTTCTACATTACTATGGGATACACTTATGTGATGGTTCAGTAAATCCACATCTTCTGCAGAAATTTTTCCAGCCTCAACTTCGTCTATCATAACAGCTGCTCCATAAGCAAGGCCCAAGGTATTGGCCACTATCCAAAGAAAGGCTGTTTTAGCCGGTAATCCAAAAAAAAGCATTACCGGTCTGAGAAATCGGGCGATGTAACGTATCACGCCAAAATCCGATAACAACCGTTGTATGATCGTAAGGGAGAATACCAGCAAAACCATGGGTATTGCAATCTTGATCGTATTCCATGCCCAGCTTCCCAGCATAGGCCAAAAATCCATTTTCAGTTCCTCAAACGGTCCCGCAACCGGGACTGTAGCTTCTCCCGGCATGATCTGATGCAACAACCAACCCAGGAATAATGACGAGAAGGTCCTTGCCAGGATCATCCGCATAGCAGAAGTTCCCGTTTTTTTCTGCACTGCCGTTTCCAAGGGAATATTGTGGGAACAAAGTACCATTACGGCAAGAATGGTTATTGACCTGGCATCCAGATTTAGCGTGGTCATCACGGCGATCGCAGAATAACAGTTAACAAAATAGCCCGATACATAGGCAAGTGCCGCCTCTCCGGGCAATCCAAACCTGGAAAAAAGAGGAGTAAGATGCATGGATATCCAGGATATCACCCCCAGATAATTCAGGATCGTGATGATGAAAGTCACTATGAACATGATCCTGACCAGCCACCAGGAAGTTTTCAATGCCCCAGGGGAAACTGCCCTGATAGAATGGCTGATTTTTTGTCGGGTTGATTCCATTATTTTTGAATTTGAGGCGCAAATATACTATGTTTTGTGATTAATTAAAACACTGATATGATGAAACATATTTTCTGGTCTATTCTTTGGATTGCCATTCTGACGCTGTCTTTATGCTCGACTTCCGACCGTACGGCAAACGTTGCTCGTTTTTCCCTGATCGGGACCTTATATCCCAACATCAGGATCACCGGAGATTTTGGTATTCTGGAAGTTAAGAAAGGGTCCCGGATACTCCCGCCCCCGGAAGAAGCACCGCTTCTTTACAGGGTTGCCGAGATGTAGGGAAGTGCCCTGCGCAGGGCTGCCTGCCAGTAATCCCAGGTATGTGCCCCGTCAAATATCCGGATCTGCAAAGGGATTCCTTTTTCCTTCATGGCCAGTGAAAATTCCACGTTTGCACGGTAGGTAAAATCATCATCACCGCAATCGATCACCCAGGTTACAGACCGTAAAGGGGCCGCCTCATTCCCGGAGAGTCCTGCTATGTATTTCACTACATTGTTGTCTTCAACCCTTTGCTGAATATCCCGATTTACCGGATTATCTTCTTTGAACATGGACAGATCCATTTTGTACAGGTAGGCACTCATGGCGTATACCACAGAAAACAGATCCGGCCTATGACAGCCGTACATGACTGAACCCTGTCCTCCCATAGACAGTCCCGCAATGGCGCGTGAGCCCTTATCTGAACGGATCCTGTACCGGCTTTCCACTAGAGGTATAAACTCTCCAAAAAAATGATCTTCATAATTCCATTCACCTCCATTGAAATAAGTCATCAGGGACGTCCCCGCATCGGGCATGATTATGATCATTTCCCGGGAAGCCCCAGAAGCCATCAACTGGTCTGCTATACGTTCCATGTTCCCGAACCTGGACCAGTCCCGGCAATTCCCTCCTGCTCCGTGCAATAGGTACAGTACAGGGTAATACCTCCCCGGCTGTTGATCATAACTTTGGGGAAGATAAACGGCAAAATATCGGACTTCTCCCAGTATCGCACTTTCCATAGAATCAACAACATAATTTCCCCTGGCCCATGCTGTGAAGGGATATGTACAACACAACACTATGAACGTCAATAAACTTATGATATTTTTCATGGTTCCTGTCATTTTCTTTACAAAAATAGCACAATATTCCCCCAAACCACCTATATTTGCACAACACCGGTTCCGAAGGACCTGAGAACGGTCCGAAGGATTAAAAGGGAATGCCGTGAAAATCGGCAACAGTTCCCGCTGCTGTGAATCCCGGAACGAATGTTCCAAATGTAACCGTCATTCTTGCCACTGACCTTAAGGTTCGGGAAGGCGACGGAAACGGGGATAAGTCAGAAGACCTGCCGTTGTTATTATAGCGGAGAACTAACTAATTTTCATATAAATGAAAAACTATCCTTTAATTACAGCCTTGTGCATTGCTGCACTTTTTGTGCGTTGTACGCCTTGTGTTCCAGAAGAACCTGAATCTTACGTCATTACATTTGAAGATGCCCCGCAGGCTTCTTTGGCCAATTCTCCTTACGGAGACAATCTTTATGACGAGTCCTACGTGCCTTACTTGCATACCCCGACAGGTTTATCACTTGGGTATGCATACTCATCTTTTGAGTATGAGGGATTTCTTTACAGTACCTGGAACGGTGTCGTTCTCTCCAAATGGAACGATATGGAAACCCAGGGGTATTTAAACCAATGCAGCGTATATTTCAAGGACCCGCAAACCGGACAGGGAGGTCACAACAAATCAGCCACCTTTGGCTTGGTATATCTGGGAACGGACTGTGAAATTTTCTTTGAAGATCCCGAAAAAGAAATGATCTTTTTATCCCTCTTTGTTACCAATAGTTCTTACACTGCTTTATCCATGATACACGGGGACATGTTCTGTAAATCTTTTTCCCGTGAAGATCAGGACTGGTTGAAAGTGACCTTTACTGGTCATGGAAAAGACGGGCTGGAAAAAGGATCTGTCGATTTTTATCTTGCTGATTTTCGCACACCTTCTTCCGGAGGAATCGTGGATTCATGGAAAAAAGTCGATTTATCCTCCCTGGGACCCATACATAAACTAACTTTTTCCATGGAAAGTTCCGACACAGGAGCATACGGTATGAACACGCCCGCCTATTTTTGCGTGGACAACATCATTGTGGAAAATCTCCCCTTATGATATACAAAAGAACATACCGGGCAACGGCTTTTATGCTGATTCTGTTACTGACGGTATCATGCATGAAATACGGTCCTGCCGGAACCGAGGATTTTCATCCGAGTCCGCCGGGAGAAGGTCTGTTCATTGTTAACGAGGGAAACTTCATGTACGGCAATGCTTCCCTGTCTTATTACATTCCCAGGACGGGTAATATGCAGCACGAGGTCTTCATAAGGGCCAACGGGATCAACCTGGGTGATGTGGCTCAATCCATGACTATATATAGCGGACTTGGATACATAGTGGTGAATAATTCCGGAGTGATCTTTGTCATCGATCCGGACACCTTCCGGCTCAAAGGCTCTATAACTGGCATGATCTCGCCCAGATATATTCACTTTATTAATGATCATAAAGCTTACGTAACAGATCTGTACCAGGAAAAGATCACGATAGTGGATCCGGTATCATTCCGGATCACAGGGTATGTGCCTACCCCTGGACACCGGTCCACAGAAGAGATGGCCCAATGGAAAAATCTTCTTTTTGTAAGCTGCTGGTCCTATGATAACAAGCTGCTGGTCATAGACACCCGTACGGACCGGATTGTGGATTCACTAGTAGTGGAAAAAGAACCAACGCAACTGCTCCTGGATAGTAACGACAAGATCTGGTGTGTGGCCTCGGGCAACCTTTACCGGATACACCCGGGAGAGCGGAAGATAGAACATATTTTTCCTGCAGGAGATCAACAATCACGGACTTATCTGGCCCTAAACCCACGGGGGGATACCCTTTATTATCTGAACAGAAATTTATGGCGTATGCCCGTTAATGCGGGATCGCTTCCCGCCGTGCCATTTGTCCGGTTGCCCCAAAGACCTTATTACGGACTGGCCGTCGATCCGGCTACTTATGATATTTATGTAGCCGATGCACTGGATTACGTACAACAGGGAAAAATTTACCGGTTCGATCCCCGGGGAGTCCCTGTGGACACACTGACAGCTGGGATCAATCCCGGTTTTTTTTGTTTTAAATGAATCTGATGAAAAGAGTATTCCTGCCGCTTGTCTTTTCCTTCCTGTTGCTTGCAGGATGCAACGGAGGTAAGGAACTGTACAGAGAACCGGCTCCCCTGATAGAGTTGGATGTGCCGGACGGAAGATACTGTATCAAAACAGGTGATACGCTGACCATCGCCCCGCAGGTGCGCTATGATAGGGATGCCGTATATGCATGGTCACTTAACGGAATCATTGTCAGTACAAGTAAGATTTATCTTTTCACCTCATCGGAACCAGGAATTTTCCTGCTCACTTTTCAGGTAAGCCGCCAGGATGTTACCGTCAGCCGGGACATCAGGATAGAGGTGCAAAAACGGGCCCGTCCCTATATCTATATGGCGGTACCTGCCAATGGATACACCATAGCCCCTGACAGTGCCTTGATTCTTCGTCCTGTCATAGCAAACGGGCAGAACGGAAAGTACCTATGGACGGTTAACTCGGTGGAAGTAAGCCATGACAGTATATATACCTTTTCGGCCGCTATTATAGGTACTTACCAACTGCATTTCTCTGTGACCACTGAAGATGGAAACGACCGGACAAACTTTAACATTCATGTTCTTGAGCCGTCTTCTGCAGGGGATGATCCCTGGCATGAAGAAGATCCGGTTCCTCCTTCCGGAAAATTTTTCAGGCCGGTGCAAGACAACAGTAACCCTGACTGGGATGTGATATTTGAATATACCCCGGCTCCCGGTCAGTTCATTAATGAACGGGAAACCGGAGGCTTTTCGGACGAAGATACGCCTGAAAAAGCAATTCTTTATGCAGAAACACGTTTAAAGCAGGGATTTTTTGTCTCACTTGGAGCTTTCGGCGGTTATATTGTGGCCGGTTTTGATCACAGCATTGCTAACGACGGGGGATATAACCTGAAAATTTCAGGTAATGCCGGCGAGAATTCTTCCGAACCGGGAATTGTATGGGTAATGCAAGATGGAAACGGGAACGGATTACCCGACGATACCTGGTATGAACTCAGAGGCAGTGAACACGGAAAAGAAAAAACATTACGACAATATCACATCACGTATTTTCGTCCGCGGGAACCGGGTTCTCCTGTACATTGGATTGACAATCTGGGAATCACGGGCAAAATCGATTACTTGGGGTCGTTCCACGGACAGGATTCATACTATCCCGGTTGGATAGCTACGGATTATTACACTTTGAGAGGGACCCGTCTTGAATCACGCAATTATCTCTCAGAAACGGGCACCTGGATATGTCCCCCTTACGATTGGGGTTATGTGGACAATAACGACCAGGTCCTCTTCCGAATTTCCGATGCCGTTACATCCAAAGGGAACCCTATCCATTTGGAGTTTATAGATTTTATTAAAATCCAGACAGCAGTGAATGGAAAATCGGGCTGGCTGGGAGAGATTTCAACGGAAGTCACCAGAATTGCTGACTACAACATGATTAAATAATGAGGGTGATCGCCTTTCTGTATATCCTGTTTCTATCCTGCGGATACCTGGCGGCACAGGATACTATAGAGGTAAGGCAGCTGGATACGATCCGGATAACTGCCCAAAGAAGGTTGCGGGATATGGGCATGCAGAAAACTACACTCGATTCGGCGGGATTGCGCAGTGATATAACAGGTTCCCTGGCACAAGTGCTAGGTCAGAAAAGTACTATTTTTATCAAATCCTACGGCCGCGCAACGCTTTCTACTGCATCTTTCCGGGGAACGTCCCCTTCCCATACACAGGTCACCTGGAACGGAATGAAGATCAATTCTCCTTTATTGGGAATGGTTGATTTTTCGACCATTCCGTCTTTTTTTATAGATAAAGCCGATCTTTACCATGGTCCCAGTTCGGTGACTGTCTCTTCAGGCGGTCTGGGAGGAGCCATAGCCTTGTCAACAGGAACTTCTGACGCTAACGGACTATCGGTTAATTACATTCAGGGCCTGGGAAGTTTCCGGACTTTTGATGAATTTTTACGCTTTTCTTACAAAAAAGACAAATGGAGCAGTCAGACCCGATTTTATTACGCTTATTCTAAAAATGATTATCAATACATCAATTACCGGAAGAAAAATTTTTTTTATGACGACAATGGAAATATAACAGGGTATGAATTTCCGGTGGAACGTAACAAGAACGGCGGTTTCGCCGATTTTCACCTGTTGCAGGATCTTCAGTTTAAAGGCACAGGAAAGGGTACCTGGAACATCTCTGCCTGGTATGCCAGGACCGATAGGGGGATCCCGTTGTTGAATGTAGATTACAAGGAAAACAGCAGCGTAAGGAATAATCAGACTGACAATTCGTTTCGCTCAGTGATAAGCTGGCACAGATTGGGTGCCAGGGACAAACTGAGTGCCAGGGCAGGTTATATGTATACCGACATGCTTTACCAGTATAAACGTGATCTTGGCAACGGCCAATGGGCTAACATGGTCAATTCCCAGAGTAATGTACATACTTTTTTTACCCAGGCAGAAGGAGAATGGTATACAGACAAGTGGATGTTTTCGGCCAATTTGTCTCTGAATCAACATTTTGTCAGGACCGCGGACAACGCTGTAGTTTCCGTGGAGGGCCAACAGGCCCTGGTAGGCTATGAGCAGGCAAGGCTGGAACTATCGGTTTTTTCTTCCGTTAAATACCGTCCGGCAGAAAGACTGGGATTCACTCTTAACCTGCGAGACGATGTATACGGAGAAAACCTGACTCCCTTGATCCCCTCCTTTTTTGCCGAATACTTGCTGTCAAAAAAAGGAGAGCTTGTGCTGAAAGCTTCAGTGGCCAAAAACTTCCGTTACCCTACCCTGAACGACCTATATTTTATGCCCGGGGGCAATCCGGACCTGAAACCCGAAGAGGGCAGAACATATGATGCAGGTATATCAGCCTCGCATAATGGAAGGAAAAGTGGATGGAACGTAAACCTCGCCATGTTTCATTCAATGATTGACAACTGGATCCTCTGGTTGCCTACCTTCAAGGGTTTCTGGTCACCCGTCAATGTCAAACAGGTAAAAAGCTACGGCATAGAGATCAAAGGTTCACTCAAGCTAAAACCAGGTAGAGAATGGCGTTTAGAAGCAGACGGGAACTTTGCCTGGACAAGATCACTGAACCTGGGAGACCCCGTAAGCTGGGCAGACCAGTCCATAGGAAAACAACTTGTTTACATTCCGGAATTTTCATCGGCCATTACCGGACGTCTGGGATGGAGGAACTGGACCCTGACTTATGACTGGACGTATTACAGTGAAAGATACACTACTTCCAGTAACCAGACTCATACCAGGCTGGGAGTCCTGGGACCGTACTTTATGAATGATTTGTCTTTGGAAAAAAAGCTCGTTTTCCCTTGGGCTGTTATTCATCTGAAAGGGATCATCCGGAACTTGTTTAATGAAGAATACGAATCGGTTCTCGGAAGACCCATGCCCGGTATAAATTACACGCTCTCAGTGGGGATCGCTCCTGTATTTCACTGAATCACGTGGCTGGATCTTTCATCCATTCAAAGGTTACATAATGCTCATCGGTCATTCCGAGCCTGCGATACGCTTCAAGGGCTCTGTTGTTTGTCTTAGCAGCATATAAACGAATGCCCATCACATCATCTGAAGAACGTACCAATTGCTGTAAATGAAAGTATAACGCCTTATATATACCCTGCCTGCGATATTCCGGAATGATATAAACACTCTGAATCCACCAGATCCAAGCGTTCCGCCAGTCACTCCATTCCCTGGTGACGAGCAGTGATCCGGCAATCTTTCCGTTAATTTCGGCAATGTAGGCAGTTCCCCGGTTTTCATCGGTCAGGTAGGAATCAGTTCCTTTTTTGACGGTTTGGTAATCCAATATGATATTTTCCGATTCCCGGGCCATCTGCACTTGGTTCCGCGCCAGGGTTGCAGCATCCGGTTTCGTTGCTTTCCTTATTATCATAATACAAATATATGTAAATTTGCACTATGGAAGATCGCAAGGACAAAGTATTGAAACAACTCCAAGCCTGGGATATTTCATACCGTTTGTACCAGCACCCGCCCCTTCCGACTGCAGAGGACGCCATTGCTTACTGGAAGGATATTGAAGCCCAGCATTGCAAAAATCTTTTTTTCAGGAATCACAAAGGAAACAGGCATTATCTGGTGGTCTTCGACTGGAAAAGGCAATTACCCATTCACCGGATCGAAAAAATGCTCTGTCAGGGCAAACTAACCTTTGCATCTCCTAAACGCATGATGCGCTACCTGGGTGTGGAACCCGGCTCTGTATCCCCTTTTGGGCTGATAAATGATATTGATAATCACGTTGTTTTATTCCTGGATGACAAATTAAAAAAAGCGAAAGAAATCAGTTTTCATCCCAACGACAACCGGTATACAGCCGTCATATCAAAAACAGATTTCTTCCGCTTTCTGGAACTCATAGGCAATACGTGCGTTTTCCTGGATATTGACCAACCGGAACTCCCTTACTGAGAGATCCTGCGGGCACCGTCGCTGATCACCACATCATATACTTTAGGCTTGTGACCAAATCTGCGGGCAAATTGTTCTTTTGCCTTTATCAGGAATCCTCCGTATAAATGTTCTTTTACCAGGTTGATGGTACATCCGCCAAAACCTCCTCCCATAACGCGCGATCCGGTAACACCGCATTCTTTGGCAATATCGTTTAAAAAGTCAAGTTCGGGGCAGCTAACCTCATACAGGTCCCTCATGCCGTAATGTGTCCGATACATCATATGTCCGACCGTTTCGTAATCATCTCTTTCCAGTGCGTCGCTTACGGCCAGTACCCGGGTGGTTTCCCCAATGACATATCCGGCTCTTTTAAAATCTTCGGCAGGAAGCTTTTCCTTAACTGCATAAAGCATATCCATGCTAACATCCCGGAGAAATTCCACCTCAGGATGTCCGTTTTCGCGCACAATGCGGGTTGCATTTTCACACGATTCGCGGCGTTTGTTGTAAGCCGAGGAGGCCAGTTCGTGCTTTACTGCCGTATCGAACAAAACCAGTTTATATCCCTGGGGATGGAAAGGAAAATACTTGTATTCCATGGAACGGGTGTCCAGACGAATCAGGTTCCCCTCTTTCCCGAAGAGCGATGCAAACTGGTCCATGATCCCGCATTTTACGCCCACATAATTGTGCTCGGTGGCCTGACCAATGCGTGCCAGCTCAAATTTGTCTATTCCCAGGAAGAACATGTCATTGAGGGCAAATGCATAGGTGCTTTCCAGTGCAGCCGAAGAGGACATCCCGGCTCCCATGGGCACATCTCCGGCAAAAGCGGTATCAAATCCCCCCGGATTCCCGCCTCTTTTGATGATCTCACGGCATACCCCAAAGATATACCGGGCCCAGGAAGCTTTGGGCAGATCGCTTTCTTCCATAGTAAATTCGGCATAATCCTGCAGGTCCACCGACCAGGCACGGACCTTCCCGGTTCCGTTTTTGCGAATAACGGCCACCATTCCTTTATCAATGGCACCAGGGAATACGAACCCTCCGTTGTAATCAGTATGTTCTCCTATCAGATTTACCCTTCCCGGCGAAGTATATAATTCACCCCCGAAATCCCCAAATTTATCTCTGAATTGTTTTTTAATGATATCAATATCCATACTCCAATCCTTTACAATTCCCAGGCCAGGGCAGCAGATCCAAGAATTGCCGCCTCGGATCCGGGCAATTCGGAATGAAGCAATTTGACTTTCCCTTTCCAAATGGAAAGCAGGTTGTCTTCCATGGCCTCTAGGGTCGGTTTAAATATCAGATCCCCCGCCTGTGCAAGACCTCCGAAAAGGATAATGGCCTCCGGTGCACTGAAAGCTACAAAATCGGCAAAGGCTTCTCCCAGCAGACGGCCGGTATAATTGAAAACGTCAATGGAAAGTTCATCTCCTTTGGCGGCAGCCCCGGCAACATCTTTTGACGTGATATCATCAGCTGGCAGATTCCGGAGCAGGCTGGCTCTTCTGGGTTCCATTTCCAGCAGTTCACGTGCTGTCCTGGCTACGCCGATGGCCGAAGCATAGGTTTCCAGACAGCCGATCTTGCCGCAATTGCACTGACGGCCTGTTCTGCGAATAGATGTGGTGTGCCCCAATTCTCCGGCAAAACCGTCGTGACCGTAAACTACTTTTCCGTCAATCACAATACCACTCCCTACGCCTGTTCCGAGTGTGATTTCAATGAAATTTTTCATCCCTTTGGCTGCACCATAGATCATTTCTCCCTGTGCGGCAGCATTGGCGTCGTTGGTAACCACAACAGGCAGGTTCAAGGCGGCTTCCACCGTTTTCTTCAGGTAAACGACCTCGGGATTACCTTGCTTGTCCTTTGCCCATTTCAGATTGGGAGCAGATTCAATAGTTCCTGTATAATAATTGCCGTTGGGCGCCCCTATGCCTATTCCTTTGATCTTATCCTTTCCTCCCACTGCCGGTAAGTTTATGATCCGGGCCAGGCTCTTTTCCATCTCGTTCATATACACTTTTAGTGCAATGATCTCGCGTGTATCAAAAGAAGTTTGGATAATTATGTTACCGCGTGCATCCACCACGCCCAGTTTTGTGCTTTGACCTCCTATGTCAATGCCTATTACGAAAGGTTTTCCCATGATTTATTGTGTTTGGATTTCTCTGTTAATAATCTTTGATCCGGCCAAAGCATAGAATAAAATATAGGCCAGACCCAAAATAATCACCCAGTAACTGGGGATATATCCTGCCTTGTCAGCAACTAATCCCTGGATTGCCGGAAGAATACCTCCGCCACAGACCAACACCATAAATATACCGGAAGCTGCAGCCGTATACTTGCCAAGTCCTTCCACGGCAAGATTGAAAATACTGCCCCACATAATTGAGGTACACAGACCTACCAGTACAATATACATGGCATTGACAGGCACCTGGGCCAGTCCGAAGGAAAGTGACCCAAGAGCAGAACGTTGCAATACGGGCAGGGATATCATGGTAGATGTTGAAGAAAATATCGCCAAAAGAATCAAAACCAATCCTGCTGCTGAAGTAACGGAAAGCATTACTTTACTGGATATCTTATTCCCCACTGAAGCCCCTATCAGACGGCCGACCAGCATAAGCAGCCAATAAGTACCTGCTACAAAACCGGCGATGGTTTTCCCAATCTCGGGATTATCGGAAAGCCAGTAGATCATTACGCCCGGGGTTCCTACTTCTACTCCCACATATACGAAAACGGCTATTGCACCCAAAACAAAATGCCTGTATTTGAGAGCACCCGTCATCAATTGCTTTAAAGGTTCTTTGCTCTGTGCCACATGTGGTTCGGGGATTTTCACTGCCAGTAAGACAAAGAAGACCAGGGCAAATACTCCCAGGGCAATGTATATCACAGGAAATACATCCTTGATATTGGCCTTGGCTGCCTCGCCAATTAAAATACCTACCAATGCAGGAGTCAGCGTAGCCATAACAGAGTTGAAGGAACCCCCAACCTGTATAAGCTGGTTGCCTTTGTTACCTCCGCCTCCCAGTGTGTTCAACATGGGATTTACTACCGTGTTCAATAAACACATGGAAAAACCGGCAACAAATGCTCCCAGAAGATATACACTGAATGCTGCACCCTGGGGTGAGTGACCCGAAATAAATTGAATAAGAACCCCCAGAAAACCAATGGCAATGGCTATGAGAGCTGTCCTCTTATATCCTATGCGCTGCAAAAGGATACCTCCTGGTATTCCCATAACGGCATAGGCTATGAAGTTAGCCGCATTACCCAGTAACCCCTGGAAATTGGATACCCCAAATTGTTCTTTCAATACTTGTCCCATTGGTGCTGCAAGGTTGGTCACAAATGAGATCATTCCGAATAGTGCAATCATCATGATGATTGGCAATGCATAGCTTTTTTTTTCTGTTGTCATATATTTATAAGTAATTAATTACGTTTTGTCCCAATGGTACCAAAAATAAGGATTTCTGCAGGCCCGTGCCAAAGCTGATACTAATCCTGCAGCTTCTTGTATTTAAACGGTTTGATTTCCGTTCCCAGGCGACGTTTACGGTTTTCTTCATATTCGCTGTATGAGCCTTCAAAGAAATACACCCCGGAATCGCCTTCAAAGGCCAGGATATGCGTAGCAATGCGGTCCAGGAACCACCGGTCGTGGGATACGATCACGGCACAACCCGCAAAATTTTCCAGACCTTCCTCCAGGGCTCTTATCGTGTTGACATCCACATCGTTGGTGGGCTCGTCCAGTAACAGGACATTGGCGTTTTCCTTCAGTGTCAGTGCCAGGTGCAGCCGGTTGCGTTCCCCGCCGCTCAATACCCCGCACCGTTTTTCCTGGTCCGCCCCTGAGAAATTGAAACGAGAAACATAAGCCCGCGCATTCACCTCGCGGTTCCCCAGACGAATGTATTCCGAGTTGCCTGCAATGGTCTGGTAAACGGTTTTATCGGGATCTATTTGTTTGTGCTGTTGGTCCACGTAAGCAAGTCGGACGGTCTCCCCTACCCTGAACTCGCCGGCATCGGGGGTCTCCGCTCCCATGATCAGGCGGAACAACGTGGTCTTTCCGGCGCCGTTGGGTCCAATCACACCCACAATACCCGCCGGAGGCAACTTGAAATTAAGGTTCTCGAAGAGCAGTTTTTCGCCGTAAGCTTTCGCAACGCCTGAGGCTTCTATCACCTTGTCACCCAACCTCGGCCCGTCTGGAATAAAAATCTCCAGGCGTTCTTCCTTCTGCCGGCTGTCCTGGTTAAGCATTTTTTCATATGCCGAGAGACGTGCTTTTGATTTGGCATGACGCGCCTTGGGTGCCATGCGCACCCATTCCAGTTCGCGCTCCAGTGTTTTGCGGCGTTTGCTTTCCTGCTTTTCTTCCATCGACAGGCGGATGGTCTTCTGTTCCAGCCAGGATGAATAATTCCCCTTCCAGGGGATGCCTTCGCCCCGGTCCAATTCCAGGATCCAGCCGGCCACGTTGTCCAAGAAATACCGATCATGGGTTACGGCTATGACAGTACCTTTATACCGCTGCAGGTGGGCTTCCAGCCATTGTACGCTTTCCGTATCCAGGTGGTTGGTAGGCTCGTCCAGCAAGAGAACATCGGGCTCGCTCAGCAGCAGGCGGCACAGCGCCACACGACGCCGTTCCCCTCCGCTCAGGTGTTTCACGGAAGATCCGGCTGGCGGGCACTGCAGGGCATCCATGGCCCTTTGCAGTTTTGAATCCAAGTCCCAGGCTCCGGCGTTGTCGATCTGCTCAGTCAGTTCTCCCTGGCGGATGATCAGATCATTCATCTGTTCATCGCTCATAGGTTCGGCAAACTTCAGGTTCATCTCTTCATATTCCTTCAGCAGGTCAGCCACTTCCTGTACTCCTTCCCGGACCGTATCCATGACAGTCTTGGTATCATCCAGATGCGGCTCCTGTTCCAGGTATCCTACAGAATACCCGGGGGCCCAGACAACTTCCCCTTCGGTCCCTTTTTCCAGTCCTGCAATGATCTTCAAAAGCGTGGATTTCCCGGACCCGTTCAATCCTATCACGCCGATCTTTGCCCCGTAAAAAAAGGACAGGTAGATGTTTTTAATAATTGTTTTATTGCTTGAAGGCAGGATCTTGCTGACCCCGTTCATAGAGAAAATCACTTTTTCGTCTGCCATGATCAGAATTTTTTTATGCGGAAATGACAATAGGGATTGTGCCCTGTTTTATGGTAATAATGCTGGTGGTACTTTTCAGCAGGCCAGAAACGGGTGGCCGGTGTAAGAACGGTGTGAACCGTATGGCCTTTATCCCTGAGGATCTGTATTAACTTTTGGGCAGTCGCCCGTTGTTTGTCGTTCAGATAAAAAATCTCTGACCGGTATTGCGGTCCGATATCGGGCCCTTGTCCGTTTGTTTGCCCTGGATCGTGGATCTCGAAAAACAAACGGCACAATTCTTCAAAACTCGTAAGAACCGGATCGAATTCCACTTCTACAGCCTCGGCATGGCCGGTTATGTGGGCTTTTACTTCTTCATAGGAAGGGTTTTCCTTATGACCTCCTGTGTAACCGACCGTGGTATTTATAATTCCCGGAGCCATGTCCAGGTAATATTGCACGCCCCAGAAACAACCTGCGGCAAAAATCGCTTTTTCCATAACGCAAAGATAGGAAAAAGGAATGCTATCTTTGCATTATGCATCCGTTGGAGAAAATGATACAGGAAGGGGAACACGCCGGACAGGATTTTAAATATTTCCTGAATGACGCCAAAAAGATCGCACGTTCCCTGGCCGCCTTTGCCAACACAGAAGGAGGAAGACTGCTGGTGGGGGTCAAGGATAACGGCCGGATTGCCGGATTGAAACACAAGGAAGAAGAAGCCTACGTGGTGGAAGCGGCAGCCCATGTGTTTTGCAGACCTGCCGTTCATTATACTACCCGTTACTGGGAACACGAAGGGAAGGTGGTCATGGAAGTACAGGTTCCCAAAAGCACGAAAGCCCCTCATTCGGCCCCTGACGAATCGGGAAAACACGTGTGCTTCATCAGGAAAGGGGATGAAAACAAAGTGGCTTCCGAACTGGAAACCACTGTGCTGAAAATGACCCACTCGGCCAGACCGCTCCATTTTACCCTGGACAACAAACACCGCCGCCTGCTTCAGGTGCTCGGGACACAAACGGAGTACAAGGATTTTGATATTGCCGAGTTATCCCGTCTCAGCCTGATGACACGCAGGGAATGCATAGTTGCCCTGGCCGGCCTGATAGCCAGCGGGACCATTCAGACTTCCAGATAGCCTTTAATCGCCTCTACGTAGGATCGGAATGCTTCCAGTCCCCCGGGTGTGATACGGCACACCGTGCGGGGTTTCTTTCCCCTGAATGTTTTCTCCATCTCTATGTACCCGGCTGCATTAAGCTTGTCCAGCTGTATACTCAGGTTCCCGGGACTGGCTCCCGTTTGTTTCTGAAGGTAAACGAAATCGGCCTCTTCAAGGGAAATAAGTACCGACATCACCGCCAGACGCAGTTCTGAATGCAACAGGGGATCCAGTTCCTTAAACATCGCTCCTGAGTTTTTTATTGGCTGCACACTGCAATATATGGGCCGGGACCACCATGATGATGACAAAAGCTATGGCTATGAGCGGGATCGTATTGATCCCTTCGACCCACAAAAAGGCAAAAGACAAGAGGATCCCGATTAATCCGCACACGATGAATGGTTTATACAGGACCATGAGCCCGGAAGTGCTCACACCAACAGACACTAGCAGTGTAATTACAAAAGTGGCGGGAAAAGGGTGAACCAGGAAGGCTGCAACAGCACACAGGAACATGGCCACGGCAAGCAGGATCCATATCCGGGTAATGAGTTTTCCCATGTGTGAACGGGAAGCGCCCTTTGTACGGGTCTTGCCTCTTTCCATGATTCCGTAAATGATCCATCCCAGAACCGGTATGGATAACCACAACAGGTTGTACATATAATCATCTGTCTGGCGGATAGCAAACCAGACAGCCAGAGCCGTGAGCACACTTAGATAGCCGAATATGAGCATGGGGCGTGCTGCATTTTTCTCCATTCCCTTCCGGGTGTTGTCGATCATCCTGGTGATCAACTCAAGACTTTCTTTTTCATTCAAGACTTTTTCCATGGCTTTAATAATTAATGTTGTCACAAATATAAAGTACTTTATTTTATTAACCAATTTTTTTATCAAAAATTCGTATATTTGTTACGTGAATCATCTATTTCACATACTCTCTATGATAATGCGAATGCATCGTTAAGATGCCTTTCTGCCGGATTTTCCCCATTATCCCACTATTTTCCATCTTTTTTAACACCAAATAATACCTTCGTCATGTCTGTATACAAGCATTTTGACACCTTGCAGGTTCATGCCGGGCATAAAGCAGACCCGGCTACAGGCTCCTGCGCCACACCTCTTTACCAGACAGCTTCCTTCCGGTTCAACAACATGGACCATGCAGCCCGGTTATTCCAGTTGCAGGAGGAAGGTTATATTTATTCCCGGCTATCCAACCCCACGGTGAGCGTACTGGAAGAACGCCTGGCCACCCTGGAAGGCTGCACCGGCGCCGTGGCCGTTTCTTCAGGACAAGCCGCTCATTTTCTCACGATTTCCAACCTTGCCTTGCCGGGAGATAATATGGTGACTTTCCCCTCTCTGTACGGAGGCACCTATACCCTCTTTCGGGACCGTTTCCATGATTTCGGCATATCGTTCCGTTTTGCTCCAGGGAAAGAAACTGCAGACTTGGTGCCCCTTATTGATAGCCGAACAAAAGGGGTGTTTGTGGAAACAATCGCCAATTCAGATTATCATGTTCCTGATTTTGACTCTCTTGCCGAAATATGTCACAAGAATCGGATCCCACTTGTGGTGGACAACACATTCGGAGGTGGCGGGTACCTTTTTCGTCCGGCAGAGCACGGGGCGGCCGTCATTACGCATTCAGCTACCAAATGGATTGGGGGCCACGGGAACAGCATAGCCGGCATCCTTGCCGAGGCGGGGACCTTCAACTGGGATAACCCCCGTTTTCCGCAATTCACCGAAAATTGTTCCACATACCATGACCTGAATTTTCATGCGTCTTTTGGCAATAAAGCTTTCTGCGCAAGGGCAAGGGCACTGGGCTTGCGTGACTGGGGCTGCTGCCTCTCCCCTTTCAATGCCCTGCTCATCCTTCAGGGAACGGAAACGTTGTCCCTGCGTATGCAAAGGGCAATGGACAATGCCCTTGAACTGGCCTGCTGGCTGCAGGCACAGCAGCAGGTGGCCCATGTAAACTATCCGGGGCTGAAAACACATCCTTCCTACCCGCGCGTAAAACAATATTTCTATAACGGGGCAGGGGCCGTTCTCAGTTTCACGCTTCGTGGCGATCGTGCCTCTACGGCTTTATTCGTAGAAAGACTTAAACTGATAACACACCTGACGAATGTGGGGGACAACAAGACACTTATTGCACATCCCGCCTCTACCACCCATGGACAACTTTCGGACAGTGAACTGGAAGCTGCCGGCATTGGTCCGGGTACGTTACGTCTTGCCGTGGGGATAGAACATATAGATGACCTTAAGTCAGACCTTTCCCGGTCACTCAGACACTGTAAGCAATGAAAGATCATACATTTCAAAGCAACGATCCCTTTCCGCTTGAATGCGGCGATGTCCTCCCAGGTATCAGGATACGCTACCATTGCAGCGAGGGTCCTCCGAAAGGAAGGCAAATAGTATGGATATGTCACGCATTGACAGCCAGCTCCAATCCTGCAGACTGGTGGCCTACACTGGTCGGACCGGGCAAATTTTTTGATCCCGGCAAACAATTCCTGGTTTGTGCCAACATCCCAGGGTCCTGTTACGGATCTACCGGGCCCGATTCGCCGGACTTCCCCCTGATCACGATCCGGGATATGGTCAGTGCACATGAATTGCTCCGCAAACACTTGGAAATTGAACATATCGACCTGCTGACAGGAGGGTCCAGTGGGGGTTTTCAGTCCCTGGAATGGAGCATAAGTCATCCGCATATTGTAAGGAACCTGTGTTTGATTGCCTGCAATGCGCGCGTCAGCCCTTGGGCAACCGCCCTGAACGAATCCCAGCGTATGGCCCTTTGGGCCGATTCCACTTTTGAGCGGCCGGAAAACCCGCAGGCAGGAAGAAAGGGACTGGCTGCCGCCCGTTCCATTGCATTGTTGTCTTACCGATCGTATGAAGGTTACTGCAGAACACAGGCAGAAGATTCTCCCGATACGCTGAGAGCAAGCAAAGCCTGTTCCTACCAGCAATACCAGGGGGAAAAACTGGCAGATCGTTTCAATCCCTACAGTTACTATACACTCACCCTGAGCCTGGATTCCCATAACGTGGGAAGGGGACGCGGAGGAACTGCCAAAGCCCTCTCTCGAATAACGGCACGTACCCTTTGCATAGGTATCGACAGTGATATCCTGTTCCCGCTTTCAGAGATCGAATACCTGGCACGCCATATACCCGGCGCCGCAAAAGAGATCATTTCCTCTGACTTTGGTCACGACGGTTTTTTACTTGAACACAAACAAATAACATCATCAATATGCAGATTCTTAAATTCGGAGGAAGTTCGGTAGCCGATGCCTCTTCAATTAATCAGGTAATGGAGATCATCCGCAAGGCCTCGGCTAAGGACAGGACCATCGTTGTGGCTTCCGCACTGAACGGGGTGACCGATACCCTGATCAAAACAGGCAGGCTGGCCGGACAGGGCGATACCAAATACCTTGCCTTGATTGATCAATTGAAAAAAAGACACTCGACCTTAGTAAGCGAAGTCCTTCCCGGCGATTTCAGAAAAGGCATAGACGAAGAGTTGTCCCGGCTGTTTGAAAAATTGCGGGACATCTGCCGTGGAGCCTATCTGATACGCGAGATCAGTCCAGCCACATCGGATCTGATAGCCGGGTTCGGGGAATTGTTTTCCACACGCATTCTTGAGGCAAAATGCACCTCCATGGGATTGAGCTGTAAGTGGACTGATGCCAGGGAACTCATCAAAACGGGGTCTTCTTCTTCGCAGGTGATCGTCAACACGGGAGCGATCCTCCACAATGTCCGGGAGATGTTGCGCTCCAACCCAGCCAAGATCTTCATAGTTCCGGGTTACATCGCATCGGATCAGGAAGGCAGGACAACAACCCTGGGAAGGGGCGGGTCTGATTATACGGCATCGCTGATGGCGGTAGCCGCAAAAGCACGTATGTTATGGATCTGGACCGATGTGAACGGTATGATGACAGCAGACCCGCGGATAGTTCCTGATGCACGGACCATAGAGCACATTTCCTACAAAGAAGCGCTTGAATTATCTCATTTTGGTGCACGTGTCGTATATCCGCCCACTATCCAGCCAGTCGTTGCCGAAGGGATACCCATCCTAGTAAAGAACACCTTCAATCCGGACGGTCCGGGAACGCTCATAGAACAGGATCCGCCGGAAGGTAAAGAAAAGATCAGAGGTATATCGGGCAGCAACCGGATTGCTCTGCTGTCAATGGAAGGGAGCGGGATGGTGGGCATACCGGGATATTCCAGCCGGTTGTTCAACGCCCTGACACAACAGCAGGTCAATATCATTCTCATCACCCAGGCATCATCAGTACATACCATGCTGGTGGCCATAGAAGAGAAAGATGCCAAAAAAGCCCGTCAAGCGGCCGATGAAACGTTCGCTTACGAGATCTCCCTGGAAAAAGTGGAGCCGTTAAAAGTGGAAAGCGGTTTTTCCATTATCAGCCTCATCGGGGACGATATGAAAAACCAATCCGGGGCAAGCGGCAGAATGTTCGAGGCAATTGGCCGGCGTAACATCACCATCCGTGCCATCGCCCAGGGCTCTTCGGAAAAGAATGTTTCGGCCGTGGTTAATACATCTGATGTGCGAGAAGCCATACAGGCAGTGCACGAAGAGTTTTTTGGATCCCCTGTCAGGCGCATCAATCTTTTTATTGCAGGATGGGGCAACGTGGGAAAAAGCCTTACTTCTTTAATCTTCAAACAACGGGAAGAATGGCTTGCCTCGGAAGGTGTGGATATACACATCACTGGTATATGTAACAGTAAAAGGATGATTATTAAAAAGGAAGGATTGGACCCGGAATGCATAACCGGTGCTCTTACACAGAACGGGAGCCCCAATCATAACGGGACATTTATAGACAAGATGATGGATATGAACCTGAGGAACAGCGTTTTCGTGGATTGTACTTCAGACCGGTACGTTGCAGCCCGTTATGCCGATATTATTTCCGCCAAGATAGCAGTGGTCACTTGTAACAAGATTGCTAACACCATGGAAATGGATTATTACCGCAAACTGAGAAAGGAAGTGCTGAGTCAAAGGACCTCCTTTAAATATGAGACCAATGTGGGAGCCGCCTTGCCCGTGATCTCGGTCATCAGGCAGATGCAGCGCAGCGGTGACACCCCGCTGCGTGTAGAAGCATGTCTGTCAGGCACCCTGAATTACGTATTTGGAAAATACGATGGCACCGAACCGTTCCACAAGATAGTGGAAGAAGCGTGCCGTTTGGGATATGCCGAGCCGGATCCCATGACTGACCTTTCCGGGATCGATGTACTGCGCAAGGCGCTTATTCTGGCGCGGGAATGCGGCCTGAGCATCAAAGAAAAACAAGTAAAGACCTCATCTTTCCTGCCTCCGGAATGGCCCGGCGAGGAACATTTTAGATCACTGTACCGTGCCTGCAGCGCCAAGGGTTGCAGGCTCAGATATGTCGCACGTATAGAAGGACAGCATGTTTCCACCGGCCTGGAACAGGTCCCGGAAGGACACCCGTTCCACAGGCTGACCGGCACCGATGCCTGTGTGATCCTCTACAGCCATCTGTATCCGAACGGATTGCGGATCGAAGGGGCAGGGGCAGGTGCAGAACAAACCGCTTCGGGATTGATAAACGATATATTACAAAGCGTATGAAGATCAATGTAATGGTAGCAGGCGCCACCGGATTGGTGGGCATGACAATGGTCCGAATTCTTGAAGAAAGGGATTTCCCATCTGACCATTTGATTCCGGTGGCTTCGGATCGTCTGAAGGGCAGGAGCATCAACTTCAAAGGAAAGAAAATTTTGATAACAACGCTTTCCCGGGCATTGACCCTGAACCCCGGTATAGCTCTGTTTTCTGCCGGGAAGGAAGTATCTCTGCTGTGGGCACCCCGCTTTGCGCAGGCCGGCTGGCGGGTGATAGACAACTCTTCCTGCTGGAGAATATCCCCGGACGTAAAACTGATTGTTCCCGAGATCAATGGCCATTTGCTGGATGCTGACGACCGGTTGATAGCCAACCCCAATTGTTCCACCATACAGATGGTAATGGCATTGGCTCCATTACACAGCAGATACCACGTAAAAAGGATCGTAGCCACCTCATACCAGTCGGTCACCGGCTCTGGCCAAAAAGGAATGACTCAGCTTTTTGACGAAAGAGAGGCAAATGTGTCTGGGAAAACAAAATTGGTCACGGGGAATGTATATCCCTGTCCCATAGATCTGAATGTGATTCCTCAAATAGGAGATATCATGCCGGACGGATACTCGGCAGAGGAGATCAAAATGCGTGAAGAAACACGTAAAATTCTGGGCGATCCGGCCATCGGAGTGTCCGCTACAACAACCAGAGTCCCTGTTGTCGGGGGACATTGTGTATCTGTTAATGCATCGTTTAAAGAGCCTTTCCGTATGGAAGATGTCCTGGCCCTGCTGTCTGCTTTTCCAGGCCTTGTGCTTAATCTTAACGGTACTCCCGGCAAACTCGGTTATGCCGTTCCCCAGGAAGCCCGTGGGACCGATCCGGTTTATGTAGGCAGGGTACGCCGGGATACATCGGCTGAAAACACATTGGATTTATGGACAGTTGCGGATAACCTGCGGAAGGGGGCCGCCTTGAATGCGGTCCAGATAGCAGAAATATTATTGTCCCTGTAACTCAGAATGGCAATAAAGGCCACGTGAAGCGCAGGGATCTGAAGCGTTCGATCGTCTGCTGATCTATGTTATCGGCGGAAAAGGGCACGATTTCAATATCTCTCTCAAATACGCCCGGTTGTCTGCCGTACTTGTAATCATACGTGAAACGTCCCAGGGAATCCAGCCGGTCGGGATATCCGGGGTCCCTGTACGGAACGGAAATATAGAATTTTGCAGAAGAGGGACTGAGATTGAATGTCAGCAGGTTGTCGTTCAGCAGCGTGTAATACAATTCACGGGCTGTCTCGAGGGCCGGATCTATGATCTCGACCTCTTCCGCTATCAGATCCCGGTAAAAATAGGTACCGTCCTTTTCATATTCTCTCAATTCCCTTAACATCTCACTTATGGTGGCGATCTGGTAGGGATAATGCGTGCATCCCAGCACCAGATAACGTAACGGCTTGGGGTTTTCTTTCTGCCTTAGTTTTTCCACCAGGCTCAACAGGTGATAGCGGGCATAATTTTCAGGTGCATTCAATTGCAATACCTGTGGGTCATCTGCCGTTCCCTCATACAGCATTTTGTTGGATGAAAAATCAAAACCGTATGCCGGCAACAGATCACGTTGGATCCTGAATTGCGGATGATTAAGAGATGGCCCCCTGTAAGAACTCCTTGGCTTACGGGCATCCTTGTCTGCAAAATCCCTTTCTCGGTCAACGGCTTCGGCAAAACCCAGCGAACCATGGCTTACAATCATCAGGTTATCACTGTACCCCCTGTTCTCTGCCAGTGTTACAAATGCCTTTTCATAACCTTGTGAGGCAACGGTGCCCACTGTAGCCAAGATACCGATAGCTGCATGCTCTCCCGGACGTATTCTGTCCAAAGTGGCGTTCACCCCGGCGTTGATCACACCTATGGCTTTGATCCCCGAACCACTTTCTTCCAGATAAGTTGTGATATCCTCCAGGCCATAGGCTGTAGCCGTATTACAGGCCACCACCAGTACTTTTACCTGCTGCCCCAACAGAAACAAGGCATCCTTAATGATGAGTTCCCTCAAATAATCTGTTTTCCCCTCTGCCGGATAGTTGCCGTAAGGCATATTGGCCTGATCTCCAAAATAGATGAACACTTCACTGTCAAGCAGCCTGCTGGCAAGAATCGCCTCCATGACCGTCAATCCGCCGGTTCCCGAATCGAAAATACCTATGGGAAGAAAGTTCCTGACTTTGGGATACGTGGAAAAATCCGTATAAAAAACAGAGCCCGTATCATTAAGAGCAGCTTCAATGACGGGGATGTGCTGCGGCCTGACCTGGCAGGCCGCTACAATGATCCATAATGATAGAAAAATACCCCTTCTCATAATCATTACCTGTCAAGTTTATAATATTCCGGTTTTCTATTCCTGTAATAAATCCCGTAACGGTATCCGCATTGTTTGAGTATCTCTGTGTAGTAGGGGAATTGCTCTCCTATCCGTTCCGCCTTATGGGCATCCGAACCCAAGCTTACCGCCTCGCCACCCAATTCCCTAAACCTTATGAGAATACTTTTGTCCAAGGTCGGGGTGCCATGTTTGAATTTTTGATAAGTCTTGGTATTGATTTCGAATGTCTTACCATTTCCGGCCAGAATGCTCAAAATGGGTTCCAGCAGGTCTCCGTAGTGCCTCATGGATATCTCATGTTCATTGTACGGCGCATACCTTGCCACATAATCAAAATGCCCCAGGATGTCAAAATCCTTAAAGCCGCTTATACAGTAGAGGATATCCTCCAGATATATACTGTATGCTCTTTTGGGGTTAATACCTTCGTAAAACATCCCGTGAAAAGGATCGGTCCCGCGGACAAAATGCATGGAAGCAATTACCGTGTCAAAGGAATGCCTGGCCATAAATTCCCTTATTTGGCCCATGCTGACCGGTTGTATGCCAATCTCTACACCCTTGAGTAAGATAATGGAAGGATACCTGTCCTTCAGGGCATCAATTTCCTCCTGCTGCTTATCCACGTCAAATGTAAACAGCTTGACTCCCGGGGGCGCATCAAAATCATAGTGATCAGAAAAACAAATCCCGCCCAGGGATCCCTGAAGAACCCTTTCGGTCGCCTTCTCTACCTGCATGCAGCTGTCGGGAGAATGATGCGAGTGCGTATGGTTATCTATAGCAAAAAAGGATCCCTGCGGGAAAATGTCTATCATCTGTCCGGATCAGGCGTTCTTAAAAGCTTTGATCCCGGCAAAGTGCGACACTTTGCCCAATTCGTATTCAATGCGCATGAGCTGGTTGAATTTTTCAATCCTCTCGCCCCGGCATCCGCTACCTGTCTTAAGATGACCTGCATTAACTGCCACTGCCAGGTCGGCTATGAAACTGTCAATAGTCTCTCCGCTGCGGTGTGAAACAAAACAGTTATAGGAATTTTTGTTAGCCAGTTCAATGGTTTCCAAGGTTTCAGTAACAGTACCTATCTGGTTCAGCTTAATTAGAATTGAATTGGCTAATCCCTTTTCGATCCCCTTGGCCAGGATGGCTTTATTGGTACAAAACAGGTCGTCGCCGACCAATTCAATTTTGCTGCCAATGGTCTCAGTCAGATTCTTCCATCCTTCCCAGTCGTTCTCTGCCAGCCCGTCCTCAATCAAGACGATGGGATATTGTCTAACCCAGTTTTCCCATATTTTAACCATTTCATCGCTGGAAACAAGTTGTTGCGTGCTCTTGAAGAATTTATATTTTCCATTCTCCCACATCTCGCTGGCTGCCGGGTCCAGGCATATACTCACGTCATCACCCGGTTTGTAACCGGCCTTGACAATCCCTTCCAGGATCATCTCTACTGCCTGTTCGTTCGTTTTCAGGTCAGGTGCGAAACCGCCTTCGTCACCCACCCCGGTGCTCAGACTTTTTGATTTGAGAACGCTTTTCAGGGCATGAAACACCTCGGCTCCCATCCGGATGGATTCACGGAAAGAAGGTGCATTGTGGGGTGCGATCATGAATTCCTGGAAATCGACCGTGTTATCGGCATGTGCTCCGCCATTGATCACATTCATGCAGGGAACGGGCATCAGATAGGCATTACTTCCACCAAGATATTGATAGAGAGGTATCCCCAGGCTGAAAGCCCTGGCTCTTGCATAAGCCATGGATACTCCCAGAATGGCATTAGCCCCCATTTTACCCTTGTTGGCAGTACCATCCAGCTCGATCATAAAATAATCAAGCTCGCGCTGGTTGGTAAAACACTTGCCTTCAACGGCCTTTGCAATAGTGCTGTTCACATTGGAAACAGCTTTAAGGACACCTTTGCCATTATAACGTTTTTTATCGCCGTCACGTAATTCTACGGCTTCCCTTTCTCCGGTAGAGGCCCCGCTGGGTACCATGGCAGTTGCCCTGGAACCGTCTTCCAGTGCCAAACTGACTTCAACAGTGGGGTTTCCCCTTGAATCGAGTATTTCAATAGCTCCGACTTTTTTGATTTTCATTCTCTGATCCTCCAAAAATTTAATGTATAATTCTGCAAATTTACAGTATTTAAATGAATCCGGGAAAAAAAAGAGGGTGACTATCAGTCAACTTGACTTTTTAGTCACTCTTTTCTTTGTGGTACCACCAGAAAGAGAACTTTAATTATATCTCTATTGATAATCAACCTTTTATCTTATTTCAAATTGGAAAATCCACACGATTTGGCACACGACTATTTTAGTGAATCTATAAATTCCTCAACCCCCAAAATCTTCTCACTATTTGCTTTATTGAAAAGTAGGTGTTCGAAATCCTTTTGCTTCTTTTTCAGATCAACCGTTTTTAGTAGTTCGGCTGTTGCTTGTTTAAACTCCTGCAAATTAGTAATTCCACAACGCTTTGAAAGAAAATCGTAATTGGCAAGAATTTTCAATACCCTTTCGGGTGTCATTTTGTTACTCTCATTCAATATAATACCCGAAAAGGTGCCGTTTTAGAAATTATTATTATATTTGTACCCGAAAGGGTATTGAATATGGATAATCTACCATTAAACGAATATGTGAAGACTACGCGCAAAGCGCTTGGATTTTCGCGCGAAGAGTTTGCACTGAAAGCAGGCGTAGGGCTGCGTTTCCTGCGCGAATTGGAACAGGGTAAGGAAACCCTGAAAATGGACAAGGTAAACCAGGTATTAAAATTATTTGGTATGCAATTGGGAGTTGTCCCAATGGACAGAAATAATCTGATAGAGCAATGAAACAGGCTAAAATATTTATGTATGACCATCTGGCGGGTACGCTCAGTGAAGATGAGAACGGCTATACCTTTGTGTATGACACAGCCTATTTGGCAAATAAAAATGCCAAGCCGATAAGCCTCACGCTGCCTCTAACCGATAAACCATTTATCAGTAATGTGCTGCATCCTTTCTTTGATGGGCTTATTCCCGAAGGCTGGCTGTTGGACATTGCCGAAAAGAATTGGAAAATCAACAATCGTGACCGTATGTCGTTACTGCTTGCCTGCTGTAAAGACTGCATAGGTGCAGTCAGTGTTCAACCTATTCAAGAATGATAATCATGGAAAGATGCTTATATTGTTATCAACCGCTGGGACAAGGGCAGGTTGATTTTCATCCGCAATGTTCTGAGAAGATATTCGGAACTGCTGTCCCACCTGTACTTCCCTATACGAAAGCCGATATTGAATCACTGGCTTTGGAAGTGATACGTTCGCAGGTTACGATTACAGGCGTTCAGCCGAAATTGTCGGTTGATTTGGAAAAAGAAAAAGGAGGTAAAAAACGTTTCACAATAGTAGGGTTATGGGGTAGATATATCCTGAAACCACAAACGGAGCAATATCCATCGCTTCCCGAAAATGAAGATTTAACCATGCATCTGGCAGAACTCGCCCGAATCAAAACGGTTCCTCACTCCCTGATAAGGTTTCGGGATGGCTCATTGGCCTACATTACCAAACGGATAGACCGCGACAAGAAAAGCGGTAAAATTCCGATGGAAGATCTGTGTCAACTGACGGAGAAGCTGACCGAACAAAAATACAAAGGCTCTCACGAGCAAATCGCTAAAAAGATATTGGAGTTTTCAGCTTATCCGGTGTTGGATTTAATCAACTATTTGGAGGTACTGTTGTTCTGTTACCTGACTGGAAATGCAGATATGCATCTGAAGAATTTTTCTCTTTACAAAAAGGCGGGTGACTGTGTTTTGGCTCCGGCTTATGATCTCTTATCTACTAAATTGGTTATTCCACAAGACAACGAAGAACTGGCATTGACGTTGAACGGCAAAAAACACAAACTGAAAAAAGCCGATTTTGACAGCCTTTTAAAAACAATGAAGGTTGATGATAAAGCAATCAAAAATGTATATGACAAATTCAAAAAGGTAATACCAGAATGGCTTACGTTTATAGATTCTTCGTTCCTGCCGAATGAAATGAAAGCGGATTATAAAGCACTGGTACAGGAAAGGGCGAATATTTTGGATTGATTGGCTTCACTTAAGCCAATCTCCTACAACCCGCTACCACTGCCGGACAATTTCTAAATTTCGATAATACAGGCAATCATTTTCCAGTCTTGTTACATAGACGGATGTTCTTTGTACTTCTCCAAAATCTGAACAGGAATATCCAACAACGGAACGTTGCACATGACAGCGGGTGGGAAAAGATTATTTTAGCGTAATCCTTCCCAATAAGTTCCCGGCACTTGTGTTATCCTTCTGTTTCATTGTCCGGTGAATATGGGCGTTTCACCCGATTTCACTGTTTTCGTCCGTCTAACGAAGAAAAGCACATTAAATGTCTGTCTCATACTCTAAAAATAATGGGTTAAAGACACTTCAACCGAGTAGAATGACGAGCATTTAACGACAAAACAACCAGCAACTTACAGTGCTATTCGTGGTCGTTTTTTGGTCACGAAGCTGCCTGATTTTGCTAAAAAAGTGGGCTTTTGTAGAAAAATCCCTGAAATGTATGTATTTCAGGGATTTACCAAATTTGAAGTCTTTTACACGTGGTGCCACCGGGAATCGAACCAGGGACACAAGGATTTTCAGTCCTTTGCTCTACCAACTGAGCTATGGCACCATTCTTGAGGGGCGACAAAGTTAAATATTAATTTTCTGCCCACAAAATTTTTTATCACATTAAACTATTTGCAATAATGCCCATCAAATGGTTACATTTATTGAATTTTTCACCAATTCAGACTATTGAAACAATATGAAAAGGAAGAATATCATCATTTGGAGTTCTGTGGCAGTCGTGGCCATTGTCTTAATTATCATTTTTACAACGGGTAAAAAGGATGGCTATACACCCCAGATCGTTAAGGCACAAAGAGGTCTTTTTGAGATCATTGTCACTACAACAGGAGAACTGGAGGCTGAAAATAACATAAAAATAGAAGGTCCCGCAGGTATGCGGGCCCGGAATGTCCGGCTGGGTGAGATCAAGATCCAGGATTTGGTCGCGGAAGGCACAGTAGTTGAGCAGGGAGATTATGTGGCCATGCTGGACAGGACATCAGCCGACAACTCTCTGAAAGACTTGGAAGACGAATACGAAGCGCTTCAGGCCAAGTATGAAAGAACGCTTCTGGACACTTCGCTGACTTTGAAAGCCCTGCGCGATGATATTGAGAACCAGCGTTTCACAATTGAAGAAGCCAGAATTGCTGTGGAACAGTCCATTTATGAACCGCCAGCAACCCAGAGGCAATACAAAAACAATCTGGAAAAAGCGCTACGTGCATACGAACAGGCTCTGAACAACTATGATCTTAAAGTAGAACAGGCACAGGCAAGTGTGAACGATGTGCTGATAGAGCTGAACCGGAAGAAAAGACAATTGGACGAACTAAGAGACGTACTGAACAATTTCACAATCTATGCCCCCAGTGACGGTATGGTAATCTATTTCAGGGACTGGAGCGGTGACAAACGCCGTATCGGGTCCTCTATCAGCGGCTGGGATCTTGTGGTAGCCACCCTTCCCGATTTGAGCAACATGCTTTCCAAGACATATGTGAACGAAATAGATATTGCCAAGGTCAAACCGGGACAAATGGTTCGCATAGGGGTGGATGCCTTCCCCGAAAAGAGCTACACGGGAGTAGTGAAAGAAGTGTCCAATATCGGGGAACAACTGCGGAACGCAGATGCCAAGGTTTTTGAGGTAATCATTAAGGTAGATGGCCAAGATGAGATCCTTCGTCCGGCCATGACTACAAGCAACCAAATTATAACGGCTTCCATGGGGTCTGCTGTTTTCATCCCTTCCGAGGCCATCTTTGAAAGGGATAGCATCACTTATGTGTACAAAACGAACGGAGTACGCCAGATAGTGGTTAAAGGAGAAGCCAACGACAATTTTACGGTCATTGAACAGGGGCTGGAGGAAGGGGACGAAGTGTACCTTTCCCTGCCGCTGAATCCTGCCCGGTTCAAAGTACAGGGTGAAGAGTACATATCCATTATAAAGAAAAAGCTCCTTGAAAAAGCCGAAGCAGAAAAGAAAAAAGCAATGGAACAGGAATCCAGGCAGCAAAGACGTATTTTCATGCGCAATGGCCAGAAACAGCAAAACTTTCAGACACCGGAAGGTGCTACGTTACCTCAGGGGACTACACCTCCTCAGGGGAGTACCCGCAGGATAACCCAACCTTCAGGCACCCAGAAGTAAGCATCCATATCTTATGAATATCTTTTTCATCAACCGGTATATACACGATATCTACATAGCTGTGGAGTCTATCGTGCACAACAAACTGAAGAGTTTCCTTACGGCTTTGGGTATTGTCTTTGGCGTAGGAGCTGTAATCAGCATGATGGCCATAGGGAACGGAGCCCAGCAGGAGATCCTGGACCAGATCAAGATGGTAGGAGTGAATAACATCGTGATCCTCCCGGCAACAGTAGAGGACATTGACGAGGAATCCTCCGGATCATCGGCCAGTCAGGCTAAAAAATTTTCACCCGGATTGCAGTTATCCGATGCAGAAGCCATCCGAAAGATCCTGCCTTCCGTAAAACACGTATCGCCCGAAGTCAGTGTATTCACTTACATCACATACAACGGAATCCGCCAGCCGGCCAAAGTGCTTGGTGTTACTTCAGAATATTTTCAATTATACAATATAGGGTTGGTATCAGGGAGTTATTTCAGCCAGGAACAGGAGCTCAATTCTATGGCCGTATGCATCATCGGTCACAATGTGAAGACCCGTTTCTTTCAACAGAATGAGGCCATCGGACAATTTATAAAATTTGGAGCTAACTGGGTCAAGGTAGTTGGTGTACTGGAACAGAGCGCCTCGGAGGCCATAAAGCCGGCAGAAGAGGAGGAATCATCCGGAACAGCATCGACTGCGCGTTCCGGATCACTGGGGACCATAGGATCGGAAAGCATGGGCATGCAGGGATATGACGACCAGGTGTTTATTCCTATCAGGACCATGCTGCTTCGCCAGGAAAACAGGGCCCTGGCTATCACCAATCCGGTATCTTCCAGTGGAGGCACAGTTGTTATGGGCGGAGGCGGGCGTCACCGGATCGTGATCAGCAACAATTCTTCTTCTACCACATCGGGCAGTACCAATTACCACCAGTTAGACAGGATCACTGTACAGGTACAGGAGACTGACCAGCTTACTTCATCCCAGGAAGTGATCACCCGGATGCTCAGACGACGTCACCAGGAAGTTCCCGATTTTGAGGTTACCGTACCCGAATTGCTTCTCAAGCAACAACAGCGCACAAAGGACATTTTCAATATTGTTCTGGGTGCCATTGCCGGAATATCATTGCTGGTGGGAGGTATCGGCATTATGAACATTATGTTCGCCTCGGTCATGGAACGAACCAAGGAGATTGGCACCCGGCTGGCCATAGGAGCGAAGAAAGCAGATGTGATTGCACAGTTCCTGTCAGAAGCCATTCTTATTAGTGTGGCAGGCGGAGCAATCGGCGTGGCTGTAGGTGTAGTGCTGTCAATCCTGATCCGGTCATTCTTTGATATAACCACAATCGTGTCCTTCTCCTCTATAGTCATTTCCTTTGGCGTATCAGCTGCCGTTGGGGTGATCTTCGGATACTCCCCAGCCAAAAGGGCTGCTGAACGCGATCCCATTGAATCTCTAAGATATGAATAAACTTATGAAGATAAACGTTACTTTCCTTGCATTTTCATTGTATCTGCTTTTTACAGCTCCCGGGCTGCTGGCACAGAATGATGCGGATACGGCAGATCCGGATTCTCCCCAATACAAGTTGCAGTCATACAATCTGACACTGGAGGAAGTATTACACCTTGCGGCGACACAGTCTAATGAAGCCCTGCGGGCAAGGAACAGCTTCCAGGTGGGATACTGGGAGTACAGATCTTACAAAGCCAACTTCCTGCCCAATCTGATGTTCACTTCACAATTACCCGAATTCTCCAGAAGGATCGTGGATGTTCCAAGTATTGATCCGGTTACCGGAGAAGTCAGGCATGATTATTCATCGGAATTCTACAATATTTTCAGCGGCGGGCTGTCTCTTCAGCAAAACTTACCCACTGGAGGTTCTGTGACCATTAGTTCGTCACTCCAGCGCATTGACCGTTTCAGCGGTTCTTTCAATAACCATCAAGGTACCGAGTATCTTTCAACAGCTCTGAATGTCAGGCTCAGGCAATCTATTTTTGGTGTCAACGATATGAAGTGGGACAGGAAGATTGAACCGTTAAAATACGAGGAGGCCCGGCGAACTTACATTAAAAGTATAGAAAACGTTAATCAACGGGCGATCCAGCTTTTCTTTAATATGGCCATTGCACAGCAACGACTTGCTATTTCCGAATTTAACCACGCCAATAACGATACGCTGTACAACATTGCTGCGGGAAGGTATGAACTGGGCACTATAGGAGAGAACGACCTGCTCCAATCGGAGTTGGCCTACCAAAATGCACTAAAGAAGCTCAACGAAGACAGGCTGAACCTTGAAGATGCCGAGAACCGGTTGCGTTCATACCTTGGATTCAATGAACGCGTACAACTGAATATTGTCATTCCGGAAAATGTGCCTGACGTTAAACTCGATGTGGAGCAAGTACTGCATCTGGCATTTGAGAACAATCCCGACATAATCACTTATGAACGCCAGCTGATAGAAGCTCAAAAAAACGTTGCTCAACAAAGGGCCAACCGGGGATTCCAGGCAAATCTAAACGTTGCCTTTGGTCTGAACCAGCAGGCAACCGGGTTGTTCGATTCTTACAAAGACCCGAGGGATATGCAGACGGTCAGCATAGGACTTACAGTGCCTATACTGGACTGGGGAAGAGGCAAGGGACTGGTGAAAATGGCGCAGAGCAACGAAGAACTTGTACGCCGGCAGGTGGAACAGTCCCGGCTTGACTTTCAACAGGATATCATATTGAACGTACGGCAATTCAATATGCAGGGACAACAGTTCCAAATCGCTGCGAAGGCAGACACCATCGCCCAAAAAAGATACGATGTGGCCAAACAACGTTATCTGATAGACAAAATTACCGTGACAGACATGAATAATGCCCAGCTGGACAGGGATGAAGCACGGGTAGGTTATGTTCAGGCTCTATTTAATTACTGGCGGTATTATTTTGAACTGCGTTCCATTGCCCAATACGATTTCATTGAGAAAAAACGGCTGGACGCCGATTTTGAAGCCCTTGTAGATTAAAGGTTTGAGTTCAGGATCGGGTCCTGTACATTCCGCGTTTGTTTTCATGACAGGCATAATGCAATTCTGAACTGAAAACAAATACAAAAAAATCACGTAAATTTGTACCATATATCAATTTTTATTCTTTATGGCTACTACTGCAGACTTTAAAAACGGAATGTACATTTCTTTCAATGGAAAACCTTGTTCAATCATATGGTTTCAGCATGTTAAGCCGGGAAAGGGCGCGGCTTTTGTTAAGACCAAACTGCGTAACCTGGAGAACGGACGGGTTCTGGAAAACACATTCAGTGCTGGGGAAAAAGTGGAAATCATACGCGTTGAAAGACGTCCCTACCAGTTCCTTTACAAAGATGATATGGGATACAATTTCATGCATACAGAAACATTTGAACAGATATCCCTGCAACCGGAACTGGTGGAAAATCCCGACCTGATGAAAGAAGGACAATATGTCGAGATGATGTTCCTGGCCGATGAGGAAAGGGTCCTGACCTGTGAGTTGCCTCCCTTTGTCGAGATGGAGATTACTTATACTGAACCGGCCGTCAAGGGGGACACTGCCTCGACCAACGCCCTGAAAGCCGCAACCCTTGAAACAGGCGCCGAGATCATGGTCCCCCTGTTCATCAACCAGGGAGAGCGCATAAAGGTGGACACACGCACCCGTGGATATTCGGAACGGGTAAAATAATACAAGGAATGAAAAAATACCTGCCGGTTTTTCTGGCTTTACTGCTGCTCTCAGCATGTAACCATGAAGGTAATACCCCCTCCCCTGACGCTATAACCGCCTTCATGAACGGGGGACAGTTTCAGGCGGCAGAAAAGATGATCAGGCAATATATTGCCGTAACATCCCTCACTCCTGAAGAAAAGCTACGGTGGGAATGGGAGATAGACCGTATGCAAAGAATCTCGCTTGATTTCAACAAAAGCGAAACTCAAGCATTGAAATACATAAAACAGTATTTTCCCGGTGTGACGGCGGAACAGATAAATGCCTGGGAAGATTCGGGCGCTTTGGAATGCATGGTTATAGACGGTGAAAAAAGGTATTTTTCAAGAGCCTTACGGAATTTGTTCAGGATAGACAGTACCTGCCGGGCAAAATTTGAAGAAGTGAACGGCCCTGCAGAAGACGTCAAAGCCCCTTTCCTGAAAGAACACCTTCCCGAGATTGTACGGCTCACCAAAGAAAAAGGAACCGTAAGGGTCGAACCGGTGACCTACACCATTACATACACGCTGACCGTTCCTGCCAACACCGTTCCTGAAGGTGAAACGATCCGTGCCTGGATGCCGCTGCCACGGACCGATGTGCCCCGTCAAAGCGGATTCCGCCTGCTGTCTGCCTCGGAACCGGATTATATCATATCACCCGATAACTACGTGCACAAATCCATCTACATGGAAAAAACGGCTGTCAAAAATCAGGATGCCGTGTTTGAATATACATTTACTTATACTGCACAGGCGCAATACCATCATTTTGATCCGCTAAAGGAAGTCCTTCCCTACAACACAGACAGTCCGCTTTACAAGGAGTATATCAAAGCCGCACCGCCCCACATTCTTACCGGAGGATCGGTGGCAGAGCTGGCAAAAAAAATTGTGGGCCGGGAAGAAAATCCATTCCTACAGCTTCAGAAGATTTTTACTTATATAAGCGAAACATATCCATGGGCCGGGGCGCGTGAATATTCCACCATAGAGAGCATTCCCCTGTATGTGCTCGAAAACGGGCATGGTGATTGCGGACAGGTAAGCCTTTTATTCATATCCATGTGCCGGAGCCTGGGCATTCCTGCCAGATGGGAAAGCGGCTGGATGCTGCATCCCGGGGAAGTCAACCTGCACGATTGGGCAGAAGCTTACCTGGAAGGCATTGGGTGGATCCCTGTGGACCAATCGTTCGGACTTCAGCCCGGACCAGTGTGTCTTTTTTATTTAAGAGGCATGGATTCTTACCGCATGGCGGTGAATACCGGTATTGGCGGATCATTTTTTCCAGCCAAGGTTTATCCCAGGTCCGAGACCGTTGATTTCCAAAGAGGCGAAGTGGAATGGCGCGGAGGTAACCTGTATTTCAACCGTTGGGATTACCGGCTGAAGGTCCATCCTTCCGGCAGATAGACAGCCCGTCCCCCAAGGGGAGCAGGACAACGGAAACATCTTGATCATCTGCCACAAGACGATTGTATGCCCTGATCCCCTGGGTCTGAGCATCCCTGTTTTCTTTATCCCATACCTTACCATCCCATAAAACGTTGTCTGCAATGATATATCCTCCGGGATCGACCATTGGCTTTACAAGTCTATAATAATCAACATATTCCCTTTTGTTGCCGTCAATGTAAACCAACTGGAACCTGAGCCCTTTCCTTTGCATCCGGGGAATGATCTTCAGGGCATCGCCCTGGTGAAGGACTATACGGTCCCTGAGTCCGCTGCGCCGGAAAGCTTCTCGGATCAGGTCCCGTTGTTCATCATTTATCTCTATGGTATCTATACCGCTTGTGAGATCAAGCCCCCTGGCCATACAGATGGCAGAATATCCTGTAAATGTCCCGATTTCCAATATATTTCGGGGGCGGATCATTTTCACAATCATGGTAAGGAATGACCCCATGGGCTCTCCGCTGAGCATCCTGGGGTGTACACTTCTGAAGTGTGTTTCGCGCTCCAGCCATTCCAGCAAGGGATCCCTTCCTTTAGAGTGGTCCAACAGGTATTTGGTCAGGTCATCCATATTTCATAAGTAAACAAGGGTGCACCGCCTGGAAATATCCCAGATTTCATTGGCAACGTGCAGGACCTGTACGGGGGTCACATCAGTGATCATGGACAACATTTCCTGGTGTGATATAACCTTCCCGAAAGACAGCATGCTTTTACCCATGGAAAGACACTGCACTTCGTGGTTGTCTTCCGTGACGGACATCTGCCCGATGAGCTGTTTTTTAGCCCTGTCCAGCTGCAACGTCGTCATTGCGGTAGTCGCATATTCTTTTATAACCTTATCGGTCAACTCCCTGCAACGGGACAGATTGGGTCCGTCGGTCCCGAAATAAATCCCGGCAAACCCCGTATCCATATAGGGAGAATAAGAAGCTTCCACTGTGTAAACAAGTCCGTATTTTTCCCGTAGCAACATATTCAACCGCGCATTAGATGCCGGACCTCCTATGACGTTCATGAGTAAAACAAGCGGTACGCGGTTCTTATCGTGAAGTCCGTATGCCGTTGAACCTGTTAGACAATGTGTCTGATAAGTGCCTCTTTTTTCCGTTTCGTTAAACCGGCAAGCGGGTTGGGCCAGGGGATGCACCTGGGTTAAGGACCCCGGTTCTGACATTATGCTGGAAAAGGCATCTTTTCCGTAATATTTTTCTGCCAGCGTTACAGCCCGTTTCGGAGATATGTTCCCTACGATGCTAAGGGCCATATTATTGGGAACAAAACGTTCCCTTATGTACTGTTTCATTTGAAGAGAAGTGATTTTCCTCAATTCCTTCGGAACACCCAGAATGGGTGTGGCCATGGGAGTGCCCGAGAACAACCTTTCCTCAAAACGGTCATAGATCAGGTCCATGGGCGAATCCTTATAGGATCGTATCTCGTCCAGGATCACGTCCCGTTCCTTTAGCATCTCGGATTGTGGAAAAACAGAATGGAAGATCAGATCCGACATCAGCTCGAGTGCCTTGCCCAGATCTTCACGTAGTACAGTTGCGTGAAGCACCAGTTCCTCCTTGGTGGTAAAGGCATTGATCTCTCCTCCCAACCGCTCCAGGCGGTTGTTTATGTGGTAGGATCGGCGCCTGACGGTTCCCTTGAAAAGCATGTGCTCACAAAAATGGGCGAGTCCCGAATAGCCATCCGGTTCAAACCTGGTCCCGGCAAGGGTACTTAACGCACAGTAACTTACCGGAGAGGAAGTGGTGAAAACAGCACATTTCATTCCGGAGGATAAAGTTGTCAGATAGACAGGTCTCATAGTTTTTGACATAGTCTGCAGAATCCGCAAAAATAGGGATTATTTCTTATCTTTGTGTTCTATGGATCAATTTGTAGTTTCTGCCCGGAAATACCGTCCTCAGCAATTCAGCGATGTTGTTGATCAGGACAATATAGTTACAACCCTTAAGAATGCCATCCGAAGGAAACAGCTTGCCCATGCCTATCTTTTCTGCGGCCCCCGGGGTGTTGGCAAAACCACCTGTGCCCGGATCTTTGCCAAAACCATCAATTGCCTCGATCCCACTGAAGGTATGGAAGCCTGCGGAGCCTGTGAATCCTGTGTTTCTTTTGCCGAGGGACGCTCTTATTCCATTCACGAACTGGATGCGGCATCCAACAATTCGGTAGATGATATCCGGGAGCTGATAGACAAGGTGAGGATCCCCCCTCAGGTCGGAAAGTACAGTGTGTACATCATCGATGAGGTCCATATGTTGTCCCAGTCTGCTTTCAATGCGTTTCTCAAAACACTGGAAGAACCGCCTTCCTATGCGCTTTTCATACTGGCGACGACAGAAAAGCATAAAGTACTTCCTACCATTCTGTCCAGATGCCAGGTGTTTGATTTCAACAGGATCTCAATCAGGACCATGACGCGCTATCTGGCAGAAGTTGCACAGAAGGAAGAAGTAACCATCGGACAGGAATCTTTACAGGTAATCGCACAGAAAGCAGACGGTGCCATGAGGGATGCACTTACCTTGCTTGACCAGTGCATCGCCGTCAGCGGTAAAGATGTCACATACCAGCAGGTAATTTCCAACCTGAATGTACTGGATCGGGAATACTATTTCAAGCTTACCGCAATGGCCCTGGAAGGCAGTTATGAAAATATGCTGGTACTTTTTGACGAGATCCTCACGCGGGGTTTCAATGCACTGCATTTTATCGGCGGGCTGAGCTCACATTTTCGCGACCTGCTGGTTTGTAAACAGCCCGAAAGCCTGCCTTTGCTGGAATACGGCGAGGAGACCGCCCGCAGATACCGCAAGCAATCACAGGCCTGTTCCCTCCCTTTTCTGTTCAGAGCCCTGAGTATCTGTACCCAGGCCGAGGCGGGCTACAAACAGAGCAACCTTCCCAGGCTTCATATAGAAATGGCCCTGATCAGGCTGAGTCAGGCCAGGAACCACTCAGAAGCAAAGGAAGGCCGGAAAGAAGAAAGAGAAGCCCCGGTACCTCCACAGGAAAAGGACGTCTCCGGACAGAGTTTACAGGAAAGTATAGGCAACCCTGTCTCAACAAAAAATGAGCAACAGGCACCTTCGGCAAGTTGCCCGGCTGTATCCATCAAAAACCTGATGCACAAAAATATAAAGGCAAAACAAAAGGACCTGGAGCAGCAATCCCAGCCAGACGACAACGCCAACCGGGATCTGGAAATGAAAGATCTGGAAAAAGTTCTTCCCGGGCTTTATGCACTGTTCAGGGATAAGCCCAACCTTTCGGCCACATTGAAACGTTGTCCACCCCAGATCCTGGAAGGATACATGGTACAGTTCTCTGTAATCAATGAGTTGCAGAAAACCTGGATAGAAGAACATTACGGGAGAACCATCGACAGCTACCTGCGACAGGCCCTGCGCAACAAAAAAGTTTGTATGTCCCTTACTGTGGAAGAATCCCCCGGAGACACCCCGGGCAACACATGTTATATGCCTGAAGAAAAAGCAAAATTTATGGCAGAAAAGCATCCCGAGGTAGCAGCCTTAAGGGATGATTTAAGTTTGGATATCAGTTAATTATAAAAATATGCGCTTACATTGTCACAACCTGGTCAAAAGATACGGACTGCGAACCGTTGTCAAAAACGTTTCCATACACGTAGATCAGGGAGAGATTGTCGGGCTGCTGGGACCCAATGGAGCCGGCAAGACAACCAGCTTCTACATGATCACCGGACTGATCAAACCCAACGCGGGAAAGATCTTTCTGGACGATGAGGAGGTCACCACATATCCCATGTATCAGCGTGCCCAGAAAGGCATTGGTTACCTGGCGCAAGAAGCTTCCGTGTTCAGGAAACTGAGCGTGGAAGACAATATCATGTCGGTTATGGAACTGTCCCCTTTCACAAAAGCAGAAAGAAAGAATAGAATGGAAAGACTGATCTCGGAATTCGGGCTGCAAACAGTCAGAAAAAGTTACGGCATTCAGCTTTCAGGGGGAGAAAGACGCCGCTGCGAGATTGCCCGCGCCCTGGCACTGGACCCGAAATTCATTTTACTTGATGAGCCTTTTGCAGGAGTTGACCCTATAGCCGTGGAAGATATTCAACAGATCGTCGCCCAGCTCAAGACAAAAGACATTGGTGTAATTATAACAGATCACAACGTTCACGAGACACTGGCCATAACGGACAGGGCTTATCTGCTCTATGAGGGAAGCATACTGGAAAGCGGAACGGCAGAAGAGCTCTCTTCCAATCCCGAGGTCAGACGTAAATATCTGGGACAAAATTTCGAATTGCGAAAGATCGTACCTGTGCATAGTAAGGGGCATGGAGAGAAAACACAGGAGAAACACTTTCCGGAAGATGTAGAAATTCCCGGACAAGACTATTCTGAAGATGCCCTGACCAGGGAAAAAGGAATCAATAAAAACGTATTCCGGTAAATTCTATAATTTCCAGGGCCATTTTTTTATAGAACTCAGGCTGAAGATGTCTGCGGTACGGAGCAATATGAGTCAGAAACTGTTCCATGTTTGATTCATATACGGGATCAGCCGGCGGTGATTCCATGGTAAGGGGATTGATGGGCTTGTTGTTTTTCCAGACACGGAAATCAAGATGAGGACCTGTGGAAAGCCCCGTGCTTCCCACGTAGCCTATGACCTCTCCCTGAGCAACCCATTTCCCGATAGCAAGTCCTTTGGCAAAACGTGACAGGTGCAGGTAGGCCGTAGTGTACACATTGTTGTGCTTTACTTTTACCTGATTTCCTCCTCCACGTGTATAAGTCCTTTGTACAACTACCCCTTCCCCGATGCTCATAACAGGAGTTCCCGCCGGCGCTGCATAATCGATTCCTGTATGGGGACGGACTATACGCGTTACGGGATGCTTTCGTGCGTAACTGAATCCGGAACTGATCCTGGAGTATTTCAGGGGAGCTTTCAAAAATGCCCTTTGTAGATTGATCCCGTCCTGATTCCAATAGCCGGGTATGCTATCCTGGACAAAACGGTAGGCCATCTGACTCTTGCCTGAACGGGTAAAGGAAGCTGCCTGTACAGGTCCCGCCTCGATCTCTTTCCCATTAAGCATATAAGCCGTGTAACAGACTTTGAAATTGTCCCCCCTTTGAAGTCCGAAAAAATCTACTGTCCAAGCGAAAATTTCTGACAATCCGTTCGCTACCAATGGATTGTATCCTGCTTCTTCCAGATCCTGCCAAAGGGACCGGACGATAGTAATATCCACAAATTTTTCTTCCTCCTGCAATGGAAATTCAGACCTCGTGACCCAAAGACTGTCCGTAAAGGAGAAACAAATATGGGTCCTGTAATTTTCTTCATAAATCATATAGTCCGGGTGTTCTGCCCCTGGGGTGAACAGGAGGGTATAAGTATTACCCGCCCTTAGTTTCCTCAGATCAAAAACATTATGCGCTTTCTGCGATATATTATAAATCAACTGATAATCCAGGCCCCTGCGTTGCAGAATGGCTGCAAAGTTTTCATTTTTTTTTACTACGTCGTTTTCTATTCCGTAATCCATCGAAGGCAACCCGAACAAACCGCAAAATGCGACTACTTTTTCATCCCTGACCACTTCTACAGAAGTCACAGAGCGTATTTCCGGTTCTTTCTGCCGTTCTGTACATCCGAAAACTATCACATTGATTATCAGAAATATGAAGATGTTTTTTTTCATGGCTTACCGATTCTATTGATACAAAACTAAAAAAAATTGAGGCAAAGTGGAAAAATTTGTAATAAAATGGAAAATAGTGGAAAAGTTTTTATACTTTTGCACATAAGAAAAATCGTACTGACGTGGCGAAATTTATAGGAGAATACAATGCAAAGCTCGACGACAAAGGCCGTCTGGTGTTTCCTTCCGCTCTGAAGGCGCTGGCCGATCCCAACGTTCCGCTTCGCTTTGTTGTGAAGAAAGATCTTTTCAGTCCATGTCTTGAAATGTATTCCTATGAGGAATGGGAAAAACAGTCGGAAGCGGTAAAAGCCAGGCTGAATCCCTCATTCAACCGAGAACATGCCATTTTGTGGCGTGCCTATATGAGCAACAGGGCCGTTGTCGAACCCGATGAAAAAACCGGAAGGATATTAATTCCCAGACATTTGCTCAACATGATAGGTGTGAACAAGGAAGTCATTTTTGCCGGGGCTGATTTTAAGATCGAGCTGTGGCCAAAAGAATCCTATCATGTGAGTCTGATCAGTGAAGATGACTATGTATCGCTTGCAGAAAAGTTCCTGTCTTAATATTGGCTCCTATGATTTCCTATCATATACCGGTCCTTTTGAGAGAAAGTATCGAATCTCTGGCCATAAAGCCCGGAGGCACATACTTGGATGCCACATTCGGAGGTGGAGGACATTCCAGGGCCATACTCGAGAAACTGGGACCGGAGGGTCGTCTGCTGGCTTTTGACCAGGATCCCGATTCAAGGAATAACGTACCGGATGATAAGAGAATTACTTGGATCCATTCCAATTTCAGGTTCATCTACAACATATGCAAATACAACGGCATTACAGGAACAGACGGTATCCTGGCCGATTTGGGGGTGTCCTGGCATCAGTTTGACACGGGCGAACGTGGTTTTTCCTTTCGTTTTGACGCCCCCCTGGACATGCGGATGAACAGGGCTTCGGATAAAACGGCTGCCCGGGTGGTGAACGAATATTCCAGGGAAGACCTGACAGAGATTTTGTTCAGGTATGCCGAGATCAAAAACGCAGGGACACTGGCATCGGCCATTGTGAAGGCCCGTGCACAAAGCCCCATAAATACAACTGAAGACCTGCACCAAGCACTAGATGGACTCATCCCCCGGGTTGCCAGGTATAAATATCTGGCCAGAATCTATCAGGCATTGCGCATGGAAGTCAATGACGAAATGCGTGCCCTGGAAGGGCTGTTGAACCAAAGTACTTCCCTGCTCAGGCCAGAAGGAAGGCTTGTCGTTATTACATATCATTCCCTGGAAGACAGGATGGTAAAGCATTTCATACGTGACAACGAAAGAAACGGGCTACTCAGACCTGTTAACAGAAAACCCATAATCCCGCAGGCCGGGGAGATCAAAGAAAACACCAGGGCCAGGAGCGCCAAGCTCCGTGCCGCTGAAAAAAAGGAGGATAGCAATCATGCGTAAAAGTGAACAGATCATATCCACTCTTTTTGGGGGAAGGACTTTGCTTAAAGGGGTGTTTTCCAAACATCTGAACTTCATCCTGTATATTTTTTTGCTATTGATCCTTTATATCAGCATGAACAATGCAGTTGAAAAGACCTTGCTGGCAAATTACAGACTGGAAAAGGAACTCCAGCTGCTCCATGCAGAATATACGAGAAAATCGGCTGACTTGATGCAACTTAGCCAACAACAAGAAATTGAAAAACAACTCAGGGCAAGAGGCTCTGACCTGAAGGCTCCCGACAATCCGCCTGCCTGGATAAAAAGTGAACCATGAACCCGTCAAATAAAATGATGATCGTTTACATTTGTTACCTTCTGACCGCGTTGCTGGCCATTGGTCAGATCGTGCGCCTGCAGTTCTTCTCGGACTACAAGGACCAGTTGGATGCCATTGTATACAGAACCATAGACATACCGGCTTACCGGGGGAGTATCCTCGGATATGACGGACGGGTGCTTGCCAATACGGTCCCCTTTTATGAAATCAGAATAGATTGTTCTGTACCCGGCGATGATATGCTTAACCGCAATCTGAATGGTCTTTCACTGGCCCTTTCACGCTTTTTTGGCGACCGGTCCGCTACTGCATATGAAAAAGAGATTCTGCAAGCACGCGTGGAAAAAAAGCCCGGATACCGCAACCTGCCCCTGGGAAACCGGCTGGTATCACATGATGAACTGCAAGAGATCAGGGGATTTCCCATTTTCGATCAGGGACAGTACCGGGGTGGTCTGATAGCCACCCAAAAAGAAAAACGTATTTATCCATACGGACGTCTGGCTTACAGAACCATAGGCTACATCAGCCAGGACGAACAGAGCGGTGTGGGCATAGAATACGCGTACAATGCCTACCTGAAGGGACACCCCGGAAAACAACGGGTACGAAGGCGGTCGGGAGATGATAAATGGGTACCCATTTCAAGCCGTCCCGAAGTAGCTCCCAAAAACGGAATAGATATCGTGACAACGATTGATATCAGTATTCAAGGGGCAGCAGAAAGTGCCCTCAGGGAACAACTTTCAAAGGATTCGACCTTTGAAGGGGCTACTGCCGTGGTTATGGAAGTAAGCACCGGAGCTATCAGGGCGATCGTAAATATGAAAAAAATGAAGAGTGGTTCGTATGACGAAACATTCAACTACGCGATCAGCGAATCAACAAATCCCGGGTCAACTTTCAAACTGGCTACCCTTATTGCCCTTCTGGAAGATGGTTACGTAAGGCTTTCCGATAGTGTAGATACGGGAAGGAATGGGTGGCGATATTATGGAAAAACGTTTACAGAAGCCGGTGGCTCATACGGAACAATTTCTGTGCAACAGGCTTTCGAAAAATCCTCCAACGTGGCTTTTGCCCGGCTGGCAGTGGATAAATACGGCAACCGGGAAAAACAGTTCATCAACAGGCTTTACAACATGAAGCTGAATGAAAGACTCAATATTGAGCTCATTGGGGAAGGACGCGCCCAGATACCTTTTCCGGGAGAACCCGGATGGTCACGCCTGTCTCTGCCTATGATCGCCATGGGATATGAAATGAAGCTCACTCCGCTGCACGTGTTGACCTTTTACAATGCCATTGCCAACAACGGCAGGATGGTCACCCCCTATTTTATCGAATCATTCATGCAGCACGGCCGCGTAATGGAACAATTTGAACATACTCCTCTGAGCGGCACTTTGTGTACTCCTTCTACACTGAAAGCCGTTCACAGGGCATTGCGGGGGGTTGTAGAGCATGGCACGGCAAGCCGCATAAATGACCCGCGTTACAGCATATCGGGTAAGACAGGAACGGCACAGATCGCCTACGATGGCGGTTTTGTACACAACGGATACCGCAAACACCAGGCATCCTTTGTGGGATTTTTTCCTTCGGAAGATCCCAAATACAGTATGATCGTCATATTGTATTCCAGCCCCACCCGCGGGAATTTCTACGGAGCTTCCTGGGCAGCTCCCGTTTTCAAGAAAATCGCAGACCATATATATATAACAAATCCTTTCTGGAATGCACCCTTGGAAGCACCCCGGAAAGTCTCGTAATCTGATAAAGATAATGCAACTGACTAAGCTTCTGCAAGTACTCGAAAATTGTATGATCACCGGCCTGGCCCGGCGTGATATTACCTTTATATGCCAGGATTCACGCCAGGTATCGTCAGGCTGTATGTTCGCAGCCCTGCCGGGCACACAAACAGACGGACACCTTTTCATACGGCAGGCAGCGCAAAAGGGTGCCTCGGCAATTCTATTCCAGAAAGAATGCCTTACTGACCTGCAGGTGATCCAAGAATTTTCTAATAACACCACATTTATTCAGGTACCCGATACACATTACGCACTGGGGCTTTTGGCCGATGCCTGGTATGATCATCCCTCTGCCAAAATGATCCTTGTGGGCATTACAGGCACAAATGGCAAAACGACCACAGCCACCCTGCTTTACCGGATGTTCCGTCAACTTGGATACAAATGCGGATTGATTTCTACCATAGCTAATTTTATTGACCAAGAGGAAGTGCCAGCTACGCATACCACTCCCGATGCCATGACCATCAACGGATTGCTGGACAAAATGTTCCAAAAGGACTGCTCCCATTGCTTTATGGAAGTCAGTTCGCATTCCGTGGTCCAGAACCGGATCACGGGATTGCACTTTGCCGGTGGTATCTTCACCAATCTGACACACGATCACCTGGATTACCACCAGACATTCGCCGCCTACAGAGATGCAAAAAAACGTTTCTTTGACACACTGCCCTCCCGGTCGTTTGCCCTGATCAATGATGATGATAAAAACGGACAGATCATGGTGCAGAATTGCGGGGCACGGAAATTCACCTATGCATGTAAAAAAATGGCAGATTTCAACGCCCGTGTCCTGGAACACAGTGTGGAAGGGATGCAGCTTGGGATTGACGGGAAAGAGATCTGGAGCTCGTTTATCGGCATGCATAACGCCTATAACCTGCTGGCGGTATACGCCTGCGCCAGACTTTTGGATGAGCCTGCAGAAGAGACACTCAGGATACTTAGTTCACTCAGGACAGTAAGCGGTCGGATGGAATATGTCAGGGGCGGAGACAACCTGACGGCCGTAGTAGATTATTCCCATACCCCCGATGCCCTCAAAAATGCCCTGCTTACTCTGAAAGAGCTGTTACGGCCCGGACAGGAACTGATTTGTGTCGTCGGATGCGGAGGCAATAGGGACAAGACAAAACGTCCCATAATGGCTCAGATAGCAGACCAATACGCCAATCTGTGCATTTTTACCTCGGACAACCCAAGATTTGAAGATCCCGAAGCTATACTGGACGACATGATGACCGGACTTTCAACGGAACAACAAAATCGCCACCTGCGCATAACAGACAGGTGCCAGGCCATAAAAACGGCAGTAAAAACAGCCCGATCGGGTGCTATCATACTGGTAGCGGGCAAAGGCCACGAAACCTACCAGGATGTGAAAGGAGTAAAAAAGCATTTTGACGATAAAGAGATCCTTACAGAATTATTAAAGATCGGATGATATGTTATACCATTTATTTGAATTCCTTAAACAACACGTTGATTTCCCGGGAGTAGGGCTGTTCCGATACATTTCTGTCCGGTCGATCATGTCGATAATCATTGCCTTACTGATCTCACTGACGGCAGGTAAATACATTATTGCAAGGTTGAAAAAGAACCAGATCACGGATTTGGGAATCAAAGCAGGGGAAAATGGTAAATCCGGGACCCCGACCATGGGTGGCCTGGTAATCATCGTGTCGTTGCTCGTATCGGCTTTGCTGCTTTGTGATCTGACAAACCTTTATGTCCAGCTGCTGATCATTTCCACCCTGTGGTTGTCGGTGATAGGTTTTCTGGATGATATGCTGAAATTGCGCCGCAAGGCGGGAATGGCTGATAACAGGTTTGTCCGTTTTTTGGGAAAATTACAACGCAAGGACAAGGACGGGATGAAGGGAAAATTGAAAATATACGGACAGGTAGGTCTGGGACTGATCGTAGGACTTGCCTTATATATGAGTGATAAAGCGGTTATCGTGGAAATGACACAGGTACCACCGGACACCGGGCAGACAGAACAAATGGAAGAACTCAGATACATACGCCATGTAAAAAGCACCAAAACAACAATCCCTTTCCTGAAAGATAATCTGTTTGATTATTCCTGGCTTACCCCCCTGAAAGGAGAGGCAGGGCAGAAAGCAGGCTGGCTGATATATATCCTGGTAGCCATCTTTATTGTCACTGCCGTTTCCAACGGAACCAACCTGACCGACGGAAGAGACGGGCTGGCTGCCGGAACGGTGGCCATCGTGGGGACCACCCTGGGCATTCTTGCCTATCTATCCGGAAACATAGTCTATGCCCGGTATTTAAACATCATGTACATACCAAATTCCGGGGAAATGGTGATTTATATGGCTGGAATGATCGGGGCACTGATCGGGTTCCTGTGGTACAATGCTTATCCCGCACAGGTCTTCATGGGGGACGTGGGAAGTCTTACCCTGGGAGGCATTGTGGCCGTATTTGCCTTGATGATAAGGGTAGAATTGCTTCTGATCATTCTATGCGGTGTTTTTCTGGCAGAAAGTGTTTCTGTTATAGCTCAACGACTGTGGTACCGGCATACGCGTATCTGTGAAACAAAAAAACGGATGAAAAAAGGAACGTATAAACCAGGCGATAAGGTTCTGGGGGAACGTGTATTTGTAAGGGCTCCCCTTCACGACCATTATATATACAACAGGAAGGATGTTGAAGGGCCCATTCTGCTTAAGAGTCCGGATGAACCCATCGCAGAGCCGAAAGTAGTAGTGCGTTTCTGGATTATCAGCATACTGCTGGCTGTATTGACAATTATTACATTGAAAATCAGATAATCACACATTATATATGAATAACAGACTGGTAATTTTGGGAGGTGGAGAAAGCGGCGTGGGAGCTGCAGTCCTGGCAAAAAAACAAGGATACGAGGTATTTCTGTCCGATTCCGGGATCATACAGCCACAGGCCAAAACCCTGTTGAACGAGTACGGAGTGGAGTATGAAGAAGGAAAACACACCCTTTCCCTGATCATGACAGCCGGAGAGGTGGTGAAAAGCCCGGGGATTCCCGACACGGTTGCGGTAGTGGAAGATCTGAACAACGCAGGGATCCCTGTTATTTCAGAGATCGAGTTCGCCGGCCGGTATACTGATGCCCGAAAAATATGTATCACCGGCAGCAACGGTAAGACAACCACTTCCTCCCTAATATATTATCTGTTGAAAAATGCAGGCCTGAATGTAGGCCTTGCCGGAAATGTCGGGCAGAGTTTCGCTTACCAGGTTGCCACACAGAACTATGATATATATGTTTTGGAACTCAGCAGTTTCCAGCTTGACGGCATGTATGACTTCAAAGCCGATATTGCCATCTTACTGAACATAACCCCTGACCACCTGGACCGGTATCACCAGGACCTCCAGGAATACGTCAGGGCAAAATTCAGGATTACGCAAAATATGGCCGATGATGATTGTTTTATATTTTGCCGGGACGACGAGATATCCATGGAGCACCTGAGCCGTATTGTGCTGAAAGCCAAGATGTTGCCAATAACGCAAAAACTCATAGTCTCCCAGGGAGCCTATACAGAGGGGGAACAAATGAAGGTAAAATACGGGGAAGAAGAATTTGAGATGTTCCTCAACGAACTGGCCCTTCAGGGGAAACATAATGTCTATAATTCGATGGCGGCAGCCCTTTCGGCCAAAATAATGAATATCAGCAATCCGGTAATCCGGGAAAGCCTGACCTCTTTTAAGAGCATCCCCCACAGGATGGAACAGGTGGCAAAAGTGAAGGGCACACTATATATCAATGACTCCAAAGCTACTAATGTCAATTCTGTTTGGTATGCACTGGAAAGTATACATACGCCTGTGGTCTGGATAGCCGGAGGACAGGACAAAGGAAACGACTACACCCCTTTATACGGCCTGGTTCAGGATAAGGTCAAAGCCATGATTTGTCTGGGTGTTGACAATAAAAAACTGCATAAATGCTTTGAAGGCAAAGTACCCTGCATGATAGATACGACATCCATGAAAGAAGCCGTTGCCCGGGCCTATGAATTGGCACAGTCCGGAGATACCGTGCTTCTCTCACCTGCGTGCGCTAGTTTTGATCTTTTCAGGAATTACGAAGACCGGGGAAACCAATTCAGGGAAGCTGTGAGAAGATTATAGATAATAACCATGAGTGTGAAAAAGAATAATATACGTTTGAAGGGGGATACATCCTTGTGGGCATTGATTATTATATTTTCATTGCTCTCGCTCGTTTTTGTCTATTCATCGTCAAGCCGCGTGGCCGTCATGGAGAATACTACGACCTTTTCGATCATGCTCAAGCAAATGAGACATATACTTATAGGATTTGGCGTTATTTATCTCTGTCACATCATTCCCCTTGGAGTTTACAGGAAACTGGCATACATAGGATATGCCGGGGCCCTTGCACTTCTGTTACTGACGCTTTTCATGGGGGTAAGCCGTAACGAAGGCACCCGCTGGTTGTCCATACACGGGTTCAGTTTCCAGACATCCGAATTTGCCAAGATCGCACTGATCCTTTTTGTTGCCAAAGTGTTGGAAGATGATAAGCTGTCCACCTTCAGGGATTTTTTCCTGCGTCTTTTCCTTCCGCTTCTGGCATTTATCCTGCCTATTATCTGGGAAGGGTTTTCCACCGGTGTGTTACTTTCCCTTACGGTCTTCATTATGCTGCTTATATCCCAGGTTCGTTTCAAACATATTGCCAAAGCAGCCGGCATAGTCATCCTGCTTGCCGGACTGATATACGGAGGTCTGTTGCTGCACCGGACACTAAGGAAAACAGACGGCGATACGATCGCTTCTTCTTCACGCCTGGAAACGGTAGAAAGACGTATCAGCAATTTCCTTGGATTTGGAGAAGACCAGGAGGCAAAAGAAAACGATCAAGTTATGTATTCCAAAGTGGCTATAGCCACCGGAGGCATCGGGGGTAAGATACCAGGAAACGGAACCTTACGGCATGTATTGCCTTTGTCGAACAGTGATTATATCTACTCGATCATAGTGGAAGAGACAGGACTCATAGGGGGAATTTTCGTGATAGGATTGTATTTCTGGCTCCTTTACAGTGTAATACTAATAGCCAGAAACTGCCGGAAAACTTTCTCTGCCATGCTTGTTTGCGGCCTGGGCATCCTGATTGTCACTCAGGCCATGATTCATATCATGGTCAATGTGGGTTTGCTTCCGGTAACAGGTCAAACGCTGCCTTTGATCAGCTCGGGAGGTTCTTCCGTACTGGCGGTCAGTATAGCTTTCGGGATGATGTTGTCGGTAAGCAGGGCATTGCAAGATGACAGACTTTTTACACTTGAACTTACGGAAGAGGAAAAAAAGAAAATAACAGAAGATGAAACGTCAGGGGAATCATAAGATCATTATCAGCGGAGGAGGTACAGGCGGCCATATCTTTCCCGCTATTTCCATTGCCAATGCTATCAGGATGAAAGATCCCGGCGCCGGAATATTGTTTGTAGGAGCACTGGGAAGAATGGAAATGGAAAAAGTACCCGAGGCCGGATACAAGATCGCCGGTCTTCCCATAGCCGGATTACACCGTAATTTTTCCTGGCAAGGTATCAAAGCCAACCTAATGCTGCCTTTTCGGTTGGTCAAAAGCGTTACCGAAGCCGGAAGGATTATCCGGGATTTCCATCCGACCGCAGCTGTTGGGGTTGGTGGTTATGCCAGCGGACCACTTTTGTGGGTGGCAAGAAAAAAAGGTATCCCCTATATACTTCAGGAGCAGAACAGTTATGCCGGAAAAACAAATAAAATGCTGGCTGCCGGGGCCGTACATATCTGTGTGGCCTACCCGGGGATGGAAAAGTTCTTCCCCGCTTCCAAGATAGTTCTGACGGGAAATCCCATCAGAAACGATATCAGTCCGGCCAGCAAAGAGGCAAAACAGGAAGCTCTTACCCATTTTGGACTGGATCCATATAAAAAGACCATTTTTGTCACAGGAGGCAGCCTGGGTGCAGGCACACTAAACCGTTGTGTACGGGAATACCTGCCCAGGTCGGGGAATTATCAGGTTCAGATCCTTTGGCAATGTGGAAAGAACGGGATTCTTACGGCCAAGGATGCGGTTGAAGCATATCCTGGCATCCCCGTTCACCCGCATGAGTTCATCCGGCGCATGGACCTTGCCTATGCGGTTGCAGACCTGGTCATATCACGGGCAGGCGCAGGGAGCATATCGGAGCTGAGTGCCGCCGGGAAAGCCTGCATTTTTGTACCTTCCCCGAATGTGGCAGAAGATCATCAGTCACATAACGCCATGGCACTGGTAAGGGAAAATGCCGGATGCCTGGTTCCCGATAAAGAAGCCCCTGCAATTCTGATGAACAAGGCTATTGAACTGATTTTTAACGCGAAGGAACTTGACACCCTTTCGGAAAACATATTGAAATTAAGCCGGCCCCATGCGGCTGCTCAAATTGCATCAATGATACTGGAATTATGACCGGAAATGTTTATTTCCTCGGAATCGGGGGCATAGGTATGAGTGCGCTTGCACGGTATTATAAAAATGCCGGTGCAGAGGTGTCCGGGTATGACCTGACACAGTCAGAGCTGACACGCAGTCTGGAATCCGAAGGTATAAACATCCATTACCAGGATCATCCGGACAATATTCCCCGTCATGTTATTGAAAACAGATTCGACACCCTTGTGATCTATACACCGGCCGTACCGGCCAGTCACAGGGAACTGAACTGGCTCAGGGACCAGGGGTACGATATGGTTAAACGTTCCGTGGCATTGGGACGCATCTCCGAAAACCACACCACGCTGGCCGTGGCCGGAACACACGGAAAAACAACGACTTCTACCCTGCTGGCGCACATCCTGCAACACTCAGGGACGGGTTGCACCGCTTTTCTGGGAGGTATATCAAAGAATTACAATTCAAACCTGTTGCTAAGTGACAGTTCTTTTCTGGTTGCCGAAGCAGACGAATACGACCGCTCATTCCTGCAGCTCCATCCCCGGGCAGCATTAATAACCTCGGCCGATGCCGACCACCTGGATATATATGGCACCCACCAGGCGGTAAAGGAAGCCTTTGCCCGGTTCGCCTCACAGATTCTTCCCGGGGGTGACCTGGTTATCAAAAAAGGGGTTGAACTTCCGATGCAATTACAACCGGATGTTAGCTGTCACACTTACCATTTCCAGGACCCATGTGATTTCTATGCCACGAACCATGTCATAGGGAAAGGCGGCATATTCAGCTTTGATCTGATGCTTAGGGGGCAAAAAGTGAAGGAGTGCCGCCTGGGTGTCCCTGGATATGTCAATGTGGAAAATGCAGTCGGGGCATCGGCCCTGGCTTATCTGAGCGGAATATCCCCTGCCACCCTGAAAGAAGCCCTGGAATCTTTCCAGGGCGTATCCAGACGGCTGGACGTACGTTACAATACGCCGGGATGCTGTTATATTGATGATTATGCCCATCATCCCATCGAGATCAGGGCTGCTGTCCTTTCTGTCAGGGAATGGTTCCCCGGGGAAAAAATCACCGGTATATTTCAGCCCCACCTGTATTCCAGGACCAGGGATTTTGCGGTGGATTTCGCACAAAGCCTGAACCTTCTGGACCAAGTTGTCCTGATGCCCGTATATCCTGCCCGGGAGCTCCCCATCCCGGGTGTTGGAGCAGAAATGATCGCAGACAGACTGACCGTTAAAGAAAAATATATATTGGACGCTACGCAGATCGTTGATTTTGTAAAGGAACAACGACCGCGGGTACTGCTTACCCTGGGAGCCGGAAATATTGACCGCCTTGCCGGCCCCATAACAGATTGCCTAAAGGAGTTGGAACTATGAGCAAAGTGAAAAAAGCATTGCTGATCACGGGATACATCGCACTTCTGGGTGTTCTGGGGGCTTATTTCTACTTTGCCACAATACTGGTACGTGAAAAAAAACAAAGCAGGTGCCAGGAAGTAGTGATTGTTGTAAGGGACAGTTTGCTGAATCCGCTGATACGCGCCGGTGAAATAGCTTCTTTCCTGAAACGCAATCCAGTGGAACTGCTGGGTAAGGATTTCTCCCATATAGATATGTACCAACTTGAAAAAGAGGTGGAATCTTTCGCTTCTGTACGCCAATGTAATGCCGTCAGAACCATAGACGGTACCCTGAGACTGGAAATCCTTCAGCACACCCCCCTTTTTCGTCTGGAGACCCGGCAGGGATCCTTTTTTGTTTCCCCGGAAAGGTTCATCTTCCCAATAGTCAATCCTTTCCGTATGCCCGTATTGATTGTGAGTGGAAACATACCTTTTGACTATCCCCCAAAATACAGGGGAACTATGGACTCCGCAGACACGTGGCTAAAAGAAATGAGCCGCATGACCGCATACATTACAGCCCATCCTTTTTGGAGCAACAAGGTAGAAAGCATTTTAGTTGAAAACACAGAAGATATTATTATTTTACCCAGGGATGAGGACCTGGTATTAAAGATCGGCAATATCGGCCGATTCACCTCTAAAATGGACAAGCTCAGGGAATTCTACCGGGTACTGGAACCCCTGGGCGGAAAAGAAAAATACAACCTGGTAGATGCACGTTTTGGGGACCAGCTTGTTTGTACGCATAGAAAAAATGAAAAAAATATATAAAAATGACAGACCCATGGAAAAAACTATTTCTGTAATTGATCTCGGTACCACCAAAGTGGTATGCCTTGCCGGAACAAAAACAACGGAAGGTTATAAGGTGATAGCCTCATGTGAGTCCCCTTCCCAGGGGATCATGAGGGGAGAAGTGGTCAACAACCAGAGTGTGCTCAATACGCTCAGACCACTTTTGGAAGAACTTGAAACCAGGACAGGGCATCCTATCAGGGAGGTTATTGTAGGGATCGCCGGACAATACATTCGCTGCAAATCGGCCAGCAGCAACATTAATCGCTCTGACCGCAACGAAGAGATTTCTCAGGAAGAAATAGACCGGATGTGGCGCAACATGTATAATTCCAGGGTGGATCCGGGAGAGGAGGTCCTCCATGTGGTTCCGCAATCCTACCATGTAGACGAATACAGAAGCATTACCAACCCCGTTGGCATGTACGGAAGCTGTATAGAAGCAAATTACAAACTTTTCATAGGTAAGAGCGTCTCTGCCGAACACACCAAACGGAGTATTGAAAGCACCGGACTCAAATTGTCCAGACTCATTCTGGAACCTCTGGCTACAGCAGAAGCTGTGTTGCAGGAGGACGAGAAGGAATTGGGCGTGGCCATGGTTGACATTGGTGGAGGAACTACAGATGTACTTGTCTATCAAGACAATATTGTACGCCATACGGCCGTAATTCCTTTCGGGGGAAACGTCATCACAGAGGACATCCGTCAGGGTTGCGAAGTGACCACCAGGCAGGCAGAACAGATGAAGATCCAATACGGATCGTGTTATGCAGATCTGGCCCCGGAGAATAAGGCCATCGTCATATCCGGGATCGGAGGACGTGAACCCAGGGAAATACCTTTCAAATTCCTTGCAAATATCATTGAAGCCAGAATGGAAGAAATACTGGATGCCGTTATGTACGAAATCCACCAGAGCGGTTATGCTGACAAACTCCCGGCCGGGATCGTACTAACCGGTGGCGGGTCCCTGCTATCCAATCTGCCACAGTTCATCAAGTACAAAACAGGTTATGATACACGCATTGCACGGCCTTACGGGATTGTGACGGAAGATTGTGAAGAAGTAAACCAGGTAACTCATTCCTGTGCTGTTGGCATGCTGATATGTGGTTTCGAATCCCAGGCAAATTATACCGCAGAACAAAAAAAGAGCCTTACAGAGATATTTGCCGATATGGAACCGGAATCGCCCGGTAAGGCTAAAAAGATGGCAAAACCCGGTTCGTCAGGAAAAAAGCAAAGAGAAAGGCCCCCAATTATGGGGGGGTTGTTTGATGGCCTGAACCGTTTTTTTAAGGAATCCGATAACGAAGCGTGAACGTCATGAAAGAAAAAGAAGAAGAATTCATTCCCCTGAATTGGGAAAACAATAATTCGATCATTAAAGTGATCGGGGTAGGCGGTGGCGGCGGGAATGCCGTCAGTCACATGTACCGTTCAGGCCTGGCAGATGTGGATTTTGTTGTTTGTAACACCGATGCTCAGGCCCTGGAAATGAGCCCAGTTCCGGAAAAACTCCAGCTGGGAGGCGTCCTGACACGAGGCCGCGGAGCCGGATGCAATCCGGAGATCGCCAAACAGGCCGCCCTTGAAAGTGAAGAACGCATCAGAGCCCTGTTTGAAGGCAACACCGAGATGGTGTTCATTACAGCCGGAATGGGCGGTGGTACAGGGACAGGAGCGGCTCCTGTCATAGCCCGGATAGCACGGGAAATGGAACTGTTGACCGTGGGGGTTGTAACCTTGCCTTTCCGGGACGAAGGCAAGGATTTCCTGAAACGGGCACTGGACGGCATTCAGGAAATGCAGCAATTTGCCGATTCCATGCTGATCATAGACAATGAAAAATTATACAAAGCATACGGGGACCTTCCTATTTTTGAAGCTTTCCAGAGGACTGACGACATTTTAAACACGGCTGTCAAGGGGATTTCAGAGATCATCACACAACCGGGATTCATGAATGTCGATTTTGCCGACGTGAAAATGGTCATGAAACAAAGCGGCATGGCATTGATGGGAACCGGCTTTGGATCGGGAGAGAACAGAGCTCTTAAGGCGGTCGAATCGGCTTTCACCTCGCCTCTGCTCAACGATGCCGATCTGTCACGTTCACGCAATGTTTTGATCAACATCACTTCGGGAAAGGAAAAAGCTTTATCCATGACCGAACTATCGCAGATTATGGGTTATATTGCCGATTATACCGGAGGGGTGTCCAATTTCAAACGGGGGATCATCTGTGATCCAACGATCCAGGATGAAATCAGGGTCACAGTGATTGCAACAGGATTCAGCATCCATTCACTTCCCCCGATTGCCGTTTACGGAAGCGAATCCGGAAAAGAAAAAAGTCATAAGATATCTGTCTATCTTGACGGAGAACCGGCAAAAGATGACGGCATGGAAATTGTGCCCGAACAGGAGTTGAACAACGTGGACCTGGGGAACGATGAGTTCAGGGTAACTAATAACCGCAGTGTCTTCACGGCACAACCGGCAACTATGCCTGGACCTGTTGTTCCGCAAAGAAAACCTGTACTGATATTAGATGCAGATCAGAATATCGCCGAGCTGGAACAAGTACCGGCCTTTAAACGGAAAGAGGCCCGCCATAGAATGACTACTTCGGCAGATATTGCCAATCCATCACCTCATAAAATGGAGGAAAAAAACGGACAACAACGACTGAGTACAGATAACGCTTACATACATCAAACACAGGATTGATATGCAAACAGAAAAAGTCAGGGTGCGTTTTGCTCCCAGCCCTACGGGTCCGCTTCACATGGGAGGCGTGCGCACCGCGCTTTTCAATTACCTTTTTGCAAAAAAACACAACGGGACATTTGTGCTGCGTATAGAAGACACCGATATGCAACGCTATGTTCCCGGAGCAGAACAATACATTACCGAGGCCCTCAACTGGTGCGGGATCACTCCGGATGAAGGAGTGCTCCCCGATGGAACCATCGCCACAGAACCCTGCCCACATCATCCATTTGCCCCTTACAGGCAAAGCGAAAGAAAAGACTTATACAGTCAATACGCCAGGCAACTTGTCAGTCAGGGTCACGCTTATTATGCTTTCGATACACCCGAAGAACTGGAATCGTACCGCAGGGAAGCAGAAAGCCGTGGCGAAACGTTCATTTATAATTTCGCTTTCAGGAACAGGACAGCTAATTCACTGAACATGACGGCTGCCGAAGTGGCCCACAGGAGGAAGGAATCCAACAACTGGGTCATCAGGTTCAAAATCCCGGAAAATCAAACAATCTTGATGAACGACATGATCCGGGGCGAAGTCAGTGTCCAGTCCGGGACGCTGGACGACAAAGTCTTGTGGAAAGCTCACGATGGTCTTCCCACATACCACTTGGCTAACATTGTGGATGACTGTCTGATGGAGATCACCCATGTCATACGGGGCGAAGAATGGCTGCCATCTCTTCCTCTCCATTACATGCTTTACGATGCCTTTGGTTGGCAGAAAAAAAGACCCATGTTCGCACACCTGCCCCTTTTGCTCAAACCGGACGGAAAAGGCAAGCTCAGCAAACGGGACGGGGACAGGCTCGGTTTTCCCGTTTTTCCCTTGGAATGGACAAGCACTTCAGGAGAAAAGTCAAGGGGCTACCGCGAAGACGGGTATTATCCTGAAGCATTCATCAATCTGATCGCACTTCTTGGATGGAACCCGGGAACGGAACAAGAAATATTCACCCTGGAAGAGCTTATAGAAGCTTTTTCCCTGGATCGTGTGACCAGATCCGGGGCGCGCTTCAATCCCGAGAAAGCCAGATGGTTCAACCAACAATATCTGAGGACCCGCTCCGATACCCGGTTGGTACAGGATTTTCTGCCTGTATTGCAAAAAAAGGGCATTGCAACAACTCCGTTAAAAGCAGAACAAGTGGTCTCTCTGATTAAGCACCGGGCCAGTTTTGTACACGAGTTCTGGGATTTGTCTTATTATTTTTTTATTCCGCCATCAGATTATGATCCGTCCTACTATAAAAAAGCCTGGAAACCCGGAACTCCCGGGATCTTACGTCAGGCCAGGGACATACTAGCCGGATGCGCACCCTTTGATATCCCTTCCATAGACAAAGCGCTGCATCAGTGGATGGAAAAAGAACAGCTGAAAACGGGACAAGTCATGAATGCCCTGCGTCTTTGTATCGTTGGGAAACCTCAGGGACCGGGAATGGCAGAGATCATGGCTGTTGTAGGCAAGGAAGACACACTGGTACGTCTTGACCAGGCATTAAATAAACTGTAATATGAGCAGGCATCCCCTGTGGTGGCCTCTGCTGGCAACAAATTTCCTTGGCGTTCTTAACGACAATTTTCTTAAGACACTGGCTTGTTTTATTGCCGTTCTATGGGTAGGTACTCAATACGAAGCTCTGCTTGTTTCCATGGCAGCCGGTTCGCTGGTAGTGCCGTATGTATTTCTTTCACCCCTGGCAGGCAGGTGGGCAGTGATTTTCAACAAAATATCCGTAGTCAGGATAGGCAAACTGGCTGAAATTCCTATTATGCTGCTTGCTTCGACCGGGTTCCTGCTGCATAATGTATGGATGGTGATGATTTCCATTTTACTGATGGGAGTCCAGAGCTGCCTGTTCTCTCCTTCAAAATACGGCCTTATCCGGGATATTGGCGGGACAGAGCACATTGCTTTCGGAACCGGAAATATGGAAATGGCATCTTTCCTGGGAATGATTCTGGGAACGATGATGGCTTCTTTTTTTGCCCGGACAGTTCCCGCGTGGGGTTTGTCCCTGATCTTTTTACTGATCGCTGCCACAGGATTGCACTTTTCATTTTTGATAAAGGCAGTGGAATCTCCTCCTGAAGAAAACCACAATACGGTACGCCCTTTTACCTACCTTATTCAAAGCATCCGCAACGCCGGGAAATACCCCGGACTGAACGGTGTAGTAATAGCTTTGTCGGTATTCTGGTTCATAGCCGGAATGATCCAGATGACTTTGCTTGTGTTTTGCCGTAGAAATCTGGAAATGTCTGATTTTCAAACAGGCCTTGTGCTGACGGCGACAGCCGTCGGAACAGGGGCAGGATGTTTTCTTTCCGGTGTTATTGCAAAAAAATGGAACAGAAGCCTATTTGTACCTGCATGCGGATCGGGGATCACCCTCTTATTTTTTCTGGTTTACTTCGTTTCTGTCCAAGGGATCTGGTTTGGGTTACTGTTTTTCATTACCGGGATCCTTTGCGGTTTATACAAAGTGCCTTTCGATGCAGCCATTATACAAAAGGTGCCGGGACGCAACCTTGGACGCATGCTGGCATATTCCAACCAGATGTCATTTATTTTCATTCTGGCAGCTTCGGCTGCTTTTGCACTGATCACAAAGTATGCAGAAACCCGGGCCGTATTTCTCCTTCTAGCACTGATTATGGGCCTGACAACTTTTTTTGTGGTTTTTTCTAAGTATATTTGGAGCACAAAACAAGTATAATGGTTTTTGAAGAAGCGCCCTTAAAGGGGATCTGGATCATAACGCCGCACGTTATAGAAGATAAGCGTGGGTATTTCATGGAATCGTTCCTGAAGGACGAACTGGTCAAAAGGACAGGGCCTGTTGATTTTATTCAGGAGAATGAATCCATGTCACGTTTTGGAGTTACCAGGGGTCTTCATTTTCAGAAAGAGCCCTATGCCCAGTCAAAATTCATACGTGTGGCAGAAGGGGAAATATTTGATGTGGTTGTCGACATCCGTGAAAACTCCCCCACAAGAGGCAGGCATTTTTGTATCACGTTGAGTTCAGTTAGCAAAAAGCAATTGTTCATTCCAGGAGGTTTTGCCCACGGATTTTGTGTCCTATCACCCAGAGCAATCGTCCAATATAAGACAGACGTGCGCTATAATCCCGGAGCAGAAGGCATTTTTCGTTTTGATTCCCCCGGTCTGGGCATCCCTTGGCCTCTGTCGTCCCGTGAGATGATTCTCTCTGACAAAGACAGAAATGCACCTCCTTTTCAGTTTTAAGACTCATGTTCATCCTCGACAGAAATACTATGAAAGGCCCCATTCCGGGTCCTGAGGTTGCCATTCAGGAAGGGCTGGTTATCTGCATTGACAAACCACTCAACTGGACCTCGGCAGATGTAGTCAGAAAGATCAGGTTCAGGCTGCAAAGGCACTGGCAACTTAAAAAAATCAAGGTAGGACACACCGGGACCCTCGATCCCCTTGCCACAGGATTGCTTATTATATGTGCAGGCAGGGCGACGCGGATGACGGACGAGTTCCAGGCTCAGGATAAGGAATACATTGCCGGCATCACTTTTGGGGCGACAACCCCTTCATTCGATCTGGAACACGAGATCGACGCAACCTATCCCTGGGAACACATAACCAGGAACTCGGTAGAAACAAAGCTGAAGGAATTTCTGGGAGAACAGCTGCAACTTCCCCCTGTCTACTCGGCAAAAATCATCGATGGGACCAGGGCTTATGAGTTTGCACGTCAGGGACTTGAAACTCCGCAAATGAAAAAAAACATCATTCAGATTCATGAGCTGGACATCACAGAATTTGTTCCTCCCTATCTCACCCTGCGCATAGCATGCAGTAAAGGCACCTATATCCGGGCTTTTGCAAGGGATCTGGGTCATACCCTGGGAAGTGGCGCCTACTTGTCTTCATTACGCCGCTCTGCATCAGGATCCTATAAGGCAGACGAAGCCCTTGGGATAGAAGAATTTGAAAATATTTTTACATAAATGAAACTTTTATTATTCTGTCACGTATAATACGTCGCTTATCTATTCACTTAACACAACTGTATGAAGCTTTCACAATTCAACTTCAATCTTGCTCAAAATCTAATCGCCAGTCATCCGGTCAATAACCGTGACGAATCCCGCCTGATGATTCTAGACAAGAAGACCGGCGATATTAAACACCTGGTTTTCAAGGATATCATTCACTATATGAAAGAAAAGGATGTCGTTATTTTTAACAACACTTGGGTTTTTCCTGCCCGTCTGTACGGAAACAAGGAGAAAACAGGAGCCGAGATAGAAGTTTTTCTTCTGAGGGAACTCAACAAGGATCAGAGGTTGTGGGATGTTCTTGTGGATCCTGCACGTAAGATCCGGATTGGCAATAAATTGTATTTTGGAGAAAATGATGCACTGGTCGCAGAAGTGATAGACAATACCACATCAAGGGGCAGAACATTGCGGTTTCTTTGTGACGGAACATATGAAAACTTCAAGGCGACCCTCTTCCGTCTGGGTGAGATGCCTATTCCCAAATGGATCCGCAAACACGTAGAACCCATAGACCAGGAACGTTATCAATCGGTCTTTGCCAAAGTGGAAGGAGCCATTGCAGCCCCCGATGGGGCTTTGCCTTTCAGCAAGGAGCTACTCAAACGCATGGAAATCAAGGGGGTAATAAGCGCCGAGATTACTTTGCACATGGGCATGGGGCACTTCAGGGGTGTAGATGTGGAAGATCTTTCCAAGCATAAAATGGATTCCGAACCTGTGGTCATTCCTGCCTCAAGTGCAGAAATAATAAACAAAGCCAAGGCCGGGGGCAACCGCATTTTTGCCACCGGTATAGACGTGCTTCGTGCAGTCGAAACCTCTGTGACCACCAAAAGAGAAATCACAGCCTTTGAAGGCTGGACCAACAAATTTATCTTTCCTCCCTATGATTTTTGTATCCCTGACGCACTGATAACAAATTTCCATCTGCCTCAGTCCACCATGCTGATGTTCGTTGCAGCATTCGGGGGTTACGATACGGTTATGAATGCCTATGAGACAGCGATCAATGAAAAATACCGTTTTGGAGCCTACGGTGATGCCATGTTGATAATCTGATCCATATCCTCTATATTTGAGAATGATCTGTGCAGAAGAGGAAATATGGATATGTGCCCTGAGCCTGTGTATGAGGTATGAAGGAGGACTGGCCAGGAGGCTGTATGATCATTATGGCAGTGCCCGGTCGGTTTTCAAACAACCCCTGACGGAACTTGTCCGGCACAAGGGCATGCACAGGAGCATAACCGAAAAGATTACGGACAAGAGTCTTCAAGCCAAGGCCGGGAATATTCTGAAGTGGCTCAGGTCAAAGAATATCCGTCCCGTATTTCTGTACGATCAGATGTATCCCTTTCGTCTTCGGGAATGTCCCGATGCTCCTTTGCTGCTGTATGTGGCCGGACAGGCCGATTTAAACAGCAGTCCTGTTTTATCGGTTGTCGGGACCCGCTCTGCCACTCCATACGGAAAGTCCCTGTGCCGGGAAATCATTTCCGGGTTCATGGCCTTGGGAATCAGGCCGGTCATAGTGAGCGGGCTGGCTTTTGGAATAGATATAACGGCGCACAGGGCAGCCCTGGAGAACGATCTGCCGACGGTAGCTGTACTTCCGACAGGTATCGACACCATTTATCCGGCTTCCCACCGGAACGATGCCATTGAGATTTTGCGCCGGGGAGCCGTCATAAGCGAATTTCCGCCTTCTACACAGGGTTCCCGTCATAATTTTTTGCAACGCAACCGTATCATTGCCGGAATATCCGATGCCACTCTTGTGATGGAATCACGTGAGGACGGGGGTGCCATGATAACGGCTCATCTTGCCGGCGGATACTCCAGGGATGTATTGGCTGTTCCAGGCAGGCCGTCCGATGTGTGTTCAAAAGGATGTAACGATATGATCCGGGCAAACAAAGCCGCCCTGGTGACTTCTGCCCGGGATATTGCCGATGTGATGGGATGGGACATTAAAGACACTCCGGTAGTACAGCGGCAACTCTTCAGCATTCTCGATGAGAAAGAAAAGGAGATCCTTAACCACATTAAGGAAAGCGGAGGCGATATCAATGCTATCGGGGAAAGAACCAGGATGGCTTTTGCCGAACTGTCGGCCATTCTGACAAAGCTTCAGATAAAAGGGATCATTGAATGCATGGAAACTAACGAATACAGATCACTGATATGATAGATACACATGTACATCTCTACGACCAAGCATTCGATCCCGACAGAGATCAGGTCGTACAGCGGGCCAAAGAGGCCGGAGTGAGCCGCTGTATTCTTCCAGCTATAGACATGGGCAGCCATGAGGCACAGAAAAATTGCCTTGAATGTTATCCGGGATTTTGCCACAAAGCAGCAGGCGTCCACCCTACTTCAGTTGACGCGAATTACCGGAAAGAACTTGACTTTGCATACGCAAACATACAAAATGCCGTAGCCATCGGGGAGGTCGGACTGGACGCCTACTGGTCAAGAGAATATATAGAGCAACAGATAACCGTCTTTGAAGAACAGATACAATGGGCCAGGGATCTTAACCTTCCCCTGATCTTACACTCACGTTCTTCGTTCCCCGAGTTGCTCAACTCTCTGAAAAGATGCCGGTTTCCCGGCATGAGAGGTGTTCTTCATGCCTGGTCAGGAAGTATAGAAATTTTCCGGGAGGCAAATCGCTACGGGCATTTTCTGATGGGGATCGGGGGCGTGGTCACCTTTCGCAATGCACGACTGGCGGAAGTTGTAAAAAACACAGACCTCTCTGCTCTTTTACTCGAAACAGACGCGCCCTGGTTAAGCCCCGTTCCTTTCAGGGGCAAACGGAACGAGAGCGCCTATTTATTGTACATAGCAGAAAAAATAGCATTGATAAAGGAGTTAAGCCTGGATAAAATCGTAGATCAAACTACACAAAATGCCTTATCTTTGTTCTTTAACATACAAAAATGAGTAATTCAGCCATTCTTGTGATATACACGGGCGGGACGATAGGGATGAAAGCACATCCGGTCACCGGCGAATTGGTTCCCTTCCGTTTTGAACATGTGCTTGAAGAAGTGCCTGAGCTGAGAAAATTCGGATACCGGATTGACACACATTCTTTTGACCCGGTCATTGATTCTTCCAACATTTTTCCGGATTTCTGGATGAAACTTGCGTTGCTGATCGGGGAACAATACCCACATTACAACGGATTTGTTATCCTGCACGGGACCGACACTATGAGCTATACTGCTTCGGCATTGAGTTTTATGCTCGAAAATCTGGAAAAACCCGTCATTCTTACCGGGAGCCAGCTTCCCATAGGACTCCCCCGGACAGACGGAAAAGAAAATTTCATTTCTGCCGTAGAGATCGCGGCTGCCGTGGATGCAGAGGGACATGCCCTGGTTCCCGAAGTGTGCATTTTCTTTCAGGACGAGCTGTTCAGGGGCAACAGAACATTTAAGTATAATGCAGAAGAATTCCGCGCATTCCGCTCGCCCAATTATCCCCCTCTGGCAGAAGCGGGGATCCAGATAAAATACAATCGGAAATTCATCCGTTACCCGAAAAACTGGGGAAAACCACTCCGCATCCATACAAAACTGGGGACAGACGTTGCCATACTTAAGATATTTCCCGGCATTGAACGGAAAATGGTGGAAGCTTTCCTTAATATACGGGGATTACGTGCTCTGATACTGGAAACATACGGACAGGGAAATGCACCGTCTGTCAAGTGGTTGCTGGATATTCTCTCAGGCGCAGTGTCCAGGGGGATCATTATTCTGAACATTACCCAATGTCCGGCCGGGAGCGTTTCGATGGAATCCTATGCCTGCGGTATGAGGTTGAGAGAAGCAGGTGTTCTGAGTGGATATGATATGACAACCGAAGCCGCCGTGGCCAAAATTATGTTATTAACAGGGCAATATGATGATATTGAAAAGGTTAAATATTTTCTTTCACAATCTTTAAATGGGGAATTTTAACGTATATGTTTGGATTAAAACTTTTTTAAGTAACTTGCGCTGCTTTTAATGTTTATTACAAAAGGAGAGGTGGCCGAGTGGTCTAAGGCGCGCGCCTGGAAAGTGCGTAAACTCCAAAAGGGTTTCGTGGGTTCGAATCCCACCTTCTCCGCTGTTTTATTGGAAAACGTTTGATAACTATAAATTCTTAACTCTAATTATTCAACAGAAATGAAAAAACTTTTCGTATTTTTGGCAGTCCTTGGATTCATTACCATCTCTGCTCAGTACGCAGCCGCTCAAACAGCCGTCCCTACAGGCGAAACCGAACAGGTAGAAGTACCCATTCACCAGCAGCTCAAAACCAAATTCATAGAAGGCGGTCCCGGTTTTATGGCAACCATCCTGCTCTGTTTGATTTTCGGTCTTGCACTTGCCATTGAACGTATTATTTATCTTTCTCTGGCCGAAACCAATACTGCAAAATTGCTAAACAAGGTGGAAGATGCTATGAAAGAAGGTGGTATCTCTGCAGCTATGGAAGTATGCCGTAACTCACGCGGACCAGTAGCCAGTATTTTTTACCAGGGACTTTCACGTGCCGATCAGGGATTGGAAGTTGTAGAAAAATCTATTACCTCTTACGGTTCAGTACAAATGAGTCAGCTGGAAAAAGGCCTTACATGGATCCAATTGTTCATAGCCATTGCTCCAATGTTAGGATTTATGGGAACCGTTATTGGTATGATCGGTGCTTTTGACGCCATTGAAGCAGCAGGTGATATCTCCCCTAACATTGTTGCCGGTGGTATCAAGGTCGCCCTAATCACCACGGTATTCGGCCTTATTGTGGCCATTATCCTTCAATTGTTCTACAACTATCTGATCGCCAAAATTGACGGCATTGTCGTTAAAATGGAAGATGCTTCCATCGCAATGATTGACATTTTGGTAAAACACGAAAAATAAGAACTTACAATGAAGAAAATTTCAAAGATAACAGTTTGGGTGCTCTTTGCAATCAGTATTATCCTTACCGTGTTGTATATGATCAACATAAAAGGTGATAATCTGGATGCGTGGACCTACACCTATTTAAATTGGGCTTATGTTATGATCGGGCTGTCCGTTTTACTGATCATCCTGCTGCCAATACTCACATTCAGGCAGAGGACAGTTAGGGTGAAATCCCTGTTGATGGTCCTGGTCATCGCCATAGTGCTGGTTGGAGGCTCTTACTTGCTGGCACCGGGGACGCCCGTAACGATGGCAACCGGTGAGGTTAAGGAGGGATCTGTGGTAAAAATTACCGATACGGCCCTGTATATGACCTATATCCTTATTGCATTTTCAGCCATTGCCATTATTGGTGGTTCTGTCTATAATGCCCTGAAAAAAAACTAATCCAGTAAACTTTAATTATTATGGCAAGACCAGCAGGTGACATTAATGCAGGCTCAATGGCAGATATCGCTTTCCTGCTGCTTATATTCTTTCTGGTAACCACCACAATGGACGTAGAAACCGGTATACAGCGCCGTCTGCCACCTATGCCTGATGAAAATCAACAGGCCGAAGTTGAGCAGATCAATAAACGTAACATTATGGTGGTACTGATTAATAGTAGCGACCGATTGTTCGCAGGAGGACAAGAAATGCATATCTCCATGCTCAAAGACAAAGTCAAGGAATTCCTTACCAATCCGGCGAATCTGCCCGATCTGCCCGAAAAGCGTGAAAAGGACATCGAAGGCTTTGGTGCAGTTATGGTATCCCGTGCTGTCGTATCCCTGCAGAATGACCGCGGCACTTCTTACAATGCTTACATACAAGTTCAAAACGAACTGGTAAAAGCATTCAATGAAGTTCGCGACGAATTTGCTATGCGACACTTTGGAAAAAAATACAATTCCCTGGAAGAGGATCAGCAACGGATCGTAAGAGATGCCGTTCCTATGAGCCTTTCCGAAAGAGAACCGAGAGAAGTTAAAAGCAGAAGAAGATAGGAGGAAACAACTATGGCAAAATTTAAAACCAAAACCGGGAAGGAACTTAAACCCCTGAATACTGCCTCACTTCCGGACATTGTATTCATGTTGTTATTCTTCTTTATGATTTCTGTAAGTTTCCGTCAGACGGAACGCGTTGTGACTATTAAGCTTCCGGAAGCAACCGAAATCGCCAAGCTTGATCGGAAGGACCTGGCAAGCTATATCAACATTGGAACCCCTATTCCGGCTTTACAGTCCCAATACGGTACTGAAGCCAGAATACAGCTGAACGATTCGTTCAGCACCATTGATGATATCCGTGACTTCATCGCTGCTTCGCGTGAATCCATGTCAGAAGCTGACCGTCCCTTGATGACGGTATCTCTGAAAGTTGACGAAAATGTCCGTATGGGTATTATCACGGATGTGAAACAGGAACTCCGACGTTGTTCTGCACTGAGGATCATGTACTCGACCCGCCGGAAATCAGAACAACATAATTTCTGAGAACTATGTATGACAAAAAAGCCGCAATCTACCCTGCGGCTTTTTTTTTATCTTTGTACTTTAACAAAATTCTATAAGCATGAAACGTTTTTTTACTATTCTGGCGTTTGTGGCTTTAATAAGTTGTCAGCCATCTGAACCACAGGCAAAATATGTATTTTACTTTATTGGGGACGGTATGGGATTGGCCCAGGTTGCCCTCACGGAAGCCTACCTGGCCGGATCCAATGGAGAAATCGGGTCCCGGGCACTGAATTTTACTACATTCCCAGTATTGGGAATGGCTACCACATACAGTGCCAGTAATATCATTACATGTTCCTCGGCAGCAGGAACTGCACTGGCCACAGGAACAAAAACCAATAATGGAATGCTGGGGGTTACCCCCGATACGGTCTGTATAGAAGCCATTACTTACAAAATCAAAGAAGCAGGATTTAAAGTCGGCGTATCGTCGACCGTTACCCTGGATCATGCTACTCCCGGGGCTTTTTATGCCAATGCCACATCACGGAATGATTACTACAATATTGCCGTACAATTGCCCGGTACCGGATTTGACTTTTTCGGAGGCGGCGGATTTATTCAGCCGGAAGGGAGGAACAAGGATCAGGTTTCAATTATAACCCTGATAGAAGATGCCGGATACACCCTTGTTTACGGTATGGAAGAATTTAACAGGTCCCGTGACGCTGAAAAGATGGTACTACTCCAGGATAAGGGAAGAAATTACCTGGAAGCACTGCCATATGCCATTGACCGGAAAGAGGGCGACATGACACATGCCGACGTTGTTACTGCTGCCATTGATTTTTTGGAAAATGAAAAAGGCTTTTTCCTGATGAGTGAGAGTGGCCGGATTGATTGGGCTTGTCATTCCAATGATGCGAAAACCTCTATCCTGGAAACGATAGATCTGGACCGGGCCGTTCAGGTAGCTATGGATTTTGCTGTCAAACATCCTCAGGAAACTCTTATAATTGTAACTGCAGATCATGAAACCGGGGGACTATCCCTGGGGAGGGAAAGTCAGTACACCATGCATTTTGACCAAATAGCAGAACAGACTGCGTCTAAAGATGTGCTGCTGCAAAGAGGAGACAGAGAGAAAGCAGATCTGATAGGGGAAATGAATCAAAAAGCCCGGATAGGATGGACTACTTCATCACACACGGGGATCCCCGTTCCCGTATATGCTATGGGCGTAAAAAGTGAACTTTTTTCGGGCAGGATGGACAACACAGATATTCCCAAAAAGATCTGCCAAGCTATGGGGATTGCCTTTTAACCAAAAAAAGGGTCCGTTCGTCGGGTTTATCTCTATATTCACCGATTTCCTGTTGTGCTGGAAGTGGTCTGCCATTAGATTTGCGGCATATCTACTTAAATTTTAAATTATGGAAATTTTGGACAAACAGGAACCTGATATCACCGTCAATCCGGGACACAGGAACAATATTTCGGGAGGGATTGTCGTTGGACTTATCCTGATTCTGGCAGGTGCCATTCTGATCTTATCGAATACCGGATGGATCTCATGGGAGGTACGCCGCATTCTGCTCTCCTGGCAAATGCTGCTTATTGTTATAGGATTTATATCCCTGGCAAGAAAGCAGGTAACCCAGGGCATTATATTATTGGTCATAGGGATCGTTTTCATGTTGCCACGTATAGGATCCCTGCATCTTTTCCCCGGAGTGGAATGGTTTACAAAACTCAACTGGGGTAATTTATGGCCATTAATCCTTGTGGCAGTGGGAATCATGATCTTTTCGAAAGCCAGAAGGGGCGATCAGGCCTTTTGTGGAAACAGGCGCCATTCACCCCACCCTCATTCAAGAGGAACTGCACGCTTTGACAATGGATACGTAAATTATTCAATGATTTTCAGCGGATCTGACAATGTTTTTCTTGAATCCGTATTCCGCGGAGGCAATATTGAAAGTGTTTTCGGAGGGGCAACCCTGGATCTGAGAAAGACTACCCTGCAAGAAGGCGTATCTTACCTAAAAGTGTCATCTATTTTCGGTGGAATCACTTTATTTATTCCGGACGAATGGAACGTTGAGATTCAGAGTGATTCGATATTCGGTTCCTTTAAGGACAACAGACCTTTCACGGTCGATGTAGATAAAAATTCCAAGCTAATCATTAAAGCAGAATGTGTTTTTGGCGGTGGAGAGATCAGGTAAGTATAAGATAACGATAACAACGGGCATTGTTCTTTTGACAGCGCTCCTGTTCGCTTATCTGACCGGTTCCATAATATCTTTCGCCTGGTATGAAATACTTGCAGACGGGTTCATCATAGCTGCATGTATGACAGGATTGGGCCTTTTTATTTACAAGATGGATGCTTATGGCATGCCTTCTTATGTTCAAAGTATGATCTTCTGCGCAGGCATTGCCGGCATACCCCTTCTGATCATATACTTGTATCTTGACCCTGCCGCATTCCGTGTATTTATCCCTATTATTCCTTTACGGATCTTTATTTCTGTTCTCATATGCCTGATTTTTTTATTTCTAAGAAAAGCCGGAATAGCTAATCAAACCAATGAGCCCCACTCAGAAAAGCCCGCTCCCGGACCTTTGTCAACGAAAAAATATCCGGACAAAATACTTGTACGGTTGGGGACGGGCATTAAAGTAATTCCTGTGGGCGATTTGCTATATATACAGGCAGACGGAGATTATGTGTGGCTGGTAGCTAGGGATGGAAAATGGCTGAAAGAGGAAACCATGAAACACCTTCAGGAAACACTTTCGCCGACACAGTTCGTCAGGATCCACCGTTCCTTCATCGTAAACGTTTCCAAAATCAGCCGTATTGAACGTTACGGACAACAACAGCTGATCATCCTGACAAACGGGGAATCCATCAGAATAAGCGCCTCGGGATACAGAACCCTCAAGGAGGCGTTGGGTTTTTGAGACCAGATTTTGTTTTTTGCTTACCTTTGTAAAAAAAAGAGATGGATTACAAAATAAAGGATCTGGGACTTGCCGGTTTTGGGAAAAAAGAGATCGCGCTGGCAGAAGCGGAAATGCCGGGACTCATGGCATTGCGACGCCGTTATGAGGAACAGAGACCCCTGCAGGGAGCTCGTATTACAGGAAGCCTGCACATGACCGTACAAACAGCCGTTTTGATAGAAACGCTCAGGAAGCTGGGAGCAGATGTCCGTTGGGCCTCATGCAATATTTTTTCTACCCAGGATCACGCGGCTTCAGCCATGGCTGAAGCCGGGGTTCCTGTTTTTGCCTGGAAAGGGGAAACGCTGGAAGATTACTGGTGGTGCACTTTGCAGGCTCTGTCTTTTCCTAATGAAACAGGCCCTCATATGATCGTGGATGATGGAGGGGATGCCACTTTGCTTATTCACAAAGGCGTTGAAGCCGAAAGGAATCCTTCTGTTCTGGATAAACTCAACGGAAATACAGAAGAAAAAGTGATCGCAACCTTGTTGCGCACTACCCTCCGGGAAAATCCAGGCATGTGGACCCGCATGGCTGCAGGAATGAAAGGCGTTAGTGAAGAAACCACTACCGGAGTTCACCGGCTGTACCAAATGTTCGAAAAAGGAGAACTCTTATTCCCGGCCATCAACGTGAATGATTCGGTAACCAAATCAAAATTTGACAACCTGTACGGCTGCCATGAATCCCTGGCCGATGGGATCAAGCGTGCGACAAACGTAATGATCGCCGGTAAAGTAGTGGTTGTCTGCGGTTACGGAGATGTGGGAAAAGGGTGTGCCCGGAGCATGCGGTCGTACGGAGCGCGTGTGATCGTTACAGAGATCGACCCCATTTGTGCATTGCAGGCTTCTGTAGAAGGGTTTGAAGTACGGAAACTGGAAAACTGCCTGGAAGAAGGTCGCATTTTTGTTACAGCCACTGGAAATTGTGATGTGATCCGTATGGAACATATGGAAAAAATGCGGAATCAGTCCATCGTATGCAATATCGGACATTTTGACAATGAAATACAGGTAGATGCCCTTATACAATATCCGGGTATCAGAAAAGTCAACATCAAACCCCAGGTAGATCAGTTCATATTTCCTGACGGCCGTTCCATTATACTACTGGCAGAAGGAAGACTTGTGAACCTGGGGTGTGCCACTGGACATTCCTCGTTTGTAATGAGCAACTCTTTCTCCAATCAGGTTCTGGCCCAGATCAGTCTCTGGAATACAGGATACAAATTGGGAGTTTATCAGCTCCCCAAAAAGCTGGATGAAGAAGTAGCACGCCTTCACCTGGATTACCTGGGAGCCGAACTGACCCGGCTTAACGGAAAACAGGCAGATTACATAGGGGTGCCCGCAGATGGACCTTTCAAACCGGATTATTACAGATATTGACCATTATGACAAAATCACGCACCAAAATCACTGACATCCTGAAGATGCAGCCCGGAGTCCCCGTACTTGTAAAGGGATGGGTCCGCACCAAAAGAGGCAACAAAAAAATCACTTTCATTGCCCTGAATGACGGCTCCACGATCCACAACGTACAAGTTGTATGCGACATGAGCCAGTTCAAAGAAGAGGAGCTCCGTCCCGTTTCAACCGGAGCCTGTCTGCGGGTAGAAGGACTATTGGTCCCTTCCCTGGGAACAGAACAGTCTGTAGAAATCCAGGCCAGGGAAATTGAAGTTTATGGGACAGCCGATCCAGCCGTTTATCCCCTGCAGAAGAAGGGACACAGCATGGAATTCTTAAGGGAAATTGCACACCTCAGACCCAGGACAAATACTTTTGGCTGTGTTCTCAGGATTCGTCACGCTATGGCTTATGCCATACATAAATATTTTAACGACAAAGGATTCGTTTATCTCCATACCCCTATCATTACGGCATCTGATTGTGAGGGTGCCGGGGCTATGTTCCAGGTGACAACCCTGGACATGAACGATCCTCCCAAAGGAAAGGACGGCCAAGTGGACTATTCTCAGGATTTTTTCGGCCGCCAGACAAGCCTGACCGTCAGCGGCCAGCTGGAGGGAGAACTGGGAGCCATGGCCCTGGGGGAAATTTACACGTTTGGTCCTACATTCCGTGCCGAAAACAGCAATACGCCCAGGCATCTGGCTGAATTCTGGATGATCGAGCCGGAAATGGCTTTTTATGATATCCGTGACAATATGAACCTGGCAGAAGACTTTATCAAATACCTGGTGAGGTATGCCCTGGAAAATTGTGCCCCGGACCTGCAGTTCCTCAACAACATGATAGATAAAGATCTTATTGAACGACTGGAAAGTGTATGTGACACTACTTTTGTACGCCTTACCTATACAGAAGGGATCGAAATCCTGGCCTCGTGCGGACAACCCTTTGAATATCCGGTATCGTGGGGAATAGACCTGCAAAGTGAACATGAAAGATACCTGGTCGAAAAACACTTTAAACGTCCCGTAATCCTGACCGATTACCCTAAAGAGATCAAGGCATTTTACATGAAAGAAAATTCCGACGGCAAAACGGTAAGGGCCATGGATGTTCTGTTTCCGAAGATTGGTGAGATTATAGGGGGATCACAACGCGAAGAGGATCTGGATACGCTCGTTAGGAGAATCCGGGAAATGAACATGTCCGTGGAAGGACTGGATTGGTATTTGGATACAAGGCGTTTTGGAACAGCACCCCATTCCGGTTTCGGTCTGGGATTTGAAAGGCTTCTTCTTTTCATAACAGGAATGACAAACATCAGGGATGTTATACCCTTCCCCCGCACACCAAAATTTGCAGAATTCTGATCATGTTGATAATTGGCATCGCCGGTGGGACCGGATCGGGAAAAACAACAGTTGTAAACAAGATTCTTGAACGGCTGGATCAGACCAAGGTAACTGTGATACCTCAGGATTCCTATTATAAGGACAATTCGCACATCTCACTCGAAAAAAGGCAGGAATTGAATTTTGATCACCCGGAATCGATCGACTGGGCGCTGATGGTAGAACATCTCCAACGACTGAAAGCAGGATATTCCATTGAGCAACCTATGTATTCGTACATCACATGCACCCGGTCAAAGGATACCATCCACATTGAACCCACGCAGATTATCATTGTGGAAGGTATCCTCATTTTTACCGACCCACCTCTAAGGGAATGTCTGGATATGAAGGTCTTCGTGGATGCAGATCCCGATGACAGGCTTTCAAGGGTTATTTCCAGAGATATAGTAGAAAGGGGGCGTTCGGTCAACAAAGTACTGGAACGCTATGAAAAGACGGTGAAACCCATGCACCTTCAATTCATAGAGCCCACCAAACGCTATGCCGACATCATAGTGCCACAGGGAGGACATAATACAGTGGCAATCAACATGCTTATTTCAACCATTGAACAGGCCCTGCGCTACAGGTAAGTTTTTTGTGATGAAAAAGGAAATAAGAACAGGACTTTACCTGACCATCATTGTACATCTGATCGCGCTGATCATCATCTTATCGCTTCAGATCTCATCTATGGTGCGCAACGAGTCCTCTTTTGTACTTGATTTCACACAACAGGAAGAATTAGAGGCAGAGCAGATGCGTGAAAACATGAGAGCCCAGATAAGCGCAGAACTGGAAGACATGATATCCGGGATACAGAGGCAATCCAGAAATGTCGCCGTGGATGCAACACAGAGGAATCGTATCCTGAAAGATGACCGGTATGCAGATCCGTCAAAGGTCTATCAGGAAGCGGAAGAATTGCAAAAAAAACTTGATGCCGCCCGAAGGGCGTTAGAGGAACAGGGTGGTAACGAAACCGTGGCGACTGCCGGAAATGAAGAAAAAAAACAGGAGGCAAAACCCTACACCGGACCTGCTGTTCTGGAGTATTTGCTGGAAGGAAGAAAAGCCATGAGTTTGCCTATCCCGGTCTATAAATGCCTGGGAGGCGGTGATGTAACCGTTTCGATACAGGTGGACAGAAAAGGTTATGTACAAAGGGCTTCCATAGTGGATGCCTATTCATCCCAGGACCGGTGCCTGCAGGAATTTGCCCTGCGTGCGGCCAGACAAAGCCGATTCACCGCTTCTGTCCAGGCCCCTCCCCTGCAACCGGGAGAAATTGTATACCGTTTTATTCCTCAGTAAGTATTTATTATGTAATTTTGACACGTGAACGAAAGGGAATTTCAGGAAATAAAAAATTTACTGGCACAGCTCTCAAACAAGATCGATGCGCTTTACGATCCCGCGCCGGTAACCGGACCAATAAGTGATTTTGAACTGGAAACCAGCCCGGACCCGGAAGAAAAACCTATTCCGGAGACACCCGCGCCGGATCCGGACAATGCTGCCGCAAAACCTACCTATTTATCCGCCGGTACCGTGGGAGAACTGTTTTCTGATATGGCCAGGCGTCCGACCGTAGCCGATTCACTGGCAAAAACAAGAAAAAAGGGCCCCTTAAAGGAGCGTATTCCGCTCAATGACAGATTTCTGTATATGAAAACCTTGTTTTCAGGGGACAACAGTCTTTATGAAAAAACACTGACTGACCTGCAGTCAATGGATAACATGCAACAGGCAGAAAAATACCTGGCCTTGCATTTTCCCTCCTGGGAATTATCAACTCCAGCAGTACAGAAATTTCTCAGTCAACTGGAAAATGTGTTCTAAACTGATCATAGTACCAACCCCTATCGGGAATCTGGAAGATATCACATTACGTGCCCTGAACGTGCTCAAAGAGGCTGATCTGATCTTGGCCGAAGACACACGTACCAGCAGTATTCTGTTGCGCAAATACGGGATCACCACGCATATGGAGTCTTTCCATAAATTCAATGAACACAAGCAAACCGGTCCGGTTCTGGAAAAGATCCGGCAGGGAACGCTCGTCGCCCTGATCAGCGATGCAGGGACGCCCGGCATATCGGATCCCGGATTCATGCTTGTTAGGGAATGTATAGCAGCAGACATTCCGGTTGAATGCCTTCCGGGAGCGACAGCCCTTATCCCGGCTCTGGTGAATAGCGGATTTCCCGCAGACCGTTTTTGTTTTGAAGGATTTCTCCCCCTAAAGAAAGGAAGGTGTACCAGGCTGGAATCACTGGCACACGAATCACGCACAATCATCATGTACGAATCTCCATTCCGGCTGGTCAGGACACTGGAACAACTCGCACAGGTCGTGGGATCAGACCGACAGGCATCGGTAAGCAGGGAATTGACCAAGATACACGAGGAAAACAGGCGTGGAACATTGTCAGAGCTATCTCTGTGGTACAGGGATCATACCCCAAAAGGTGAAATAGTCATCGTGCTGAAGGGAAGAGGGAAGGATCATGAAATGGGGCAATAAACATCATTACATCTTACATGCCACAGGAGTAGCCGGCATACTAGTCCTGCTTATCTTAAAGGTAATATGCAACGACAGGTCTGTGGGCAGTAACGAGGTGCCCCGGCAGATAGAAGAGGCATTTATCCAATATGGCAGGAACGCAACGGTAAAGGCAGAACCGGCTATAGAAGATACTGTCAGAAAGACGGGAAAGGAGGCCAATGATGTTTACCTGCCCGTTCCTGAGAAATCTAAAAATCCCGAACCATACATTCCGCATACCAGTCCCCGGATTGAACTTAACACCGCAGACAGTGCCGAACTGGTTAAGTTATATGGTATTGGACCTTATTATGCATCCAGAATACTGCATTACAGGGAAAAATTGGGTGGTTTCGCCATCCCGGAACAACTGCTCGAGGTACCAGGCATAGACAGGGAAAGGCTGGAAGGATTCTATGACAACATTTTTACCGATACATCCTTTATCAGGAAAATGGATATCAAGACCTCCGGGGAGGACCAGCTGGCTGGTCATATTTACATTGGAAAATATCTGGCAAGATGTATAATAAGATACCGGGAAACTGCCGGTACAGATTCCTGCACCCTGGAACATCTGGTCCGGGATAAGATTCTTTCGAAAGAACAGGCACGTAAAATAGGCTGGTATCTGCATTGAGTGGTGTTTTTTTTTATATTTGTCAGATATAAAATTTTCAAACACCTATTCATCCTATGAGTATTCTGGTAACTAACAACGTGGTGAAGCGCTTTGAAGGGCACCTGGCGTTGGATAAAGTCAGTATAGATGTCCCTCGCGGAAAAATATTCGGACTACTGGGCCCAAACGGAGCAGGCAAAACCACCCTGCTTAGAATTATCAATCAGATCACAGCCCCGGATAGCGGGAATGTGTTATTTGATGGTCATCCCCTGACTGCAGACGATGTTTTTCGCATTGGATACCTTCCCGAAGAAAGGGGGTTATATAAAAAGATGAAAATCGGAGATCAGGCCATGTACCTTGCCAAACTCAAGGGAATGTCCCATGCCCGTGCCATGGCCAGCCTCAAATCCTGGTTTATACGCTTTGGTATACAGGCCTGGTGGAACAAAAAGATCACTGAGTTGTCCAAAGGGATGGCCCAGAAAGTTCAATTTGTCACAACAGTCATGCACGACCCCGTACTGCTCATCCTGGACGAACCTTTCAGCGGATTTGACCCTATTAACGTAGACCTTATCCGCAATGAGATGATCAGGATGAAAGAAAACGGCACTTCCGTTATACTCTCCACCCACAATATGGAATCGGTGGAAGAGATGTGTGACGAAATCGCCCTTATAGACAATGCCCGTCTTGTGGTATCGGGAAAGGTTCATGACATCCGCCGTATACATGGTGATAACCATATAGAGATACTTTACAGGGCATCGGCACCACTGGAACTTCAACGTATTGAAAATGTGCCCTTTAGCATCATTTCACAAGGACAGAAGGACGGCTCATACCAAATGGTAGTTGCTCCGGAAGCCGGACATGACACAAATGAAATACTAGAGGCTCTGATGCCTCATATAAGCATAATTGGCATGAGAGAGATCATTCCGCGTATGCACGACATTTTCATTAAACTCGTCACTAATAAGGAGGAAAGACAATGAATATCAAAAAGATAAATTTAATTGTCGGCAGGGAATTCTCTATCCGGGTGAGAAAAAAATCGTTTCTCATCGCCACCTTTCTTACACCATTGCTAATGGCCGCACTGATCACCGTTCCGACCCTAATGACCACGGTCAAGGACAACCGGGAAAAGATCATAGAAGTGATCGATCCGTCGGGTATAGGCCGGTCTGTGCTAGAAGATCAGACCCATACCACATTCCGGTTTGCAGAAGACGGGGATCTGGAACATTACAAACTGACGTTCGACAGCCGGAACATCCACGCAGTTTGTGTCATAGAAGAAGCCCAGCCGAACAATGTGGAAGTGAAGATGTACAGTACCGGTCAGATAGACCAGGACATCCAGAGATATATCTCTAAACAGATTGGCGGGGAAGTGGAAAGACGCAAACTGGAATCATATAACATCCCACAATTGAAGGAGATCATGGAAAACATCCGGACCAACATCCAGGTGAAATCCTTTACCTGGACAGAAACGGGTGATGAAAAGGAAACCATCACGGAAGTTTACATGGCTATTGCCTATCTGAGCAGCTTCCTGATCTACATGTTCATCTTCATGTACGGGTCCATGGTTATACGGGGAGTAATAGAAGAGAAGACCAACCGCATAGTGGAAGTTATCATATCCTCTGTAAAACCCGTTGAACTCATGCTGGGCAAGATCGTGGGAATTGCCCTGGTGGCATTGCTGCAGTTCCTTTTATGGATACTTCTGACACTGATAATCCTGCTTGTTGTCATGGCCATTGTCGGATCTGGGGCCGTATCCGAGATGAGCCAGGCTGCACCGCAGGTACAGGGGGGATTGGCTGGAGCGATCGCTTCTTTCGATACAGGAAACGGGCTCCTGACAGGCATAGCCAGTACGTTATCACAGATCCATGTGGGAAAATTCCTGCTGAGTTTCTGCCTGTATTTCATAGGAGGGTATCTGATGTATGCCTCGATGTTTGCGGCTATCGGATCTGTATCTGATGCCGAGACCGACACGCAGCAATTCCAGCTACCCATAACCATTCCCCTGATTCTGGGACTTTTCATCATGATGCATACGTTCCAGCATCCTGACAGCTCCCTGTCTGTCTGGGCTTCGATCATTCCCTTTACTTCACCTATGGTGATGCTGGCCCGCCTTCCTTTTGGAGGAGTTCCCCTCTGGCAGTTGATCATATCGATCCTGATTCTTTTCCTCACATTCCTGGCCGCAGTCCATTTTTCGGCCAAGATCTACAAAGTCGGGATCCTGATGTACGGAAAAAAAGTAACCTGGAAAGAATTATGGAAATGGATGCGGTACAAAAACGGATAAGCAGGTTTTTCCTGTGTGTTATACTGATACTGACTGCCGGTGTGGTCATATCCCCGGCCCAGACCATCAAGGCCACGCGCGTGTTGATGGACACCTCGGTTTATCAACAGAAAGCCTCACCTGCTGTCCGGAAGATCATGCAGAAATATGCCCCGGAGCTGAACCGGAAAATGAATCAGGTAGTTGGCTACACAACCGTCTCAATGGATTCATACCCGCCTGAAAGCCCGTTATCCAACATGGCGGCGGATGCTCTTCTATCCATTGCCAGAAGGCATTACGGTATAGATCAAGTGGATTTTGCCATGACCAATTTTGGAGGTATCAGATCTTCTTTCCCCAAGGGAGATCTGACGCTGTACTATATTTACTCGGCTTTCCCCTTCGAAAATGCATTAGTACTGGTAACGCTGAAAGGAAGTCAGGTCAGGGAGTTGTTTGAGTTCTTTGCTCAAACCCGGGTTGAAGCCCTTGCCGGAGTTCGTCTTAAAATCGATGACCATAAGATTACAGAGCTGCTGATTAACGGACAACCGCTTCAGGAGCATAGGACCTATAGACTGGCAACCATTGACTTCTTGCTGACTGGGGGAGACAGGATGACTTCTTTGAAAAATAACCTGGGAGTGGATTATTCCGGGATAACCCTACGGGATGTAATCCTGGAATATATTGGCGTTTTTACAAAAAACGGAGAACCTGTTCCTGCCAGGAAAGATGGGCGCGTAGTAATAAATAATGCTGACTGATTATGAAAAAAAATAAATTACATAAAATTTCTCTCATTTTCTTTTTAGCATTTCCCTTCCCTGTTATGGGCCAGGACGTGGTGATCGTTCATACCAATGATTTCCACAGCCAGATAGAACCCTTTGTCTCTGGAAGGGACGCCGGGACCGGAGGCTTGCTGAGCCTTTCCGGGTACCTCGAGGAAATGAGGAAAGAACATCCCGACCTGCTATACCTGGATGCAGGCGATTATAACCAGGGAACACCTTATTTTAACCTTTTCGGAGGAATGGTAGAAGTAGAATCCATGAATGCGCTCGGACTGGACGCAACGGTCCTGGGGAACCATGAATTCGACAATGGGCTTGAAGACCTCGTAAAGAGGCTTAAGAAAGCAGATTGCCATATTCTGTGCGCCAACTACGATATCAGGTACCGGCCCCTTAGAAGAATCGTCAAGCCATACGTTATTTTCAATCTTGGTCAGAAAAAAGTGGGTGTCATTGGACTGACAATAGATCTCAAAGGACTGACTTCCAACGAAGTGCTTCGCAGGATGCATTACAAAGATCCCATTCAGATTGCTAACCGCCTGGCATCTAGATTAAAAAGAAAAGGTTGTGACCTGATTATCTGCCTTACGCACCTGGGGCTTAAGGGAGACATTGAACTGGCAACGCAATCACGGACCATAGACCTGATCATTGGAGGACATTCGCATACCTTCCTTAAAGAGCCTGTCATACAGCCAGATATGGACGGAAAGAAAGTTGTGATTGTGCAAACCGGGGCTTATGGGGTATATGCAGGGCGCATTGATATAACGTTTTAAACCAGATTTCAATATGTTTCTGGAAACTCAAAAATGGAACGGACGGATAGAAGTGATCTGTGGATCCATGTTTTCGGGAAAAACAGAAGAATTGATCCGTAGGCTCAAAAGGGCAAAATTCGCCAATCAAAGGGTGGAAATATTCAAACCCCGGATTGATCAAAGGTATTCCCGGGAAGAAGTTGTCTCGCATGACAGTCATTCCATTCCTTCCACACCAGTTGATTCGGCCGAAAGCATCCTCCTGCTGGCCAATAATGTAGATGTGGTAGCCATAGATGAAGCACAATTCTTTGATCAAAACCTGGTAAGGGTCTGCCAAATACTGGCTAATAACGGTATCCGGGTGATCGTTGCCGGGCTTGATATGGATTACCTGGGTAATCCTTTCGGCCCCATGCCGAATCTTATGGCAGTCGCAGAACATATAGTTAAAGTACATGCCATCTGCCTGCGATGCGGCGATCCTGCGCAGTATTCACACCGGTTGAGTGATAGCACACGATTGGTTGAATTGGGCGAAAAAGACGTTTACGAACCCCTATGCAGACATTGTTTTAATCTGATACAAAATGAGTGCAAATCAATTCACACACCTGGAAATTAATGTTTCAAATATCAAACATAACCTCAGGTATTTCCGTTCATTTTTGAGCGAGAAAACAAAAATGCTGGTATTGGTAAAAGCGTACGGATATGGTCACGGCATTGGAGATTTTTCACGTATTCTGGAAAACAACGGCATAGACTACCTGGCCGTTGCCTTTCCCAATGAAGGAATCGCCATTCGGCAGGCCGGCGTTCAGCTACCGGTAATCGTACTATCTGCGGGAATGGAAGACTATCCCCTCCTGATACGTTACCGGCTGGAACCCAGCCTGCCCTGCCTGGAAACCTTCCGGCGTTTTCAAAGCGAAGCCGCTGCTCTGGGAGAACATGGGTATCCGGTACATATAAAACTCGACACAGGGATGCACCGGCTGGGATTTGAAAAGACAGAACTCGAAGCACTGGCAAAAGAACTGCCGTTGGCCAGGTCGGTCAGGATTGCATCTGTTTTTTCTCATTTTGCGGCATCGGGAGATCCATCACAAGATGATTTCACCAAGACACAGATAGCCCGTTTCCAGGCACTGTCCTCTTTCCTGGCCTCTTATCTGGATTATATGCCCCTTCGCCACCTGCTCAATTCTCCGGGAATAGAACGGTTTGCAAAAGAAGCACAATACGACATGGTCCGCTTGGGTATTGGTCTATACGGTATGTCATATGTTGACCGGAGCCTTCTCAGGCCGACGGCTTACCTCAAAACACCGATCTTACAAGTCAAAACAGTAAGGCAGGGGGAAACCATCGGCTATGCACGAGCTGGTAAAATTACAGTTCCAGCCGCAAAGATTGCCACCCTGGCCATTGGGTATGCAGACGGGGTCAACCGCCACCTGAGTGCAGGTAAGGCCTGTTTTTCTGTGAACGGCCACAGAGCTCCGACTATTGGGAATATATGTATGGACATGTGCATGATTGATGTTTCGGGTATCGATGTAAAACCCGGAGATATGGTCACTGTTTTTGGTGATGATCCCACCATTTTCGAACTGGCTGACATTCTCGGAACCATTCCTTATGAAATACTGACGACTGTCGCTCAACGTGTTTCGAGGGTCTATGTGTTCTGATCAGACCATCATTTTACATATCATTTCTTTTAACAGGTCACCATCCCCGGCTTCTCCCCTGTCCGAGGATTTATAGAGACTATCGTAAGCACATAACAATTCCATCGCCCTGATTGTTCGGGGAAAGGTAAAGAAACGCGCTGCCTGTAACGTTTCCCTGAAGAAATAGTAATTTCCACCCATAATCTTTGCGATTTCTTCTACGGGAAGAGCCGGATTTTCCATTCTCAGGGCATGGAACTTCAGGATTCTGGACAATTGTGTATATAAAAGACTGACGATCATTATCAGTGGATATTTTTTTTCATTGTCCGCAAAGTATTGCAATATGGGTTGAACCTTGGCAAAATTACCGTCCGTCAGATGCCTGAACATTAAAAAAGGACTGAAATCCCTATTGATCCCAACCGATCGTTCCACCATGTCCGTGGTGATCGCCCAGGTCCCCTCGGGGATCAAGATGAAGAGCTTTTCCAGTTCCATCACTATCCGTTGCAGATCTGTTCCCAGATAATCGGCCAGCAGACGGGTCGCCTGTGGTTCTATGCTTGTATTTTTTTCCTGTAGATAAGCGGTGATCCAGTCCGGTATTTCGTAATCCCTCAAAGAGACCGATTCCAGGATTTCACAATATTTCTGTGCTGTTTTCCAGAATTCAGTCCGCTTATCAACCGATTTGCCCATAAAACAAAGTATCAGCACACAGGCAGGATTCATAGATTTTAGATAAGCCGATAACGTATCCAGCCCTTTGAGCTGTTGCGCTTCCTTGACTATGATGACCTGCCTGGAAGCCATCACGGGATATCTCCTTGCATTATCTGTAATCTGCATCACAGTGACATCCTGACCGTACAGGATCATCTGATTGAATGCCTTCTCGTCTTCGGTCAGCGCATAGGCCGCTATATGCGAGGCTATTTTGTCCACATAATAAGGTTCCTCCCCCATGAGCAGGTAGCAGGGTTTGTATCTGCCCTCACTCAGATCTTTCATGATCCGCCTGAATGAAGATATAGTTTCTTTTGCCTTCGTTTTAGCCATAAGACAAATTTACATAAATTTGCACAATGAACAGCCCGTCTGTCATATATTGTTCCGTTAGAAAAAAATGGGTCGAACGAACTCCTGAGGAAGAAGTCCGGCAGCATATCATCAAGCACTTGCATATTGTATGCGGGGCTCCCCTGCATCTGATGACCTGCGAGTATCCTGTACATTTTCTGAACCACCGGGCAGACCTTGTGGTTCATGACAGAAACGGAAATCCCCTGATATTGGCAGAATTCAAGTCTCCTGCAGTGACGACAGATAGCAAGACCATCGAGCAGCTTCGCCGGTATAATTCCCATATAATGGCGCCATATCTGCTCATGAGCAACGGTACAAATACATTTTTCTGGAAATTCAATGAGGCAACGCTTACTTACGAATCCATGAAGGATATCCCTGCATATGAAGAACTACTCTAAATCTTCCGTGATAAAAGCACCCCTGAAATCCAGGATATTCAGGATAGTATCCCAACAGGCGGCATTAAAAAATGTTCGCGCTTTTGTTATTGGGGGGTATGTACGAGATTATGTTTTAAAAAGGCCTACCACAGATATTGATATCGTAGTAGAAGGAGACGGTATGGAACTGGCTTTGGCCGTAGCATCTGTTTTGAATGTTAACACATCGCTTTTCAGAAATTTTGGGACGGCTATGTTAAGGTATCGTGGGATGGAAATCGAATTTGTGGGGGCGAGAAAAGAATCTTACCGTTCAGATTCCCGGAAACCTTTAGTAAAGAACGGGACAGTGGAAGATGACCAGAAAAGACGCGATTTTACTATTAACGCCATGGCTTTCAGCCTGCAGGAGAATGATTATGGGACACTGACCGATCCTTTCAACGGTCTGAAAGACCTTCGTGACAAAATAATAAGGACTCCTCTGGACCCGGATACAACATTCAGCGATGACCCTTTACGGATGATCAGGGCGATCCGTTTTGCAACTCAGCTGGAATTTATCATCGATAGCGATTCTTTCGCTTCCATAACCAGAAACACTGCGCGGATCCATATAGTATCCCAGGAAAGAATCACGGCCGAATTACAAAAGATCATGGCTTCACGCAAGCCATCCATAGGATTCAACCTTTTAGAAGAAAGCGGGCTTCTCTCGATCATCCTGCCCCAGGTGGCATCTCTCAGGGGTGTGGAAACCTTGGAAGGAAAAGGTCATAAGGAAAATTTCAGCCACACTATGGAAGTGCTTGACAATGTGGCATTTGCAAGTGACAACATATGGCTGCGCTGGGCAGCTTTGCTGCACGATGTAGGAAAACCACCCACAAAACATTTCGACAAGGAGGCGGGCTGGACTTTTCATGGTCATGACTTTATTGGAAGCAAAATGGTCCCGACTATTTTCCGGGAACTCAAACTTCCGTTGGGAAATGAAATGAAATATGTCAGGAAGCTGGTACAACTGCACCTGAGACCGATCGCCCTGGTCAATGAAGTAAGCGATTCCGGTGTACGCAGACTTCTCTTTGACGCCGGAGAAGACATAGATGATCTGATGCTGTTATGCCGCGCTGATATCACATCAAAAAATCCTAAAACCGTCAAGCGTCATATGGAAAACTTCAACCTGGTCAGCCAAAAACTTATAGAAGTAGAGGAAAAGGATGCCATCCGGAATTTCCAACCCCCCATCTCGGGCGAAATCATCATGAAGACATACGGACTGTCTCCGTGCCGTGAAGTAGGGCTGATTAAGGATTTTATTAAGGAAGCTATACTGGATGGCAAAATCGGCAACAACTTTGATGAAGCCTGGAAACTGATGAAGCAACGTGCCACAGAACTGGGTATCAGCGAAGCAAGTGCATAAGTTCCTCCCTTGTTCGGACATCTTTTAGGAAAGCGCCTGTAAAAGCGGAAGTTACCATTTTTGAATGCTTTTTCTGGACACCGCGTATCTGCATGCACATGTGTTCGGCCTCTATCACGACCGCTACTCCCATGGGAGTTAGTGTCTGCTGAATGCAATCACGGATTTGCACCGTCAAACGTTCCTGTATCTGGAATCTTCTGGCATAGGTTTCGACAACCCGGATGATCTTACTCACTCCTGTTATAAAACCATTGGGGATATATGCCACATGTGCTTTTCCGTAAAACGGGAGCATATGATGTTCACACAGGGAGTATATTTCAATATCCTTAACCAGTACCATCTGCTGGTATTCTTCACGGAATCTGGCGGAATTGAGAATGGCAGCGGGATCCTCCAGATATCCCTTGGTCAGGAACTGCATGGCCTGCGCTACCCTTCGGGGTGTTCTGAGCAAGCCTTCCCTTTGTGGGTCTTCACCCAGCAGTTTGAGCACTTCTCTGTAATGTTCTTCCAGTTTCTTTGTTGTTTCGGGAGTATAATGGTCATTGTTGATATAAGACATGGTATCAGAAATGGTTTAAGGGTACAAAAATACAAAAAAAAGGGTATTCGCTGATTATACTTAAACTTTCCCTATACGTAAGAGTCAAATGAAATAACCTGTTATTGGCTAACAATTATTTTTTGTACATTCGCAGCTATGGAAAAAGAAGTACTAATCAGGATAAGGCGGATCAGGAAGATCTACAAGGTAGGAAATCAGGAAGTTCGTGCATTAAACGGAGTTGATCTGGAAATCAGAAAAAACGAATATGTGGCGATCATGGGACCTTCGGGGTCCGGGAAATCCACTCTCATGAATTTGCTGGGATGTCTTGACACTCCCACCGAAGGGACGTATATTCTGAACGGGATCGATGTCAGCCAAATGCGTGATGATCAGCTCGCAGAAGTAAGAAATAAAGAGATCGGATTCGTTTTTCAATCTTTCAACCTTCTGCCCAGGTACAATGCCCTGAATAACGTAGCATTGCCCCTGATTTATGCCGGATTACCCAAACAGGAAAGAGAGCGGGAAGCTAAAAAAGCTCTTATGAACGTTGATCTTGGGGACAGGATGGATCACAAACCCAATGAACTGTCGGGCGGACAAAAGCAAAGGGTAGCCTTAGCCCGTGCCATGGTCAACAATCCGTCCATTATATTGGCCGATGAGCCTACCGGGAACCTGGATACAAAAACGTCACTTGACATTATGGCACTTTTTGAACAGGTTTATGCTAAAGGAAATACCATTATCCTGGTAACACACGAGGAGGATATCGCCCGCTATGCCAGACGAGTAGTAAGGCTTAGAGACGGACTTGTTGAAAGCGATCAGATAAACAGCAACCCTGTATTGACCGATTTATGAGTAAGATTTACACCGGCAAGGGAGATGGGGGAACAACATCTCTTTCGGACGGAAGCAGGATATCAAAAGCCCATCCGCGGGTAGCAGCCTATGGCAAAACAGATGAACTCATCTCCTGGCTGGGACTGATCCGCTCCCAGCCGGAACTTTCATCTGACAAGATGCCGCAGGATATTGACACTTCTTTGAGAACCATCCAGATCCACCTGATGCATCTTGCAAGCATTCTGGCATCTGCCAATCCTGCCCGTCAAAAGGGCTATGACTTTAAAGCTGCCATTGTTTTCCTGGAGAAGTCAATTGACAGGATGCAAGCACATATACCACCGCTTAAATCGTTTATACTTCCCTATAAACCAAATATTTCCTCACAAATTCATATTGCCCGTACCATCTGCCGTGAAGCAGAACGTCATATTGTAGCTCTTGGCACGGATATTGTCGGCGCACATATGCTGACATATATCAACCGCTTGTCAGACTACCTGTTTGTTCTGGCTCGGTTTGTTGTTGTAACCACAGGTTGCAAAGAAGACTTTTTTGTATAACTTTGGTCACATTTTTTAATCTTGTATCAATGTACTGGACACTTGAATTGGCATCAAAACTGGAAGACGCTCCCTGGCCCGCAACTAAGGATGAGCTTATTGATTATGCCACACGCTCGGGCGCTCCGTTAGAAGTGATCGAGAATCTGTCAGATCTTGAAGATGACGGGGAAGTTTACGATAGCATAGAAGACATCTGGCCGGATTATCCCAGTAAAGAAGATTTTTTCTTCAACGAAGATGAATACTAGAATCATTTAATGAATATCATTATTGCAGGAGCCGGAAAAGTTGGCTTTCATCTGGCAAAGATGTTGTCCGGTGAAAACCACCAGATTACTATCATTGATAAAAATGAAGCCCGTCTTCATCAGATAGCCGAGACTTTAGACGTGGTTCCTGTACCCGGGTCGGTCACTTCCATTTCGACTTTAGAAAAAGCCGGTGTCAGCCGGTGTGATCTGTTTATTGCTGTTAGTTCCGCCGATGAACAGGACATGAACATCGTCGGGGCCCTCTTGGCCAAACAACTCGGGGCCAAACGGGTAACTACCCGAATCAATAACAATGAATACCTGAAGAATGAGAACAGGGTCATTTTCACGGAATTAGGGATTGATCTGCTTTTTTATCCTGAAAAAATTGCTGCCCACGAAATACTTGATCTTCTAAAGCAGTCCGGGACATCGGAATTTATGGATTTTTCTGGAGGAAGGCTTCAGCTGATTGTGCTCAAACTGATGGAAAGTTCCTCGATCGTAAACAAGAGTCTGAAACAGGTGGCCGAAGAAAACGGAGGTGATCTTCCTTACCGTGCCGTGGCCATCGCAAGGGAGGGCATAACCATCATTCCAAGAAAAGACACGGTATTTGGATTACATGACCTGGTTTTTGTGATCACCAAAAGGGAAGCGGCACACGCAGCCATGGTGCTCAGCGGCAAAGAGAACATTGTGATCAAAAACCTGATGATCATGGGAGGTGGAAGGGTTGGCGAAATGGTCGCCCACAGTATGGAATCGAGAATTGAAAAAGTCCGTGTAGTAGAACTTAACAACAACCGCTGCCAGGAATTAACTGTTTCCCTGCCCCGTTCCCTGATCATAAACGGGGACGCGCGAAATACTGACCTGCTTCTGGAAGAAGACCTGCCCCAGATGGATGCTTTTGTGGCTGTTACTTCAAGTGCCGAAGCCAATATTCTCTCTTGTATGGCTGCCAAAAGAGCCGGGGTAAAAAAAACCATTGCCCAGGTAGAGAACTTGGATTATATCAAACTGGCAGAAAGTGTGGGAGTCGATGCAACAATCAATAAGAAACTCATTACGGCAAGCCGTATTTTCCGTTTTACCATGACAGGAGATGTTCCATCGATGAAGTGTCTTAATGGGTCAGATGCTGAAGTCATGGAGTTTATTGCCAAACCAAGAAGTCTGGTCACCCAGAAAAAAGTCCGCGACCTGGAATTCCCGCGGGATGCCATCATAGGAGGAATAACCAGGGGAAATACAAGCATCATAGTACGGGGTGATACCGAGATAAAACCCTACGACAGGGTAGTTGTTTTTTCACTTCCTTCTGCACTGCAAACCATTCATAAGTATTTTGTATGATCCTTCCCCTGCCGTTCCTTATAAAAAAACTGTCTGGGCGTGCATGATTCCCGTGCCCTGAAAACACGGGAAAAGGAACGGATTGAGTTGAATCCGCATTCCATAGCCAGATCCTCCAGATCTATCCTGTTATCGGACATCTCACTGATCCGGCGTTTTGCTGCCTCAATCCGGAAAAGGTTCACCCATTCACAGAAGTTTGTTCCATACATACGGTGTATGGAGCGGGACAGGTAGGAGCGGTTTGTGTTTGTTTCACGGCAAAGTTGTTCTATTGTCAAGTCAGGATTCCTGAAATACTCTTTTTTGACCATCAGTTTGTTCATTTTCATGATAATGTCCTCTGGATTGTCAGGATAAGCGGCATCTTTTTTAGCAAACAGCAAAGGATCTGTCAACAGCCATCCTTTGGTATATCTGGATAGTCTTCTGAAAAATCTTTTCCTTGCTTTCATATAGTCCCGTCTGTTTGATCCTCGCGTAACTGCATTCTGCACCACTCCCCCGGAGTCATGCCTATATTTATCCTGAAAGCCAGATTCAAGGCCGTAAGAGACCTGAACCCCGATTCGTTGCACAATTCTATGAGACGTGCATCGGGATGTTGTCTAAAATATTCCTGGGCATGTTTTACCCTGTAGGCATTGATGAACTGTTTAAAGTTCACCCCTGCAAATTCGTTCAACGCCCTGGACACGTATGTAATATTGGTCCCTATCCTTGCCGCCACTTCTCCCCTTGTTATACTGGAAGACCTGTAACCCTCTTCCTTGACCATAAATTCCCTTATCCGGTTATAAATATCAAGGTATATCTGGTTCACGTTCCTATGCGCTTCCTCCAGAGCCACCCATGCGGCACTATCCGGAATCCGTGTTTCTTCTACCCATTTAGCCCCGTAAACCAAGGCTGTATCTTTCATGACAATGGCATTGATGAATAACATGTGGACAGGCATAATGCCCGCAAAAAACAAACGGGCAGGTAAACTAATTCCAAAACTCACGGACAGATATACCAATAAGGAAATAACAGGATGAAAACCCATCAGATACCTGAATGACCTTACCTCTTTTGGATGAAGTTCCTTATGAAGTTTAAGTTTCTTATTAAGGACAAAGAACAGCATGATCCCGGACAGTATGCAAATCAGACAAAATGTATTTAAAAAATGGGACAGGACCATGCCTATAGTAAATTGTTGATTCAGTAAAACAGCCCCCACTACAATCAAAGGAAAAAGAATGACAAAAGATACAAGCACCCTTCTGATCAGCATTTTTCTGTGATATACAGATTGAATGGAGGTGAAGGAAATACAGTACAACGGCAGGGAGGTAGTTGCGATACGCAGATAATAATCCTCTTTCAAAAAATGGTGTAAAATATCGTATCCGGCATAAGAAAGAGTTGTTCTTGTAAAATAGATCGCTCCCAATGCCATCAGGGAAAATATAAGTCCTTTTAAAGGAGTGGACGGTGAAAAATGAAGCACAGCTTTTACCCTTACTTTAGCTATCAAAAGGGATGCTGCAACACCATAAATAACAGATGCGCTCATATTAGAAACAAAATATATAATTTTCCAGCTCATTGATTTTTAACAAATTAGATATAATCAAATTTACAAATCTATTGTTAATAAGAAAAAGCCCTTGATTCACATAATGGTAATATAATTGTCCATATTTTTGTCCTTTATATCATATTTATAATCAGGGTTTTACAACCCAATTAAATCATCTTTGTCCAATAATATTTACTTTACAGGTAAAATTTTTATATGTTTTAAACAGTCATAAAACGGTTAACCGATTTCATCAGGGGTATATTCTCGGCTTACAAAAAGGTTTTTATTACCTTTGTGCCTTTACAAAATGTCAGGATCAAGATGGAGTACAATTTTACAGAAATTGAACAGAAATGGCAGTCTTACTGGTCATCAGGAAAGACATTCAGGGTCCGGATCGACCCTTCCAGACCAAAGTACTATGTTTTGGATATGTTCCCGTATCCTTCCGGGGCAGGCCTTCATGTGGGACATCCCCTGGGATATATTGCCAGTGATATATATGCCCGTTATAAAAAGCTCAAGGGATACAATGTATTACACCCCATGGGATATGATGCGTTCGGACTTCCGGCTGAACAATATGCCATTCAGACAGGTCAACCGCCTCAGAAAACTACAGAACAGAACATCAGAAGATACAGGGAGCAGATGGATAAGCTCGGGTTTTCCTATGACTGGGACCGTGAGATCCAAACTTGCGATCCGTCATATTATAAATGGACACAATGGGCATTTCTGAAAATGTTTCATCACTGGTACAATAAAGATTCCAGTAAAGCCGAACCTATTGACAGGCTTATAGATGCATTCAATGTTCAGGGGAACGGACAAGTACAGGCGGCACACCATTGTCAGAAAATATTCAGTGCCAGGGAATGGCATGCATTTTCTGAAAAGGAAAAGGAAGACATCCTGATGTGTTACAGAATCGCTTACCTGGGCGAAACGACCGTTAACTGGTGTGCCGCTTTGGGAACTGTTCTGGCCAATGACGAAGTAAAAGAAGGTCTTTCGCTCAGGGGCGGATATCCCGTGGAACAGAAAAAAATGAAACAGTGGCAATTGCGTGTCTCTGCCTATGCAGAAAGGTTGCTCGAGGGATTGGACAGGCTGGATTGGTCCGATTCCCTCAAAGAAATGCAACGTAACTGGATAGGAAAATCCGATGGGACAGAGATGGAATTTCGCGTGAGCAACGGTTCTGAAACATTTTCCATGACTGTCTTCACGACTCGTGCTGATACCATTTTTGGGGTAACCTTTATGGTGCTTGCTCCTGAAAGTGAATGGGTTGAAAAATTAACGGTCCCCGGAAAAAGGAAAGAAGTAGAGAAATACCTGGCTTATGTAAAAACAAAAACAGAACGGGAAAGAATGACCCAGACACATCGTGTTACCGGTGTGTTCACTGGTTCTTATGCAACCCATCCGTTCACTGGAAAAGAAATACCTGTCTGGGTCAGTGAATATGTAATGGCAGGTTACGGAACAGGTGCCATCATGGCTGTACCGGCTCACGACCGCCGTGACTATATTTTTGCCAAACATTTTGATCTTCCGGTCATACCTCTTATTGAGGGATGTGACATCAGCAGTGAAAGCTTTGATGCCAAAGAAGGTGTCATGTGTAATTCGGATTTTTTGAATGGCATGACTGTCCAGGAAGCCATTCCGGCCGCCATAAGGGAAGTAGAAAAAAGAAAGCTGGGAAAACGTAAAACAAACTACCGTCTGCGGGATGCCATCTTTTCCAGGCAACGTTACTGGGGCGAGCCTTTCCCCATATATTACCAGGACGGTATAGCCAGAACGCTCCCCGAATCCTCCCTTCCGCTTGAATTACCCGCAATAGATTCATTCCATCCTTCAGAGAGCGGAGAGCCTCCCCTGGCCAGGACAAAAAATTGGACATACCAGGGATATCCCCTTGAAACAAGCACCATGCCGGGATTTGCAGGCAGTTCGGCTTATTATCTGCGTTATATGGACCCGCACAATCCCCATGCGCTGGTCTCTGCCCAGGCAAACAAATACTGGCAAGATGTAGATCTGTACATCGGAGGGACCGAACACGCGACCGGACACCTGATCTATTCCAGGTTCTGGAACAAGTTCCTCTATGACCTGAGATATGTTTGCAAAGATGAACCTTTTCGTAAACTGGTCAACCAGGGAATGATACAAGGACGATCCAGCTTCGTTTACCGTATTAAAAACACCAACACATTTGTATCCTGCAATTTGAAGGACTCATACGAAACCACAGAGATCCACGTGGACGTTAACCTGGTCACCGGAGACCGTCTGGACCTGGATGCTTTCAGGGCATGGAATCCCGAATACAAGGATGCAGAGTTCATCCTGGAGAATGGAGAATACATTTGTGGCTGGGCTATCGAAAAGATGAGCAAATCAATGTTCAATGTGGTGAATCCAGATACCATCTGCGCTCGTTACGGAGCCGATACCCTGCGTATGTACGAAATGTTCCTGGGACCCCTTGAACAATCCAAACCATGGGACACCAACGGAATAGACGGAGTACACCGGTTCCTCAGAAAATTCTGGAGGTTGTTCTTTGATAAAGATGGAAACCTGTACGTGAATAATCACGTACCTGATGGGAAAGAGCTGAAAATCCTTCACAACCTAATCCACAAAGTTGAAGAGGATATAGAGAACTTTTCCTTCAATACGACCATCAGCGCATTTATGATCAGCGTGAACGAATTGGCAGATTTGGATTGCCATAAGCGTGAAATCCTGGAACCCCTGGTAATCCTGATTTCTCCCTATGCACCGCACATAGCCGAAGAATTGTGGACACTGCTTGGAAACAGCCCCTCGGTAGCCAATGCATCTTTTCCCGTATTCAATCCTGAACATACAAAAGAACAAACTTTTGAATACCCGGTATCATTCAACGGAAAATTGCGTTTCAAAAAACAGCTTGGTCTGAATCTTGAAAGTGAGGAGATCATACGCCTGGTCGTTGAAGATGTAAGGACAGAAAAGTATTCCGGCGGTGAAAAGATCAAAAAGGTCATAGTCATTCCCGGTAAAATTATAAACATCGTGATATGAGAATAAATTTACCACTCAGGTTCGGCAGTACCATTAAGGAATATGTACTTATCACCATCGGCCTGTTAATCTATGTAGCTTCCTGGACAACTTTTCTTATACCAAACCAACTGGTTGGAGGAGGTGTAACGGGGATAGCAACTCTGATCTTTTATGCCACCGGCCTGCCTATCAGCATATCTTATCTTGCATTCAATATCATATTGATCGTTATAGGTCTAAGAACTATAGGCTGGAAATTCGGAATCAAGACCATATACGGTGTCATTATGACGGCACTTGCTTTTCAGCTTATACCCAGGATCATCCCCCAGGATCTGATACAGGCTTTGGCTCTGGATAACGGAAAATTGATATCTTCCCTGCTTGGGGCAGCTATTTCGGGAGCAGGCGTCGGAATTGCCATATCACAGGGAGGTAGCACAGGAGGCACCGATATACTGGCACAGATCATAGGTAAATACCGGAATATTTCTCCAGGCCGGATCATGATGTCCTGCGACCTGGTGATAATCGGTTCTTCTTTTTTTATTTCAGCCGAGCCTACTATAGGGCTGAAACTGGCCGTTGTCCTGTATGGCTATCTGATCATCGGCATGTTTAGTTATACGGTAGATACCATTTTATCCGGGACCAAACGTTCTGTTCAGTATTTCATATTTTCTTCTAAATATCAGGAAATTGCAGACCGAATCTCAACTGAATTGCAACGTGGAGTTACAGTCATCACATCCCAGGGCTGGTACACTAAATCTGAACAAAGGGTATTGCTGGTGATTGTCAGGAGAACCGAATCCAATACAATCGCCAGGATCGTCAAGGAAATAGATAAAAATGCCTTTATTTCCATGGCCAGCGTTTCGGGTGTCTACGGTACAGGATTTGAAACACTAAAAACCTGATCAGCGGATTGGAGCCAGTTTAAAATATACGGGCAAAGTGATTTTCACACGTACCTTTTCTCCCTTTTTTTCTCCTGCCTTCCATTTGGGTGAAGCGGTAATTACCCGAACAGCTTCCTGATCGAGTAAAGGATGTACAGAACGTGTGACTTCCACTTGTGTTACCTCCCCATTTTTTTCTATCACGAATGAGACCATGACCCGGCCACTGAGACCCTGACTGACTGCTTCCCGGGGATATTTCTGATACTTGTACAACCATCTGTCCACAAAAGACTGTATATCCCCGTTCATGAATGTGGGAGGCAGATCCACCTCGGAATACGCATATACGTGATCTCCGGCAACTTGCGGTTGTGTAGTCTTTTCCCGGCGGAAAAGGTCCCCTGCATCATTAGCGGCTTCCATAATAAATAGGGATATGAACTGACAGAAATCATCCATTCTTTCGTAATCCAGTTTGTCAGGAGTGTCACGCAAGGTCTGATGATGTGGATGCAATCCCGTAGTGAACAGGCACACAGGTATGCCCTGTTCCATAAACGCCTGATGGTCAGATGGAAAATAATCAGAACCATAAACCTGGACTTGCGGAACAAAAGAATTGTATGTCAGGTATGTAAGTAATTGTTCCAATTCGTAATGAGGCTGTCCGCAGAAAACTTTGGGAGGATTGTCCAGGGAAGCCTTCCCTACCCTGTCCAGATTGATCATCATTTTGACAGCAGAAGAAGGGAAAGCCCTGTTCACAAAATACCAGGATCCCAAAGCTCCCATTTCTCCCGCACCGAATGCCACAAACAGAAGACTCCGTCTGTACATAAAAAATTGCTCCTGGGCTGCTCCGGCCAGTTCGAGTAAGGCGGCTACCCCGGAAGCATTGGCATCGGCCCCCGGATAAATACACAGGGAATCCTTTCCATTAACCCGCATGATATATTTTCCCAGATGATCGTAATGTGCTCCTATTACAATATATTCATCTCGCAATACGGGATCATAACCCGGAATGACAGCCACTACATTCCGGGAAAAAAGAGTATCTCCGGTTGATTCATCCACAAAGGAAAAATCCTGATAACCGCGGGGATATAATAATTCAAGTCCTTTTTCATTAAAAAGGCGTGAAATATAAGCCGCCGCTAAAGAATCCCCCCGTGTCCCTGCCTGCCTGCCATTCAATCTGTCTGCGGTAAGTTCCCTGACATGTGCTCTGAGTGCATTTTCAAAAGAATCCTGAGCCTGCACAGTGGCAAGACTCAGGATTAGCGTAACGGTCGTTAACAGTATTTTCATTGTTTTTTATAAAACGGAGGGCGGACCACCACGGCCTTCAGAAGGCGGTCTCTGATATTAATACACAATTCCGTGTCCAATCCTGCATAGGCCGGTTCTACATATGCCATTCCTATGCCAATCCTGAGCATGGGAGACATCGTGCCCGATGTGACCCTACCTATCTCCTTTCCATCCGGTGTACATACAGCATAGCCGTGACGTGGCACACCCCTGTCTATCATCTTGAATCCCACTAGTTTACGTGAAACACCCCGGGCTTTTTGTTCCAACAGGAATGTCCGGTCGATGAAATCACCTTTTTTTTCTGAAAATTTTGTTATCCAACCCAAACCGGCTTCTAATGGGGATGTTGTATCGTCCATATCATTTCCGTACAAACAGAATCCCATTTCCAGGCGTAACGTATCCCTAGCGCCAAGTCCTACCGGTATGAGCCCATATTCCTTCCCGGCATCAAACAGTTCTTTCCAGAGCCTTTGCCCGTCCCGATTGTCGACATAGATCTCACACCCTCCGGCACCCGTGTATCCTGTAGTCGAAAGGATCGCATTGGAAATACCCGCAACAGTACATTTACGGAATGTATAATATTCCATGTCCGTGATATTGCAATCACAAATCTTCTGAACGATCTTCATGGCACGGGGTCCCTGAACTGCCAGCTGGCAAATTTCATCCGATGCATTATAAAGTTCCTTTCCGGGCGTAATGCCAAAGTCAGGTGCGTAATGGCAAAGGTGCTTCCAGTCTTTGTCAATATTGGCCGCATTAACTACCAGTAAATAAGTAAGTTCATCTACCCGGTAAATCAGCAGATCGTCCACGATTCCTCCCCTGCCGTTGGGGAAACAGGTATACTGCACTTTCCCGTCCTGCAATACGGATGCATCGTTAGTGGTAACATACTGAATAAACTTAAGGGCATTGGGACCTTTAACCCATATCTCCCCCATATGGCTGACGTCAAATACGCCTGCGTTTTCACGTACCTGAACGTGTTCTGCATTGATCCCCTGGTATTCAATGGGCATCGAAAATCCCGCAAAGGGCACCATTTTGGCACCCAGTTCTTCATGGAACCGGGTAAAAGCTGTTCTTTTCATAGATCAGAAGTGTAAGTTTTGATGAGTATCATATACCCAGACATCATAAGGAGTGATATCCAGGGCAAACATTTTATACATCCTGTTATAAGCATCGGGCAGGGAGTTTGTCTGGTAGGCAGAAATAACAGAATACCCGTTCTTGAACTCAAGCCGGATAGGTTCATATCCATATTGGGGTAATTTCTGCATCATCTTTCCGGCATTGCTATCCATGATGAAGCTTCCCAGAACCACGTGGTATCTTTTCATTGTCGCTCTTTGTGCTTCTATCTGTGCCAGTGAATCCAACAGGAGCTGTTCCAGACGTGCGGCTTCCTGCTCTTTGGCAACTCTTTCGAGAGAATCCTTTATCATCTGTTCCTGCTTCTGTTTTAACTCTTCAGATGTAGGCATTCCTAATCTGGAACGTATCCAATCGCAGGAATTCAAACTGCCCAGCAGTATGATTCCAATGAGCAAAGGGAATATTTTCTTCATGATAAACAAATTAGATAGTTATATCATGGCAAATATACATGAAAAAAACGGTAACTGTAAAAAAAGGGGTAACTTGCAGCATCTAACATGAAAAAAATCGCGTCTATACTCTCCTTCTGCCTGATGGTTTTGATCCCTTTGCGGGTCTATCCGCAACAGGCCAGCCGGGTAAGTTTCTGTTTTGTAGGTGACCTGATGCAGCATGGAAAACAGATCCATTCTGCGCGTCAACCGGATGGTTCCTACAATTACGATACATGCTTTGCATTTATAAAGGAACGTCTTGTACAGGCAGATTTTGTCGGGGTAAATGTCGAAACAACTTTCAGTGGTCCGCCCTATACGGGATATCCGTCCTTCTCTTCTCCCGATGAACTGGCCTTTGCCATTATAAAAGCTGGCGTCAATCTTTTACTTACGGCCAACAATCATATATTGGACAAAGGGATACGTGGCGCTGTCAGAACGACCACCCTGTATGATTCGCTGGGGGTGCTTCACTGCGGCACAACAAATCCGTGGATTATTGCAGAGCGGAACGGAATAAAAATAGCTGTGCTTAATTACACTTATGCCTGTAACCATCACGTTTCACTGGGTTCTTTTCCGATTAATTGCTCAGACACACTGCTTATAAGGCAACACATCCAGGAAGTAAGGGCCAAAAAGGCGGATTGCATTATATGTTGTATGCATTGGGGAGTGGAATATCAGTTGCAACCATCCGGAATACAGCGCTCCCTGACCGATTGGCTTTGCCGTGCCGGTGTCACGGCAGTTATCGGATCTCATCCGCATGTACCCCAGAGCATAGAGATCAGAAAAGGACCCGACGGGAAGATCGGTTTCATGACAGCGTATTCCCTCGGCAACTTTATATCCAATCAGCCTGAACCTTTTTCCAGAATGGGTCTGTTGCTAAGTTTCGATATTGTGCTGACTGATACAGGCCCGCGCATAGAATCCCCCTGGTATGAATGGATCTGGACCTGGAAACCAGAGAACCAGGGGAAATTATCTTATTATGTATTGCCTGTTTCTGATTCCCGGTTTTACAGATCCCTGGTCAAAGATCCTTCAGATACGACAGAAATAGTCAAAACTATTAAAAGACTTCGTAACTTTATGCGGGAAACATCCCCCGGGATTTATGAACGCAGACGATATCCGCCTTATGAACGAAAAAATCTTTATTTTGGAAACCATCCATCCTGCCGCCCTCTATGGTCCGGACAGCCCCCTGTTACCCCTCTTAAAGAAAGCTTTCCCCCAATTGAAGATTATCGCAAGAGGAGAACAGATTAAAGTACAGGGTCCTGCCGGGGACATTGACCGGTTTGAGGAAAAACTGGATAGGCTGGTCAGCTTGTATGAGAAAAGACATCACCTTTCAGAAGAAAGTGTGCTATCCATCCTGCGGGGTGCCGTCCAGGCTGCTGAGGAAGATCCCGGGGAACCGGATAATGTCCTGGTATACGGGAATAATGGCAGTCTTATTAAGGCCCGCACCAGAAATCAGGAATTGCTTGTCAGATGCTATGAGGAAAACGATCTGATCTTTGCCGAAGGTCCTGCCGGAACCGGAAAGACCTATACTGCCATCGCACTGGCAGTCCGTGCCTGGAAGAACAAAGAAGTCAGGAGGATCATCCTGACTCGTCCTGCCGTGGAAGCCGGAGAACAACTCGGATTCCTTCCGGGAGATATGAAAGAAAAACTGGATCCATACCTGCAACCTCTTTATGATGCCTTGAGGGACATGATCCCTGCTAAAAAGCTGGAAGCGCTAATGGAGGAAGGTATCGTGCAGATAGCACCACTGGCCTATATGAGGGGAAGGACGCTGGATCATGCATGTGTGATCCTTGACGAGGCGCAAAATACGAGTCTGTCACAATTGAAGATGTTCCTGACCCGAATGGGCCGAGATGCAAAATTTATTATTACAGGTGATACCAGTCAGATAGATCTGGTGAGAAAAAGCGACAGTGGATTGCCCCGATGCATGGAATTGTTGGGCAATATTAAGGGGATAGCCTTTGTGCGGTTTGATTCGGGGGACATAATCCGTCATCCGCTCGTCAAAAAAATCGTGGCTGCTTTCAGCCATTTACCAACTGCCGGAGGCACCTCCGCCTCCTCCAAGACCTCCTCCAAAGCCCCCAAAGCCACCGCTAAAACCTCCCCCTCCGAATCCCCCCCCACCGAATCCTCCTCCGAACCCGGATCCTCCCCGGCTCTTTCCCCCCAGCAAATTGGCTAGAATCATCAGTTCCAGGATGCTGGGCCCTTTGCGGTTTGTGCCTCCCAGATTGGTCGGCCCTTTTCTTTTGTTGGCTACATATATGATCAGTACAAAGAAGAACAAGATAATAAACAAGGTCAAAACAACGATCACTCCGGCCGGAGTGTCATCCCCCTGTTTGCGGGCTGTATCGTACTCACCCATAGCTACTGCCTTGATGGATGCAACTCCTGCCCTGACGCCATCGTAATAACGGTCTTCCCTGAACGCCGGGATTATGTCATAGGTAATGATCCGTTTGGATAAGGCATCGGTCAGGACACCTTCCAGTCCGTAACCTACAGAAATGGCCACACGGCCACCCTGCGAACCGGGTGCGTGCTCTACCAGGATCACCACCCCGTTATTGTTGCTGGCCGATCCCACTCCCCAGTTTACCAGTATCTGATATGCCGCCATGTTGATGTCTTCCCCATGCAATCCCGCTACTGTGACTATACATATCTGGTTGGAAGACGAATTGTCAAAATCAACAAGCTCGGCCTCGAGTGTTTCCGTTTCCTGTACTGTGAACAGGCCGGCCAGATCATTTACGAGCCGCTGGACTGCCGGACGTTCCGGGACCTGCCCATTCAGGAAAAAAGTCGTACTCAAAAAACAGCTGGTCAGAAACAGAATTATGCCGGTCTTTTTCATTCTCCAAAAGATATTTCGTTGGATAACTCATCAACATCGTCCTTGCGGTAAGCAAAATACTGTGCCAGTTTTGAACCAATCTCTTCAACAGCCGCACAAATTCCTTCTACAAAACGGCCATCAACAAAAGATTGCCGCATGATCTCCCTGACAGATTCCCAGAAACCGTCAGGAACAACTGCATTGATCCCCGTATCTCCCAGTACGGCAAATTTTCTTGATTCTGTAGCTAAATAGATCAGTACAGAATTACGGCCTTTTGTTTTGTACATTTTCAACTGGTTGAATACAAAAACAGCCCTTTCCAGGGATGATGAGGGACAATATGTCTCTATGTGCACCCTGATCTCCCCAGAAGTCTTTAATTCCGCCCTGGTAATAGCAGCTACGATTCTTTTCTTGTCCTGAGTTGTAAAGAATTTTGGCATCTGTTATTCATTTTGTGAACTGTCTTCTGCCTTTCGAACACATCTTACAGAGGCATATACCGCCGATTTATCAGCCGAGGCGCAGGAAAACCTGTCTACTGCATAATGAATAAGACGGTAATAACCCTTATTCCCGTCCGAAGAAGCAGACCACCAGAAGGAGGTTTGTCCGTACCCGGAAAAAGTCTCCCCTGAGAGAATGGCGTAACCTGCCGGAAGCGCGTTCCATCCTATTATATTGGTCTTCTCATTATCTGGATGATATTTCCAAAGTTTGTTCCCGTTGACTTTGGCATCAACTGCAAAAACCTCACCCAACCCGTTCCACGGGTCCAGAAATCCCATGGGAGTACCCGAAACCGTAGTGGCCAGATCGGCCCAGTCCTCTGCCGTAGGGATGGTCCATCCGGGAGGACATACGCCCCGGGGACCCGCCCCCAGGCCATTGAACTGTCCGGCAGGAGCCATGGGGGTATCCTCGCCCGAAATTGCCTGATCCCATGTATAGAGGCCTCCCAGTATAGTCCCAAGTGCCAGCACATTGGAATATGTCAGTCCCGCACCGTTCCAATTCAAATTCTGTATAAACCAGTCCAAGTTTCCGTATCGCTTATAATAATAAACTTTATTGTCCCGGGGATCCGTTATGGAATCGTTTGTAGGCTGAAATCCTTCTACTATAACCGTAAAAAACCTGTGGATAACAGTTGTAGTACGGCTTGTCATACTTTTGGTATATCCTTCGGCCGATGCTGTAAGGGTAAGAGTGAACGTTCCCAGGCTGTCCGGCACAGTTATCTGTACAGACTTGGCCACAATGGAATCAGGGGTAAAATGTTTTCCCTGGAAAGTATATATGACTGAGTCTCCCTCCGGCCTTGTGATGCCGGTCGCTTCTACCAGGAATGTTTCGCCCGGATACGAATAGGAAGGAATATCGAACTTAAGGGCTCCCAACATATGGAGGGGATCCGGTTCATCTTTATTACATCCCGTTACAAGAACAAGTGATGCAAGGAAGAAGAAAAAAGTGAATGTGCTTTTACTTTCCATATCGATTATAATCTGCAAATGTAGGTAAAAATTTGTAGCTTTGTGCATATGACAAAAAAACCATTTCCTTTTGTTGTCCTGTGCATTATGGTTTTTGGCACTTACGGCTGCAGACAATATGTCCGTCTGGATGGCAGTGCCCTGGGAACCACTTATGCCATTACTTTTAAAACACCTGAAGGTGCACCCGCTGATTTTACTTCTTTAGCAGAACAATCAGTTGCGGAATGTTTTGAAAAGGTTAACAACTCCCTTTCCATATACAACAATCGTTCCTTAATCAGCCGGATCAACAGAAATTTTGGACAGGAGACGGACAGTTTATTCAGGGTAGTTTTTGAAAGGTCTCGTGAAATTACTGCAGACACTGACGGAGCTTTCGACATATCGGCAGCTCCTTTTTTTGACCTCTGGGGATTCGGATTCGAAAGACGCGACAGCATACAACACGCAGACCTGGAAGAAATCCGCCAGCATGTAGGAATGGACAAATTCCGCCTGGAAGGCAGGTTGCTCTACAAATCAGATCCGCGCTGCAGTTTGAGCATGAACGCAATAGCCAAAGGCTATGCATGTGATCTGGTGGCGGCGGAATTGTCCGTCCTTGGGATCACACATCTGTTGGTCGAAATAGGCGGTGAGATCGTATGCAGAGGCCATAATCCAAAAAACAAACCATGGCGGATAGGTATTGACAGTCCCATAGACGGGAATGTCAATCCGGGTGAATCGATACAAGTGGTTATCGGTCTGACAGATAAGGCCCTTGCCACATCGGGGAATTACAGAAATTATTACATAGTGGAAGGAGAAAAGTTCGCCCATATCATTGACCCTAAAACAGGACTTCCCGTAAAACACAATCTTTTAAGTGCGACAGTGATAGCTAACGACTGTATGACAGCCGATGCCTATGCTACAGCTTTTATGGTCATGGGTCTGGAAGCCAGTATTTCTTTTCTGGAAAAGCATCCCGGTATGGGAGCTTTTCTGATCTATGATCAGGATGGTGTTTTCAAAACATATGCTACGGATAACATCGTAAATTACTTATGAAAAGAGTATTGCTCCCAATCATCATTGCCCTTTGTCTGCTGCTTACGGCCGGTTGCAGTCCGGCAGGAAAATATAAAACTGTAAACGGCGTGGTCATGGGGTATTCCTACAAGATAGTGTATCAGATACCTTACTTCGCCCCCTGGACGTTTGAATCGGATATCAGAAGGGCCGCCAGACGATGCGCCCAGGAGATCGACAGATCTTTATCACTTTACAACAGGTCTTCGGTTATCAACAATATAAACAATAACAAAAATATGGAATCGGATTCCATATTTACTGCCGTGTTGTTAAAAACAAAAGAGACGGCAGAGCTTACAGGGACCTCTCTCAATACGACCACAGGACCACTGCAGGATTTGTGGGGTTATAATATGAGTAACTCCCAGACGGTGACTGCTGGTCAGATTGCCCAGGTACTCGAATACACCGGTCTTTGGAAAGTTCATCTCCAAAACAGTCATATAGTAAAAGAAGACCCACGTATTCAACTGAACTTTAATGCTATAGGAATTGGTTTTGCTGCCGATTACCTAGCTGCCATGCTCCATTTGAACCAGGTTTCCAATTACATGATCGAAGTCGGAATGGTGGTTTCCTGTAAGGGGATGAATCCTTCAGGAATACCGTGGCGCATACAGATAGACCAAGCTTCCAGCGATGTAGTCTATCTTCAGGACAAAACTATGGCCAGGTCCGGAAGCCCCTTTAATTTCAAGGTTAGGGAAGGTAAGATCTTCAACAACCTGTTTAATTCAAAAACAGGGTATCCTCTTGAAGATCCCCTGTTGAGCACCCTGGTCATTTCAGGCGATTGTATGGAAGCAGCAGCATACAGTGTTGCCTTTTATTCCATGGGACTTGAAAAGAGCATTCAGTTTCTGGAATCATATCCTAATATCCAGGCAATCCTGTTTTATTATGATGACAATCATGTACAAACGTATGTTACATCAAACATAACCCCACGAAATGAAATTCAATATTTCCCGTAGATCATTTCTGAAACGGAGCATGATGCTAGGAACAGGTATTGTTGCTACAACCAGCAGATTATCAGCTTATGATCCTGAATGGCGGATATCGCAACCATTTGATACCATAATATCTAACGGATTGATATACAATGGAGACGGATCACCACCCTTCCGCGGAGATGCCGGTATAAAGAATGGCCGGATCTCAGCATTGGGCAGTCTGGGAGATTATGCCGACAAAGTCGTGGATGTCAAAGGAATGGCCATTTGTCCCGGATTTGTGGATATTCACACCCATACAGATACGAATCTATTGCAATGCCCTGCCGGAGACAGCCGTATATTTCAGGGCATAACCACAGATGTGGGAGGAAATTGCGGAGGATCTCCATTTCCCGACGGGCCTTATGACAGTGTTTCTTCTTTTCTGGATGCTTTAAGAAAACAAAAAAACGGGATTAATTACTGTACCTTTACAGGACAGGGGTCTATCCGATCTGCTGTAATAGGTGATTGGAACGCCCAGGCTACGGAAGCTCAGATACAGACTATGAAAGACCTTCTGGACAAACAACTTGAGCAGGGAAGCATAGGGTTATCCTGCGGACTGGAATATGCACCGGGGGCTTATGCATCTGATCAGGAATTGGTGGAGCTGCTAAAAATTGTAGCCAGACATAACGGTTTGTTTGCCATTCATATGCGCAATGAGGACGACCGGGTGAAAGAAGCCGTTTCGGAAGCCATTTCCATGGCTTTCAAGGCCGGGGTTAGACTCCAGATCTCGCATCTTAAAGCCCAGAATTTCAATAATTGGCACAAAGGGCCTGAATTGTTGCGTTTGATTGACAATGCCAAAAGGAACGGACTCGATATCGCGTTTGACCGGTATCCCTATACGGCATTTTCCACAGGGCTGATTAGTTTCATTCCACTGGACGGAAGACAGGGTTCGGTAGAAGACGTACTTGAAAGACTGCAAAACAGAACAACATCCACTGAATTCGGAGTATATGCCCTTTCGCGGATTGCCCGTCTGGGAGGCATGCGCAACGTAATTATATCTGCCTGTACGTTGTCTCACAACAGGGACACTTTCATGGGCAAAACCCTGGAAGAATGCGTGGCAATATCCGGTAAAAGTGTATGGGATTTCATCAGGGACCTTTTGATAGAAGAGCGTTTAGCGCCCGACATCATTGCCTTTGCAATGACGGAAGACAATGTGCGTCTTTTCCTGTCACATCCCCTGGGAATGCCTGCTTCTGACGGCAGCGTGTATTCTCCACAAGGCCCTTTATCAGAGAACATCCCTCATCCCCGTTCTTACGGTACGTTTCCACGTTTTCTGGGTAAATACTGCCGGGAAGGAAAACTGATGGATTTTTCCCAGGCAGTAAAAAAGATGACTTCCCTTCCCGCCTCCAGGATCGGATTGAAAGACCGGGGGCTGCTGATTCCCGGATATTGTGCCGATATTGTGGTTTTTGATCCGGCAAAGGTGATCGACAAAGCGACCTTTACCGACCCGCATCGTTATCCTGAAGGTATCTCTCACGTATGGGTCAACGGGGAACATACCATCCGGAACGGGGAACATACTGGTGCTCTGGCCGGAAAGATTCTTTAAGGAACGATATACAACAGGTGTCCTTCCACTCCCGGATACCCCATCCTCCTGAGAACTGCTACATATTTATCCATTTGCCTGCGGTGAGAAAGGTCGGGTTTCCCAAATTTGTAGTCCAATATAACAGTACGGCCCTCTTTTTCCATTACCCTGTCGGGTCGTAATTTTCCTGATGGTCCAAGTATAGAAACTTCGTTCCTGATGTTCCAGGAACCATCAAACCATTGGGAAACAAGCGGATCTGACAAGGTTTTTTCAATGGCCAGGGTAAAGCGTGTGATTGTTTCTTTATTGCCCGACAACTCTCCTTCTATGATCAGATCATTGAGCACGGACCTGATATCACTTAGCTCTCTCATCCGTGAAAGGGCTTTATGCAATACAATGCCCCACTGGCGGGGTGAATCTCCAGGAGCATAATTAAACTCTTCTTCACGGTAAGCCAGTTTTAACGTCCTACTGAAATCGGCCGACGGGTATTGCTCCATTTTGAATCCCGGGGATTCAGCCGCCTGCCCTAAAGTGTCCACAGGCAGCTGCATCCCGGAGGTCCATACCTGGTCTCCCTTCTGATCCTCAGAAAAAAAGACTTTTCTTATGTGAGTGGATATTTCACCAACAGAAGATTTCTCCGTAAATGGGAGAAACACATACAGTTCCTCCCTTGGTCTTGTCACTGCAACATAAAGCAGGTTCATTGAGTCGAGTAATCGTTGGGTATATTCCAGGTAATATTCACGGGAAAAAAAAGTGTGCAACAACCGGTCGTTGTATAATACCGGTACCCGTTCCAGCAGATTAAAAGGTTCCCTGGGAGTACTAGCCCAGATCACATGACTGCCAACACGAGGATCCATTGGCCAGTTGCAAAAAGGCAGTATTACCACCTGTGCTTCGAGTCCTTTTGCTTTGTGGATGGTCATAAGACGTATGGCATCCCTGGGTGGGTCAGCGGCAAGCATTTTGTCTTTACCTCTTTCATCCCACCATTTAAGGAATCCATATGTTCCGCCGCTGTCTCTGCCGGCAAATTGCAGTATTTGATCGTGTAGTTCCTGTAAATAAGGAAACGCCTCGATGCTTCTTGTCCAGTCCATTCGCTGCACAATGATCTCAAAGGCATCTGCCAGGGGAAGGAACCTTAACCGGTTAAAGAAATCACTGTCCTCCGTAATACCCTGTTTTCCCAATACCGCCGAGAGCCTGAGAACTGTTTCCGTATTGCATCTGTCATGAGGATAATGTCCCATTCGTAACAAGGCAATAGTCAGACTTACATAAGGCGATGATGCCAGATAGAGTGCATCTTCCGATACAACCCGGGGACAATACGTTTCATTCCCGGGATGCTCCAGTCTGTAGCGGAGAAAGTACTGTGATATTGTGCGTGCATTTTCCCTTGACCTCACCAGAATCAGGATATCTGATGGATCATACCCTCTTTTTGTCAATGACACCAAAAGGTCTTTTAATGCAATCAGCGCTTTTTCCGTTACTTCTTCCTGATCAACAGAAGTGAATGTGTTCACCTGGACATAACCGGATTTTCCTTCATTATTCTGCTCAGGGATTTTTTCTCTATGACCGGCATAAGCGTGTTTTATCAGGTTTTCAAAATAATCCCTGTCCCCGTCTTCCATGTTGGCACAGGAAGCTGTTTTTCTTCTAATTTCTTCTGTAAGGGATTCCAGCATGCTGTCTGTAAGCGTGTTGACAAAGCTGACTATTTCCCTTCGACTCCTGTGGTTAGTATCCAGCCTAAAAAACCCCACATCTTGTTTCAACAATTGTTGGTCCGTGGCAATCTGCTCTCCCAGGATCCTCCAGTCGCTGTTCCTCCATCTGTAAATTGATTGTTTTACATCTCCCACGATCAGGGAATCAGCTCCCTGTGAAAGGCCGTTGAGCAGGAGGGGATACATGTTCCTCCACTGCAGATATGAAGTATCCTGAAACTCGTCCAGCAGAAAAGATTCATAAAAGGCGCCTGTCCGCTCATAAATAAAAGGAGTGTTACCATCTCCGACCAACTGGTTGAGTATATACGTTGAATCACCAATATCCAGGGTGTTGTTCTCTTCCTGGATTTGGCGCATGGTGGTGATTACATCTGCCAGCAATCCCATCTGGGGCAGTTGTTCCCTTACAGAAATTGCCGTAGCGTATTCTTGGTGGTGACTTCTGTAATGAGCCATAATTTCCTGCAGTAAGGGCTTCAGCAAAGCCTGCATTTTTTCCAGTCCGTCAGGCGAGTTTCTGTTGCACCATACACTCTCTTTTCCCTCGAAAGCCTGTTCAACGCGTATACCGGGTATAAAACTGCTTGTATCGAGACCTGGTTCGGTGATTTTTTCAAAATACCGGGCAAAAGAAGCATTTCTGCCGGGAAAATCAACAGGTGAAAAACCATGTGTATGCATTATTTCCAGTGCCTTTTTGCCCCATGCTGCCATCCGGTCTTCGTAATCACTAATAATACGCTGATTTTTTCCGATGAATTTGCGAAGAAAATCCCTGTCGGAAAGCTTTTTGGCAAAAGATTCTCCCATAGCCCTGAATGATTCACGGGTCGCCTGTTGGCCAACCTGTTGCAAAAGACGGACGGCATCCCAGCGATCAGATCTGGATATTTTTTCATTTATCAGGTCTGTGAACCAAGTGCGCAAGGATTCGTCAGACGTGATCTTACCGATGATTTTACGGGCAGTCCTGTCCAGCAGAAAATCCGTGTCGGTATCTACCGAATATCCCGAACCAAGACCTGCCTCCAGAATGAATGACCGCAGTACACGCTGGAAAAAAGCATCCAGCGTAGAAACAGAAAACCAGGAATAATGATGCAATAACGACTTGTGTACGAATTGTGCACGCTCCACAATAACTTTATGATCAAGACCCGTTTCTCTGCAAAGGTCAACAGCCATGGGAGACGATACTCCCTGAGCCAGGGATCCCAGTGTGTCCAGAATCCTGGACTTCATTTCTCCAGTAGCCTTATTGGTAAAAGTTACGGCAAGGATCCTGTTGAAGGTCTGGGGATCAAAATGCTTTTCACTGCCCAGTAACAGTGACAGGTACATAAGGGTCAGGCGGTACGTTTTTCCTGTACCTGCCGAAGCTTTATATACTTTAAGAGCCATTGACGGATCCTCCCAGAAGATAGGCATGGATGAACCCGTTGAGGTCTCCGTCCAGTACTGCCTGTGTGTCGGTCATTTCATAACCGGTACGGTGATCTTTTACCATTTTGTAAGGGTGCAGGGTATAGGACCTGATCTGGGAACCCCATTCGATCTTTTTCTTTTGCCCCTGTAACTGTGACTCTTTTTCCCTGCGTTTCGCCAGTTCCATTTCATATAAATGGGACTTAAGTATGCGCAGGGCGTTCTGACGGTTATCGAACTGGCTTCTTGTTTCTGTGTTCTCCACAACAATTCCGGTCGGAATATGACGAACCCTGACTCCCGTCTCCACCTTGTTGACGTTCTGTCCTCCCGCACCGCTGGAGCGGTAGGTATCCCATTCCAGGTCAGAGGGATTGATCTCAATCTCAATGGTATCGTCGACTGCCGGATAAACGAACACAGATGAAAAGGTGGTTTGCCTTTTCCCCTGTGCGTTGAAAGGTGATATGCGGACCAGGCGGTGAACCCCGTTTTCGGCCTTAAGATAACCATAGGCATAACTGCCTTCGAACTCCAGGGTACAGGACTTAATGCCGGCTTCCTCCCCTTCCAGGATGTCGTGCACCCTGACCTTATAACCGTTCCTTTCTCCCCAGCGGATATACATCCGCATAAGCATGGCGGACCAGTCATTGCTTTCAGTTCCACCCGCCCCCGAGTTGATCTTAAGGAGGGCCCCCAATTCGTCCCCCTCGTTGCCCAGCATACTTTTTAATTCCTCTTCCTCTATCCATTCAACCACTTTACCCATCTGGGAATCAAGGTCTTCCTGGGGCGCATCCAGCTCGGCCAGCACCTGCAGATCATCCAGTCCCTCCCTGACCCTGTAATAGGCATCCAGAGATGCCCTCAGCAATGATTGTTTCCTGAGGAGCGCCTCGGCCTCTTTGGGTTTGTCCCAGAAACCGGGTTGCTGTGAAATACCGGTCAGTTCTTTCAATTCTTTCTCTCTGGTCTCTACGTCAAAGAAACCTCCTCAACCGTTGCCCGCGCTGCAACAGGTTTTTATAATTTTCCGCAGTGTATATCATAATGTAAAGTTACATTTTTAATTTTTTTCTTCTAGCCTTCCAGTCAGGGAGCTCTTTTTCCAATAAAGCATAAAATCCTTTCCCGTGATCGGGATGGATCAGATGACAAAGCTCATGGACAATGACATATTCCACGCATTCGTCGGGTTTATGAAACAATTTCAGGTTAAGTGTTATCCGTCTTGTTTTCATCGAGCAACTGCCCCATCGGGAAGTCATATCCCTGACGGTCCATTTGAGCGGGTAAACGCCATATTGCTCCCTGAACTTTGCTTCCCAGGGAGCGGCCAGTAACCCGAACCTATGGATGGCTTTTGATCTGATTTCCTTCAGAACAGGCCCTGCAACAGGGAATATAACTTGCTGCTCAAGTGCTTTTTGGCGTTCTTTAATCCAAGGGATTTTTTTTTGTATCAACTCCCGGACCGTTCTCTCCGGGAGCCACAGAGGGACCCTTACGTATACATTCCCGTCAGGACGGACAGTAAGACCCACGGAACGCCTGGCGCAACGTGTCAGGTAGAAGCTGACGTCTTGGATCTTGCGAACAACCATAAAAAAAAGAAGCTGCCTTCGTACGAGACAGCCTCATGTTTCAGGCACCGATCAGTGAATGATTTATCTGAAAACTATTTGATCAGGAAAGTAAATATGTTCTGGAAAATATCCCATACTTGGTTCAGGAATACATACAGATCATCAGCCCATTGACCGGCGTTTCCGAATAACATTTGCCAAAGATTAGCCAACCAATCATATACGGGTTGCAGGTTAGAAATCAGGATTGTCATGACAGTAATATTTAAGTTAATAAATTAAATGGTCTCACTTATAACACACAAAGATAATAAGATTTTCCATTCACCAAAAAAATAAATCATTTCATTAATTGATTTTTTATTGATTCCAGACACTCCATTATCTGCGAATAACCATAACCTTTCCCCAGACCAAACCTTACCAGGCGGGCATGGCGTTTACGTGGGTCCTGTTCTTTTATAGCCTTGTTTTTGAGTAAAAGTGACTTTTTTAGCTTTCCAGAAAATAAATTTTGATCTGCCTGAGATAGGGCCAATTGTATTATATCATCGGATATTCCCTTCGTTCTTAGCATATTGGATATCTTCACCGGACCCCATCCCTGTAACCGGCCTTTATCGTTTACATAAGCTCTGGCATATCTGTGTTCGTCTATGAAACTTTCTTTTTCCAGATCACCGAGTATCTTTTCTGCCACCCGGGGAGATACTTCCTGTCCTTCCAGTTTTTTCCGTATATCGGTCCGGCATTTTTCGCTTCGGCTGCATAAGGCCTGCATTCTTCCCAGAAGTTTCCTGTATTCTTCCTGATCCATCACGATTTTTTATTATTCTGTACACTCAGCAGCCCGCATGCAGCCAGGATGTCCTGCCCTCTGGATGCACGAACGGTCGCAGTCAGCCCTGCTTTGTTGAGCCGGGTCATAAAAGCATTGACAGCTTCTTCCCCCGAAGGACGCATGGGAAAGTCCGGTATGGCGTGAAAACGGATCAGATTTACCCGGCATTCAAGTCCCCGCAACAACTGCAACAGTGCTGCAGCATGCCGTAGTGTATCGTTCCATCCGTCAAAAAGAATATACTCAAAACTGAGCCTGCGCTGACCCGAAAAATCGTATTGTCTGATTTTCTGTATTACCTTACTTACCGGATAAACTTTCTGGACAGGCATGATCTGTTCCCGTTCGGCATCGAATGGATTGTGCAGGCTTATGGCAAGATGCACCTGTGTCTTTTCCATAAAATCGTCCAGCACCGGCAAGATACCTGAAGTTGAAACGGTTATGCGGCGGGGACTCCATGCAAATCCCCAATCAGAGGTGAGTATCCGGAGCGAGCACAAAACCTGGTCCCAATTGTCCAGTGGCTCTCCCATGCCCATATATACTATATTTGTCAGATGTTCTCTTTCTTCAATCCTCAGGAATTGTTCCACGATTTGACCGGCTGTCAGATTCTCTAAAAAACCCATCCGTCCCGTCATACAGAAGGTACAGCCCAGTTTACACCCCGACTGGGAGGATACACACAATGTGGTTCTTTCCCCTTCGGGGATCATAACGGCTTCTACCCCACCCCGGGCTCCTGCAGAGGTCGGAAAAAAATATTTCCTGGTACCGTCAGAAGAAACCTGTACCTGCAAGGGATCAAATCCTCCAACCTGATAATTTTCTGCCAGCTTTTCCCTTGCTGTTTTACTCAAATCTGTCATCTGCCAGATATCCCTGACCCCTTTGCCGTAGATCCAGCGTGCTATCTGGTCTGCCGAATAGGAAGGCAGATCCTGGGTGGCAGTTATCCGGCGCAACTGATCAGGGGTTTTTCCGAGTAACCATTCTTTCATGTTCCAAAGATAGGGGATTTTGTCCGTGAATTTGTATATTTGTTGTCTAATCATTAATCAAAATATTATGGCAAAAGTTAGTGCAGAAGAAGTAAAAGGAGAAGCCGCCGTCAATCAGGAAAAAATGAAAGCACTCCAGGCTACCCTGGATAAGATCGAAAAAGATTTCGGGAAGGGAACTATTATGAAGCTGGGCGATCAGCCCAAATGGGATGTATCTGTGATACCTTCAGGGTCTATCGGACTGGATTATGCATTGGGTATAGGCGGTTACCCCAGAGGCCGCGTGGTGGAGATCTACGGTCCCGAATCAAGCGGAAAGACCACTTTAGCCATTCATGCAATTTCCGAAGCTCAGAAACTTGGAGGCATAGCCGCCTTTATTGACGCCGAACACGCATTCGATCGCAATTATGCGCAACAACTGGGAGTAAATGTGGAAACCCTGCTCATATCGCAGCCCGACAACGGGGAACAAGCCCTGGAAGTGGCAGACCACCTGATCCGCTCGGGTGCAGTTGACATAGTTGTTATTGACTCTGTGGCAGCTCTTACTCCAAAAGCCGAGATAGAAGGCGAAATGGGGGATTCCAAAATGGGACTTCAGGCGAGGTTGATGTCCCAGGCTTTAAGGAAACTGACCGCCAACATCAGCCGGACCAACACTTGCTGTGTCTTTATCAACCAACTTAGGGAAAAGATCGGGATTATGTTTGGCAATCCCGAGACGACAACCGGCGGGAACGCCCTTAAATTCTATGCTTCTGTCCGTGTGGACGTCAGGCGGACCACTCAACTGAAAGACGGGGAAGACGCCACAGGAAATCATGTCCGGGTAAAGGTAGTCAAGAACAAGATGGCCCCGCCTTTCAAGAAGGCCGAATTCGACATCATTTTCGGGGAAGGCATATCGCTGATCGGAGAAATCATCGATCTGGGTGTTGAATACAACATCATCAAAAAAAGCGGGTCCTGGTTCAGTTACGGAGACACCAAAATCGGACAGGGCCGCGATGCAGTTAAACAAATGCTCAAAGACAATCCCGAGCTCAAAGAAGAGATCGAAGCAAAAGTCCGGGCTGCCCTGCAGGCGCAGAAATAAAAGATTTTCAGGCCGGGGTGAGCATCAGATCAGCTGTGACCATGACTGTCACTGCTTCCGCCACGAGGGGAACATGAAGCATAAGGGATTCCCCGTAAACGGGGACCCTGTAATTCTTTCCAAAAACAATCATTCTGCGGTCTTTGTAACTTTTTCCAACTCTACCCAGAAATCCGGGAAAGATTTGGCAACAGTATGTTTCCCTTCTATTTCTATGGGATTTTCAGCTCCCAGCGCTGCAATGGCAAGCGACATGGCAATACGGTTATCTCCCCTGGCAGAAATACGTGCCCCACCAGGCAGTTTACCTCCTTCTATGATCATGTTGTTCCCTTCCAGCCGGATATTCGCCCCCACCTTTGAATACTCTTCCAGCAAAGCCAGCGCTCTATTGGACTCCTTGTGGAAGAGACGGTCAATACCGTGAATACTCGTTGTCCCTTTGCAGTGTACAGCCAATGCTACCAGCGGGGGAAAAAGGTCCGGGCATTTTTGCGCATCAAAGATAAAACCCTGCAGGTTGTTTCCTTTATACACCTTCAGCTGGTTTGCCGAGGCCCACGCCCATGACCCCCCGGCACGTCCGACAGCCTCCAGGATCACCTTGTCGGCCTGCAAGCTGTTCTTCCAGAGGTGGCCAATACGCAGGTCACCGAACAATGTGGCTCCCACTATGAAATTTGCCCCCCCACTCCAATCTCCCTCTATGGTGATCTTCCGGGCACGGTACGTCTGTCTGCCCGGAATGTGGAATACCTTGTAATTGTCATGCGTTGCCCTTACTCCAAAAGATTCCATCACATACAGGGTAAGGTCAATATAAGGCTGGCTTGCCAGGTGCTCGACTTCCAGTATGGAATCTTTTTCTGCAAGGGGAAGAGCCATTAGCAATCCGCTCAGGAACTGGGAACTGCCTCCCGCATTGACCTGATATTTCCCCCCCCTTAGAGGACCTTGCACCAGCAATATAGGACGCGAAAGACTCAGCGAAGGATCCCGCGTTTCCCACCGGCCTGTCTCCTTAAGATTCTCAATAATCGATAATGTTGGAAGCGTATTAAGACTTTCACACCAGCACCCAAGTTCACGTAATCCTTCTATAACAAAATCTATTGGCCTGGTTATTAATGTAGTACGTCCTCTTAAACAATAAATATAGGAGGATAGCGCCAATATGGGAGCAAACATGCGTAAAGCCAGTGCAGATTCTCCGCAATCGAGCTGACGTCTTGAATGATCCCTGCCTGCAGGAGCAGCATTCGGCCAGATATCTTCTTTCACGAACTGGGGCCCAACAGATCTGACTACACGATATGCTGCCTGCACATCCTCACAGACCTGCGTACCGTCTTTTGGCCACGCACCTTTGAGCAAGGTGTCGCGTCCGGCTAAAAAAATGGCAGCCAAAACCCTAATGCTCATGCCTTTGGAAGGCGGTAACGACACTTTGCCCTTCAGGCAACCTTTAGATATTGTTATCATGATTCAAGTATAGATATACAAAGATAACATTTACCCAAAAAAGACTAACTTTGTAAATTGAATTTTGAATTTCTCTTACTTATGAAAATTGTTCTGAGCGGCATTCGTTCCACGGGCCACCTGCACCTGGGTAATTACTTTGGAGCTCTGAAGAATTTCACCCAGTTGCAACACCAGGCCAAATGCTACTTTTTTATTGCCGACCTCCATTCCCTGACAACACATCCCAAATCGGAAGAATTCCATTCCAATGTGAAGATCATCCTATCCGAGTATCTTGCCTGTGGTCTTGATCCGGAAAAATCGAGCCTTTACGTACAAAGCAGTGTTCCCGAGGTCTCTGAACTATACGTACTTCTGAATATGCTCTCCTACAAGGGAGAACTGGAACGTACCGCTTCGTTCAAAGACAAAGTACGTCTGAATCCCAATAACGTGAATGCCGGATTGTTGACCTATCCTGTCCTGATGGCAGCCGATATCCTGGTTCACCGGGCCAACTGGGTTCCTGTGGGAAAAGACCAGGAACAGCATCTGGAAATAACAAGATTGCTAGCCAGAAGGTTCAATAAATTATATGATGTAGACGTTTTTCCTGAACCTGAGGCTTACAATTTCGGAAACAATCTGGTGAAGATCCCCGGGCTGGACGGCAGCGGGAAAATGGGCAAAAGTGAAGGCAACGGTATTTACCTGATAGATGACCAGAAGACCATTACAAAAAAAGTGATGCGTGCCGTTACAGACAGCGGACCAACGACGCCGGGAAGTCCTATGAGCCCCGAAATCACAAACTTGTTCACCCTATTGTCCGTAGTATCAGAACCCCAGGTAGTGTCATATTTCAGAGAACAGTACGACAAATGTACCATACGCTACGGTGATCTGAAAAAACAACTGGCTGCGGATATCTGCAAACATACCCTCCCCATCAGGGCAAGAATAGAAGAAATATTCAACGACAACGCCTATCTGAAGTATGTTATAGAAAAAGGAACCAGCGAGGCCCGCGCCTCGGCAGAAGCAACCATGAAATTGGTACGCGAAGCCGTCGGATTCAAGTTATTCTGATGATCAGCCAGGCCACCATAGATCGAATCCTGGAGGCTGCTCCCATAGAAGCAGTTATTGGTGAATACGTTAATCTAAAAAGGCGTGGCGCCAATTATCTGGCTTGTTGTCCCTTTCACAACGAAAAGACTCCGTCTTTCTCTGTTTCTCCTTCCAAAGGTATTTTTAAATGTTTCGGATGCGGCAAGGCTGGTAATGTGATCCGTTTTATAATGGAACACGAACAACTCACTTATATTGAAGCCATCAGGTTTCTGGGCAACAAATACAACATCCCGGTAGAAGAAAAAGAAGAAACGCCACAAGAAGCAGAATCAAGACTCAGAAGGGACAGCATGATGGTGGTCAATACATTTGCACAGGAATTTTATACACGTCACCTCTGGGAAGAACCGGAAGGCCGGGATGCCGGTCTGAGCTATCTGCAGGAACGCGGTTTCACAGAACAAGTTATCCGGGAATTCCAGCTTGGATATGCCCCGGCCGGGAAAAACGTTTTTACCCAAGCCGCGTTGGCCGGCGGATATAAGCAGGAGCTCCTGACTTCAACGGGACTGACTATCCATTACCCAGCCAGGGAAAATATGCCGGGAGCATTGACTGACCGCTTTCAGGACAGGATCATGTTCCCCATACATTCTCTCAGTGGCAGGATCATCGGATTTGGTGGAAGAACCCTGAGAACCGGCAAACAAATCTCAAAATATATAAACTCACCGGACAGTGAGATATACAACAAAAGCAAGTCACTTTACGGTATTTATTTTGCCAGGCAACATATCCGCAAACTGCAAAAATGTTATCTGGTAGAAGGTTATACAGACGTGATTTCCCTCTTCCAGGCTGGGATCAGGAACGTGGTTTCTTCTTCGGGAACTTCCCTTACCGCAGAACAGATTCGTCTGATTAAAAGATTTACCCAACAGGTTACCGTGCTGTACGACGGGGATGACGCCGGGATTAAAGCCTCCATACGAGGAATAAACATGCTGCTGGAAGAAGGTCTTCAGGTCAAAGTAGTAAGATTCCTGCAGGAAGATGACCCCGATTCATTCGCACGTTCGCACAATGCACGTGAGACACTTGATTTCCTGGAAAAGAACGAAACCGATTTCATTCACTTCAAAATCTCTCTGATGGCAGACGAAATGAAGGACCCGCTGAAAAGGTCGGCCCTTATACGGGATGTTGTGGAAAGCATTGCCATAGTGCCCGATGCCATAACCCGGACCGTTTACATTGAAGAATGCAGCCGCCACCTGGATATAGAAGAAGTGATCCTGACAAGGGAAGTGGCCAAGATACGCAAAAAAAGGACTATGGGATTCATCCAGGTATCCTCCCCTCTGTCCGGAACAGAACCGGGAGAGTCTGCAGAACCGATCAATATTTCCCCTGGTAAGAACGATCTTAGCCATTGTGAAAAGGACATCCTTTATTACCTCATAAAATTTGGACAGACAATGCTGAATGATGTGACCGTAAGCGATTTCATTCATAATGCCCTGGCAGAGGATGATCTGGAACTCCAGGACCCCTTTTACGCAAGGATCTTTAATGAATACACCGATCTGAACGGGGACAACCATGCCAGAAAAAAATATTTCATACACCATGCCGATCCGGTTGTTTCCCAGCATATCCTGGACCTATTGAACAACCCGCACCCCATAAACTTGAAGGTGTTACGGGACAGCCTGCCGCTGGAAGAAACCTTGTTGAAAGAAAATGTAATAAAAGCAATCCTGGTCTATAAACTGAAAATTGTCTCCCTGACTTGTTCCCGCCTGGCTCAGGAGCTCAGGCAGGTCCAACAACTGGGAGAAGAAGATAAGATACAAAGTATCCTTAAAAAGCTCACTGTCATGATGGATGTAAGAAATTCCTTTGCCAGGGAGCTGAACAGATTGAATTAACATAATCCCGTTTGCAATGATGCATAAAGAATACAAACGTTACCTGATCACTTCGGCCCTTCCCTATGCCAATGGGCCCATTCATATTGGACATCTGGCCGGCGTGTACATTCCCGCAGACATATATGTACGTTACCTTCGCCTGAGGGGCCGCAAAGTCTGCTTTGTGGGAGGCTCTGATGAGCATGGGGTTCCCATTACCATAAAAGCCCGGCAACTGGGAATCACTCCTCAGGATATTGTTGATAAATACCATGTTCAGATTAAGGAATCATTCAGTCGTCTGGGCATAACGTTTGATATTTATTCCAGAACCACTTCAAAAATTCACTACAAAACGGCATCGGATTTTTTCAAAAAATTGTATAACGAAGGTAAATTTCTGGAAAAAGAAAACGAGCAGTATTTCGATCCCCAGGCCAATGTGTTCCTGGCAGACCGGTACATAACCGGAACATGCCCGCGTTGCGGTCATAAAGGAGCCTATGGCGACCAGTGCGAAAAATGCGGATCCACATTATCCCCGGAAGAATTGATAGAGCCGCGTTCTTCCATTAGCGGGAGCATTCCCGAAAAAAGAAAGACAAAACACTGGTACCTGCCTCTTGACAGGTATGAATCCTGGCTCCGGAAATGGATCCTTGAAGATCACAAGGAATGGAAACCCAACGTTTACGGGCAATGCAAATCATGGCTGGACAACGGCTTACAGCCCAGGGCCGTAAGCCGTGACCTGGATTGGGGCGTACCTGTTCCGGTGGAAGGAGGTGAAGGCAAGGTTTTGTATGTATGGTTTGACGCCCCAATAGGATATATTTCCAACACCATTGAGCTTTTTCCTGACACCTGGGAGGAATGGTGGAAGGATGAGAACACAAAAATGGTCCATTTTATCGGAAAGGATAATATCGTATTCCATTGCATAGTCTTTCCCTGCATGCTCAAAGCACACGGCGGGTATATCCTGCCCGAAAATGTTCCCGCTAACGAATTCCTAAACCTTGAAGGAGAAAAGATATCCACTTCGCGCAACTGGGCTGTCTGGCTGCATGAATACCTGGAAGAGCTTCCGGGAAAAGAAGACGTTTTGCGTTACACCTTATGCTCCACAATGCCCGAAACTAAGGACAATGATTTCACCTGGAAGGATTTTCAGGCCCGTAATAATAACGAGCTGGTAGCCATACTGGGTAATTTCGTCAACCGTGCCGTTGTCTTAACACATAAATATTTTAATGGTTGTGTCCCTGCAACCAGCACCAGAACAGATTACGATAAAGAGATTATGGGATTAATCCCGGGAACGGCAGCCACCCTGGAAGATCACCTGGAACATTACCGTTTCCGGGATGCCTTGAAAGAAGCTATGAACCTTGCCCGTTTGGGAAATAAATACCTTGCAGATACAGAACCCTGGAAAGTAGCCAAGACAGATATGGAACGCGTGGGTACCATCCTGAACTTTTCGCTGCAGCTTTGTGCGCGACTGACCATAGCGCTTGATCCCTTCCTTCCTTTTACAACAGAAAAACTCAGAAACATCCTGAACATACCCGCGGCCATGCCTTGGAAGGACTTTGACCGGGAAGCCCTGTTGCAGGAGGGACACCAGCTGAACCAACCCGTTTTGCTTTTCGACAAGATAGACGATGCCACCATCGAAACCCAGATCGAAAAATTAAAAAAAACGGAAACTGAAAAAAAAGATGTCGCCACGGCTCTGCCGGAATGTACCATAGACAATTTTGAAAAAATGGACATCCGGGTTGCCACGGTTCTGCAGGCTGAAAGGGTTCCCAAGACAGAAAAACTGCTTAAGCTGAAGATCGATACGGGGCTGGACCAACGGGTCATCGTTTCAGGAATCGCCCAATACTATTCTCCGGAAGAGATGACCGGCAGGCAGATTTGCATCCTGGCCAACCTGGCACCCAGAACCATACGCGGTATCGTATCACAGGGCATGATACTGATGGCAAAGGAACCCGGAGGCAAGATGCGAGTCATCTCTCCTGAAGAAGGGATCACCAACGGAGCAATTATTGGATAATACAGCCATGAAAAATAAAACCAGATCCGCTTTTGCCCGTTTTATCAGGTATTATTTCTACCTTAGAAAGGACAAGGAAAATGAATTAGAAACCGTTGCCAATATCCGCTCCGGCGTGGAATTCAAAGGAGCGAATCTGTGGATTCTGATCTTTGCCATCCTTATAGCTTCGCTGGGTCTGAACATCAATTCGACAGCTGTGATCATAGGTGCCATGCTTATTTCCCCGCTTATGGGACCCATCATAGGCATGGGCCTGTCACTGGGGATCAACGATTACGAATTGCTTAAAAAATCGTTTAAGAGCTATTCTGTAGCCACTGTAATCAGTATCCTGACGGCTTCCCTTTTCTTTATTCTCTCACCCTTTGATCAGCCCCAGTCAGAACTGCTGGCACGTACCTCTCCCACGATCTACGATGTTTTCATCGCACTGGTGGGAGGATTGGCAGGATTCATTGCCTTGTCCACAAAAGACAAGGGCAATGTGATCCCGGGGGTGGCCATTGCCACTGCACTTATGCCACCCCTTTGTACCGCAGGATTCGGGATAGCTACCGGAAGCCTGCGCTTTTTCATAGGCGCTTTTTACCTGTATTTTATCAATACTGTATTTATTGTGGCAGCAACCTTCCTGGGTACACACATACGGGGTTATGCCCCTAAGGTGTTCCGGGAAAAGAAACGGGAACAGACCGTTAAGCGGTCCATACTGGCCATTGTTATCATCACCATGATTCCTGCCATCATCCTGACCATTGACATTATCCGGAGCACAATTTATGAAAGCGACGCAAACCAGTTTATTGACAAAGCCTTTTCCTTTCCCAATTCCCAGATCATTAGCCGCAATGTATCCTTTAAAAACAAAAGCATTGAACTGATGCTTATTGGGCATGAAATTCCCGAGGCTTCTTTATCCATAGCCCGCAACCAGATGAACCAGTTCAAGAGATTGCAAGATACCCGGCTGACCGTTGTGCAGGGTGGCGGCGACAAAGTCAACTTGGAGGCAATCCGTTCTTCTGTTATGGAAGATTTTTACAAACGGAGCGAAGAACGTATCCAGGCACAGCAGATGCTTATAGACTCCCTCCGGAATAACCTGGAAAAATACCGACAATACGAGCGCCTGAGCAGCGAATTGATCAACGAATTGGCCATCCTGTATCCCGGTGCCCTGGATTTGTCCATTTCGCATACCATCAATGTGGCTGTAGATCAATCATGCTCAGACACCCTGACTATCGCAATTATTAAATTCGATTCCACTCCCCCGCAGGAAGATCTCAATGTACTGCAGGAATGGCTTAAAACGCGTGTCAAAACCAGGAAACTAAGGCTGATCGTAGAATGATCACTGGTCAATTGCCGTCAAAAGGCGATTCCACATCTGAGGCACCCCCTCCGCCCGGGATCCGTGTTGCAAGGACAACCAACTATGTTTCGGGCGACAGCGCCGGGAATGGGGTATCATCAGGTTCAGAAAAAAGGCCGTCTCTTCCATGGTGTTCGTGCCGTAAGTCACAACAATACCATCACAAAGATCACAGCTGAAAAGCAAATCAATGACAGATGCCAGCCGTATCCATATTTCCGTTGTCGTATACTGACTGGCAATGTCACGGACATGCTCAATTTTCTTATCTTTGTTACCGGTAAGGCAAAAATAAGGAATTTATGTATTCCATTATACAAAAGGGCCTGTTCATTCTTTTGGTCCGGATATATTTTTTATTCTCAGTCAAAGCCCATCTTCAATTTGCCGAAGGGATGCAATTATTTCTTTTTACTTTTCGACCATGCGATATGTCCAGAGCTAATCTTGTAAAGGCGACCGGATGGAAACACTGAACCTGATCTTTATGGCTATCGGTCTGGCCATGGATGCATTTGCCGTTTCTGTATGTAAGGGTATGGGGCAATCCCGCATGCAATGGCATAATGCGCTGAAAGCCGGTCTGTTTTTTGGGATATTTCAGACACTGATGCCGTTGCTGGGATACTGGGCAGGATCCCGGTTTGAACATCTGATAGAAGCGGCAGATCACTGGATAGCCTTTGGATTTCTTGGATTCATAGGTGGTAAAATGATTGTTGAATCTTTTCGCTCCGACAGACCTGTAGATTGTTCTTTCGGGTTCCGTTCAATGCTCATACTGGCCATTGCCACCAGTATCGATGCCCTGGCCGTGGGGATATCGTTGGGATTTCTGCAAACCGATATAGTCAGAGCTGTCATCCTGATAGGCTCGGTCACATTTGTGCTTTCTTTTGCAGGAGTGAAATTGGGTCATGTGTTTGGCTCCCGGTTTAGTTCAAAAGCCGAACTTCTTGGAGGGATTATACTGGTCTTGATAGGTGTGAAGATTGTGCTGGAACATACAGGGATCATATAGGCACCCTTGCATATCTAATTAAATGTTTGATCTCATTTTTCTTTAGTCAATAAAGTACACACAAATCCATGCTGTCTTTGAGGTATAATGATAAACTTTTACAGAAAAAATATCGTATAAGTTCAAGTGATTGGCTTTCAACAGCCTAATGAGTTATGAAATGCAGTAGGTCTCGCGGGTCACACCCATCTTGGCGAACTGCTCCCAGTTTATTTTCTCGGGATCTATCTCTGTTGTCAAAAGACAATATTTTTATTATACGCGTTGATTTGGCTCATGGATGTATCTTAAATTGCAGGTACTGTTACTTTTCTGCGGCAGGAAATAAAAAACAATTGCTGACACAAGAAAAATTCATTGATATCTTAGACTTTCTCTCAGATCTTAAAGACATCACCGTTACCACCAATGCTTTTGGAAATCCCCAAATGATAATAAATTTAAGATTTTTATGCAAAGAAAGCATGCTCGGATAAGAAATTTTGATTTTCTTTACAAAAGAAGGTATATTTGTAAAGGAAATGTTAAAATCTTTACATAATGAAAATTGAAGATTGGAAATTAGCCGAATTACCATTGAGGGTTGATATTGAGACTAAAAGAGTACTAAAGTCGTTACCATCTGCACATGCTTCTTTAGCTGAACTCAAAGGAATTGCTTCAACAATCCCCAATCAGACTATTCTATTAAACACACTAGGGCTGCAAGAAGCCAAAGATAGTTCTGCCATTGAAAACATAATAACTACTCATGATGACCTATATAAATCAGAACTAAATCTAGATAATTTTAATTCCTTAAATGCTAAGGAAGTCCAGAATTATATTTCCGCATTGAAAAAGGGATTTGAGTTAATTAAGAAAAACGGAATTTTGACTAATAGGGTAATTCTTGAAATCCAAGAAGAACTTGAAAATAATAAAGCCGGTTTTAGAAAATTGCCTGGAACTGCTTTAAAAAACTCTATGACGGGTGAAACCATTTACACTCCTCCTCAAGATTACGAAGAAATAAAGAGATTGATGACAAATCTTGAAAGGTTTATCAATGAAAACGAAATTTGTGATTATGACCCTCTTGTAAAAATGGCTATAATACATTATCAGTTTGAAAGCATTCATCCATTTTATGATGGCAACGGAAGAACAGGAAGGATTATTAATGTTTTGTATCTTATTATTCAAGGTCTTCAAAATCTCCCAATATTATACCTAAGCAACTATATAATAAGAAACAAATCCGATTATTACAGATTACTCCAAGGGGTGAGAGAAAGTAATAATTGGGAGGAATGGTTACTATTTATGATTACTGGAGTTGAAATAACCTCAAAGGAAACAATATCACTAATTATTCAAATACGAGATTTGATGTTGCAATTTAAATATAATCTGAGAAACAACTATAAATTTTATAGTCAAGACCTATTAAACAATTTATTTAAACATCCTTACACAAAAATTGAATTCATCGTAAGGGATTTACATGTTTCAAGAATTACTGCAGCTAATTATTTAAATAAGCTTTCAGATGATGGATTGTTAAGAAAAGAAAAGTTAGGAACAAGAAATTACTATATTAACCAACCGTTATTTGAACTTTTAACTAAAAGATGATTAATGCACAAGCGGTAACACGTGCTAAAAAAAATAAGGATTGATACGCAGATTTCGCAATTTTACTACCTTTTAATAAGTTTTTACCGTGTGACAGATTTGTGGGTTTTAACTCCCTTACATTTTTTAGCATGGGATCGTTAGCGATAATGTAGCGAAATTACATTAAAACGCAAAAACCATTATGAATAAAATCTTTCTAATTGTGTTATTAGTATTGAATGCCCAAGTGATATTTGGACAGAATATGGATTTTACTTCTATAGATGAATTTTTCAAAATAAGTTGTTTGATAAAACAAGGGAAAGATATTTCTGTAGAACAGTGGCAACAGTTTGAACAATCAAAGGGCTATAAAGATTTCGCAGAACAAGAGAATAAATTTCTCATTCAAACAATAAAAGCGTCAATACAAATGGCATTCGGTAACAATCTGGAAAATGAAAAAAATCGAATCATGAAGCTTTCACAAGAAGAAATATCCGAAAACAAAGCATTGATGATAGAGAAACTTGTCTTGACCAATTATTTAGAAATTAAACAAAACTACACAAATCTTAAAGTGTTTCGGGAAAATTACGATTTTGATTCTTTGCATACCAAAGCTATACAAAGATTAAGCTCTTTCCTTAAAACATCAATAGATACAACCGTTCAGTTTAAACCTATATTTTTCCTTTTTCTTAGTAGCGACGGAAAAGATGAAGAGGATGCTCTGTATATCGACTTGAACCTCATTTATAACATGACTGAACAACAACGTGTAAATTTTATAGCCCATGAGTTTTTTCACAGCTATAGACGTTACTTTGAAAACCATGATTTCAATTACAAAAATGATCTAAACTTTATGCTTGATATGATTCAAAATGAAGGAATTGCAGACCAAATAGATAAATCAAAAGGCTATGATTATTACTTTTCGGAAGTTTGCAAATCTCCAATATCTGAAATTATGATTCAGTTGTATAATCAGGCTGAAACCGATTTAAAGAAAATACATAACATTGTCGTGAGCTATACTGTAAACCAAATATCGGAAACCGAAAAGCACTTACAACATATTGTCGCAAGTGCTTTAAACTGTGGCTCCTCATCAAGGACTTGAACCTTGGACCCCCTGATTAACAGTCAGGTGCTCTAACCAACTGAGCTAATGAGGAATATTTTTTCGTTTCAGGAGTGCAAATATAAACGGATTTTCCTGAACCAACAAAATCTTTTCCAAAAAAAAGTATAAATTTGCCCAAACTATGGATACATCCCTGCTTTCTTCCCGTTGCATAGAATTATTACGTTCCCACAACAGAGTGTCCCTAGGGAATATGGGCAGTTTTATGGCTGAAGACACGCCTGCAACCTTTACCCATGAATCCCACGTACTCATGCCCCCGGGTAGACATATTTCTTTCAGGGAAAGTGAAACCTGGAACGACGGATTACTGGAAAAATCCTATGATTCCCCTGAAGAACTGGACGAATTGATCACAGAAATCTCAAGGAAACTGGCAAAGGAAAAATCAGTGACCCTGGATGGATTCGGAAAATTGAGGAGAACCCGCGAAGGAGACATTTTCTTCGTTATGGATAAGAACGTTTCTATAAATCCCAACGGATTCGGATTAGTCCCCCTGTCGCTGAGTCCCCTGCCAACCCCGTCAAAGTTACAATGTGATCTCTCCATCCCTGCCAATACGCAGGCCGTAATTAACACCATCAAGGACAGATCATCCGTCCCTGATGACAATAAAGCCCCCGATGTGCCCGTGGCAGAAAACCCTGTACTGGAACGGAAACGCAAAACCCGGAAAAAAAATACATCGCAATGGCTCTGGGGTCTGTTGACCATCGTGCTGTGCATCATACTGACTGCTTTTCTTATTTATGTTTTCCGGGATTCCCTCCGGCCAATACTACAGAAGATCCTTTACTCCCCGGAAGAACGGCTGTTGTTGTGATTCTTCCTGATTCATCCATTCCTTTTGAGTACGCCTTTGATCAAACCGGCCGGTCTTTTATACAACCTGAATTACACTTGTTGCTATAACCTGGATAAGCGATCAATAGTATTTCATCCTGACATTGATGTCTGTGACATCGTTCTGGTCTATAGTGAATGAAAATTCATCAAAAGAGGGTTTTTTTAAACGTTTCAGGTAAAAATTGGAAAATCCGAATCCCTCGCGTGGTATTCCTAAAACATCGTACTTCATCCTGCCATTACAGTCGGCATCGTCATGAACTGTCAGACAATATGTACCTGGGATTAATGATATATTTACCATAATAGAATCGTTATGCAATGTTGATTTGGCAACACATTTTTTCAGGAAGGTCTTTTCGTTACGGTAATCATAATCAGATTTAAAAACCGCTATACATAAATTACCCGATTTCCCCCGTATACCGGTTATCTTCACATTCAGGGTCTGTGCTTGAGAGATCAGGGGTATCACCCAAAACAAAACCAGGGGAATTACTCTTTCAGCAAATTTTTTCATTGTTGTAAAATGGAAGGAGAGAATGCGTTTTCGGAAAATTGCATGCCTGTTTCAAAATGATCTACGGTCATTTGGGAAGTACGTTTGTTCTGAATATTTTCCATCGTCATCCGGCAGGCTATATAGTTGCTTCCCTTTTGTTTCCTAAAATCAGATATATACTGAATGCGGTGAAGACTTCCTGAAAGATCATAATACTCTACCTTATGACACAGGTAGTTTTCCTGATCGATAAAGCTGATGGTTTTACTATAACCGCTTGCTTTCCGGACATCGGAACTGATACCGGCCGATTCAATTTTCCAGCACATTTTACCTTCATAGAGTTCCGTTCCCAAGATTTCATAATTGAAGTCCGATTGATTGGGGCGGCTCATATCGGCATTGGTGAACTCAGATCCCATAAAGCTTTTTCCCTTTTCAGAACTGACAATACGGCGGACTTTTCTCAAAGCCGGCATGTATATCCACATATCATCATCTTTGTCCTCGTAATCATAAATAAGGAGGGAAGTACCTTTAACTTCCGGGGGAGCAATAAAACGTATTAAGGTTTTATTTACGTCATCAAACGTACCGGTGATTATTCTGATTTTCCGTATCCTGTCGTTTCCTTTATTATCCAGTATGTGAATGGTGAGATCCATCTGTATGGAGCCCATATCTACTACATCCATTGATTTTTTACTGATCGCGGCAGCATCTTGTCCGGCGAGTTGTGATCCTGAAAATAAGATCATTACGGTCATTAGTGATATAAAAAATGTTTTCATGGTTATTTTATTTATTCTTTTTTTCAAGGAATTTTGGCCGGGCGCAATAACATATGGCTGGTATGAGAACCAGTGCACAAACAAGGCATAGCATAAGAGAAACGATAATCAGAAAAGCAAAAGAACGGATCAGGGGAAAGGCCGATAAAAACAGTACGGCAAATCCCAGCATAACCGAGCATGCATTTATTACGATCCCCCTGCCTATGCTCTTTAGCGTAGTGGTTATACTGCCCGTATAATCATTTCCTTGGGCCAGTTCCCATTTTATTCGCCAGAATATATGAATAGTGAAATCAACGCCCAATCCTATGGATATGGAGGAAAGCAGGGCAGTCACAATATTAAGCTCTATACCGAGCCATCCCATAAGTCCAAAAGTACACAGAACTGAAAAGATTAATGGCAAACTACCGATGATCCCCGCTTTTATACTTTTGAAGATCACACTCAACAAAAAAAGAATGGCAATAAAAGCAGCCAGCAAGGAATAGTATTGACCACGCCTGACCGATTCGCCTAAATCTTTATCGGTTAAGCTGAACCCTCCTATTACGGGCTCCAGTGAATCTGATCCGGTTAGTTGCCGGATTCTGCTAAACACTTGTCTGACCTGCGAAAGTTCATCTGCATGGAACTGGATGGTCATAAGTGTTTTCGTATAATCAAAATTTACAAATTGCTCCAGATCTCCGGGATCTCCACTTAAAGCATAAAGCTCCAGGTATTGGGCTACAGCCTCGCCGGATCCGGGTATTTGGTCATATCCCGGCTCACCGGGATCATGCAATGCTTGACTGATTTTTTTCACCACAGAAGAAAGGGAAGAAACCGTTCCGACGTTTGGCAGTGTTTTGAGTTCCTTTTCATACCTGTCCAGGCATTGCAGCAGGAACGGATCAGTCGTATTTCCTTCAAACATCACCTGGATTATTTTACTACCGCCAAAATGATTATCTAATATGGTAATTGCCCTGTTGTAAGCATGATTTTCCGGCAGGACCTTATTGAAATCAGGTGCTGTTTTAAGAAAGAACAATCCCGCTGAACATAATACCAGAAAAAGAGCAAATGCCGTTATGATCATTTTTGGATGCAGTACGATATGTTTTGCTGTGCGTTCAGATAACGAATGGAAGAAGCCCCCAGTATGGACAAAACGTTTTTTATGCTTTTTATCTTTTTTAAATAATGATAAAACAGCAGGAATAAACAACAAACTGGCCGACAGGGCGAATGTTATTCCAATGGCTGTGACCACGCCCATTTGCCGTGCCGGCACAAGCAGGTGTGCCACCAGACCCAGAATCCCTACTATAGTAGTTAATCCGCATAAGGTAACCGGCATCTTTAGGTAATCCGTGGTTTTCTTAACTCTTTCCAACACATCCATTTCTGGTTCGGCAGTTGAAATATCGTGATAACGCACCACAAAATAAACCCCATAATTATTGGCAATAGCGATCATCATTATGGGTATAAGCACGCCAATAAGACTGAGTTCCCAGCCAAAGACCGGTATAATGGCCATACAGATCATAATGGAAAAAAGGACTATCGAGAATGGGAGCAAGACACTCTTTAGATCACGGAACGAAATAAGCAAAAATAAGAACATGACTAACAATCCGATAGGCAACAAAACCATCAGATCGCGTCCAATCTTTTGGTTGGATTCGTCTCTTAAATAAGGCAATCCGGTAATACTGACTTTTTCTTCTCCGGGAAATCTGTCGAGCGTTTCCTGTACCATTTCCATAAGCTGCCCGTCGGTCAATGTCCCGTCTAAACCAAGCATGATAAGCAGGTATCTGAAATCTTCCGATACAGTAAGTTTGTAGGCCAGCTCGTTTGAGACAATAGCCTTGCGCAATTCTTCACGTTCTATGGTTGTCTGCGGTATCTGACCAACAAGGGATTCAACTATCATACTGCCGTCACCGGATCGTATGTCTTTAGCCTGGAATAATGAATACACCCTTTCAAACTGGGGCATCTGTGCAAAAGCTTCACTTATTTCCCGGACGCGAAGAAGCGTCCCCTGCTCCAGGACATCCGGAGCTTCAATAACAATGAGCAGAATTTCCTCGTTACCAAAAGCATCGTTGATCTCCTTTTGGTTTTGTCTGGATATCATGGAATCCGGAAGATATGATTCAAGATCAGGATTGATGCGGATGTTTAATAGCGGAATGATACTGGCCACAACCAGAAGTAGCGTGGTTAAAATGATCCACCACCTGAACCGGACAATGGGCATTGATGTTTTCATATCCTAAAAACTGACCCTCAATTCTACAAACACCCCATTCAGAATGGACGATGAATAACCAAACAAAGTCCGTTCTTTTCCTTTCATATAATTGCCCCCAGCCGCAGCAGATAAGGCGTCAGAAATTTTCCATGTAAGTTTTGGCCTGATAAACCATTCCTCAGATGTGAAGTTGTAATAAGCCGTACATTCAGCCAATAATATTTCATGGGCAAAGGACCGGGTAATGGTCAGGGATAGAGCATGGTTGGTCTTTTCTTGCTGGTTGAATAGCTTACGGTTAAATAACCTGCTTTCGTAATCGATCATTTCAGCATTGATTCCCGGATCCGGCAGGACCAGCGGGGAAAAATCAAACGTATATTTTCCGATATACTGTCCTACAATGGCAAATCCTGCCATACTGGTCTCCAGGCCTGCCACATAACTCAGATCCGGATTGGGAATGAACATTTCGTTCTCAGGATTATCGGTCCTGTTATATGCAGCTTCGGCCCGGATTATCCAGTTGCCGGCAGGAACGGCAAAATCTGCCCCAACGGTTGTCTTGCGATAGGCAACAGACGCCAGGTTCACAACAGGCTGTCCCGAAGCCTGGTCTATTGATGTGATTTTATAACCGTGATATGGATCATATCCGTTGAACCATGAAATTGAACCACCGGCAGCCGGATAGTCAAAGTCAATACGAACGGCAAGTGTTCCGTTGGTAAGTTTTTTTTCTGGAATGATATCCTCACCAATACTAACAAAATCACCCATTTGAATAAGATCAAAACGGTAAACAGACATCTTATAAAAAGGAATACCTATAAGTTCAATCTTCATACCGGATACCGGCCGGTAATTCAGTCTGAACATGAAATTTGACTGTCTCTGATCATCGGGATCGGCAGACAGAAAGAAATAATCCTGCGGTGAAACATTGTTGGTTGGATTAAATCCGTCTGCACGGCCCCATACCACGATCTGGTTACCAAGGATGATGTCCAGTTTCTGGCTTTTATAGCCGGTGTAAAGTTCCCTTAAAACAATCTTATGGTCATTCTGACCAAACAGGACCCCTGTTCTGAACCTGATGTCGGATTCTAAGAACGCAGCCCTTTTACCGGCAGAGATACGAAGGGATAGCTCGGAAAATGCAGATGCTATATTATAGGCCTTACCTCCCCCATAGACAGATCCTCTTCCATAGCCGCCAAAATGAATATTACCCTGACCGTTTTCCTGGGCATGTCCCAGAATGACCACTAGGATCATAACACAAAAAAAGAAAATCGTTCGTTTCATTTTAATCGTTTTCAGGCAAATAAAGAGAAAACGAATGATCAAACGGTCCTGATTTCAAAAAACGGACAACATCTATAAGTATGTTTTGTAAAAGATGGAGGAAAAGTTTACCGGATAGAAACTCTTTTTTTGTATTCCAGCGGGGTTTTGCCCACTGTTTCCTTAAATATTTTAAAAAAAGAAGACTTATTGGAAAACCCACATTCATATCCGATTGCTTCTATGGAATAAATGTTTCCCGGATCTTCCAGCATTTTTTTGACGGCTTCTACCCGGAAGAAATTCACCAGTTGAAAGAAACTTTTTCCGATTTCTACATTTAGAACTTCTGTGAGTTGATGCTTGGGAATTTTCAATTTAGAAGACAGGAGATCCATGTTCAAATCAGGATTGAGGTATGCTTTCTGTCGATGGAAGTATTCCACGACCTGTTCTCCTATGGCCTTTCTGTCGGAATCACTTAGCAGGGGTTTTTTATATTGCCTTTTTTTGTTCTGTATCTGAAACTGTTCCGGTATATGTTTCTGCCTCAATCCATAAAAACTCAACATGTAAACCAAAACCAGCAACAACGAATAATTGTAGACGTCAGGGATCATGGACTGATGATCTCCCATTATGTTTACAATAAAAGATATGATGTACCCTACAATACAATACACCACGTAAAATGTGGTGAGGGACATTAGCCATCTGATGTTCTCGTTAGTCTCTATGTGTGAAGTTTCGTTTTGCAAATTGGTGCGATAATTATACACCAACGTTATACTCAGAGGACTGTATATCAGCCATGACACAAGACTGGTCAAGGCAAAGGAAAAACGGAAAATATAATTTTCATTCTGTACAAGATAATCTCCCAGCAAAAGAGGTTCCCTGATAATATAAGCCATTATTTCAAATACCAGGAAAGGCAGCAGGTGAAATAAATGCAGGTATTTCAACCGGAATCCGGCAACGGTCAGGGATCTGACATATAAATACAACGCCGCATTGAACAGTAAATGCGTGCCGGACAACAGGGGGACATCAAACAGCTGGTAATCTATGGCGCTGGTAAGAAAATCGATCGCCAGCAATACAAGCCAGGATGTCAGTATCTTGTCATATACTGCCCGTTCATTTTTTGCGATCATCAGTATGGCTGCAAACAAAGCCTGAGAGAATCCTATCCAGACAAGCGTATTCATGTGTTCAAAATTAATGAATTCTGGGGATTCTTCATTGTCCTGAAAAAAAAGCGCCTGATTTCCAGGTGCTTTTTTGTGGAGATAGACGGAGTCGAACCGACGACCCCCTGCTTGCAAAGCAGGTGCTCTAGCCAACTGAGCTATATCCCCGTAGCCTTATGCAGTAGTCCCGAGCGGAGTTGAACCGCTGACCCCTACATTATCAGTGTAGTGCTCTAACCAACTGAGCTACGGGACTGAATAAAAAAAATTGGAAGAAAAGAGCAGAGCACGTAACGGAACTTGCTCCAAAAAGGAGGTGTTCCAGCCACACCTTCCGGTACGGCTACCTTGTTACGACTTAGCCCCAGTTACTTGTTTTGCCCT